>ERZ808252.14-NODE-14-length-202137-cov-19.691709_pt1 | contig 202137 bp, 167 predicted proteins | sample MGYA00521242_ERZ808252 | MGnify/ENA primary metagenome ERZ808252 (study PRJEB31516, sample SAMN03275581) | gut metagenome | biome: mammalia-associated habitat; material: feces | host: Papio cynocephalus | place: Kenya | collected 2012-08-07 ...
GCTCAGTTGAATAGAGCATCAGATTCCGGTTCTGAGTGTCGCGGGTTTGAGTCCCGCCGAGGTCACCAAGGCAAAAGGCGAGAGTGTGTCCTTATCGGGCGTAGTGGTTTGTACAAGGCGATAAGGAATAATGACGGATGTTAACGCACTCACCATAAAAATACGCCAAAAGCCATTCTTTTTTCCCAAATTTGCCGATTTTTAGGTAAACCGCTGATTTGCATTGAATTTCCCTTGTTTGAGGTTTCCTCTATGACATTTTAGATTTCAGAGCGTTGCAAGTGTGCGAAAAAAGGTCTGATGTGGTTTGAATTATGTCTGATATAATTTTTTCTACATAGGACATAATTTTTCCTACGTCCTATGTAGTTTTTTTTACGTCAAATGTTATGACAGGCGCGGACTATGTGTCTGGCGTGGAAGCCTATGCAGGGCGCATGGTTGCGGATTATGAGGGACGCATACGGTTAAGAACATTTGGGACATGGTGAACGCCGTGAAGCGGCTATACTGCAAAAGTCGTATGAGAGCGGCATGATAACTTGTGAGACCCACGGCGACATACGCGGGAAGTACAAAAACCACATACCCCTGCGCGGTTTTGACGAGAAAACCGCCGAAGATACGCATGGCTGCATATCGTTTTACGGCAGGGGCGGTTTCAATTCGCCTATAAAGGCTGCCAAGGGTTGCCATACACCGTTTGGTCCGCCCTTTGTGTATTGCTCAGTCGTAGTCGGCCTGTACGTCTTCCCGGGACACCATGGCCGGGTTTTCTTCTTTTGAAACGCTTATGTCGCCGTTTGGTGCCACGGCAACGGCGAACGACAGAAATTCGTCTTCTTGCGCCGGGTTTGCCACGCTTGCGGAGAATACCATTTTCCCGTTTGCGGTTTTGTTGTACACAATCCATTCCAGCACATATTTTTTATATGATTTGGAACTCATGTAGTCGCGGAACATTGATTTCCGTATTTCTTTGTCTATTATTACGTTTCCGCCGGATGCAATTTTAAGGTTTATGATGTTGCCAATGTATTTTATGTTGTCTTCGTCCGTAACAGTGTCTTTGTCGGGGGTGCGACTGATTTCAACCAGCGTTCTTGCGCCTTCCCATTCCAGTGTGTCGCGTGTTTTGCGTGTGGGATCTTTTATTATTTCCTGCATTCCGCTTTTGTTGGCGGTTTCTGCGGGGGCAGTGTTTGCCGTGTTGTCTGTTTTTCCTCCGCAAGCACATAGTGTAAGTGCAGTTGCGAAAATGGCGATATGTATGCTTTTTTTCATGTTCGAGTGCTTTTGTTTGCGAATATACGAATTTTGAGTGCAAAAAGCTGCCTTCGTGTGTTGAAACTTGGCTGTGTGCGGGAAGTTTGGCGCGTTTTTTATAAATTTGCAGTAAACATATAGCGAAGCCAATGAATAATTTTCTCGAAGTGCGAAATGTGGTGAAACGTTTCTCAAACCACACGGCCCTTGAAGACGTTAGCATAAATGTGCCGGAAGGCAGAATATTCGGACTGCTCGGCAGGAACGGTGCCGGCAAAACCACGCTGATAAGGATAATTAACCGTATAACCGCTCCCGACAGTGGGCGCATAGTGTTCAACGGGCACGAAATGGTAGCCGATGATGTTGCTCTTATTGGCTATTTGCCCGAAGAGCGTGGGCTTTACCGTAAAATGAAGGTTGGTGAGCAGGCAACATATCTTGCCATGCTGAAAGGATTGTCGCGGCGTGAGGCACAGGCAAGACTGAAAAAATGGTTTGAGAAGCTCAACATTCTTTCGTGGTGGGACAGAAAACTCGAGGAATTGTCAAAAGGCATGCAACAAAAGGTGCAATTTGTTATAACTGTAGTGCATGGACCGCAACTATTGATTTTCGACGAACCTTTCAGTGGGTTTGACCCTGTGAATGCGCAATTGCTCAAAAAGGAGATGCTGGAGTTGCGCGACAATGGGCGAACAATTATATATTCTACCCACAACATGGAGAGTGTTGAGGAGGTGTGCGACAATTTTGCCATAATAGACAAATCTCATGTTGTGCTTGAAGGCAATGTAGAGGATATGCGTCGTAAGTTCCGCGAAGGGCTTTATAAGGTTTCATACGAGGGTGCGGTAACGTTGCCGGAAAGTAGGGCGTATTCGGTGCTTTCAAGCACGACCGATAGAAATGAAACGAAAATCACCGTTTCAAAAAAAAGCGGGGTGTCGAATTCCGAACTTGTGGCGGAGCTTGCCGGCTTTGGTGAGCTTGTTTGCTTTGCGGAACAGTTTCCTTCCATGAACGACATATTCTTGAAAACCGTGGAAAGGCGTTGATACGATTTTCGGGCAACGTGGTACAAAAGGCATAAAACCATACACGGGTGTAGACAATTGCCTGCACCCGTGTATGGTTTTATGTAGAATTTTTACTTTACAAGTGGAATTTTCGCTACGCGGCGTTCGTGTCGCCCGCCTTCAAATGCCGTGCCGAAAAATTCGTCCATTATTGACTTGGCTTCCTCTTCTGAAACATATCGTCCCGGCATTACAAGAATGTTAGCGTTGTTGTGCAAACGCGCCATGTGTGCAATTTCCGGCGACCAGCATAGTGCGGCCCTGACATGAGTGTGCTTGTTGAGCGAAATTGCCATTCCCTGACCGGTGCCGCAGATGGCTATGCCCATGGAAATGCCGCCATTGTCAATTGCACCGCCAAGTTTGTGGGCGTAGTCGGGATAGTCGCACGATTCTTCATTGAAGCAGCCGTAATCCTCGCTTTCGTATCCGTTTGCGGTAAGGTATTCCTTTACGTATTGTTTAAGCAGGAAACCTGCGTGGTCGGAAGCCAAACCTATTATGTTTTTTTCGTTGCTCATTTGCCCGAGATGTATTTTTTAATGTCTTCAGCCACAAATTCGGGAGTAAATCCGAATTTTTTGTCAAGCACTTTATATGGTGCGCTTTGTCCGAAGCTGTCAAGTCCGTGTACGTGTCCGTTTATTCCCACGAGACTTTCAAGCGTAACAGGCAGACCGGCTGTGAGGCCGTATGCTTTTGCGTCGGTAGGCAGCACGCTTTCGCGATACTCTTTGCTCTGTGTCTTGAAAAGTCCTTCACTCGGGCAGCTGATTATGTTGATGCTTATGCCGTCTTTTTCGAGGATTTCCGATGCTTCCATAAGCGTTGACACTTCCGAGCCTGAAGCTATTGCGTAGCATGCCGGGTTTTTCACGTTTTTCACAACGTATGCGCCCTTTGCTGCCTTGGCGTAATCGGTGCCTTCGGGAAGGTTGTCAACCGCCTGGCGCGAGAAAATAAGCGCGGTTGGAGTCTCTGTGTTCTCCATTGCCATGCGCCAGCACACTGTTGTCTCGTTTACATCGGCGGGACGCAGCACGAGCAGCGAGTTTTTGCCGCTGTGGTTCTTCAGTTTTTCGAGCAGGCGTATTTGCGCCTCCTGCTCAACAGGTTGGTGGGTGGGGCCGTCTTCTCCCACACGGAAAGCATCGTGGCTCCAGATGAATTTTACCGGCAGTTCCATGAGTGCCGCCATTCTTATTGCGGGTTTCATGTAGTCGGAGAACACAAAGAATGTTCCCATGGCGGTTATAATTCCTCCGTGGAGCGTCATTCCCATTAGTGTGCATGCCATTGTAAGTTCGCTTACGCCGGCTTGCAGGAAATTCCCTGTGAAATCGCCATAGTGTATCTCGTGGGTCTTCTTGAGAAATCCGTCGGTTTTGTCGGAGTTGCATAGGTCTGCCGATGAGCATACCATGTTTTCAACTCTTTCGGCAAGGCGTGTAAGCACAATTTGCGAGCCCACGCGTGTGGCTTTTCCCGGCTTTTGCTCAATTGTTTCCCAATCGATTTCGGGCAGGCGGTTTGCGAACCAGTCTTCGAGTTTTTTTGCTGTTTCGGGGTTTGCTTCGGCCCATTCTTTTTCTTCTTTGCGGCGTTGCGCTACGAGTTCCCTGAGTTCCAACTTGCGTTCGGCATAGAGAGTTTCGGTTTCGTTCCATACAACAAACGGGTTCTGCGGGTCTCCGCCAAGGTTTTTTATTGTGCTTTCATATGCACCGGCTCCGAGGGCGCATCCGTGGGTGCCGCAGTCGTTTTCGTATGACGAGCCATCGGCGCGCACACAGCCCTTGCCCATAATACATTTGCCTATAATCAGGGTGGGGCGGTTGTGTTCCTCGTGTGCGGCGAGCAACGCCCCGCGAATGGCCTCGCAGTCGTTGCCGTCTATTTCGAGCACGTTCCAATTCCATGCGCGGTATTTCATGGCGGTATCTTCCGCGCTAACATCTTTGCACGTGGTGGAAAGCTGTATGCCGTTTGAGTCGTAGAACATTATAAGGTTGTCCAGACCGAGGTAGCCTGCAAGCCTTCCCGCTCCCTGTGAAATCTCTTCCTGTATGCCGCCGTCTGAGATGTAGGTGTATATTTTCTCTTTTTCAAACGATTTGTTGCCGGTGTGCGCTGCGAGAAATTTTGCGGCTATTGCCGCACCCACGGCAAAGGTGTGCCCCTGTCCCAGCGGACCGGAAGTATTCTCTATGCCTCTCGGCTGATTTACTTCGGGGTGTCCCGGCGTGGGCGACTGCCACTGGCGGAACTGCTTCAGCTCGTCCATGGTGAAGCGGCCCGTGAGCATCAGTGTGGAATAGAGCATTGCGCTTTCGTGCCCGGGATCGAGGAAAAACCTGTCGCGGCATTTCCACATAGGCTCATTGGGGTCGTAAACCATGAATTCCGAGAAAAGCACGTTTATGAAGTCTGCGCCTCCCATTGCCCCACCCGGATGTCCCGAATTTGCGCGTTCAACCATTGCCGCTGTCAGCATCCTTATGTTGTCTGCGGCTTTGTCAAGGGTTTCTTTGGAATGTAGGGCGGTGTATGCCCTCAAACTATCAGTATTGTTCATCACAAGTCGATAAATTCAAGTACAAAGGTAACATTATCGTGGCAAATGCAAACAAATATCAATGAAAAATATCCCGCAACGCATATTGGTGGCATTGCCGCGACATAAAAAACAAACGTCCCCAATAGGTTGCAAGGTGTGCATACGGATTTTGCGGACACGTTTGCGGCGTGGTTTCATGCGGTGGCATTCGGGGCGTATGCCATACGCCCGAAAAGGGCGGATTTTACAATGTTGTGGCAACGGTTTGCGGTGTTTTTTATGCGGCAGCGTACAGGGCGTGTGCCATACACCCCTACAATTATTGCAAAACCGGTATCGCTAAAATTGCATTTGATGCAGGAAAAACTATATAGGACGTAGGAAAAATTATGTCTGATATAATCCAGACTACATCAGACCTTTTCCCGCCTGTTTCAAACGTCTGAAAAACAATAACTTACAAGAGAAAATAAAAATGACGTAAAAGTTGCACTGTCAAAGAGTTACGTTTTACGGCGCGTTTTGTTTTTGCCGGTGGCAGGCATACGTGCGCGGAAACAAAAGAGCCTCCTCCGCTTTGGGGGCGGAGGAGGCGTATGCTTTGCGTGTGAGCGGTTGCTTATTTGCGCAGCGTGAGTTCCTTTTGCTTGAATGGTATGGGGTATGTGCTGAGCCACACATCGGGTTTCAGGTCGGAGTCGTTGAGTCCGAGAACGTATGCCTCTATGTCCTTGCCTTTCATGTCGGGGGTAAGGGGTACGTAGAACGTGTAGTTTCTGTTTACGGACTGCACGTGGTACTCCCATGTGTTGGCGGTGAACGAGGGGGCGCGGTCGGGACAGCCCACGTATTCCCCACCGACCTTTACAGCCGCCCATGCGCCGTCTTCGCCGCACTCGCCGTTGACGGCAATGCAGAGGTATGCCTTTTCGGGAATTTCATCGAGTTTGAAGGAGTTGCCCCACGCTTTCTTTGCCCCATGATAAGGGTGGAACAGGTTGGAGGCGCGCCAGCCGGTGCGATCAACCTCCTTGCCGTCAACAAAGGCGGAAACTTCCGATACGCGCAGCGGTGTGCGGTCGAGACGCAGGTATCTTATCTCTCCGGCTTTTGACACGTCGGCTTCGGCGTGCGTGCCGATGAAGAACTTTATCTCTTTCCAGTTTTTCAGGTCGGCAGACACATAAAGCCTTGCGCCCTCTTCAGACTTGTATGGGGTGATGGAGTATTCGTCCGGGCTGTCTAAGGTGATTTTGTCAAGACGCTGCCGCTTGCCCATGTCAACCATGAATGCCGTAGAGCCGTCCGCCCTGTGGTCGCCCCACCTTACGGCCACCGAGAATGCCGTTTTCAAATCGCCGTCGAAAAGGTTCTTGTCCCAAATCTCGCGGTCCCTGAATATTTTCTGGTTGAAGAAAGCGTCGCGTGCGGCTTTGACCTGCGGGATTTTCGTCTCTCCCGAGCGGAGCAGCGAGCGTGCCTCAAGGGCGTTGTTGTCTGCGGCGTAGCAGGTGGAGTAGTAGAGCGTGGCGGCATCGCCGGGAATGTCGCATGGCTTCATTTCGTCTATGTGCCGGTGGAAATCTTGCTTGAGAACTTCGCCGGGGAATTTTATGTTCGCGCCTTTTGCACTGACTTTCTTGCCGTCAATATAAGCTGACTTGAAGCTCATGTTGCCGGCGAACTTGACCTTGTAGCTTTTGCCGGGCATTCCCAGCAGCTTTACGGTGGGGTTGCCGCTGTAGTCGTTTACAATATTATATGGTATTCCGCTGAGGGCAATCTTGTCTTTCTCCTTTACATTGGTAACTTTGAGTAGAGCGGCGCGGAACGGCAGCACTTTCACGTCGATTGTCGAACCATAGGAATGGCTTCCCATGTCGTGGATGTAGGGGTGGTAAAGGCGTGCTTTCACTTTGCTTCCGTTTTGCTCAAGCCCCACTTCCTTGCCGAGGTTCACGCGGTAGGTAACTGTGTTCCATGTAAGGTTTCGCAGGGTTATGAACCTTGTGTTTCCGTCGCCGCGTGTGAGGGCTTCAGGCCCATATTTTTCTTCGGGAAGTTTTTGCCCGTTTACGAGAATGTCGGCATACTGGCGGTGAAGGTTAAAGTAGAATGCAAGCTGCGGAAACTCATCGTCGCGCAGAAGCCACGGGTTGCCGTAGATTTCCGGCGCGAGGATAAGCTCACGCCCGAACGACTGCAACACGATGTCGTCCTCCCAAAAGTCAAGGCACGACGACAGGCACACGCCGTGGTCTTCGGTCAGGCGGGTGAGATTGTCGGGCGTTTTGCGGCTAATTGCCTGTGCGCGGTGGTGGGGCGCGGTCATAGAGTTTGTCATCCAAACGTCGATGTATGTTTCTTCGCCGCCAAAGAGGAATGTGGTTGAATGTTTTGTCCCCGGTCCGAGGTCAAGGCGGTGGTTCAAAAGAATGAAGTCGGGCGATGTCTTGCGTATGCGCGTCATCATTTTGTCGAAGTAGTCGTATTTTGTGCTGCGCAGATAGCCGCAAACGCCGTCCATCTTGAAAAGTCCGAAATTGTATTTTTCCACAAGTCCCGCCATCATGTCAATGCGTTCCTTGGCCTCCTGCTCTGTGTCGCCGAAGCCGTCAGGCCCGCACCATACACCAAGACGTGTGCCAAGGCTTGCCGCACTTTTTGCCACAGGTCCGAAGCCGTTGGGGAAGTGTTTCTTGAAGCGCGGATGCTTTGTTGAGCCGTAGATGCCCGCGCCGTCTATTGCCCCAGCATCAAAAGCATAAATGTCAAGTTGCATTCCGTAGGTTTCTTTAAGCCAGCGGAAAAAGTCGAGGTTTATGAGCGTCTGTTCTTCGCTTGCCCCCTCGTTGGTGTTGTTTATCCACGAAAAGTATTCCGACCTTGACGGGGATTTTTCTGTGATTTTCTCTGCCTTGTTTTGTGCTGCGGCACTTGCCGGGATTATTGCCGCCAAGAGTAGCACTGCATTCTTGTAGAAATTCATGATATTATTGTTTTGTTAAAATGGAAAAGGCGCAGAGTTTGTTCCCTGCGCCTTTTTGTGGTATTGCGCCGTTTTTCAGCCGAGTTTGTGAACAACGAGTCCGCTGCGAAGTTTCGGCTCGAACCATGTGGCTTTCGGCGGCATTATCTTTCCGCTGTCGGCAATGGTCATGATTTGGTCCATCGACACGGGATAAAGCGCGAGAGCCGCCGCCATTTCTCCCGAGTCAACCCTGCGGCGCAGCTCGTCAAGCCCGCGCAGCCCGCCAACGAAGTCAATGCGGTCGGAAGAGCGAAGATCTTTTATGCCGAGGATTTTGTCGAGAATAAGTCTTGACGAAATGTCAACGTCAAGCACCCCGATTGGGTCTTCCTCGTCAAAAGTTCCGTCTTTCGCCTCGAGGGCGTACCACTTTCCGCAAAGATAAAGGGAGAACTCGTGGTGGCGAGTCGGGCGAAAGTTCTCCGTGCCTTTTTCTATGATAACAAAGTCATCGGTAAGGGCGTTGAGGAACTGGCGTGGGGTCAGGCCGTTCAAGTCTTTTATTACGCGGTTGTAATCAAGGATTGTCAGTTGGCTTGCAGGGAAACATACCGCCATGAAATAATTATACTCTTCTTTTCCTATGCGGTTTGGGTCGTTTTTTGCCTTTTCCGCGCCCACGAGTGCCGCCGCCGCCGAACGGTGATGCCCGTCGGCAATGTAGAGTGAGGGCATTTTTGCAAAGCGTGCGGTTATAAGTTCCTTGTCCTTGTTGTCGGAAATTATCCAGAACTTGTGTTCGAAACCGTCTATCGGCGCGGTGAAATCGTAAGCCGGCTCTTGCGCCGCATAGCGTGAGATGAGCGCGTTGAGTTCCGCGTCGTCGGGATATGCAAGGAACACGGGCTCCATATTGGCGTTGGTTGTGCGCACGTGTTTCATTCTGTCCTCCTCCTTGTCCTTGCGGGTAAGTTCGTGGCGTTTTATGGCTCCGTTCATGTAGTCCTCAACTGCAGCACAAACCACTATGCCGTATTGCGTTTTGCCGTTCATGGTTTGGGCGTAGAGGTAGTAGTTCTCATCGGCATCCTGTACCAGCCAGCCTTTATCCTGGAACTTTGCAAATTGCTCTTTTGCGCTTTCGTAAACGCGCGGGTCGTATTCGCTTGTTCCTTCGGGGAAATTTATTTCGGGCTTTATTATATGGTATAGCGACATTTCGTTATCGCCGGCCTCTTTGCGCGCTTCTTGTGAGTTGAGTACGTCATACGGGCGGCTCTCTACTTTCTCCGCCAGGTTCTTGGGCGGGCGCAAACCGCGAAACGGTTTTACTGTTGCCATCTGCTTTAAGCTTTATTTGTTTACCTGGAATTTTGTTATGCCGTTTTTCAGAAATCCCACAATCTGGCATGCAGCGGCTATGCCGGCGTTGATGTTTGCCTCTTTTGTCTGCGCGCCCATCTTCTTAGGGGTTGCGAAATATCGTCCGGGGAATTTCTCTGCAAATTCGGCGGCGCGTTCGGGGGCTATGTCGGCTATGTATTTCAAGTCCTCGCGCTGCGAAAGTGCACGTATGAGACCTTCTTCATCGATAACTTCTTTGCGTGCTGTGTTAACAAGAATGCCGTTTTCGGGCAACTTGGTAACCACTTCAAAGTTTATGCTGTTGCGGGTTTCGTTTGTTGCGGGAATATGCAGACTCACAATGTCGCATTTCTCGAACAATTCATCGCGTGATGCCACGGGAGTAACTCCGGCGGCTTCGATTGCGCTTGCGGGGCAGAATGCATCGAATGCGTAAACGTCCATATCGAAGCCTTTTGCTATGCGCGCCACGTTGCGTCCCACATTGCCGAATGCGAGAATGCCGAGTTTTTTGCCTTTAAGCTCTGTGCCTGTTTTGCCGTTGTAGAAATTGCGCACGGCAAAAACCAAAAGTCCGAGTACAAGCTCAGCCACAGCATTTGCGTTTTGCCCCGGGGTGTTCATCACCACAACATTGTGGGCTGTTGCCGCTGCAAGGTCAACGTTGTCGTATCCTGCCCCTGCGCGCACTACTATTTTAAGCTGTTTTGCGGCGTTGAAAACTTCGTTGTCTATTTTGTCGCTCCTTATTATAAGTGCGTCGGCATCTGCCACGGCATCCAGGAGTTCTTTCTTATCTGTGTATTTTTCGAGGAGCGCAAGCTCGTAGCCCGCTTCCAAAACCTCTTTCCTTATGCCTTCCACTGCCGCCGGCGCAAAAGGCTTTTCTGTTGCTATCAATACTTTCATTTGTGTAGTATTTTAGGTGAAAACCGTACTGAAAGCCACGCCATGCCCTGTGTAACGGCTTTCAGTACGGAATATGTTTTTAATGTTTTGCCTCGAATTCTTTCATTGCTTCCACAAGGGCTTTGGCGCCCTCCACGGGCATTGCGTTGTAGCACGAAGCGCGGAAGCCGCCAACCGAGCGGTGTCCTTTTATGCCCACCATGCCTTTTTCGGTTGCGAACTTCAGGAAGTCGGCTTCAAGCTCCTTGTATTCGTCGTTCATAACGAAGCAGATGTTCATAAGCGAACGGTCTTCCTCCTTCACTGTTCCACGGAACAGTTTGTTGCGGTCTATTTCGCCATAAATTATTTCAGCACGCTCGTGTGCAAGCTTGTCCATGGCCTTTACGCCGCCCTGCTCTTTAATCCATTCAAGGGTCTTCATTGCGCAGTACACGGGCACTACGGGCGGGGTGTTAAACATGGAGCCTTTGGCTATGTGTGTGCGGTAATCGAGCATTGTAGGTATTGCGCGGCTCACTTTTCCAAGCGCGTCTTCCTTAACGATAACGAAAGTTACGCCGGCCATTGAGAGGTTTTTCTGTGCACCGCCGTAGATTATGGCGTATTTTGAAACGTCGACAGGGCGTGAAAGCACGTCGCTCGACATGTCGGCAACCATCAGCACGGGGCTGTCGGGTTCCTTGCGAATTTCCGTTCCGTATATGGTGTTGTTGGTGGTTATGTGAAAGTAGTCGACATCGGCGGGAACTGTGAAGTTTTTGGGAATATAGGTGTAGTTATCGGCGGCCGATGATGCCACTTCAACTACCTCGCCAAATAGCTTGGCTTCCTTTATTGCTTTCTTGGCCCATGTGCCGGTGTTAAGATATGCTGCTTTCTTTTCCAAAAGGTTGAACGGCACCATGCAGAACTGTGTGCTGGCACCGCCGCCGAGAAACAGCACGCTGTAGCCTTCGGGAATGTCGAGTATCTCTTTCATGAGGGCTTCGGCTTTGTCCATAACAGGCTGGAACTCTTTGCTGCGGTGGCTTATTTCCATTAGCGAGAGACCGGTGTTCTCAAAGTCTGTGCAGGCGTCTGTTGTGGCTTTGATTACTTGCCGGGGCAATATCGATGGTCCCGCGTTGAAATTGTATTTTTTCATTATTCTGTATGTTTGGTTGTTTATTGTTTCTGTTTTTCCGCACAAGGGCGTATTATGATGCGAATATACGAAAAATAAACGTCTTATGCAAATTTGTATCTGAAAACATGCAAAGTAATGCCCCTTGTTTGATACAGGCCGTGATTTGCCGTGTTTTTGCTTGGAAATGCAACGGATAACTGACAAATGACAACATGGGAGAGCCGCGTTGATAAAGTACGGCTGTTTGCGGAGGCGGAGTTTTGTTTGGCAATGCTGGTGCGGCGGCGTTGCAAGCGTTGGAAATTGGTGCCCGGATGGTTGTGGCTGCAACTCTTCTGAAATATTCCCGAAAAATATATTTGATGTAGAAAAAATCATGTCCTATGTAGGAAAAATTATATTTGATGTAATTCAAACTACATCAGACATAATTTTTACGCCTTGCAATACATTGAAAACCAAACGGTTACCGAGTAAATGGAGAAACAATGTAACGCGGTGGTTTGCAGATGGTTGCATTGGTTTTGAAAATGGCGTAAAAAAAGCCACGCCGTGGTGTATGCATGGCGTGGCTTGTGTTGGTATGTTTTATATGTTACATTATGAATTTAAGCAGGAAGTTTCTCACATCGTTTGATATGGCGAAAAGCATAAGGAGTATGAGCAGCGTCATGCCCACCATCTGGGCGTAGGTTAGGAATTTCTCCGATGGTTTGCGGCGCGTTATCATTTCGTATAACAGGAAGAATACGTGTCCGCCGTCGAGTGCGGGAATCGGGAGTATGTTCATGAATGCGAGTATTATGCTTATGAATGCCGTAAGTTCCCAAAAGCGTTGCCACACCCAATGTGTGGGGAACATGCTTCCTATTGCGCCGAAACTGCCCACGCTTTTTGCGCCGTCTTTGGTGAACACGTATTTCATGTCGTCAACATACCCCCTCAGCACGTTTATTCCATGCTTGGCACCTGCGGGTATTGATTCTAAGAAACCGAACTTCACGGTTTTCTGCTCGTAGTTTTTCAGCGCCATGCCGTAGGTTACGCCCATTTTGTAGTCCGGGGTCATTGTGAGTCTCAAAGTGTCGGGCGTGGTTGCGCCTTTGTGCATTACGGCAAGTGTTATGTTGCGCAGGGCAAGGCTGTCGGCGTGGTTGGCTGTTGTGAGTGCGTCCGTTATGCGCCCCTGTCGGTCGTTTATCTCGTTCCACGAAGCCACGCTGCGGTTTCCGAACGCCACAATGCGGTCGCCGGCCTTTATTCCGGCTTTTGCCGCCGGCGAGCCGGGCACCACGCTGTCGATTACCGAGGGGATGAGCGTCTGCACAAACGGCGGCGCCGACTTTATCATCGACAGCATATTCATGTTGCCGGGAAGTTTTATTGTTTCGCGCTTTCCATTGCGCAGCACATAGGCTTCGGTTGAGTTGGAGAGTGCGCGGTATGCATCGCCCACGCTTTCGCCGGTGTCGAAACTGCGGAACATTTTGGTGTTTGTGCCTATAAGAATGTCGCCGTCCTTAAAGCCGAGTTTGTGTGCCTGTTCGTTGTATGCCATTCCATAGGTCATTTTCTCTACCGGCGTGTAGGTTTCGCCCCACACGAACAGCACCATGGAATATATGGCAAGAGCGAGGAAGAAATTAACCGCCACGCCGGCCACCATTATTATAAGTCTTTGCCATGCCGGCTTTGTGCGGAATTCCCAAGGTTGGGGCGGACGTTTCATTTGCTCCGTGTCCATCGACTCATCAATCATCCCGGCTATCTTCACATATCCGCCAAGCGGAAGCCAGCCAAGGCAGTATTGTGTGTCGCTGTGCTTTGGCTTGAATTTGAAAAGGGTGAACCATGGGTCGAAGAACAGGCAGAATTTCTCTACTCTCACTTTGAAGAGCTTGGCTGCAAGAAAGTGCCCGCCCTCATGCAGAAATATCAGTATTGAAAAGCAGCAAATAAGTTGCAGGGCGCGGATTAAAAAAGATTCCATTCTGTAAGTCTGTTATTTCAAATATTAATGTTTTTTGTTGATTATTTCCGTAGCCTTTGCGCGTGCTTCGCGGTCGATGTCCAAAAGGTTTTCCACGGTGGGGTTTGCTGTGAACGGCATAGTGCCAATGGTTTCCGCTATTATTTCTCCTATAGATGTGAAGCTTGTATGCTTGTTGCGGAATGCGAGATTTGCCACTTCGTTGGCGGCGTTCATCACGCACGGCAGCGAGCCTCCGCGCTTTATTGCATTGAAAGCGATGGCAAGGCATGGGAACTTGTCTGTATCCGGTGCGGAAAATGTGAGTTTACCGAGTGTTGCAAGGTCGAGCCTTTCAGTTTTAAGCGGAAGGCGGTCGGGGTAGCTGAAGGCATATTGAATTGGAATGCGCATATCGGGCATTCCGAGCTGGGCCTTTACGGCACCATCGGCAAACTGCACGGCGGAATGTACTATGCTTTGCGGGTGTACCAGCACGTCAATGCGGCTTTCGCTTACGCCGAACAACCATTTTGCCTCGATAACCTCGAAGCCCTTGTTCATCATCGTGGCGGAATCCACGGTTATTTTCGCTCCCATGTTCCAGCTGGGGTGGTTCAGAGCCTGCTCCACGGTAACGCTTTCGAGTTCCTTTTTCGAGAAATTGCGAAACGGACCACCCGAGGCCGTAAGCAGTATTTTTTCAATCTCGTTGTCCCCCTCGCCGGCAAGGCACTGGAATATTGCCGAATGTTCGCTGTCAACGGGCAGCAGTGGCACTTTGTATTCCCCGATGAGCCGGTTTATTGTTTCCCCCGCCACGACAAGTGTTTCCTTGTTGGCCAGGGCTATCGACTTATGCGCTTTTATTGCACTTATGGTGGGAAGTAGTCCTGCAAAGCCCACAACCGCGACCAAAACCATGTCGATGTTGCCCAATTGCACTACATCGCATATGGCCTTTTGTCCGGCATAAACTTTCACGTCTTCGTTGGCCAGCATTTCCTTCAGTTCGCTGTATTTGCTTTCATCGGCAATGACAACCGAGTCGGGCTTGAACTTGCGTGCCTGCCGGGCAAGGAGCGCGGTGTTACTGTTAGCCGTAAGTACTTCTGCCGTGAAAAGGTCGGGGTGTTCCTCTATAACTTTCAAGGCTTGGGTGCCGATCGAACCGGTTGAGCCTAAAATTGCTATGCGCTTATTGTTCATCAGTTTTCATTGGATTTTTTTTCGTTGGCGCTTACAAGTCCCTCGGGAAGGCGCAGGCGCAGAATCCTTTTGTTTATGTCGAGTTCTTCCACGAAATCTTCGGCGAGCGGGATTAGTATCTCCTGTTCCCCTTGCACATATATAACGGCGTTTATTGTTGATGTGTCTATGTTTTTTACGGTTCCTATGTTCCCCAGCTCGGAGTCGTGAACCTCAAATCCTTTCAGAATGTTAGGGTTGAGGTTTATGGCATCTTCTGTTATCCCTTGTAGGTCTTCTTTGCGGCAATAAACAGTGCGTCCTGCGATTTCGCCGTGGTTTCCGTGGCATTCCTCGAACTTTGCGAACAAGGTGTTTACGCGTTCGTCAAGGCTCTCGATTTTGAACGGCACTTTCAGTCCGCCGATATCAATAAGCAGGAAATCGCCGCAAAACATGTCGGCGGTTATGTTGGTGAGGTTAATCTGCACATCGCCCTTTGCTGAGCGCGCCTTTGCCACCTTTCCTATTAATACGGCATCGTCAAAAAGCATGTCAATCAATTCTTAGTATTTTAGCTCCGAGTTTGTTAAGTCGTCCGCTTATGTCGGAATACCCGCGGTCTATCTGCTCCACGTTGTCTATGCGGCTTTTCCCATCTGCGCTCATGGCTGCTATGAGCAGGGCTATGCCCGCTCGTATGTCGGGGGAGACCATGCGCCGTGCCTTTAGGTGGAATTTGTGGTTGTGTCCCACGACAACAGCCCTGTGCGGGTCGCAAAGTATTATCTGTGCGCCCATTGAAATAAGCTTGTCAACGAAAAACAGTCGGCTTTCAAACATTTTTTGATGAAAGAGCACTGTGCCGTTTGCCTGTGTGGCTGTAACTATAAGCACGCTAAGAAGGTCGGGAGTAAGCCCGGGCCATGGCGAGTCGCTTATTGTCATTATCGAGCCGTCAATAAAGGTGTCTACCTGGTAATGGCTTTGTTTGGGCACTATTATGTCATCGCCCTTAACTTGCAGCCGTATGCCGAGACGCTTGAATGTTTCGGGTATAATGCCAAGATTTTCGGGCGAAGTGCTTTTTATTGTAATTCCGCCGCCCATGATGGCGGCCATTCCGATGAAGCTTCCCACTTCAATCATGTCGGGGAGTATGGTGTGGCTTGTGCCGTGGAGTGCAGTCGTTCCTGTTATGGTTAGCAGGTTTGATGCAATGCCGCTGATGCTTGCGCCCATTTTTACAAGCATTCTGCAAAGTTGCTGCAGGTATGGTTCGCAGGCCGCGTTGTATATTGTTGTAATGCCTTCGGCCATTGCCGCAGCCATTATTATGTTGGCGGTTCCGGTAACCGAAGCCTCATCGAGCAGCATGTATGTTCCCTTTATTTTGTCGGCGGTTATGCGGCAGGTGTCGCTGTTTTCGCTAACGGCGAATTTGGCCCCTAACGCGGCAAGTCCGCGCAGGTGGGTGTCAAGACGGCGTGTGCCTATGTTGTCGCCGCCGGGTTTTGCGAGGGTGGCCTTATGGAAGCGTGCGAGCAGTGGACCTACAAGCATAACGCTCCCGCGCAGTTTGGCGCATCGTGTGGCAAATTCCTCGCTTTCCACATAGTTTTCGTCTATTCTGTCGGCGCAGAATACATATTCGCCTTTGGAGATTTTGTCAACTCTGACGCCCATTTGGCGCAGCAGGTCGATGAGGTTAGCCACGTCAAGAATTTCAGGAACGTTTGAAATCCTAACCTCGTCGTCTGTGAGCAGTGTGGCGCAGATAACCTGCAGCGCTTCGTTTTTCGCGCCTTGCGGTGTTATTTCACCTGCAAGCGGGTTTCCGCCTTCTACAAGAAAAGAGGCCATGCTTTAAGTGTTTGTGTTTTATCGGGTTTGTTTTTTGCCGGTGTATCGTTCAAAGTCTTTGTGTATTTTCTTGTCGTTGAGCGAGTCTTTGTTCCACATTTCGAGACTGCGGCGCATTTGTCCTTCTGCGAGTTTGGTGAGCTCGTTGCGTTCCTTACCCTCGGGCATTGCGGCTATTTCATCAAGCAGTGTTTCGATAAGATGACCATAGTGGCGGTATTTTATCTTGTTTGTGGGATATGGCACTCGTTCCGGCTTTTCGTTGTTGTCTTTTCTGTTTATGGGGAACGGATAGTCGATGTCGAGCTTGTATCCTGAAATCAAGGCGAGGTGATCCCACAGTTTATGGCGAAATCCGGGTATGTTGCGGTTTTGCGGGTTGCAGTTTGCCATAACTCTGACAATGGTTTCTGCAAAACGCTTGCGCTCGTTGCGGTCGGGGATTGTTATTGCATATTCCACGAGCTTTTGCACAAGTCTGCCGTATTCCGGCATTATTATTTTTTCTCTTGTTGTGTTATATTCCATTGTTATATAAGTTTCTTGGGCGTTGTGGCAACGAAGTCTTTAAGATAGAAAGGCTCGAAATATGCCACGTCCTCAAAGCGTTCGTTGTGTGCCGCAAGGTTGGCCAACGGAAGCATGTTGCTGGCGAGCGGCTCTATGTTGGAAACAAAATGGGCGTTGGGGCATTTTATCACGTCCTTGCATTTTTCGGCTCCGTTGCCGAAGAAGTATATTGGCTTGCCCCCGGCTATGTCGGTGAATGTGTCTGCTTCCACAACCTGTGCCTTGACGGGCATAACTTCGTGCAGGGCGCGGTCGTACACGGCGCAGTAAACTTCCATTCGGCGTGCGTCTATCATAGGGCAAAACAGGGCGTCTTCCTCAATGTCGTCGCGGTAGAGCAGCAGCGGTACGGTTATTACTTTCAACGTGGGTACGGCTATGAGCTTAACGTTTCTGCCGTAGCATATACCCTTGGCTGTGGAGCACCCTATGCGGAGACCGGTGTACGAACCCGGCCCTTCGCTAACGGCTACGTAGTCGAGCGGTATGGCATGGCTGTCGGCGAATGATAGTGCGTCATCAACCATGGGGGCGAGTATGCGGGCTTGGTTGGGACCATCGAAGTCCTCTTTGTGGTAAATTATGTGGTTGTCTTCGCTAACTGCCACGGAACATACTTTCGTGGATGTTTCAATGAAGAGAATGCATGACATGGTTTTACGGTTTGCCTTTTTATTCAATTTGCAAATTTAGTCAAAATAAGCGGGATAATTCCTTGTGTGGCGAAAAACCTTGCTTGCCTTGTGTGTGCGTTCCCCGCAGGAGGCTTTGGAGAATCGGCGCAGACTGTGTTTCATTATAAATAATTATCTTTGCATGTGTTTTTATGGGAGAGAATTTATGAAAAAGTTTGTATTTCTCATGGCCTTGCTTATGGCAGGCACTTCTGTTTATTCCCAAAAGGAATACAGGCAAATACGCGAGCTGCTGAAGAACAATAACGAGGGTGTTATAGGAATGGTGGAGAATTGCCTTAAAAACGACAAATTCAAAGAAGACCCGGAATTGCTTCACTATGGGGTGGAGGCGTGGCTTGTGGCTAACTCCAACCTGAACCGAAAGGCGTATCTGAAAGAAAAATACGATACAGCCAAACTGTTCAACAGCGTGCTAAATATGTACAATTACGCAGTAAGATGCGACACCATGGAGGCTTTTGCGGCAAGCAAAAAAGGCAGGAAGAAGATTAAATACAAGTATCGAAGCTCTCACGGCGATTTGCTGAGGTCGCAATATGGAAATCTTTACAACGGAGGACAGTTCTCGTTACTCAAAAAGGATTTTGCTAACGCTTATATCTATTTTTCGATGTATTATGACATACGTGCTACTCCGCTTTTCGGCGGGGGAAAGATTTCCAAAAGAGACAGTCTTAATATGCAACGGGCGGCCTATTGGGCCACGGTTTGCGCCTTTCAAACCAACAATAAAGAAAACTTTTTCAAATACAACGCCGCGGCGTTGAGGGATACCACATACCGCCAAAAGGAACTTGAACTTACTGCACGCCTGTATAAGGCGGGAAACGATACGGCGGCATTTAAGGAAATTTTGAAGATAGGGGTAAAAGAATATCCGCAGCAGGACTATTTTTTTACAAACCTTACAGACTGCTATAACAGCGAAGGACAGTTTGACCGGGCTATGGCTCTTGCCGACAATATACTAAAGCACGACCCGCGCTCGATTATGGCGCAGTATGGAAGGAGTCTTGTGTTTCTGAAAATGAAACGCTATGACGAATGCATCATTTTGTCGAAAAGCATTATTCAGAGTGATTCCACCTATTCCGAGGCATATTATAATGTGGGGGCTGCTTATCTTGCCGAGGCGGCGGCTATACGCGATAAGGTGAGGTCGGATATGAAACTTGTGGAAATACGAAACATAAAGCGCGAGGAAGATAAGTTGATGCGCAACGCACTTCCATATTTGGAGCATTACAGAAAATTAAACCCGAGTTTGGTAGAGTGGTGGGGACGCCCGCTTTATAACATTTATCTTGCGCTGAATATGGGCGACAAGTTTGAAGAAGTGGAAAGGCTCATAGATAATGCGGAGAAGGCAAAGGCCGAAGCTGCGGCAAAAGCCGCCCAAGCCAAAAAGAAGTAACAGCGCAAGTTATGGATTAGAAAAGAGCACGCTTTTCGGATTTAACGCATAGTTTGTGCGGGGGCGTAAAGGGCGTATGCCACACGCCCCTAAAAATGGCGCAAACCTCAAACCTGCTGCTTTTCCACAAACACCCCGAAAACTATGTCTGATGCGGGAAAAACCACATAGGACATAGAAAAAATTATATCAGACATAATTAAAACCACGTCAGACCTTTTTTCTGCAATTACAAACCATTGAAAAACAAATTCTTACAAAGGAAGTGTTTAGTCGGAGCATCCTTTTGGAAATCAAAATGTTATGTTGTCTTTGCAAGATTTGCAACCTCGCCGATGATATGCCTGTGCCGTGTTAAGGAAGCAAGGGGTAGTGTGCTGCGGAGTTGCCACTTCTTCCGCAACAGCCCGGCTGGTTATGCCATAGAGCGGGTAAAAGCAACCAAGCCTGTTTTATCCCTTCTGACGAATTAGGGTGAAATTGCAATGCCTCAGTTTGAGGGGAAAACTGTCGAGGGCTTTGACATGAGGCTTAAAGCGGTTTGCAGCTCTTTGCCAAGCAAGGGGATTTGCAACTTTGCGAACGATGTCTTGTCCGGGCATACATCTATGAGGTGTATTGCGCAAATCTTCAGATGGCAGTTCTTTTCCAAAATGGCGCGGTACAGGTTTAGCTGTAGCGCATAGTGCCAGAATGGCGTGTCGCTGATGTTTTCAAGTCCGTATGTCCCTTTTTTGCCAAAGGGGTTTTGGGTTATGGCATTTCCGCTTTCATCTGAAATGCCGCTGCGCCGTTTCCAGTCGTAAAGCTCGTATCCGCCATCGCATTTGCCGATGAACGCCACGCGCCCTGCGAGCCGCAGGGAACTGTCGGCAACAAGATAGTTTGTGCGGTAAACGCGCAAAGGTACGGCATTTATGAATTGCATGAATAGCCTTTCTTCCTTTTCAAGGCTTATGGTTTCGTCAGTCTGTGAAAATTTGCCGTTGAACGTGAAGCGGAAGCTGCCTTTCATTCGCGAACCGGCAAAAAACGCGGCAATGTCTTCGTGCAGAAACACTCCTGTGGCCCTTGCCCGCTCGCGTGCCATTTCCCAATCTTCAATTATTTTCTCTTTGGGTATGCCGGTTTTTGCAGATTTTTCTTCAGCACGTCGTTCCTTGTCGAATGTTTCAAAAAACAAGTTGACGGCTGAACTGACAGGCATAAGCCGTTTCCCGCGCACGGTGTACCGGTTTTCTTTTGCAGAGTATGTTATTTCGGAAATTACGGGCGGTTGCGATACATGACGGTCTTTCTGTTTGGGTTTGCGTAAAAACGCAAGGCAGAATGTTATTGCCGTAAAAAGAGCAAAGCCTACTATGGCTGCCAGCTGCAAAGCGTTCATGGTTGGTTGGGAAATAAAAACGGCGCCCCGCAAACGAGACGCCGTGGAATTTTGTTTTTGGGGTTTAGCATAGCCTGCGCGAACCATCGCCTATGACGACGTCTATGCATATTGGCTCAATGCCGAATTTCTCTTTATATGCTTGCTTTGATGTTGAAACAAAATTGTCGTACAAATCGTTGCTTACAAGGTTTATTGTGCAGCCGCCGAAACCGCCGCCCATTATGCGTGAACCTGTTACGCCGCAGCTCTTGGCTACATCGTTCAGGAAGTCAAGTTCTGGGCATGAAACCTCGTATTCTTTTGACAGGCCATAGTGGGTTTCGAACATCTTGCGCCCAACCTCTTCGTAATCGTCCTCTTCGAGAGCAACGCAAACCTCCAGAACGCGATACTTCTCGCCGATTACATATCTTGCGCGCAATGCGTCTTCTTCGCTTACATCTTCCTTTACGGATTCAAGCATATCGTAGTTTGCATCGCGCAGAGATTTTACTCCGGGGAAACGTCTCTTCAAAGCTTCGGCAACGTTCTCGCAGCTCTTGCGTCGCTTGTTGTACGCAGAATTGGCAAGCTCGTGCTTCACTTGTGAGTTGAGCAGCACAAGACGGTAGTCTTTCGGATGCCAGGGGAAATATTTGTACTGCAACGAACGACAGTCGAGACGTATAAGGTTTTCGGCCTTTCCGAACACCGATGCGAACTGGTCCATTATGCCGCAGTTTGTGCCTATATAGTTGTGCTCTGTTGCCTGACCAACCTTGGCGAGTGTAAATTTGTCTATTTTGTTCTCGCCGAAAAGGTCGTTCAGAGCGAATGCGAATGTGCTTTCAAGAGCGGCAGAAGATGACATACCTGCGCCAAGGGGCACATCGCCTGCAAAAGCAGTGTTGAAACCTTCTACTGGCACACCGAGCTTCATCATCTCACGGCATACACCATAAACAAAACGGAAGTGGGTTGCGGAGGGACCTTTCTCGTCATCCAAACTGAACTCCACATAGTCCTTCAAGTCTATCGAATAGGCGCAAACCTTGCGTGTCTTGTTAGGCTTGATTTCTGCAATAATGCCTTGCTCAACGGCTCCGGGAAATACAAACCCATCGTTGTAGTCGGTGTGTTCGCCTATTAGGTTGATGCGTCCCGGCGATGCGTAAACGTTTCCTGTGCTGCCGTCAAAATGCTTAATGAAACGACTGCGCACGTCTTCTATTTTCAATTTCATAATTTTTATTTTGTAGGTTTGGGGTCCGGTGGCGATATTGCCACCGGACGAAGTTACTTATTATTCGTATATCATTTTTTCCGGGTTCTCGGTTTTCTTTACACGGCTACCGATAAGCGCATAGAACAGAATGTATGCCGCGCATACGAGAACAAGAATGTAGCTTGTCATGAAGCTGCCCGATATGTCGGCAATATATCCTTGCAGCGGAACGAGAAGCGCGCCGCCAAATACCATTGTCATGAACATTCCGCTTGCAAATTCGGTGTATTTGCCAAGCCCTTCGACAGCCATGTTAAATATGCCGCCCCACATTACGGAGGTGAACAAGCCGGCAATAACAAAGGCCAGTACGCAGGTGGGTACTTGTGCGCCCTCAATGCTTATGGTAACGTCTTTCGGGCCGAACACGCCTATGAGTGTGCATATGATTACAAGTGTGGCTACTACAGTAATTTGTGTGCGGCTTGAAACTTTACCGCCTATCAATCCGCCCACGAAGCGTCCGCACAGCATAAAGAGCCAGTAAACGCCTGCTATGGTTGCGGCAACGGCCGCGCTGATGCCCAAGCCCGGTGTGGCTGCGTCTGCGGGAGTTGAAAGATACTGGAGCACGTAGGTGGGAAGTCCTACTTCAACTCCCATGTAAAGGAATATTGCGAGTATTCCAAGGTCGAAGTGGGTGTATTTGAACGCTCCGGTAGTTGCGGTTTCATTGCTTGCGTTTGTGGATGGCTCGGGAATTTTCACGAGCGCGAGGACTACAAACACTATGGCGAAAATTGCCAATGCCGTGTAAAGGGCGGGGGTTACGTCTTTTATGGAGGTGTCTTTGGTTACTTCTCCGATGAGTGCGCCGCCGAAAATTGTTACGGTTGTTGCGGCAAGAGAGTTGCACACGCCGCCGAACTGTATAAGTTGGTTGCCTTTGTTGCCGCCTCCGCCAAGGGTGTTGAGCATTGGGTTTACAACCGTGTTAAGCATGCACATGCAGAAGCCTGCTATGAATGCGCCAAGAAGGTAAATCCAGAAATTCTGCACTGAATCCCATCCCGACACATACTCCAGGAACACGCCTGCAAAGCCAAGGGCTATGGCAAGGAGGGCGGTTTTTTTATAGCCGATTTTCTTGAGCAAAAGGCCGGATGGTATGCCCATAACAAGGTATGCTATGAAGTTGGCAAGATTACCCAGCTGTGCTTCAAAGTTTGTCAGCGAAAATTGGGTTTTTACGATTACGCCCATAGGATTGCACAGATTGGTAACGAATGCAATCATGGCGAAAAGAAGGAACATCATTATTATTGGAATGATGTTCATTTTTTTAGAATTACTCATTTTTTATATTAGGTTATTTATTTGTTGTTTGCCTTGGCTGTTGGTTTCTGCTAGTTTTCAACACCGAATTTGTAGATTGTTTTCTGGGTATAGATTTCTCCCGGGCGCAGAACCACCGGCGGGAAGTATGCGTGGTTGGGGCTGTCGGGGAAGTGCTGTGCCTCAAAGCACAGTGCGCTGCGGCGCGGGAAAGTTGCCCCGTTTTGTCCTTTGTAGCCGTCGGCCCAGTTGTCGGAGTAGAATTGTATTCCGGGTTCGGTTGTGTAAACCTCCATGGTTCTTCCGCTTTCGGGCTCTTTTATTTTGGCAGCGAACGTGAGTTCGCCCGGTTCGTGCTTGTTTAGCACAAAGCAGTGGTCGTATCCTGCGCCGTTCTTTATTTGTACGTCGTCATCGTTTATGTGGTCTCCCACGGCATGTGGTGTGCGGAAGTCAAATGGTGTGCCTTCCACCTTGAGTATCTCACCGGTGGGTATAGATGTGTCGTCTATGGGAAGGTAGTAGTCTGCGTTTATCTGGCATATCACGTTTTCGGCAGATGGGGTGGGGTTGGCTATACCTGCAAGCGAGAAAAAGCCGTGATGTGTCATGTTGACTATCGTTTTCTTGTTACAGGTGCCTTTGTAGTCAATTATAAGTTCGTTGTTGTCTGTGAACGTGAACATAACAGTCATGCAGAGTTCTCCCGGGAAGCCTTCTTCGTAGTAAGGCGAAACATACCGCAGCACTATGGCGCGCTCGTTAACTCTTTCAACTCCCCAAACCTTGGTGTGGAAGCCTGTGGGGCCGCCGTGCAAATGGTTGGGACCATTGTTAATGGCAAGATAGTATTCTTTGCCGTTGAGTACAAATTTCCCTTTTGCTATGCGGTTGGCATATCGCCCAACCAATGTGCTGAGAAACGGCTCCGGGCTGTTTATTACATCGTCAATATTGTCATGCCCTTGTATAATGTTGGCAAGGCGTCCGTTTTTGTCGGGCACCATTATGGCTACCACTGCGCCGCCATAGTTGGTTAGAGAAACTTCGTTGCCTTCGCTGTTGCGCAAGGTATATAGGTTTATCTCCTTTCCGTTTAGGGTTTTACGGAAGTTCTCGGGGTTCAATCCGCTTTTGTTTAGCTGTCCTTCTACCATGTTGCTTATTTTTCAGGGTTAGTGAATGGCTGTTTTTTAAAGTCTGTATTGCAAAGTAAATTATTTATTTTGATTTGGCAAAGAGTTTGTGAAAAAAAGCACAATTTATTTTGTAGTGCGGCTTTGGCTTGTGCCGACAGGCGTTTTTCGTGCTTTTGAGTGGGTTTTGCTTGCTTTCGCGGCGTTTGGGCTGAGTAAGGAATGCGCAGGGTTTCGAGCCGGATAGCGTAAGCCCGGCCGGTTTTTCCCGGGGCGTTGATTTTGGGTAATCGATGAGGTTGGGGGAATTCTTGCAAGTACCTGTTTTCCTTAGGGTGCAAGTTGGCAAAAAAAGGTCTGATGTGGTTTTTTCTACGTCAGACATGTTTTTTTCTACATCGGACGTTGTTTTTCTTATTTCCGATGTGTTTCATATTTCGGGTTGTTTGTTTCCGTGGAATGGTGGAATTTTTCTGCTGTTGCGGTGCGTGTTGGGGCTTATGAGCTTTGCCAGTGTCCCTATGGCCATTCCTCCGGCGAATGAGGCGAGGTATACGAGTGCGACTTTTGAAGTGGGGCAGCCGCCTTTTACATTGTATATTATGGAGTAGTGGAACAGGAATACGCAAAACATGGTGGAGGCAATGGCATTTACGGTTTTGCTGCGCAGTTTTATATTTTTGAAAAGCATGAACAACCCGCATGATGCCATGAGTATCTGCGGGCTGTTGTAGGCAAAAGCTGTGAATCCGGGCTTTATGAAGGCTGACACGGCGTATGCCATAAGGCTTCCGCATACATACATGGTTGCCGCCGGGGGAATTCTCACGCCTTGGCAGTTGCGGCGCAGAAATCGCCCGAGTATGTAAAGGTATATGAATTGCACCAGATTGTAGCCCGTGGTGTCAATCGGGGTTATGCTGAAAAAGTAGGAGTACAGGCACAGCAGAGTCAGCGCGGCGGTCCACAGCGACAGCTCTTTTTGTGTGGCGTTGTCGAGAGCCTTGTTGAGTATTGGCGACAGCAGCATAAGCCCTATGTATGATGGTATGAACCAGTTGCTGTCTTTGAAAAAGGGAACTATTCGGTGTATGGCGTAGGGCAGGTTTATAAGGTCGCTTGTTGCCGGGATGGCGGCAAGCAGAGCTTCTGCCGAAAGTGTGAGCGCAATGAGTGTTGCAAACCGTATGAATTTGCCGCCCCCGGCTCTTATGCCAAAATAGCCCGATATAAGAATGAAACAGTCAACGCCGCATACAAGGAACGAGTTGGCGAGTTCGCCGCCGTGCAAACTTGCGCTGTAATAGTCAACTTTTCCGGTGGCTATAAGAAAATGGTGCGCCACGATGAACATCATCGCCACAATACGAAGCAGCTCGAAGTTCGACTCCCTTGTTTTGGCGCACGGTGGGGGAATGGCGCGTTTGTTGTCCATTCCCGCTCAGAGCATTTCCGACAGCCTTTCCACGGCTTGCACCATGTCGTTTCCGAAGGTGGCGTGGTTGAGCAGGAAATCTTTTTTACCGCCGGAGATTTTCATGTACAGCTCTTTGTTCATTTCTTGTATGTATGAGAATATGGCATATTCAATGTCGTCTTTCTGTTTGACTATCGTTGAATGTGCATATATTCTCTGTTTCTGGTGAAAGAAACTGTATGCAGTCTCAATGGCGTCCCTGCTTATCATGTTCAGGCATTTTCAAGCCCTATGGGACGTATTTGTTTCTGCCCCTCGTTGTAGGCGTATCCGTTTTCTTTAAGAAAAGCCTTTACTTCTTCGGGGTCGCGGTTGAAACAGTGGCACAGCTCATCGAATGAGTCGTATTCGTTGTCGCGCAAGAGCATGTTTACGCTCGACACAAGAATTGCCGGGTCTTTTGGCAGGTGGTCCATTATTTTTTGTTGTTTTTGCGTTTCTTGTTAGCCTCTCTTATCATCACCGCCAGCAGCGCTACCGCCACAACGGCGAGAATTGCGTAGCCTATTGTATGACTGTATTTGGATGACAGGTCGGCTATGTCTTGAGTGGTCTTCATGCCCGGCACTCTCGAAAGCGAATATCCGATAGCCACGAGCACAATGTTCCACGCCCCCGCTCCGAGGGTTGTGAAAAGTATGAATTTTCCGAAATGCATCTTGGCCAGACCGGCGGGGATTGATATGAGCTGCCTTACCGCAGGAACGAGCCTGCCGAAGAATGTTGACGCCACACCGTGTTTGTCGAAGAAAGTTTCGGCATGCTTAACCTTTTCCTCGTTTATAAGGCAAATGTGCCCGATTTTTGAGCGTGCGAAAGCATACACTATGGGCCGCCCAAGGAGCATGGCAAGCAGATAGTTGATTGTGGCGCCGATGTCCGCCCCTATTGTGGCAGCTATTACAACGCCAACGATGTTCAGCCCGTTTTCGCCGTTTGCAGCAAGCCATGCCGCCGGCGGCACAACAACTTCGGAGGGAAAGGGAATGAACGAACTTTCAACGGCCATGAACAGAATTATAGTCCAATAGTTAAGGTGGGCCAGGCACCACATTATTATTGCGCTCATATAAGATAGTAATTTGGCACAAAATTAGGAATATTATTCATAATGCCTTGCGTAAAGCCCCGGAAAAGTGCAAAACAAGCTGCCAAGCACGCATTTTTGGAGATTTTCCATACAGAAACTTCCGTGTTAGCCGAAAAAATCATAAATTTGCGGTCGCTTTTAGTGGAATGTACGCACAAATATGATACACTGCACCGTAAATGTCAAAGAATTAGCAAACAAGGACGGAGGCGAGAGCTTTCGCTTGGATGATGGCTTTTTCGTGCAGTTCGACTGTGAGGACGTGGTAGGCGGCTCTGTAGATGTTGACATAACGGCAGAAAAGTCTCACAGCGCGGAATGCGACTATATTGTCGACATAAGGATGAAAGGGGTGCTACGCGTGCCCTGCACACGCTGCCTTGACAATATGGATTATGACACAGAGTTGGAGGATACAGTAAAGGTGGTGTGCGCCGATGGTGGTGCGGATAGCGATGACGAGGATTTGCTCAAGGCGAAAGCCGACGGCATCATTGATTTGTCCCACCGCATATTCGAGACGCTTGCCCTCAATGTGCCTTCGGTGCGCGTGCATGAGGAAGGCGGATGCAATCCTGCCGTAATGAAGTGGCTCGAAAGCCATTCTGCGGAGATACAATAAAAATAATAAACAAATAAACATTTAGAATAAAATGGCACATCCTAAAAGAAGACAATCCAAGACTCGCACACGTAAGCGCAGAACTCATGACAAGGCAGTGGCTCCTACACTTGCTGTATGCCCTAACTGCGGTTCGCTATACGTATATCACACAGTATGCCCCGATTGCGGATATTATCGCGGCAAGGTGGCAATCGAAAAAGGGGCGGAAGCGTAATTGCTTCGTCCGAATTTAATCAGATGAGAACTTGGAGGCTGCGCGGGAAACTCGCATAGTCTTCAAGTTGTTGTATTATAAACAAAGAAGAAAATGGCTGACAAAATAAACGCTATAATAACGGGAGTGGGTGGATATGTTCCCGAATATGTGCTGACCAATGACGAGTTGTCGCGAATGGTCGACACCAACGACGAGTGGATTATGACCCGTATAGGCGTAAAAGAACGCCGCATTCTCAACGAAGAAGGTCTCGGCACGAGCTATATGGCACGAAAGGCCGTTAAGCAGCTTCTTGAACGTACCGGTACGGATCCGAAAGAGATAGACTGTCTTGTGATGGCTACCTCGACTCCCGATTACCATCTCCCTTCCACGGGTTCGATAGTCTTGGGCCGCTTGGGAATGACCAACGCCTATTCGTTCGACATGGAGGCTGCGTGCTGCGGTTTCCTGTTCGGACTGGAGATTGGTGCAAACCTTATACGCAGCGGGCGTTACAAGAAAGTGGTTGTATGCGGTGCAGACAAATTGTCCTCGATAGTTGACTATACCGACCGTTCCACATGTCCTATTTTCGGCGATGGTGCAGGTGCGGTGCTGCTTGAGCCAACCGAAGAGGATTACGGCTTGATTGACTCCTATCTGCGCACCGACGGCAAAGGACTACCTTTCCTCGTGCAAAAGGGAGGCGGCTCTGTTTGCCCACCCACGCATTTCACCATAGACCATCATTTGCACTACCTGCATCAAGAAGGACGCACGGTGTTCAAATTCGCAGTAACAAACATGAGTGACGCCTGCAATGTGATAGCCGAGCGCAACAACCTCAATAAAGACAACATTTCCTGGGTAGTGCCCCATCAGGCAAACGTTAGGATTATCGAGGCTGTGGCAAAACGTCTCGATGTCCCCATGGAAAAGGTTATGATGAACATACAACGATACGGCAACACTTCGGGTGCAACGCTTCCGTTGGCATTGTGGGACTACGAAAGTCAGTTAAAGAAAGGCGACAACCTTATATTCTGTGCGTTCGGTGCAGGATTTGTGTGGGGAGCGTCCTATCTCAAGTGGGCTTACGACTACAAAAGCGCAAAATAAGCAGGCATGCACAAAGCCGGATTTGTAAGCATTGTGGGCAACCCGAATGTGGGAAAGTCAACGTTGATGAACCTTTTTGTCGGCGAGAGAATTTCCATTGCTACATTCAAGGCGCAAACCACGCGCCACAGAATTATGGGAATTGTTTCCACCGATGATTACCAGATAGTGTTTTCCGACACTCCCGGCGTGCTGAAGCCAAATTACAAGTTACAAGAAGATATGCTCGCATTCTCGGTTTCATCGCTCGAGGATGCGGACATTCTTCTTTATGTAACCGACACGGTGGAGAAACATTCTAAGAACGAAGACTTCATCTCAAAGGTAAAAACGCTCAACATTCCAATACTTGTGCTTATAAACAAGATTGACTTGAGCAGCGAAAAGGAAGTAACAAAACTTGTGGAGTATTGGCATGAGCAAATACCCCGGGCGGAAATTGTGCCGCTTTCCGCAAAGGCCAGGTTCAATGTGGACAATGTTATGAGGCGCATAGTGGAATTGCTTCCCGAGTCTCCGAACTATTTCGACAAAGACCAGCTCACCGATAAACCTTCGCGCTTCATTGTTTCCGAGATAATACGCGAAAAGATACTTTTGTATTATGATAAGGAGATACCTTATTCGGTCGAGGTGGTTGTAACCGAGTTCAAGGACGAGAAAAAGCTGATACGCATTGCTGCAACGATATTCGTTGAGCGCGAAAGCCAAAAAGGCATAGTAATAGGGCATGGCGGCGTGGCACTGAAGCGTGTGGGCGAAGAAGCCCGCAGGGATATTCAGAATTTTTTTGACAAGAAGGTGTTTTTACAGCTATACGTAAAGGTTAATCCCAATTGGAGAAACTCGGCCAAATCGCTTGAAAGCTTCGGCTATGAGCCGAAATGATTTTTGCAAACCATAAAACAAACAATTCGAACAATCAACAATGGGAAATTTAATAGCTATCGTCGGACGTCCGAATGTGGGCAAGTCAACTCTCTTCAACCGTCTGACGGAAACTCGCCGCGCCATCGTGAGCGATGAGGCGGGAACCACACGCGACCGACAGTATGGCAAAGTTCTTTGGAACGGCAGAACTTTCTCGGTTGTTGACACCGGAGGTTGGGTGGTTAACAGCGACGATGTTTTCGAGGAGGAGATACGCAAGCAGGTCATGGTTGCCACTCAGGAGGCCGATGTGGTTTTGTTCATGGTTGACGTTAAGAGCGGTATAACCGATCTTGACGATGAGGTTGCCAACATACTGCGCCGCGCAAAGCTCCCGGTGATACTTGTCGCCAATAAGGCAGACAACAGTGCCGATGTGTTTGCGAGCGCGGAATTCTATCGTCTCGGTCTTGGCGACCCAATGGCTGTGAGTGCCGCAACTGGCAGCGGTACGGGCGAACTGCTTGACGCAATAATAGAGAGGATGCCCAAGGAAAACGGGGCTGAAGATGACGAGAACATTCCCCACTTTGCTGTGGTGGGACGCCCTAACGTTGGCAAGAGCAGCCTCATAAACGCTTTCATAGGCGAGGACAGGAATATTGTTACCGACATTGCCGGAACAACGCGCGATGCCATATCAACGCGCTACACAAAGTTCGGCTTCGACTTCTACCTTGTTGACACGGCGGGCATACGCAAAAAAAACAAGGTTAACGAGGATTTGGAATACTACAGCGTGCTGCGTTCCATACGTGCCATAGAGTCAGCCGATGTTTCCATTCTCATGATTGACGCAACGCGGGGAATAGGCACGCAGGACATGAATATATTCCAGGTAATACAGAAAAACTCCACGGGTTTGGTTGTGGTAGTTAACAAGTGGGACTTGGTTGAGGACCGGTCGCAGCAGGCTCAGTCTGACTATATAAATGCCATTCGCGCACGCATGGCGCCTTTCGTGGATTTCCCAATAATTTTTGCGTCGGCAATGACAAAACAGCGCATATTCAAAGTGTTGGAAACAGCAAAGGACGTTTACATACGCCGCACCACTAAAGTTCCCACGCCTAAGCTCAACGATATAATGCTTCCCATTATAGAGGAGACGCCGCCCCCGGCAACCAAGGGCAAATACATAAGGATTAAATACTGCACCCAGCTGCCCAACACGCGTGTGCCGTCGTTTGCGTTTTTCGCAAACCTGCCGCAATATGTCAAGGAGCATTACCGCCGTTTCCTCGAAAACCGTATACGCGAAAACTGGAATTTTTGCGGCACACCCATTAATATCTTCATACGCCACAAATAAAGATGAACAAACTTGTTGCGCCGGCTGTCGCGTTGGCTTTACTGCTCTCGTGCAAGTCTGAAACCAAGGAAGGAATCGTTGAAAAGTCCACGCCTTCGGAAATAGTGGAGACTGCATACACACATCTTTTGAAGGGGGAGTATGACGGTTATCTTTCATGTGTGCAGAGTTGCGACAGCATACCCGAACGATACCGAAAGAGTTTGATTAACGTGCTGAAACAGGCTGCCGAAAACGAACGAAAGGAGCGTAAGGGCATGGTCAGCGCGAAAGCCATTGCGGAGAATACGAACGAAAAAGAAACGTATTCGGTTGTGAGGGTTGACATCACATATGGAGACAGTACCAAAGAGGAGATTGCCGTTCCTGTGGTGAAATACAACGGGAAGTGGCGGTTGAAATAACGGTACGGCTGTTTTTCCGATAAAATCATATCTTACAATAAATGGCGGGTGCGCTTTATGGCATCCGCCTTTTGTATGTGTAAAATCATGCATCGCACAGATATTTGCGGTAAACGGTCAAATTGTGCAATGCGCGGAAACATAGTGGTTTAACGTGATTTGTGTGTGGCGATATAAGCGTTTGCTTTTTAGTTGTCAAGTCTAAATTCGACAGGCACTTGGTACTTACATGATACAGGCTTACCATTCTGCTTGCCTGGAATCCACTTCGGCATTGAGCGAATGATACGCAGAGCTTCCTCATCCAATGATTGTTCCACACTTCTTATAACTTTAGCATCGGTGATAGAGCCGTCTTTTCTAACAGTGAATTGCACAAATACGAGCCCTTCAACATGACTTTCCCTTGCATCTGATGGATATTGGAGATTGTCGGATATATATTTCATCAATGCGCCTTGACCTCCCGGATATGAAGGCATTTGTTCAACAATTAAATAGACCGTATTTACTTGTTCTATTGAATCTTCCACAGCTTTGGCTTTCTTTGTAGAGTCTCTTCGCAGTTGCTCTTGCTCCATCCATTTGGTTTTCTTTTCCTTTTTCTTATCGTAGACGGCTTTCAGCATAGATGCACAGTCTAAAGGACTTTGGGCATACATGATTTTACGCTCTGTCCAATTAAGCATTTTGGTACCACTGAACTCTTGGCGGACAATCCAGTTACCATGCAAGTCATAGGCATATTTGTAAGTTCTTAATCCTTTTATTGGATTACCCATTACATTTCCTGTAGTAGTTGCGGAAGCCAAGTCACCATGGGAATTATACTGATATGTCGCCATTGTATTCCAGTGCCCATTCCTCGCAGCATATTTCGAGTATGATTTAATTTTACGACCGTTAGCATCCAACTCTGTAACTTCTAAATTTTCTATCACCTTGCGCCCATTGGCAGACACGAACTTCTCGGAAATAGAATTACCATTTCCGTTGTATGTGGATATCTGCGTGCCGGAAGCAGTGTATCTATATATTGTTTTGGTATAGAGTCTACCTTCTTTCGTTAATCTGTTGATCTCTTTGATTTTTTTATTTGGCAAGTATGAATACTCACTAACAAATGTGGTATCACTTGTGTCCACATATTGTGTAACGGTATCTACATATTGGACATCTTTTACAATTCCCTCTTCACAAGATATTCCATATATTTTTGTTAGTCTGCCATCTGTACCATACTCATATACCAGCTTATCAAAGCTTGTCAAACCTGGTTTTCTGTTATATTCATCATATATGTCTGCTGCAGTTCTGTCTTGTTTATATATGAATTCTTCTGCTTTGTTACCCAAGCCATTGTAGTAGACCAAAGTGCTGTTGGAAAATCTGTCATCCTTCGTCCATTCACCGAATGCCAAACGAGGCTCAAAGTTTGTCTCTTCCACAGAAAAGACTACACCTTTTAGGTTCGATTTTGCCAAGTCTGTGCGTTGGGCATATAATGCTTGTCCTCCAGTTATCAACAAGGATAACACAGCAATCGCAACTATTTTGTTTTTGTAAATATTCATATCCCGTGTCATTTAGAAGTGTCAACCATATAAAAATAGCTCTTGTTGCAAAGCCCTTCGTTGGCTTCTATGCCATAATGCTGCTTTATGGCAGCCTTTATCTCCTTTGCATTAGGCACAGCTGTTGTGCCATTCTTGACGATTTCAACCATGAGGCCGACAGGCACTTTCTGTGCAGTCTTTTTGCATGTTACTTTCCAAAGATGTGTTGTTCCCATAATTAATGTTTATGTTAGTTATAAAAAGGCGTGTAACCATTCAAGACTTGCCTTATCTTTAGGTTACTGCCAAGTGACCTGCCACATAACAAGTGATGAACAGCTCACGCCCTATGAGCGTGAACCTTCATGCAACTTGTTCTAATGTGACGAATATTGGCGGTATTCAAAGATAATAGAACAAGAGCTAAAAGCTCAAATACCCACAATGTCTTAGAACGGAAACGCTTTATCATTGTTGTTCTTTGTGAGGTCTTACACCTCAATAATTAACCCGATATACGGAATCCTATCTCTGAGAGCATTCAGACCCCCTTGCGTTTCATTCTTGCTTCTGTCTGTTTCTTACTTCAATATTTTATGGTTTTATACGATTGCTAAGATACGCTTTTTATCTGTTTATCTGACATTATTTCAAAGGAATATGCCATTCTTCATCTTGATTTCTCTAAACAAGGTGTGGAATGGCATTTCCAAAGGTATCATTTAGGCATACGAAAGGATAGCTTTAGTACATGTAAAGGATACCTCTTTGAATAAGGATTATCTTACAGCACGACCCGATATAATAGTACAGAAGCGATTAATTGCGTCTCTACAACCATTCCAAGGTGAGCAAGTTGGCCGACATTCTCAGCGAGAAGCACATCCGGCACAGGATGCTCTCCAAGGAAAAGGTGGACGAATACTGCCACCGCTTCATGGCGTTCCAGTTCCGTCACGGGCCTTTCTCGATGACCAACTTCAAGGCGTCGGACGAGTACCTTAAAACAGGCGGACGTACCATCCGTTCCTACCCTCTGGTGGACATAGACGAGATAAACCTGCCATCCGTCATCAAGCCTTACATACAGACAGGGGTAAATGGCTACGCCATCGCCACCGACCTGCTTTCTTTTCTGGCACAAGTACCGCATACGGACTGTGTGGTGTACAACTAAGTGGTACAGATACCCGAGCTCCGAAAGCCGCAGGCCAAGGCGAAACGGCACGACCCCAGCAATCGGATTGCCAAGGCGGACATTGAGGAGGTGCTTAACCGTCTTGCCGTAGACTGTTCACTGCTGGTCTACTGCAATTTCAACATACTGGTAAGCTGCCCGGCGGACAAGGTGAATCTCGTGGCTTCCTATTTGGAGACGAAGCTGTACGAGTGCGGCATCATGCCCTCACGCACTGCCTACAACCAGTTGGAGCTTTTCACGGACAGCTTCCCCGGAAATTCCTACGCCTTCAACCCGGACTACGATTTGTTCCTCACGCTATCCGACGCCGCTCTGTGTTTCTTCTTTAAGGAACACATGAAGTCCTCGGAGGACACGCCGCTGACCACGTACGTTTGCTTTTCAGAGTGTTAAATGTGCTCAAAACTATGTCTGATGTAGTTTGATTTATGTCTGATATAATTTTTTCTACATGGGACTTGGTTTTTATTATATCTTATGTTGTTTTTGCGGTTTCATGGCTGCCGTGAATATTTGGCAGCTGACGCCATATCCCGGCACGGTGTTGTGCTATAATATTTGTCGCAGTAAAAAAGTCTGCTAATGTGCACGAATCAATTTTGTAACATTGGAATAATGGTGCACCCATCATTCCGCACATATCTGCGCGAGTGTTTGCGGAAGTTGCATAATGCTTGTAATCACGGCATCCGCCGCCGAAGTGTCCTCGGGCGGATTTCCCCATCCCTCGCCTTTCAGCCAGATTGTTTTGCAGCCAATGTGGGACGAGGGAATAATGTCCTTGTCGTATGAGTCGCCTATTACAACTGTGTTGTCGGCGGCAATTCCAAGGCTTTCAACTCCGAGACGGTAAATCTGCGGGTCGGGCTTTCTCACTCCCACGCACGCCGACTCTATTATGTCTTTGAAAAAGTTCAGTTTGAAATCCTTTAGAACCGAGTGCATGTTGCCGTAGAAGTTTGTTACCAGCACCATTTTGAAGTCTTCGAGTTTTTCGAGCGCATTGCGGCTGCGCTCAATGCTGTTTGCCGCGTAACGGTAGCAGTATTCGGCGGCTTTTGTGATGCATCCCGCTTTTTCGCTTTCCGTCAGCGCGATTGCTCCGGTTTCAACAAGTCGTGAAATTTCTATGCCGATTTTTTTCAGCATCACATCGCGGAAAGTGTCTTGCGCGAGTATTATGCGCTCTTTGGCGAGGGCGCGCTCGGCAAACACGTAGGCGTCTTTCCAACTATCGTCCCCGCTTTCTATTCCTGCGGATTTCAACCCCTCGCGCAGTATGTATGACCAGTGCCGTCCCTCCGAGTCGAGCGTTCCGCCGTAGTCGAATATAAGTCCTTTTATGTTCCCGAATTTTCCGTTCATGAGTTTGTTGCCGTTTGCTCTGCGCTGTTTTTCTTTCCGATTTTTATGAGCAGTATTCCTATTGCCACCCATATAAGTTCCCTTATCCTTGTGAGCAGCCCTGCAAGTACGCCGAAAGCCCCCGACATAGCCAGTCCGCCTACGGCGAGGGCGAAACCTCCCTCACGCGTACCCATTTCCATGGGCATGAAAAAGAACAGGTTTGCAAACAGCGATGTGAAAGCCTGTATCAGTATGCAGTCCCAAAACGACACGCTGTCGGTGAGTATCATGAATATGAACCAAATTTCAAGACACCCCACAATGCGCGCGGCAAACTCGAGGAACAGCGACAGATAGAACGTGCGCTTGTTTTGGCGGTGCAGTTCGGCAATCTGCGAGTCGATGCGTTCCACTGTTTCGCGCTTGTCCTCCACGAACTTTCGCGCCTTGCGGCGCAGTCCCGGAACATGGGTGAACACTTTGAGCGTTTTCATTGCAAGACCGTTCTTGTAGCCTTTCATGAAGAAATATATGCCCAAACCGCAAAAAGCAGCCACAATTAGCAGCATCGCACCCATGGACGCGGTTATTGAGTTGAAGTAGATAAGCAGGTAAAGCAGTATGGAGAACGCCCAGAAAATGAAGTGCGAGAAAATGTGCATCATCGCGTAGAGAATGACGGACGATGTGGCTTTTGCCGCGCCGTAGTATGGTGTGAGCTCCATGATTCTGTATGGCTCTCCGCCAAGAACGCCAACCGGGGTTACATAGTTGAGCGCGTAGCCCGATATGGTGTACTTCATTATAAGCAAGAACGAAAGTTTCTTGCCATTGTTGCCGTTGTTGATGATTACGCGCCACGACCATGCGTTTATGGCGTATATAGGAATCCATACGAGAACAACGGCAATAAACCATCGGTCGGCCTTTCGCAGGTTTTGCCATATTTCGGAGTATGAAACATCGAATGTGCAAAGCATCACAACTATTGCCGCAATGCCTATGGCAAGAAATATGTTCATTGCTTTTTTGCGCATGGTTGTTATATCAGCGTTGAATCTTCGTTGTAGTAGCCTTTTTCCAAAAGCATCGCCATTTGGCGGCACAATTTTTCATGCCGCTCGCGCAGATAAAAAGCAAGGGCGGTGAACACCACTATCTCCGCCAAAATGTACAGCCATGGAATGTTTAGCAGGCACGAAACATACAGCGTTATGGCACGCCAGTTGAACGTTAGTATGTTGGCGTATTTCATCATCGGCTTGCTTTCCTTGCGGAAGTCGAGGCGGAACTTTTCGGGAATGTTGCCGCCGCATTTGTTGCTTATAACATTAAGCAAGTCTTGCAGGTATGGCGTGAGTGATTCCTGCGAGTGTGTGTATTTGCCGTAGAAGTACAAAAAGGCACGCCACCAGAAATTCCCTTTCTTAGGCGTAGAGTTGAGCAGAATGCGCTGTTGGCGCGAGTTGTCAAGCTCGCTGTCGTCCTTGCCGAATGCGAAATACATATGTACGTTGCGGTAATAGTCGGCAAGCTGGCACTGTTTTGCGTGGCAGAACACGCCCGAAATAACGGCAAGCAGCAGTATAAGGAAGTTCCAATGCACGTTTGTGAAAGGTATAAGCTCGTTCCACAGCCTTATGACAATGGCAAGATAGATTGCGAAGAACCAAAGGTCTCCCGCGAAGCCGTCGAGCATTCTTCCCCAGCGGGTCTTTTTTCCGGTCATCCTCGCAAGTTGTCCGTCTGCGCTGTCATAAAAATTCGCCCACATAAGCAGCAGCACGCCCGCAATGTTGTGGTAAAGATCTTGATAATGAAACATCCAGCCGGCGGCTACGCCTATAATCATAGACAAAACGGTTACCACATTGGGTGTAGCATTTATTTTTTTAAAGAGCAAGGCCCACATGTAGCCTATTGGGCGGTTGAAGTGCGTGTCAATCCACTCTTCTGTGTCGGCGTTTTTGTATGTGGCACTTATGCGTGCCTTGTATTCTTTAAGCATTGTATTTTATTTCTTGGGTGTTGTGCCAAGTAGTTTGACTGTGTGTATGAAAAAATCGGATATTGCTTCGGCGGCTTCACTTCGGCAGCGTGAGAAACTTGGCCAATCGTTGAAGTCGATAATTTTGAATTCCCCGTTTGCGCTCACAATGCAGTCGCCGCCGTATATGGGAATGCCAAGGACGTTTGCCGCACGGTTGCATTCTCGTGCAAGGTCTTCGTGGCTGAATTTGTAATGGTGCGGCTCGCCGTTAATCTTTTCCGCGCCGAATTTTCCGCATCCTCCGTCCTCTGTGGGAAAGCAGGTGTAAAAGAAGTGCGTGTCGGCAACGCCGTAAAATTTAACCAGGTCTCCGCAGGCGTGTTTGCTGGCTACGGCATGGGAAATTCCTCTTGCGGTGAAATCTTTCCACACGCTTTCAAGTTGCCCAGCGTTTCCCACAAAGCAAACGTCGTTTGCGTTTTGCGCGCATTCGTCTCCGCGCTTAATCCAAAAAGGATAGTCAATGCACGGCTTGCAACCGGTTTCGACAATTTCGCTTTCGGGAATGGGAACTCCGCATTCAGCAAACTTTTTTGTTATCTCAATTCTATTGTAGAGCGCGAGGGATTTCGCGGAGTTCACAACAAGTGCACCGCTTTCCTCTTTGCGCTCCAATATGGCGAGTGCCTTTTTCCCTCGTGCCATGCTTATATAAAGCGTGGCGTTGGAGCTTGCAACGCTTTCTATGTCGGTTTCGCAAACGGCGCGGACTTGAAAGCCTTTCTTTTGCAGCCTGTTACAGACTTCGTCGAATATCATCGCGTCGTTCTTTTCGCAGTTTGGCGAAAATTCCACGGCTCGGCTTATCGCTGTAACTTTGCGGCTTTTCATTCTTCTTTTATCATTTGTTCGGCTTTTTCCACATCGCCTATATGGTCAACGTCTATTATTTTGTCGAAAGGGTAAGCCTTTAGTTTCAAACCGTCTGCTATCAATTGTCTTTGGAAGTTGCGCATACGACTTATGCCTTTTTCCATGCACTTTTCGAGAGTATTCAATGTGTTCGGCGTAAGGCAGTAAATTCCCCCCGATACAAATCTGTCGTTCCTGCTTTCATCGTTGAAGCCTGTTATGCATAGGTTTTTGTCTGTGGCAACGTATAGCGGTTTCTCGTCATCTACAAACGCAGTTACAGCCATTAGTCCATCGTAATCGCACTCCTTGAATGTTTTTATGTATTCCGAAAAATCTTTTTCGCGGAAAATTGTGTCAACAGTGGTAAGGCAGAATTTTCCGTCTTTCAAAAACCGGCTTATTTCGAAAAAACTGTGCATGCTGCTTGGAGTGGTTTTTGACGCAATTCTTACAGGCGTGTTTGTAAGTGGTTTCCTGCGGCAATTGCATGGAGTCCCGTCTTCCAAAACTGTGTTGTAGTTGGCTATGAGGTGCTGCCTTACAAGCCCGGTCAACTTGTTTACGATCACGACAGTTTCGTCAGCCCCATTGCTACTGAAAATTCTGAGCAGACGGTCTATCATGGCCTCACCGTTTATTTTGGTCAGCGGTTTTGGCGTGAACGATCCTTCATTTGCCAGCCGCGAGCCTTCTCCTGCGGCCAGGACAGCGAATTTCATTTTACTCCTCTTTTCTGTTGTGCTCTTCCTGTTTGTTTCTTTGTCGCGGGTTTTCCTCTTGGCGGTTTTTGTATTCCTCGCGAAGCGGATTAGCCTTGGCTTCGTTGTCGAAGCTGCGGTTGCGGAAAATGTCTATAGCTTTGTATATGGCTTGCCGCATGGAACTTTCGTCTGCCACGCCTTTTCCGGCAATGTCGTATGCCGTTCCGTGGTCGGGGGATGTGCGTACGATATTCAGTCCTGCTGTGAAGTTAACTCCATCCGCCATTCCCAGGGCTTTCATCGGGGCAAGCCCCTGGTCGTGGTACATTGCAAGCACGGCATCGAATTTTCTGTATGCGGCATCCCCAAAGAAACCATCGGCGGGGTAGGGCCCGAAACAGCTCATTCCTTCTTCGTTGAGTTTTTTTATTGCGGGTGTTATGCTTTCCGCCTCCTCGTTGCCAATCAATCCGTTGTCTCCGGCGTGTGGGTTGAGCGATAGCACTGCGATGCGCGGGGCGGAAACAAGAAAGTCTCTGCGCAGGGAGGCGTGTAGCAGTCTGAGTTTGTGTTCCACCGCGTCTTCGGTTATAGCATCGGCAACTTTGCTTATTGGCAGGTGGGTCGTTACAAGAGCCACGCGCATTTTGTCGTTCATCAATATCATCAGTGCCTCTTCGCCCTCGGATGCAAAGCGTTGCTGGAGGTATTCCGTGTGTCCAGGAAAGTTGAAGTCATCGCCCTGAATTGCCGATTTGCATATAGGCGCTGTTACCAAAACATCGTACAGTCCCTCGTTGTAGTCTTTAACGGCGCGTTCAAGCGCAAGGTAGGCTGCGCGCCCGCTTTCGGCCGTGGGCTGTCCGAAGTCAACTTTTACTTCTTCGTCAAAGCACGACACAAGGTTCACTTTTCCGTCCACGGCTTCGGCGGCGTTGTTTATGGTGTTGAAGTTTGTGGGGAGTTCCATTGCCTTGCGGTGGAAGATAGCCACTCGGGGGGAACCGTATATCACAGGGGTGCAGATGTCGAGCATGGCGGGGTCGGAAAATACCTTGAAGATAATTTCGTATCCCACTCCGTTTGTATCGCCATGGGTTATGGCCACACGTATTTTTCTGTTGTCCATATTATATATGTATAAATTGTCAAAGCTACCTTGTGGGGGTGTGCCTTGTTTGTGTTGTATGAGTTTATGGTGTAAATTTACGTATTATATAGATAACACGGCACATATGCGTGTGCATTTCTGATTTTTAGTTGTTTTGTTCCGCGTTGCCGCCTTCGGCTTTGCGTTTTGCCGCCAGCATTCCGCAAGCTGCCGAAATGTCCTGCCCGCGTGAGCGTCGCAATGTGGCGTTAAGTCCGCGGCGGCACAGTTGTTCGCAGAAAGCTTCCGCGTCATTGTGTGAGGGACTTTTGAATTCCCCGCCTTTGTAGGTGTGAAACGGAATTACATTTACCCTGCAGTCCAGCCCTTTAAGAAGGGCAGCTATGTCGGATGCATGTTTTGCTGTGTCGTTTTTGCCTTTCAGTAGCACGTATTCGAACGACAGCCGGCGTTGGTGGCTTGTCTCTCTTGCGTGCCCGCCGCGAATGTCGCGAAACTCCTCACAGGTTTTGAGGAATTTCACAACATCCGAGGCCTCGTATGCTTTTTCTATGGGCATAATCTCCATGCGTTCCTCATGGTATGGAGAGTGCAGGCTTATGGCTATGTTGCAGCGGCTGTTGCGTACGATTTTTTTGAGTGCCGGCAGCAGTCCGCAGGTGGAAAGGGTGATTCTCTTCGGACTCATGCCAAAACCGTCCTCTGACGTGAGTAAGTCAATGGCCTTGGCCACGTTGTCGTAGTTGTCGAGTGGCTCGCCCTGTCCCATGAAAACGATATTGGTTATTTTTTCCCTTTCCGGGATGCTGTAAATTTGGTTCAGTATGTCGGATGTAGAGAGTTGCCCTGTGAATCCCTGCTTTCCCGTAAGGCAGAAAGCGCAGCCCATCTTGCACCCAACTTGGGACGATACGCACACCGTTGCCCTTTGTCCGTCGGGGATATAAACTGTTTCCACCAGTCCGCCGCACGATGCGGGGAAAAGGAACTTCCTCGTGCCGTCGCGTGAGTCTTGCACATCAACATAATCTTTTGCCCCAACGCAGTGGCTTTCGGAAAGTTTCTCGCGTGAACTCTTGCTGAGGTTTGTCATTTCCTCAACCGACTTGACGCCTTTTTTATATATCCAGTCAAGCATCTGCCCGGCGGCGAAGCGCGGCATTCCGCAATTTTCCGCCACGGCTCGCATTTCCGCCATGGTCATGCCTAACAGCGGGGTGCGGTTGTCTGTTTCTGTCATAATGTGGTTTAGTGAATTCAATGGTGCAAAATTACAAATTTTCCATGAGACAACCTTTTCTCTCGTTGTTCGCGGAATGTTGGCGACCGGGGCATTGCTGCTCCGAAAACAACGTTTGATGTAGGAAAAACCATGTCCTATGTAGAATAAATTACATCAGACATAATTCAAACTACATGGGAAATAGTTTTTTGCCCTTGCAAGCAGGTAAAAATAAATATATTACAGAGATAGGCGGGAAAAGGAAAACTTGCGGTGTTTCAGCCCGTTGCGAAAAGTGTGAAATATTTTGGAGGGCGGACGCGTAACGCGCTGCTTGCGGTTTATTTCCCCCTTAGTTTGTTTATCACGCTTATAGGGTTGTTCTTTTCGGCGAACAGCCTGCTACGCTCTTGCAACTCATCGGCAAAGTTCGCAATGTCTTGGAAAATGTTTCTCTTGTCTGTTTTGGCGTTTGGGTTCGTAATCATTTTCAGCCCTTGGTGTATAAGCTCGAAATGCAGGTCCTTTCCCGCCTCTATGGGGTCGCCGTCGCAGTGTATAACTCCGGGCTTTTCGCGGCGCACCGTAAGTTTGTTTGTGCGCATCATTCTTACGTGGTTTCCGGGGCGCAATGTTTTGCTAAACAGTTGTAGAGCGAGTTGTGGGGCTTCGATTGCGCTGAACGGTTCAACAATCGTAACGTCGAGCATTCCATCGGTCATCGAGGCTTGCGGGGCTATGTAGGCGTTGTTGCCATATTCCGACGAATTGGCGCAGGTTATGAGGAACGCCTTGCATTTTTCCGTTCCGTTGGCATCTTCAACAGTGTATGTCTCCGGCTTGTAGCGCAGCCATTCTGTAAGTGCCTGCTCAAGATATGTGAGCACGCCGCGTGTCTTTGCCTCGGCAAACTTGTAGCTCACATATGCATCGAACCCCATTCCGCAGGTAACAAAAAAAGGGCGACCGCAAACGGTTGCGTAGTCAAGGGTTTCTATATTGTAGCGGTTTATGGTCTCTATTGCCCCCTTTGTGTTGAGCGGAATTTGCAGGTGTCGTGCCAGCCCATCGCCCGAGCCGCATGGTATAAGCGCTAAGGCTGTGTTGCTGCCAACGAGTTCCGAGGCAACCTCGTTTACTGTTCCGTCTCCGCCAACGGCAACAACAACATCGGTGTTTGAATTCTTTTCTCGTTGCGAAATTTCGCGTGCGTGCCCGGCATACAGGGTAGTCTCTATGTTGTAGTCAAACTTGTCCCTGTCCAAGAACATGTTTATGTCCTGGACTATAAACCTTTTATCGCGTGTTCCCGATATGGGGTTTATAATGAATGTGATACGTTTTTTTGGCAACATGGTGAATGCAAATTTACGCCTAAATTTTCAATTGGCAGTCTGCCTGCCCGGCATTTTTGCCCGGCGGGATGTCTTTTTAGAGTGGCGGGACTTCTCGTTTTAACAAAAATAATTACCTTTGCACAGATTTAGAATTTGTCTCTCGGCAATTTTATAGGAATAATGGGATTATTACAGGAAAGATTAAAGAAATACGACCTGCCGCAGCAGTATATGGCAAAAGGCGTATATCCTTATTTCCGTGAAATAGACGGAAAACAAGATACCGTTGTTAACATGGGCGGGCACAAGGTACTGATGTTCGGTAGCAATGCCTATACCGGTCTGACGTCCGACCCACGTGTGATAGCGGCGGGCATAAAGGCTCTTGAAAAATATGGGTCCGGCTGTGCCGGCTCGCGCTTTCTCAACGGAACGCTCGACCTTCATGTGCAGCTTGAAAAGGAGCTTGCGGAATTTGAAGGCAAGGACGAGGCTTTGTGTTTTTCCACGGGCTTCAGTGTAAACAGCGGCGTGGTGGCATGTCTCACCGGGCGCGAGGATTATGTGATATGCGATGACCGCGACCATGCTTCGATTGTAGACGGACGCAGACTTTCGTTTTCAACCAGTTTAAAGTACAAGCATAACGACATGGCGGATCTTGAGAAACAGCTCAAAAAATGCCGCCCCGATGCCGTGAAGCTAATAGTTGTGGATGGTGTGTTCTCTATGGAGGGTGACCTTGCAAATCTTCCCGAGATAATTCGTCTCAAACACAAATACAATGCCACGGTTATGGTTGACGAGGCCCATGGCATCGGCGTGTTCGGAAAGCAGGGACGCGGCGTTTGCGATCATTTCGGGCTTCGCGATGAGGTAGATTTGATAATGGGTACGTTCAGCAAGAGTCTCGCTTCGATAGGTGGCTTTATAGCTTCGGACAAGTACACAATAAACTGGCTGCGCCACAATGCACGTACATACATATTCAGTGCCAGCGATACGCCTGCAGCCACAGCTTGCGCCATGGAGGCACTCCACATAATCCAGCAGGAACCTGAGCGCATAGAGCGTTTGTGGGATGTTACAAACTATGCTTTAAAGCTTTTCCGCGACAGCGGATTTGAGATAGGGGCTACGGAATCTCCAATAATACCTTTGTATGTGCGCGATGTTGACAAGACCTTCCTTGTTACGCGTCGGGCTTTCGAGGAAGGGGTATTCATAAATCCGGTTATACCTCCTGCCTGCGCCCCGCAGGATACCTTGGTGAGGTTCGCCCTTATGGCAACACACACAAAGGAACAGGTGAAGACTGCGGTTGATAAGTTGCTGAAAGTTTTCAAAGAGCTTGAAATAATAAAGTAAGCGGTACATTTCCGCCCAATCAGAACAAGTTTTGCCTTTTCGCGGACGTTGGTTTCGTGAAAGGGCAAAATTTTTTCCCCATGTCGCTTCGTAGCGTAGCGTGAGTGGTGTGTGGAACAGCTTTCATCCTTTGCCGATAATTTTGCGAAGCGCGAAATAAATTTTCTGCCAAACGATGAAAGTTTTGAGTGAATGTGCGGGCCAATATGGCGGGCGCATTTTAAGTTTTGCAGGTATAAGCCGAAAGTCTGTCGCTCTTATGCTCCGGGCTATGATGTCTAATGCCTTTTGCCTTTCCCTTTCCGTGAAAGCTTCGGGGTGTTCCGCCAACAGCTTGTAGTGAGCCACAATGTTTTTCCAACGGTGTGTCTCCAATATTTCCATGGTTCTTTTGCCGGCGTGCAATTCCTGCATTTGCCTTTTCAGACTGATGTTTGCCAGCAGGTAGTCAAAACGCCTTACAGATACCTTGTGGGTTTCGCTTGCCGCGTGCCGGCGGTAATAGTATCTGCCCTTGCAAAAACACACTTTACTTGCGATGTAATAATGAAGCCGCGCCGTGTTGTCATCGCTGTACAGTCTGCACGAGTCATCAAACGGGATTTTTCCGTAAAGGCTCTTCTCCTCCACGCAAAGCCCGTGCAGCTTTCCCTGTATGCACAGGTCGAAAGCCTCACTGCCGCCGATTGTCTTTGGTATCGGCGAACTGTTGTACGGGCGTATGTCGTTTTCGGAATAATACAGTTGCAGGTCGAGCGCGGCTGCCTCTGCCCCTGTTTGTCTTATGCTTTCGAGCGCGGAGCTTATGGCATCGGTAGAAAGAAAGTCGTCCGCGTCTGTTATTAAGGTGTATTTGCCGCGTGCGTGTACAAGGGCGGTTATCCTGCTCTTTATAAGTCCCATGTTTTGACGGTTGCGGAAAACACGCACTCTGTAATCCTTTGCAGCGTATTCCTCCAGAATTTCCGGTGAACTGTCGGTTGACGCATCGTCAACGGCAATAAGTTCTATTTGTCGCTCATGCTGCGAAAGTACCGAGTCGATGCTTTTTCGTAGAAACTCTTCCTCGTTAAACACCGTCATCAGCACACTCACTTTCACTTCTTCGTTGTGCGGCTTTGCAATGTATGTTTTATTTGTTTCCATGAAAGGTTAAGTTTTCTTATGCTGAAAAATGCGGAGAGTGCGAGCAACGCCGCGCCTATTATATATTGTGTTATTCCGTAGCCCGAGACAAAAGCCGCCAATGCTGCGGCCACGATGGCGCCCTGCGAAAGTATTATCTTCAGGGTGTTTGGCGCAATGGAGTAACCGTAAATTCTGCGATATACGGCTAACACCAATGCGAGATCGAGCAGATACGAGGCTGTTAGTGCCATACCCGCGCCATCAAGCCCCCACCGGCTGTAACCGATAATTACAAGCAGCACGAACATTATGTCGTATGCCAGTTCCATTAAGAAATATGTCAGCGAGTTGCCCTTGGCGAGTGGAATGTATTCTATCGGCGCGATAACGGCTTTTGCAAACAGGTAGCCCACAGCCCCGAGACACATTCCCACAGCCCCCATAAACTCGGGGCTGTACAATATTCTTACGGCAAATGGCAGAAATATGATAAACGCCACAAGCATGGGTGCCATAATAAGCACGCATACGTCAATTTGTCTCGACACCACGCCATCTCTTTCCGTTTTGTTTTTCGCCACAGCCGACAGTCTCGGAAAATAGTCCGCGTCCATTGCCACGAAAACAAGTCTTGTGTAGGTTACGCACAGCACGAAGCCCGAGGCGTATATGCCCACGTCGCCCAGCGAGCCTTTTGTGCCGGCGATGAACGCCCTAACCGCCATTTCGGCTCCTGTCCCTGCCAATCCTGCCGCCACGTATGACACGCCGAGTGCCAGCATTGCCTTTCCGGCAAGCAGGTTTGAGGTGGAGAACACAGCCTTATTCCATGGAAACAGTTTCCCGGTTGTATGGAGTGCAGGCACAAGCAGTGCGAGAGTGCCGACGAGTAATGCCCATGGTATGCCGTCGATGCCGAAGGAAACATAAAGTGCAACCGTTGTGCACAGCGAAACCAGCGAACCGATTACGGAAACAGATGCGAGCCGCTTGAGATTTCGTGTGCCTTTGAGCACCGCCACCTCACCCCCGTAAACCGCCATCATGAACACAACAGGAGAGACGAGGGCTATGAAACCTTCAGGCAGGGCGGAGGCGAAAAAATACCTGTTCACGGTTTCGGAAAAAATGGCGCATATAACAGCACCAAACACTCCTGTCATCAAACACCACAGCCTTATTGTGGCTATTGACGAAAGCACTTTTTCGCGGTTTTCCAACGCTTGCTGTGCCGAAATGTTTCTTACTCCGCTAAGTGGCAGTCCCAGGTTTGTTAGGGCGGAAAACATGTCGGTGGTGCGGTTTAGTATGTCGGTTATGCCAATTCCTACTCGCCCTATGAAAATGGCTGCGCATTTGTTACGCACAATGGAAATAAGCACCTGCAGCATCTGCACACCGCCAAAAAGACCGGTGTATTTCAGAATCTTGCCGTAAGTTCCGTGCGTGGAGCAGTTTGTTGTTGAATCTGTGTTGTTGCCTGACATATAGTTGCAAAGATAGTTTTTTTCCGTTTAAGCGGCACTTCTTTCCCTCAAAAGTCCGTGCCATGCAAGTGCCTGAAAGTGAGAATTTTGGCGATTTTGAATGTCTATATGTAAGTTTTTGTTTTACAGGCATTTGTAAACGAGCAAAAAAGGTCTGATGTAGTTTTTTCTATGTCCTATGTAGTTTTTTCTATGTCCCATGTGGTTTTTACTATGTCGGATATTTTTTTCGGGACGTTTTGAAAATGTGTTTTTATATGCTTTACGTAAGCAACATGGCGCGGCAGGACATTTACGGGCGGCTTTTGTTTTTGTGGATGGTTTCAAATGGTTATCTTTGTATTTGCAAAGTAAAAACGGAACGAGAGCAGCAGAATTAGTTTTGTAGCGTGCGTGGTTGTCGGCTCTGTGTTTGGCATGAAGCACGCTGCGATGCGCTCAGTTGGCGGTAAACTTAAACTTGCCGAAAAACAGTGATAGACAGAGAGACCATACAGAAAATAATGGATGCGGCCAACATAGTAGAGGTCGTGTCGGAGTTTGTAACGCTGCGCCGCGCCGGAGTGAACTATCGTGGGCTTTGCCCTTTTCATGACGAGAAAACGCCATCGTTCTACGTGTCTCCGGCGCGTGGCATATGCAAGTGCTTTTCGTGCGGCAAGGGCGGCAATGTGGTTCACTTCCTTATGGAACACGAGCAAATTTCTTACCCGGAGGCTTTGCGCTGGCTTGCGAGAAAATACCACATAGAGATACGCGAAAAGGAGATGACCGATGAGGAGCGCGAGGCAGAGAACGTGCGCGAGAGCATGTTTGTGCTCAATGATTGGGCGGCCAAGTATTTTCAGGACGTACTCCATAACCATGCCGACGGCGTTGCCATAGGTATGCAATATTTCCGTAGTCGCGGTTTCCGCGATGACACGATACGCGAGTTTGGCTTGGGGTATTGCCCAAGGGAGCGCAATTCGTTTGCCAACGCTGCTCTTGCCAAAGGTTTCAGAGAAGAATACATTCTGAAAACCGGGCTGTGCTACAAGCGTGACGACGGCAGGCTGGTTGACCGTTTTTCGGGACGCGTGATGTTCCCCGTTCACACTGTTGGCGGCAGGGTAGTGGCGTTTGGCGGCAGGGTGCTTAAAACCGACAAGGATACCGCAAAGTATGTAAACTCGCCCGAATCGGAAATATACAACAAACGCAGCGAGCTATATGGTATATTTTTGGCAAAGCGCGACATACAGAAAGAGGACCGTTGCTTTTTGGTGGAGGGCTACACAGATGTGATATCAATGCACCAAAGCGGGATTAAGAATGTGGTGGCATCTTCGGGAACATCGCTCACGCCCGGGCAGATACGTTTGATACGCAGATTTACTAACAACATAACCGTGTTGTATGATGGCGACCGCGCGGGAATAAAGGCCTCGCTGCGCGGTATAGACATGTTGTTGGCAGAGGGAATGAACGTAAAGGTACTTTTGCTTCCCGATGGAGACGACCCGGACAGTTTTGCCCGCAAGCACAATGCGCAGGAATACCGCCGGTATATAGACAGCCACCAGACAGATTTCATACGCTTCAAAACAAGGCTCTTTATGGAGGACAGTGCTGACGACCCGGTGAGCCGCGCATTGCTTATAGACAACATAGTGGCGAGCATATCGCTAATACCCGACAAAATCCTCCGCTCAATGTATGTAAAAGAATGCAGCCAAACTATGAATGTCGATGAGGCTCTGCTTATTGATGCCGTAGCAAAGACGAAGCGTGAAAAACAGGCGGAACGCCGGCGTGAGGATATGCGTGAGAAGGCGGATACCAATATCGTGAAGTCAGACGGCAGCGAGCAGACGGAGAAAGGTGATGATGCCGGTGTTGCTGCCGTGGCGACCGTGGCTGAGGATACGCATGGCAAATCGCGTAGGTTCGAAAATATAATAGTGAAGTTTTTGCTGCTATATGGCAGCCTCGAAGTTGGAAGCGTGGACACGGGAAACGGCGTGCGAGAGATGAATGTGATAGATTTTGTGAAATACAGTCTCGATGCCGATGACCTTGAATTTTCCCGACCCGAATACAGGCAGATAATGAACGAGGCGGCGGCCCATTCTCACGAGCCGGGCTTTTTGCCGCGTAAGTATTTCCTTTACCATCCCGACCAAAACATAAGCAGAGTGGCGGCGATGTTGGAAAGCGAAAAATACCAGCTTACGAAAAAGGAACAGGGAAGTATCGGAAGAATAGAAGATAAAATAGGAGAGGTGGTGTCGGTGTCGCTTACAGACTTCAAACTTGCCTATGTTGAAGAAGAAGCTAACCGTGTGCTTGCAGAGCTTGCAAAGCCCGATGTGGCAAACGATGACAACAAGTCGGCGGAACTCATGGAACGCTACAGCGAAATGAAGAGAATAGAGGTTGCGCTGGCCGAGAAAGCCGGAGGTCGCGTTATGCTTTCCTGACAAGGAAACTTCGATGTACAGCAAGCTGCTGCGCTCGCTATGTTGTTACAATTCAGGGCGGCGCAACTTCTTGTCGTGTGTGGCAATCACTTTTCGTTAAGAACCTCCAAAATGGCGGTTGCAAGCTGGTCGGGGCAGCTTGTGGGCTTGTTGCCGCAGCGTATCCCTTTCAACCTTTTTGCCGCGTCTGCGGCGTTCATACCCTCGCAAAGACTTGCAATGCCTTGCGTGTTTCCCGAGCATCCCCCAAGAAAGCGCAGGTTTCTTATTTTTCCTTCGTTGTCGATGTCAAAATCTATAAGTTTTGAACAAGTACCTGTTGTAGTGTATGTTTTGTGCATGATATTTGGCGTTTTGTGGTGCAAAGGTACGAATAATCCGCGTTAAACAATTGGCAACTTGTATGGAATATTCTAACTTTGCATGGTTTACATAAGCAAATTAATTTATGAAATACTCGATTTATGCTTTCTTGGCTATTGCAGCAATAACTTTTGTGCTGCCATGCTGCAACGGAGGCAAAAAACCGGTTGGTACGCCTGTGAAAACTCCGGTGAAAGATTCTGTTGCCACTGTCGCTGACTCCACAATTTATGGAATTGTCTTGGAAAGCGGCATGAGCACTCTGTGTATCCGCACATACAGTGGCGATACACTGGTGATGGACAGGGATGACGAGCAGGGATATGGCGAAATTTACGGATATGTTGAGGAGGGCGACACTTTTGCGGTTACCAAGCGCAAGGGAAAATACGGTCTTGTGGTGGTTAAGGCATACAATCTGTCACAATTGAAAGGCTTTAATGCAAACTTGTCGGTAAGAAACGGACTGCTTGTTGTTGGCGGAAACGACACTGTGGATGTAAGCAGCGTTGACGATGACTCGCTTGTGGTTATAAGTCGAACCACAAAAAGAAAGCAGGCGTTTTACCAAAGAAAGCGGTGAGAAAGGTTTCTGAGGCTTTGACAGATGTTTGATTTGCCGCATTGCCGGCATTGCGTGGCGTGCGTGTCTTATATTATGTCTTCGCTTGCGGGTGTGCTGTGGTAGTAAATAAGTCCTTTTTGAGGACTTTGCTCCACGCGGCCAAGTGTGAGGTTTTCTAATTTAATGGCTACGGAAATCTCTTCGGGGAAACTGTTTGCCACACCTCCAATGAAGTTCACCGGCAGGTCGGGACGGTTGTATTTCTTCACGTTTCGCCGTAAGAACCTGCGGAAATTCGCCACTAAAAGTTCGGCTATTTGGCTGTCGTGATGATTGCGTTTTATGAAAGGCACAAAACTTGCGAGAAAACGGTTGGGCATGGGCTTTCTGTAAACGTTCTCCACGATTTCGTCTTCTGTAAGTCCTGTTTCTTCAAAAAAGTCATCGCGTATATCTTGTGGCATGTCTCCTTTCAGGATATCGCTTATAAAAGTCCGTCCTAACACAGCGCCGCTTCCTTCATCGCCCAATATGTATCCAAGCGGCGACACATTCTTTACAATGTCTCGCCCGTTGAACAAACAGCTGTTTGAGCCTGTGCCCAATATGCAGGCCACGCCCTCTTTGTGTCCGCATAGGGCCCTTGCGGCTGCAAGCACATCCGATGCTACTTCGATTTCGGTTTTAGGGAAATTTTTCTTCAAGCATTCTTCAACAACGTGCTTCTTTTGCTTTGTGCAGCCTGCTCCATAGAAAAAAAGCCTGTCGAACTCAAAACCTTCCACTTTGGGTGCAAAGTTTTCCGTTATGGTTTTGTTTATTGCATCCATATCACCAACCACGGGATTTATTCCTTCGGTTTTTAGGGTTTTTATGCTTCCATCGCCGGCTATAATAATCCAGTCTGTCTTAGTTGAACCGCTATCTACTATTAAAGTTGCCATAATAAACCATTATAATAAAATTGCTCGCCCCCACGGTTTGCGGTGCCATGACTTCCATAATTTATTGTAATGGCACAAAAGGGCCGAGGTTTTGTTTGTTTTGGTGCAAAGATAGCCTTTTAGTGGCAATAAAGTTCGGCAACAAGTGTTATTTTGCCTGTTTGTCATATAATATTTCTAACTTTGCGGTAATTTGACATGACTATTATGCGTAAAGCCATATTTTTGTTTTTTGCCATGCTGTTTCTTGCTATTCCGGCATCGGCTGTTCTTAACGAGAAGAACCTTGGGCAGACTCTTGCCGTGTTGAGAGAGGAGTTGGAAATGTATCAGCGCGACAGCCATAGGAACTTAGCCATGGGGCAAACCATACGCGAGCGTATGCACCGGCATATAATGGATATCATGAATGAGAGCAACCAGATAGCCCTTATGCTGTATTCCCAGAAAATTGATTATATCTTCGACCTTACTTACGCCTGCAATAAAGCAACCGACCTTTATGACGACTTCAACACCATGAAGCTGCCTTTTGACAAGGTGCTTACAAAGATGAATGTAGAGGAGGCGCGTTATGATGGGCTTATAGACAATTTGCGGCATATGCCTAAGGACATTCTGAACAAGCAGGGGCAGATGGACAGGGATGTATGCCTTACGCTTTGCGTTGCAATGAAGAGGTCTTTACAGAATCAGGCCGGCGAGTTGAAGGAATATCAGAATGTTTATGGCAAAGTGGAGCAACGGCTTAAGTCGCTTAACGATTATGCCATAAAGAGGTATAACAACATAAGGCAGAGTATATTCGTAAACGGCGATGAAACTTATTTTGATGTGCTTTCCAACATGGGAGCCTCGGTTGCGATGGCCAAATACAGCCTTCACGAAAAATATTCCTCCGAAAATGCGCGCACTGCATCGCAATGGCGCGGGCCGGTGGTTGCTGGGTGGTTTGTGTTCATGATATTCTACGCCCTTGTTGCCACGGTAATCAACTTGCTTTTCATAAGGTTCGTTATGCCCAAAAGGTTCAAGACTCTCCAGTTTCAAGAAAAGAAACCATGCATAATAATGGCATCCACAACAGTAACGTTTGCCATTGTTATAATGATACTTTGGATTTTCGTGCTCAAGCATAATTTCTTCCTTATGGCATGCAAGCTTTTGGTGCAATACGCCTGGTTGCTTGCGGTAATCCTGATATCTTTGCTCGTGAGGCTCGATGGATCGCAGATAAGGGACGGATTTCGCATTTACTCTCCGTTGATTTTGGTTGGGTTCATAGTAATAACGTGCAGGATTATCTTCATACCCAACGAGATGGTTAACCTTTGCTTCCCTACGCTGGTGCTTGCGGCCACACTGTGGCAGTTATATGTCATTGTGCGTCGCCACAAAAATCTGCCGCGCAGCGATATGTTCTATTCCGGAATTTCGTTTGTGGTTATGGTTGCAAGTGTTGTGGCATCGTGGATGGGATACACGCTGCTAAGCGTGCAGCTTTTGATATGGTGGATAATGCAGTTCACATGCATTCAAACCATAACCTGCATATACGACATACTCGAGCAGTATAGCTGCAAACATTTGGGGAAAGGGGTATTGGACATTAGGAAAACCTGGGCTTACGACTTTGTGCGCAGGGTTTTTGTTCCGGTTCTTATGGCCTCGAGTTTCTTCTTCAGCTTTTATATGGCTACAGAGGTGTTCTCACTCTCCGAAATATGTAAGTTCCTGTTCTTTTCCAACTTTATCGACATTTCCGGTGTAGCCCGCATAAACTTGTTCAAGATACTCGTGGTGTTCTCCTCGTTCCACGTGGTGAAATACATAGTATATGTGTTCCATTCTTTTTTCATACTTTATTACGGCGGAAAGAAAAAGGCGGTGATAGGGGAGAAGGCGTTAGTCATGAAAGTATGCACTTTTGTGATATGGTTCCTGTATGTTGTTATATCCATGTTGTGCCTTAACATAAGCACTTCGGGAATACTCGTTGCCATGGGCGGGCTTTCCACCGGTATCGGCTTTGCCATGAAGGACACTTTGGAAAACCTGTTTTATGGAGTGTCGCTCATGACGGGACGCCTGCACATAGGCGACATAATAGAATGCGACGGAGTACGCGGACAGGTGGTTGACATATCCTATCAAAGCACTATGATCGAGGCCGTTGACGGGTCGATAATTGCATTCCTCAACAACCAGCTGTTCAGTAAGAATTTTAAGAACCTTACACGAAATCACCACTATGAAATTGTGCAGATACCCGTTGACGTGGCTTACGGCACGGATATAGAAAAGGCACGAAGGGTGATGACGCAGGCTGTATCGAAGCTCGAAAACTATGACAAGGCGAGAGGTTTCAGAATAATAGTCAAGGAACTTGGCGATAGTGGAGTTGAACTGAGGGTTGTGATATGGCTTCCGGTTGCAACCAAGCTGTATGCCATGGGCGATGTTTATGAGGCCGTGTATAACGCACTCAACGCAAACGGAATTTCAATGCCGTTCCCACAACGCGACATACACATAATAGAAGATGCGGGCGTGGCAGACAAGACGCAAACAAAGCCGGGCAACACAGCAAATGTATAAAAAGTGCCGAGCGCATTATTCATGTAGAAATAATGCACATCGAAATCGGTTTTTAAGTGCTTGTTTACAGGTGGTTTGAAATAGGCGAAAAAAGGTCTGATGTAGTTTGAATTATATCAGACATAATTTTTCCTACATAGGACATGGTTTTTTCTATGTCCTATGTAGTTTTTGCACCTTGCACGTTCCAAACATCGCAAATGCGGGAAAGCGGTGCCGTATGTCAAAATGTCTGCAAATGGCACGGCTCTTGACAAACTTATGCACAATAATACGCACACCGGTGTCTTTGTAAAAAAGTGCCGCTTCCTGTATATTAGCGAATTATAAAGAAATCAAGCGGAAATCCGTAGGAAATGGCATACACTTTGCGAAAAGATAAGTGAACTTCGAAATGGAAACACGGAGAGGTTCAGGAAAAAGAAACAAACAAATAAAAATATAGGAGATTACAACTATGACAGGTTTAGTAAGAAGAAATCAGAATTGGTTACCGAGTGTTTTCAACGACTTCTTTGATAACGATTGGATGGAAAAACCCAACGCAACTCAACCGGCAATCAATGTTGTGGAACACGATAACGGCTACACCGTTGAGGTAGCAGCTCCGGGTATGACAAAGGACGACTTCAATATCCATGTTGATGATGAAGGCAATCTTGTGATAGCCATGGAAAAGAAAAATGAGAAGAAGGATGAGAAGAAAGGTCGTTATTTGCGTCGTGAATTCTCATACTCCAAATTCCAACAGGCAATGATTTTGCCGGACGATGTAGACCGCAACAAAATAGCAGCCAAGGTAAACAACGGTGTGCTTGAGGTTGAATTGCCCAAGCTCCCCGAAAACAACAAAGCTCCGAGGGTAACAAACATTGAAGTGAAGTAATAGATAATAAATTACTCATAGGTTAGTTTAGAATTTACGTCTCCCGCATATTATTATGCGAGAGGCGTTTTTTTGTTTTTCATCGGTATGTGAATATATTTTTGTCGACCTTGCTTGTAATGCGAAATTTTAGTAGCTTTGCATAACATACAGAAAAGAAAACGAAATGGACATTACAGGAAAAATAATTTTCGTAAGCGAACAAAGAAGCGGTGTATCCAAATCATCGGGAAACCCGTGGGTAACACAGGATTTCGTAATAGAGACCCACGACCAGTATCCCCGTAAATGCGTGTTCACCGTGTTTGGCGAAGACCGTCTCAAGCAGTTCAATATGCAGCTAAACGGCGAATACACGGTTTCGTTCGATATTGATGCTCACGAATACAATGGGCGCTGGTTCAACGATATACGTGCGTGGCGCGTTGTGCCTGTTGCGGCAGGTGCGGCCGTGGCAGCACCCCCGGTGGCAGCGCCTCCTGCTGCAGGTGCAACGCAGACCCCTCCACCGGCGCCGGACCCGCTGGGCGGAGTTCCACAAAATGATGATCTTCCATTTTAATGAAAACAAAAATGCAATAAAAGTAAAAACATAAGAGTAATGAAAGCATTGAAAATTACGGCGGTGGTTATGAGCGCAGCCTTAGTGCTGAGTGGTTGCAACATGAGTAATACAGCCAAGGGTGGAATTATCGGCGGCGGTAGCGGTGCAGTGCTTGGCGGTCTTATAGGCAAGGCTGCGGGAAATGCAGGTGTTGGCGCGATTATCGGTGCCGCAGTAGGCACCGGAGCTGGTGTTCTTATAGGAAACCGCATGGACAAGGTAAAAAAACAGGCAGAGTCTGTAGAGAATGCAAAGGTTGAAGAAGTTAAAGACAACAACGGACTTTCGGCCGTAAGGTGTACTTTCGACTCCGGGATACTGTTCAATACGGGCAAAGCGGAACTCAGTTCGGCTGCAAAATCATCCTTGAACGACTTTGCGCAGAATGTGCTCAACAAGAACAAGGATGTGGATGTGGCAATTCAAGGCTATACCGACAACCAAGGTTGGAAAAACTCTACGGCAGAACAGAGCGCAAGCAAGAACCTTGACCTTTCGCGCAGACGCGCACAGGCAGTGGAGGCTTACCTCAAATCGTGCGGAGTGGACGGAAAGCAGATAAAGAAAACCGAAGGATTTGGCGAGCAAAACCCTGTACAGGATAATTCCACGGCATCAGGTCGTCAGCAAAACCGTCGCGTTGAGATTTACATGTATGCCAGCCAGCAGATGATAAAGTCAGCGCAAGAAGGCACACTTCAGTAAAATATACGAGTAAGAATTAAAGCCGCCGGAAAGGAATACCGCTCCGGCGGCTTGTTTTATACATCAAGCCATGTTTATTCTCAAAACAATTCTGAAGCATATTTTGCTTTGGATAGTAATAGGATTTTTCGCATCGTCAATAGGAATGGTGCTTCTATACAAGGTAGTTCCGGTTTATGTAACCCCGCTTATGATAATACGCCTCTTCCAGCAACACGACAAAGGAGAGAAACTAAAACTCCACCACCGCTGGGTGCCGTTTGAAAAGATAAGCAAAAACCTTCCCGTTGCCGTAGTGGCATCGGAGGATCAGCTTTTCATGGAACACCACGGTTTCGATCTAAGGCAGATTAAAGACGCAGCATTCGAGCGCATAGAGGGCAGGCGCAAGCGCGGCGGTAGCACCATAAGCCAACAAACGGCAAAGAATGTGTTTCTGTGGCCCGAGTCTTCGTGGGTTAGGAAAGGCTTTGAGGCTTATTTCACGGTTCTGATAGAATTTGTGTGGGGCAAGAAGAGGATAATGGAGGTTTATCTGAACAGTATAGAGATGGGAAACGGAATATATGGAGCGGAGTCTGTTGCCAGGAGGCACTTTAACACCGATGCCGAAAACCTTTCAAAAGGAGAGTGTGCGCTTATTGCCGCCACTTTGCCAAACCCTCTTAAATTCAACTCCTCAAATCCTTCGTCTTATATCATAAAGCGCAAAAACACGATTTTGGGCCAGATGCGAAATGTTAAACCTATGCTTGAGCCGCTTTTCAGCGAAGGCGAATGACGCGTATTCCCAATTGCGAGCCGCGCTTATTTTGGTATTCGTAAAGGCTTTGGCTGTCGAGAATTACCTTGTGCTTTAGCGATGAAGCGTTAAGCAAGTGCAGGCGGTTGTTCTTCCATGCCGCAATGCCCACATGGCTTATGTCCAAGCCGTTTTTTGATGTAACGAGAGCTATTATGTCGCCATCGCGAACGGCAGTAAGACTTTTTTTGCCGAGGTTGAGAAGTTTTTTCGGAATATAGCACACGATTTTTCCGTTAATGGCGTTCTCGTTTTTCCTAATTTCGGCTTGTGTTGACTTGCTGCCGCGAAGTTGCTTGTATAGATTGGGATTATCCGACATGAAATGCACGTTTATTTTTTGGTGGGCCGTGAACGGAAATTCGCATTCCGCCCCCACGTCCTCCGCAATTCCCATGCGGCAGTTGTCGTCTATCCATTCCGAGAAATAGTGCAGGCGCGAAGGATAGCCGGCAATAATTCCGTTGCGGTATCTTATGGCGCATAGCGTGCGGCAGTAGTCGTCAAACGTTCTACCTCCGTTTTTGGATGTTAGGTAAAGCGCAGCGGCGGTCTCCACAAGCGTTGTGCAGTCGAGCTCGCGCAGATTAACAACCAGTTGCTCTTTGTTGTTGCATTCGAGCGTGTGTGCCACGTATGGCTTGCCTAAAAATTCTTTTGCGTAGCCAAGGCATGACTTATGTTTTTTTGCGAGAAGTCTTACAACTTCCGCCGAATCTTTCTTTGTGTATGTAGCCGGAATTGCGGCGTGAGAGAATATGGCGACGAGCATCGCCATCGCCGCAAGGGCGTGCCTTGTTTTAATCATTGCGTGTAATCCTTGTTTTCTTTGGGAACATTCTGCGTATTCTCATAAGCGTTGGTGATACGCTGCCCTTTGCCACAATGAGACTTACGCCCGAAATCACGAGCGCGAAGCCCCATGCAATGCGCATTGTCATTGGCTCGCCAAGCACTATCACTCCGAGAAATACAGCCGTCAGCGGTTCGAGCGCACCGAGAATGGCGGTTGCAGTGCTTCCTATAAGCGTAATGGCGTGGGTGGTGCAATAGAACGATAGGGCAGTGGGCAATACCGCAAGGCATACAACGTTTGTCCACATCACGCCGTCTTCGGGCATTTCTACGCCGCTTCCGAGAAACGACATTGCCCCGAACAGTATGGTGCCGGTAACTATAACGTAGAAGGTAAGCTTGAGTGTCGGCATTGAGTTAAGGCGCGTGGAGCGGTTGCCATAAACAAGATATATGGCATAAAGCAGTGCCGACAGGAATACAAATGCAGTTCCTGTGAGACTTACCATTCCGCCGCCCTCCTTGAATGATATCAGGAACACGCCCGACAGTGCGAGTGCTATGCTTATGGCTGTTATAAGCCCGACCTTTTCCTTGAAAAACAAGCTCATTATAATCGCTACCATTATAGGATATAGGAAAAGCAGCGTAGAGGCTATTCCTGCTCCCATATACTTATAGCTGATAAAGAGGAAATACGAGGACAAGGCCATTAGCGCACCCATGGCAATGGCGGGGATTATTTCGCCTTTTTTAAGGGTGAAACTCCTGCCGCGAGCTTTCATCATCAAGGCTATTACCGGAATGGCGAGCAGATAGCGGAAAAACAGCACGCTTTCCGAGTCCATGCCGCATTTGTATAGTGGAATTGCGAAAATTGGGTTCGTGCCGTAACTTGCCGCGCCCAACGCTCCGAGAAAATAACCTTTGACCTTTGAGTTCATGTGTGCATTGCTTATTATTCGTGTGCAAAAGTACAAATAAAAAGGGGGAGACCGAGAATGCAAACCTAAGTTGTTTGCAGTTATAAAACAGTTTTGCATTATTAATGGGAGGCAGCAGTAAAGCTGTGTGGGAACTAATAAAAACCACGTCCTATGTAGTTTGAATTATATCTGATGTAGAAAAAACTACATCAGACCTTTTTTTGTACCATTCAATAGTGTGTGTCAGAAGAAAATAAATCAATAGACACAGAATAAGTTGGTAACTTGCCGGGGAATATAGAGAAAATAAGTTTTGGGTAATTTGCATGCTTGGACGTGGTGCAAAAAACATATATTTGCATTATGCAAAGGTAAAACTGTTGGTATGAGGCTCGCGGTGCTTAGGATGGTTGTGGCTATGTTTGGCGTAATGTTTTTTGCGTCAATGTCGGTTGCGCAGACGAGTTTTTGCGTAATGGAGTGGAATGTGGAAAATTTGTTCGACCCTTACGATGACCCGAAAAAGCAGGATGATGATTTTACACCATCGGCAACGCGGCGGTGGACATGGTACAGATTCATGAAAAAGCTGGAAAATGTGGGTAAAACCGTAGCGGCAGCAGGAGGAGTGTCTGTCCCCGATTTGGTTGCGCTTTGCGAGGTGGAGAACGACTCGGTTCTTGAAAAATTGACTAAAATCAGCGTGCTGAGAAGGGCAGGGTACAGGTATTTTGTTACCAACGGTTTGGATATAAGGGGAATAAATGTGGCATTGCTTTACAGACCTATATCGTTTAAGCCGGTATTTGTGGAAACAGTTCGCCCTGATTTCAGCGGTTTGCCGCGCAAGTTCTCGCGCGATGTGCTTATGGTGTCGGGCAGGATTGTAACAGGCGATACTCTTGACGTGTTTGTGTGCCATTTTCCGAGCAGGCTCGACCGCTACAAACAGGGGGCGCGCTATCGAGAGCGCATTGCGCGGCAGGTGAGACGCAAGGCCGATTCGCTTTTCAGTGTGCGCCGCAATGCAAACATAATAATCATGGGAGATTTCAATGAAGTTCCGGAATCCGCGATATTGTGCAGGCATATGGAGGTGTTGCCTGCCATGCGCTACAAGCCGGGATTTAGCCATGACATGCTTTTCAGCCTTATGGGCAGCAAAAGCCGCAGTGGCGGTATTAAGGGCACGTATTGCTATAAAGGCAAGTGGGAGTTGATAGACAACATTATTGTAAGCGAGCGTTTGCTGAGTGGAGATTCACGGCTATGCCTGTCTCGGGATGGGTGCAATATTTTCTCCCCGCCGTTCCTGCTAACGGAGAAAGACGGCAGGAAAGTGCCTTTCAGAACATATAACGGCATGCGCTATATCGGTGGATTTAGCGACCATTTGCCGTTGGTGGCGAGGTTTTCGATTTCATGGTAGTTGCATTTATGCGCGGCTTTATTCGTGGTGGTATGGCTCGTTGTTAAGTATTGTTAGTGCACGATATAACTGCTCTGCGAATACAAGCCTTACCATTTGGTGGGAAAAAGTCATTTTTGATAGTGAAATGCTTTCTTTTGCAGCATCTTTGGCTTTTTGCGAAAAACCGTATGGTCCTCCGATTATGAACACGATGCGGCGGGCGGAACTATTCCACAGTTTGTTAAGTTTTGCCGCAAAATCAACGGAGCGGAATTCTGTGCCGTGTTCGTCGAGCAGTATTACATGGTCGCCGGGACGCAACTGCTTAATGATTCCATCCCCCTCGGAAGTTCTGATTTGTGCCTCGGTGAGCTTTGAGGTGTTTTTAAGGTCCGGAACAACATTCACTTCAAAATGTATGTAGTGGGCTATGCGGCTAATGTATTCTTCAGTGAGTTTTGCCACACATTTGTCTGTGGTTTTTCCCACGAGTATGAGTATGGTCTTCATTACGGTTTTGAATATTTGTCTGTGGGGCGGGATTGCCAAAAATAAAGAATGCCACCGTAAACAGCAGCATTCTTTTGTGACGCTGTAGGGATTCAAACCCTAAACCTTCTGATCCGTAGTCAGATGCTCTATTCAGTTGAGCTACAGCGCCAAGTGCTTTATTTCTCAAAAGCGATGCAAAATTACGTATTGTTTGCGAAAGTGCCAAACGTTTTGCTTGTTTTTTTGGGGAAAGCGGCAAAAAAGGTGCCCAACCTATTTATTATTTCAAAAGTTTGCATATTTGCGGGCCTGTATGCCGTTAATGTTGCAGCAGTTCTTTTTCTTTTGGGGTTTTATCTTTTTTCTCTTTCTTGTTTTTTTTGTCGTTTTTGAAAAAGCCCGAGGATATTTTGCCGTTTAAGATATTCAGCCTTATGATGAAGTGTAGCATTAAGTAGCTGTAGGATGCATCGTTTTCGGTGTCAACGCGGCTTTGGGCGTTTATTGTTCGCGAGATGTTGCTGCGGTTTCGCAGGATGTCGTTTAGTTTTAGTCTTACTATTAATGGCGAACCTTTGAAAAAGCTTTGTGAGGCCGTTGCGTTCCATATAAGCTCGTCCGTGTTCATATTGCTGTTTGAATATCCGCGGCGGCTGCTCATGTGCAGAGAATTTTCAACAGTCATTTTCCATGGCAGTTTTACGCGGGCCGATGCTGAGTATGAGTAGTTGTATGTGTCCATGTTGGATTGCGGGCGCAGCTTGTTGTCGGTGTGGCGGTAGCGGATTGATGCGCCGATTTTCGCTTCGAGGAAGTCGTTGCGATACCTAAGACTTGCTTTTTGGGATATTCCCGAGGTTTTCGTTGTGTTTTTTTGGCTCGATGTGTTTTGTTCGCTTCTTATGTATCCTACAGAATTATCGTATGTGCCGGTGGTAGAGCAGTTGAGCCGAAAAGATTTTTTTGCCCCGAAGCCCGTGTTGAAAGTGAAGTCTGTTCGCGCCGCCCAATTGCCGTTTATGTTTTTGGGTTGTGTTATGCGCACGCCTGTTGTCTCATCATATATGATTGCTGTGCTTATGTTGTTTGAACTTTGGTCTAATTGAGCGTTGACCTGCCAGTTTTGTTGCCTTTTAACGATGTATTTTTTGTATTCAAACCTAATGCGGTTGTTCCATGCCGGTTTTAGATTGCCGCCGGGAAGGTGTATGTTTAGCGGGTCGGCATTGTCGGAGATTGGTATTCGGTTAGTCATTGACGGGTCTGTGCTCCATCCTATGTATCTAATTTCCGTCCTTTCGTTTTTTGAAATACGATAACGTAACATTGCGGACGGTTTGAAGCGCAGCAGACGGCGTGAAAACGTGGTGTCGATGGCGCTGCGGCGGTAATCAAGCCGTGTTGTGTTGCTACTGATGTCGGTGGAGATGAAGGCGGTTAAATTGCGGCTGTTGTAGTTAAGGCTTTCGTGCAATGTGTGGTGAAAGTTGTTGTATGTGGCGTATCGGGAATTTTGCATGTTTAGAACCGATTGCAGAGAATCTTCTGTTGCGGGGATGTCGCCGAGCTGGTGTTCGCCGTTGTGCCAGCCGTTGAGCGAGTCGAGCTCGTAGAGCGACCGATAGCTGCGGCTTTTAGAACGTTGGAAAGAGTAGCTTGTTTGAAAGCGCAGCCCTTTTATTATAGGTTCGCTGTAGCTCACCCGCCAGTGGTTGCTCCAATTGTGGGAAGGTGATATGGTGTATTGGTTTTGGAAAGTGTGGTTTTTGTCGGCAGCACGCTTGTAGTAATATATGTCGGCAATGCGGAAAGATTTGCTTTCTCCGTTTCCGCTTGATATTCTAAAATCAAAAGCCACGTTTCTACCCTTGTTGTTGAGCCGTCTAACCGCCATTGCGCTTATGCCGAAACTGTAGTTGTTGCCGTTGGATTTTGAGGTATTCGAATTGCGGTTTATTGTTGCGTTGTATATTTCGGGAGTATGTTCATAAGAAAAGTCGTTACCAAACACGCTGCCAATGGGATCTTCGCCGTTGGTTATTTCGTAGGGGTCGCTGTTGAACCTTGCCGAGCGCGAAAGCGAGAATGTTCGCGATTTGTTGAACGAGAAATTGGTATTCGCGGTTACGGTTGTTAGTGTGTCGGGATGCCATTCCATTCTTAGGTTTCCGCCAAAGCCGGTCGATTTGTTTTTGCTGTATCTGTCGCTGTTAGAGAACTGTGAGGTTTGGGAAGCTCCAATATAGTTTTCTGCGCTTCTCCATGTTTTGCCGTGCGAACGATTGTCGTGCATTCCCATATGGCCACCAATTTCAAGGCGGCGGTTCTCTTTGCGTGTTTTGCCGTTGTTTATTTGGAAGTCTGCTCCGAGCGATTTGTTGTTTGACCTTGCATCCTCATCATTCATGTTTGCTGTAAAGCTAAGACGCGAGCGGTCGGTCATGCGGTTTGCAAAAACCTTTTGTATGTACCTTCCATACGATCCTGCTGCGGCATCATAGTTGATTGTCCATGCCTCGTTGAGTTCCTTTTTCAGCTCAATGTCCATCACCGTTTGTTCGTTTCCATCGTCAATGCCGGTTTGTTCGGCGTAGTCGCTTTTCTTTTCGTATGCTTTGATTTTGTTTACCAGCTCCGAAGGGAGGTTTTTAAGCGCGGAGCGGACGTTGCCCTTGAAAAAGTCTTTGCCGTTTACTCTGAATTCGGATATTGGTTTGCCGTTGTATGTTATGGTGTTCCCCTCGATTTCAACTCCCGGCAGCAGTTTTATAAGTTCCTTTAACGCTTCCCCTTCCGGCACTTTGTACTCTTCTGCATTGAAACTTGTTGTGTCTTCTACCGTCTGCATGTCTGGGCGTGTGCCAATTACCGTGGCATCTTTAAGGTAAACGGTTTTTATTGGTAGGAATAAGGTGTCGCTTATGGTTGGTTTGCCGTTGTGGCGCGATGGGGGGATATTGGCATATAGGGTTTGGTATCCAATCATTGAAACCCGCAGAATGTATTCGGAACGGTGGGGCAGGTTAAGCAACACTACTCCGGCTGTGTCGGATGCAACGCCTTTAATAAATGAACTGTCTTTGGTGAACAAAACGGCGTTTGCGCCGGGTAATGCCATTTTGTTGATGCTGTCGGCAATAACAATCCTTATGCTGCGTTGGGCGTATGCGCATGACGGAGTGATAAACAATGCCGCGCCAAACAACAGTGTGAAAAAAAAAGCCGGCTTTTTGCACATGCTAAGCTCATAAAATGCTTGCCGAAATCAGTCGAAGAAGTATTCTGAATCTTTAAGAAAAGGATGATGCTTGTCTTTTTCCGACAATATAACCTTGTCGGCTTCTACAGGCCAATTGATGTTCAAATCGGGGTCGTTCCACATGATAGCGCCTTCGCTTTCGGGAGCGTACAGATTGTCGCATTTATACTGGAATACCGCTATGTCGCTCATAACGGCGAAGCCGTGGGCGAAACCGCGCGGTATGAAAAACTGGCGGTGATTGTCTTCCGTGAGTTCCACACCGACATATTTCCCGAAAGTAGGAGAACTTTTTCGCAGGTCAACGGCCACATCGTAAACTTTTCCGCGTACGACCCTTACAAGTTTTGCCTGGGAGTGTTCGCCTTTCTGGAAATGAAGACCGCGAAGCACACCGTATTGCGAGCGGCTTTCATTGTCTTGAATGAAATTCACCTTGCCAACAAGGGAGTTAAAGTCTCGCTCGTTATAGCTCTCGAAAAAGTATCCGCGTGTATCATTGAACACTTTCGGCTCCAAAATCAGCACTCCGTCAATGTCTGTTTTAATTACCTTCATGTTTTATACGTTGACTGATTGTTGTTCTGCTTCGTCTGCGCGCCGCAGCAGGTATTTGCCGTATTCGTTTTTGCTCATAGGCTGTGCTACCCTGCGCAGGGTTTCAGCGTTAATCCAGCCGTTGGAAAAGGCTATGTCTTCGAGGCAGGCCACTTTCAGACCGCCACGCTTTTCCACAACTTCGATGAATGTGGATGCCTCGGAAAGAGAATCGTGTGTGCCGGTGTCAAGCCAGGCGAAACCGCGTGCAAGTCGTTGTACTTTAAGTCGTCGTAGGCCGAGGTAAACTTCGTTTACAGTGGTAATTTCCAATTCGCCGCGTGGCGAAGGTTTTATGTTTTTTGCTATTTCAACCACATCGTTGGGGTAGAAGTAAAGTCCCACAACGGCGAAATTTGATTTAGGCTTTGCCGGCTTTTCTTCTATGCTTAGTGCGTTCCCGCTTTTGTCGAATTCCACCACGCCGTAACGTTCCGGATCGTTTACATGATAGCCGAACACTGTGGCGCAGTTTTGCTTGTTTACAAAGTTCACACTTTCGCGTAGCAGCCCGGTGAACCCGCTGCCATAGAAAATGTTGTCGCCAAGTACAAGGCACACGTTGTCATTACCAATGAATTTGTCTCCGATTATGAACGCCTGTGCGAGACCGTCCGGCGAGGGCTGCTCGGCATATTCGAAATTCACTCCGAAATCTTCTCCGCTGCCCAAAAGACGCTTGAAGCCCGGCAGGTCGTGCGGGGTGGAGATTATTAGAATGTCTCTTATTCCTGCAAGCATCAGAACCGATATGGGATAGTATATCATTGGTTTGTCAAAAATGGGAAGCATCTGTTTGCTTACACCTTTTGTTATTGGGTAGAGACGTGTACCCGAACCTCCGGCGAGAACTATGCCTTTCATCGTGGTATTATTTAACGTTGGGTTAGTATATGCCTATTTCTTGAAGCGGCTGTAGATTACCGATATCTTTATATCTCCGCTATTCCCGCCTGAAAGTCTTGTGGATGATAGCGATAGGTCGTTGCGCACCCTTGACAACACTTGCTGGGTGGTGTATCCTGTTGTTTGCTGCGAATATGTTGTGTTTACGGGTACTAAAGTTACTTTGTTCCATGTGGGATGCTCTGCTTCCCATTTAGCGTATTTTGCCTCTTTGATGGCTTGAGGGTCGGAGTTTTTTACACCGGCACCCTCCTTCCTTACTGCATACATGTTTGATATCAGTGCCGATATGTTGTTGAAGGTATATGCGTTTTCTTTTTCGCTGTATGTTGTTACGTATGAAGTGGAACCATCGGCCACTTTACTCTTTTCAAAGAAGCTGTACAGCTCATCGGATTTCACCATAAGCAGGTTTTGCGGCACAGGCAGGTTATAGGTTGTATGCGTGTTGTCGTTAATCCTTGTAAACGAGATTTTCGCGCTGTTTATGGTGTCGTTTATATGGTTGTTATAAATGCTGTCAATGGGTAGCGTTGCTTCGGTGTATATTCCCGCAGGCGTTTTAAGATAGGTATAGTTTTCGGCTTCGAGCAGCTTGTCTGTGTTCTTGTTTTCAATCCGGGTGTTTTGCAGCACCTCCTCGGTTGTGGCCATTTTCTGCACGCCGTTTATTATGGAATCGCCCTGTTTGTATCGAAAATATACATTCAGCGATGCTGCGTCTATGTTTAGCATTGTGCCGTTACCCGAAATTATGCGGTAATAGAAGCCGGCGCATACATTGTGTATGAAAGAGTATGAATCGGCAAAATTCGAGGGGTTTTCATAATATTTTTTCATTATGAAGGTGCCGTAATCCTTAGGCAGCTTGATAAGTATGTTCTTGCTGCTGGAATATGCGTTTTTCAGGCTGTCGCTGAGAGTCATGTCTATTACCGAAAAGGAAAGTTCTTTGCGTATGGCCGTTTCTTTTTTGTTTACATATTTCCAAGGGTCTATGTTGGAATAGTAAATCATGTTTTCCTTCAAGGCGTTCGCCGTGTCGAGTTCGTAAACTCCGAGTTTCATGGAATTTAGCGAGTCGCCGTAATAGTTGGACACGTAAAGGCGTATGTTAACAGAGTCGGCTTCAACAGTGCCGTTATCCATGACCAGCGTGCCGTTTTTAGGGAACGTCAAGTTTTCTAGAATATGGAATTGGGCCAGAAAGTCGCACGACGTTGTCGCGTTTGTCTCCGGGTCGGTTATTTTTCCGAGATAGCTGGTAGATGTCGTGCCAAGCACGCTGTCGGCTTTTATTGAACGCGAAAGCACGCTGTATATGCCTTGAGTAATTTCCATCTCGTCATGACCTGGCATGACATTTCCGCCTATGCTGCCGGTTTCGTCATCGCATGATACTATAATGCACACTGCGGCTGCCAATGCCGTCAGACTTTTCAACAGTTTGTAAGCTTTCACTTTAAGAATTGGTTAAAGCATTGATATGTAATGCTGGTTGTGTTTGTTTGCCTGCGGCTTTTAAGCGCAAAGAACTTAGCTTAGCAGTTTCTCGTAGAAATCTCCATAATATGTTGGATAGTCGGGATTTTCCATAAAAGGCAGTACCGACTTCCCGTTTTCCTTTGCATACTCCACAACTTCTTTGCTCGGGTTGTTTGTGCCGAGTATGAGTGCATCAGAGAATTTCACCCCTAATTTAAGGAGGTCGTCAGCACTTTCAAACTTCATGTTTTCCTTTTTCAGAAAAGCCTTGGTTACATTGCGGGTAGCCAAACATGAGCAGAAATTTTCCGGGAGTTTGTTCGTTAGCTTCACGTCGTTCACTTCAAACACCACTTTTGTGCCGCTGAACGATGGTTCGTCCTTAAAGGCCGTTTTTATGTAGAGTGGTGCAACTGCGGAAATCCAGCCCTGGCAGTGGATTACATCGGGACGCCAACGCAGTTTTTTGACGGTTTCAAGCACGCCGCGTGCGTAGAAGATGGCTCTTTCTCCGTTATCGGCATATTCGTTCCCGTTTTCATCGCATTCCATGCCACGCTTGTCAAAGTAGTCATCGTTGTCTATGAAGTACACCTGCATTCTTGCCGACTGCAACGATGCCACCTTTATTATTAGCGGGTGGTCGTTTCCGTCAATTATAATATTCATTCCCGAAAGGCGTATAACTTCGTGCAGTTGGTTCCTGCGCTCGTTAATGCAACCCCACTGGGGCAGGAACGTCCTTATCTCTCGTCCGCTTTCCTGTATTGTCTGCGGCAGTTCACGTCCGGCTTTTGCCATGGGGCAGTCTGCTATGTATGGGGTAATGCCTTGGTTGATGAATAATACTCTTTTTACGTTCATTTAAGTCGTTCTTACTTAGTAAACGCAAAGTTACGGTTTTTTTGCTAAATGGCAAAGGTTTGAGTTCCAAAAACAAGAAACCCAAACCTTTGCTGTATCTGTCGTGTTATTGTGCGCGGGTTGCTATCGCGTGTAGTCCCGGCTCACGTCGTCGGATGACAGTTCTCCTGCCGGCTTTATGTAGTTCGCGAACATTCCCCTGCCGCCTTTTTCCGCTTTCAGGATTGTGAGCTTGGGGCATTCTTTCCTAAAACCCACGCGCAATCCGGTAACGATGGATTCAAACTTTCCATCGCATTCGATGGCTGTTTGAAATGGTACTTTGCCACTGTACCAATAGCAGAAACAATCGGATAGGTTAACCGACACGCCTTTCTTTATCTTGAAGCCTGTGGCGAATTGGTCGCTGTAGCAATAGTTGAACCAGTTGTTCGTGCTTTCCACAACAAACCCGCAGCTTGTTTCGTAAGTCTGCTCTTTGCCGCCTGTGTACAGCGGGTGTATGTTCCTAAGGCAGTTTCCGCCTGTTTTCAGATGCACACCTACGTTGACGTTGGCAATTCGCATGTTTGTGAATGTGTTGTCAAATCCTTCAACTAGTACTCCTATGGAATTGGACTTGCCGTTTCCTGTTATGTTCACATCGATTATGTCAGCATCGGATGAACCGCTGTTTGCGCCGAATTTTATGTGCACTCCTGTTTGAACGTGTTTTATGGAGACGTTTTCCACTCTTGTTTCCCTGCCACCGTCAATGGATATGCCGTTTGCAATGTTTGAGCCATCGATTATTCCGCCCGATATGCCGTAATTGCTTCCGTTTTTGTAAATGTTGTTGGCTTTGTGTATTGCGCCCAGACGCACTATCGCATCTCCTTTCTGCCAGTTGCCCGTGGCTTTTAGTGTTGTGTAGTTGCCCAATACCAGGTGTACGCTCTTTGCAGGGTCGGCAGGTGTGTTTATTGAGCGCGATACGAGGTACACTCCGTCGGGGAAAACGATTGTGCGGTTGGGGTTCTCGTCAATAAGCTTCTGTATTGCTTCCGTGGCGTCGGTTTTCCCGTCGGCAGGCACTCCGTGTTCGGTAGCCACAACAAATGCGCTTTGGGCTTGTGCGAGTTTTTTTGAATGTTTTTTCTGTGCCGATGCCGTGCCGGCGTTTGCAAACGATAACGCGATGACCAGCGTTAGCAGCGTGGCTGACGATGTGATTTTTCTCATTGATATATGTGTAAATTTTTGGTTTTGGTTCTTGCGGTTGTGGTCCGTGTTTTCTTGCATAGGTCTTTCTTTGCGGTAACTTCATGATGCCATGCGAAACAAGGATTAAGGCGGAATGCCTGTGAAAAACAAGATTCTTTTTTCATGGAATTTTCGTTAGTTGTGTGCAAATATACTCCTTTTGGCTGAAAATTCAACGAAAAAATATTGAATTACATAATGGCATGTACATTTTATTGGAAAAACCATTTGAAATCGAATAACACGGTCGAAAACTTTTAGCGGACAGCAATATTTTTTTTGCATTCAGACGTGCGCAATTCCTGCTACAAACATATTGCGCGTAAGCCGAATATCGTATTAAACGGAAAAGATCGCGTTTATGCGTAACGAAACGTTTGCCAAGGGAGATTGTCTTTACAAAGGAGGCTTGTTGTAACGTTGGACTTTTCACGGCTTTGCAAAGGTGAAAAACAAGGTCTGATGTAGTTTTTTCTACGTCAGACATATTTTTTTCTACATAGGACATGGAAAAAGCTACATCAGACTTGGTTTTTTTCGGCGTCTGACGTAGCTTTTGTATTTTCAGCATATAGGTTTTCCTCACAAAATGTTGGGGAATTCCGTTATGCTCATTCCGATGTCGTGATAAAATGCGGATTTTACCTGCGGCTTCGGTTTTTTATTTTTTCCGATATGTTTTTTTTACGAACAATGCAGAGTTGAGGTAGTCTGCGCTTTCTTTTGCCTCCTGCATAACGGGGTGGCTGTAGCGTTCTATTTCAACTATGGGATATTCCAATCCGGCAATGGCTGCGTTGTTGAATATTACATCGAAGCCCATTGCGCAGCTTCCGCCCAGTTCGTACTCATCCTTTACGTGGAACAGCTTGAAGCGGCCGGGGTATTTCTTGAAATACTCAACGGGGTTGCCGTTTGCTTTTACGCACCAGTACAGGTCAATTTCGAAGAACACATATTTTGGGTCTGTGTTCTGCAGCATATAGTCGTATGCCATTTTTCCCTCAACATTCACAAATTCGTGCTTGTGGTTGTGGTAGCCGAATTTTATGCCCTGCGCCGCGCACTTTTTGCCAATTGCGTTGTAGTAGTCGCAGTAAACCTTTAGCTGCTTCAATGTGGGCGGGATGTTCATCCATGGCACCACTATATATGACACGCCGGCTTTCTTTTGGTCGGCTATGGTTTTGTCCCACCATGCGAGCGATTGTGAAAAGTCGCCGGAATTGAGTTCTTCATCTGAAAGTGCTTTTCCTATGTGCGTTGACAGAGATTCCATACCTGCCTTTTCAACGATGCTCTTGTAAACTTCGGGGCTGAACCCATATATAGTGCCTTTGCCCTGGTCGTAGCTTGCCGCCTCAACGGCAGTGTAGCCCATGCCCGACAGTTCATTGAGCAGTTTCTGAAAGTCAGCCATGTTGCCTTCGTGCACAAGCTCGCGCACGGAATACAGTTGCAATGCAAATTGTTTCTTGTGTTTAGCCTTTTGTGTGGAGGCTTGCATCTGCAAAGGCAACATCAGAAGTGCTGCGAGCAGTGCGGGAAATATTTTTTTTATCATGTCTTATTTGTCATTAATTAATGCTGCCGCCAGCAAATGCCGTGCGGCAGCATAAAATGGTTCTTGTTAATTGGGATTGTTTACTTTAGCACCTTAACCTTTATGTTGCGATACCAAACATCGTCTCCGTGATCCTGGAATGCGATATAGCCTTCGTGCTTGTCGCCACCCATGTTAAGGAGCAGTTTGTATGCAAGCGGAAAGTCGCCGTTAGCATTGAATTTGCTTTTGTCGAGCATCTCTTTCCACTTCGGGGTCCAAAGGTGGTATTCCACTACATTTGCGCCGTTCTGACCGTGAACCACAGTACCTTCGTAAACCATGATTTTACCGGTGTTCCATTCTCCGTAGGGCTTTGCGTTCTGTGGCTTTGCGGGAATCATGTCGTAGAGTGAAGCAGACTGACGGTTGCCGTCAACTCCGAGCTTTGCATCGGGGTGATTGCCGTTGTCGAGAACCTGATATTCCGAAGCCGACTGCCAAATGGGGATGAATTCGTCTTTGCCATTGTTGTTGACAGTAACTTCCTGTGCAAGGTAGAGTACGCCCGAGTTTGCACCCTTGGAAACCTTGTATTCGAATGTAAGCTCGAAGTTCTTGAATTTGTGTGCAAAAAGAAGGTCGCCGCCATTAACGCCTCCGCCTTCGCCATTGCCGGAACCTTTGAGGTGGATTGCGCCGTCTTCAACGTTCCAGTCAGAACCGGGCTTGTCTTTTCCGTAGCAACGCCAGCCGTCAAGGGTTTTGCCGTTGAAGATGGTGATGTAACCGTCTTTGTCAACAGGCAGCTTGCTGATGTCAACCTGCGGCTTTTCAACAACTTTGTAGTCAAGGGCTGCGCCGGCAGTACTGTCTTTTTGTGCAGCGCAAGCGCATTCAGGACTGCCGCATTTACAATCACAGCTGCATTTCTTGTTGCCGCAGGATGCAAGCATCAACGCGCAAGCCGCCACGGCCAATAATGATAGTTTCATCTTTTTATTTTGTTAGGTTGTTATTACTTAAGAATCTTTATCTTGATGTTCTTGAACCAAACATCATCGCCGTGGTCTTGCAGTCCGATGAATCCTTCATGGTTTTCGCCACCGGCATTGTTGAACCCTTCAAATGCAGCGGGCCATGCCTTCTCACCAAATTTGCTGGTTTGGAGCAGGGCTGTCCACTCGGGAGTCCAAAGTTTGTATTCAACAACTTTCACACCATTTTGGTAGTGGGTTACTTTTCCGTTGTAAACCCTTATAACCGTGTTGTTCCATTCGCCGTAAGGTTTTTGGTTCTGCGGTTTGGCGGGTATAAGGTCATAGAGCGAGCTCGACTGGCGGTTTCCGTCCTTGCCCAACTTTGCGTCCGGGTGGTTTGCATTGTCGAGAACTTGGCTTTCCAAACCGGATACAACGATTGATTCAACATCGCCGTTTTTATTTGCGAGTTCCTGTGCAAGGTAGAAAATGCCGGAATTGCATGCCTTGCCTACTTTCCAATCAACAGATAGTTCGAAGTTCTTGAACTTGTGGGCGAATATTAGGTCTCCACCTTCTTTTCCCTTGCGTTTCTCTTCGGGAGCTTGGTTGCCTATGAAATGGATTGCACCATCTTCGATAACCCAGCGCGAGGGTACATGGCTTTTTGCATACCCTCTCCAGCCGTTCATGTTTTTGCCGTTGAAAATACTGATGTAACCCTTCTTGTCAACAGGGAAGTAGAATTTGTCCCATTTTTCAGGACCTTGAAACCCTTGTGAGCAATATAGGGCAACAGTGCCTTTGGGAGCGGATGCGCAGCATGTAGCTTTTTTCTTAGGGCATGCGGCGTTTACGCTTATTGCCAGCGACAGGCACAATACGCTATAGACTATTTTTTTCATTTTATTCTGCTTGGTTATTTTTTATTTAAAGTGTAGGCAGCTCAGGCAAGGTCCAGCCTTTGCGGTAAACCGGCTTGATGAGACGTGCCGCATATTCGTTTGCATCGACAGGCTCGCTGTATTTGCGGTCGAATGTCGGGTGTCCATCGTGTATATGGAAATTGTCCTCAATAATGCTGCGTATCTTTGCGCTTGCTGGGATGTTGGTGAATTTCATATTCTTGCCGTCCCACTTTAGCCACTGGTGAAGTTCTTGCAAACGCACGGCAGCGCAGCCCATAACGATCATTTCGTTAAGAGGTCCAGCCTCGCTGAAGTCTGAAGCGGTCGGGATGCGGTTTTCCGGACTTTCCTTGCAGGCGCGAATCCAGTCTTGTTGATGGTTGTCGTCCTTGACGATACGTTGCATTTCGGGAACTTTCGGGTCGCGACCGGAAACGAGGAACGGATTGTTGCCGTACGTGCCGACAACCAAAGTATCCTTTGTACCATAATAAACGGTAACGCCATTTTCGTCAAATGTCTTGCCTTGGGGCATATCGAACGGAAGTTCGGGCACGATGCCTCCGTCATACCAATTAAGCACAACAGGCGGGCATGCCATCTTCTTCATGTTGTCGCGTGCGGGGAAGTGGTATGTAATTTTCTCGGCAGATGGGCAGGAATCGGTCATTAGCATGGTTGAGCTTCCGATAACCTCATCGGGATAGCCAAGATTCAAACCCTTTGATGCAACCTGAAGGATGTGGTTTGCCATGTCGCCAAGTGCGCCGCTTCCAAAGTCCCACCAGCCGCGGAAATTCCATGGCGTGTATATGGAATTATAGTCGCGGTATTTTGCCGGACCTATGAAACAGTCCCAATCAAGAGTGTCGGGAATTGCCATTTTCTCTTTGGGGGTGGGGATGCCTTGTGGCCAAATAGGACGATTTGTGAAAGAGTCGATACGCGTAACTTCGCCAACTTCGCCATTCCAAAGCCAGTTGATTGCCTTACGAGTGCCGGCCATTGAAGCTCCCTGGTTACCCATTTGGGTTGCTACCTTATATTTTTTTGCAAGCATTGTGAGCAGGCGGGATTCGTAAACGTAAAGAGTCATTGGCTTCTCCACATATACGTGTTTGCCTGCCATTATTGCGTTTGCGGCGATTATTGTATGGGTGTGGTCGGCGGTAGCCACCATTACGGCGTCAGCGCTTTTCAGCATATCGTCATACATCTTGCGCCAGTCTTTGTAGCGCTTTGCCTTGGGGTATTTGTCGAATACATGCTTTGCATACTTCCAGTCAACATCGCAGAGTCCGATGATGTTTTCTGTTTCCATTCCGGCCAAGTCGCTTGCGCCACGACCTCCGACACCTACGCCGAGGATATTAAGCTTGTCGCTTGGGGATTTGTGCCCATAAGTTTTGCCAAGAACGGAGCTTGGTACTATGCTCGGCGCGATAATCATACCGGCCATAGCTGCGCTTCCTTTTTTTAGGAAATCGCGTCTTGAAATTTTAGCCATAATTTTTAGGTTAGATATTTAATTGAAAATAATAAATAGTATAGTCGTTATTAGAATTCCCTGCGGTGCAGCAACCCATATCCGTCTGCAAGGTTCCTGCGGCGTTCGCGTATTTCATCGAGCGTTTTCAAGTCGCCTATGGCCGGAAGTTCGTGTTCCCTACTATCATTTAAGAATTTCCAGGCATATTCGGATGCAATTGCAGAGTCGCGTAGTGTGGGCAGTTGCGGGTCGAGCTTGCCGTCGTTTATGCTTTTCGCGAAACGGTTGCACATGGTGTCGATGTTTTTTCCTCCGAACGGACGGCGGATTAGTATGGTGTTGTTCACGCCGTGCAGGTCCACTATGGCGGTCTTGAAATCGTGTGTCATGCGTACAATGCCTTTTGTACCGATAAGGTCAACATAAGAAAGGTGCGTCTGGTCTTTAGAAAGTTGACCGTATACGAAGCCTTGCGTTATGTCGAATACAATACCGTTTTCAAATGTTCCGTGGCACTGAACCCACCAGGGGTCCTTGTAATTCCACATTCTCATTCCCTGTGAGTGCCATGTTTTGTATTCTGCGCCGGCATACCAACGCGCAATGTCAACGTAGTGCATGCCGCAGTCGTGAAAAGCCGGACCTTCGTATTCGTGTCCCTCTCCCGGAGCAAGTCCCGGGGTCATGTGGCATACGCGTATAATAGCAAGTTCACCGAGTTCTCCTTCGTCTATGTATTGCTTCATTAGGCTGTGATACCATGAGTTGCGCAGATAAAGGTTCACGGTGGCAAGCACGCCGGATTTTTCCACGGCTTTCACCGACTCCCATTCTCTTTCGAGGGTGTCGCCTATGGGTTTTTCCGATACAATATGCTTGCCGTGCTTCACGGCTTTCAGTATTTGTTCGTGGCGGAAATTCGCCAAAGTGCATAGGGCCACGGCATCAACATTCTCGTCTTCAAATATGTCTTGCTCGCAGGCCACAATCTTTGAGTTCGGCGACAGTTTTTTTGCATAGTTGCGGGCGTTTTCGTCCACATCGCATATGTAAGTTACTTCCCAATCGGGGCATGCCTGCAAATAGTGTAGGTATTTCGCTCCCATGCGCCCAAAACCAATCAAGCCAATTTTTTTTCTTGAACTCATTTTTGTTCGTCTGTATATTTCTTCTTGCCTTTTAAAAATCTCTTAAAAAATCAAGTGTAAAGGTACGTATTTCTTTTATTCCAAAGTGTATAATACCGGAGTTTTTGAATTTTTTTTTTTGCGCTTTGATAACACAAATGTTGTTAATCTTCGTTGTTATGTGCAGGTTTTACCAAAATCGCGCTGAACTCCCACAAAATGTATATCGGCAGGAATACAGCCGTGAGTGTGAATGGGTCTGACGATGGCGTTATAACCGCTGCAACTATCAGCAGTACCACAATGGCGTGTTTACGGTATTTTCTGAAAAACGCCCGGTTGAGCAATCCTATTTTCGACAGCATTGCCGACACGAGTGGCAACTCGAAGATAATCCCCATCATGAACACAAGCATCAGAAAGTTGTTCATGTAAGAGTCAAGCGAGAGTTGGTTGGTTATCTCCGGGCTTATTTGGTAAGTGTATAGAAAACGCAGCGTAAGTGGAAATACAAGTGCGTAGCCCACGAAGCATCCAATGAAGAACATCACCGTGCCGAAGATGAATGCTTTTTCCGTGCGCCGTCTCTCGTTTATGTACAAAGCGGGACATACAAACCTCCATATCTCAAATACTATGTATGGAAACGCAACGAGCAGTGCAAACCAAAATGAAAGCGACACTTGTAGGAAAAACTGCGATGGCAGTTTTATGTTTATTATATGTACGTTGAATGGCGCTACAAACTCATCGGGAGTGAAAGGTACGTACGAGCTCAACTTTGCAAGAAGCTTGTAAAGGAAGAAATCGTTGCGGCACGGTGCCATGATGACATGTTGGAACAGCCACGGAATAAAGGCGAAGCCTGCAATAACCAAAACGCCCACTGCTATGAACGACCTCATGAGCATCCACCTTAGTGCATCAAGGTGGTCCCAAAATGTCATTTCGGGCAGGCTGCTGCTTTCGTCCACGTTTTGCTTTGGCTCCGTGTTTTCGTTTGCAGAGGGTGTCATTTCTTGTCGTTATTGTCTATATCTTTCTTTATCTCGTTTTCAATACCGTTCATTCCTTTTTTGAAATCACGTATGCCTTTGCCCACGCCGTGCATCAGCTCGGGCAGTTTCTTGCCGCCGAACAGAAGCAGCACTACGATGGCAATGATTATAACTTCGGGCATTCCTAAATTCATTGCTGTTGGGTGTTGTTATGGGGTGTTGCGGGTTCTGAGCGTAATAAAGGCTTTTGTCTTTGCTTACTGCTACCCTCTTGCTTTATGATAAAGTGTGGATTATAACCAATGCGCCCCACCTTATAAGGGTGAAGCGCATGGTTGTGTGTTGTATAAGGAATTATTTGTTGTATAGCAGCCAAGCATCGGAATATGAGTTACGAAGCTTGTTGCGTGATGATACGGCCGAGTTTAGATCGTCGAAAGTGGTTGCTATAACACGATAGAACTTGCGTTGCGGGTTTAGGGCTATCTGCGCGTCATAGCCTTGATCTTTGAGCTTTTGCTGAAGCCCCTGCGCATTAGCCTTTAGCGAGAAGCTGCCACATACCACACTGTATATTTTAAGGCCGCTGCCGTCAACCAACTGCACGCTTTCGCTCCTCACGTTTGCCTCGGAATGAGAAGGTGTGGGGGTGGTTACGGTTGTGGCGGGCTGTGTGGGCTGAACGGCCACTGTTGTTTGCTGTGGCTGCTGCTGTTCCACGGCTTGCTGCTGTTTTGCTTTTTCATACGCCTTTTTATAGGCGGATTCTTGCGATTTGCATGAAGTGAATGCTATGGCTGTAAACAAGCCACAAGCTATTGCAACATACTTTTTCATGACTTTTTGATGCTTGAATTTGTAATTTAATTTTGTTTCGTTATCCATCAGGGTTATGTCAATACCTTGCGGTGTCAACTTGATGCTACAAAGTTACGATTTTCATTTTGAATACAGCCGTTTTGGCAGTAAAGAATATTAAAAAGGAGGGAAAGTGGCGGAAAAGTCAAATAAAAGTGTGTAACCATTGCGATATATTCGCGGAAAATGGCTAATTTTGAAACGAGTTACAAACAAAAAATCATAAGTCATGAAAGGTTTAAGCATTTTGGCAGCATTTCTGGGTGGCGCCGCAGTGGGGGCCGCTTGTGGTATTCTTTTCGCCCCGGAAAAAGGCGAGGAAACACGTGAGAGAATAATCGAGGCTTTGCAGAGGAGAGGAATACGCCTTGACCGCAAGCAGATGAAAGACCTCGTGGACGACATTGCAGACGAGTTGAAGACGGCAGACAATTGATTGATTGTGCAAATTAAGAAAGTGGTAGGGAATGTTTTCCGGCAATCATAATGTAAAGACTATAGGGGAGCTTGTTGCCGAGATAAAGCGGTATTTTGAGCTTCAGAAGAAATATGTTAGGCTGGAGTTCGTCTCGAAACTTGTGGTATTGCTTTCCGCACTGATATTGGGCATGATTATGTTCCTTGTCGGTGCGGTGGCGTTTATGCTGCTGGCTTTCTGTATGGCTTCGTTGGTTGGCGACATCACCGGAAGCCTGACTATAGGCTATGCATCGGTTGCAATGTTTTTCATGGTGATTGCGGTTGTGGTTTATGCAAACCGTGGCAGATGGATAACGGCACCGCTTGTGAATTTCCTGGGCAACCTGTTTTTAAGTGGTGGCGATGACAGATAACGTAAAAAAATATACTCTCAGCGGCATTTTGGCCCGGCGTGATGAAGCGCTTGCCGATGTGCGTGGTAGCGGACGGCAGATAAAGACCCTTGCGCAAAGACTGTTTGAACCTCCCAAGGCGACAGGGCGTTTCGGAGGACTTGTAAACAATTTCGACAGAGCGTTGGCCGTTTACGATGGCGTGATGCTCGGAATGAAAGTGATAAGGCAGGTAAGAAAATTTATACGCAGAAAATGAAACGATTGTTCTACGTAACGGCGTTGCTGCTCTTCGCGGTGTTGTCATGTCGCCAGGCCTCGTTTGATGACCAATGCCGGCAACAGGCAGAGGAATACACCGAAAAGCAGTGCCCGATGAAAATTTCTAAGGGAGTGGTGCTCGACTCAATGACATACTCCAAGGCGATGCGCTGTCTTACGTACCACTATACCATAAGTGGCGAGATAGACGATGCAAAGCTCGTGCAAGGCAACATCAACATGTTCAGAAAGCAGCTGCTTTCCATGATAACCAACTCGGTTGAGTTGAAACGCGCCAAGGACGAGGGCATAAATTTCCGATATGTGTATGTGTCGGCAACGTCCCATAAGCCACTTGCGAGCATAACGCTGCGCAAGGAGGACTACAGCAAGTAGGTGCGTAGGGCATGGCATATGCGGAGCATGCTGTTCCGTTCGCAAAATATAGTGCGATGTCCTGCAAAAATCTTATGAAAAGCACTTCACCCCGAAGGTTTGATTGCGGCACTGGGGGGGGACGCAAATCAATGGCTTCTTAAATTTGTTTGGAAGTCCAAGCGGGAGCGGATGCAGAACCGCTAAAAAGAAAGAAACTATGTCCTATGTAGAAAAAACTACATCGGACGTAATAAAAACTACATCAGACATTTTTTTTGCAATTTCAAACTGCAGGAAAACATACAACCGAGGACGAAAAAATAATATACCCAACCATTTGAGTTTTAGATGGTTGTAGGAAAATCATGTAAAGACTTAATAAAGTGTGCCGGCAAGATTGTTTCAATGCACAACGGCTTAACATCATCTTAACATCGGCGTAACCAAAGGCTAACATGACAAGAATAATTTTGCTTCGAATTATAACGCAGAATTAAATTTATGGAAAGTATCTACTTGGCATTGGTAGTGCTGTTGTTCCTGCTTGCCGCCTCAGACCTATGGGTGGGAGTCAGCAATGACGCAGTTAATTTCATGAACTCGGCGATAGGCTCCAAGGCCGCCAAGTTTCGTACTATCGTGATTATTGCCGCTCTTGGAATTTTGTGCGGTGCAATAATGAGCAACGGCATGATGGACATAGCCCGTCATGGAGTTTTCAAACCGGACCTTTTCACCTTCAATGAAGTTATGACTATCTTCATTGCCGTAATGGTGACGGACATTGTTTTGCTTGATGTGTTCAACTCGTTCGGTATGCCAACGTCAACAACTGTTTCAATGGTGTTTGAGCTTTTGGGAGCATCGTTCGCACTGGCTATGATAAAGACGTGGGGTGCGCCCGAAACAAATTTCAGCGACTACATAAATTCCGGTCAGGCGTTGGGCATGATAACAGCCATATTTATATCGGTAGGAATTGCGTTTGTATTCGGAACGTTGATAATGTACATAACGAGAATTATTTTCACGTTCAAATACAAAGTACGCATGAAGTTCAAGATAGGTATATTTGGCGGACTTGCAATCACGTCCATATTGTATTTCATGTTGTTCAAGGGAGTGAAGAACCTTACATTCATGACGCCCGAGGCAAAAAATTTCATAGACAGCAATATATTGGTTATATTGATTGTTTGCTTCGTTGTTTTGAGCGTTATAATGCAGATATTGTACTTCATGAAAGTCAATGTGCTGCGGGTTATAGTATTGCTTGGCACGTTTGCGCTTGCCATGGCGTTCGCCGGCAATGATCTTGTGAATTTTATAGGCGTTCCGTTGGCAGGATATTCCTCCTATGTTGATTTCACAAGTTCGGGTGCGGTAAACCCCGACACGTATATGATGTCATCGCTTTTGGAATCGGCGAAAACTCCGATTGTGTTTCTTGTCGGCGCAGGAATTATAATGGCGTTGACGCTGGCAGTATCTAAAAAAGCGAAACGTGTAACGGAAACCGAAGTCAACCTTTCGCGTCAGGATGCCGGCAACGAAATGTTCGGCTCTTCGAAGGTGGCGAGAAGCCTTGTGCGCATGGCAAGTTCGGCGGGTAATGTAATATTGCGAATCACTCCCGAAAAGGCGCAAAAATTTGTGGAAAGCCGTTTTCAGCGTCCGGTGCAGGCTGTAAACGAGAATTCGGCAGCTTACGACCTGTTGCGTGCATCTGTTAATCTCGTTGTTTCCGCTTTGCTAATAGCCCTGGGCACATCGCTCAAGTTACCGTTGTCAACAACCTATGTAACATTTATGGTGGCAATGGGCTCTTCGTTCGCTGACAGGGCGTGGGGAAGAGAAAGTGCCGTGTTCCGCATAACAGGTGTGCTCACGGTTATAGGCGGGTGGTTCATGACGGCCGCCGTTGCATTTATCTCATGTTTCACGATTGCCATGATTATGCACTACGGAGGGTTTGTGGCGCAGGTTGTTCTTATAACAGTGGCGGTTGCTATGCTTATACATTCCAACATCGTATATGCAAAACACAAAAAAGCCGATAAGGGCGATGCACTGTTCTACAAGATACTTTCCTCAACCGACTCCGCAGCCATAGTAAAGATGCTACAAGAACATATAGGCAAAAACGTGGCGGAAATAACCGATGGCTTTTCAACGTTGCTCATAGACTCGACAGACGGACTTTTCAATGAAAAGCTGCATGCGTTGCGCAAGTCGCTTAACAGCGTGAAGAAATACAAATTAGTACTGAAAAGTTTGCGTCGCAGAGAAATAATATGTCTCAGAAGAGCAGATGTTGCCGTAGCCGTGAAGTTAAGCACGCCTTTCCACCTTTTGCACAATGCGCTTTTCCAACTTTATTACAGCCTATTGCGTATTTGCCGCCCATCGTTAGAGCATGTTGACAATAATTTCCTGCCAATAGACCCGAACGATGCCGAGATGTTCAAGTACCTTCGCGGCAAGGTAGTAATTCTCATGAATGAAATGGCCGGAAACTTTGCCGAGTTGAACCTGGCAGACGGCGAGGAAATACAAAAGGAATGCGCTGCGTTGAAACAGGATGTATCTGATTTCAGAGACAAGATGATGGTCAACATACAGACACAGAACTGCGACATCACTGCAACAACGCTGTTGCTCCACCTGCTTCAAGAGTTGGAGCAGATTCTCCACGAAATAGACAGACTGATTTATAATATGCGTAAATTTGCCCGGCTTGCTTCGGACACGGCACAGCCCAAGACCGTATAGTTTACATTAAGGCAAAACAAACAACGAGGGCGACTTACAAGCAGTCGCCCTCGTTGTTTGTTTATGTGAGACGTTATAGCGAGCAGAGGTATCCCAATTTGTATAGTTTAAGAACAAAAAGCGAGGGGCAGCTGCTTAGCAGGTTTGCCCGTTCTATCCGCCCGAACAAACGATGCCATGTAATCATCAACCCGTCAAGGTTGAGCCTCTTCAGCCTTAGCGCAACAGCACCTACATGCGAGAAATTCTGAATGTCTCTTCCAAAGCGGTGGAGGTTACGCATTGACTGTTCGGTTTTTTCCACGAACTCCCTGTTTGTGTCAAGGCCGTTGTGCACCAGCGGCGCGTCAATGTGTGTAATGCGGTATCCTCCTTGTTTAAGGCGCAGCCCGAATATGGTATCTTCGTATCCGTAGCCCTTGCAAGTTTCATCAAAGCGGAAGTGCATGAAAACATCGCGATGCACCATTACGTTGAATGTGGAGAAATGGCTGTAAGGGTTTGCTTTGCGATATTCCAGAGAGCGTATCCTCGCCGCGCTTTGCTCGTACCTATATCTTAGCGAAACATCGGGCGAGGGTTGCGTGCCTACGGCCTCTATGCCGCCGCATACGACATCTGCACCATTCTTTGCTTCCTCATAATATTTTTCCAGGAAATCTACTCGTGTTACAAGTGCATCGCAATCGATGAATAGCAGATATTCCCCTTTCGCCTCGCGGGCCATGTTGTTGCGGTTTGCCGCCCGCCCCATGTTTTTTTCCGAACTAAGAAACTTGCAATGGGGAAGTTCGCACGCCTTTTGCACATGCTCTATGCCGCGCCCCTTTGACGAGGCATCATCGCCCACTATGATTTCGTATTCTTCGCCTTGGGCTTGCCTTAGTCTTTCTCCTTGAAGTTGCAATGCCCTTACAAGTTCAGAGCAGTCATAGTTATATACGGGTATTAAGATTGATAACATATTACGTTTCGGTTTATGTCTTTTTTTCCGGTTTTCCGGACCGTTTAAGATTAGTGCATGCCCGTCATTTTTTACGGGCAAACAAATGTACCATGCAAATGTACGAATTAAAAGGAAAAACAGTGCATTTTTCCCTTTTAGTTTTGAAGTTTGTCTCGGGAAATGGTTAAATTTGTAGTATGTGAGGCTTTGCAGTCTTTCGGGCGAAAGCATACGGCAAACTTTTGGAAATATTCATAAAGATAAAATTATACATTATGCGAAAAATTATTACTATTATGGCACTTGCTTGCGCCTTTGCGGCGGGTGCGCAGAATCCCGATTATTTCACGCCCTCAAGGCGTTCGGCTCTTAGAATGCCGTCAACGCCAATTGTCGTGAGCGACCCTTATTTCTCTATTTGGTCTCCGGCCGATAAACTTTATGAGTCTTCTACCGTTCATTGGAGCGATGCAAAGAAATCTATAGTGGGAGTTTTGCGGGTTGATGGTAAGAACTACCGTTTCCTGGGTAAGCAGACCGACAAGATGATTCCCTTTGCAGACATGGGAAAAGCAACGGTCTGGAGCGCAAAATATACAAACCAGGCTCCGCAAGGCGATTGGACAAGTGAAAAATACGATGACGGCAATTGGAAGGAAGGCCGTGGGGCATTCGGCGACAGAAACACGGAATGCAACAGAACCAAGTGGGGTGGTGAAGGCACTGATGTTTACATACGCCGCCATTTCAAAGTGGAAAAAATCGAGAAGGGTGCCAAAGTAAAAATAATGTATTCGCATGATGATGTTTTTGAACTTTATCTTAACGGCGAGAAAATCGTGGCAACCGGCAATACATGGCTCGACGACCAGGTTGTAGAGCTTACGCCGGAGCAGGCAGCCAAGCTGCACGAGGGCGACAACGTTATAGCGGCCCATTGTCACAATACCATGGGTGGAGCATTCGTTGATTTCGGCGTATATTACACTCCTGCAAAGTTGGCAGCGTTTGATGTTACCGCCGAACAGCTTTCAAGCGATGTGCTTGCAACTTCAAGCTACTATACTTTCAAGTGCGGGCCGGTGAAGTTGGATCTTGTGTTTACAGCACCTCAGTTGATTGACGATCTTGACCTTCTTTCAACGCCAATAAACTATATATCCTACAAGGTTACCGGTCTTGACAGGAAGAAACATGACGTGCAGCTTCTTCTTTTAACGTCCCCCGAACTTGCGGTAAGCTCTACATCGCAGCCCACGGTGTCGAACACGCTGACAAACGGCGGCAGCAAATATCTTAAGTCAGGAACAATAAAGCAGGCTTATTGCGCTACTGTGGGCGACCTGGTTTGCCAGGATTGGGGCTATCTTTACCTAACGCAGGGGGCGCAAGGCCAGCAACTGAGTTTGAACTCCGAGGAGGAGATAGAGAAAACTTTCTCGGCGGCAGGAAATCTTCCGGCTTCAAAAGATGAAGTAAAGGCTTTCAAAAGCATAGAAACTCCTGCGCTCGCTTTTGTTGACAACCTCGGGAGCGTTGACAAAAAGACTTCAAAGAGCAACTTTACGCTCATTGGCTATGATGACGTTTGGTCTATAATGTATCTTTACGAGCTTCACAAAGGTTATTGGGCTCACAACGGAAAGGTTACTATCTTTGACGCTTTCGACAAGCTCCGCAGCAATTACAGCGACATTATGCAGCGTTGCCGCAAGCTCGATGAAACGATTTACGATGATGCGCTCAAAGCCGGCGGTAAGGAGTATGCTGAAATTTGCAGCGGAGCTTACCGTCAAACGATTTCAGCCCACAAACTTTTCACCGACAACGAAGGAAGACTGATGTTCTTCTCAAAGGAAAATAATAGCAACGGCAGTGTTAACACCGTTGACCTTACGTACCCATCGGCACCCTTGTTCCTGATATACAACCCTGAGTTGCAAAAGGGAATGATGACGAGCATTTTTGAAAATGCCAAGAGTGGAAGATGGAACAAACCGTTCCCGCAGCACGACATGGGTACATATCCGCAAGCCAACGGTCAGACTTATCCAACGGATATGCCTGTTGAAGAAGATGGGAACATGCTTACGCTTGCTGCCGAATTGTGCCGCATAGCGGGAAATACGGATTATGTGAAGCCTTATTGGAGTTTGATGAAAACTTGGGCCGATTACCTTGTGGAGAACGGACAGGATCCGGTAAACCAGCTTTGCACCGATGATTTTGCCGGGCACTGGGCGCACAATGCCAACCTTTCGGCGAAAGCCATAATGGGTGTTGCGGCTTATGGCATTATGTGCAAGATTGACGGACGCACCGAAGAGGCAGAAAAATATATGGCAGTGGCAAAGAAAATGGCAGTGCAGTGGAAAAAGGATGCTGCCGATGGCGACCATTACCGCCTTGCGTTTGACCGCCCCGATACATGGAGCCAGAAGTACAACTTGGTATGGGACAAGCTTTGGGGACTGAATATGTTCAGCGACGTGATCGAGAAAGAGATTAAATACTACCTAACAAAGCAGAACGTGTATGGATTGCCGCTCGACTGCCGCAAGGGATACACAAAGAGCGACTGGATTATGTGGTCGGCAAGTATGGCTGATGATGTTGAAACGTTCAAGAAGTTTGTAAGCCCCATTTACAAGTTCTATGGCGAAACAACAAGCCGTGTGCCTATGACCGACTGGTATGAGACGGAAAAACCGGTGTGGGTAAGTTTCCGTGCGCGCTCTGTAATAGGAGGATTTTGGTTCAAGGTGCTTTTGGACAAGAACCAAAATAAGTAAAGGCGTAAACGTAAGTTCATAAATTAATCTAAGGCGTGCTTGTCGGTTAGCGGCGGCACGCCTTTGTTTTTCCTGCACTCCCGAGTGAGCGTAAAATGTGCTTTGCAATGTTTTGTGCAATGCTTTCGCATTGCTTTTGGCGGCGATTGCCATTTGTTTATTTGTGTGTACGGGGTGGGGGATTTCTATGATGTATACTTGTCATTTCATCCCGTTTTTCAAAAAATCCCGTAAACAACATGGGATATAAGAAAAACTATGTCCTATGTAAAAAAAATTATGTCTGATGTAGTTTTTTCTACGTCAGACATAGTTTTTCTTCTTTACGATGCCCTTAAAACAGGAACTTGCCGATGTTTGTCAAAATTGGTATGCCACCCGGCAATGCTGAGACAGAAAATAAATTTCGTGCAATGGCTCCGTTTTTTATCGTAAGGCGTGATTTGCTATTGTCTTACCTGCGTTTTGACTTTTCGGCGCGGTGTTTGCGTATTCCGGCTTTCATGATTGCCGAAGCCGAGCCGTGGGAGCCTGTGCGATATGCTTTTTTCTTGGCTTTTGTACGCACTTTGCCGTCCTCAAACTCTCGGCTTTTTGATTTGTGGAAAACAATGCCTTCGTGTATTGCCTTTTGCACCTCTTGCCGGCTTGCCTTGCGCATAAACCTTTGTAATTAATGGTGAAACAGTCGTATTCCCGTAAACGCCATGGCAATGCCGTATTTGTCGCAAGTTTCTATAACATTGTCATCGCGTACGCTGCCGCCGGCCTGGGCCACAAAGCATACTCCGCTTTTGTGTGCGCGCTCTATGTTGTCGCCAAAGGGGAAGAAAGCATCGCTGCCCAGCGACACACCAGTGTTTTTGGCGATCCATTCCTTGCGCTCCTCGATGGTGAACGGTTCGGGGCGTTCAGTGAATATCTTCTGCCAAGCCCCATCGGCAAGCACGTCTTCTGCGTCTTCTCCGGTGTAAAGGTCGATTGCGTTGTCGCGGTCGGCCCGGTGTATTCCCTCTACAAAAGGCAGGTTCATTACCCTGGGGCTTTGGCGCAGCCACCATTTGTCGGCTTTGCTTCCTGCAAGACGTGTGCAGTGTATGCGGCTCTGCTGACCTGCGCCTATGCCTATGGCCATGCCGTCTTTCACATAGCAAACAGAGTTGCTTTGGGTGTATTTCAACGTGATAAGCGATATGATAAGGTCGCGCTTTGCTTCGGCGCTGAATGTCTTGTTTTTTGTGGGAATATTGTCGAACAGACTGTCATCGGCAAGATTTACATCGTTGCGGTGCTGTTCGAATGTAACGCCGAAAACTTGTTTGTGCTCAATCGGGGCGGGAACATAGTCCGGGTCGATTTTAATGACGTTGTATGTGCCACGACGTTTTGCGCGCAGAATTTCGAGAGCTTCTGCTGTGTAGCCGGGGGCAATCACGCCATCGCTTACTTCACGCTTTATCAGTGTTGCCGTAGCCTCATCGCACACATCGCTCAATGAAATGAAATCGCCGTATGAGGACATTCTGTCTGCGCCGCGCGCCCTTGCGTAGGCGCATGCAAGGGGTGAAAGAGGTATCTTTACGTCATCCACGAAATAGATTTTTTTCAAAGTATCGCTTAGCGGCATGCCTATGGCCGCTCCGGCGGGCGATACGTGCTTGAAAGAGGTGGCGGCGGGAATTCCCGTTGCGGCTTTGAGCTCTTTTACAAGCTGCCAGCCGTTTAGCGCATCGAGAAAGTTGATATATCCGGGGTGCCCGTTTAGAACTTCCACGGGCAGCTCGCCGTTTTCAATGTAAATACGTGAGGGCTTTTGGTTGGGGTTGCAACCATACTTTAGTTGTATCTCTTTCATATAGAAAATATGTTGTTAAAAATTGCCGGAACCGCGTCCGGGAAAAGTGGACCAGGAGAGAATCGAACTCTCGTCCAAACGGGGAAAAACCATGCTTTCTACATGCTTAGTCTGCCAGGTTTTTTAGAGTCTGCGGCGTGAGGCATACAGGCACGTTGCCGCAAACCTTAGTTGCGGATTGGAATTTCGCACGAAACACGCAACACTTTCCGTGCTATTCCCGATTTTCGTGCACCACTTTTTCCGCGAGCCTCGGAACAACGGCTTCGGAGTGATGTCTCGTCCGAAAACTTGGTCTTCGGATTAAGCCGATCTACTGTACTTCAATCAAGCAGCGAGAGCGTAGTTGTTATTTTCGCCATTTAAATTCTTTGAAAGCTCAGTTTTAAGTGAGAACCTACGACCCACTGCATGCTTACATACCCTTTCTGCCCGCTGTCAAATCCGGTCTGGCCCTAATTGGTATGTTGCCGTAAAGTGATGCAAAATTAATAAATTAATGGCACACTATCCGCATTATCTTTGTTTTTTAAGAAGGTCGGAACGTTATGCGCGCATTTTTGTTTCAAGGCATAATTGGCAGCCGGCATACGCTTGTGTCGCACCCTTCCGAAAAAGAATGAGGGAACCGAAGAGTGGCATGGTGCAAAAACTGTATGTCGTTGTGTTTTTTGCCGTAAAACCTCGGCAGTTTCGTAAATTAATATTAACTTTGCGAATTGTCTGTGGCATGCGTGCCTTTTGTGGTGTTGAAGCCCGTGCGCATCGGAAAAAGCATGGACACAAAGAAATCATCCGTGGTCTGTAATTAATGGAATTTACGGGATTAGAAAAACAAAGCGGACTAGCAAGCCGGAATAACGGTAATGTAAATAAGAAATAGAGTAATATTTAACAAAATATGGAAGATAAAAGAGTTTATTTGTTTGGCAACGGCAGTGCCGAAGGAAACGCCAGTATGCGCAATTTGCTTGGTGGTAAAGGCGCCAATGTTGCAGAAATGAATCTTTTGGGAATCCCCGTACCTCCCGGATTCACAATCACAACCGACATGTGTAACGAGTATTACCGCATAGGCAAAGAGGCAGTTGTTAACTTGCTGAAAGACGATGTGGAGAACGCCGTAAAACATATAGAGACTTTGATGAACAGCCGTTTCGGCGATCCTACAAACCCCTTGCTCGTATCCGTTCGCTCGGGCGCAAGAGCATCTATGCCGGGCATGATGGACACGATACTTAATTTAGGCTTGAACGATAAGGTGGCCGAGGGGCTTGCAAAGAAAACGGGCAATCCGCGTTTTGCATACGATGCTTACCGCCGCTTTGTTCAGATGTACGGCGATGTTGTGCTTGGCTTGAAGCCGCAAAGCAAAGAGGATATAGACCCGTTTGAGGCTATCATCGAAAAGGTAAAGGCGCAGCGCGGCATTCATCTTGACAACGAATTAACCACCGAGGAATTGCAACAGCTTGTGAGCGAATTCAAAAAGGCAATCAAGGAAGAAACAGGCGTAGATTTCCCCTATGATCCCATGGAGCAGCTATGGGGTGCTATTTGCGCAGTGTTTGACAGCTGGATGAACGAACGCGCCATACTTTACCGTAAAATGGAGGGCATACCGGCAGAGTGGGGTACAGCCGTGTCGGTAATGGCCATGGTGTTCGGAAATATGGGCGACAGCTCTGCCACCGGCGTATGCTTCAGCCGTGATGCAGCTACGGGCGAGAACGTGTTCAGCGGCGAGTGGCTTGTTAATGCGCAAGGCGAGGACGTTGTTGCCGGTATTCGCACTCCACAGCAGATTACCAAGGCAGGCTCGCAGAAGTGGGCTGAGATGCAGGGAGTGAGCGAAGAGGAGCGCAAGGCGAAATATCCTTCAATGGAGGAGGCAATGCCTGATATTTACAAGCAACTCGATGCAATCCAGAACAAACTTGAAGACCATTACCGCGACATGCAAGACATGGAGTTCACCGTTCAGGAAGGCAAGCTTTGGTTCTTGCAAACACGTAACGGAAAGCGCACGGGTACTGCCATGGTAAAGATTGCAATGGATTTGCTACACGAGGGTAAGATTGACGAAAAAACCGCTCTTGAACGTTGCGAACCCAACAAGCTCGATGAACTTCTCCACCCGGTGTTTGACAAAAAGGCTCTTGCAAGCGCAAAAGCTTTGACACGCGGACTTCCCGCTTCTCCGGGTGCGGCCACGGGACAGATTGTGTTCTTTGCCGATGATGCGGCCAAATGGCATAAGGATGGCCATAAAGTCGTAATGGTGCGTATAGAGACTTCGCCCGAAGACCTTGCAGGTATGGCCGAAGCAGAGGGCATACTTACAGCGCGCGGTGGCATGACTTCCCACGCGGCTGTTGTTGCACGCGGAATGGGAAAGTGCTGCGTTTCGGGGGCAGGTGCTTTGATCGTTGACTACAAAAAGCGTACTGTAACAATAGAAGGAACTGTATTGCATGAGGGCGATTTTATATCAATAAACGGTTCGACCGGCGATGTTTACAAAGGTGAACTTACAACGCAGGCAGCAGAATTTTCAGGCGCATTTGCCGAACTGATGCAGCTTTGCGACAAATACACACGTCTTGTGGTAAGGACAAACGCTGACACTCCCCACGATGCTTCCGTGGCGCGCAAGTTCGGTGCCGTTGGCATAGGCCTTTGCCGCACAGAGCATATGTTCTTTGATGATAAGAAGATTGTGGCAATGCGCGAGATGATCCTTTCCGATACCAAAGAAGGACGCGAAAAAGCTCTGCGCAAACTGCTTCCTTACCAGAAAGAGGACTTCAAAGGCATATTCAAGGCAATGGACGGCTATCCTGTGAACATTCGTCTGCTCGACCCGCCACTCCACGAATTTGTTCCCCACGATGCAAAGGGACAGGAGGAAATGGCAAAGGACATGGGAGTAACAGTGGAAACCATACGTCAGCGCATTGACAGTCTTTCAGAACACAACCCGATGTTGGGACACCGTGGCTGCCGTCTTGGAAACACATATCCCGAAATCACGGAAATGCAGACACGCGCCATTCTTGGTGCAGCCATAGATTTGAAGCGCGAGGGATACGACCCGCACCCCGAAATCATGGTTCCGCTTATCGGCATTCTGTACGAGTTCGAGGCGCAGGAGAAAGTTATTCGCGAAACGGCTGCCAAGCTCTTTGAGGAAGAGGGCGTTGAAGTTCCGTTCAAAGTTGGCACCATGATTGAAATTCCGCGTGCGGCTCTAACCGCCGACAAGATAGCATCGCGTGCCGAGTATTTCTCGTTTGGAACGAACGACCTTACCCAGATGACATTCGGGTATTCGCGTGATGACATTGCTTCGTTCCTACCGGTATATCTCGAGAAAAAGATTTTGAGCGTTGATCCGTTCCAGGTTCTCGACCAAAACGGCGTAGGTCAGCTTATAGAGATAGCTATCAAGCGCGGCCGTGCGGTTCGTCCCGACCTGAAGTGCGGCATTTGCGGCGAACATGGCGGCGAGCCTTCATCGGTTAAGTTCTGCCACAAGGCAGGGCTTAACTACGTGTCATGCTCACCGTTCCGCGTGCCCATTGCGCGCCTGGCAGCGGCGCAGGCTGCTGTAGAGGAATAATACTCCGGACATGTAATTCTTATATCAGGCTGTAATCACCATAAAATGATTACAGCCTGATTTGCGCTTGGGCGGTTCATGGCGTGTATCGAATGTATGCAATACGCCCCTGAAAATGCACAAATTCAAAATTGAAAACTTTTTCCCAAACATAGCGAAAAAACATTCGATGTAAGAAAAACCACGTCCCATGTAGTTTTTTCTACATGGGACGTAGAAAAAATTATGTCTGATGTAGAAAATCACTCTGCTGCCCGGCAATACTTTCACAATGGTGCTTGCAAAGATGTTTGAGAATTGGCAAACCGCGCATCGGCCTGATTGCCGAATATATAATTTGTTTGTTTCCATGTTTCCGTTATATGCTGAATAGATTGGGACATGGTTATTGAATTTGTAAATATTCTGCGGCTTACAGCCCGTTTTTCGCCATATTCTGCATGAAATCAGGAAAAATATAACGAAAAATCACAAATCCGGTCTGATAAGTGCTAATTTTGTGGTTGTTCACTCTCATACCGAAAATTATGTGGCTATTGAAATCATTTATTGTTTGGATATGCTTTATCCCAGTGGCAATACTCAACGGCGGATTGCGTGAATATGTACTGGTCGGGCTTATAGGAGAAGAGACGGCATTGCCCATAAGCGGGATATTGCTTAGCATATTAATATTTCTGATAACATGGCTTATGCTTCCTCGCCTTACAAAAGACTGTGGCATGAAAAAAAGTCTGGCAATAGGCGTTTGTTGGGCGTTATTGACCGTAGCCTTCGAGTTTGCCGCGGGAATTGCCGAAGGCAGCACCATTGCGGAAATTCTTGCCGCCTACAACCCACTCACGGGCAATATGTGGGTGCTTGTTTTGGCGGCTGCTTTGTTTTCACCGGTTCTATTGAAAGTTCTCAGACGTGATTAGGGGTATTGGTCCAATATTCGGCTTACCGAATTGTTTTCTTAATACCGATGTCCCAATATCGGGGATTTCTTTATTCTTATAGCCACTTTCTTTCTTGCTTTCCTCATATTTGATGAGGAATGTGGTTTAAGGTATGTATGTGTTGCCGGCATTTTGTATTGCTTTGAAGACATAAAACCGCCCGGGCACCGCGAATGCTTTTTTCTGTTTCGTTCGCGATGCCCGGGCGTAAGTTTTGTTTGTCAAGTGGTACGTGTCGGTTTGCGGCCGTAAGCCGCCAAGTGGTCAATCACCCCATATATCTCCGCCCTCGCCAGGTTCGGGCTGTTCGCTTCCATCTCCGGGTTTTGCAATAGGAATTTCTGCTGATGGTGATGTTGTTGCAAGAATTGAGTCCAATTCCACTTTCACCGCCTCTATCCGGGGTTTCTCGTATTCTTTCTTATTCATGACTTAATGTTTTTATTTGATTATTACTTTTCTTACCTTGTTTCCTGTTTTAACGATGTTCACGCCCTTTTGCGGTTCTTTTATGCGGCGTCCTTCCAAGTCGTAGTATTCGGTGGTGGCGTTGTTGAGCGCGTTGGTAACTTCCGGAGTGTCAACAGCGGTGATTTCGCCGCTCACCCCTATGTTGAGCACCGATGCGCGCCTGCCCGCAGCCTGCATTGGCGGTTGTATATAGGCGCGGAAAGCAGCCAGCTTCACGCTTTGGGTATCCGACTTGTAATCTCTTACAAGGCGGAACTTGTCGTTGGCAAGGAAGTAGTGGTTGTCTGAAAGCTCTGTCGTGGCGAATGTTCCCACCGGGCGGTTTCCGCCAGTCTCGCTCGCGGGGGCGGTTACCAGCCCCGCGTCCTTGGGCGAGAGTATGCTTATTTCCTCTTGGCTCTTGTCCTTTTTGCGCACAAATACGGGCTTGCCGGCGGCTATCAGTCCGCTCTCCACCAATTCCAGCATAACGCTGTTATCGCCAAGTTCCGACAGCGTGTAGAACCGGCAGTTGTTCTCCTCCGATGCCGCATCTATGGTATAGGGCAGGCATAGCGTGGCCCATTCTGTCTCTGTATTCATGGAGCGTGTATAGGATGCCACATTCACGTTGCAAGGCTCGTTAAGGGCGAAAGCCTTGCTGTCGTCCAATGCCAGCGTTTCGACGGTTAGCGGATTTCCCGTAGCTCCAATGATGTCGTTGCCGTTTGTACCCACCTTCTTTGTGAAGTAGCCCTTCTCGTAATTGGCCCAGTCTGTGCCTTCGCTCCCCTCTGTATAGGCTGTTGCGCCCCGTAGTTTTTTGCAATACTTGAACACGTTACTGCCGGAGGACGCTTTGAATAAGTCGCTGACGTAAATGGTCTGAAGGGCGGAGCAGTTAAAGAACATCTTGGTCATGTCCGTTACGTTTGCCGTGTTGAAATTCGACAAATCGAGCGTAGTCAAACTATTGCAGTTATCGAACATGCTTTCCATGTTCTCTACTTTTGCCGTGTTGAACTTCGAAACATCAAGCGCAGTCAGTTTTGGGCAATTTTGGAACATATAGCTCATGTCCGTTACGTTTGCCGTGTTGAAATTCGACAAATCGAGCGCAGTGAGATTGGAGCATCCGGAGAACATACTTTGCATATCCGTTACTTTGGCGGTGTTGAAGTTCTGCAAATCGAGCGTTTTCAGTTTTGAGCAGTTGTAGAACATTTGTAGCATGTCTTTAACATTGGCGGTGTTGAAGTTTGACAAATCAAGCGTAGCCAGTTTTGAGCAATCGCGGAACATACGGTTCATGTTCGTTACGTTTGCCGTGTTGAATTTCGAAACATCGAGCGCAGCCAGACTTTTGCAACCGGAGAACATTTCTCTCATGTCCGTTACTTTGGCGGTGTTGAAATTCGACAAATCGAGCGTGTCCAGACTTGAGCAACCGTAGAACATCTTGGTCATGTCCGTTACATTTGTAGTGTTGAAATTCGGCACGTCAAGCTTAGTCAGTTTTGAGCAGCCGTAGAACATATTTATCATGTCAGTAACACTGTCTGTGTTGAAGTTCGAAACATCGAGCGTAGTCAGGCTATTGCAATTTTCGAACATCCCGCGCATATCTTTCACTTTATCTGTATTGAGGTTTTCCATGCCCTCAATGGTTTTTAGATTATTGCAACCATAAAGCCAGTTGCGGCAGGTAGTGGGATGGAAATCCTTGAAGCCGGGGTCGAAAATCACTTTCTTTACGTTCCCTGTATATTCCCACCATTCCGTATATTTATAATTTGACTGCAAGCTGATGTCGTAGTATTTATATACTCCGGCATTAGCGGGTTTGTCGCCATACTTGAAAGTCAGCGTATTTTCGAGCCTGTTATATTCCACAAAAGGAACTGCTTTGGTGGAAGTGAGCGTTGATGCCTGCGCGCTGTTGCCGTGGGCGCACAGTGGGGCGAGCAAAGCCATTAGCAGTATCGCCATGATGCCGCGTGCGCGGCAAGCCGGTTGTAAGAGGTTGTTCATGATTTTTTTAGTTTAATTTTTCAAACGGCACCGCCGCCGGGGGCGGCGGCTTCACCGCCTTGGAGTACAAAAATAGATTTTATCCCCGAAACAAGCTGTCGCTTTGGTATGCAAGTGTGTCTCTTTCGTACAAAAAAGGTGTCTCTTTGGTGCCAAGGAGACATCTTGCCTAAGCCGCAACACGCGGCTTCACACAATTTAAGGATCCGAACGCAAAGAGACACCGGGCCGCAATGTAATTTCATCATGCGGCATGCAGCATTCTTACCTGCGGCTTTCCCGCCGGGCGGCTTGCCTTACTAAACGTTTTCGCCGGGGTCAGGCTCGTTGCAACTGTTGTTGCGAAGAGCAAGCTGCCGCTCGCGCCATACAATCGGCGTGCAGCCTTCTCTTGCCTTGAATATGCGGTATAGGTGTGTGCGCGATGAGAAACCGCACTCGGAAGATATGATGTCATTGCTGTAGTCGGGAAAGTCGAGCATCATCTTCTTTGCCGCGCAGAACCGTATGTCGCTTAGCCATATACGGAAGTTGGTTTTGAGACATTGATCAAAGAAACGGCTCAACTCGCCTTTGGGCAAACTTAGGGAGCGCGACAGCGAGAGCAGGTTTACCGTGCTGTCTTTGTAGCCGAAACCGTCGCACCATCCGTCCAAACGCATTCTTATAAGTTTTATGCGATCATCGGGTAGCAATGGGTTGGAATCCTGTAGCAGGCATGGCTGATGGTTTTGCGGCGGTTCGTTTCCCTTGTCCTCTTGCATGGTAACATCGGGCTTTTCAGCGGATGGTGTTTCCCGCAGTTCCTCTTCCGCGTTAAGCAGTTCGTCGGTTGGGACATAACTGTTGCCCAAAGCCACGAAATTCATTACAAAGAACAAAAGGGATAGCAGGGCGAAAGGAGCCACAAAACACAGCAGCTTGGTGGATATTATGGCGAACGATACAACAAGGACTGTAAGCAAGAGGATAAGCAAACCGGTTTGGGCGTAGCGCACATAGGGTACAAGGTCTCCGCCCGTCATGGTTTCGAGTATGTTGCGCCGCCTTACCAACTCGCATATTATGGTGCAGATGCAGTATACCACGCACGCCAAAAACAGGGCGAGCATTGCATATAGCCACGCGCCTATGTGCAGGCTGCCGCTTTGCAGGAAACCTATGCAGAAACAAGCCAGTATGGCGGCATATATGCCACCGCAAACAAAACTCATCTTTCTGCGGCGGGTGTGGGTGGCTTCAAGGTTGTAGATTGCCATGGATGTCAACGTGAAGCAGGGTGTGTAGATAATTACGTTGACTACCGCGCCCTGGGCGTCTCCCGCTGCCCTGAACCCATAGCGCATCTGTATGAAGTATTGCGCCGCCAACCCCATTATGCCGGCGAACAACAGCCAACGCGACTGCTCGTAGCGTCGGCTGACCCATTTCACCTGCAGTCTGGCAATGCCTATGATGAACGCATTTACCAGCATGAAAATGAAACTGGCGAATTGAAACAGGAACAAAGTTTTCATACGGCGAGCATGATGCAATACTCTTGTTTTCTGAATGCAAAAATACAACTTTTTGCCCTGCATGTGATGAGAAAGCGGCAATTTAATGAAAAAACAGCAGGAAAGATTAATATTTTGTTTTGCATGGTGTTATTGCATTTGTAATTTTAGTAAATGGCGCATGCTTTATATTTGCAATCCGTTTTTTTTCAAGGATAAAGCCGATGTGGCACATAAGGCAAAAATCATGTTTCACTCCCGAATGCAGTTATCGCCTGTAGGTTATATGTCTTTGCTATGCTTATTGTCAAAATTACATAGGACATCGGAAAATCCATGTCCTATGTAGGAAAAACCATGTCTGATGTAAAAAAAACTATGTCGGACATAGTTTTTGCTGCTTACAAATATGTGAAAAACAGAGAGTTATGTAACTTTTTTCGTAAGCCGGTAAAATGTTAAAAATCAGTGAATTGCGTTGTTTTGCTGCTTTTTCGGTTTGCGCAGGTTAAAACGCCATGTCGCCTTTTTGGGCAGTATGCCTGTGTATGCGGCAAAAAAAAGCGTCCGCATTCACTGTTTGCTTGAATGCGGACACCATACTTACTTGTTGTTGCAAAGTGTTTTGCAATTATTTTGGATTGTTATATGCTACCATGTTATGCTCATTCCCACGTTTACATTGGCGTTTGAGCTAAGTGGAATGCCTTCCTTGCTCATTTTGCCGAGAATGTGGTCCATGCCTATAAAAAAGTTGTAGCCTTTGGGATGTATGTTGAGTGCCCATCCCATGCTTGTTGTGAAGCTGTTAACAGCAAGGTTAACGCCTCCGTCAATCCATTTCATCGGAGTCCAATTGGCACTGAGTCTGCCTTCGGTCCATGTGTATGGTCCGTTGATGCGTGTGCTGCTCAGGAAGCCGAATGTCATCTTGCGATATACCGGCAGGTTGTATTCGCAACCCACGTTCAGCGTTGCGCCAATGCCGGTGCTACGGCCTCCCTTGTTGCCCTCGTCGGTAAGGTTGGCGAAATCCTTCAACTGGTCGTCATAGTCGTCGATTTTGTCGTCGATTGTAGCGCCGTGGTCAGTGCTGACGGATGTGTCGTGGAAACCGTTGAATTCAAACTTGTTTGCCTTGTTTACGGCTGTAACGTTGTTGCTCCAGCCAATGAACCCGAGGTCGAGCAGTGCGGCGTTTACGGTCCAGTCGTCGTTTATCTTGTAAACACCTCCCAGGTCCACGGCCATACCAAAGCCGCCCAAGCCGGCTCCATCGAAGTCGATGTCGTCGATGGTTTCATATTCTCCGCTGTTGCCATGGTTAGGATTGTTATACTCTTTCTCTTCCGATTTGAACTCGAAGCCTTTCATCGACACGTTTGCCTTTGCATTGCCTGATATTATCCATTTTTCGTTGGACGCGAGGTCGGCTTTTATGTCTTTGAACTGCACATCGGCACGCCCTACGCCTAACAGGAATTTCAGCTTTGCACCCACACGCAGCTTGTCGTTAATTTGGCGAGAGTGGCCAAGAGCAATTTCGGCATACGACTGTACACGCGCGTTGATATCGCCAATGTTGTAGGTTTTGTAGCCTGTGTTTTTTGCAAACTCGAACATTTCGTATGGAATAGACACACCTACGGAACTTTTGGAGTTTAATTCTATGGTGTTGTACCCGCCGAAAGCTTTGAAGCCGGCCGATAGAATAGTTATACCTATGTCGCCAAGAATGCGGTTATTGCCCTTGCTGAAGCCGTTGAGTGCGTCTTTTACTGAAATGTCGGGGTGCATGAAGGTGGTTTTCTTCTTGTCGCTACCGTTGCCATACCACGGGTTGCTTCTCACAACATCCTGATAGCCGAAGTTGCCATGCATGTTTACGTTTATGTTGCCAAGTGCCGGTATTGAGAAATAGCTTTGCTCGTTGGCGAAAGCAGGGTTCATTGTGTGGCGGAACTTGTAGTCGTTAGTGTAGTAGGCGGAGTTAATGCCCTGCGCCATAATATTTGCCGAAGAGGCAAGCATTGCAGCGGCTATTATGTATTTTTTATGTACCAGTTTCATAATAAGTATATAATGTTGGTATTATTATCAGTTGAAATCGGCTATAACCGTCCCCACGAGTTTCACTTTAATGTTATTTAATTTCAGAGTGTGCTTTGACGCGTTGAGTGTTATGCCCTCTATGGGGTTTTTGCCGTCTGTTTTTGCCGAGCCGGTTACAGTGAACTTAATACCATCGAGTTCCTTGAGCGCGCCTTTCTCCTTTTGGGTTACTTTTATTATCACATTCGATTTAGCGGGGGTTTCACCATCGGATGAACCTATTACCTTGTTGGGTATTTCCACATTAATTTTTTCGCTAATGTCTTTGCCATTTACGTCAATGGGCTTTACGCCAACGGTGAGGTACATTGGCAATTTGCTCTCGGCATCTCCCGTGAGCAGCAGATATGTTTTTTCTGATAAGTCGATGTTTTTAATGTCGTCGTTCCATCCGTCAAAATTATCGGTATATACTATACTTGCATTCTCTGAGAATGCCAAGGGGGCGTTTACTTTGTATGATGGTTTTACGTTATATTGTTTTCCAAATTCAATTGTTCCGGTTTGGGTTACGTCGGTCTTCACCTCTATACCATCTATTTTTACAATGTCGGGTATGGTATATACAATGTCTGACAGGTTTGGCACGACATAAACGTTTTCTGCGCCGTAAAGTTTCGTAAGGTCGTCTGTCTTCTTACGACACACGCATATCTTTGTTACAGTGTTTTTGTGTATGTTTATATCCGGAAGGCTGACGGTGGCAATAGTGCTGCCTTGTTTATAGGATATTATTTTTGCCTTTGATATTGTGGCAGCAATGTCCATATTGTTGTTAACCGTGAATAGGATCTGCGGATTATACAGGTCGACCTTTACGTTGCCGTCAGACAGGAAGTCGGGCACGCCGTTAACATTTACGCTGCCAAAGTTTGTAATGTCTATTTTGGGGTTGAACCTGCCGGTTGCTTGGGTAATTGTTAATTGTGGCAGGTCAATTCCGATGCTTATTTTATAGTTATTGGTAGATGGTTTAACAGTTTGTGTTTGCAACCCAATCTTGAATTCGCCGTTCAAGTCTATTTTGCCGTTTTTAATTTCGCTAAGTTTGCCAAGCGAGGTATCGGTTCCCTTGAAGTTGGCTCCCATAACAGGAATGTATATCACCAAAGGCGATGCGGTGTTTACATTGTTCAATGTAAGCGTGTTGTTGTTTTTGTCGAATTTCACGGTGCCGGATGTTGCTGTGATGTTGTTGTCTATCATTAGGTAACCGGGCATATTTATGGTCATCGTCTTTATGCTGACGTGTTTGCTCAAATCAGAAGGGAAGTTGAAAGTCAACTTGAACGGAGATTTGCTGGACAAAACGTTATCAAGTTCAATTACCTCGCTTGAATTGCCGTGGTATTCATATGTAGCTAAGGTAATGGGCTTGATTTCTCCGGTAACGGCAGGCACGTAGATTGTTTGGCTTGTTGATTTTCCCGGATTAAGTTTTATTTTTTCCACAAATGGTTTTGCCGGGGCAACATCCGCACCTGCAAGTTTGAATACATAATTGCCTTCGCCGTCAAGTTCCACGCTTCCATCCTGTTCGAGTTCAAGGACATCTTTTAGCTGAATGTTTTCTGTTGAACTGTTAGGAATAACGAGTGAATCTCCACCGAAGCCCATTGTGGCATCGATGTTGTCAAAGCTGAAATCTCCGTCCGTGCAGCCTGCTAAAGCTAATGCACCTGCAACGAACACAGGGTACAGCCGATGGTGAGAAAGATGTTTGCTTCCCATTGATTTTGATTTAATATATTAACATAATGGTATTTTAATTTCTGCAAAGTTAGTAAAAATAATGGGTAATAAACGTTGAAAACTCAAAAATCATTCTTTTTGGTTTATTGATAAGACATTTTGTCTGTTAATATAATAATTCGAGTAAAAATTTCATGTAAAAGAAAATATTGCTGTCAGCTAAAACTCAAAATAGCATACAAAGCCTATCCGCAATGCCCATGAACAGGCGTTGCGGATGATTTTTTTAAAAAGTAAGCCCCCTTAGTCAAATAAGGTCGGCTCAGGAGGCCCTTTCTTTGCAAAATAGGCGTATGAACATGAATATACCGTTGAAACGTAGTTTTTAAGGGACGGCTGAGTACTTGGATTTCTTGCAGTGGCGAGGTTTGCGGTAAGGTTTGTAAGTTAATGCTTTATACAACGTTATGGCGGTCAAAAAAAAGGTCTGATGTAGTTTTTCCTATGTCTGATGTAATTTTTCCTATGTCCCATGTAGTTTTTTCGGCATCAAATGTAGTTTTCGGGATGTTTGGGAAAGAACCGTCGATTAAGGTTTTGCTTTATTTGTAGGGGCGTATGGCATCCGCCCTGTACACCACCGCCCGAACCATACAGCAAACCGCCGCCATAATTAATTTGTGCACTTCGGGCGTATGGCATTCGCCCCTACGGTTTCCGCAAAACAAAGATTGCCCATCCTTTCCAAAGTTCCCCAATAAAAATAAAAAATAAGGGTCGGCACCTTTTTGTGATGTGCCGACCCTTTATGACGGGCTTGTATTATTAAGATTATTTTTTCAAGTTTGGCTCTTCGAGTTTGTAGCCATATTTCCTGTCTGCGGCTTTAAGGCAAAGCGCAATGATGAGCGAGAGCACTGCTATGCTTGTGAACACGCACATTGGCAGGGTGTAGTTGTATAGGTTTGTTGTTACACCGTTTTCTGTGGTAGTGCCAACGATGCAGTATTTCTCAAGAATGTGGCCAATAAGGGCAGGAATTCCCCACAGGCCTATATTCTGTATGAAGAAAATTAGTGCGTATGCTGTGCCGAGTTGCTTTACAGGGAATATTTTTGCCACGCTCGGCCACATTGCGGAGGGTACGAGCGAGAATGCAATTCCCAGTACAATCATAAGGGCTATAGCTACCCATGCCGCGTGTATGAATGGAAGAGCATATATGAAATGCACGCAGATAAGCATTAGCGAGCCAAGCATCATTATGCTTGCGGCTTTGCCTTTGCGGTCGATCATTCCGCCAAATACCGGTGTTAATATGAGTGCGCCGAGGGCAGGGAGACCGGCAAATGTTCCGGCTATGTCTTCGTTAACCCCATATTTTGTTATCATAAGTTCTGTGGCGAATTTTTGGAATGGGAACACGCAGGAATAGAATAGAACGCATAGCAGTGCAATGAGCCAAAAGCCGGGGTTTTTTACAACTGCCACTACGTCTTTGAACGAGAATTTCTCGTCAGCTGAACTTTCTACGGAAATCTTTACCTGGTGGTCAAGCTTCCTGTCCATAAAGCTGAATGCAATGAACGAAATCATGCCGCCGATGAGCAAAACGGTGCCAATCATAAGCGGAGTGCTTAGGTTGTAGCTGCGTGCCATGGGAATCGCAACCGCATATGCAACTTGCGAACCGATTCTCGCCAAAGCCACCTGCACACCCATTGCCAATGCAAGTTCTTTGTCCTTGAACCATTTTGCAATAATCTTGCTGACGGTAATTCCCGCCACTTCTGCGCCCACGCCAAACACGGAATATCCTGCGGATGCCATGATTACATCAAGTTTGTATCCCATTAACATCTCGCTTGTTCCTCCGTATGTGGTTATTGCGATGTATTCAACCGTTGTTCCGCCAACCATAAGTACCGTGGCGAGTATGCCTGTGAAGCGTATTCCGAATTTGTCAAGGATAAGTCCGCCCCAAATGAGCATAAGCAGGAAAACGTTTAGGAAGCTGTATGCTCCGGTAAACATGCCGAACTCCCCGCTTGTCCAATGAAGCTGACCTTCGAGCATTCCTTTCAGCGGAGCCATCACGTCGTTCACATAATAAGCCGCCATCATTGTAAAGGCGACTATGAACAGTGCCGACCACCTGGCAACCGCAGAGTCGTTGAGTTTTCTGGTTATTGCAGTCATATCTTTTTATTTTTTAAGCCATTTGTCAAGCCAACGGAAGAATGTGCGTTGCCACATTATGCCGTTTTGTGGTTTCAGTACCCAGTGGTTTTCATCGGGGAAAAGCAGTAATTGGGCGGGAATGCCTCGCAGGCGTGCTGCGTTGAAAGCCGACTCGGCCTGTGTGTATTCTATGCGGAAATCGCGCTGACCGTGTATGCACAGAATAGGGGTATCCCATTTGTCAACAGAAAGATGGGGAGAATCGGAGAATACTTTTTGAAGTTTTCCCCCGGGTTTTACCCATGGCGCTGAGCCCATGTCCCAATTGGCAAACCACATTTCCTCGGTTTCAACATATTGTTGTTGGGTGTTGAATATTCCATCGTGGGCAATGAAGCATTTGAAACGTTTGTCGTGGTGTCCTGCAAGCCAATACACACTGTATCCGCCGAAACTTGCACCAACACATCCCAAACGGTTTTTGTCAACATAGCTTTCCTTGGCAATGTCGTCGATGGCTGCCAGGTAATCTTGCATGCACAGTCCGGTGTAGTCGCCGGAAATCTCCTCGAGCCACTCTGTGCCAAAGCCCGGAAGCCCGCGGCGGTTGGGGGCTATGATTATATACCCATTGGCTGCCATTATTTGAAAATTCCAACGATAGCTCCAAAACTGGCTTACCGGAGACTGCGGACCTCCCTCGCAAAACAGAAGCGTGGGGTATTTTTTATTTGCATCGAAGTGGGGCGGATACACAACCCAGCACAGTTCTTTCTTGCCGTCAACGGTGTTTACCCAGCGTTCCTCGACTTTTCCGAATGTTGTTTTTTCGTATGTATCCTTGTTGACATTTGTAAGTCTTTCAGATTTGCCATTTTTTGCACTTACAAAGAAAATGTCATCGGCTTCGCTAATGCTGTGCCGCTTTACGAGCAGATTACCGTTTGAGGCAATATAGCCTGCAAGGGCATAATCGCAAACCTCATCGGTTAGTTGACGCACTTTTCCTTTCAAGTTGGTTGCGTAGATGTTGGTGCGTCCGTGCCATACTCCGGCGAACAGCAGTTCTTTTGAGTTTTCTTTCCAGAAAAAGTTATCAACTCCGCTGTCAAAACTTTCTGTAACATATGTTTTGTTGCGTGTTGCGAACTCGTATACGCACAAGCGGTTTCGGTCGCTTTCATATCCGTCGCGCTTCATGCTGGTCCATGCTATAAACTTGCCGTTTGGAGAGAATTTAGGATTATTATCGTATCCCAGGTTGCAGTCTTCTCCATCGTATATCCGCTGGTCTTTAAGAGAGCGGGTGTAGTCAATCTTTATGGGCTGCTTTATGTCTTTTGTAATTGGTTTGCACAGATTAAAAGACGAGCCGTCCGTGATGTCGTAAAGATATATGTCGCTGTCTGTGCTTACGGCGTAGTCTCTGCCTTTCTTGGCGCGCATAACATATGCGAGTTTTTTTGAGTCGGGACTCCACGCAAACTCTTCCATGCCCCCGAAAGGAGTCATTGGACACTCGTATGGCAGCCCTTTCAAAATGTCCTTGGCGTTTTCAACTTTTCCATTGTTGAATTCTGCAAGGAAAGGGTGCGGAATGGAGCGCACATACGTGTCCCAATGCTTGTACATAAGTTCGTTAATAAGCATTCCCGAAGCCTTTGGCAAATCATCGTCGTTTTTGGCTATGGAGGTTTCGGTTGGAACTTGGTGGATTATCACAACGTGTTTGCCGTTGGGGGAGAAAAGAAAACCTTCAATGTCGTCTTTTTCTTTCGATACGCATTGTTTTTCTGTTCCGTCAAGGTTCATGGTCCACAACTGGCTCACACCGTCAGAAGCGGCAAGGTAGGCTATCTTGTTGCCGCCTTCTATGAACGCCGGCTCGTTTTCGCTGCCGCCTTTGTCGGCGGTAAGATTTCTTTCATCGCCGGTTTTTACGTCCTTAATATATATGGAGGTGTGTCCCTTGTTCTCTTTTATGTTGTATTTGGTAAGGGTGTAAACAATTTTCCTACCATCGGGCGAAGCTGCCACACTTCCAATCCTGCCCATGGACCATAGCCTTTCGGGAGTCAGAAGGTCGTCATTCCCCTCAGCTGCTGCCATGTTGGACGTTGCACATATTGCAGACATAATCAAAACAGATATGTATTTCAGATATCTCATATTCACTTTCTGTGTTTTTGTCGTTCCTGCTGTAGTTTCATCATTTCCTCCTGCTGTTTTTGCAGTGCTTCGAGCCGTGCGGCAAGGCCGCTCATTTTCTTGGGTTTTTCCTTGTTTGCCTGGTAGTTTCGCTCAAGACGTTCAAGAAGCTTTTTCTCATCAATGGTGCGGCGCAGATACCACATGGTAAGCGCACTGAAAAGAAGTGAAATGAAGTAATAATAGTTAAGACCTGCCGAATAGTCGTTGAACACGAAGAAGAAGAATACCGGCATAAGATACATCATCCACTTCATGATTTTCATCTGGCTCTCCTGCTGTCCGCTCATCATGTCTTTTTGCATTCTCATGCTCATTACGCTGTAAACAACGTTCGTTATGCAGAATAGTATGCAGAATGCGCTTATGTGGTCTCCTATAAGCCATATCGGGTGGGAGAACTGAATAATCGGGTCGTATGTTGAAAGGTCGTCAACCCAAAGGAAACTTTGCTGCCTTAACTCTATGGCATTCGGAATAAAGTTGAACATTGCAATCCAAATAGGCATCTGAATAAGCATGGGCAGACAGCCGCCCATGGGGCTTGCGCCGTATTGGCTGTAGGTTTGCATTATTTCCTGCTGTTTCTTCATGTTGTCGGCAGGGTCGGGATATTTCGCGTTTATCTCGTCTATTTTTGGTTTGAGCACACGCATCTTCGCACTGCTCATTACGCTTTTGCGGGTGGGCACATATACTATGATGCGCAGCAGAATTGTTATTAGCAGAAGCACAATTCCCATAGAGAAGCCGAGGTCGGTGAGCCAGTCAAATACATATATGGTAAAATACCTGTTTATATATCTGAACAACGGCCAGCCGAGATAAACAAGATGCTCGAGTTTCAGGTCCTTGTCCGGGCTTACTATGTCGTCCATTTTTTGAAGTGTGCGGAATTTGTTCGGACCAAGGTACATCTTGAACGAAGAGGCATCTCTTCCCGAAGGGTCAAAGTCTGTTTCGGCGTAGGCTTCGTACTGTTTCAGGAAACCTTTGCTTATGTCTTCTTCGGGTATGCTTTTCAGCTTGACTTTGTCCAGTCCTGCATCGGCAATTAGAGTAACACCGAAAAACTGGTCTTTGAACGAAATCCAGTCAAGGCTTTCTTCAAGACTTTTCTCTTCCTCTTTTTGAGGGTCAAGGCGGTCTGTACCGCCGTTTGATTCTTTGTATGTAAGGGCGGCGTATTGGTTTTCGAATTTGTATCCGCGTTCCTGCTGCTTAAGCAGCTCGTTCCATTCTATGCCCAAAATCTTGGATGTAGGCAACAGGTATTCCTGCATTCCATCGGCTTTAACATCCATGTCGAGCAGAAAGCTGTCGTGCAGCTTGTAACTTATCGAAAGTTTTCCGCCGTTTGCCGCCTGTGCCACCATGGTTACCGTAGAGTCGGTAATGTTTTCGGGGCTGAACATAATGGAAGACGTGCTTATGTCGTTTTTTTTTCCGGCAAGTGTAAACGACATGTTTGCATATTTGTCGCAGTAAAGCTGAAGGGGCTTTTTGTCCTGTCCTTTGTAATTTTTAAGTACCACATTGCCTATGCAGCCTCCTTTTGTGTTAATGCCAACGGTTATATCGTTGTTTTTAAGCACCACAAGGCGTGGTTGTGCTCCGCTTTCCTTGAAAATACTGTCGTGTGCGGCTTTTGCTGTTCCAAAGGTGGTTGCTGTCGCCTTGTTGTCATGCTGTTGTTTTTCAGCGGCCTGCTGCTCCTCGCGTTGTTGTTTTAGCTGCTCTTCGCTCGGTCTGTTGAAATAGCTGAAGCCTATAATAACCGCTATTATCAGAAGGAATCCTATTACGCTGTTTTTGTCCATTTTCTCTGATTGATTTTTTGCCTGCGCCGTCTTTATTTTTTGTCGTCTTGCGGGGTGTTCTCAACAATTGTCTTTATGAAGTCCAAGAAAAGCGGGTGGGGTTTCAGCACGGTGCTGCTGTATTCCGGATGGAACTGTGTGCCGACATACCATTTTAATTTGGGGATTTCAACAATTTCCACAAGATTGGTCTCCGGGTTCACTCCGTCGCACATCATACCGGCCTTTTCAAACTCGTCGCGGTAATCATTGTTAAACTCGTAGCGGTGGCGGTGGCGTTCCTCAATTACGTCTGTGCCATATATGGCCCTTACCTTGCTGCCTTCCTTCAGCACGCACTCATATGCCCCAAGGCGCATGGTGCCACCCATATTGGTTATGTTTTTCTGCTCCTCCATTAGGTCGATTACATTGTGGGTGGTCTTCTCGTTCATCTCTATGCTGTCGGCGTCCTTGTAGCCCAAAACGTTGCGTGCAAATTCCACAACCATCATTTGCATTCCCAAACAAATTCCGAAAGTGGGTATGTCGTGTTCGCGGCAATACTTTGCGGCGGTTATCTTGCCCTCTATGCCACGCTGTCCGAACCCCGGGCAAATCACAATGCCCTGCATTCCCTTTAGCTTCTCCTCCACGTTGTCGGGGGTTATGTATTCGCTGTTTATGAAGTGTGTCTTAACCTTGCGGTTGTTGTATGTGCCTGCCTGCGACAGCGATTCCAAAATGCTCTTGTAGGCATCTTGCAAATCGTATTTCCCGACAAGCCCCACATTTACAACTGTTGTGGCCTTGTGGCGGCGTTCCAAGAAAGCCCTCCACGGACCGAGTCCCGGAGTTTCGCCCGGCTCTATGCCCATTTTGCGCAATATTGTTGAGTCGAGTCCTTGCTCCTGCATCCTTAGCGGCACTTCGTATATGGTTGGTTGGTCAATGCTCTGCACCACGGCTTCGGGGTCAACGTTGCAGAAGTTGGCAACCTTTTTGCGTATGCCCGCGTTCAAGTCGTGCTCGGCGCGCAAAACGAGTATGTCGGGCTGTATGCCCAGGCTTTGCAGCTCTTTCACCGAGTGTTGCGTGGGTTTTGTTTTGAGTTCCTGTGCCGCCGAAAGGAAGGGCACGTAAGTAAGGTGTATGCACAAGGCGTTTTTGCCCAACTCCCATTTAAGTTGGCGTATAGCCTCGAGAAACGGCAGCCCCTCTATGTCGCCCACGGTGCCGCCTATTTCGGTTATTACGAAGTCAAAGTGGTATTTGTTTCCCAAATAGAGTATGTCGCGTTTTATCTCGTCCGTTATGTGAGGCACCACCTGTATGGTTTTTCCCAGGTAGTCGCCCCTGCGCTCTTTTTCGATAACGTTCTTATATATGCGCCCTGTGGTGAAGTTGTTGTGGCGTGTGGTTTTTATGCCGGTGAACCTCTCGTAATGCCCTAAGTCAAGGTCGGTTTCCTGTCCGTCTGCCGTAACATAGCATTCCCCGTGTTCGTAGGGGTTGAGCGTACCGGGGTCCACGTTTATGTATGGGTCGAACTTTTGGATGGTTATGTTGTATCCGCGCGCTTGCAGCAGTTTGCCTATTGACGAGGATATAATTCCCTTTCCCAGCGACGATGCAACGCCGCCCGTTACAAAGATATACTTGGTTTCAGCCACGATTATATTGATTTATGTATTATTAAAGCGTTTGCAAATTTACTGAAAAATTCCCGCTCTGCCTTGGTTGGGAATAAGAAATAAGAAAAGACAAGGTTGTTATGTGTTCTTCGTGTATATTTATCCGCGTGTCGGGTTTGTTGCCGAAAATGCTACAAATGCCGCCGGGATTGCGTAACTTGTTGAATTGCAGCAAAATGTTTTCACAAAGAGTGTCTGATGTAAAGTTTTGTTTTTCAAATGTTTGCAGGCGGCGAAAAAAGGTCTGATGTAGTTTGGATTATATCTGATATAATTTTTCCTACATAGGACATGGTTTTTCTTACGTCTGATGTAGAAAAAGCCACGGCTTCTGTGGCAAACGTGGAGTTCGTGCTTTCATTTCCGATTCTGTATTCGCTTTTCGACAAGGCATAAAAAGTGCCCACCATTAGGATGATGGGCGATCCGAATGTTTTCACAACGGAATAATCCTTATTGTGATTAGCTGAAAATTCATTGCAAATATACGTATTTTTGTTATATGTATTATAGTGCTGTTTGAAATTTTTCATAAATTCGCAAAATAACATCTAAAACGGCAAATACAATGAAAACCATTTTGGGATTGGACCTTGGTCCGGGAAGCATAGGATGGGCTTTGGTGAACGTGGAAAACGGCAAGCCCAAAAGTATTATAAAGGCGGGAAGCCGCATAATTCCTATGGATGCGGGAGAAATGAGCGACTACGAAAGCGGCAAGCTGCAATCATCGGCATCGGTGCGTACTGCATTCCGGGGAATGCGCCGCTTGTATGAGAGGGCGGCGCTTCGCAGGGAGAGGCTTCTTAGGGTACTGAATGTTCTCGGCTTTTTGCCGCAGCATTACCGCGACCAAATAGATTTTGGCGAACATCCGGGAAAATTCAAAAACCACGGCGAGCCGCTGCTGCCATACAGGAAAAACGAGGCAGGGAAAAGCGAGTTCATCTTTCAGCCGTCATTCCTCGAAATGCTCGAAGATTTCAAGAAAAACAATCCGCAGGTCTTGGATGACGGCAGACTTATTCCCCGCGACTGGACTCTTTATTATTGCCGCAAGAAAGCTCTTGACCGTGAAATCTCGCGTGAAGAACTGGCTTGGATATTGCTGAACGCCAACTCCAAACGCGGATATTATCAGCTTGACGAGGAAAAAACCGAAAAATCAAATGCGGAGAAGGAATACCGCCGTGCCAAGGTTCTTGATGTGGAAAGGTTGGAAGAAGACCGCAAGCAGAAAGGCTTTTACTTCTACAAGATAACATACGATGGAGGGCTTACGCAAACGAGGAAATGCAAAATGCAGCCGTGGCGCGTTGGCGACGAGGTGGATTTGATTATAACCACGCCGCTTGACAAGAACGGCAAGCCGAAAAAAGACGAAGACGGCGGAATAAGGCAAACCCTCAGCAGTCCCAAAGAGGACGACTGGGGGCTTGTGATGCAAAAGACACAGGCCGGGATAGACCACAGCAATTGCACCGTGGGCGAATATATCTACAACAGTCTCCTTGAAAATCCGTCCGAAAAGGTGAGGGGTGGAATTGTAAAGACAATCGAGAGACATTATTATATGGAAGAGCTTAGAAAGATACTTGAGTCGCAGGCAAGGTTCATACCCGAGCTGTGTGATCACGAACTCTACATGAAATGCGTAAGGGAACTTTACCGTAACAATGAAGCTCACGTGAACGAGTTGAAACGCGGCAATATTGTTGACTTTCTCATAAAAGATGTAATCTACTATCAGCGTCCGCTTAAAAGCAAGAAAAGCTGCATAGCCGATTGCCCGTACGAGAGCTACACTTATGTGGACAAGGAAACCGGGGAGATAAAAAAGCGTCCCTTGAAGGTTATGCCCAAGTCCCATCCGCTGTTTCAGGAGTTCCGCCTGTGGCAGTTCATACGCAACATAAGGATTACCGAGAACGAGAAGATAGTGGACGGACGCAAGTATTTTGGTTATGATGTAACGGCAAAATATCTCGGAACGCCCGAAGACGTGTGCCGGCTTTACGAAAAACTGTCCGGGTATGAGAACATAGCCGAAAGCATAGTGTTGAAGTCGTTGGGGCTTAATGCAAAGATGTTCAAATGGAACTACGGCTCAAAAAAAGAGTTTCCCGGCTTGAAAACGCATCACGAGTTTGCCACGAGAATAGCCAAACTTGAAAAAGCAAGGGAACTTACGCAAAAAGAAGAATACAAGCTGTGGCATATACTCTATTCCGTGAGCGACAGAGACGAGCTTGAAAAAGCCCTGAAGCATTTCGCCGAAGAATGTGGCTTTGACGGGCAGAGTTTTTACGAAAAATTCAAGACCGTTCCGAATATGCGGGGCGATTACGCCTCATATTCCGAAAGGGCTGTAAAGCGTTTGCTCCAGCTTATGCGCTCAGGGAAATATTGGAACGAAAAGGAGATTGACGAGGCAACGCTCAAGCGGATAAATGCAATAATAGAATACGGCTATAGCCCTTATGAGGAGTTTTCGGAGTTCAAGCGGGTGGACGATTTTCAATATTTGCAGCTTTCAGACGCTTGTTATGTGGTTTATGGGCGACATTCCGAAAACGCCGACAACAGTGTGTGGAATTCGCCCGAGGAAATAGACGAATATATCGGAGGCGAGTTCCGCAAAAACTCAATGCGAAACCCCGTGGTGGAGAAAGTGGTGGCTGAAACGCTAAAGGTTGTGAGGGATATATGGAAAACCTACGGCAAACCGGCGGAAATTCATGTGGAGATGGCGCGAAGCCTTAAAGACCCTAACGACAAACGCAAGGAAGCCACGGAAAGAATGGCAGCAAACCGAAAGGAAACAATAGACGTGCGTGAAAAACTGCAGGAACTCAAAGACGAACACAAGGCGGACAATATAAATCCCAATTCCTTTATACATATATTGAAATACAAGCTGTGGAAAGAGCAGGGGGGCCAGTCGCCATACACAGGGAAAAGCATATCGATAGCAAGACTCTTCACCGATGAATACCAAGTTGACCACATAATTCCCCAAAAGCGGTATTACGACGATTCTTTCACAAACAAGGAGGTGTGCGAGAGCGCGGTTAATTTGGACAAAGGCGCACGGCTTGCATACGAGTACATACTTGCCGAAGGCGGAAAGGAGATAAATGTAACTATAAACGGCAAGCACGAGAAAATTGCTATATTACCCAAGGAACAATATGAGGAATGGGTGAAAAAACATTGCGTGAGAGAAAACGGAATCGGCAGAAAGGGCAAAAACCTCATGATGACGGATGTACCGGCTTCGTTCAACGCCTCGCAGCTTAACAACACCCGCTACATAGCCCGCAAGACGGCGGAAATCCTGTCTCACATAGTGCGTGAGGGTAGCGACCCCGGCGCGCGTTCCAAGAACATAATAATGACAAACGGAAGCATAACCGACCGCTTAAAGAAAGACTGGGGACTGAAACAGATTTGGAACGAACTTATGCAGCCGAGATTCGAACGCCTTAACGACAAAACCCAAAGCAACGACTATGGCGAGGATGTTGTAGACGCTCATGGCAGACACTACTTCCAAACAAAAGTGCCGGAGGGGCTTGCCGAAAAATTCGACATCAAGCGAATAGACCACCGCCATCACGCAATGGATGCGATAGTCATAGCCTGCACATCTCTAAACCATATTAATTATATGAATAACCTAAGTGGCGGGGAAAAGGAACGCTATGACCTGCGCAGGGTGTTGTGCGAAAAAGACAGCAGAGCGTTTTTGAAGCCTTGGGAAACGTTTACGCAGGATTCTCGCGAAGCTATGAACAACATTGTCGTGAGCTTCAAGCAAAACCTGCGCATTGTGAGCCGCGCAAGCAACTATTACAGCCATTATGTTGACGGCAAAAAGATAATTGAAAGGCAAACCAAGGGCGAGCATTTCTCTATTCGCAAGCCGCTTCACAAAGCCACGTATTCGGGACTCGTAAGGCTGCCATACACTAAAATGGAGAAAATAGAGAACACCATAGACAATCCCGAGCAGATAGTAGACAAAAGCATACGCAAAGGACTGAAGGAAATTCTTGTCCAATATAATGGCGCTGCCGACAAAAAGAAAATCAAAAAGTATTTCAAGGACAGGGACTATAAGCTGAACGGCGTGGATGTGGCTAAAGTTGAAGTGCGCATTGTGCCGGAACAGGCAGGGCATTCCGCACACCGCACGGTTCTTGGCTCAATAACAAACAGAAAGCAGCTTGATTCCATCACGGATTCCGGCATAAAGAAAATCCTGCTTAATCATTTGGAAAACTACGGCGGCAATTACGAGGAGGCGTTCTCGCCGGAGGGAATCAGCAGCCTGAATGACAACATAAGGCAGTTGAATGGCGGGCGCGACCATAAGCCGGTAAAATGCGTAAGGGTTTCGGAAAAATTCTCTTTGAAGTTCCCTGTAGGACAAAGTGGCTCTAAAATAAAAACTTATGTAGAAACAGAAAAAGGGACAAACCTTTTCTTTGCCATATATGTAGATGAAGAAGGAACTCGTGTGTTTGAAACTATACCTTTGAACGTTGTAGTTGAAAGAAAAAAGGATCATCTTCCCGCGGTGCCGGAATGCAATGAAAAGGGAGACAAACTTCTGTTTTCCCTTTCGCCAGGCGATTTGGTATATGTCCCCGAAGAGGGTGAGCATATTGCAATGCCGCTTGACCCTAAGTGCATATATAAAATGGTGTCTGCAAATAGTGGAGTGTGCTATTTTGTTCCTCAAAATGTTGCCACTCCTATAGCGGACAAAATAGAATTTGGTATTAAAAATAAGTCAGAACGTGATTTGAATGGCAATCAAATCAAAAAAGTTTGCCTGAAACTTGAAACCGACCGTTTGGGAAACATCATAAAGATTACAGGAAATGATTAAGAGAACGCTCTGTTTCAGCAATCCAGCATACCTGTCTTTGACAAACGGTCAGCTCGTCATAAAGCTCCCGGAGGTTGAAAAGCCCGGCAATGTGTCGGAAGTCATAAAGCGTGAGGCCGTTAGGACTATACCAATTGAGGACATCGGCGTTGTTGTTTTGGACAACAGGCAAATAACCGTAACCCAAGGTGCGCTTGAGGCTCTTCTGAAAAATACCGCTGCTGTTATAACCTGCGATGAAAGGCACATGCCGTTGGGCTTGCTGCTGCCGCTCGAAGGCAATACAATTCAAAACGAGAGGTTCAGAAACCAGGTGGACGCTTCACTGCCGCTGAAGAAACAGCTTTGGCAGCAAACAGTCAAGGCGAAAATTATGAACCAATACGCTTGTCTGCGAAAGAACACCGGAGATGAGGCGAAACGGCTGTACAAGTTGGCGCAGGACGTAAAGAGCGGCGATGCGGACAATTGCGAGGCGCAGGCGGCGGTGTATTACTGGCGCAATATTTTCCCTGAAAATGAAAACTTTGTGCGCGACAAAGAAGGCTCTCCGCCAAACAACCTCCTTAACTACGGCTATGCCGTTTTGCGTGCAGTCGTGGCGCGGTCGCTGGTAGCCAGCGGACTGATGCCGGTTTCGGGAATCCACCACCGCAACCGCTACAACGCCTATTGCCTTGCCGACGACATAATGGAACCATACCGTCCGTATGTTGACGACCTTGTTATCTCCGTGGCAAGGGAGTTCGGGGAAATCCCCGAGGAACTCACCGTGGACTTGAAAAGGGAAATGCTGCGGATTCCTGTACTTGATGTAAAGATAAACTCCAACCGCAGCCCGCTAATGGTGGCGGTGGGACAGACCACGGCAAGCCTTGCGAAATGCTTTGGCGGAGAAGTGCGCAAAATAGCCTATCCCGAATTTTGAATGGCGGAACTCAATATATACAAGGTTATGTGGGTGCTTGTGTTCTACGACCTGCCTACCGACACAAAGACCGAACGCAAGGAGGCGGCGCGTTTCCGCAAGGACATAATGGGCGACGGCTTCACCATGTTCCAGTTCTCGATATACGTAAGGCATTGCGCGAGCATGGACAACGCGCAGGTTCACATAAAGCGCGTGCAGTCGTTTCTCCCCGCCCACGGAAACGTGGGCATAATGTGCATAACCGACAGGCAGTTTGCCGACATAAAGATATTCTATTGCCAAAAGCCGCGAAAGGCCTTGGCAGAGGGGCAGCAGCTCGAATTGTTTTAGGGGTGTGTTATGCTGTACCGTTTTAGGGAAACGCAAAGGCGAGAGCAATGCAATTGAATATAATATGCACCTTGAACAGAGAAAACGGCAGATATGTCTTGTAAACCGCAAGGTGCTGGTTCTTAGGGATTTGTGTCAATATGGCAGATGCGCTGTAAGTTCTTGTTTTTCAAAGGCTTGGAAATGGTGAAAAAAGGTCTGATGTAGTCTAGATTATGTCTGATATAATTTTTCCTACATAGGACGTAGTTTTTCTTATGTCCGATGTGGTTTTCGGGGTATTTGGGAAAGGCTGTTAATTATGCGTTTTGCGTCATTTGTAGGGGCGTATCGCATACGCCCGGTACGCCACCGCATGAACCGCATCACAAACCGCCGCCACGATATTGCAAAGTTGGCGCATTTCGGGCGTATGCAATACGCCCCTACGGCGATGCGATTCACTGACTGATTGTGTGCTGAATGACAGTGCTATATTCCATGACCGCTAAAACAGAAAAAGGAATCCGAAGCAGCCTTCAGGATTCCTTTTCTTCAACAACTTTGTTTTTTATTTCTGTTTTCTGGGGCATCAGCTTGGATGTCAGAAAATTAGAACACTCCTGTTGTTGATTACCTTACAAAGGTAAGAAAATTTCAGCTAATCACAACGCAATTCCGTTTCCATCATGCCATCCTTGCGTTGTTGATTACCTTACAAAGGTAAGAAAATTTCAGCTAATCACAACGGTGATAAATGGAATTTGTCTTCACAATTCGTTGTTGATTACCTTACAAAGGTAAGAAAATTTCAGCTAATCACAACAACATTGACCTTACTACTAAAATATCACAGGTTGTTGATTACCTTACAAAGGTAAGAAAATTTCAGCTAATCACAACTTGGAATTGTTTGCACCAAAACCTATGAGAGTTGTTGATTACCTTACAAAGGTAAGAAAATTTCAGCTAATCACAACAAGCACTCATGCGTACCGATGTGGCATTCCGTTGTTGATTACCTTACAAAGGTAAGAAAATTTCAGCTAATCACAACATAACCGAGCAAAATCGACGCAACGAGGCGGTTGTTGATTACCTTACAAAGGTAAGAAAATTTCAGCTAATCACAACATACTTTCTTTGTACCTAATCGTCTTTTATGTTGTTGATTACCTTACAAAGGTAAGAAAATTTCAGCTAATCACAACGGTTTAGGAAAATCACGTTCTCCGATTATAGTTGTTGATTACCTTACAAAGGTAAGAAAATTTCAGCTAATCACAACTCGCCCGGATTAAAAGTCGGGAAGTCCGTTCGGTGTCGGATATTTGTCGCCGGAAAGCGGCATCCATTTGATGCCTGTCGCTTCTTCGTAGCTTTGGGGAATGTGCCCGTTGCGGTCTTGGGGTATGAACACAATGGTATTTTGGCTGTGTGCCGCAGGGCCGAACGATATGTACGTCATGCAGCAACCTTCACTTTCCCCATAGTGGTAGATGTGGAATGTGCATGGCTTTTTCTTTTCCCGAAGCGACTCAGCTATAATGCACGGCTCACCAATGAAGTTTGTAAGAATTAACTCGGCATCCTGTTTCTCCGCTTTCCTTTTCCGCCGGTTTTCGAAAAAATCCTCTATGTAGCATATGGCAATCAGCATCGCAATACAAAGAATAAGTAATATCCAAAAATAATTGCCCAAAATGGCATACATGAAAATTATGGGTATTACCCAGGATGCTATTTTAATAATCCAGTAAAGCATGGTTTGTAGATTTTTTTAAGGTGGTGCTGCAAATGTATGTGTTTTCAATGAAATACAAAAGTTTAATGTGTAGGAAATTGTGGAACTGTTGTTTTGCATTATGCATTTTTCAAAAGCGCATGAATGTTTCGGTCCGGGGAAAAGCGATGTGCGGGTGCAGACTGCCGATTTGGGAAAAGTGTGTAATTTTGCAAAAAGAAAATCAAGGCAGTTCCTTTTCGTGTAAAGGCGGATTGGAGGATGTGTTAAAACAAACAGGCAAATGGACAGAAGATCTTTTATCAAGGCAGCGGGAACTGCTCTTGCCGCTACGGCGGTGGGCGTTTCTGCAAAATCAGAAGTGTGTGGGGCGTTTCCCGGAATAATGCGCAAGGGAAAGACCGGTGCGGGTCTGAAACTTTCGTTCTTTCCGTACGAACTGAAGTTGCGCCACGCATTTAACCTTGCAAAGTTCAGCCGCACCACCACGCCCGATGTGCAGGTGGTGTTGGAGTATGAAGGCGTGAAGGGCTACGGCGAGGCTTCCATGCCGCCGTATCTCGGCGAGAGCGTGGACAGCGTTACGAAGTTTTTGGGAAGTTTGGATTTGGGGCAGTTTAAGGACCCTTTCAGGATAGACGAAATTTTGGGATATGTAGATAGTGTTGCTCCGAAGAACTCCGCAGCCAAAGCTTCGGTTGATATAGCGCTTCACGACCTATTGGGCAAACTGATGGGGCAGCCTTGGTATAAGATTTGGGGCCTTTCGCCCGAGAAAGCTCCCTGCACCTCGTTCACCATAGGCATTGATAAGCCCGAGGTGGTGAGGCAGAAAGTGAAAGAAGCAAGTCCGTACAAGATCCTAAAGGTGAAAATGGGACTGGACAATGACCGCGAGACGGTGGAGATTATACGTTCCATGACCGATGTGCCGATTTGTGTTGACGTTAATCAGGGATGGAATGACCGTGAACAGGCGTTGCGCATGATTGATTGGTTGGCGGAAAGAAATTGCCTGTTTGTCGAGCAGCCTATGCCCAAAGAGAGATTTGATGATATTATGTGGCTCAAGAGCCGCAGCTCGCTGCCAATTATTGCCGATGAGGCGTTTCAGCGCATTGGCGACATAACCCGCCTTGCCGAGGCTTACGATGGGATAAACATAAAGTTGATGAAAAGCACGGGATTGCACGAGGCTTATAAAATGATTGTGCTTGCGAGAGCGTTGGGACTTAAGGTTATGATTGGCTGCATGACAGAGACTTCGTGCGCCGTGAGCGCAGCGGCGCAGCTTGCTCCACTTGTGGACTTTGCCGATCTTGATGGGAACCTGCTTATAGCCAACGACCGCTTTGACGGCATGAAGGTTGTTGACGGCAAGATTACGCTATTCGACAAGCCCGGAATAGGGGTTACGCTTAAAAAGAAATAATAAAGAGCTAAAGGCAGAAACTGGCGATACAAAATATGGGGAATGTGGCACACGTGTGATGAGCGATGCGGAGCTTAACCACAAACGCAATTACACGCCAGGGCAGGTTGCTATTGCAGTGAGTTTGCCTGTGGCGCTTTCCAAATAGCGGTGTTGTGTTAAAGAAAAGGAATAAAACAATTCCGGGGAAATCTTGTGGTTTTCCCGGCATTGTTGTAATTTATTTCAAGTTTTTACCGTCAGAGAAGGCGTTTCCAACCTTGTTGCCCAACTGTAGGTAGTTGTCGTGGGTTGGGTCGAAGGTTATGAGGTTCATTTTTTCAATGTCCGGCTTTCCGTCTTCGGCAAGATATTGTTCGTTGCATAGTACGTTTACCACTTCGGCAATTATGTAATACCCCGTTTCGGATACATTTAGTTTTTCTTTAATCCGGCATTCCATGGTCATTGGGAAGCATGTGAATATGGGGGCATTGACGTTTTCTGCTTTTATGGCTTTCCAGCCGGTTTTCTGTATTTTTTTATCGTCCTTTTTTGCGCTCACAATGCCAACAAAGTCAGATGCAACGAGTGTATCCTTGGTGGCGAACGCTACGGTGAAGTCTCCGCAGCGGTTAAGATTTTCGGTTGTGGCGTGTGCGCCTATTGAAATCATTATATCATGGCTGTCCCATGTTCCGGCCCATGCAGCGTTCATTGCATTGGGTTGGTTGTTTTGGTTGTATGTGCCGATAATCAGCACCGGTTGCGGCATAAGCCATGCCTTTTGTCCGAAATTTCTCATATTTTCCATGTTCGTTATGATTTTGGATTTTATCGTTAATCACGGCAAATATAGTAAGTTTTACCATCGCTTTGCCCTGATTTGTGGGGCAAAAACATACTATGACATTTCAGCGAAAGTTATATGCGGAAAACGTAAAAACCACATAGGACATAGAAGAAATTATGTCTGATGTAATTTTTTCTACATAGGACATGGTTTATAGCGTTTGCAAACGCATGAAAGCCAACAGAATATGTAAAAACATAAAAGAGTTAAAGTGTTGCAAATCTACGGTTTGCCAAAAACGCACAAGAATTCCCGTTTTTGTTATGGTGCATAAAGGTTTGTTAAATGAGCATTCCAAATATGTTGTGTTCTATAGTAGAAATGTGCCGAAAAGCCTGTCGGCATTACTTGGGAAGGCATAAAATCCGTATCTTTATAAATCGAAAGTTTCGCAGTCGGTTTGTGCTTGTATGGCATGGTGTGCAGATTGTGAACATGTATATCATGTAAAAAACAATTATATGACAATTACCCTCATAGTTTTGGCCGCCACGGTGTTGATGTTCATAATAGGAAAGGTGCGCTCGGATGTGGTTGCGCTTTGCGGGCTGTGTGCGCTGTTGTTGTTTGGAATTCTAACTCCGCAGGAAGCATTCTCGGGCTTTTCATCAACGGTGGTTATAATGATGGTTGGGCTTTTTGTTGTTGGCGGGGCAATATTTCAAACAGGTTTGGCTAAGGCTGCCAGCGGACGTATAATGAAACTTGCCGGCGGAAGCGATACCGCGCTGTTTCTGCTCGTGGTGGTTGTAACGTCTGCCATCGGGGCGTTTGTCAGCAATACCGGCACAGTTGCACTTATGATGCCTATAGTGGTCAGTATGGCTGCAAAAGCGGGAACGCATCCTGCGCGACTGCTTATGCCTTTGGCTTTTGCGAGCAGCATGGGTGGCATGCTTACGCTTATAGGAACACCTCCCAACCTTGTGATACAGGATGTTTTGGTGAATGGGGGCTTTGAACCGCTGAAGTTTTTTTCGTTTCTGCCCGTTGGGGCGGTTTGTGTGGCTGTGGGCATAATTGTTATGTTGCCGCTGTGCCGCTTGTTCCTTAATAAAAAGAAAAAAAGCAATGGCGGGCGCGATGGCAAAGGTAAAACGCTTGAAGAACTTGCCGAAGAATACAGGCTTAACAACGGCGTGAGCCGGTATCTTATAACCAAGTCATCCTCTGTGAGAGGCAGAAGCGTTGCCGAACTTGATTTGAGAAACCGTTATGGGCTTTCGATACTCGAAATACGCAACGAAACGGCCGACCGCAGCGGCTTGATACGCAATGTAACTCAAAGCATAGCAAGTCCGGAGCGTGTACTTGAGGTTGGAGACATAATATATATTCTTGGCAGTAAGGAAAAATCCATGACTTTCGCAAGGCAGAGCGGGTTGAGGAAACTTGACAATAACAATATTGATTTTTACGATTTAGGCATTGCGGAAATTGTGCTTATGCCCGAATCGCGGCTTATAGGGGTGAGTGTAAGAAACTCAGGCTTTCGCGAGCGTTATAATATAAACGTTTTGGGAATAAGGCGTAACAAGGATTACCTTATGGATAACCTGCCCGAAGAAAAGCTGCGTTCGGGAGATGTGCTGCTTGTGCAGGGCAAGTGGGAGAATATAAGCCGACTGGGCGACGAGGAAAGTGATTGGGTTGTATTGGGACAACCCGCTAAAAATGCGCAGCAAGTGATATTAAGTTACAAGGCCCCGATAGCGGCGGTAATAATGCTGCTAATGATAATGGCTATGGTGTTCGACTTCATTCCCGTGGCTCCGGTTACGGCTGTTACGGCGGCGGCTTTGCTTATGGTGCTTTGCGGGTGTTTCAGAAACGTGGATGCGGCGTATAAGACGATAAATTGGGAAAGCATAATCCTTATTGCCGCAATGATGCCAATGTCGGTTGCTTTGGAGAAGACAGGCACTTCGGAACTGATATCCCATTCGCTTGTATCGGCTTTGGGAGCGGCCGGTCCTACGGCATTGCTCTGCGGACTATATTTCACAACCTCGCTGCTTACCATGTTTATAAGTAACACGGCCACGGCTGTGCTTATGGCACCAATAGCCATGACTTCGGCATTGGAAATAGGTGTGAGTCCATACCCTTTCCTTTTTGCGGTAACGCTTGGGGCGAGCATGTGTTTCGCATCGCCGTTTGCAACGCCGCCTAATGCGCTCGTGATGCACGCGGGAGAATATACATTTGCCGACTATATAAAGGTGGGATTGCCTTTGCAGATAATAATGGGAGTGGTAATGACTTTCGTATTGCCGTTGCTGTTCCCTTTTTAGAATATGAGTAAATAATAAGGAAATAAGATTATGAAAAAGAAGAAGATTTTTATAGGACTGCTTTTGGCTTTTGTGGCGGCATCGGTAATGGCTTATGTAAATGTGAGGAAGCCAAAGGCAATGTTGCGCATGAGCGATGGCACGTATGTAGTGAACACAGAAAAGATAGGAAAAGACATAAGGGGATATGCCGGTAGTACACCTGTGAGGGTTTATATAAAGAATGGCAGGGTATTAAAGGTGGAAGCTATGCCTAATGAAGAGACCGCCGGAATATTTTCGGGCGTAAGGCGTAAGCTTCTCGGCAAATGGAATGGCATGAAGGTTGAAAAGGCCTTGAATGTAGAAGTTGACGGAGTAAGCGGAGCAACATATTCAAGCAGGGCAGTGAAAGAAAATGTTAAGTGTGCCTTGAGATATTATATTGACAATAAGTAAAGGTGCTATATTATAAATGCGTTTACCTGTCTCGCATTTAATGGCAGGCTTTCAATGTTGTAAGTGAAAAGTAATTGCTATTTTTGCAAATAAAAATAACGCGATGGGCAAGGCTAAAGTAATAGGGAATTGGATGGCGCACCACAAAGGTTTGATATTTGTAGTGTTTTTTGTTGTTGAGATATCTTTTCTTGACCGCAACAGTCTTTTAGAACGCTATCGTGTTGGAAGTCAAAAAAGAGAAATCATAGCAGAATTGGATAAATACACCCAGATTTACAATGCCAACACCCGCGAGTTACATACCTTGGAAAATAATCCCGGAGCTATAGAGCGCATTGCGCGTGAACGCTATTTCATGAAGGCAGCAGACGAAGACATTTATGTTGTAGAATATTCCGGCGAAGATGTGTCGGACAACAAAATAGGCAATGGGGAAGCTCAGTAAGCCGGAGATCGTAGTGTATGATGCATCGGCAGTTGTTATGCTGGTGTGTCTGTTGTTTGTGCATTCTCCGTGGGGAAAGTTTACACCTTATGTTTACGGATTTGCTTCTATATTGTTTTTCGCCATGCAATATAAGGGGCGTTATGTTGGAGCAAATGTAGTAGCGAGGCGTTTGCAGAGGCAGCAACTATTGGGTTCGGCATGCCTGGCGCTGGCTTCGGTGGCCATGTGGATGGGAATTAATGGCGTATGGCCGTTGAGGCATAACGAATGGATTGTTATTGTTACCATAGGCGCGTGGATGGAGCTTTATGCGGCGTTCCGCTTGCCAAAGGAAATAGAGAAGGAGAAAAATGATAAAAAATGATGATAAGGCCCTTGTTGTACTTAGTGGCGGACAGGATTCCACCACGTGCATGTTTTGGGCAAAAGAGCGTTTCGCCGAAGTTCAGGCGGTGACATTTTCGTATGGTCAGCATCATGTCTCGGAAATAAAGGCGGCAGAAGAATTGGCGCGTATTGCGGGTGTAGACTGGAAATTACTGAACGTTCCATTGATAGGCAGTATTGCAAGAAACTCCTTGACTTGCAGTGATATGAAAATGGATGAGGAGAAACCCGCCGGCGGACCTCCGAATACGTTTGTGCCGGGAAGAAATTTGTTTTTTATAAGCATAGCGGCCGTATATGCACGTGAGCGCGGAATACGCCATTTGGTTACAGGGGTGGGGCAGACTGACTTTAGCGGATATCCCGATTGCCGTGATACGTTCATTAAAAGTCTTAATGTAACGCTGAATCTTGCCCTTGAGGAGCAATTTGTAATCCACACTCCGCTTATGTGGGTTGACAAGGAAGAGACATGGGCTATGGCAGACAAATTGGGAGTGCTTGATATCATAAGGGAAAAAACGGTAACGTGCTATAATGGTTTAGCCGGGGATGGATGCGGACACTGTCCTGCGTGCAAATTGCGCCGCCGTGGACTGGAAAAATATTTGGAAGACAAGAAAAAGGGACTTTATGAACAGAAATGACGAGGGGCTGAAGGCACTGGGGAGTAAAACCAAATATTCAATGGACTATGCGCCCGAAGTCTTGGAGACATTTGAAAACAAACATAAGGACAACGACTATTGGGTAAGGTTTAATTGTCCGGAATTTACCAGCTTATGCCCGATAACCGGTCAGCCAGATTTTGCAGAGATACGAATAGAATATATTCCGGATGTGAAAATGGTGGAAAGCAAGAGCTTGAAATTATATCTTTTCAGTTTCAGAAATCATGGAGATTTTCATGAAGATTGTGTAAACATTATAATGAAAGACCTAATAAAGCTCATGAACCCCAAATATATAGAAGTTGAGGGGAGGTTTACGCCACGTGGTGGAATAAGCATTTACCCATATGCCAACCACGGCAGACCGGGAACCAAGTACGAGACTCTTGCGGAACACAGAATGAAATATCACGATTTGAAATAAAAACAGGAATAAGATAATATGTTTGAAAATCTTACAGACCGCCTTGAACGTTCTTTTAAGGTACTGAAAGGCGAAGGAAAAATAACCGACATAAATGTTGCCGAAACCTTGAAAGAGGTGCGCCGGTCGCTTTTGGATGCAGATGTGAACTACAAAGTGGCCAAATCTTTCACGGATACGGTTAAAGAGAAAGCTTTGGGCATGAACGTGCTTACAAGTGTGAAACCGGGGCAACTGATGGTAAAACTGGTTCATGATGAATTGGCGCGCCTTATGGGCGGTGATGCATCCGAACTGGTGCTAACAGGGCATCCGGCGGTGATTCTTATGTCGGGTTTGCAGGGGTCGGGTAAAACCACATTCTCGGCAAAATTAGCAAACTGGTTGAAGCATAAGAAAAACCGTAAGCCGTTGTTGGTGGCATGTGATGTTTATCGACCTGCAGCTGTAGAGCAATTGAAAGTGCTTGGCGAGCAGATAGGCGTTCCTGTTTATTGCGAGCCGGGTTCAAAAGACCCTGTTGGCATAGCCCAAAATGCCATAAAAGAAGCAAAGGCAAAAGGAAACGATTTGGTTATCATCGATACCGCAGGGCGTTTGGCTGTTGACGAGGAGATGATGAACGAAATATCTGCCATAAAAAATGCAGTAAATCCTGATGAAACGCTTTTTGTGGTAGATTCCATGACAGGCCAAGATGCCGTGAACACCGCGAAAGAGTTTAATGACCGGCTTGATTTCAACGGAGTGGTGCTGACAAAGCTTGACGGCGATACACGTGGCGGTGCTGCCCTTTCAATACGTACCGTGGTAAACAAGCCTATAAAGTTTATTGGCACGGGAGAGAAAATGGAAGCACTTGATGTTTTCCATCCAATGCGAATGGCCGATCGTATTCTTGGTATGGGCGACATTGTGTCTCTTGTAGAGCGTGCGCAGGAACAATATGACGAAAAGGCAGCGCGTCGTTTGCAGAAAAAAATAGCAAAAAACCAGTTCGATTTCAATGATTTTTTGGCACAGATAGCTCAAATTAAGAAAATGGGCAACATAAAGGACCTTGTATCTATGATACCCGGTGTGGGAAAGGCCATGAAGAACATAGACATAGACGACAATGCTTTTAAAAGCATAGAGTCCATTATATATTCCATGACTCCTCAAGAACGCTCTAACCCGGATATAATAAACGGCAGTCGACGCCGTCGCATAGCAGCAGGCTCTGGCACTGATTTGCAAGAGGTGAACAGGTTGCTGAAGCAGTTTGAGCAGACGCGTAAGATGATGCACCAAATGTCAGGTGGGCGAATGAAGCAGATGATGGCGAAAATTAAGAAATAGGGTTTCCAACAAAAATACAAAAATGCAACTGATAGACGGAAAGCAGACAGCCGCCGCAATAAAGGCTGAAATAGCAAAAGAAGTAGAGACGTTAGTTAATAGTGGCTTGCGTCGCCCATGCCTTGCGGCAATACTTGTGGGGCATGATGGGGGGAGTGAGACATATGTGGCTAACAAGGTGAAAGCTTGTGAGGTATGTGGTTTCAAATCGATTTTGGTAAGATATGAGGAAACTGTTAGCGAAGAAGAACTTTTGCAGAAAGTAAAAGAACTTAATGAAGATACCGGAGTAGACGGAATAATAGTGCAGTTGCCCTTGCCTAAACATATATCGGAGCAAAAGGTTATTGAAACTATAGACTATCATAAAGATGTTGACGGTTTTCATCCCATAAATGTAGGGCGTATGGCTATCGGGTTGCCCGCGTTTGTGTCGGCAACGCCCAAGGGGATAATGGAACTTTTTAAGCGTTACGGAATAGCGACATCGGGTAAAACCTGCGTGGTTCTTGGACGTAGTAATATCGTAGGGAAACCAATGGCGCAGCTTATGTTGCAGAAAGACAAGGGAGATTCTACGGTTATAGTGTGCCATAGTCATACAAAGGATATAAAGGCTTTCTGCCGTCAGGCTGACATAATAATTGCCGCTTTGGGACAACCTGATTTTGTTACGGCAGATATGGTAAAACCGGGAGCTGTAATAATAGACGTAGGTACAACACGCGTTCCGGACGCCACAAAGAAAAAAGGTTTCCGTCTCAATGGCGATGTGAAATTTGATGAGGTGGCACCGCTGTGCTCATATATTTCGCCGGTTCCCGGCGGCGTCGGACCTATGACAATATGCTCGTTGATGCAAAACACCTTGCTTGCTGCAACCCACAAATTATACAAGTGATGAAACATTCCGTAACTTGTTTCGTGGCTTATGAACACGAAATTACAGAAAATTCTCTCTTTGCGGTTAAAAAACTGCCAAAGAGTATAAAGCCGGAATCTGTATCGGCATTAAAGTATATGGCGAGCCACTGCGAAACTCCGTATGTGCTGATTTCTGCGAAACCGGAACTTTTGCGTTTCACGTCAGAGTCATTTGAACTTCTATGTGGTATGCTCGCCCAATCAAAGGCGATGATGGCATATTGCGATTACATAGACAAACATGATGACGGAAGTCTCACAGACCACCCTTTGATAGACTATACCTCGGGTTCCGTTAGTGATTCTTTCGAATTTGGCAAAGCAGTGCTTGTTCCGCATAAGGCAATAGAAGATTTTGTTTCCGAATCAACAAAATCATACGCTTACGCCGGCGTTTATGCATTCCGATTGTGGGCGAGCCGTATGGGAAACATTCTTCATGTGAAAGAGAAACTTTACACGGCGGTACAGGAAGACAAACGCAAGAGCGGGCAAAAGCAGTTTGACTATTTGAACCCGCAACTCCACCGTAGGCAGAAGGAAATGGAGGCAGCGTTTACTGAATATTTGAAAGATATAAATGCTTATATATCCCCCAAGCAGATAAAAGCTGTTGATTTCTCAAAAGACGGAGGCTTTGAATACGAGGCTTCGGTTGTTATTCCTGTAAGAAACAGGGTGCGGACTGTTGCTGACGCGGTTAACAGCGCACTTTCGCAGGAGTGCAAATTCAAATTCAATGTCATAGTTGTTGATAACCATTCTACGGATGGCACAACTGATATTCTCAACAAAATGTCAAAGGATGATTATCGAGTGGTGCATATTATTCCCGAACGCGAAGACTTGGGCATAGGGGGATGTTGGCAGCTTGCCGCAGACGATAAAAGGTGCGGCAGGTTTGCCGTGCAGCTTGACAGTGATGACATATATTCAGATACCCACACGCTCGAAAGAATTATAAGTCGCTTTCATCGCACTCATGCAGCCATGGTTATAGGTAGCTACAGGCTTGTGGACTTTAAGTTGAACACCCTACCGCCCGGGGTTATAGACCACAGGGAGTGGACATCGGCAAACGGAAGGAACAATGCTTTGCGCATCAACGGCCTTGGAGCGCCGCGTGCATTCTACACACCTATGCTACGCGAAATCAGATTTCCAAATACTTCGTATGGCGAAGATTATGCTTTGGGATTGGCTTTTTCGCGCGAACACTATCTTTCTAGAATCTATGATGTGCTTTATCTTTGCCGCCGTTGGGAGGACAATTCCGATGCAGCCCTATCGCAGGAGAAGATAAACAGGAACAACGCATACAAAGATAGTTTGCGTGCCGCAGAAATAGAGGCGCGCAAGAAATTAAATGCAAAATGAACGAAAACAGGGAATTCCCTTTGGCATCCGAAGTAGAAGTTTTTTTTGAAAAGCAACTCGAGTGCTGGGATGATGCACGTTTGCGTTTTGAAGGGTTAAAGAGCATAAAAACCAAAGCATTGTCTTGTGGGGAAATAGTTATTAACGCACAGTTCAACCCATCCAGAATAGTCTCTACGGGAGCTAAGATTGACAAAAATTCCATAGCAAAACGTGCGTGTTTCCTTTGTGAGAAAAACCGTCCCGGGCAGCAGCTTATGTTGCCTGCATTTGACGGGGATTATCAGGTGCTGGTTAACCCTTTCCCTATTTTGGATGGGCATCTTACCATTCCGGCAAAAGAACATATAGCCCAGAGCCTGAAAGGAAGGTATTATAATTTGTGTAAAATAGCAAATTCACTACCGGGGTATATAGTTTTTTATAACGGTCCCCGGTGTGGCGCATCGGCCCCCGATCATATGCATTTCCAAGCCGGAAAACGCGGTAAAATTCCAATAGAAAGAGATTGGAACAAGTATGAAAATAAGTTGCTGCCGTTTTTTGCCGATGGTTTGTTCAAGATTAGGGATTACGCATGTCCGGCTATTGCAATAGTGGCATCCAATGTAGATGAAAGCACAAGTTCGTTTGAAAAATTGTACTCAAGGCTCCGGGAAATTAACCCCAAAGAAGAATTTCCGATAAATGTTCTTGTATGGAGTGAAAGAGACAGTATTGTAACAGTGGTATTCCTTCGTAAAAAACACCGCCCTGACTGCTATTTTGCCGAGGAGGATAAAAAAATGATTATCAGTCCGGGATCTGTGGATATGGGAGGCTTGATAATAACAGCAAGGGAGGAAGATTACCAAAACCTTACTCCACAAAAGGCTTTGGGAATACTTAAAGAGGTTACGTTGTCAGAAACTGAAATAGACGAAATTCTTGGATGACATGGGGGCTAAGCGGTGCAAGGTGGCTGTAGGCATAATGAGCGGAAGGGAAATATCCTTTGTGCTTAATGGGGATTATATGCTTAACGGCATCGTATACAACGGAAATAACGCAGCCGTAGTAGAAAACGGAAAAATATTGTTCGAAGGAAAGGTGTACGATGAATTGTGCTTCTCTCCCAAGGACAATGATTGTGTTTTTACGTTGAAAGGAGTTACTATCGGAAAAAAATTCCATTGGGAACGCAAGGAGGATGAAACATTCTCAGATTCGCTAAAATTGGTCGTTGCCGATGGTGCGCTTGAGGCCGTTAATATAGTGGATGTAGAAGTGTATTTGCGTAGTGTCATTTCGAGTGAGATGAGTTGCAATGCACCTTTGGAGTACCTTAAAACCCAGGCGGTGGTATCAAGAAGTTGGCTTATGCGTATTCTTCAATCGCGCAAGGGGAAAAAACATACAGTGCCAACAGAAGCGAGAAATGTTATAAACGGCATACCGAGACTAATAAAATGGTATGAGAATGATGCTCATAAGCTGTTTGATGTTTGTGCAGATGACCATTGTCAGCGTTATGAGGGACTTTCTCACGCGGTAAACCCGGCGGCGGAAAGGGCCGTAGAGGAAACTTTCGGCGAAGTGTTGGTTAGTGGCGGTGAAATATGCGATGCGCGTTTCTCCAAAAGTTGCGGAGGGGTTTCCGAACGGTTTTCAAGCTGTTGGGACAATGCCGATAAGCCCTATTTGCAGCCGGTTTTGGACACGCTTCCCGACAGCCCATTACCCGATTTGACAATAGAGGAAAATGCGGAGAAATGGATACGAAGCTCACCTGACGCTTTTTGCGACAGCACTGACAGCGAAGTGCTTTCACGGGTCCTAAACGACTATGATTTGGAAACAAAGGACTTTTTTCGTTGGAGGGTGGAATATGACGCAGAGGAATTGTCATCTTTGGTAAAGAAAAAAACAGGAGAAGATTTCGGGGCCATAAAGAACCTGGTGCCTTTACGGCGCGGTGCAAGCGGCAGAATAATAGAAATTCTTGTGGAAGGCACAAAAAAACGTATGATAATAGGCAAAGAACTCGAAATACGCCGAGTATTGAGCGTAAGCCATCTTAAAAGTTCCGCGTTTGTTGTAGACCGATATGATGTAGGCAAAGACGGAGTTCCCTCACATGTGGTGCTTACAGGCGCGGGGTGGGGGCATGGCGTGGGACTTTGCCAGATAGGTGCGGCAGTAATGTCCGCTCGTGGATATGGCTATCGCGATATCCTGTATCATTATTTCAGAAATTCAAAAATAAAGAATATATATGTGTGAAAAGAACTGTGCCTGCGTGAATTCGGGAAAGGTTTCACCGTGGGCGTGGATACCGACATTGTATTTTGCTGAAGGTATTCCTTATGTAATTGTAATGACGCTTGCATTGGTTATGTTCAAGAACCTGGGCGTTAACAACGGCGATGCCGCGCTATATACAAGCTGGCTTTACCTGCCATGGGTTATCAAGCCTTTTTGGAGCCCTCTTGTAGATTTGGTGAAAACCAAGCGCTGGTGGATATGGTCTATGCAAATGCTTATAGGTGCGGGACTTGCCGGTTTGGCTTTCACACTAAGCGTGAGCCACAACATACAGATTATGCTTGCATTGTTTTGGCTTATAGCATTTGGCAGTGCAACGCACGACATAGCTGCTGACGGATTTTACATGATTGCACTAACAAGCCACGAACAGAGTTTGTTTGTGGGGATACGCTCCACGTTCTACCGCATTGCCACAATATTCGGCTCCGGACTGCTTTTGGGGCTTGCCGGTTTGCTCGAACTCCACACGCGAAGCGTGTATATGGGATGGAGCCTTATGTTTTATATAACGGCAGGCTTGTTTATAATGGTGTTTCTGTATCATAAATTCATACTTCCGCGTCCGGCAGGTGATAGGAGACTTTCCGGGGACACTGTGGTTACAATATCTTCCAGTGCAAGGGATTTTCTTAAAACATTTGCAACTTTCTTTACAAAGAAGGCTGCGTTTGTTTCGATATTGTTCATGTTGCTTTATCGTTTGCCCGAGGCTTTGCTGGCTAAGGTATGCCCGTTGTTTTTGCTCGATAAGACATCGGCGGGAGGTATGGGACTCACCACGGCGCAACTGGGTTTCGCGCAAGGCACGGTTGGCGTGATAGGACTTACCATTGGAGGAATATTGGGAGGCATTGCGGCTTCGCGTGGCGGACTGAAAAAGTGGCTTTGGCCTATGGTTGCTGCAATTTCCATTCCCGATTCCGTATATATTTATATGAGCTTTGCTGACAACGTGAGTTTTTCTTTGTTGAACGCCCTTATATTCATTGAGCAGTTTGGTTATGGTTTTGGATTTACGGCATACATGCTTTTTCTAATATATTACTCCCGTGGCGAAAGCAAAACCGCACATTATGCCATATGTACGGCATTTATGGCTTTGAGCATGATGATACCGGGATTGTTTGCCGGCTATCTTCAGATGAGCCTCGGATACAGATCGTTTTTTATATTGACAATGGTTTTGTGTCTCGTAACCGTGGTTGTCTCGGCATTTATAAAGGTGGACCCCGATTTTGGGAAAAAGAAATCGGAAGAAAAAGAATAAGGTAATACTTGGGGCCGCAGCGGGCAACTTGGAATAAAAGAAAAAATAAGAAAAGTGTGGGCATGCCAACCATGTCCGCACTTTTTCATACAAAAGCAGTGTATGTGTCCGGATTTTACAAGAATTTTGGCGAATTCATAATAAAACCGTTCTCTTATGGCAATGCAAAAAGCTATGTGCCTAAAAAGAAAAACTATGTCTGATGTGGTTTTTTTTACATCGGACATAGTTTAAACTATATCGGACATAGTTTTTTTTCTTTCAACCATCAGATTGTCATGGTTTTATGCAAATAAACATAAAAGTGTGTACCGTTCTGCTTTTTAGGTTGTTATGTTGGCGTTTTCCCGGTGTGGCATAACTATGGTGTGCCCGCAATCTGTAAAATGGAATGCGGTGTGTTTCGGCTATGGAGTATAGGGGGCGCATCCTGCATTATTTTGACAGAACATGTCGATAACCCGGGGAAGTGCAACTGCCAAAACGGGAAAGCATTCTCGTACCCCTTTATAAACATGGATACTTTTGGCAAATTGCCACGTACAAATAAAAAAATGTTTTTTTTGTTTTGGCAGGAATGGTGTCTTCAGACTAAAATTTGTATATTTGCAAAGTAAGTTAAGTGTTGCGAACGAAAAGGAAAAACATGAGAGGGTTTGTTAATCTTAAGCATGTGTTGTGTGAACAAACTGTCCGCTCAATGCAAAAAATAATGTTATGCATGTTTGTCGCGTATGAAGTAGCTTTGGTTACTGATTGATTTGGAGCATAATTAAGTGTCGTAAGTAAAACAGATGCAAAAGATAATAGTATGTACAAAAAAATAGCAGGGTGGTTAGGTGATAGAAAAGCGTTGCCATATTGGTGTTTAATGTTGGCAGACTGCTGCATTGTGGTTTTTGCGGCTATACTGAGTATAGTGATAGATCGAGGACCTAACATAGATTTGTTTTCGATATGTAAGACCATAGGCTTTTATCTGTTATTTTACATATTGGGATTTAGAATAATGTCCACCTACAAGGGCGTGTTGCGCTATTCCTCCTTTGTGGATTTATACCGTATAGGCATTGCCATGTTTATAGGAACGGTGCTTACGGCCAGCGCGTGTGTATTCTTTCATACCAATGAATGGCTTGCGCCGCTTAGAATGCGTGAACTGCTTGGTATTTTTGTAATAGGCACAGCCTTTATGGGGGCACTGAGAGTGTTCGTGAAATATTTTTATGATCGTTTCATTGCGACAAACGTGGGTAAGCGCGTGTTTATTTATGGAGTAAAGCGCGGCGGAATAGGACTGGCAAAAAACATAAACAGCGAAGAGCCTAGGAAATATACACTTTGTGGATTTGTTAGTGATGAAAATGATGTGATAGGTAAGGTTCTTATGGGCGTAAGGGTTCACCAAAAAGACAGCAGGCTTATACCATACATGAAACACCACGAAATTCAAGCGTTGCTTGTATCGCCATTGAAGCAGGCGGCTTTTGTGAATGATACTAAATTTGTGGATGCTTTGATAGATGCAGGCATAGCAATTTACACTATAGACCCGGCCGAGAAATGGGACGGCAAGAGCGATTTGAGTGCAAGAAAATTCCGCGAGATAGAAATAGAGGACTTATTGCCGCGTGATGAGATAAACGTGGATCTAACCTCTGTGGGCGCAATGCTAAAAGGCAAGTCGGTTTTGGTAACCGGTGCAGCCGGCTCTATAGGCAGTGAAATAATGAAGCAGGTGGCGCAGTTTGCCCCGGGGATGCTTGTGTCGGTGGATGAGGCGGAAACACCGTCTCACGATATACGTCTCATGATGCACCGGGAATTTCCTGATGTAAAGTGTGAGACCATAGTAACCTCCATATGCCGCAAGGAAAGAATGGAGCATATCTTTAAGACATATCGGCCCGACTTTGTTTTCCACGCAGCAGCCTATAAGCATGTGCCTATGATGGAAGATAATCCTTGTGAAGCCATAGAGAACAACGTAGACGGGACGCGTATAGTGGCGGATTTGGCAGTTAAGTATGGAACAAAAAAATTTGTGATGGTTTCAACCGACAAAGCCGTAAACCCCACAAATGTAATGGGGTGCTCAAAACGCATTTGCGAAATATACACACAGAGTCTTAACAAGGCTCAAACAGAGGGGGTGGTGAAAGGGCATACCCAATTCGTAACAACACGGTTCGGAAATGTTTTAGGGTCAAACGGTTCGGTGATTCCATTGTTCAAGGAACAGATAAAGGCGGGCGGTCCTGTAACGGTAACCCACCCCGACATAATAAGGTATTTTATGCTCATACCTGAAGCGTGCAAACTTGTGCTCGAGGCGGGAACCATGGGAAAAGGCGGTGAAATATTCGTTTTTGATATGGGAAAACCTGTAAATATATCAGATCTTGCCCACAGGATGATAAGGCTCAGCGGCATGGTGAATGTCAAGGTGGAGTATACAGGGCTTAGGGATGGAGAAAAACTATACGAGGAAGTGCTTAACGACAAAGAGCTTACCATGCCTACGTTCAATCCCAAAATAAAGGTGGCAAAAGTGCGCGAGTACAATTATGAAGAAGTGGCAAAAGCCATAGACGACTTAGTTAAAATAAGCTACGAGTTTGATAAAATGAAGGTAGTTAAGAAAATGAAGGATATTGTGCCCGAATATAAAAGCAAGCATTCTGTTTATGAGCAGCTGGACGCACCGGCTGCGGAACATTGAGCTTGTGTTCAAACCGCTTTAGCAAAACTTTCAACGCTATAATATAGAGACGCCGGAGCTTTTACGAGTTGTTTCCGCGTAAGTTTAAGCGGAAACAACCCATTGAGCGGCGTTGTGTTTTTGCTCCGTTTTATGTTGCAATAAGCCACTGTAAAAAGCAATTTTGAAACGGAAGTTAATGACAATAAGGAAAAACCGCCGTTTTGTAAAAACAAAAGAAATAAAAAAGGAAAACCTGCTGCCAAAATTTGCTGAATTAGTAATTTTGCAATAAAAGTAAAGGTGGGTACGCCGTATGCTTTATAAATATGAACAAGGGCGGAAACGCCCATAAAAACAAACGAATTATGGCAATAATTAAATGTCCCGAATGCGGGCATGAGGTTTCGGATGCAGCAGATAGATGCCCAAATTGTGGAGTGGCGATAGCCGGGAATATAAAAATATGTCCGGACTGTGGTCGTGTGGTGCTTAAAAACGCAGAAAAGTGTCCTTCGTGCGGTGCTGTGTTTGAAAAAGCCCCGGAAACCGATTCAAGCCGCAAAAAAAGCGGGGAATTGAAGGAAATGTATTCAAATGTCGATCCTTATGCTCCCGACAAATCGCGTAAAGAAAAAAATAAAAGAGGGGTAGTTGTAGGTTTGGTCGTTTCTGTTGTGGTTATCGCATTAGGTGCATTGGCTTATTTCCTTATAGAGAAATCACAGAAAGCAGAAAGCGAACAAAAGGCTTATGAGGAGGTAATAGCATCAAACGATACTGCGTTGTGCAGTCAGTATCTTCGCGATTATCCGAAAGGGGAACATTACGAGGAGGTAGAAGCTAAATTAAAAGAGTTGGTCGGTGAGATAAATGATTGGAACGATGCATGCGTGAACAATTTGAAAAGCGGATTTGTTGCTTTTTTAGACAATCATCCCAACAGCATATATGAGCAGGCGTGCAAGGACAAAATAGACTCTTTGGAATATGTTGACGCGTTGTCGGCAAATACGGTGGAAGCTTTGCAGATTTACATTAGCAGCCATCCTGATGGCAAATATATAGAGGAGGCCATGCAGGCTCAAAAAAATATATCGTCCAGAAAAGTTCAGCCGGACGAGGCTTCTTCTGTAAAAAGCGTTTGCTCGCAGTTTTTCACCGGACTTGCAAACAGGGATGAACCTTCTTTGTCATCGGCCGTGGCAGAGGTTATGGACAATTTTTTGAATAAACGCAACGCAACGCACGCGGATGTTTTGGCTTTTGCAGAAAAACTTGCTTCCGGTCATCATCATTCATCCTTTACAATGAATAACGATTATAAAATACGCAAGGTTCAAACCGGTACGGACGAGTTTTCGTTTGATGTAACTTTTGGCGTTGAAGAGCACTATATGACACACGACGGCAAAGGAGAATGGGTAACATATATTGTAAATGCAAGAATAAATCCCGAGATGAAGATTTCTTCGTTGAATATGCGCAGCGTGTCTTCCGCATCGGACGATGACAAAGGTATGTAAATATAAAAGGAACGTAAATATGATAAGAATAGCAATACAGTCAAAGGGGAGACTCCACGATGATACTATGGCCCTGCTTGCAGAGGCAGACATAAAGTTAAGCGTGTCAAAGCGGGCACTTATATCCGACTCCATAACATTCCCGCTGCAAGCTTTGTATTTGCGCGATGATGACATTCCGGAAACGGTAGCCAACGGCGTGGCGGACTTGGGCATTGTAGGTGAAAATGAATTCATGGAGCGTGGATACGATGCGGAAATCGTATCGCGTCTTGGCTTTGGAAAATGTCGTTTGTCTCTTGCAGTTCCCAAGGAAACTTCATATAACGGACCATCATGGTTTGAAGGACGAAAGATAGCTACGTCATACCCTAATATCTTAGAAAAATATCTTGATTCCAAAGGTGTGAAAGCTGAGGTGCAGGTGATAAATGGCAGCGTGGAAATATCTCCGGCAATAGGCTTGGCAGATGCTATATTCGACATTGTCAGTTCGGGCTCTACTCTTGTAAGTAATAATTTGCGCGAGGTAGAGACTGTGTTGCATAGCGAGGCCTTGCTGATAGGAAACCGTAACATGAATGAGGAAAAGCGCGAAATACTTAAAGATTTGCTTTTCCGTATAAAGGCGGTGCGTAGCGCGGAGGAGAAAAAGTATGTTTTGATGAATGCACCTCGCGAAAAACTTGAAGATATAATATCTGTTCTTCCCGGCATAAAAAGTCCTACGGTAATGCCCTTGGCTGATGACAAATGGTGCAGCGTTCACACGGTGCTGGAGGAAAAGCGATTTTGGGAAATAATAGGCCAGCTTAAAGACAAGGGTGCACAAGGAATACTGGTAATACCTATTGAAAAAATGATATTGTAAGCCCCATTGTTATGATGAGATTTTACGATAATCCGCCGCAAGAAAAATGGGGAGTAATATTAAAGCGCCCGTCAATACAAGCAAGAGAGCTACACAGTGTTGTGGGTAAGGTGCTGGATGATGTGCGATGCAATGGTGATGCGGCCCTTAAAAAATATGAGTGGCAATTCGACAAAACAGAAATAGAGAATTTTTTAGTAACAGACAAAGAGATCGCTGACGCAGAGAAGCTGGTCTCGCCCGAGCTGAAAGATGCCATAAGAATAGCTCACGAAAATATATATAAGTTCCATGCTGCACAAAAGTTCACTCCTGTTAAGGTGGAAACTTGCAAGGGGGTTGTTTGCGAGCAAAGAGCTGTAGCAATAGAAAAAGTAGGATTGTATATCCCCGGTGGCACGGCCCCTTTGTTCTCTACGGTGCTTATGCTTGCAGTTCCGGCTAAAATAGCCGGGTGTGGGGAAATTTTGTTGTGCACGCCTCCTAACGAAAGAGGAAAGTGCAATCCCGCCGTGCTTTATGCAGCAAAAATCTCGGGCGTTTCAAGAATTTATAAAATAGGTGGGGCACAGGCCATAGCGGCAATGGCTTTCGGAACGGAAACGGTTCCAAAAGTGGATAAAATATTTGGCCCGGGAAATCAGTACGTGGTTGCCGCAAAGCAACTGGTTTCTTTGGAAGATGTGGCTATTGATATGCCGGCCGGTCCCAGTGAGGTTGAGGTGATAGCGGATGTGAAATCTAATCCGGTTTTTGTGGCGGCAGACTTGTTAAGCCAGGCAGAGCATGGAGCAGACAGCCAAGTTGTGCTTGTTGCTACAAACAAACGGATTATAGAAACCGTTGAAAAGGAAATAGAAAGGCAATTGCAGAAACTTCCGCGCAAAGATATAGCAGAGAAAGCACTTCAAAACAGCAAGACGATATATGTTCCCACCCGCGAACGAGCTATAGCGATTTCAAATTTTTATGCTCCGGAGCATTTGGTCATTGCCACAGACGATTGCGATGATATAGTTGCAGGTATAACCCATGCCGGTTCTGTGTTTTTGGGAAAGTATTCTTGTGAAAGTGCCGGAGATTATGCTTCCGGCACAAATCATACTCTTCCCACCAAAGGGTACGCCAAAGCTTATAGCGGATTATGTCTTGATAGTTTTATGAGAAAGATAACTATTCAGAGGCTGTCCCCCGAAGGCGTTAAAACAATAGGGAAAGCTGTCGAACTAATGGCTGAGGCAGAGGGGCTTGAGGCGCATAAAAATGCGATGACGGTAAGGTTGGATTACGTTAACGGTAAAAGGGGATGAGGATGAATACTGATTTAAGCAAGTTGGTTCGCAAAAACATACAGAAGCTGTCGCCGTATAGTTGTGCAAGGGGTGAATTTGACGGGGAAGCCAGAGTGCTTCTTGATGCGAACGAAAATCCTTTTAATTCTCCATACAACAGATACCCGGACCCCTTGCAAAGAAAACTGAAAAGCAAAATATCCAAAGTAAAGGGAGTTCCGGCCGAAAACATATTTTTGGGAAACGGTAGCGATGAGGCCATAGATTTATGCTTCCGCGTTTTTTGTGAGCCGGGAGTGGACAATGTGGTTGTCATAGAGCCAACATATGGTATGTATCGTGTGGCTGCCGATATAAATAATGTGGAATACCGTCCGGTGGAGTTAGAAGACGGATTTTCGTTAAACGCGGAAAAATTGCTTGAAAGAACAGATAAAAACACGAAGCTGGTTTTTTTGTGCACACCAAACAATCCCACGGGAAATTCTCTTTCGACAGACGAAATAAAAAAAGTAATAGAAAACTTTAATGGTATAGTGGTTGTCGATGAAGCCTATTCTGATTTCACAAGACAGCCGAAATTTCGTTTGATGCTCTCGGAATACGCCAATATAATAGTGCTTAATACTTTTTCGAAGGCGTGGGGATCTGCCGGTATTCGTTTGGGCATGGCTTTTGCGTCAAAGGAAATAATCGGTTATTTCAACAAGGTTAAATATCCATATAATATAAATGCTCTTACGCTGAAGGAGGCAGACGAAGTGCTTTCCAGACATTTTGAAATAGAAAAATGGGTAAGCATTATTTTGGAAGAACGTGGAAGGCTCATTGATGCGGTTGCCATCCTTCCATATTGTAAGAAGGTTTACCCAACAGATTCCAATTTTTTCCTTGCCAAATTTGATGATGCAACAGAACTTTACGGCTATCTTGTAAAAAGTGGAATAATAGTGCGAAACAGAAGCAATGTAAGGCTTTGCGGCAATTGTCTCCGCATAACGGTTGGCTCGCAGACTGAAAATTCACTTCTGCTTTCGGCAATGCGTAAATACAAACATTGAATCGTATGCAAAGAGTCTTGTTTATAGATCGCGATGGTACGCTCGTTAAGGAACCGGCAGACGAGCAGGTGGACTCGTTCGAAAAATTGGAATTTTTACCCAACGTCTTTGATGCAATGCGAACGATCGTAAATTTAACAGACTACAAGCTCGTAATGGTAACAAATCAAGATGGGCTTGGAACAGATGCGTTCCCGGAAGATACATTTTGGCCGGTGCATAATTTCATCCTAAAAGCGTTCAAAGGCGAGGGTGTTGTCTTTGACGAAATTCTTATAGACCGCACTTTCTCATCAGAAAACTCCCCGACTCGAAAACCCGGAACAGCAATGCTCGCAGGCTATATTAATGGGGCATACGATATTGAGCATAGCTATGTAATAGGCGATCGTGAAACAGACGTGATGCTTGCAAGAAACCTTGGATGCAAGGCGTTAAAAATTTCAGAAGATATGCCGTGGAAAAAAATAGCCGAAATTGTAGTGGCGGGCGAAAGGAGAGCAAAAAAAAGAAGAACAACCCGCGAAACAGACGTGTTCGTATCAGTAAACCTTGACGGAGTAGGCAAATGTGCAATATCTACGGGCATTGGTTTTTTCGACCATATGCTGGAGCAGATAGGCAAGCATGGCAATATAGATTTGGAGATTAAAGTAAGGGGAGACTTGAACGTGGATGAACATCACACCATAGAAGACACTGCGATAGTGCTGGGACTTTGTTTGCGCGAAGCTTTGGGAGACAAGCGCGGAATACAGAGATATGGTTTTTGCCTTCCGATGGATGATTGCCAATGCCAGGTTTCTATGGATTTTTCAGGTCGCCCATGGATTGTGTGGAATGCGGATTTTAATCGTGAAAGAATAGGAGATATGCCAACCGAAATGTTCTTTCATTTTTTTAAAAGTTTAGCCGACAATGCAATGATAAACCTTTACGTCAAAGCAGAGGGTAAAAATGAGCATCATAAAATAGAGGGTATATTCAAGGCTTTTGCACGTGCAATAAAGCTCGCGGTTCATCGTGATTTACAACATTATTATTTGCCTTCATCAAAAGGCGTTTTATGAATATAACATGAAAAAATCCGGCTTTTACATCCTGGTTCTGATGGGGCTTTTTTTAGTTTCGTGCGAGAAAGCCCCAATGTCTCCGGCAAACAAGCCGGATGTTCCGGAAACAGTAAATCCGTCTGATACAACAGCGCTTCCGAAAGACTCGCTTGGTCGGTACATTACAGTAGCTCAGGCAAAAGTTTATGCGGAAACAGCTTTGTTTGACTCTATAGATGTAAATGGCATTATCGGTTATATCGTTGGCGCAATAAACGGTACCTCTTTGAAAGCCGCAGATTTCGTTCCTCCGTTTACAACGCAAAGTAATATTCTTATTGCGGACAATCCGTTAGAGAACAACGTGAATAAATGCATGCCTATCCAATTGGTAAAGAACACGCTATTTCGCAAAGAACTTAATCTTGCGGATAATCCGGGTAATTTCGGTAAAAAAATAATCGTGGCCGGCGTGGTTTCAAATTATTTCAAAACTTATGGTATTAAGCCTTTAACCTATTATGCATGGGTGGCGGCTTACCCCGACACGACAAAAACCGACACGGTAAAAGGCAATCCGATAATTTCAACAAATCCGGAAATTATAGAAGGCGGGCGTTGAGCATTTAACTGCCGTTAAATGCCGGCGCATAAAATAACAGAGGTATTTTGAAACTCATAGGGGACGTGCCGAAAATCACGTGCCGAAAGTTCGTTATGGCACATGAAAATTAGTGCATAAGGTTCTTGTTCTGTTTTTCACAGGGGGAGTAATTGCAGAAAATCGCTAACTTTGCTTTCGTGAATTTCTATTAATGATGGAAATAACAATGCATTACGTGTATTCCATAACGTCGTCCACCATAATAGGCACGGCGGCAGCTTTTCTTGCGCTCACACGCATTCCGTGTGGCGGCAAGTGGGCGGTCGTCTCGAGGGCAAGGTGGATTTTGTTCGCCACTTTCGCCATTCTCGCCCTTTCGGGCTACTTCAAGGTTTCGGACGAGAACCCCACGCTGCTTTCGCTCACCACGCTCTGCGTGGGCTCATACCAGGCCCTGCTCTTCACCTACACCGCCTCCGTGCTTGCCTCGCCGGGCGGTGTGTCGCGCAGAAAGTTCACCACCGTACTCGCGGCGGTAACGGCGGCGGTGGCCGTGCTTGCCGCCACGCTGGTTTGGCTTCCCGACGAGTTCCACATAGTGTGGCCGGCGGCAGTGGCGGCATACTGCGTGCAGCTTTGCATCCACACCGTGTCGTTCCGCGACCTTGCGCGTGTGGCACAAAAACAGCTCGAAAGCTTCTACGATGAAAACGTTGACCACTATCTGCGCCCCGTGAAGGCGTTGTTCTACAGCGCGCTCGGCGTTGGGATCTTCGCTCTTGTTTTTGCAATCGTGCCGTTGGAAAACTTTGCATACAACGTTTTCGTGGCGTTCTACACAATATATTATGTATGGGTGGCTTCGTCGGTAATAAACTACAGCGTAACTGGCGATTTTTTCATGCGCGCAGAGTCTATGCCCGACAACACCGGGCAGAGCAACCCTATTGACGTGTCGCCCGAAGGGTATATGCCACAGCTAAGGATCAAGCTGGGCAACTGGGTGAAAAGGCGCGGATACCTGCGCATGGAAACAAGCACCGACGAGATTGCCGAGGAACTCGGGGTTACAAGGTTTCAACTCTCAGCATATTTCAAGTATGTGCACCACACGTCGTTCCGTTCGTGGCGCATGGCGTTGAGACTGCAATATGCGCAGGAACTTATACGCAACAGCAACAACCTGAGGATTTCCCACCTTCACGCCATGGCGGGCTTCAACGACCGCAGTAACTTTCACAACGAGTTCAAAAAGCACACAGGGCTTACGCCTCAAGCCTACCGCGACAAATACGGCCCGAAAAAGCAGTAACACAACCGTGCGGCAATCAGATATTCAACGATTTGCACCTGTGCTGTGGTATAGGGCATGTTCCGGATAGCAATATTTACGCAATGTCGCAGCGGCGGTTTGCAGTGCGGTAAATGCGGCGAAGTTCATGGCGTATGTTGTACGCCTATGTAATTTCTGCAAAATCATAACCGGCAGCCCTTTTTTTCAAAACACACAGAAAACAATATTTGAAGTAGGAAGAACTATGTCCCATGTAGAAAAAACTATATCAGACATGGGAAAAACTACATCAGATCTTTTTTACCCACTTACAATAATTTTAAAACCAGCTTTTTATAAAGAAAAAGTCGGATGGCTATTACGCTGTAAGATAGTGTTTTATGAAGTTGTATACTTGCCTCGATCATTCGGTAAGCCGGTAGCACAATATCATGAGTAATGCCGAAGAATTTTGTTTTTATTGTTTCCTGTCGTAAATCGATATATAATCCGATGGCAAAGGCACCCACAACCAAAAGAATCAGTGGTCGCGAGAAGTGTCAGCCCTGATTTATATCGGTCGAAAAAGTTTTACAGGGCTACAATGTTTTAAAAATAAATTTTCGGACGTTTGCATGCCCATGGTCGCATCATAAAGTGCGGCATTTGAAAATAGCGTGCTTACCAAGGAAATATTATTTTAGTTTAGGGTTTATAATAAGCAATCCTCCGGTATTCAAAAGTATTGTTGCCGGGCAGAACGCTGCGGGTTTTTGATAAGTCATGCGTTTTTGTATATAAATTTAACTAATTTCGCTTTTTTTGTTGTACCTTTGAAATTGAAATGACGTATCATGGTGCTAAGAAAATCACAATTAGGGTTCAAAAATAAATCTAAATTAATGGATAACATGAAGAATCATAATATTATTTCCGATGACGAGGCACGCGAAAAATATAATGCTTTACAAAGCAGTGCATCTGTGTGAACTCCCAATGGGCAACGGTGTAATCATTTAAGCGCCCAAAGCAAACTTTTGCATAAAAGTTATGTTGATAAGAGGAAGCTTTGCTTTTGCAAGGCAGGCAAATATATTAAAAAATTAAAATGCTCTTGCGAGGGCAAACGAATGAAAACCACATAAAACTATGACAACATTATGAACTACAGAAGACTTACCGAAAAAGAAATCGCCGCGCTAAAAGAACGCAATTGTTGGGCGGAAGATTGGGGCAGTGTCTATGTATCCGCAGGCTTTGAAACGAGCCATATGTACAACGTAATGCTTTATGGAAACATACGCATAGGGGCTTTTGAAAAGAACCTGGAGGTGTCAAAGGGCTTTTTTAAGCATTCCGGCATAAGAAATGCCACATTGCGAAACGTGAAAGTGGGAGATAATTGTCTAATTGAGAACGTTGGCAACTTTATAAACAATTACGTAATTGGTGATGATTGCTACATATCGAATGTATCAACGATTGAAACAACCGAATGCGCCAATTATGGCGAAGGAAATCTAATATCCGTGCTTAATGAAATGGGCGATGGCAATCTGGTTCTTTTCGGAAATTTGAACAGCCAGTTTGCCGCATTCATGGTAAAACATTTCCACGACAAAGAGTTAAAAGACATCGTAAGACGGCTCATACAAGAAGAAATAAAAAAAAACAAAAACAGATTGTGGCACTATAGGCTCCGGGGTAAAAATAATCAATACCAAGGAAATAACCAACACAAACATATGCGAAGGCTGCGAAGTAAATGGTGCCGCACGGCTAAGCGACTGCACGGTATTGAGTTCGTTGGAGGCCAATGTATATATAGGTACAGGTGTGATATGCGAAAATTCCATAATAAGTGATGGCTCGAGTATCACAAATTCGGTTAAGATACAAGACTGCTTCATAGGCGAGGCGTGTGTTATAAGCAATGGGTTTACGGCCTCTTCGAGCGTATTTTTTGCCAACAGCTACATGAGTAACGGTGAGGCCTGTGCGGCTTTTTGCGGTCCGTTTTCGTCTAGCCACCACAAAAGTTCATTGCTAATCGGTGGAATGTTCAGTTTCTACAACGCAGGTTCGGCCACCAACTTCTCAAACCACGCTTACAAAATGGGACCAATGCACTGGGGCGTGCTTGAGCGAGGAACGAAGACGGCAAGCGGAGCCTATTTGCTAATGCCGGCAAATATCGGCACTTTCAGTGTTTGCTTCGGGAAACTTATGCATCATCCAGATACTCGAAATTTGCCTTTTTCATATCTGATTGCCTACGGCGATAATATGTACCTTTCTCCGGGACGAAACATAACTACCGTAGGGCTTTATCGTGATATTCGTAAATGGCCCAAACGCGACATCAGACCAAAGGGGGCGCAAAAAAGCATAGTCAACTTTGACTGGCTATCGCCGTTCAGCGTGGGGGAAATCATAAAAGGTAAGAAAATTTTGGAAGATTTGTGTGCCTCGTCCGGTGCCAATGTGCCGAGTTACAATTTTCACGGATATATAATAAACGGGCCTTCGCTACATAAGGGAATAAAATATTACGATATAGCTTTGCGCATTTACATGGGGGCTGTGTTGAAGAGGGAGTTGAAAAGAGACTCGCAGCTAAGTGCGCCAACAACCATGGTGGGACAAGGGGATTGGGCAGATCTCTCCGGTTTGCTTTTACCCATTTCGGAAGAACAGCGCATGGTGGACGATATAAAAAATGGAACTTTGCACACCATTGAATCCATAATATCCCGCTTTGAGGAAATCAACAAAAACTATAGAAAATATCAGTGGGCATGGACTTATAGCTTGATTTTAGACTATTATAATCTAAAAGAACTCACTATCGAAGATGTGGCGCGCATAAGGCAAGACTATATAACAGCGCGCAGAGCATGGATTGCAGAAATACGAAAGGATGCAGAAAAAGAATACAGCATGGGAGATGTGGAAAAGGATGTGTTTGACAATTTTATAGACAAACTTGACCACGAGGTGGATTTTGAAAATTAAAAGTTATGTTGACCACAACCATAGGGAACAAAAAAGCGGCATCGTAAAGCAGCCGGAGGCATGAGAATTAAAAACTCAACTTTCGCCGTTGCATGGGATAAGGCCGTAACATGTTAGAGACTGTGTATGCAACAAGGGCATAAGGCAAAGGGGAGAATATAAATCGTATCGTAAGTTTAAAGGTTAACATTTGGCATGTCACTCCTTTTTTATACTTATAATGCAGAAATTAAATGCAAAATTAGTAAGTTTGCGTTATGATGTATGAAATGGGAAAGGCCATGCCCGAAGGCTGTACTTTATTGAAGGGAACCTCTTTTGTTGATGAACGGGGAGTGCTTACATTCGTGGAAGGACGAGTGTTGCCTTTCGCTGTAAAACGCATTTTTTGGATATCATCCGTACCTAAGGGAAAGAAGCGCGGAGGCCATGCACACAGAACATGTAGCGAAGTAGTATTTGCAGCGACAGGCTCTTTTTGCATACATCTCAGCGATGGAATTAAACATACGACTATAAGGATTTCATCTCCGGGAGATGGTGTTGTTGTTCCTGCAGGGGTATGGTGCGATTTGGATGAATTTAGTGCAGATTGCGTTTGTGTGGTGGCGGCATCGCAGGCATACGATCCCCAAGGATACATTAACTCCTACGAGGCATATTTGGAATATCGTAAAGAAAATCATTATGAGAGTCCTGCCCTATAACCCAGCCATGGCGAGTGAATGGGATTCTTTTGTAAGGAAAAGCAAAAACGGCACATTCCTCTTTTGCAGAAATTTTATGGATTATCATTCAAAGCGCTTTGTGGATTCGTCTTTGGTTTTTATGGACAAAAAAAACAGAATTTGCGGGCTTTTTCCCGCCAATGTAAAAGATAGCACGATATATTCTCACGAAGGCTTGACTTACGGTGGCTTCATATTGGATGAAAAGAGCGTGCAATCTTCAGTAAACGAAATGTTTGCCCTTGCTTTGGATTTTTACAGAAAAGAATACCTGTCTGAAACATTGGTGTATAAGCCTGTACCGCATATTTATCATAAACTGCCAGCAGAAGAAGACCTGTATGTATTATTTCGCGCAGGTGCTAATTTGGTGCAGCGCAGTGTCTCCTCTTCACTTTATCCCCGCAATCATCCTAAACAACGTCAAAGCCGGCGCGGAGGGGTTGTAAAAGCCTTGAAAAACGGTGTGGAGATAGAAGAAATATCGGATGCGGATAGTAAGGAGCTGAAAGAGTTTCATGATATTCTTGCTTTTGTGTTGAAAGAAAGGCATAAAGCAACCCCGGTTCATTCATACGAGGAAATGCGATTGCTGATGAAGAGATTTCCCAAAGAAATAATGCTATATGTAGCTAAGCGCCAAGGAGAAGTTGTAGCGGGCTCTTGGGTGTTTATAACCCCGGTAGCAGTTCATACGCAATATTTGGCGGCATCGGATATGGGGAAGGCAACAGGGGCAGAAGACTTGCTTATAGATTGGCTGATATCTACACGTTTTCGTGAGAGCGTTTTTTTTGATTTCGGAATCTCGACAGAGAAAGGTGGGAGGGTTCTGAATCAGGGGCTTATTTTTGAAAAAGAAGGCTTCGGAGCTCGCTCTGTATGTTATGACGTGTATGAACTAAATATATGTGATGCTCAGAATAAAATAAAAGGTTTAGTATGATGGAATATCTCAACCTGCGTAAAATAACAAATCTTTACCAACCGCAAATAGAACAAGCGGTGCTGGACGTTGTAAGAAGCGGAGTGTATTTGTATGGGGAGCAGGTAAAGGCATTTGAAAAAGAATATGCGGCCTTTTGCGGTGCAAGCCATTGTGTAGGAGTGGCAAATGGGTTGGATGCTCTGACTCTGATACTGGAAGCATATAAAAAAATGGGAGGGTGGAGCAACGGAGATGAAGTCATAGTGTCTGCAAATACCTTTGCTGCAAGTTTTCTTTCTGTTGTACGTGCAGGCTTGGTGCCGGTGGCATGTGATGTAAACAGTGATGACTACCTTGTAAACCCATATTTGATAGAGGAAAATATAACAAAGCGCACACGCGCTATAATTGCGGTACATATATACGGAGCGGCTTGCGATATGAACAAGATAAATGCAATAGCCAAACGGTATGATTTGAAAGTAATAGAGGATGCGGCTCAAGCGCATGGAGCGTTATATGAAGGAATAAAGAAAACCGGAAATTTAGGTGATGCCGCAGGTTTTAGCTTTTATCCCGCCAAGAATCTTGGGGCGTTGAGCGATGCAGGGGCTGTTGTTACTAATGACGAACAACTTGCTTTGACAGTAAGAACAATGGCAAACTATGGGTCTGACACGAAATACCACCATACAATGCTTGGTATTAACAGTCGTATAGATGAGATGCAGTCGGCGGTTTTGCGAGTGAAATTAAAATATATAGAAAAAGTAAATATGCGTAGGCGGAAAATAGCAAAGGCCTATAACGACGGTATAGCAAACCCTGCAATAACTCTTCCTTATGGAGGAAAACTGACCAATAGCGTATATCATGTATATCCGGTATTTTGCAATCGACGTAATGAATTGAAACAATATTTGGAAGACAAAGGCGTGATGTCTATTATCCATTATCCAATACCTCCTCATAAGCAGATTGCTCTTAAAAGGGTGGTGAAATGTGCAGGCGCTCCGGTTACGGAAAAAATAAGTGCAGAGGAACTGAGTATCCCGATTAATTCAGCAATGACAGAAAAGGATATAGAAGACGTATTACGTGTGATAAATTCATTCAAATGATCACTGTTGAAGTTTTAATATGCACAATAAACAAGGGGGTTGTACGTATTTTGGACAATCTTATCCCCCCTCGGGTTGATGTGAAATATATAGTGTCCTATCAGTATACAGACGAACGCTATTTGGAGTTGATACCAGCTGCTTTGGTCGAACGACAAGATGTTTTTTTTGTCAAGCGAAAAGGCAAAGGACTTTCCAACAACAGAAATTTCGCATTGAGCTTGGCAAAGGCAGATATAATTGTCTTTGCCGATGATGATGCTCGATATTCAGAAGAGAGCTTCAACATAATTGAACAGACTTTTGAATCTCATCCGGATCTTGATGTGGCTTTTTTTCAAGCATCAACCTACACAGGGCGGGCTTTGAAAAAATATCCGAACCACGAGTTTGACTATCGTAACCGCCCGAAAGATATGGAGATTTCGGCTCTTGAAATGGCTTGTAGAAGGAAAAGCGTTCAAGGCAAAATGCTTTTTGACGAACGATTTGGCCTGGGAAAAGATTGTCTCACGTGCGGAGAGCAGGATATTTGGCTCATGGAAGCAGAAAGAATGGGACTAAAAATGAGATATTTCCCTAGAAAAGTGGTGGAAACATCAACTTTGTTGAAGCAGCGAATGATTTATGTTGATGCAGGAGTGCAACGTTCGTTTGGTGCGATAGCCTATTTCCGTTATGGGATACGCGCTTACATTTATTGTTTAAGGTTTTCTTTGAATGCAGCGTTTGCAGGTATGTGTCATTTTGTGCCAATGTTTTGCCAAATGGTGCGGGGAATAAGTTTTTTGCGCCACAATCCAAAAACAAAATGACAATAGAAGTACTGATATGTACAATAGGTGAGGGAATAAAAAAAACAGTAAATGTCCTTGCCTGTGCAAGAGCGGATGTGAAGTATCTCATCTCGTTTCAAATTACAAGAGATTCAGATTTGAAATTAGTCCCGGATGTGCTGAACAAGCGTTCAGATGTGTCTCTCTTTCCTGTATATGGCATTGGACTTTCTGCCAACCGCAATCATGCCATTAGTCATTCTACAGGAGATGTTGTTGTTTTTGCAGATGATGATAACCGTTATACATGGGAATACTTTGATACGTTGCTCAATATTTTCGGCAAAAATCCTCAAGCCGATGTGATATGTTTTCGCTCTGTTTTGTATGATGGACGTTTACAAAGAAAATTTCCCGATTTTTCTTTTGATGTGAAATTTCCTCCAAAAGGGTACTACGTGCGTTCGTGCGAGATTGCCCTTCGCAATAACGGCAATTATCCCGAATTCGACACCAACTTTGGTTTGGGCAGTGAGTACCTTGCTTGCGGTGAAGAGGAAGTTTATGTGCATGATTTGATCAAAAGTGGGTTTAAAGTGATTTACTGCCCGGTAACAGCCGTCGGCACGGCATCAAACACAACAGGTGCAATGTTTTTGACTTCTGCGTCAGTGCGTCGGTCTAAAGGCGCGGTTCTTTCGGCAATTCATGGATGTTGGGGGGCTTTACCGAGATTACTGAAATATGCAGTTTTTAATGTAAAAGGTATGTCAAGGCTCAAAGCTCTGTATGATATGCTTTCCGGAGTGGTTTATGCAAAAAAGATAGGACGATGTTGATAAGCGTTGTTATACCGGCGTACAATCGTGCTAAATATATAGAACGCACGCTAAGATCTATAAAAGATCAAACCTACCGTCCTTTGGAGTTGATAATAGTAGACAACAATTCTACCGATGCAACAGAATGTGTCTGCAAAGAGTTCATGAGGAGGGAAGAAGATGCAAATTTCAAAATAAAGTTTTTCGAAGAAACGCATCCGGGAGCCTCGGCGGCACGCAATACCGGATTAAAGGAGGCAACGGGTGAGTGGGTGAGCTTTTTTGATAGCGATGATGTAATGTCCCCTTTTTTTTTAGAAGACGCAGCAAACAAAATAAAAAACAATCCGAAAACAGAATTGGTGGCTTGCGCCACGTGTGTTGTTAGAAAAAAGAGTAACTCAAGCGGATATATGCGTAGGAATAGGGTTTTCCTTTATACTGCGGATGTGGGAGCGCATATATTGATGGGGGAACTTTCCACACAGTCGTTCATAGCAAAAACAGAGTTTATACGCAGAATAGGCGGATGGAATGAAAAGCTCATGCGATGGAACGACTGGGAGCTTGGCGTGCGCATACTTCTCGCAAAGCCGGGTATGGTATGGCTAAAAGAAAGAAGGTATCACTGTATCCTTGAACATAAGGACAGCATTACCGGCGAGTCTTTTTCTTCATCCGTGCCTCACCTTGTCAAAGCTATGGAGACAGTAAAAAGAGATTTATCGGGAAAAAGCCACGTAAATAAATCAGCCCTGTTAGCATTATATTTTAGAGCGAATATTCTTCAAGGGAAGATCAAGCGCGAGGGTCATGCGGGAATGCCCATATCGTGGTTACGCAGGTTTACGCCTAATAAATTTATGGATTACAATTTCTCCCGCTTTTTACGTTTTTACACATACATAGGGGGCAGGGGAGCATGGAAAATTGCATTGTGGTATTTAAAATTATTGCGGCAATAATGCTTTGTACGCAATACTGTTTGCTGTTGCTTTTGTTTCGTAGAATATCATAATAAAAAAAAAATTGATTGTCTCTCGACAACCAATCTTCACTAACCTTAAATCTAATACCATGAAAACGATGCAAAAGTACTTCTTTTATATTTACTGACAAATCATATGAGGGAAAAAAAGCGAAACAACCGCATTTTGTGGCTTGTATCATTACTATTGCAAGGTTTGAGTATCAAAAAGTAGTATATGGTAATGTGCGTCTCATTCTATATACAAAACAAGACCTTTTAAGTACTCCCCTTCCGGATGATAGATGTTTATTGGATGGTCTGCACTTTGATGTAGCTGGTGTATGATCTTTGCTTTTCTTCCGCATTGTGCTGCGGCGGTGAAAACAGCCAAACGAAATTGCTCTTTGCTTATCGCTTGTGAGCAGCTGAAAGTAAAAATAATGCCTCTTGGCGCGATTTTTTCCATTGCTTTTTGGTTGAGCCTGGTATATCCGCGCAATGCGCTTTTTACGGCATCGTGGTGCTTTGCAAAAGCCGGAGGGTCAAGAATAATAAAATCATATTTGTCTTTCTCGATGCTTTGCAAGAATTTGAATGCGTCTTCGGCAAATGCTTCATGCTTTTTGCAGCCGGGAAAATTCAATTCCACGTTTTGGTTTGTAATGTCAATTGCTTTTGCCGAACTGTCAACAGAATGAACCATTTTAGCACCTCCGCGCAGGGCATAGATAGAGAAGCCGCCGGTATAACAAAACATGTTAAGAACATTCTTTCCGAATGCGTAGTTTTCTGTGAGCTTTCTGTTGCATCGCTGGTCCACAAAGAATCCTGTTTTTTGCCCCTTTTCCCAATCTATATGAAATTTCAATCCGTTTTCTAATGCTATGTTATCTGCAGTTTTGCCAATGATAAATCCGTCATGTTCTTCTGCTTCGTCTGCATAGGGTAGTGTGGTGCCGCTTTTGTAATATACAGAGGAGACTTTACCTTCCATTACATCTATTATTGCTTGGGCAATGTCGTATCTTGAAAGATGCATTCCGGTGCTGTGGGCTTGCATAACGGCCGTTGCGCCATATATGTCAATAATCAGCCCCGACAGGTTATCGCCTTCGCCGTGAACAAGACGGAATGTGTCTGTTTCAGGGGTATTGGCGAGTATGGTCCGGCGTAAATAAAGTGCTTCTTTTATGTGTCTGTGCCAAAAGCCGGCGTTTATTTCTTCGTTTTCAAACGTGAGAATTCTTACGGCAATAGACCCACGTTGATAATGTCCGCTGGCAATGTATGCTCCCTCGGAATTAAAAATTTTTACTATATCTCCGTCAGAGATACCGTTATCCATTTTGGCTATAGCTCCGGAAAACACCCAAGGATGGAAACGCCGCAAGCTGGAGTCTTTGCCTTGCTTAAGTATTATGTTCTTGTATGTGTTCATCGTTTTTGTCTGATAGTATGTAGTCTTTTTGAATTTTCAGCCTGTTGAATTCGTTGTAGAGGTTCAGGCACGCCCAAGCGTCTGTTGCAGCGTATTTTTTTTGTGCTTCAGTAAGTGTTTCAGCTTCCCAATTGCTAAGTCTTTGTCCTTTGGATATTTTTTCCCTAAATAGATTTGCGTATATTTTTTGCAGAGACAAATCTTTTATTCCAAATTCGGGGGCAATCGTCTGTATGTCGATAAAATTGCCAACGCGAAAATCTCCCCTTCTGTGTAAGGAGAGTATGTCATCGTGTAAGGACAATCCTACTTTTAGCGTTTTTCTGTTGGAGAGGAATTTTTTTACGGGTTCACACAGCCCGATAATATTTAGGCGAAACAGGAAACATATGTCAGCAGTTGACACTTGCAAAAGTGCCACTTTATGTGAGATGCCTTTGTGAAAAGACGGTTTGGTTTCTGTGTCTATGCCTGTTATTGGTTGACGGCATAGGAAATCACAGGCTTTTTTTGCCTCGGTTTCGGATGATATTACAATTATTTTCCCTTCAAATACCACGCGTGGCATTTCATTTATATCTTCTTTCGATATTGTTTGTTGCAGGTAGGTCATGATTGCATTTGTTGTTAAATGTCTGTGCCGGAATTGTACATGATTTCATGCATAGGGCGCATTACATTTACGAGTATCTGTCCCCAGCGTTCTGCAAAGCTGTCGGATATTTCACACAGAGCCGCGTATGTGGATTCTTCGTTGTCTTGTTTGAATATGTACAGAAAATCGGCGATCTCTTGATAGATGTCTGCAAGACTTTCTGAAACAGTGCAATGTATTGGGTCGTCGCTATATTTAAAATCTTCAACAAATACATCCAGGTAATCATCCAAATCTTTCATTATGGCTGCAACGCCACATGCAACCGCGCGGTAGTCTGCTGCCTTTACAAAGTGTTCTGTGTAAAAAATTTCGTCTGTCTTGAAATTTAGCACAATTAAAGCTTTAATGTATAGTAGGGGCAGTATTTTAATCATAGTGCCGACAAAAGCCTCGCGTGTTGTGAATTTGGCGTTTTCTATTCGCTTGCAAAATTCAATTCCCACAGTAACAAACTCCATAATGTCTTTGCTGTGGTATTTTGAAATTTCTGTCATATTGAATACTTAATATGTTGATGTGAAAAGCAGTTGCGCAAAATTACAAAATTAAAATTAGGCACTGTATAAAACAATGCAGAAGATTTGTTTTAAGCCGGATGAATAACGAATGGGCCGTAACGAATGTTTGTTGCTGCAAGCCGGGGCTGATTTTAAAAATTCTTGCAAAGCAAAAGCCTCTATGTTGAGGCGCATGCTGTAATTGTTGTGTAATATTTTGAATTGCAGGTGATTGATTTGGCAGACAAATAATTTGTTAACAGTAATTGTTTCGGGCAATGACAAAGGCGAAAAAAAGTTCCGATGTAGTTTGAATTATGTCTGATATAGTTTTTTCTATGTCAGACATGGTTTTTCCTACATCAAACATTGTTTTTATTTCGGATAATATCGGGTGGCACCTGCATACTGGTGTTTGGAATCAAAATATCATGCAAGCAGAGTGTTTGCGTTTGCTTTCATGAATATTTTCGTGGAAATCTAACCAAAATGCAAATGATGCTTGTTGTTCCCAATATTATGGGATAATACATATATGAAAGGATGCCTATAGGTTGAACCCGTGATAGTGCGGAAGCCATTAAAATTTGTGCGCCGTATGGGATCAGACCTTGCACAACACATGAGAATGTGTCAAGAATGCTTGCTGATTTGCATGGATTTATATTAAACCGGCGGCTAAGGTCTTTGGCAATCTTACCAACCGAAATAATGGCTACGGTGTTGTTTGCCGTGCATACGTTGGTAATACCAACCATGGCACCTATGGCAAGTTCTCCTGCGCGTTTGCTGTTAATACGTCGTGAAATTTTGTCTATGATAAAATTTATGCCGCCATTTTCACGTATTATTTCGAGCATTCCCCCTGCAAGCATGGATATTATTATAAGTTCTCCCATTGATATAATGCCATTCCCCAAAGATGCCATCCAATTTTCAATATTTAAAATCCCCAAGGAAATGCCTGCAATTCCTGTAAGCAGGTTGCCAATAGTCAGCACGGTAAACACGTTCATACCACAGATAGCCGTAGTAAGTACAACTATATATGGCAGGGTTTTTATAAGGTCGTAAAATGTTATATTGGTAAATTCGTGTGGCTGATTATTGCTTATAAAAACATACAAAGCCACGGTTATTATTGCGGCAGGCAAAGCAATAAGAAAATTTGCTTTGAATTTGTCATTAAGCTCGCAGCCTTGCGTTTTTGTGGAAGCTATTGTGGTGTCGGAAATGAATGAAAGGTTGTCTCCAAAAAACGCACCGCCCACAACCGATGCAACGATAATAGCGGCCGGTTCACCCATGGAATTGGCAATGCCTACGGAAATAGGCACCAAAGCTGCAACAGTACCAACGGAGGTGCCGATGCTTAGGGAAACAAAGCATGAGGTTATAAACATTCCTGCCAAAATAAGTTGTGAGGGAAAAAAATACAGGGCAACCTTTACCACAGAGTCAATGGCTCCGATGTCTTTGGCGGTTTGCGCAAATGCGCCGGCAAGAATGAAAATCCATATCATAAGCATAAGATTTTCTTGTCCGGCTCCGCGTGAGAAAATTTTTATTCTTTCGGCTATACTTTTATGCCTAAGTGTAAAAACAGCATAAATGGATGATATACAGAATAGGGCAGAAAGGGAAATTTTGTAGAAATCTCCGGTAATAAGGAATGTGGCAATGAAAAGAAAAAAGAAAAACAGCATCGGACTTATGGACAAAAATCCGCTTATGTATGCTGTTTGTAATTTGTTTCTTTTAACTGGCGGCATACTTGAATTATTTTTCTATAGACAAATCAGAAACAGAAAAATCGCGCATCACCATACTTCTGTCAACATAGCCCTTAATCCCATCTATTTTCCCTCTTTGTGTGTATTGCCATGCAGTGTATGTTTGACCATCATCGAGCGTTGGCTCATCTTCCCTATACCTCGCAATCATAATCCTGTATCCTTTGAAATGCCCGCAAAGGTGTTTGTTATAAAAATTCTGGAATGTATATATAAGAGGCTTGCAACCATAATGCTTTTCCATTTTGGTCAAGAAGAGACGAAGACCGTTTATGAAATCTTCCTTGGATTTTAAGCCGCGTTTTTCTACGTCTATTATAGGTGCCAAATCCTGTTCTTCTTTTAGTATTTGCGAAGTTATGTTTTTGAATTGTAGCTCTGCGTTTGCATCGGGGCGGTAATAGTGATAGCTACCCACTTTTAGTCCCACCCTTTTAGCTTCACTTATGTTTGTACGGTAGTAGTCGTCTATAAGGGTTTCTCCTTCGGAAGCTTTAATATAAACGTAGCTGATTAACTTTGTTTGTGCTACGGCGTTCCAGTCAATGTCTCCCTGGTAATGTGATACATCAATACCCTCGTTGATTAAGCCGGCCCATTGAATGCCGCTATTTAGCTTTGCCTCGCGTGGAATTGCTATTGTTTTGGCTTGAATGGCTTTGGGAGGAATATCGTCCGGCAAAATAATTGAGACTGCCGTTGTGTTTTTGTGCAACTTATGGTCATCTCTACCGAATGCTAGTGTTGCATGAGATAATAATAACGCTAATATGCCAATGTATATTTTGTATGAAGACATAATTACCCAAAATCAATGTTTGCGCTTATGCAAAACGCACATTTGCAAAAATATAGAAATAATCCGAGATTTAGTTATGATGTAGCGTTATTCTTTTTAAAAAACGTCATTTCCCTTTTTTATAGTGCAATAATGAAATCTGTGGTAGTAGGGTGAACGATGAAAAAATAAAAGGTGATACACGCCAAAATAGGGAACATGCACCACCTTTTTTATTTGCTTGCATTAAACAGCGTTATTGCGCGGGCTCTTCTGCGGGTTTCATGTTGGTGTATACGTTTTGTACATCGTCAAAATCCTCCAGCAATCCCACCATCTTGTCGATGGTCTCGCGTTCTTCGGGTTTTACATCCTTTAAGTCGTTGGGGATATATGTGAATTCGGCACCGATAACGTCAAACCCATGTCCTTCGAGATATTGCTGTATCTGTCCGAAGCTTTTCGGGTCTCCGTATATGGTGATGGAGTTTTCTTCTTCATCCTCGTCATAATCATCTTCCACGCCGTAGTCAATAAGATCAAGAATGAGTTCGTCCATATTCAATCCGTCCTTTTTATGGAAAGAGAAAACACTTTTGTGGTCGAAAAGGAATGCCAGCGAACCCATTGTGCCGAGGTTTCCTGAGAATTTGTTGAAGATTGAGCGCACATCAGCCACAGTGCGTGTGGGGTTGTCGGTAAGTGTGTCAACGAGGATTGCGACTCCGTGCGGACCGTATCCTTCGTAGGTCATGTTTTTGTAGTCGCTTTGGTCTTTATCGCATGCGTTTTTTATGGCGCGCTGTATATTATCTTTTGGCATGTTCTCGCGCTTGGCGTTTGCGATAATGGCGCGCAAATGCGGGTTGTTTTCCGGTTCCGGACCGCCCTCGCGTACAGCTATGGTTATTTGTTTGCCTATTTTGGTGAACGTGCGGGCCATGTGTCCCCAGCGTTTCAGTTTTGTAGCCTTACGGTATTCAAATGCTCTTCCCATTGGTTTGAAGTTTTAGTGTTTTATATTTGAATTTTATTTTTTTATCGTTGCTGTGCCCCGGTTTCGCGTGCAAGATTATTCATTATGTTTTTCATAACCTTGTCGGTGCGCTCGTCCGTAAGCGTCTTTTCCGGGTCTTCAAGAATGAAGTTCACCGCATAGCTCTTCATGCCTTCTCCTATGTTTTTGCCCTCGTAAACATCAAACAGCTCAACGCTTTTCAAAAGTTTCTTCTCTGTGGCGCGTGCCACGCGCTCTATGTCTGCGAATTTCACGTTTGACTTTACAAGCAGTGCGAGGTCGCGACTTACCGGCGGGAATTTACTGAGTTTGGAATACACAATTTTATTCTTGCGAGTCATCTTCATCAGGTTTGTCCAGTTTATGTCGGCAAAGAGCACGTCTCCGGAAATACCGAATTTGTTCAGAATTGTATGCTTTACGATGCCCACTTCGGCAATTTGCTTTCCGTTGTGTGCGGAGTATATTAGCGAAACGCTCATAATGTTGCTGCCACCTGCTTCGCTTATGCTCAACGCCTGCGCCTGCACCCCAAGGCGGCGAAATACGTTTTCAACGTGTGCTTTCAGTTCGAAAATGCTTGTTTTTTCGTTTTCCCTAACCCACGAGTTGTAGTTGCGCTTCCCGGCAAGCCACAACCCCATGTGCATTTCTTCACTGTAGGCGGCGAAATGATTGTCGTCCGTGAGCTTTGCGGCATCGTAGTGGTAGCAGTTTCCGAACTCAAAAAATCTCAAATCCTCGATTTTGCGGTTCAGGTTGCGCAGAATGTTTTCCAATCCGCCGAAGAGCAGCGTCTGGCGCATAACCCCCAAGTCGGAACTCAGGGGGTTCATTATTTTGACGGCGGTGTCCAAAGACATGTCGCTGAGCGGCTCGTAATATGAAGTTTTTGTAAGCGAGTTGTTCATGACTTCATTGAACCCATATCCAACAAGCTGCTCGCTTACAATGTTGCGCAACTTGTGCGAACGGTCTTCCTCGCCTTCGATTGTAAGCGTGGAGTTTATTGAGGCGGGGATTTCCACGTTGTTGTAACCGTATATGCGCAGAATGTCTTCCACTACATCGCAGGGGCGTGTAACGTCAACCCTGTATGGGGGCACAGCGAGTTTCAGACCGTCTTCGCGGTCTTCAAGGATTTTCATTTCAAGGCTCGTTACTATTTCCTTTATTATGCCCTTGTCAATGGTTTTCCCCATAAGGTTGAAGGCATAGGCGTAATGCAAGTCAACAATGAAGTCTTTGGCTTCTTCTTTCCTTACGTCCTTTATGTTCATGGAAATCTTTCCGCCGGCAAGCTCTTTGGCGAGTATAGCCGCTTGTTTCAGAGCGTAGATTTGCCCATTGGGGTCGATGCCGCGTTCAAAGCGGAAGCTTGCATCGGTGGATAGTCCGTGCCGACGTGCGCTTTTGCGAATCCATGTGGGGTTGAAGTACGCGCTTTCAAAAAGCACATTCTTTGTGGTGTCGTATGTGCCGGAGCCTTTGCCGCCAAATACGCCGGCAATGCACATGGGTTCTTCGGCATTGCAGATGGCAAGGTCTTTATCGGATAGTTTGTGCTCCACGCCGTCAAGTGTAGTGAACGGAGTTCCTTCGGGCATGGTGCGCACCACCACTTTGTTGCCTTTTATCATGTCGGCATCAAAGCAATGAAGCGGTTGGCCGTATGCCATCATTATGTAGTTGGTTATGTCAACAATGTTGTTGATTGGGCGCAATCCTATTGTTTCGAGTTTTGCCTTCAGCCATTCCGGACTATCCTTAACCTGGCAGTCCTTTACTGTTATTGCGCAGTATCTTGGGCACGCTTCGGTGTTTTCCACCTCAACAGCTATATTCAAATCATCGTTGTCGATTTTGAAATCGTCAACAGAGGGGCGGTGCAGGCTTGTTTCATATCCGTTGCGCACAAGCCATGCATACAAGTCGCGTGCAACTCCGTAGTGTGAGCAGGCATCAGCCCTGTTTGGAGTTATGTCTATTTCGATTACATAATCACTTTCCAGGTTGTAGTACGTGGCGGCGGGAGTACCGGGAGCGGTTTCAGAGGGAAGAACTATAATGCCGTTATGGTCTTTTCCCACGCCAATTTCGTCTTCTGCGCAAATCATTCCGTAGCTGTCTACGCCGCGCAAACGCGATTTCTTGATTTTGAATTCCTTGTCGCCGTCGTACAGCACGCAACCTATGGTGGCGACCATCACCTTTTGCCCGGCGGCAATATTTGACGCTCCGCATACAATTTGCACGGGTTCGCTTTCTCCTATGTTCACGGTGCAAATGTGCATATGGTCGCTATCGGGGTGGGGGGCGCAGGTAAGCACTTCGCCAACCACAACGCCTTTCAAACCGCCGCGAATGGCGGGTTTCTCTTCCACGGAATCAACTTCAAGCCCTTCCGATGTCAGTGCATCGGCAACTTGTTGCGGAGTAAGGGTGAAATCCACATACTCTTTAAGCCATTTATATGATATGTTCATAATCTTATTGTTTGCAGTTTCAAAAGTTGCGCGGCGCAAACGGCAAAGGTCGGGCGGGCGCAATTTCAGACGCAAAATTACAACTTATCGGGCTAATTATGAAACAAAAGAAGTAAAAATCCAACTAATGCAGAACTCCTTTGTGTTTGCGGTAAAGTGGGAAAAGGATTGGCCGGAATGTGGAGCGATGGCATTTGGCATGTGGAAAGTCGCGCGAAAGTGCTTTTGTGCGGGTAAAAGCAATTCTCATGCATTGATATGGCAATGGGCGCAAATAATGGCGATAAAAGTAATGCGCAGGAAACATGTCGATAATGCCAAATATTAAAGGCTTGGTAAGTTTTTGTTTTTCAGAAGTATGCAAGCAGAGAAAAAAGGTCTGATGTAGTTTGAATTATATCAGACATAATTTTTCCTACATAGGACATGTTTTTTCCTGCATCAAATGTTGTTTTCGGGGTGTTGGGGAAAGGATGGGCGATAAAGGTTTAGCAATAATTGTAGGGGCGTAGCCATACGCCCCTACAAAAGGCGCGATTCGTTGATTGATGTTACCGTATGCTTTTGTGGTGCATTGTGTTTTTACTTCACGTCGTAAATACTTTTGTATATGTCGATGCCTAAGCCTCCTTGCTCATATACTAAACGGCATTGCTTTTTGCCTTGCAGCTTTTTTATGTTGTCTTTGTTTTCAAAATCCGTAGTGCTGCCGTCATCGAACCTTACGGTAATTTTCTCTTCCTCTGTTTGCGGAAGTATTGTCGCTGTTTTTAGCGTATCGCCTTTTGAAAACAGGATGTTTGCTCCAAGCACGGCACATACAGTTGCGCAGACAATAAAGATGACTTTGCCTATATGATGTTCGAAAGAGTGCAGGAATTTTGCGAAGCCGGAAAAAGGCGTGTCTGCCGGTTTTATAATGCTGGTAATTGCTGTCAGCACAATGACGGCAATAGCGGCATACGGCGGATTAATCCAGCAGTCTGTGTAGAACATCAGTTTTAATGCGCCAAGCAACAAAGCCGCTTCCGCAATTAGCAGAATTATGCCTCCGAGGCAGGAAGCGTCTTGCCTTATGGCTTGCAACTTGCTTGTTTGGGCTTGTATGGCGAAATCCTTGCCGTTTATGATACCGTGGGTGTCAATGCGCTTCGGGCGCGGCATGTAATTATTGGAGATAGCAGGATTTTCTTTGAGACATATAGGATGTGCGTAAGAATCATCGCTTTCTGTATTTTCAGGAAGCTTTTCAAGCAGCTCGTCCTCTTCATCTATATCCTCTGTGTAGCTTTTCCCATTTTGCGACGTGAACTCAAAATCGTAGTCCTTGTTCATCGTAACGCAGATGTCGTCAGAAACTTTGCAGCCTCCCTCTGCAAGACCGCCGTCAAACACGCCGTAAACACTTACAACAGGGTTGTTGGTGTCGTCTTCTACGCACGAAGCCGCGATGTGTATGCGGGAAAGCATTTCAAGGTAATTGTACAAAATTCTGACACCGCCGGGGAATGTAACGGCATACGTGTATTTTTCGCCGGTAGGGCAAAGGCGCATATTAAGGCTGAAACCTTGCCCGCTTGCCTGTTTGGCGGCGTTTTCCAATATTTCGGTCGCCATTGTTTGTGTGGCGTTTTTGATTACAATCACAGGTGGGTGCATGGGTAATAATAGTAGTGTAAATCTGTGCAAATGTAAAATAAAAAGCCGGACAGTGTGAGTGTTTTATTAAATTTGTGGCAGGGAAAGCGTTATTTGAAGAAAACGCTTTGGTATGGCGGAAAATATAAAGATACAATTCATAAATATGAAACGAACAATTATTATGCTCGCGGCTTTAACACAGTTTGCCTTTGCAACGGTAAAGGCCGATGATGTTTTCAAACACGACCGCAGCCGTTGGCTCGAAATAGCCGAACGGTCGAAACCAAAGCTCCACAAGACAGTGGTGTACCCAAAAGCCGTTGTAAAGGCGGTAAAAGACGCTTCGGCGTTTCAAGGGTGGCGGTACGAGCCGGCAGGAAAGCCGGAAGATGTGTTCAAAAGTAATTTCAGGCAGGTCAGGAGCGTTACCTTTGATCTCGGTCGGCACGCCGTGGGCTATCTGTCGCTGCATTTCAAGACTCTTAATAATTGTCAGGACGCCCCGATAAGAGTGAGGGTTTTTTGCGGGGAATTGCCGGCGGAACTGAATACACCCATGCCGGAGAAATGGACGGCGGGGTTGAGCCGTGCATGGATGCAGGACGAAATTCTTACCGTGGAGCAGATGGACACGACCGTTACTCTTGCGCGGCGTGTGGCTTGCCGTTATATAAAGGTGGATTTGCTTGCGGAATCATACGGCTTTGATTTTGCGCTTGACGGTTTGTCGTTTACGGCGGAGACATCGGCGCAGACCGACCGTATGGAATTGGCGGAAACTTGCCCGCCCGAGATACGCAAGATACGTGATGTGGCGGTGAACACCTTGCAGGAGTGCATGCAGACGGTTTATGAGGACGGACCAAAGCGCGACCGCCGTTTGTGGCTGGGAGACCTTTATTTGGAGTCGCTTGCCAATATGTATTCTTTTCAGACTCATGAACTGACAAAACGTTGCCTGTATCTGTTTGCGGGACTTTCATCCGAAAAAGGCATTATATACGCCAACAGCTTTGAAACGCCAAAACCCCACCCGCAATACGCCTGCTATTTGCTGCCGTATAACCTGCTGTTCATATCAACGTTGCTTGAGTATGTGAACGCCACGGGAGACACAACTACAGGCATGGATTTGTGGAAAGTGGGAAAGAGGCAGCTTGATGACGCTTTGGAGTATGTTGGTGAAAACGGGATGTTCAACACGTCCCATCGCCCCTCGTGGCTGTTTTTTGACTGGCGCGACGGTTTGGACGTGAATGTTTGTATGCAGGGTGCGATGATTTTTGCATTAAACCAAATGGCGGAACTCACGCAGCGTCTTGGCATCAAGGAGGATATAGGCAAATGGAAAAAGCTTGAGAGAAAGCTGAAGGCGTATGCCTTGAAGAATATGTACAGTTCCACGCGAAAGGTATTCCTTTCGGGCAAGGACAAACAGCTCTCCGTTCTAAGCCAAGTGTGGATGATAAAGTCCGGTGTGGTGTCGGGAAAGAAAGCGCAGACAGCGCTCCGCACCGCTTTGACTTCTGCAGAATCCGTAAAGCCGGGTACGCCATACGCCACTCACTATGTAATCGATGCTATGCTTGTAAGCGGAATGAAAAACGAGGCACGGCAATATATGATAGATTATTGGGGAGGAATGGTAAAGAAAGGGGCAGATACTTTTTGGGAGGCATACGACCCCAACGATGATTTTATATCGCCTTACAGGTTCTCGCCGTTGAACAGTGCTTGTCACGCGTGGAGCTGCACCCCGGTTTACTTCATTCACAAATACCCGGAAATTTTTCAAAGGGCTGATTGACATTGTGTTTTATGAAAATAAAATGCGGTTTGGAAAGTTCCAAGCCGCATTTCATCTTGTATGCAAACAGGCTTTATTTTGACAAGTTTGCTATTGTTGCAATCATAGTTGCGATTGATGCGAGTCCGGTTCCGATTGACAGCCATTGTGCAATGCCGTTTCCTGTGGATTTGGGTTTGCTTGGCACAATAATTTCGCATCCCGGTTCGGGTTTTGCGCCTTTTCCGACCTTGGCAACCATGCCATTCATATATACTATGTATGTATGGCTTTTCTTTGAGCGCATTCCGTATCCGCCGGCCTGGTTCACGTATTTTCTTATGCTATGTCCCTTGTGGTAGGGAACAGTGTTGGGATACATCACGTTGCCGGAAATTCTAACGGTGTTTGTATATTGCGGAATTTGGAGCTGGTCGCCTTCGCGCAAAACTATGTCATATTCGCTTCCGGGGTTTGCAAGAGCCTTGTCAAGCTCAATGCCTACATTGTATGTGTCGCCCAACCGCACTTTGGCAAGAGATATGGAGTCTTCGCCTGTGGCAGATTGCTGTGCCACTTTGAGAACCGATTCCATACGTGCGCGTTCCGCGCTGTTCATCTTCCTTTGCAACCGTGCGCCACGCACATATGCCATTTTGGTTACGCCTCCGGCTTTTTTTACCAGGTCGCTAAGGCGTTCGGTCTTCTTAGCCAAAGTGTAAACTCCACGGTATGTTATTTCTCCATCGATATAAACGTTTTGCTGCACGTTGTATTCCGGGCTTATTCTGACGTAAACCTCATCGTATGGCTTGAGCTTGAACGAACTATCGCCACTTATCACAAAACCGTCTTTTAGCGAAAAAGAGAAAGTCTCTGCCAGATGTTCGCTGCTTTGTGTAGAAGCCGGGTTGTTAATACGGCGAGAAACGTCAATCTTTGCCGTGGAAGCGTTGTCTTTAAGTCCTCCGGCTTGAAGTATGAAGTCTTCCAGTGTTTCGTTTTCCGCATATTCGTAAGTGCCGGGATAGAACACTTCGCCAAAGATAGAAATTTTGCGGTCCTTTTTGCGGTCTTTTGTTGACGGAACAAAGAGAACATCGCCATTTCTCAAAGGGATATCGGCAACTTTCCCGCTCAAAATCCCCTCGATGTCCACACTTTTTGCCTCGAGCGTGCGGTCTTTTTTCAGGCGATGCAGAACGGCGTGGGTCTTGAAGGCGTCCTCGGTAACTCCCGAGGCAGCTTCGATAAGCTGTTTCACTGTGTTAATATTACTTCCCACACTATACATGCCTGGACGGAACACTGCGCCTTTTGCTTCCACCATGTTGGAGTAGCGGTTTATTACGCTGTCAACGGTAACAGAGTCGGCGTCAGCAAGGCGAAACTCGTTTGTTTCAAACTCATTCACGTTGAAAACCGAATATTCCGCCCCGTCTTTGCGTATAACCCTGACAGATTTCTTGTAGGCGTCTCCCTTGAAGCCGCCGGAATATCTAAGCAGGGTGGCGAGGCTCTCGTTTTTTTTCATTTCATAGTACATCGGGCGTTTCACTTTTCCGCTTATGTTTACTAAGCAGTCGTATGGGCCTACAACAATAACATCGCCATCGTTCATGCGTATGTTTCCGCTCAGTTTGCCGTTGAGTATGTAGTCGTATATGTCCACGTTGCTAATGAGTTTGCCCTTGCGGTAAACCTTGATGTCGCGAAGCGTACCTATGTTGCTTATGCCTCCCGCCATGTATAGGGCGTGGAAAACGGAGGCGAAAGCGGAAAGAGTGTATGTGCCCGGCACTTTCACTTCTCCCATGACATTAACGGTTATGGATCTGCTTTGCCCCAAAGTCATTTTTATTTGCGATGAGCGGTAGCGGCTTCCGAGTTTTGAACGTATCAAGGCGTTAGCCTTGGAAACGCTAAGTCCGCTGATTTCAATGGGGCCGAAACCTTCAACGGTTATTGTCCCATCGGGCGACACTTCTTGTGTGAGAGATTTTTGCGAAGCTCCCCAAATGTCTATAATCACATTGTCGCCGGGACCGACCACATAGTTTTGCGGGGTGGCGATGTTCATGTTTGGCTCGAAACTAAGCAGCTTATTGTTGAAAATGTCCCGCCCGAACACTTTTTTGCGGTATTTGGCAAGCCGTTCTTCCACAAGTATATCAATACTGTCCGGGTATAGTTTACCCAACTCCTCTGTCATTTCAACAAAATCAGGGTCGTTGTCATCGTAGGTGTGCTCGTAGGCAATGCCGTTAGTGTTGTATGATTGTATTCTCCCGTTTGTCATGAGTTCGCCATCATCATCGACCTCACCCTTTTTGCGAGTTTTATTATTTTTGCGCAATCTGCTTTTTGCGTAAGTCGAATTCCCCAAATTCTTGGCATTCATTACATCATTGTTTTCCTGCATGCGTTTTTGGATGGAACGTATCTGGTCTATTTTAACGCCTCTTTGCATTAGGTGCGTTACTATTTGTGAACGAGGCGTGCCACGCTCCTGTTCGCGTACTACATAGTCAACTATTTGCTTGTCGGTCATTCCGCTTTGCGCCATAAGGTTTATTGCGGATGTCAGGGAGAATATTGCCAGTAAAAAGAAAACCTTTTTCATTGCAGGGTGTTATGATGTTTTGTGGTTTTGTTGAGCCTTTCGGTATGTTTTTATAACGTGTAAAAGCCTTAATTATTGTTCAGTTGCGCGTGGCTTTCAAAAAATAAAGTCCGCAACTGCATAACAAAACGCAGCCCGGACTTTGTGTTGTAATTCGCGGTTATTCATCGTTGCCTTCGCCGTTGTCCATGGCATCTTCGGCTTTGGGGTTGCCGCGTAGGAATTCTACGACCTTGCTTTCAACATCTTGCCGGAACTCGGGATTGTCTTTCAGAAGGTTTACCACAGAATCGCGTCCCTGTCCGATTTTTGTGCCGCCATAGCTGAACCACGAGCCGCTCTTTTTTATTATGTCGTTGTCGATTGCCACGTCAATTATTTCGCCTATGCGTGATATTCCTTCGCCGAAAATCATGTCGAACTTGCATACACGGAACGGGGGTGCCACCTTGTTTTTCACGATTTTTACGCGCACCTTGTTACCATATACCTTATCGCCGTTTTTCAATGCTTCAGACTTGCGTATGTCGAGGCGCACCGAGGCGTAGAACTTCAGTGCGTTTCCGCCGGTGGTGGTTTCGGGGTTGCCATACATTACACCTATTTTCTCGCGCAGCTGGTTTATGAAAATGCAGGTGGTCTTGGTTTTGCTTATTACAGATGTGAGCTTTCGTAAAGCCTGACTCATCAGCCTTGCCTGCAACCCCACCTTGTTTTCGCCCATCACACCTTCGATTTCTGCTTTTGGGGTGAGTGCGGCAACAGAGTCTATTACAATGAGGTCGATGGCAGCCGAGCGTATAAGCTGGTCGGCAATGTCGAGTGCCTGCTCGCCGTTGTCAGGTTGCGAAACAAGCAGGTCGTCAACGTTCACACCGAGTTTTGCCGCGTAAAAACGGTCGAACGCGTGTTCCGCGTCAATGAAAGCCGCTATTCCGCCTTGCTTTTGTGTCTCGGCAATGGCGTGTATGGCAAGGGTTGTTTTGCCCGAACTTTCGGGACCGAAAATTTCCACAATTCTGCCGCGTGGATAGCCGCCCACTCCCAGTGCGGCATCAAGCAGGATGCTTCCGCTTGGGATTACTTCCACTTTTTCGGTTTGTTCGTCTCCAAGGCGCATTATTGTGCCTTTGCCAAAGTCTTTTTCTATCTTGGCCATTGCTGCGTTTAAGGCTTTCAGCTTTTCTGTGTTTGCAGCGGGCGTTTCCTCGTTATTCTTCTTAACCATGATGTTGGGGGCTGCTATGCCCGATATGTGTTGTTTGTTAATAGCACAAAGTTAAGAATAAAATCATAAAGTCTGTTTCTTTCCAACCTTTTTTGAATATTCGTGCGGGATATTTTCAATGTGAATAGGAATGCAAAAAATAATATGTTGAAAACGTAAAAACTATGTCTGATATAGTTTTTTCTACATCGGACATAATTCAAACTACATAGGACTTGTTTTTTTTGCTTGTGTAACGCTAAAACACACAGGATGTTACATTCAAAACCATAAAAACGGCGGTTGCGCTCCGGAAAACCGGAAGCAGCAACCGCCGCACGACACAGAAATATTACGATAGAGTAATTTCGCAGAAATTGCGTTTTTATCGAATGAAGAGCAGTTCGCGGTATTTCGGAAGCTCCCACATCTTATCGCTTACGATAAGTTCAAGCTTGTCAATGTGATAGCGTATGTCGTCAAACATCGGCACAACCGTGTCGTGGTATGCCACAGCCTTTTCGCGGTTGTCCTCTATGCGGTTGGCAACTTTGCGCGCCTCGATCATTGCGTGAACCTTGTCTTCTATGTAGGCAGTGTGCTTTGAGATCTTTTCAATAAGCTCGAGATCTTTCTTGGAGTCTTCCGTGTAGCGGTCTGCGGGGAGAATTTGCTTGAGTTTGAAAGCATTGTCAACAAGCTGTGTTTGGTATTGTGTGGCAACGGGGATGATCATGCTCATGGCAAGGTCTCCGAGCACACGGCTTTCTATCTGCACTTTCTTGGTGTATGTTTCCCATTTCACCTCGTTGCGTGCCTCGAGTTCTTTCTTGGTCATTACGCCTGTGCTCTCGAACATCTTTACGGAAGCTTCTGACAGATAGTTGTCGTAGATTACCGGTACAGAGCTTTCGCAGTCCAAACCACGACGTTTTGCCTCTTCAACCCACTCTTCGCTGTATCCGTTGCCTTCGAAATGAATGGCTTTGGTCTCTTTGATAATTTCTTTGAGCACATCGAGAATAGCAGCGTTTTTCTCCTCGCCTTTGGCAATACGTGCGTCAACGGCGACTTTGAAATTATGCAGTTGTTCCGCCACGGCTGTGTTGAGCACAATCATGGCTGCGGCGCAGTTAGCCTGTGATCCAACGGCGCGGAACTCAAAGCGGTTTCCTGTAAAGGCAAAGGGCGATGTTCTGTTGCGGTCGGTGTTGTCAATAAGAAGTTCGGGAATGCTTGGGATGTCCATTTTCATGCCGTGTTTCTTGCCGAAATTGGTCATGTCTTCGGTGTCGCTCTTTTCTATGTGCTCAAGAATGCTCGTGAGTTGTGCACCGATGAACGATGAGATTATTGCCGGAGGTGCCTCGTTTGCGCCGAGACGATGGGCGTTTGATGCGCTTGATATGCTTGCTTTAAGCAGCCCGTTGTGATGGTAAACCGCAGCCAGAGTGTTGACGATGAATGTTACAAAGCGCAGATTGTCGACATCTGTTTTCCCCGGAGACATAAGTCCGATGCCCGTGTCAGTTCCGAGCGACCAGTTATTGTGCTTTCCGCTGCCGTTTATTCCCTTAAAAGGCTTTTCGTGAAGCAAAACACGAAATCCGTGGCGGCGGGCAATGTTGCGAATCAAGGCCATGATAAGCATGTTGTGGTCATTGGCAAGATTGCATTCTTCGAAAACGGGAGCCAGCTCAAATTGGTTGGGAGCAACTTCGTTATGACGCGTCTTGACGGGAATTCCGAGTTTAAGAGCCTCTATTTCGAGTTCTTTCATGAATTGCATGACGCGTGGCGGAATTGCGCCGAAGTAATGATCTTCCAGTTGCTGGTTCTTTGAACTTTCGTGTCCCATCAGCGTGCGACCCGTAAGGAGAAGGTCTGGACGCGCTGCATACAGTCCCTCGTCAACAAGGAAATATTCCTGTTCCCAACCAAGATAGGAGTAAACTTTCTTTACATCGCGGTTGAAATAATGGCAAACGTCAACTGCTGCTTTGTTTACAGCTCGTAAGGCTTTGAGCAAGGGAGCTTTGTAGTCAAGGCATTCTCCGGTATATGCAACAAAGATTGTTGGAATGTAAAGGGTGTCGTCAACAATGAAAGCCGGAGACGAAGGATCCCATGCCGAATATCCGCGTGCCTCGAAAGTGTTGCGAATGCCGCCACTTGGGAATGACGAGGCATCGGGTTCCTGCTGAACCAAAAGCTTTCCTGTAAACTCTTCGATCACACCTCCGCGTCCGTCCGGCTCGATGAAGGCATCATGTTTTTCGGCAGTGCCTTCCGTAAGCGGGGAGAACCAATGGGTGTAGTGTGTGGCTTTCATCTCAATAGCCCACCGTTTCATGCCTTCTGCAACAGCATCTGCTATGGAGCGGTCAAGAACGCCTCCGTTTTCAATGGTGTCGGTGAGCTTGCGGAACACGTCTTTGGGAAGATAACGGCGCATCTTTTCCTTGTTGAATACATTCTTACCGAAATATTCGGAAGGACGCTCCGCAGGCTGTGCAACAGCTAACGGCTTTTTACTGAAAGCCTCTTCTACTACTTTGAATCTCAATGTTGACATAAATTGTAGTTTTATGAGTTAGATTATGTTTTTATTTTTCTTTTAGATACCGGTCTATTTGGGTGGCGGTTTCACGCCCCGAAGCCATGGCTTTGACAACAAGGGTGGCTCCGTTTTTTGCATCTCCGGCAACGAATACGTTTTCCGGGAATTTCTGTTCGGGATTGCGCAGAAAACCCATTGCCAGAAGTACCATGTCGGTTTTGAATATTTCCTTTTTACCAGTTGGGCGCATTTGCGGACGACTGCCGTCTGTGGGTTTCGACCATTCGATTTCTTCAAGTTCCGCAGCTTCCACATGTCCGTTATTGCCTATGAAACGGTTTGTGTTTACAAGCCAACGCCGTGTGCAGCCTTCTTCGTGTGAGGAAGTGGTCTTGAACACTCTTGGCCATTCGGGCCATGGAGTTTCCGGGTTGTAATCAACCGGCGGTTTGGGCATTATCTCTATTTGGGTAACGCTGTTTGCCCCCTGGCGTATACATGTTCCTATGCAGTCGGAGCCGGTGTCCCCGCCTCCTATTACCAGAACGTTTTTTCCCTTGGCGTTAACGAGCTCTCCTGCCGGGAATTTTGTCCCTGCGAGAATGCGGTTTTGCTGTGAGAGCAGTTCCAGCGCAAAATATACGCCTTTCAAATCACGTCCCGGAACATTCAAGTCTCTGGGAGTGGGTGTTCCTATACATATGCAATAGGCGTCGAAGCCTTCGGGAAGGCGTTCGGGATTTATATCAGCGTTCATAACGAAGTGTATGCCTTCGGCTTCAAGAATTTTCATGCGTCGGTCTATTACGGCTTTGTCAAGCTTGAAGTTGGGAATGCCATATCTCAGAAGCCCTCCCGCAGATTCGTTTTTGTCGAAAAGCGTAACGTCATAGCCTTTGCGGTTCAAACGGCTGGCGCAAACCAGTCCCGCAGGCCCTGCACCCACAACGGCAACACTTTTCCCATTGCGTTCAATTTTTTGGGGCTCAATATAGTTTTCGCGAAAAGCAGCCTCTATTATAGCCGCTTCGTTTTCCCTTATGGTAACAGGCTCGTGGCATGAAAGGTTAAGCACGCAGCTCTTTTCGCATAAGGCGGGGCACACTCTCCCTGTGAATTCCGGAAAATCGCAGGTTTCTGACAAAATCTCGTAGGCATCTCGCCATTTCCCTTTGTACAAAGCGTCTTGCCATTCGGGTTGGCGGTTACCGAGCGGACAAGCCCAATGGCAGAAAGGCACTCCACAAGCCATGCAGCGCGATGCCTGCAAACGGCGGTCGTGGGTGTTGAGCGTTTGTTCTACTTGGCTGAAATCGTAAATTCTTTCGTGTACCGGGCGATATCCGGCTTCTTTACGGTGTATGGTTAAAAATGCTTTGGGGTCTCCCATGATTTTTCTTTCTTTGTCTTTGGTTTTATGTCTTGGAAACGACAACCTGTTAGGTTAAAATTCTGTTTGGACTGCTGCCACTTTTTCTTGAAGCTTTTTCATCTTTTCCTCTTGCAGAACTTTGGTGTATTCTATAGGCACAACCTGTATGAACTGCTCCACAAACTTGCTCCAATTATCAAGCATCCGGTGTGCAAGCTCACTGCGAGTGTACATGTAGTGTCTGCGCACGAGGTCCTTCAATTCTTTGTTAGACACGGTGTCTTCAATAAGCGACAGTTCAACGGAATCCATGTTGCAAAAGTAGTCAAAGTTTTCGTTATAGTTCCAAACGTATGCAATGCCGCCGCTCATTCCGGCTGCGAAATTCTTCCCGGTCGGGCCCAATACCACAACTCTGCCGCCGGTCATATATTCGCAGCAGTGGTCTCCCACGCCTTCAACAACAGCAGTGGCACCGGAGTTTCTTACGGCAAAGCGTTCTCCGGCGCGGCCGGAAATGTAAACCTCACCCGATGTTGCTCCGTATAGCAGAGTATTGCCTGCTATGGTGTTCTTTGATGCTTCGAAAGTGCTTCTCAATGAAGGCATAACCGAAATAATGCCACCGCAAAGACCTTTTCCAAGGTAATCGTTGGCTTCGCCCTCTAAAGTGAAATCTATCCCTTTCTCAAGGAAAGCTCCAAAACTTTGTCCGGCTGATCCGCGGAACTTTACATTAATAGTGTGGTCGGGCAAACCTTCGCCACCCCATTTCTTCGCAACAGTGCCCGATAACATGGCGCCCACAGCGCGGTCTGTGTTTTTTATAACCTTGTCGAGCGACATTTCATTTTTGTTTTCTATTGCGTCCTTCAGCTTATTTATCAAATCCACATCCATTACCTTGTCAATGTTGTGAATTTGCGGAATGACTTTGCGTATTGCAGCTCCGTTTTCTTTGGATGGCATATATAGGAGCTTGCTGAAATCAAGCAGGTTTCCATTGGTGCATTTTGTATTTTTGCGTAAAATAAGGTCGGCACGTCCAATGATGTCGTCCATAGAAGTAAATCCCATTTCTGCAAGGTATTCGCGCACTTCGGTTGCAATAAATTTGAAGTAGTTTACAACATATTCGCTTCTTCCCAAGAAACGTTTTCGCAACTCTTCGTTTTGCGTTGTAACGCCCATTGGGCAGGTGTTTGTGTGGCATTTTCTCATCATTACGCAGCCCAACACAATCAGCACGCTTGTAGCGAAGCCAAATTCTTCCGCTCCCAACAATGCCATAAGAATTACATCGCGTCCGGTTTTAAGTTGGCCGTCAACTTGGAGCTTTACTTGTCCGCGAAGCCCGTTTTTAACAAGAGTTTGTTGTGTTTCGCTAAGTCCTAGTTCCGGAGAAATGCCGGCGTAATATATTGAAGAGCCGGGAGAGGCTCCGGTGCCGCCATCTGCCCCTGAAATGGTTATTAGGTCGGCTTTTGCTTTTGTAACGCCCGCTGCAATGGTGCCTACTCCCGATTCAGCAACAAGCTTTACGCTGATTAGTGCATCCGGATTTACATTCTTGAGATCAAATATCAGTTGTGCAAGATCCTCGATTGAATATATGTCGTGATGGGGTGGTGGAGATATAAGTGAAATGCCGGGTATTGAATGGCGCACACGCGCTATGATTTTGTCAACCTTGTATCCGGGCAGCTGTCCTCCTTCACCTGGCTTTGCGCCCTGGGCAATTTTAATCTGTATTTCATCGGCGTTCACAAGGTATTCGGCCGTAACGCCGAATCGTCCGGATGCCACCTGCTTTATAGCGCTTCTCAAAGAAGTTCCATCTGCCTGCGGCTTGAAACGGTTGGAATCCTCGCCTCCTTCGCCTGTATTGCTTCGGCTGTGAATGGAATTCATGGCTAAGGCTATTGCCTCGTGTGCTTCCTTGCTCAAAGCCCCGAAGCTCATGGCTCCGGTAACGAAGCGTTTCATGATGCTTTCGATAGGCTCAACTTTGTCAATCGAAATCGGATTGCGTTTGAAGTCGAAAAAGTCGCGTATGAATATGGGGGCGTCCTTACTGTCGGAAAGGTTGCTGAATTCCTTGAATTTTTTGTAGCTGCCGGTGCGTGTGGCAAGTTGCAATGTGCGGATTGTATCCGGATTCCACGCGTGCTTGTTTCCATCTTTTCGGTAACAGTATTCTCCGGTGAAGTCAAGGCGTCCCTCTTTGTTGGCAAAGCCGTCATCGTGCATCTTTTTATAGTCTCGCGCTATTTCAACAAGACCAATGCCGTTTATAGGCGATGGCATACCTCCGAAATAATCATTGCTTACTTCCTTGCCAACACCTACCGCTTCGAATATCTGTGCGCCGCGATATGAGCGTATTGTGCTTATGCCCATTTTGCTCATTATTTTAAGTAAACCTTTGCGCACGGCCTTAATGTAGTTGCTTTCGGCGGTGTTGTAGTCCAGCTGTATTTCCTTTCGTTTTACAAGGTCGTCTATAATGGCAAATGCCATATATGGGTTTAGGGCACTTGCTCCAAAACCAAGGAGCAGGGCAGCGTGTTCAGTCTCACGTACTTCGCCGCTTTCCACGATAATGGCTGTTTGCACGCGCTTGCCTACGGAAATCAGGTAATGATGAACTGCTGACACGGCAAGGAGCGATGGAATGGGGGCGTGGGTTTCGTCGATGTCCCTATCGGAGAGTACAATGTAGTTAACCCCGCAGTCAACAGATTCCTCTGCTTCGTGGCATAGTCGATCTATGGCTTTTTTAAGACCTTCCGCCCCTTCGTTTACGTCATACAACATTTTGAGCTTTTCTGTTTTGAAGCCCTTGTAGCGTATGTTTGTAAGAAGATCGAGTTGCGTGTTGGTTAATATTGGGTATGGCAGGCGCACCATTTTGCAGTGTTGCTCGCTTGGAATCAGTATGTTCATGCCAACAGCACCGATGTATTCTGTGAGACTCATTACCAACTCTTCGCGTATGGGGTCTATTGAAGGATTGGTTACTTGAGCGAACTGCTGCCTGAAGTAATTGAACATCAGTTGTGGCCTTTCTGACATTACAGCCAAAGGCTTGTCGTTGCCCATTGACATGGTGGGTTCTTTTGCGTCTTTTGCGTATGTGGCAATGAGCTTTTCAACGTCTTCTTGCGTATATCCGAATACTCTCTCTTTTTCCCTAAGGTTTTCAACGCTGCTGCTTATATGTCTCCCGCTTTTCAGCTTGTCGAGTTCAACGCGGTTTTCTTGAAGCCATTTGCGATAAGGGAATTCTGCGGCGAGAAGTTTTTTTAGCTCTTCATCGTGTATCACGCGTCCTTCTTGCGTGTCTATCATAATCATTTTACCGGGCTGCAAGCGTCCTTTTTCCTTGATGTCCTGTGGCGGTATGTCAAGTACCCCAACCTCGGACGAAACCACCATCATTCCATCCTTGGTTATGGCATATCTTGCGGGGCGCAGTCCGTTGCGGTCGAGCATTCCGCCGGCATATCTTCCATCGCAGAAGAGTAGGGCGGCCGGACCATCCCAGGGTTCCATTAATATGGAATGATATTCGTAAAAGGCTTTCAAGTCTTCGCTGATAGGATTTTTTGCATTGAACGATTCGGGAACGAGCATTGCCATTGCGTGCGGAAGCGAAAGTCCGGAAGCAACAAGAAACTCGAGCACATTGTCGAGCGATGCACTGTCGCTCATGCCTTTCTGCACAATTGGCTTCAGACTTTTTATATCGCCGAGTGCGGGAGTGGACAATACGCTTTCACGTGCTTTCATCCAGTTGCGATTGCCGCGAATGGTATTTATTTCACCGTTATGGCACAGCATTCTAAACGGTTGCGCAAGCCCCCAAGTAGGGAATGTGTTTGTGCTGAAGCGAGAATGCACCAATGCTATTGCCGTGGTGAAATACGGACTTTCCAAATCGGGGTAGAAAGCGCGCAACTGCGAGGAGGTGAGCATTCCTTTGTATATCAAGGTTTGCGTTGAAAGCGAAACGAAATAAAAATCTTTCTTGCCTTCTATATTTGATGCGTTTACACGGTTCTCTATGTGTTTGCGTATGATGTAAAGTGTTTTTTCGGCAGTGGCAATGTCTGTGAACCCTGTAACGAAAATCTGCTTTATCAAGGGTTTTGTGGCCATTGCATCGGGACCGAGTGCACTGTCGTTGGTTGGAACGTTGCGCACATGGGAAAGTTTTAGCTTGTGGGCTTCAATCTCTTCGGACGTTATTTTCATTATTTCCTCCACCGAGCGTTCGTTGTTGGGTAGGAATATCATTCCTGTGCCATAACGACCGCGTTCGGGCACTGCAATTCCTTGCAGTAGAATAAATTCATGGGGAATTTGCACCATTATGCCGGCTCCATCGCCGGTTTTGTTGTCTGCGCCTTCTGCGCCACGATGCTTAAGGTGCTCAAGCACCTTTAGTGCGTTGTCGGCAATTACGTGAGATTTTTCGCCGTTGATGTTGACCACCATGCCAATGCCGCAGGCATCGTGCTCGTTTGCCGGATTGTATAGTCCGCATCCATGTACCATGTTTTGGTTCTTTTGTTGGAGTGTCGGCTTTTCGTTTTCGGATTTACTCATTACTGAAATTTCTTGTCGTTATCGGATGCAAAGTTAGAAAATTGCTTGCGAATTCAAGAACAATAATAGAAAAATAATTTACAAAACGAAAGAAAATCGGGCAAATGCCGACAATTTGAAAGGCAATGAGTGTGAGTACAAGAAAAATGCCACACAAGTGTAAGTTGTGCTTTGCATTTACATGTGTTCGCGTATATAGTCGGCCCTTAGAATGAAACCTTTTGTTTGGTTATCAACTAATGGGTTTTTAATAATACATTGTATGAGTCTGCAGTCTTTTGTTTCTTTACACACATAAAGCTTGCAGATTTTTGTTATTGACACGGTCAGTGATACACCCTACTTGTTCGGCAAACAGCCTGATGTGCGGCTTGCCGATTATCAAACATTTTCTCGGGCTGTATTATGAAAGTGTTGCCGGGTGGTGGAGTGATTTCCCACATCAGACATAATTTTTCCTACGTCCCATGTAGTTTTTTTTACATCAAATATAATTTTCGCGATGTTTGGAGAAAGTTTTCAGTTTTGAATTTGTGCATTTGCAGGGGCGTATGGCATACGTCCTGTACGCCACCGCCAAAAGCGCGTTATCGGTCCTTAAAAAGAAAATCTGCGAGATGCTGCTTTCTTTGCAATATATACGAGCATGAATATATCGTTGAACCGTAGTTTTAAGGGATGACTATATATTAAAAAAGCAAGGTGGAGGTAGTTCGGCTTGATACGCGATGTGCCTTATCTTGTATATGCGTTGAAAACCCAAATTGTATATATCCCGGGATATGTACAATGATTTCGTTTACAGACACGATATCGGGGAAATATACATTGAATGTTTGTATGAGTATTTTGCGTCAAACTTGTTGTTCACGCAGGTGGCACTCGTCTCTGTTCACACCCTCCACATAGTAACCGCCACAGAGATAAACATCGAACAATGCAGATAATATTTCATCCAACCGGTAGCCGTTATAAGTCAAACTGCGTATTCAAAGTGTTTCGTTGATTACTTTGCCAAATGATAGGTCGTTAAATGCCTTGTTTGTGAAATAAATTCCGCCGAATGGGGTGAGATTCTCAGATTTTATGTTTAACTTTGCCTTATGTCAGAAGCTCCTTATTTGAGTTTTTTACAGCAATATGGTAAGTGATTTTTCTGGCATACGAAAGCGTTGGGCAACTTTTTGTTATTCAATGATTTGCTTTTGTATAAAATAAAATCTGCTAATTTAAGGCATAATATAAAGTCATGGCAGCAAAAAAGGAACAGTCAACCGCATACGTTGAACGCGACATCAGCTGGATGTACTTCAACCACAGAATCCTACAAGAGGCAAAGAAACCCGGAGTGCCAACGATAGAGAAGCTATCATTCTTAGGCATTTATTCGAATAACCTTGACGAATTCTTCCGTGTGCGCATTGCATCGCTCAATCGCATAGCTGACAATGACAGGGTATCCGACCGCACACGCAAGACCATAAAGCGCACTATAAAAACAATAAACAAGCTGAACGAGGAATACTGCATGGAATACACAGCTACGGTTGCCGATGTATTCAAACAGCTTGCGCAGCATAACATAAGGCTCATCGATGAAAAACAGCTTAATGAAGGGCAAAAGAAATTCCTAAAGCAGTTCTATTATGACGAGCTAAACGGTTCAACCAACCCCATTTGGGTGTCAGCAATTGACGACTTGAACACATTGGAGGACAACAGAATCTATTTTGCGATTAAAAAGACGCACATAGAGGACAAGAAGGTGAAATATGCCATCATAAAAGTTCCTGACCGCATGTTCGGTAGATTCATAAAGGTTCCGTCAAGTGACGGTTTTGACAACATCATGTATCTTGACGACGTGGTGCGCTTCTGCCTGCCGCTCGTATTCATAGGTACCAAGCCAAGTACTTACGAGGCTTTCTCTTTCAAGTTCACAAAGGACGCAGAGATGGAGGTTGACAACGAGGGCGACTATGGAACGATGGAGAAGATTGCCCTCGGGGTGAACAGCAGAAAGAAAGGGTCGGCAGTTAGGGTAATCTATGACAATGACATGCCTAAGCATTTGCTCAAGAAAATACTCGACCGCCTGAATGTAAAAGAGCTGGACGCTTCACTTGGAGGAGGACGTTATCAGAATCACAAGGATCTGATGAACTTTCCAAATTGCGGACATGAGGAACTGAAATTTCCCAAATGGACACAGGTTATGAAGCCTGAATTCATTAGCGAGACAAGCATTCTTGACTCCATACGCACAAAAGACCGCTTCATACATGTACCATACCACTCATTCGACGGCTACATAAGAGTGTTAAGGGAGGCTGCCCTGCGCCCAAGTGTCAAGGAGATAAAGACAACACTCTATCGTTTGGCGAAAGACTCAAAGGTGGTGAAAGCCCTTATCTGCGCAGCACGCAACGGAAAGAAGGTAACGGCAGTGGTCGAACTTATGGCTCGCTTCGATGAAGAGAGCAACATCAAGTGGAGCAAGCGTATGCAAGAGGAGGGCGTGAACGTCATCTTCGGTGTAGAAGGACTGAAAATCCACTCAAAGCTGTGCCTTATTAAGAGTACCAAAGGCGACATTGCGTGCATAGGAACAGGAAACTTTCATGAAGGCAACGCTAAGGTTTACACCGACTACCTTATGATGACTGCCCGTCCAAAGATAGTGAACGAGGTGGCAAAGGTGTTCGGATTCATTGACAGGCCGTTCTCACAAGTGCGCTTCAATGAGCTGATGGTATCGCCAAATTCAATGAAGAACAAGTTGCTGCGCTTGTTCGACAACGAGATAATGAACGCTCGCGCCGGCAGAGAGGCATGGGTTAAGATAAAGATAAACCACATAACCGACTCAGACATGGTGAACAAAATATATGCAGCTTCACGTGCCGGGGTAAAAGTGGACATAGTAATACGTGGCAACTGCTCGCTCGTTCCCGGTATACCTGGTCTCAGCGATAACGTAAAATGCATAGGCATCATAGACAGATACCTCGAACACTCGCGAATACTAATCTTTGCAAATGGCGGAAAGCCTAAGTACTTCCTCGGTTCAGCAGATTGGATGCCGCGTAACCTCGTAAACCGCATTGAGGTGATGACCTCCGTGTATGACGAAGACTTGAAGAAAGACCTTCTGCGTACCATCGAGTATGGTCTGCGAGACACTACTAACGGTAGAATAGTCGATGGTCATGGTACCAATGAGATACAACCTGCGAAGGAAGGCGAAAAACCATTCCGCTCACAAGAAGAACTTTACAAAGCATATCACCAGGAATAAATGAAAGCAATGAACCTTGCGGCGATAGACATAGGGTCTAACGGCGCGCGATTACTGATAAAAAGATTTGACGACAACGCCCCGGAGTTTGAGCGCATACGTAAGGTTATGTTCATACGTGTGCCATTACGCCTTGGCAAGGACGTGTTCACCCTTGGCAAAATATCACGCCAGCGTGCCAATATGATGATGCATATGATGAAAGGGTTCCGCCAGTTTATGTTGCTAAATGACGTGAAGAAATACCGGGCCTGTGCCACCTCTGCCATGCGTGATGCCGATAACGGCAAAAAGATTATGCGCAAGATAGAGGACGAGACGGGCATAAAGCTCGAGATAATCCCCGGAGCGGAGGAAGCGCAGCTGCTTTGTAACAATATCGTGGAGAACACAGCAGGCGAGACCGGCAACTTCGCATATGTCGATGTAGGCGGTGGCAGCACGGAGATTTCGCTTCTTCATGACGGAGTGCTTGCCGAAAGCCACTCTTTCAACATAGGTACGCTACGCATGCTCAGCGGCTCGGTAAAGGGTGAGGAGAAAAAACTCATGCGAAAGATGCTTGAAGACTATGCAAGAGAGTTCCCCAATACACGCATTATTGGGTCAGGCGGAAACATCAACCGACTATACCGACTCGCAAAGGAGAAGAATGAAAACAAGAAGCTCAAGGTAGAAAATCTCAAGAGCATCTACGCCACTCTGTCAGCCATGACTATTGAGGAGCGTATGCAGCAATTCGGACTGAAGGAAGACCGTGCCGACGTGATCATACCTGCCGCTGAGACGTTCCTCACGGTGGCTGAAGCGCTGAATTGTGATGAAATTCTAGTGCCAAACATAAGCCTTGCCGACAGCATAGTCGATGGACTATACCGTGAAAGGCTCGTTAAGAGCGAGGAATGAGTTTTTGTTGAGTTTTTAAGAAGTGGGGAAAGTGAGTGAGAGCCGTGCGAAATCGCATTCACGCGTGCCACGTCCGTTGTAGTTCTCTATGACGGCTTTTTCGCCATTGTCCCAAAACCTTGTTCACGAAACGAACGCCTCCAAAAGGAGTAAATTTCTCAGATTTTTCACTTATTTTGCCATGTACCGGAATTACTTTAAGTGCCTTTTGTAGCACTGGGACAAGTGAATTTTCTGATATATGCAAGCGTGTGACAACTATTTGTTGTTAAATTACTTGCATTCAATCAGCGTTTTTAGTCTGCTAATTTAAGATATAAAGAAAACTACGTCTGATGTAGAAAAAACTATGTCAGACAAAATTCAAACTACATCAGACCTTTTTTCAATGTTTCCAATACGCAGAATAACATAACTCATACGGCAATGCATGATTTTGTGATCTAAAAAACAAAATTACTCTGTTTCATGCAAATGCATTGTGGATTGTTGCGTTGTTGCAGAAAAATAACAAAAAACGCTTGTCCCCTCCGCATAAAAAAATTTGTTGGCTTAAGCGGAGGTGGGCATTGTACGTGCCTGTGGGAAAAATAGTTTGCGGATGTTATTCTGACTTTGTGTCTTTCCAGAAGAAATCATAAAACTGATTGCCATCCTCGGAAATATCGAAACGGCGTGATTCCATTTCTACAGATGGGTCTGCCATTGGTGCCGATGTTGCTATAATGTCTACCATATTAGGATTAAACGAAAAGGCGACATTAATTTCCGGAGCGATGTACTTGTTTTTTTTTTTTACTTGTTTTCATATTAAAGGATATTAAATTATTTGATGAGTTGCTTTTGGTAAGAATAGTATTTGTCAGTTTTTCATAACGGTTATGTAGTATCCCAATTTAAAGGCAATGGTGGCATTCGCTGAACGGGAAAAAACATCTTTTTTTGAGTTTCCAAAAATGTCGCCCAAGCCATAATAGTATCTCCCTTCAAGTGTGATGTGGCCTAATTTTGCCGTATTTAATTCCACGCCAACACCGGCGGTTATACCATAGTCAAACTTGTGGGCTATTTTCAAGTCATATTGTGCATACATGTTGTTTGGGCGGTCGGGATTTCCGGATGAATTTAAAGTCCAGGTAGAGCTTTTCCTTGATTCATCTCCGAAACAGTATCCCACTTGCGGTCCTGCCAATATGTAAAACATTAATCCTTTATCTTCTTTTCCCCATCCAAGGTTGGCAAACATCGGAAGTTGTATGTAGTTCATGTTTCGCTGATATGTGTCAGGGAGCTTCTCGCCGGCAGCGCTTTGAATGTCTTCTTTCCAACCAAGTCGTGCGTAATTTAGTTCCATTTGCAATGCGCAAATAGTGTTGAAATATTTCTCACAGGTGTATTTCATGGCAATTCCCCCTGTGTATCCTGTAAGCATTCCCTGTTTTATTGTCGGGTCGAAATCGACTGAGTTCATGTTTACTCCCGATGTCAATCCTATCCGTATTTCGTTGCGTCGTTCTCCTATTTGCGACTTGGCGTTAATTGAGCAAAGGAAATATGATGTTATTATAATTATGACTGTTTTAATTCTCATGATCGCTAATAACTGTTGTGTGTTTTTTTGTGAAATTAACGACTCTCACGCCTTCGTTTATCAGCCCTCCCCATGTGTTTACCCTTTTTAGAGCAAATGGTATGGAAACAGAGCTTGCGTTTTCTCCAAAAAGATGGTTTGCGCAATCATATCCTGAAAAGAATGCCCGCTGTGAATTGGTGGATGGCGTTTTTTTGAATGTGTCTTTGTAAAACATACGTATAGAAGCATATTTGCTTGCATACACGTTAATGAATTGTGGAGTGCAGATTGTTACGCCGTAGTTGAAAAACGTGTTTCGTGTCGAACTGTCGAAATCTTTCCATTCGTCATATCCGAAAATTGTAAAATCTATGCCGGCAAGCGAAGCAGAGTTTTTTTCAAGCTTTGAATATAGTGCCTCGTAGTCTGTTTTTAGCGGCGAGGACAAGAAAATAAAATTTTTAACACCGCTTTTAAAGGATTTCAGAAAGTCTGTGGTTTCAGAAAAAGCGCCTATGACATTATATTTTATTTTGCGCAATTCTAATTCCTTAAGTATGGATTTAGACAGGTTGCTTTGCTTTAAACATTCAAAATAGACAATATTGGCATTTGCGGGCAATGTGTCAAAAAAGAAATTTGTATAAGCTGCGCTTTCATAGGATTGCGGCATATTAAAAAGCACAACATAAGGATTGTTGTACACAGCGTCAAATGCTTTGCTGAATGGCAGGAGCATCTTTATTTTCTTACTTTGGCAATATTCGGAGACGATGTTTGATACAGCTTCGCTGCCGCATGAAATTATAGCATCTGCTTTTCCAATGTTAGCATCGGAAAGGATTTTGCTTATGTCGGTAGTAGATTGCCCCGCGTTATAAGCCCTAATGTTGAATGAAATTCCGGTCTTTTTAAATTCTTCTATCGCATAAAGCATTCCGCGATAAAAATCTATGGATTTATTGCCATCTGTGTAAAAAGGCATAAGCAGAACAATGTTGTATGTTTTCTTTTTTTTCAGCACAGTTTCTCTTTCGCCGTTTTGCGTGGCTGTTGCCCCGATTTTGCAAGTATTTACAGGTGTGGCGGGAAAGGGGATGCACAAGAATGTGCCTTTGCTTAGTTTTTTACCGACTTTGTTTTTAATTTCCGGGTTAGCGGCAATCAATTCTTCTTGGCTTATGCCATAATCCTTGGCTATATCGCCAATGGTTTCACCTTTACCGGTTTTATAAATCTCGCGGCAGTTTGTTCCGGCTATTCCCATGGGCTTGCGTGCGGTGGTGTCAACGGTGGTTTCGATAAACCTTGATACGGGAATTTTAATCGTAGTTCCTGTTCTGAAGTTTGATTCGCTAAGTCCGGGATTGGAATTGGTTATCTTGCTTTGCTCGATACCATATTTCTTCGCTATGGAATAAAGGGTTTCTTTTGGTTGTATAGTGTAAAATATGCAATTGTTGCCGGGAGTAGGTATTGTTAGTTGCATTCCCGCTTTTAAAGATGTCGAAGCTTCCGGATTTTGCGCTTTGATTTCATCAATGCTTATTCCATACATTTTGGATATGGCGTATAGGGTCTCTCCCGGTTTTACGGTATGTGTAGACTTGGTGGCTTGCGCATATCCGGGCTGTACAGCAAAGGAAAATAGCATTATAAGCACGGTGCCTATGTATTTTATGTTGTACGTGAACATAATCATTAATCGTTTTCAACGTTACAAAAGTACAAAAAATGCCGAAGTTTACGATATAAATTGTAACTTCGCGATATAAATAACTGCAGTATATAAAAATGACGGACGTATTTGCAATAAAGCATATGAGATGCTGGATCGCGATGCTTGTCGCGTTTTTGGCTTGCACTGTTTATGCAGATGACGAAGTGCCGGAAGCATCGCCCACAATGACGATATTCGTTAATGATAGTATGCAGTCAACAGATAGTTACGAGGGTTCTGCACCTGTAAGGGCTGTGTTTGATGCAGGTGCAAAGGGGTATGACGGCTATACACCGATATATGAGTGGCGCTTTTTTAAAAACGAAAATGCGGAAACGCCATTTTTGGTTAGATACGAAGAAAATACAGAATATATATTTAATGAAAGCGGTTCGTTTTCTGTGCAATTGTATATAAGTTTTGTCAATGGTGCGGATACGGTAGAATTTTCCCAAGAGACACCTTTTTCCATAAGCATCAGTTCTTCCAAGTTGGAAATTCCCAACGCATTCTCCCCAAACGGAGATGGCCAAAACGATGTTTTTAGGGTGAAAGAGGGATATCAAAGTATTGTGAGTTTTCATGGTTACATATTTAACCGTTGGGGAAAGAAAATATATGATTGGACGGATATAAGTGGCGGTTGGGATGGAACTGTTAACGGACATGACGCAAAAGCCGGGGTTTATTATGTTATAATAAAGGCTCGTGGTGCCGATGGAAGGAACTACAATTTGAGAAGAGATGTAAATTTGTTGCGCGGATATGAATCGTCAGACTCTGGAAACAGGCAATAACAACAGTGTGGTGGAAAATAGATTCCGGAACAATATAACTGTTCTTGGGGCGCGGGTTAACAACTTGAAAAATATTGATGTTACCATTCCGAGAAACAGTTTGACTGTCATAACGGGATTAAGTGGCAGTGGGAAAAGTTCCCTTGCTTTTGACACCATATACGCAGAGGGGCAAAGACGTTATATCGAGACGCTTTCTGCCTATGCAAGAAATTATATGGACAGGCTTGAGCGTCCGGATATGGATAAAATAACCGGGTTAAGTCCTGTGATAAGTATAGACCAAAAGACTACAAACCGAAATCCGCGCTCAACAGTGGGTACAACCACAGAAATATATGACTATCTTCGTTTACTGATGGCCAGAATCGGGGAAGCCTTTTCTTATGTTACAGGCGAGAAGATGGTCAGATATACGAGCGAACAGCTGTTGTCTCTTATTTTAAGGGATTACAAAGAACATAAGATTTATATTCTGGCACCACTTGTAAGAAATAGAAAAGGGCATTATAAAGATCTTTTTGAGACTGAAAGAAGGCGAGGGTTCCTAAATGTAAGAATAGATGGGAAGGTATGCGAAATAACAAAGGGACTTAAACTTGACCGATATAGGAATCATGACATAGAACTTGTAATTGACAAGCTCGTTGTTAGGGAAAAGGATATGCAACGTCTCAAGAAGAGTGTGGATGTTGCTCTTGAGCGTGGCAACGGGCTTATACTGGTTCAGGATTTTACGGATGGTAATGTCAAGTATTATTCGAAACGACTAATGTGTCCTACTTCCGGAATATCATATCAGGATCCCGCTCCCAACAATTTTTCATTCAATACAGTTGTGGGAGCATGCCCAAAATGCAAGGGCTTAGGCTCTATAAGTATAATAGACATAGATAAAATCATTCCCAATCGTGCGCTAAGCATAAAAAAGGGGGCAATAATCCCTTTGGGAAAGGCTCATAACTCTCTTGTGTTTCTGAAAATAGAGGCCTTGCTTCAAAAGTATGGCTGTGATTTGGATACAGCAGTAGAAAACATTCCTGATGAGGCAATAGACGAAATACTTAATGGCTCAAATGAGCAGGTTAGGATACCTGCTTTGAAAATGCACACGACAAATGATTTTTATACCGATTTTGAAGGTTTGGCCAGATATATAGAGCAAGCGGCTCAAAGAGACGATTCGGCATCTATGCGCAAATGGGTTGAGCAGTTCGCAACAAAAACAGTATGTCCGGTATGCCATGGCTCCCGCCTTAACAAAGAAGCTCTGTGCTACAGAATAAATGGCAAGAATATCTATGAACTTTCAACGATGGACATAAAAGAACTTGCAGCGTGGCTGTCAACGGTGGAAGGCAAACTTTCCGATAGACAGCGGGTAATCGGGCATGAAATAATAAAAGAGATAAGAAAACGCTTGGCTTTTTTGCTTGATGTAGGGCTTGACTATTTGTCGCTGTCGCGGGCATCTGCAACATTGTCGGGAGGTGAGGGGCAGCGCATCCGCCTCGCAACTCAAATAGGCTCCGGATTGGTTAATGTGCTTTACATTCTTGACGAGCCAAGTATAGGATTGCATGAGCGCGACAATGTTCGCTTGATAAATTCATTGAAGAAACTGCGCGATATGGGCAATACCGTTATTGTGGTGGAACACGACCGCAATATGATGCTTTCGGCAGACTATATTATAGATTTGGGTCCAAAGGCAGGCAGGCTTGGAGGGGAGGTTGTCTTTCAAGGTACAGTAGAGCAAATGCTGAAAAGCAACACAATAACAGCGCAATATCTAAATGGAAAAAGGAAAATAGAAATACCGAAGATCCGCCGTAATATTTCAAGGGGAAAAAGCATAAAGCTTATCGGTGCATCGGGTAATAATCTAAAGAATATAGATGTAGAAATCCCCTTGGGGGTATATGTTTGCGTTACGGGAGTTTCCGGAAGCGGAAAATCGACTCTTATTAATGACACATTGCTTCCAATTCTTTCAAAAAGAATTTATGGAACATTGCGTGAACCATTGCCATATAAGAAAATAATCGGCGTTGAAAATATAAACAAGATTGTAAATGTAGATCAAAGTCCGGTTGGTCGCACACCTCGCTCCAATCCTGCAACTTATTGCGGCGTATTTTCTGATATACGAAGTTTGTTTGCTTCTTTGCCGGAGGCTAAAATCCGTGGATATGGAGCGGGGCGGTTCTCTTTTAATGTCAGTGGCGGGCGTTGCGAATCATGCAAGGGGTTTGGTTATAAAAGTATAGAAATGAATTTTATGCCCCCGGTCCTTGTTCCATGTGAAGATTGCCAGGGTAAACGGTACAATCGCGAAACCCTTGAAGTTCGTTTCCGGGGAAAAAGTATTTCCGATGTGCTTGATATGACGGTAAACCAAGCTGTTGACTTTTTTGAGAACGTGCCGTCAATCCTGAATAAGATAAAGACGTTAAAGGAGGTTGGTATGGGATACGTCAAGTTGGGACAGTCGTCCACAACGCTTTCGGGTGGAGAGAGTCAGCGCGTTAAGCTTGCTGCCGAACTTTCAAAACGCGACACGGGCAAGACCATGTACATACTTGACGAACCGACAACAGGCTTGCATTTTGAGGATATTCGCGTTTTGTTGGCGGTGTTGGAACGTCTTGTAGTAAAAGGTAATACGGTGGTTGTTATAGAACACAACCTTGATGTGATAAAGCAGGCAGACTATATCATTGATATGGGACCCGAGGGTGGAGTGAAAGGCGGACGTGTTATAGCAACAGGTTCACCTGAGGACATAGTGAACTTGGGTGTTGGGTATACAGCAAAGTATTTGAAAGAAGAATTAAACAGAAAATAGATGAGCAAAGGCAAAGACATAAACAAAACGAATGTGGCGCGGTTGCTTGACCGTGATAAAATAAAATACGAGTTGGTTGAATATGCCGTTGACGAGGATAATTTGGGAGCTTCGCATATTGCAGAACAATTGGAGGAGAATATCAAGCAGGTGTTCAAGACTATTGTCATGCATGGCGACAAGACCGGAAAATTTGTGTGCGTGATTCCCGGAGACGAAGAAGTTGATTTGAAAAAAGCAGCAAAAATAAGCGGGAATAAAAAATGTGCACCACTACCGCTTAAAGAACTTTTGCCCACAACAGGATATATACGCGGAGGATGTTCGCCGATAGGAATGAAAAAAAAGTTTCCCACCTATATAGACGAAACTGCGAAAAATTTTGAACAAATATATGTAAGTGCAGGAGTTCGAGGAATGCAATTAAAATTATCTCCTGCCGATTTAGTAAACGAAGCTGAAGCGAAAATAGTGTCTCTTACAGATAATCAATAACCAAATAATATAAAAATTATGTTTGAAAATCAACCCAAAGGTCTGTGGATCTTGTCCTTGGCTAATACAGGCGAGCGTTTTGGATATTACACGATGCTTGCCGTGTTTGCCTTGTTTTTAGGAGAGAATTTTGGATTTAACGCAGGTACGGCATCAGAAATTTATACATGGTTCTTGACTGCCGTTTATTTTTTGCCTTTGATTGGCGGTATGGCTGCTGACAAATGGGGCTACAACAAAATGGTTGTCATAGGCATTGCAATAATGTTTTTGGGATATCTGTTCCTTTCCATTCCGCTTGGAAACGGTGCTACGGCAATTGGCGCAATGGGTATTGCATTGTTGCTTGTAGGTCTTGGTACCGGTTTCTTTAAGGGAAATCTTCAAGTAATGATAGGAGACCTTTACAATGACCCTAAATATGCGGGACAACGGGATTCGGGCTTTTCTCTTTTTTACATGGCAATAAACATAGGCGCGCTGTTTGCCCCAACGGCTGCTACGTCTGTCATGGCGTGGGCGCAGGATTCTTTGGGCTTTTCCAAGGGAGATTCTTATCACTTTGCTTTTGCAGTGGCTTGCATATCGGTTGTATTCAGTATGCTCATATATTTCATAGGTAGAAGTACATACAAGCAGGTGCTGGTATCCGACAAAAAAGATGCGGCAAAAATCAAAGAAGATGTCAAGGAAATGAGTCCTGCCGAGACAAGGGAACGGATAATATGCTTGGGACTTGTTTTTGCCGTTGTTATATTCTTTTGGATGGCGTTCCATCAGAACGGACTTACGCTTACATGGTTTGCCGATGAGTTCACTTCGCGCCAGGCCACGGGTATAACAGGAATGGAGTTCAGTGTGCTGAATCTTGTATGGTGTATTTTCATTGTGTTTGGCGTTTGTGGCTTGATTACAAGCAAGAATGCATCATCCAAGTCAAAGTTGCGTAACATTCTTTTGATATTGATACCGGCGGCTATTCTCATAGTCACATATTTGAAACACGGCTCGGATGTAGTAACAATAGATGCTCCGATATTCCAGCAATTCAATCCTTGTTTTGTGGTAGCCCTTACTCCTGTCAGCATAGCCTTGTTTGGCTGGCTTGCTAAAAAAGGCAAAGAACCCAAGGCTCCCGTAAAGATAGGTTTGGGTATGCTTGTTGCAGCCTCTGCTTATTTGATAATGACCGTGTTCTGTATCGGTCTTCCTGCCACCGACCATCCAAATCATGTAGCCGACGTAAATCCCAATCTGTTGGTGAGCACATATTTGATACTGACATTTGCCGAACTTTTGCTATCACCGATAGGCATTTCTTTTGTTAGCAAGGTTGCTCCGAGCAAGTATAAGGGAATGATGATGGGCGGATGGTTTGTAGCCACTGCTATAGGAAACAAACTTGTTTCAATTCCCGGACATATGTGGGATTTGCCTCTTCCTGTTGTATGGGGAACACTTATGGTAATATGTTTGCTTGCGGCGTTGTTCATATTCTCAATCATAAAGAAACTCAACAAGGTGAGCTAAAGGCAGACCTTTTATAACAAAGTCCCCGTGGTTTGGCAAAACCATGGGGACTTTTGTTTGTTGGCATGAGCGTTTTCTAACGGTGTGAAGCTTTGGCAAACCATTGGTAAACCATAATAAGTGTTCCCGCAAAAAGGTGTGGGTAGAATGATTACTGATATGTTAATAAAATCTGACAATCAGTTTGTTGTAATAATTTGTAGCACAATACTTGCAAGTGGCGAAAAATAGGTCTGATGTAGTTTTTCCTACGTCCGATGTAGTTTTTTCTACATGGCACTTTGTTTTTTCTATGTCCTTTGTAGTTTTAGCTATGTTGTGGTAAGACTATCGATTTTGGGTTTGCGATAATTGCTGGGGCATATTGCACGCACAATGCGCACCACAGCTAAACACACACCTTCAAGCCCATGCATACGTTGCAGGGATTTTGCTGTGTATATCCGCGCTGCGGTTGCGCAACAATGCCTCATCACTTGTGTAAGTGGTGTAAATTAACGTCTTAAACAAGAAATTTGTGGTGCAGGTATCATTTGGATAATACAAAATATCGATAGCCCGAATTTGTTCGGTTATTCTGTGAGTGTTGTTGTTGTTAAATTCCAATTGTGGTACTTGAATAATCATGTAGACTGCCGCATGCTTTTTTCGAGACATAACCGCCCTCATGCTGTTTTTTTTGCCTATTTTTGCGTTTCAAGAGCATTCATTGATTTTCAATGCCAACGATGATACAGAACCGCGCATTTGTCACCATAATAACTTTGCTGCTGTTTTTTGCAGTCGGAGCATCCTCGCCAAACAACAGATTTACATTGGTTATTGACGCAGGGCATGGAGGTCATGACGCCGGAGCCATCGGAACGTATTCCAAAGAAAAGAATATAAATTTGAATGTGGCTCTTGCGTTTGGAAAATTGGTGGAGAAAAACTGCAATGACGTGAACGTAGTATATACACGCAAAACAGATGTGTTTATTCCACTTCAAGAACGTGCCGAAATTGCCAACAAGAACAAAGCCGATTTATTCGTGTCAATTCATACAAATGCTCTGCCAAATGGAAGGATAGCTTATGGCTCAGAAACATACACACTCGGTATGGCAAGGTCATCAGAAAACTTCGATGTTGCAAAGCGCGAGAATTCTGTTATTCTTGTAGAGAATGACTACAAGAAAAAATATGCCGGTTTTAATCCGAACTCTTCAGAAAGCTATATTATTTTCGAGTTCATGCAAGATGAATACATGAAGCAAAGCATCTATCTTGCAAAGAGCATACAGAAGCAGTATGTTAATGTGGCCAAACGCAAGAACAAAGGAGTACATCAGGCCGGCTTTCTTGTTTTAAGGGAAACATCAATGCCCAGTGTACTTACGGAGCTTGGGTTTATTACCACTCCGGAGGAGGAAGCCTATTTGAACAGTTCGGACGGCGTTAGCAAACTTGCACGGGCAATATTTGAGGGCTTTCTTGACTATAAGCAAAGCCAGGACGGCAAAATCAGACCGGCTGTTTCATACCCTCAGGAAAATGATGGTGCAAGCAGCAAAAATGCGGCAGAAACATCTTCTGTCGTAAGGCAAAGCGAAAATGAAGAAAAAAGCAGCAGCACTTCTGTCTTGGCACAAATTTTTAATGAAAAACACCCCATAAAGGAAGCTCAGGAGCATAATGTTGAAAAAAGCAGCGCAAATAGCATCAAGCCCGTTGCCAAAAGAGATGAAGTTCACGCAGAAGGAGAACTGCCTGTGTTTAAAATTCAGATAATGACATCGGCCACACCGTTGAAAAAAGATGACAGGCGGCTGCAAGGGTATGACGGTGTGGAATCCTATCAAGAAAAAGCGGGGGGCATGATAAAATATACCTGTATGCCTACAACAGACTACTACCAAGCGATAAAAAACCAAAAAGAGGTGCGCCAAAAAAACTCCGGTGCCTTTATGGTTGCGTTCAAAAACGGAAAACGTATAGAGCTTGGCGAGGCTGTGTCAGAATTCAAGGCTAATAAAAGTAAAGCGCAACAAAGATAAATAAAGAGACTGAAAATGAAAAATCAATACTTCAACATTGAGGTAAAAGTGGCTATTGCTGCCATAATTGCCATAATTTTGCTATTCTTTGGAATAAAGTTCTTAAAAGGCATAGATGTATTTAAGTCTACGCACACGTATTATATAGTTTTTTCAGACATAACAGGGCTCTCAAAATCAAACCCCGTATATGCCAACGGATATGCAGTAGGCAATGTAAAAGACATAGAATATAATTATGCTTCTCCCGGTAATGTGGTTGTGGAAGTAGAGCTTTCAAAGGCAATGCGCATACCCAAAGGAACGACGGCCGAATTAGTGTCGAGTATGCTTGGCAGCGTAAACATGAACCTCGTCTTTTCTTCCAATCCCCTAGAACATCTTAATGCCGGAGACACCATTTATGGAAAGGTGCATGAAGGAGCTTTGGAGAAAGCAGAGGCTATGATACCGGTTTTTGAAAAGATGATGCCCAAACTCGATTCAATACTTACATCGCTGAACACCTTGTTGGCAGACCCGGCTTTGTCTTCGACCCTTCACAATGCAAACGCCATCAGCGAAAATTTAAAGCACGCCACGGTACAAATGAACCATATACTCTACAGCGACATCCCGAAACTGTCAAGACGAATGGATAACATTGGGGAAAATACAGAAATCCTCACTCGCAATTTAAGTCAGCTTGACATAGCATCAACTCTTGAAAGCGTGAATAATACTGTAGAAAGTGTAAACAGAGTAGTAAACACAATGAATGCAAAGATAAATGGCAGCGACAACACAATGGGCTTGCTCCTTAATGACCGTGGGCTTTATGATAAGCTTTATGACACAATGAATAACGCAAACAAATTAATTATAGACTTAAAGGAACACCCCAAACGATATGTACATTTCTCTGTATTCGGTAAAAAAGACAAATAACTAAGTAATGCCATCTATTTCAGAACGCGGCGATAGGATGCCGCAATCGCCAATACGAAAATTAACGCCGTTGGCAAATGCTGCCAAAGAAAGAGGAATAAAGGTTTACCACCTTAATATTGGTCAGCCCGATTTGCCATCGCCGGCAAAGGGATTGGAAGCACTCAAACATATAAACAGAACGGTGTTGGAATACAGCCCTTCGCAAGGTTTCAAAACTTATAGGGAAAAGTTGGTGGGCTACTATGCAAAATACGATATTGAAGTTACCGCAGATGATATAATAATCACAAGCGGAGGGTCCGAAGCGGTTTTGTTCGCATTCCTGTCGTGTCTGAATCCCGGCGATGAAATTATTGTTCCAGAGCCAGCATACGCAAACTATATGGCCTTTGCTGTTGCGGCCGGTGCAGTAATACGTACAATAGCAACAACAATAGATGAAGGCTTTTCGTTGCCCAAAGTAGAGAAGTTTGAAGCTTTGATAAACGACCGCACGAGAGCTATTCTTATATGCAACCCCAATAACCCTACAGGCTATCTATACACCCGAAGGGAAATGAATCAAATTCGCGACATGGTCAGAAAGTATGATTTGTATCTTTTCAGCGATGAAGTTTATCGCGAATTTATATATACAAGCTCTCCGTACATATCTGCATGCCACTTGGAGGGTATTGAGCAAAACGTTATACTCATAGATTCTGTGTCTAAGAGATACAGTGAGTGTGGCATAAGAATAGGTGCGCTCATAACTAAAAACAAAGATGTCAGAAAAGCTGTTATGAAGTTTTGTCAGGCGCGGCTCAGTCCTCCGCTCCTTGGACAAATAGTGGCGGAGGCATCTCTCGATGCAGGAGAAAAATACGCAAGGGATGTTTATGACGAATACGTTGAACGTAGAAAATGCCTTATAGATGGGCTTAATAGAATTCCGGGATGCTATTCACCAGTACCAATGGGCGCATTTTACACTACAGCCCAAATTCCGGTAGATGATGCCGAGAAATTCTGTGCATGGTGTTTAAGCGAATTTAATTATGAACGCGAGACTGTGATGCTTGCGCCGGCAGCAGGTTTTTATACCACTCCCGGTGCAGGACGCGACCAAGTGCGTATTGCCTACGTGCTAAACAAAGATGATCTGCGGCGTGCGCTACTCATTTTGCGCAAAGCTCTCGAACAATATCCGGGAAGAACCATAAGACAATGAATCTCTCGTTTTTTCTGGCTAAAAGGCTTTATTCGGTAGAAAACAAAAGCCCCAAAGCATCGCTGCCTGCCATAAAGATAGCTATAACCGGTGTGGCAACTGGGCTTGCCGTTATGCTTTTGGCTGTTGCAATAGCATTGGGATTCAAAAAGGAAATATCTTCAAAGGTAATTGGTTTTGGTTCTCATATTGTCATAATGGACGCATCGTCATCGCTTGATGAAACGACTGTTCCTGTAAATGCAACGCCTGAATTTGTAAACAGCATAAAAAAGAATGATAATGTAAAGCATGTACAAAGTTTCTCATTAAAACCGGGAATATTAAAAACAGAGAAAGAATTTACAGGCATCTCCTTAAAAGGGATAGGTAAGGATTATGATACTTCTTTTATAAAAGCCCATATAATAGAAGGACGCTTGCCTGATTTTACAAAACAATCTGCAGAAAATGAGATTGTAATCAGCCATAATGTCGCCAACACTCTGAAATTAAAATGCGGAGACAAAGTATATGCCTATTTCTTCAAAGATGGCCTTCGAACCAGGCGACTTAAAATCGCAGCCGTTTATCGCACAGACCTATCAATGTTTGATGAAGTTTTTGTATATGCCAGTAGGCAAATGGTAAACAAACTAAATGACTTCAGTGGCATGCAAGCTTCTGGAATAGAAGTGTCTCTTAATGATTATGGCCAGTTGTATGGTACAAGTCTAAAGATTGGTAAAGAAGTTGCATATCATAACATTGAAAACAATACGCAATACGTGTCTTATAACATCAAGGAACTATATCCGCAGATATTCGACTGGCTGGGACTTCTTGATATAAACATAGCGGTGATACTTATTCTTATGATACTTGTGGCGGGTGTAACGATTGTCAGCGGCTTGCTTATACTTATATTGGAGCGAACCGGCACTATAGCTTTGCTTAAATCCCTGGGCGCAACAAATGCACTCATACGCCACACATTCATAAAACTTGCAGTTATAATACTCCTAAAAGGCATAGTCATCGGCAACATCATAGGCTTGTCGCTTGCATTCCTGCAGGCCCACTTCCATATTGTAAGATTAGATCCGGCTTCTTATTATATAGATAGTGTCCCTGTTGTATTTAATCCTGTTGCGATAATCGCAATAAACATATGTACATTCATCATTTCCACGCTCGCCCTTGTATTGCCAAGTTATTTCGTATCGCGTGTTCATCCTTCAAAAGTTTTGCGTTTTGAATAACAAGGTGCTTTTTGAAGGCAAAATATTGTTTTCTCATAAAAAAAAGCTAACTTTGCAAACCGAAAACGGGGTGTAGCGCAGTCCGGTTAGCGCACCTGCTTTGGGAGCAGGGGGTCGCGAGTTCGAATCCCGCCACCCCGACATTATTAAACAAGAGGGCTGTATCAAATGAAATTTTGATGCAGCCCTCTTAATATAAGGCAACGCTAAATCCACAAGATTACTTCTTTTCGTTTAGCAGCTTATACGAACAATTCCTTTGTAGAGTAAATTCAATGTTTGATCGGAAAACGGCTGTCCTTTTTCAAGACGCTCCGAAAACTACATTTGATGTAGAAAAAACTATGTCTGATGTAGAAAAAATTATATCTGACATAGAAAAAACTATATCAGACCTTTTTATTTGTTTTACAAACGCTTAAAAAACAACATGTTGTAGCGAAATACGCATGCGCGGTTATTGCTCTGTGAATCACCGTTTTAAGCAGTTGTGCATCTCTTCCGTTTTGCTCGGTGTCAAGTCGGTTGCAATTTCAAAAGAGCGATGAGTACTATTTGAGTTCATAAAAATAAAATCAACGAGATATTGTAAAAACAGTATCTCGTTGAAGTGTGTCTTTTTAGGGGCAACTAAACAATTCCTTGCGCCATCATCGCTCCGGCCACTTTCATGAAGCCTGCAATGTTGGCTCCTCGTATATAGTCAATATAGCCGTCTTTGTTTATGCCATATTTTTTGCACTGTTCGTGTACGGAAAACATGATATGGTGTAATTTGTCATCCACTTCATTAGCAGTCCATGATAAATGTTCTGCATTTTGTGTCATTTCAAGTCCGGATGTGGCCACTCCGCCAGCATTTACAGCTTTACCCGGCGCAAACAGCATCTTGTTTCTGACAAACAAATTTGCAGCCCGTTCGGTGCAGCCCATGTTAGAAACCTCTGCCACGCATAGGGTATTGTTAGCAATAAGTTTTTGGGCATCGTCTTCGTCAAGTTCGTTCTGTGTGGCGCAGCATAAGGCAATGTCAACTTTTTCTCCCCACGGTTTCTCTCCTTTGTGAAAAACAGCTTCCTTGTATTTTTCGGCATAAGGTGAAATAATATCGTTGCCGCTTGCACGCAATTCCAGCATATAGTCTATTTTTTCTCCGCATACACCATCTGGATCGTAGATATATCCATCCGGACCAGAAAGCGTAACAACTTTTGCGCCCATTTCCGTGGCTTTCTTTGCAGCTCCCCATGCAACATTGCCAAATCCTGATATTGATATGGTTTTACCGGATATATCCATATCGTGAGTGTGCATCATTTGATTGACGAAATACAAAGCGCCATACCCTGTTGCTTCGGGACGAAGGGCTGAACCTCCAAAATCCCGACCTTTCCCTGTGAAGCTGCCTGTATGTTCATGCGTAAGCTTTTTGTACATGCCATACATGAATCCAACTTCGCGGCTGCCAACGCCAATGTCTCCTGCGGGAACATCAATGTCTGGTCCAAGGTGTCTCCAAAGCTCAAGCATAAAGGCTTGGCAGAATCTCATAATTTCAGAATTGCTTTTACCGCGTGGAGCAAAGTCGCTTCCGCCTTTCCCTCCTCCCATAGGTAAAGTTGTGAGAGCGTTTTTGAAAGTTTGCTCAAATCCTAAGAATTTAAGTATTGACAGGTTTACAGACGGATGGAATCTTATTCCGCCTTTGTATGGACCAATTGCATTATTAAACTGTACACGGTAGCCAAGGTTTACTTGCACGCAGCCTTTGTCGTCAATCCATGGCACGCGGAAAATGAATACCCTGTCGGGTTCGACAAGTCTTTCAATGATTTTTGCTTTTTCAAATTCAGGATGCCTGTTATAAACATCTTCAATTGAGAGTAGCACTTCTTTAACAGCCTGTAGATATTCATTCTCGCCAAAGTGTTTTGCTTGTAATGCCGATAAAATCTGTTCTGTTTTCATGTTTTGATTATTTGCGATTTTAATACGATGCGACAAATGTATGCATTTCCAATGAATGGGCAAATATTTGGCGAGAATATTTCAAAAGTAAAGAAAAAGTCGTTCCGATACGGTCATAGGGTGGTGGTAAATCTTTACAATTGCTGCGATAAACGATATGTGGTTTGCATTTTGTACCTTTGTAAGGAAATTCGGTAGAATAAGCAGATAAAATAACACAAATGAAAAAAATAGGAGTTATAATAAGAAGGGAGTTTTTTTATCGTATCCAAAAGCGGTCGTTTATAATTCTTACACTTCTTATGCCTTTTCTTATAGTTGCGGTAGTGGCTGTACCTATAGTCCTTTCATCTATAAAAAGCGGGGAGCAACAAAAAGTGGTGGTGATTGACCGCACGGGCATCTATGCGCCGCTGTTCAAAAACAATGAAAGTTTTTGTTTTATCAAAAGTGATAAAATGCAGCCGTCATACAGGGACGAGAACAGCGATATTTACGCAGTATTATCAATATGGGGGGATTTGTCAAAAAACGAGAAATACTCAAGGGTATATTCGCGTAAGGAAATTTCGTCAGAGCTTGAGCAGTCGATCAATTCTGTACTTGGAAAGAAAATAAGAGAACAACGTATATCGTCTTATGGAATTCCTGATTTGTCGAGGGTTTTAAAAGATTGTGAAGAAGATTTCAAGGTGCAGACGGTGAAGTGGGCAGATAATGGAGATGAAAAGGAATCAAGCACGGATGCGGCTATGTTTGTGGGAATATTTTTCACAGTTTTAATATATATGTTTGTGCTGCAATATGGCGGAATGGTGATGCAGAGCGTAACGGAGGAGAAAACTAGCAGAATCATGGAGCTGATGATTTCTTCGGTCAAACCATTTACGCTTATGATGGGCAAAATTGTGGGAGTTGCTCTTGTCGGACTGTTTCAAATGCTAATATGGGGCGTTATGCTTTTTGTAATAATGTTAGTGTTGGGTATGTTGCTTGGGACACCCGCTTTGGCAACAGGAACCATTGAAAACGCAGAAACAGCATCAGCATTAAATTTTACAGGAGATGCAGGTAAAGTTCTTTCTTTGGTGGCGGGAATGAATTTGAAAGAGATAGTTGTTATGTTTGTTGTTTATTTCATTGGCGGGTATTTGCTTTATGCATCGTTTTTTGCAGGCATAGGCTCAGCAGTCAATTCAAGCGAGGATACCGGGCAGTTTATGGCACCTACGATAATTGTTATGGCTTTTGCTTTTTATGCAGGAATGTTTGGCATAAATAATCCTGATGGGCCTCTTGCTTTTTGGTGTTCCATGATTCCGTTAACGTCTCCCATTGTAATGATGGTTCGTATACCTTTCGGAGTGCCACTGTGGCAGGAGCTGCTTTCTTTGTTACTGTTGTATATGTCAGCCTTTGCCATGATATGGATTTCCGGACGCATATATAAAGTTGGCATTCTAATGTACGGTAAGAAACCTTCGTTCAGAGAACTTATAAAATGGGTAGGCTACAGGTAAGGATGTCAGTGTGTGTGTTGCCTGTCTCCGAAAAATAGATTACTTTTGCAGTAACAAAGTAGAACTTTATGAATTTGGACGTTTTAAATGCCGTAAGTCCCATTGATGGACGATATCATTCCAAGAGCGAAGCTCTTTCTCCTTACTTCTCGGAATATGCCCTGATTAAATATCGTACAAAGGTTGAAATAGAATATTTTATTTGGCTATGTGAGTTACCTTTGCCGCAGTTGAAGGATTTTGACCATGGAAAAGTGGGCGTATTGCGTGGCATATACCAAAATTTTTCGGAGGCAGATGCACAGGCTGTAAAAGAAATCGAAAAGACAACGAACCACGATGTAAAGGCTGTTGAATATTTCATAAAAAGGAAGTTTGATGAAATAGGATCTCTTGATGAATACAAGGAATTCATACATTTTGGTCTCACCTCGCAGGATATAAACAATACGGCTTTTCCAATGATGCTTGGCGATGCGCTAAAGGAAGTGTATTACCCCGAGCTTCAAAAATTGATAGACAAACTAAACAGTTTGGCAGAAGAGTGGTGGGAAGTTCCCATGCTTGCCCATACTCACGGACAGCCGGCTTCTCCAACGCGCCTTGGCAAGGAAATACGTGTTTTTTCATACAGGTTGGAACGCCAGCTTGAGCAATTGAAGACTTTGAAAATAACGGCGAAGTTTGGCGGTGCTACGGGCAACTTTAATGCTCATCATGTGGCATACCCCGATTTGGATTGGAAATGTATAGCTAACAAATTTCTGAAAGAACGGCTAGGACTTGAACGCGAGGAATATACAACGCAAATTTCCAATTACGATGGGCTCGCAGCCGTATTAGACGCTTTGAAGAGGATAAATACTATTATAATAGATCTTGATAGGGATTTTTGGACATATATATCCATGAACTACTTCAAGCAAAAAATAAAGGAAGGTGAAGTAGGAAGCTCCGCAATGCCACATAAGGTAAACCCAATCGACTATGAGAATTCAGAGGGGAATTTGGGCGTAGCAAATTCATTGTACGAGCATATTTCAAGAAAACTGCCGGTTTCGAGGTTGCAAAGAGATTTGACCGACAGCACGGTAATACGTAATATTGGTGTTCCTGTGGCGCATACTATTATTGCCATAAAGAGTACTTTGAAAGGTCTCGAAAAACTTCTTCTTCATCGCGAATCCATTGATGCCGATTTGGAGAACAATTGGGAAGTGGTTGCAGAGGCCATACAGACTATATTAAGACGCGAGCGTTTCCCCAATCCATACGAGACCCTGAAAGCACTTACGCGTACAAATAAAAAAATAACCCAAGAGGATATAGCTAAGTTTATAAACGGTTTGGATGTTAAGGAAGACGTAAAGGAAGAATTGCTGAAAATAAGTCCAATGAACTATGTGGGCATTTGAAAAAATAAAACACCGTTGCCGGTGTAAGAACAATAAAAAATAATCCGTGATGGACAACGAGGAAAAATTCAATAAAAATAATGGCGAGCAGACTCCACACAACAGCGAAAATAGTGGAAATGTACGCTACAGGAAGGTAAATGTTTACAGTAGTGGCAATAGTGCCTTTGAACGTTCAGAAAGTCGTAGTGGCTATCGAGGGGGCAGTTATAGCCATAGCAGAGAAGACAGAGGCTATCGCAGTTATCGCAACGGAGGCAATAGCCAAGATGGTTTCCGCCATCAATATGGGAGTAGTCCTTACCATTATGGCAAAAGGGAATACGGTGGTGGCAATAAAGATTTTGAAAGAATAGGAAGGCACAATCAGTATAGCCGTGTAATGCCGCAAGATAAAAACGAAAATTATTCCAATAATGGTTTCGGCGAGAACAGACCTTATGGGGAAGGTTCTCGTGGCGGACGATACGAATATCGGGCTCGCCGCAGTTCTTTTAGCGGAGGAGAGCAGGCGCGTCCATTCCGCAAGAAATTCCATGACGGCGATTACAATCCGAATGCAAAATATTCTTTGCGTAAGCGTATACAATACGCAGAAGATAATTATGATCCCGAAGCTCCAATCAGATTAAACAAATTCCTTGCGAATGCTGGAGTGTGTTCACGTAGGGATGCCGATAAGTATATAACGGCCGGTGTGGTTACCGTAAACGGCGAAGTCGTAACAGAGCTTGGCACAAAAATAAAGCGTAACGATGTTGTGCGCTTTAATAACGAAACTGTGTCAATAGAGAAAAAAGTTTATGTGCTTTTGAACAAACCAAAAGATTATGTTACCACAAGCGATGACCCGCAAAACCGCAAGACTGTAATGGACCTTGTGCGTAACATCTGCCGTGAAAGAATCTATCCGGTAGGACGTCTTGATAGGAACACTACCGGTGTACTCCTTCTTACGAACGATGGGGAGTTGGCTTCGAAACTTACTCATCCTAAGTATAAGAAGAAGAAAATATATCATGTTTATCTTGACCGTAAAGTTACGGCTGCCGACATGAAGCAGATTGCAGACGGGATAATGCTTGACGATGGTGAAGTTCACGCAGACGCAATAGAGTATGCGTCTCAAACAGACAAGAAGCAAATAGGCATTGAAATACATAGTGGAAAGAACAGGATAGTACGACGCATATTTGAAAGTTTAGGATATCATGTAAAAAAGCTTGACCGTGTCTATTTTGCCGGTTTGACAAAGAAAAACTTGCGCAGAGGCCAATGGCGTTATCTTTCACAAGAGGAAGTAAATTACTTAAAAATGGGTGAGTTTGAATAGTTAGGAGATGTTGGTATGCTACGATGGCACCGTATAGTCTAAATAGTAATTATGTATAAGTCAAGAGTAAAAATAGCAGAGCTTCTCAAAAGTGAGGATTATGGCAAAAATGTCAATGTAAAAGGGTGGGTGAGAACCCGTCGTGGAAGCAAATCCGTAAATTTCATAGCACTTAATGATGGCTCTACCATAAAAAACATGCAGGTAGTTGCTGAAGTAGCTAACTTCGATGAAGAATTGCTGAAGCAGATAACAACAGGGGCTTGCTTGAGTGTTGATGGAAAATTGGTAAAGAGTATTGGTGGGGGACAGTGCGTAGAAGTTCAAGCCACAAAAATAGAAGTGCTTGGACCGTGCGGCGACGATTTCCCCATGCAGAAAAAAGGGCAGAGCTTCGAATATATGCGAAAATACGCCCATATGCGTCTACGTACCAATACTTTTGGAGCTGTGTTTCGCATACGACATAATATGGCAATAGCGATACACAAGTATTTTCACGAACATGGTTTCTACTATTTCCATACGCCGATTATAACGGCAAGTGATTGCGAAGGAGCAGGGGAGATGTTTCAAGTAACAACACTTGATTTGAGTCGTACAGGCAAAGACGGAAATGTAGCATACGACAAAGACTTTTTCGGTAAAAAGACGAATCTAACAGTAAGTGGTCAGCTTGAAGGTGAGCTTGGAGCAACGGCATTGGGAGCAATATATACTTTTGGACCTACATTCCGTGCAGAAAATTCTAACACACCTCGCCATTTGGCAGAATTTTGGATGATAGAGCCTGAGGTAGCGTTTATGGATAAAGACGAACTCATGGATCTTGAGGAGGATTTTATCAAATATTGTGTTCGCTGGGCTTTGGACAACTGCAAAGACGATCTTGATTTCCTAAATAAGATGATAGATAAAAATCTTCTTAACACACTTAATTCTGTTGTGAACGAGGATTTTGTGCGTCTTCCATATACAGAGGGAATTAAAATTCTCGAAAACGCTGTTAAGAACGGAAAGAAATTTGAATTCCCGATAACAGGGTGGGGAATGGATTTGAGCAGTGAGCATGAACGTTACCTTGTGGAAGAACATTTCAAACGTCCGGTTATAATGACAGACTATCCGAGCGAGATAAAGGCTTTTTACATGAAAAAGAATCCGGATGGAAAAACAATGCAGGGAACAGATGTGCTTTTCCCTAGAATAGGCGAAATCATAGGTGGCTCTGTTCGAGAGGAAGACTATGGCAAACTTGTGGGAGAAATCAAGGCAAGAGGTATGGAGGAGAGCAACTACAGTTGGTATTTGGATACCCGCAAATTTGGAAGTTGCCCGCATGCAGGTTTCGGACTGGGATTTGAACGTCTGATTTTGTTTGTAACAGGAATGCAAAACATACGTGATGTAATTCCTTTCCCGCGGACTCCCAAGAATGCAATGTTCTAAATCCAAGTAAGTTCATAAAAAGAAAAATAGGACAGTCTGTAGTAGATTGCCCTTTTTTTAATGCTAAAATCCGTGGTATAGCCAAAATAGCTTATACCACGGATTTACTCTGTAAATGCGTCGGAAGCTCTGTGAATCAGCAAGATTGTCTTGCCGTGGCGAGGTTTGCGGTAAGGTATGTAAGTTAATGCGTTATACAACGTTATGGCGGTCGAAAAAAGGTCTGATGTAGTTTTTTCTATGTCTGATGTAGTTTTTTCTATGTCCTATGTAGTTTTTCCTACATCCCATGTGGTTTTATGGTGCCGGAGAATGAACATGCGATTATGGTTTTGCGTTATTTGTAGGGGTGTACGGCATACGCCCGAAGTGCGAAAATTATGCTATGTTATGGCGGCGGTTTGCTGTATGGTTCGGGCGGTGGTGTACAGGGCGTATGCCATACGCCCCTATACTTTCCGCCAAACCCAAATTGCCCATCCTTTCCAAAGTTCCCCGAAAACTACATTTGACGTTATACAGCTTTGCTAACTTATTTGCCTATCCCCACTAAAAATCTACTGAGCCATAAAAACTACGCATTTGTCGGATGAACCATAAAAAAGACAGTACCTAAAATAAGTACTGTCTCTAATAGAAAGCTTTTATTCTTCTTTTACTTTACCTTGGCAACAATTGCGCTGAATGCTTTGGGATCGTTTATTGCCAAATCGGCAAGCACTTTTCGATTGATTTCTATGCCTGCTTTGTGGAGCGCTCCCATAAGCTGTGAGTATGAGAAACCTTCGAGACGTGCGGCTGCGTTGATACGCTGAATCCATAATGCGCGGAACTCGCGTTTCTTTGCTCTACGGTCTCTGAAAGCATATGTAAGACCTTTTTCATAGGTGTTTTTGGCAACGGTCCATACGTTTTTACGTGCGCCAAAATAACCTTTGGTTTTCTTTAATATTTTCTTTCTCCTGTTGCGTGATGCTACGTGATTTACTGATCTTGGCATTTGTTTTTGTTTTTTTTGAATGTCAGCGCCGCGTGTTATTTGCGCGAGCTTTTGGGCTGTTCATTCGGGTTAATGATTTGTTTGATTAACGCTTAAGCAAAAGTTCGCGAATCTGTTTTACGTTTGATTTGTCTACGATTGCAACGTGATCCAAGTTGCGTTTTTGCTTCTTTGTTTTTTTCGTCAAAATGTGGCTATGAAAAGCGTGATGACGTTTGATTTTACCCGTTGCGGTGAAAGAGAATCTTTTTTTTGCACCGGAATTGGTCTTTTGTTTTGGCATTTTAGTTTGTTGTTTAATGGTTTTATATCAGCGCGCCACGTATACCAACTACGTGTACACGACATATGCATATTGTCTTTGTTATTCGCCCTCAATCATTGGCTGTTTATACTCTTTGGGGGCGTTTGACTTTGGGGCCTTCTTCCCTTCTTTGGATAGAACACTTTCCTGTGTCTTTGTTTCGGCGTTGTTCTTGCTTGTCTTTTTGGGAGCGATGAACAATGTCATACGTTTTTCTTCCAATACGGGCATTTGCTCAACTTTGCCGTATTCCTCTAAATCGTTTGCAAAGCGCAAAAGTAAAACTTCCCCTTGCTCTTTGAACAGTATGCTGCGACCTTTGAAAAACACATAAGCTTTAACTTTGTTGCCTTCAGAAAGAAATTCTTTGGCGTGTTTAAGTTTGAAATTGTAGTCGTGGTCATCTGTCTGCGGTCCAAAGCGTATTTCTTTTACTTCTATTTTCACCTGCTTTGCCTTCATTTCCTTTTGGTGCTTTTTCTGCTGATAAAGGAATTTCGAGTAATCAATAAGTCTGCATACAGGAGGGTTAGCGTTTGGCGAAATCTCAACCAAATCAAGGTTCTCGCGCTGGGCCAAGGCTATAGCTTGGTGGGTGGGCATTACTGTTGATGCGATGTTATCACCCACGACACGTACTTCACGCACATGTATCTGCTCGTTTACGCGATATTTGTTTTTTAGTTTATCGTTCTTCATTCAGAGTTTTAACGGTTTGGTGCGGTGTCCCATTGGTGAGACACCGCCAAAACCGACTGCAAATTTAATATTTATTTGTTTCTTGGAGAACTTCCCGGGCTATTTTATCTGCAAAATCTTCGAATTTCATTGCTCCTTTGTCGCCTTCGCCTTGCTTGCGTACGGAAACCGTGCCGTCTGCAGCTTCTTTCTCGCCTACTATCAGCAGATAAGGGATGTGTTGCATCTCGTTATCGCGTATTTTACGACCGATTTTTTCACTGCGCGCATCTATTTCTACTCGCACGTTATGATCGTCAAGGTATTGTCTAACCTTTTCGGCGTAGTCGTTGAATTTGTCAGAAATGGGTAGTACGGTGGCTTGAACAGGTGTAAGCCATAATGGGAAGTGTCCGCAAGTGTGTTCTATTAGAACTGCAACGAAACGCTCCAACGAGCCGAAAGGTGCACGGTGAATCATTACGGGGCGATGCTTTTCGTTGTCATCTCCCATATATTCCAGCTCAAAACGTTCTGGTAGATTGTAGTCAACTTGGATTGTTCCTAGTTGCCAACGGCGACCTATTGCGTCTTTTACCATAAAGTCAAGCTTGGGACCGTAGAATGCTGCTTCGCCGTATTCTATGTGAGCGTTTAGACCTTTTTCTTTGCAGGCTTCAATTATGGCGTTTTCTGCTTTTTCCCAATTTTCATCGCTGCCAATGTATTTGCTGTGGTCTTTCTGGTCGCGAAGTGATATTTGTGCCTCAAATGAGTCGAATTTCAAGGCGTGGAATATTATCATGATAATGTCCATTACACGCAGGAATTCGGACTTTACCTGGTCGGGGCGGCAGAAAATATGGGCATCATCCTGCGTAAAGCCGCGTACTCGGGTAAGTCCATGTAGCTCTCCGCTTTGTTCATAGCGATATACTGTTCCGAATTCTGCTATTCGCAGTGGCAGATCCTTGTATGAACGTGGTTTGCGTGCGTACACTTCGCAATGGTGTGGGCAGTTCATGGGCTTCAGCATATATTCTTCGCCCTCTTCAGGAGTGTGTATGGGTTGGAATGAATCTTTGCCATATTTAGCGTAGTGTCCTGATGTTACATATAGCTGCTTGCTGCCTATGTGCGGGGTTATCACTTGCAGGTATCCAAAACGGTGTTGTATGCGTTTCAGAAAGCCGGTGAGTTGTTCGCGCAGTATTGTGCCTTTGGGAAGCCAGATGGGAAGTCCTTTGCCTACGCGCTCGGAAAACATGAACAGTTCCATTTCCTTGCCTATCTTGCGATGGTCGCGCTTTTTGGCTTCTTCCACGAGGGTTAGGTATTCCTCAAGCATTTTTTTCTTTGGGAATGAAATGCCGTATATACGTGTCATTTGTGGGTTTTTCGCATCCCCACGCCAAAACGCCGCACTTATTGACATAACTTTTACAGCTTTTATGGGTGTGGTGTCAACAAGGTGCGGTCCGCGACATAGGTCAACATAGTTGCCTTGGCGGTAAATGGTTATGTTGCCGTCTTCAAGCTCCTCTATCAGCTCGCACTTGTATGTTTGCCCTTTTGAGCGGAATAAATCAAGTGCGTCTTTTTTTGATATGTTTATGCGTTGAAGTTTCTCTTTGCGTTTCAGCAACTCTTGCATTTTTTCCTCTATTTTGGGAAAGTCGCTTTCGCGTATGACTGTTCCCTCGGGAGGTGTAACATCGTAATAAAACCCGTTTTCAATAGCCGGACCAATGCCGAATTGGGTACCCGGGAAGAGTTCTTGCACGGCTTCGGCCATAAGGTGGGCCGATGTGTGCCAAAATGTATGTTTGCCCTCGGTATCGTCCCATGTCAGGATGCTTATTTTTGCATCTTTTTCAATGGGGCGGCTTAGGTCTTCTGTTTCGCCGTCAACTTCTATTGCCAAGGCGGCTTTGGCAAGCTGCGGAGAAATGCCTGCCGCAATTTCAAGTCCTGTTACGCCTTCGTTGTATTGTTTCTTTGAGCCGTCAGGAAAGCTTAGTTCTATCATGATGATATTTTTTTTGTTACACGGTAGGGGGCGCGAAGCTCTGCACGCCTTCCATATGTTTTGTTAATGCAAAGGTAGTGATTTTATTAAAAACAAAACCAATGATTACCGATTTAATGGTAAAGTTGAAAATAGTGGTTAGAAAGTATAAGTGGAACGGGTAGCGCCTACGGGAATCGAACCCGTGTTCCATGCGTGAGAGGCATGTGTC
>ERZ808252.15-NODE-15-length-197093-cov-8.854373_pt1 | contig 197093 bp, 151 predicted proteins | sample MGYA00521242_ERZ808252 | MGnify/ENA primary metagenome ERZ808252 (study PRJEB31516, sample SAMN03275581) | gut metagenome | biome: mammalia-associated habitat; material: feces | host: Papio cynocephalus | place: Kenya | collected 2012-08-07 ...
GCACGGGATGCCTCACCCAATTCTTTTCGTACTCGCCCATGGCAAGGCCCTCGAACAAATCCTTGCGCCCGTCATAGTAAGAATGGATCATGGAGGCAAACAGCGACTTGCCGAACCGCCTCGGACGGCTCAGAAATATAAACTTGTAGCCTTTATTTATAAAGTCTACAAGATACTGTGTCTTGTCGATATATAGATAATTACGTTCTCGTATTTCACTGAATGTCTGAATTCCTACTGGATATTTTCTTACTGCTGCCATGGTCTTTTTGCTTTACTGATTTGGTTTAAATAAAGGTGCATAGAGCATATTCTGTGCAACTTTAGTGATAATTAGGTATAGAGCAACAAGCTTTTATTGCAAATGGATCATTCTTCTATCCTCCACTCTGTAATGGTTCTCTCCTCGCTGCTGTAGTTTACACCCACCTTCACGAGCCGTTTGCCCTCGGCGGTGTACGGTATGAGATATCCCTTTTCGTCAATTTGCCTGAGGGCGGCGTCGGCAGAGCCGTCAAGCTTCAGCTCCATGACGTAGACGGTGGAGGGCAGCGTGATGACCACGTCGGCCCTTCCGTGTGCGCTTTCCTCCTCCACCTTGATGAAATTTCCGATCAACGAGAACACAAGGTAGAAGATGGTCTGCACGTCGCGCTCGGTCTTGTTCGCCAGACGGTAGGACACTCCTGCGAGGTAGGCGCGCATCAGCGTGAGCGCCAGCTCCATGTCGCCGGCCATCACGGCCTTTACAAACTTGATGACGAAGCTGCTGTTGGACCCCTCGGCTGGTATGAGATAGTTGGCGGCGAGGGATCGAATCATGCCCACGCGCACCTCCTCGTTGGGGTAGCCCAAGGTGTACAGACTCACCATCGGGTCGTAGTGCTTGATGGTGAGATAGCCGCTCTGGTAGAGCAGCGGCAGCGGGCTGGCCATGTTCTCCGGCGACACGTCGAAGTCGTCGATGCTCGCGTCCTGCCCCGTGAGGTCGCGCAGGCCGACATTGTATTTCTGCAGCAGCTTGATGACATAGGTGGGTGTGCCCGACCCAAACCAGTAGTCGCCGATGTCGCCAGAGGCAAGTGCCTTTACCAGACTGAACGGGTTGTACACGTCCTCGGAGTTCTTGCTGAAGTGATAACCGTCGTATTTCTTCTTGAGCAGCGCGAAGGCCTCGTCCACGCTGATGTGGAGTCGCTCGGCCAAATGCTCCACGTCGGGTCGCATCTGCGTATGCAGCTCCCCGCTACTGATGCCGCAGATGGCTGAGTACTGGTCATACATGGAGATGTTGAACAGGTTGTTCAGCTCGCTGAAGATGCTCAGCTGCGAAAACTTGGTGATGCCCGTCAGGAATACAAACTCAAGGTAAGGGTCGAGCGACTTGATGGGCGAGTAGAAGTTCTGCATCACCCGTCGCAGGGCGGCAAGGTTCTGCTCCTCATGCACCACGTCGAGCAGCGGGGCGTCGTACTCGTCAATGATAAGTGCCACCTTTTGGTGGGTCTGCTCGTATGCTGCCTTCACAATATTAGCAAACCGTATATTGGGTTCTTTGTCTTTACTTTCTTCGGTACCAAATTGTTTTTCGTACGGCAGGAGCAGATAGTCGAGGTAACCATTCAATTGTCTTGTGTCCATGTGCTTAGCAGCACTCATGTCAAAGTGCAGCACGGGATGCCTCACCCAATTCTTTTCGTACTCGCCCATGGCAAGGCCCTCGAATAAATCCTTGCGTCCTTCGTAATAAGAATGGATCATGGAGGCAAACAACGACTTGCCGAACCGCCTCGGACGACTCAGAAACACATATTTGTAACCGTTACTTATAAAATCAACAAGATATTGCGTCTTGTCTACATAGAGATAATTACGCTCTCGTATCTCACTAAACGTTTGTATTCCTACTGGATATTTTCTTACTGCTGCCATAGTCATCTCTTTGCTGAATTATCTATAGTTAGGATGTCGCATTTGAACCTTCAGTGCAAATTTAGCGATTATTTGTAAAAGTAGCAAGTTTCATACTAAAAACAATGACACAAACTTAGAATGTCCATTATCTCCAACCACTCATTAGATTTCATCCCTTGAAGTTGTTTATTCCATGCAAGTTGCAACGTAAGTGTTGAAGGCATAGCGGGCTATGGGAAAACATATACGCAGAATGATGACGAAAGACACGGCAAAAAGAGGTGGAAAGATGAAAAACCTCCCGCTTTTTGTCAATTTCTTCCTATGAACGATTGGGGATAAATAGAAAGCTCTGGGTTAAAGTACTTCCCGTTCAAACACTTTTGAGAGTCCACCTATGACATTCGGAAAGATGAGCTCAATGGAGCTTGCCAACAAGGTTTTAGCAGGTTACTCACGGTAGAAATGGTTTGGTGTTGTCATACCGCCCCTTTCACGTCGCATTTTAGGCTGAATGACAATGCAATAGGGGCTTTATCACAGTGCGATATGGGCTTTATTACAAAGCCTTGTTTGCCGTGCTGTATTGTGTTGATAATCAAATAGTTGCGACGAACATTTTTGCTCTACGCAAAAAAGGAATCGAGCAAGAACAAAAAATCAGTGTCTTTTTCGGGTTGAATGTTTGGCAGGTTGGCCTGTTTTTATTTATGGAAAGCTGCTTCCTCTAACTCCTGTAAGTGGCTGATAACCCTTCTCTGTTCCAAATGTGAGACGTATGACCAATAGGCTTGTTTTGTAAATTTGCTTCATAAATCTTATCAAGGACTCAAAAAAATCTCGAATTATGCCCATAATAAGCAATGAAAATTGCTAACTTTGCAGTTGCCAAGGTTACTTTACGGCCATAGTGTTGGTGTGTGGGAGGGCGAACCCCCTTGGAAACGGTACAAATCAGACATTGGACACAAAGTATCTGGCAGGTTTTTCTGCAAGGGAAGACCGGGGTCGTGAGCGGCTTTGTTGCAAAAGAAATGACATCAGGGACGTTCTGTAAGACTCGAACTAAATTAATTGCAAAGGTCTAACACAAAGTAGGATGATGAAAGTACTTTACCGAATAATCGAGTGGGGCTTTTCAAAAGGAACCCTTCCCTATTGGTGCATTTTCGCTTACGACAGCTTGTCGGTATTGCTGTCGGGGTTGTTCGTGTACGCTCTTCAGTATGGCTTCACCAGTCTGGCCGACAACTTGGGGCGCATAGCTATCGGGATGAGCGTCTGTGTGGTGCTCTACATGGTGGCGTTTTTTATCTTTCACACTTTCAATGGTGTGCTCCGCTACTCCTCATTCATCGATTTGCGCAGGGTTGCCTATTCCAGTTTTACGGCAAGTATCGCCATCTGTTTCTTTCATCAGTTGCAGGTACACTTTGGATTGTCTCACTATCTTCTCATCCCACGTTTCGTCAGTGGCTTGCAAATCTTCGTCACTGCCACCATGTTGATGTGGGTTGCACGCATGGCCGCCAAGACACTCCACGATATTCATAGCAACTTTGGGGCTACCAGGAACACCTTTATCTATGGCACGCTGGCGGGTGGCGTGGCCTTGGCGAAGAGCATCAAGGCGGCACCGATCACGCGCTACAAGTTGATAGGGTTCGTCTCGGACGACAAGTCGATTGAATCTTCGCGGGTGTTTGGCATAAAGGTCTATTATGAGGACGACAACTTGGTGAAAACCATGACGCGGCTTCATGTGAAGGTGCTGCTCGTGTCTCCTCTTCAGACGGAACATTTCACCCACAACAGCAAGCTCATCGACGCTCTCATTGCTGCCAACATAAAAATCATGATGATGCCTCCGGCTGAGGAATGGGATGGCAGGTCGCCCCTGTCGCACACGCAGCTTCACGAGGTAGACATCGAGGACCTGCTCCCACGCGACAAGATTGAGGTGGACATGGAGGCCATTAAGCGTATGCTCGCAGGCCATCGCATCCTCGTTACGGGTGCGGCGGGCAGCATTGGGTCGGAGATGGCACGCCAGGTGGCCACCTTCAATCCGTCGGAGCTGATACTGGTCGACCAGGCCGAGACGCCCATGCACGACGTGCGGCTCTATATGAAGAACCATCACCCCGGCCTGAAGGTGTGGACCATCGTAGGGTCTATCACCAACCCATCGCAGATGGAGAGCATTTTCGCATCCCACAAGCCAGAGTATGTGTTCCATGCAGCCGCCTATAAGCATGTCCCGATGATGGAGGACAACCCCGCCATGGCCATACAGAACAATGTCTATGGCACACGCGTCATTGCCGACCTTGCCGTGAAGTATCACACCAAGAAGTTTGTGATGATCTCTACTGATAAGGCTGTCAACCCCACCAACGTCATGGGGTGCAGCAAGCGCATTTGCGAAATCTACTGTCAGTCGCTCAACAAGGCCCTGCAAGATGGGAAGGTAAAAGGTGAGACGCAGTTTGTCACTACACGTTTCGGCAACGTGCTTGGCTCCAACGGCTCCGTCATCCCTCTGTTCAAGGAGCAAATCAAGAAAGGAGGTCCCGTGACCGTCACCCACAAGGATATCACACGCTACTTCATGCTCATCCCGGAGGCCTGCCGTTTGGTACTCGAGGCTGGTACAATGGGGCATGGCGGAGAAATATTTGTCTTTGATATGGGCGACCCTGTGCGCATCGCCGACCTCGCACATCGCATGATAGAGCTTTCTGGGGCGAAGAATGTGGAAATCAAATTCACAGGTCTCCGCGACGGCGAGAAGCTCTATGAGGAGGTGCTCAACGATGCGGAAAAAACCAAACCCACCGTGCATCCCAAGATTAAGGTGGCTGCTGTCCGTGAGTACCCATACGACCTTGCCCTCAAAAACGAGAAGGAACTCTACGAGATATCGCTCCACTATGATGATATGGAGATTGTGCGAAAGATGAAGGCAATCGTGCCTGAATACAAAAGCCGGCACAGTAAGTACGAGGCGCTCGACAAAAAATAATCTCTGCTTTGCCACACGCTGATCCGGATGAGCTGATGTGAAATAAAGTAGAGAGTCTCCATCTTGACGTGTAGTTCTCTTTGATCATGGAGAACTACACTTAGTCCAAGCTGTTTTCCCCTATCCGGTGTGCCGTTTTTGGGAGGAATACAACTTCCATCGAACTGCACCAACTATTTAATCCCAATCGGTCATAAGGCCAAAAACAACAAAAACAAGAGACATTTCTCATATTTCCGTTCCTTGCTCACTGTTTCTTTCCGCATCTTGCTGCCGTAAGTTTTTCGCCATAGCCGTTATGCCTTCAACACAAAAATGTGACCTGCACGAAATAAACAGCAACCTGGGACGAAATCTAATTACCGATTTGGGTTTAAATACAGGCAGGTGAATCATTCCATATATAAGGATTGTCTCTCCTTCTGCTGAACGTGCTGTCTTTGTTGATAGTTTACGACTTGAATCATGACGGTCTTTTTTGCAACGGTTTAGTGGAGTAAACCTGTATTTTTGTCTCAATTGTTGAATCTTCCTTTGGATGTTTCAATGAAGATCACTATCTTTGCACCATGATAGCATGCCAATACAAGCGTGGTAGAGTGAATCGTGACCATCAGGAAAGTTTCACATATAGAGCCAGTCGCTTTTTTTCTAACTTGTCTTTTCGGGTAAGGATTTGTGTTGTCATGCTTTTCCTTATCCCGCAATCTTTGCTTTCTGTTACCAGCGAGCCACCAGTAGAGGCAGAGATAGAGCGGTTTATGGATAAAGGGAAGACTGCTTTCTTCCGTGGAAATCGACTTGAGGCTATCAAATATTTCCTGAAAGCCAGCAAAATAGCTGACGAAAAGAAAAAGTACAAATACCAATGTTTGGCGCGTTATAGTATTGGTGTGTGTTATTTTCTTGCAGCCGACCATGGCGAGGCATTGAGCTACTATTATGAAGCTTACAAAATATGTAAGAAGAATCATCTCGACCATGACTGCGAAAACAAGATAGTCAATGGCTTGGTTGGCGTGTATTTTGAGCAGGAGGACTACAGGCAGGCCTATGATTTTATGTTGCCTTATTATCGGCAGTCCTGCCGTTTGAAGGATTCTTCGGCCCAATCGATGTTTGCGACAGACCTTGCGATGATATGCAACAAGCTGGCACGTTTCAAAGAGGCGGACCGTTACATCAGTGAGGCCAAATGGTTTCAGAAGGACCGGGCAAAGGATTATGCGCATTGTCTTGCCATAGAGGCAGAGACAAAATTCTTGCAAAAAAGATATGTTGAGGCAGAGAGGGTGTGTAGGCGGATTCTGTCAACTCATGTCTCGGCAGCGAGCGACAAGGGCATTGCGCTCATCTACTTGATTAATATTTATATTGCGCACAACAAATACGACAGCGCTTTCTCCTTTGCCGCAGATGCCCGCAGATTGAATGAGATGCGCAATCTGCCTTACTTCTTCGATACGATGTCTTTGCTTTACCAGCGAACAGGACAGCTTCAGCAAGCACTTGACTGTAAGGATTCTGCCCGCATGTTTAATGACTCCGTCGTTAGTATGTCCAACCGGCAGCTGCTTGAAAACTCAAAGACGAAGTTGGAGGTGCTTCGTTTCACTACGGACATGGAGGAAGAAATGGATAATATTCGCCGCCGCCACTATATATTGATGGCTCTTCTCGGGCTAAGCGTGGTATTTGTCGTCATGGCCATATTCGTCATACGCAGTCAAAGGGCAAAGGCAAGGCAGCAAAATCAGATTATCAAGTTGCAAACAGAGAAGCAGGATCATGAAAGACAAATGGCTGAGGAGCAGATGAAGTCATTGGAGATGGAGGTGCGCTATCGTCAAGAGATGATGAAACAGTCGCTGGAACAAAAACAGCGCGAACTTTCAGCCACGACGATGTTTGTCAGCTCACGCAATGAGCTGATAGAGAGTCTGCTTAACTATATAAATAATGAGACAGAACTAAAGTCTGTTCCCGCTGTCAAAACGCTCATATTGCATTTGCGCCAGCTATTGAAAGGAAAAAATGACAATGATCATTTTCTCGTCAATTTTGAGACAGCAAATCCTGATTTCACGCAGCGACTGAGATCCTTACATCCAGATTTGCTCTCTTCCGACTTCCGCTTCTTGGCATATGTGCGCATGAACCTGCAAATTAAGGAGATTGCCTCGTTGCTCAACATTAATCCAGAATCATGCCGTAGGCGTAAAATAAGAATCAGTAAGAAACTGGGTCTGCAAAGTTCGGCAGAACTGTACAACTATGTCCAAACCCTGTGACAACTCCTTTTCCTTTTTCTAAGACCTATATCCTCGATGAAATGGGTAAAAATGGAGGGAAAAACGACTTTGGGTTGGCGTAAAAGAGTGGTTTAACATACTTGTCACTATTTTGTCACCCCCTATTTTATATGCCATAAACTTCATATCTCCTAATTTTGCAACATCGAGTTTTATCAATCACTTAAAGTTATAAGGAATATGGATAAAAAGAAATTACCTTCATTGGTGTTGGTCTCCATGTTGTGCGTGAGTCCTGCTTTAGCACAGACGATAGATGCACAGCTGTCCGCATCTAATGCCACATTGCTGGAGAAGTCTCCTACCAGTTCTGTTGATGAACAGAACGGAAAGATCAAGTTGAATCCATCCAACCGATTCAACACGGATCCAAGTCAAATTGCATCCCAGCTTTTGGCAGGCCGCTCTTTCTCTTATCTTAATGGCACAAAAACTCCGCATAAAGTCAAGGCGGAAGAAAAGATTACTGCGGCAGAGTCTTATGCCGACAGCCTTGTTGTCTATGGTATATTCTCACAACAACCTGGCGAGCAATTGTCCACGAAGAATATGGTACAATATTCCTTCCAGTCCGCTCCCGTTGCCAATTTTAAGACAGAGGCGAGTGAGGCAACTTTCCCTTCTGGTTTCTGCTATGCACGTGTGAATGATAATTACTTCGTGTTCAACGTGGGGCGTGTAACCGTTGTCAATGCCAATACAGGCGAAATCGTGAAGGACAATATTGGCTTTAGCCTTGACGGAGAAGATATCACCCCTATGCAAGCTGCCACTTATGACCCTGCCACAAAGAAGATTTATGTGGTTTATTGGGGAAAGAATTATGGCAAATCGCTCCTTTCATTTGACCCATCCACCTACGAGGTGAACTATTTGACGGACATATCGGGTTACACGATGTCTATAGCTGCGGCACCTGATGGCAAGCTTTATTTCATCAACTATCCCGCTAAGCTCAATTCTTATGATCCCGCAACAAAAGAAATCAAGGAATTGTTTTCAAATGTGAAGGCTGGAGCTGATTACCAAAACGCCAGCGCAAGCCAGTCGGGCGCATTTGACTGGGCTACCGGAGACCTATACCTTGCTAATCTTACAAGGGATTGGAATACCCATCTTACCAAGATTAATGTGAAGACGGGAAAGGCCACCGATGTGCTAACATTCCCAGAACGACAGCGTTTCGTAGGTCTGTTCATCCCGTATACAGATGCTAACGCTCCGTCAGCCCCCAAGAATATTCGCTATGCTGATGGTAAATTGCAGTTCACTGCTCCAACCCAAACTTATAGCTCGGCTGAGAATCTTACGGGAACACTTACGGCGTATGTGACAGTTGAGGGTGGAGGTACTTTCGAAAAATCGGTGAAGCCCGGTGAGTCCGTAGAGATGGACTTGAATCTTACTGATGGGAAATATTTCATCAATGTTGAAATTGGTAATAGTGCAGGGCGCTCCACTGCACGTCGGCTTGCCACATACGTGGGCACAGATGTGCCTTCTGCGGTAAGTAACTTGGAGTTTGTCACCGAGGATGGGAAGAATGCCACCATATCATGGCAGGCACCGACCCAATCAATCCATGGTGGTCCCGTTGATGATGCGTCTATCAATTACCGTGTAGTGCGCTATCCAGACGAGGTTGTCATAGCCGAAGGCATAAAGGATACGTCGGTCAAGGATGTGTTGCCAGACACTCATGCCCGCTATTATTACGAAGTGACCTCATTCTCCGGCGACCGTGTGGGAGAAAAAGCAGTTTCGAAAATCATCCCTGCTGGTGACACTTGGGTGCCTCCTTATACTGAGGGCTTTGACACGCAGGACGATTACGATTTCTTCAAGGTCATTGATGCCAATCAAGATGGTAAGACATGGATTTACATGCTTCCTCAAGGAACCAATACCAACGGAAGGGCTTACCTTGTAGGCAACGGTACTGCTGATGTCGATACGGGCATCTATGAGGGACATGGCAATGACGATTATCTTATCTCACCGAAGATAAGTCTAAAGGCAGGGGTTGACTACCGACTTCAGTTTGATAATTGTGACGGCTGGAGCAATGAGCACATGACCATCTTGCTGGGTAAAAAGGATGTTGTGACAGGGGATGAAACAGTAATCAATGCGCTGAGCGTCAATCCGAATACTCACTATTCAATGATTTTCAATGTAGCGGAAGATGGTCTGTATTATCTCATGCTTCATGCAGACAATCCCGGCCAAAGTGTTAGCATTGATCTTGACAACCTCGGCATTGATGTCTACTCCACCTACAATGGCCCAGCAAGCGTAACTGAGTTGAAGGCAGAGGCAGGGGAGAAAGGTGCACTTACCAATACGTTGTCGTTTACAGCTCCCGACAAGACATATATGGGTGGAACGCTGAGTGCTATCTCCAAGATTAATGTCTATCGAAATGGAAGTGTTAAGCCTGTCCATGTATTCAATACTCCCAGTCCAGGCGAACAACTCTCATGGACGGACAACGAGGTGGAGCAAGGCTCTGTGACCTATCGTGTAGTGCCTTTCTTAGAGGAAGAACAGGGTTGCGAGGCGCTGGTTACCAACTGGGTTGGCCTTGATATGCCGGCAAAGGTTGGAAACTTGAAAGTCCGCATGGATGAGAACAACCATGCAGTGGCCACTTGGGAAAAGGTAGGCGACAAGGGATTGCATGGCGGATATGTCAATCCGGACGAGGTAACCTACCGCCTTTGCCGCTACAACGAGAGAAGTCTTGAAACCCCATGGGAGACGGTAGGCGATAGCACTTCGGGTTTGACTTTGTCTGATGAAGAATATAAAGTGGAGGAAGGCACGCAGGTGTATGTCGATTATATGGTCTTTGCCGACAATGCAGCAGGAACTTCCGAGGGAGTTGGCGCTGGAATCGTCTTGGGCACTCCTTATGATCGTCCTTACGAAGAGTCGTTCCCGAATGGCAAAGCTGCCAAGTCCCCATGGACGCTTTATGCCAATTCTGTCAACTATGCATGGCAGATGGTAACGGGGTCTGGCCTTGCCGTCAAGCCTTATGACAAGGATGAGGGAATGCTTCAGTTCTCTTTCCGGGATAGCGACTCCAACAACCAGAACCTTTCTGGTCCTCGTATAGACTTGTCTAATTCCACAGCACCCGAGCTTTCGTTCTATGTGTACCATGGATTTGAGGCAGAAGAGGGCGACCTCCAACTTTATGTATGGCTCAACTACGACGATGAAGGATGGAATAAGGTTTCTACTGTCGAGTACAACAATGGTCAGAATGGATGGGCGCGCTTCTCGTTGCCTTTGCGAAATGATGCCGATAATGTGCAAATAGGTTTCAGTGGATATGCTGTCGATGCAAGTGCAGCCATCTATATTGATCAGCTGAAGGTGGACGAGTCTGTTGCCAACGATATGGCAATAGAGGGCATCTCCATTGACAGCAAGCGTGTGGAGGCTGGTGAGAGTACTAAAGTGAAAGTGAATGTGGCCAACTATGGCACCAAAACTGCAGAATCCTATAAGGTGGTACTCACGCGTAATGGAGAGCCGTTTGCTGAAAAGAGTGGCGAAGCTATTGCTCAAAACCATTCCGCTTATGTCACGTTTGACATCACTACGACCAAAGCTGAGGCATCTTCAAGCTATACTTATCAAGCCATTGTTGAAAATGATGGCGACACCTATTTGGCCAACGATAGCAGCAGCGTGGTGAAGTTGTTCGTACATGGCTCAGTACTTCCAAAGGCGGAGAATCTTACCGGAAAGACTTCCGGCAATACTGTTACCCTTACATGGCAGCAGCCCGCTAAGGACGAAATTGCAGATGCGGTCACTGATGGCTTTGATGAGTATGAGTCATTTATCATTGACGGCATTGGCGATTGGAAAACCTATGATGGTGACGGAGCTTCGACAACCTATTTCAATGGTCCGAGTATACCCAATGCTTATGAGCCAAAGGCTTGGCAGGTTTGGGATCCTGAGGAAGCAGGCTTCTCCATTGAGAAGTTCTCGGTGCTTACTCCTCACTCTGGCAAAAAGTATCTCACCTGCTGGGCAGCGTCCAATGGAGTAGATGCTACATTGCCCAATGACGACTGGTTGATTTCTTCTGAGGTGACAGGTGGAACGGATGTGTCCTTCTATTATCGTAAACCGAACGATGGCGGCGATCCACAGGAGTTTGAGGTGCTTTACTCTACTACCGACAATGAGCCAGAGAACTTTAACGTGTTGGATGGAGATGCCATCTCGTCTTCTACAGATTGGCAGTACTTTGAGTACACTTTGCCTGCTGAGGCCAAGTACTTTGCCGTGCGCAGCTGTTGTACGGGCAGTTATAACGTGGCATTTCTTGATGACATCACCTATATTCCGCTCTATGGGACTAATTCAAAGGTGACGCTTCTTGGTTATAATGTCTATCGTGACAATGAGTTGATTGCAGAAAAGGTGCCGACTACCTCTTACACAGACAATACTGCCAATGGAGCTGTGCACAATTATTATGTGACTGCCGTTTGGAAGGAGGGAGAGTCCAATACTTCCAATGCTTATCTGTCCGATTTCGTGGACGGTATCGACGAGGTTGCAGTAGCTAATGATGTGAAGGTGGTAACGTCCAAGGGCAGTATCCGCGTGATTGGCGCGGAAGGTAAGTCCGTCGAAGTCAATACGGTCAGTGGACAGTGTGTCTTCCAAGGCGACGCCAACAATCTTGTAAATGTACGGATTGCTACTGGTGTCTATCTTGTGAAAGTTGGCAAAGCTATCTTTAAAGTTTCGGTGAAATAATGTGTATTTAAGGAAATCGGGCATCTCCTGTCTGCTGTGGATGGGAAGATGCCCCTTTCTTTTTAGGTTATCTTGTTTATACAGGCGTTATGAAAAGAACATTAATAAGTCTTGCTCTGCTGCTCTTCGCGCTTGTGGGAGGTGTCAACGCACAGGTGTTATTACGTTATGGAGATGGCATTGGCAATGGATGGGGTGACGGCTCTATAGTGGTGACCCCTTATGTGCAGTTTCCTGAAAGCTTTGTCAGTCCCTATGCGGGAAATCAAATCACGCGTGTACGCATTGGCCTGTGCCAGCCGGCAACCAATGTGTATGTTTATATCAAGAACACACCGCAGGACAGTAAGCCCCTTTATCGTCAAAAGGTGGGTACGCTTGACGCGGGATGGAATGATGTTGTGCTTGACACTCCCTTCGATATTGCTGGAACCGGAAGTATAGCCATAGGGTATAAGGCTTCATTTGCTAATAAAAACGGGGTGGGGTGCAGTAACGTGAAGTTTAATGATGCCAACGCTAAAGATGCTGACATTGTATATTTCAATAGTGATAACAGATGGACGGCTACAGGAACTCCCCTGTGTATACAGGCTTACGTGGAGGGTAAGGCTATGCCAAGTGATTATTTGCGCATTAGTAGCTTGGCCGACATCACAGCTTCCTATGATGCCTCCGAGGTGACTTTTAAGGGAAGTGTGCGTAATGTTGGTATCAACGCAGTGAGCGGTTATTCGTTGTGTTATGAATTGGATGGTGAGAAAAGCTACCTTGATATAGACCGTCAAGTTGATGTCAATGATGTAGACAGCTTTACTATAACCGTTCCTTCAACGGAGAAAGGGACTCATCTCCTAAAAGTAATGGTGAACTCAGTGAACGGAAATACCGCCACATACCTTACTAACGACACCGCTAAAGCTACCCTTACCGTCCTCGATCCTGCATTTCGACGTAGAGTGGTATGCGAGGAGTACACTGGCCTGTGGTGTGGATGGTGTCCCAAGGGATTGGTAGGCCTGGAGCTGATGAAAGAGAAGTATCCCTTTACTTTCATCCCCATTAGCGCGCATGGAGGTGATGCCTTGGAGATTAAGGATAGTATTCATAGCTATAGTACTTTTATAAAGTCCTGCTCTGGGGCTCCCCTATGCAATGTTAACCGTCGTGCGACGGGTGATCCTTTTGCTGACATCCTTATGCTTTATGGCATGGAGCAAAGTGTTGTGAATCATGTTGCCTACAATGTCTCTGCGGAATGGAATGAAGACAGCACTGCTGTCAATGTCACGTCCGACTTTTTCAGTGACATAGACATACCCAAACCCAAGTACAGCATAGCCTACACCATTACCGAAGACTCTATCACAGGTTATCGTCAGACCAATTATTACGGTGGCAAAAGTGAGGAGTTTTATGGTTGGGAGAAGAAAGAAGAAATTACTGACGATGTAGTGTTCAATGATCTGGCACGGGGCATTTATCCAAGTTATGCTGGTGAGCTATGTCGCACCGAGCCGATGGTTGCCAACGAACATTACACACACAGCTACAATATCCCATTGCCTGACAATGTTCGGGATCGCCGCAATATCAAAATAGTAGGGCAAATCATTGATAGTGCGACAGGATATATTGTCAATGCGATGGAATGTAAGCCAGTACGTAAGGGTACTTTGGGCGTTTGTTCTGTTGCTGACGACAGCAATGTGCGAGTATGTCGCACAGGAGAGGGCTGTCGTATATCCGTTGAGGGCGTGTGTCATGCCGAGGTGTACAACGCCACGGGAGTGCTTGTGGACAGTAGGCAAGTTGAGGGTACGGCAGTATTGCGTGCTCCACAAAGAGGCTTGGCCCTTGTGCGTGTAAGCAAAGATGGCCACGTGATAAAGGTCTTTAAGTTGAAGTAGTAAATCATTCCAAAAGACATGAAGATGAAAAGTTTTTTTCTTTCAGTTCTATTATCCTTTATTACCTTCACGAGTGTCTGGGCAGTAAAGGCTTGGCCGGGTTTACATACCAAGGCGCAGGCTGATGGAACGGTGCTGACCTACCAAGTCGTAGGCGATGAATATTGCCATGCACTTGTCACTACCGACGGCTTTTTGCTTATTTCAGAGAGCGATGGGCGCATCTGCTACGCCCGAAAGGCAACTAATGGGATGCTGGAGTCCTCAGGTATGATGGCGCATGATGTGAAAATGCGCTCCGAAAATGAACGCGTCGAACTCTCTTCTTGGGGTGTAAGCGATTTCTCCGAGATGTACAAGCAACACACATTGGGTGCGCAGCGGGCAATAAAGCGATTGCCAGGCCAGACATTTCCAACGACAGGCAACCTAAAAGGCATCATCTTGCTCGTGGAGTTTGCCGACAATGAAATGCAGGAAGGCCACGGAAAAGAGTTGTTTCATCAGTTGATGAACGATAAAGGCTGTACATTGGAAGGTGCTACGGGAAGTGCGCGCGACTATTTCGTTGACCAATCGGGAGGACTGTTCACTCCAGATTTCGACGTTGTGGGTCCCATCAAGTTGTCGCATCGGATGGCCTACTATGGGGCCAATAACAGTCAGGGCGAGGATTCCAAGCCTGGAGTTATGGTGAAAGAGGCGTGCGAGTATGCGTCTGACAGCCTTGGCGTGGATTTCTCCAAGTATGATTTTGACAATGATGGGACTGTGGATTTCGTCTATGTGATTTATGCAGGTTATGCGGAGAGCTATGGAGCTTCGTCCAATACGATTTGGCCACATGCTTCTCAGCTCACGCGTTTGAATATCAACTGTTCGCTGAATGGGAAGGTAATAGACAGCTATGCTTGTTCGAGCGAGTTGAAATATACTACCGGGACAAAAGTCGAGGGCATCGGAACATTCTGTCATGAGTTCAGCCATGTGCTCGGATTGCCCGATATGTACAACACGCGCCAGTCGATGGCTTCTGAACTTGGCACATGGGATGTGATGGATCAAGGCAACTACAATAATGAGTCGCATACGCCACCATCCATGTCTGCATTTGAGCGTGCGTCTCTTGGATGGATGGAGTTGACGGAGATTGACACTCCTGCTGATTCCATGACCCTTCCAGAGATGACCTCCCATCATGTTGCCTATCGTATCAGCACCTCTGACCCTAATGAGTTTTTCACCCTTGAGAATCGTCAGCAGGTAGGGTGGGATGCTTATCAACCAGGAAAGGGACTTATGATCATGCACATAGCCTATGAAGAGACAGCTTGGAAGAACAATTACGTCAATTCGGGCAGTTTCCCTCGTTACGATCTTGTGGAGGCTGATGGTACACAAGGCAACGGAGAGGCTACCGACCTGTATCCCACAGCAGGCAATGACATGTTTACCGACTATTCCTCTCCCAATGCACTTTCATGGGCTGAGGTGCCTACCGAGAAGGGTATTACCAATATTCGCGATAATGATGGGGTCATCTCGTTTACTTTCATGAAGGATCGTTTGCATCGTCCGGTGCTTGAAGACGTCACCGATGTGACATCTAATTCGTTTACAGCCCATTGGGGCGAGGTTGAAGGTGCGATTGGTTATCGACTTCATATAGACGAACAATTACCCGACTCCATCAATCCAGTGCTTCTTTCGGAAGACTTCACAGGGCTTGTGGACGGGGAATATCCCAAGTCTTCGAGTACGGATATAAGTGAATCTCTGGAAAACTATTTATCGGGGTCACCATGGTATGGGTCATGTCTATATTCATGCGGAGGCTATTTGCGCATGGGAGGCTATGGGCAGAGTGGCCAACTGCTTACACCCATGTTTGACACAGCGCTCTATGGGGGCAAGCTCACGCTGTCTTTTGACGCACGTTCCTATCCTTCAAAGAATGTGGCATTCACCGTTAGTTTGGTCGATGTGCCCAGTGGTGATATTCTGGCGAGCAAGTCACTAAAGGCAAACAAGAATGAGGCGAATTACCACATTGTCTTCAATGAAGGCACTACTAATTGCCGATTTGTCATTGCTACCGATAAAGAGCGTCTGTTTATCAACAGGATGCGGGTGGTAAAAGGTGATGTTAGCGAGGAAGAGGTGTGGACACTTGGTCCTAAGAGCTGGGAAGTGGACAGCATACGAACAACCAGCTATACCGTGGATCAGCTTGCCGAGCAGCGTACATATCACTTTACCGTCATGGCACTTGCCGAAACGGCGCAGAAGAGTTCTTTGTCTTCAACAGTTGGTTCGGCCACAACATTATCGGCTGTGGCAAGCGTAGCGGAAACGTCAGTAAGCAAGCCCCATTTGCTTCGTGTGGAATACTATGATTTACTTGGACGTCGTCTTGCTTCAGCTGCCAAAGGATTCGTGATTTGGCGTAAGGTATTTGAAGATGGAACTGTAGAAACGAGGAAGTGTAGAAAGTAGCCACGGCCACGCAAAGTAAGACTCGCACCTTGGTGTCATTTCAGTAAGGGGTAGGCGTTTAGTGAGAACTATGCGCCTGCCCCTTTTGGGTATGGGTATCATGAGCCCTTCTTCATTTTGCTTTTGAATAAATTTACCGAAAAATAACAAAAGCTTTTCGGGAATAGGGAAAAAATATTACCTTTGCATAAGGTAAGCTGCATTCGGCAATGTGAATGCAAGCATTCATTGCGCTCGTTTGCATTACCTTTGCATAAGGTAAGCTGCACTCGGCAATACGAATGCAAGCATTCATTGCGCTCGTTTGCATTACCTTTGCAGAAAAATGAAAGAATAGACTAAAAACCTTCCCTCATTGCTTTGTGAGCAGTGAAAAGGGATGAAGGATGAGCGGGGAAACACCCGTTGTGTGGATTTAATCTGTACACGCATCTATTAAAATAAACAACCGGAATGATGGCAACAACACTCCTTTTACTCGAGTTGCTGGTCGTAATTGCGATGATTTACGTCGGCGCGCGCATTGGTGGAATAGGGTTGGGCATTTATGGAATGCTTGGAGTATTTATCCTTGTATATGTCTTTGGCCTACGACCGGGCAGTGCTCCCATCGACGTAATGATGATTATCCTTGCCGTAATTACCGCCGCAGCGGCTCTCCAGGCATCGGGAGGATTGGAATATCTCGTCGGGCGGGCTGCGCTTTTCTTGCGCAAGCATCCCGACCACATCACCTACTATGGCCCGCTCTGCACTTGGCTATTTTGCCTTTTGGCGGGAACAGCGCACACCTGCTACTCGCTTTTGCCCATCATCAGCGAGATAGCCCAGGCCAACAAGATACGCCCAGAGCGCCCTATGAGCCTTGCGGTGGTCGCAGCGTCGCTCGGTATCACCGGGTCGCCCGTATCGGCAGCCACAGCAGCCATCATTTCCCAAGACCTTTTGGGGGCGAAAGGCATTGAGCTGGGCACGATTATCCTCGTGTGTGTACCCGCCTCGTTCCTTGCTATCATCGTAGCAGCGTTCGTCCAAAACCATATCGGCAAGGAGCTTGTCGATGATACTGAGTACAAGCGCCGCGTTGCCCAGGGGCTAATCCATCCTCAGGAGGATGAGCAGGCGCTCCATCAAGTAGGGATGACAGACCATCCCCACGCCCGACGCGCCGTTTGGGCGTTCCTTTTCGGTGTGGCCTTGGTCGTACTGTTTGGCTTTCTGCCCCAGTTGCGCCCAGAAGGGGTGACGATGTCGGCAACTATCGAGATGATCATGATGGCCGACACCATCCTTATCATGGCGGTAGGCAAGGTGAAAGTGGCCGACGTGACGAAAGGAAACGTCTTTGGGGCGGGCGTCAACGCGGTCATTTCCATCTTCGGTATCGCATGGATGGGCAGTACATTCTATACTGGCAATGCCGAGTTGCTCAACGACTTCCTCTCTGGCATGGTCGCGGCGGCGCCGTTTACGTTTGCGGTGGCGTTGTTTCTGATGAGCATCATGCTTTTCTCTCAGGCTGCCACCGTCGCCACTCTCTATCCGGTAGGCATCGCCTTGGGCATTCCCCCGCTGCTTCTTGTGGCCATGTTCCCCGCCGTCAACGGCTATTTCTTCCTGCCCAACTATCCCACGGCGGTGGCCGCATTGGGCTTCGACCGCACGGGAACCACACGGGTGGGTAGGTATGTGGTCAACCACTCGTTTCAGTTGCCGGGCTTCATCACCACTTTTGTGGCCATTGGCGTGGGCTATGTCATCACCCTTTTCCTCTAAATGCCCCCAGTTCACATCAAGAGAAGGAAATGGAGGTGATACAGAAACTTGCACAACCCAACGACTACAATGCCATTGATGGTTTCATTATCCCACTATTATGGTAAAGCAGATGTATGGTCATTAGCCGATTATTGTGCCGTTTGTGTACGTGCATTCCACGAAGCGAGCCAAGTTGGCTTGCAGACGCACCTCTGCTGTGCCCCAGAGAAAGGTGTTGCCTCATTTAGATAACTATTGCGCAGGGGGCAAAGAGCACGCCATTCTCCACATAACATAAAACGAACGACAGATCATTATTTTTCACTGCAATTATCAATAGAAGTGACATGAAGAAAATATTAGCGACAGTTGCTGCCTTGACCCTCACTATGGGCGCAGCCGCACAGGGAAACAACACCGGCATGGGAGGAAGCCATGACGGCTACACGAGCTTGGCCGAGCGGGTACTGAAGTTGGAAAAGAAGAGCGATGCCTTCAATGTCTATCTCAACTATGCTGCCAGCTTCCAGGCATCGGACGAAAGCAGCGAATGGACTTCGTCATTCAAGAACAAGCAGGCGCGCATCGAGTTTGCGGGAAACATCACGCCTAAGCTCTCCTACCGTTTCCGTCACCGGTTGAATAAGGGAAACAACGCACAGAGCGAGGACAACTTTGCCAAGGCGACCGACGTGCTCTGCGTGGGGTATCAGTTCAACAGTCAGGTCGGAATACAGGCTGGTAAGCTGTGCCAGAACTGGGGAGGATTCGAGTATGACGAGAATCCGATGTACATCTATCAGTTCAGCGACATGACAGATAACGTCGATATCTACATGGCTGGAGTGAACATAGCCTATCGTCCAGTCCCCTCGCAGGAGTTTCACCTCAACATCACCGATGCTTACAACAACAAGTTCGTGGATGAGTATGGCGAAGGCGCCACCTCGCTTGAGGCCAACGGCTCGCGGCGTGTGCTGGAAGCAGCCCACCATCCGCTGACCTATATTTTCCTTTGGAATGGCAACTTCTTCGGCAACAAGTTGCAGACGCGCTGGTCGTGGGGCATTCAGACGCAGGCCGAGCACAAGTACAGCCGGATGGTCTACCTCGGACAGCGGCTCAATCTGCCCACGCTCCAGTGGTATTTTGACTACATGGGGGCCTTCGAGGGGCTCGACCGTCTGCGCATCGCTACTCGAGAGGGAACGGACTTCCTGGGCGATGCAGGCTACTTCAGCGACGTTCACTACCATTCTTTTGTCACGAAGATGAATTGGCAGTTTGTTCCGCAGTGGAACTTGATGCTCAAAGGCATGTACGAGACGGCCAGTGTGGATAACGTTGCCGCGATGAAAGACTTCCGCAAGAGCTTCGGCTACCTCGCCAGCGTGGAGTATTTCCCTGTCAAGGGCGAAGACTTCCGTGTGTTCTTGGCCTATACGGGGCGTAAGTTCGACTACAGCGACAAGTGTGGTTTGACGGACTACAGCACCAATAAGATAGAGCTGGGATTCATGTACCGCATCAAGATGTTCTGAGCCTGTGGCCAATGGCGGCCAAACCTCTACAAAAAAATCATCCGCAGTCGAATTCATTCGGCTGCGGATGATTTGGTTAGAAGCTGTTGTCTTGGAATTATTATTGGCGGAGACTTTTGAAACTCACCTGAAGTTAATTGCTCCGATTTCCTTTGCGCACTTTCTTATTCTCCGAACACGGCTGCGGCGAACGTCCGGCCATATTCGCGCCACTTGTGCTCTGCCTTCATATCGGGAGCCCACAGCTGCTTGCCCGGCTCGGCTGCGATCTCAAATCCTGCTTCCTCCAGACGGTGCTGGATACGCTTTTCGCCACCGCCTCCCCAGCCAATGGAGCCGAAGGCCGCCGCTTTCTTGTTTTTGAACTTCATGCCGTGGATCATTTCCAGTATGCCGGCGATGGCGTAGGTCATGCCCATATTGACCGTAGGGCTGCCCACCATGATGGCCTTGGAGCGGAATACCTCGACGATTATGTCGTTCTTGTCGTCTTTTGTGGCGTTCATCAGCAACACGCGCACGGTCGGATCATAGTCGCGTATGCCATCGGCCATGGCCTGGGCCATGTGGCGTGTGCTCTGCCACATCGTGTCGTAGATGATGGTCACTTGCCGCTCCTGGTAGTTGTCCGACCACTGAAGGTACTTCTCCACGATGTCGCCGATGTGGTTTGTCCAAATCACTCCGTGCGACGGGGCGACCATTTTCAGCGGAAGGTGCATGTCAACGATTTCCTTCACCTTGCGCCTCACCAGCGGATTGTAGATGTTGAGGATGTTGGCATAGTACTTCTCTGCCTCCTCAAACAAATCTTTCTGGTTTACCGTGTCGTCGTAGAGACTCTCTGTGGCGAAGTGCTGGCCGAAAACGTCGTTGGAGAACAGCATCTCCTCCTTGTCCGCATAGGTCACCATGGTGTCGGGCCAGTGACACATCGGTGCCTCGATGAAGGTGAGCGTGTTCTCGCCGATGGGGAGCTTGTCGCCTGTCTTGACGTTCTTAAAGTTCCAGTCCTTGTGGTACAGTCCGCGCAAGATGCCCTCCGCCTTCTTCGTGCAGTATATGGGTGTGTCGGGAATCTCGCGCATCAGCACGGGCAGTGCGCCGCTGTGGTCGCTCTCGCTGTGGTTTACCACGATGGCGTCGATGTCCCTCAGGTCCACCTCCTCCTTCAGATGGGCCACGAACTCCTGGTCGTAGGGATTCCATACCGTGTCGATGAGCACCGTTTTCTCATCCCGAATCAGGTAGGAATTGTAGCTTGTGCCTTTGTGGGTGGACAGTTCATCGCCGTGGAAGGTCTTCAGTTCCCAGTCGATTTTGCCTACCCAAGTCACTTTGTCGGTTATTTTCTTTCCCATAATGCTTTACTCTTGATTGGATGGTTTTTGCTGATGCAAAGATACAATATAAATAACGAAAATCTATAAAATGTACAAACAAAAACTCGGTTGAGGAAAAATATTGACAAGGGGAATCGAACTCGCTCTATTATCGTGAGCTTTTGAGGCATCCCAGTCATGACTTTCCCCTCCGGGAACATCCAAACAAAAAGCAGTTTCTACAAGGATAGCAGAGTGATTCAGCCTATATGGCGAGAATTTTTAAATTAAAAATCGTAGAAAAATAAATTAAAAATTGCAGAAAAATAAATTAAAAATCAAACCTTTCCCCGCTTGCACGCAGCGTCATTCATGCTTTTCAGAAGGCGGAATGTAATGTTTTTCCATGCGATATCAGCTATTTGTCATTTTGAAGATTCAAAATGAGTGCGCCAAAACAGGAACAGGGGCGTGCCACAAGACCGGGAAACGACCTGTGACACGCCCCAGAAGCGGTCTAAATTACGACTTTAAATGATCGGCCGCATAGGCGGACAATATAAACTCCATGGCCTGAAAGCGTAAACTTGCCATGACCATTGTCGTCCAATTTGTCAGAGAGGATGCTCCTTCCATCGGAGGCATAGACCTCAACGGTTGTTCCTGGGCGGCTTATACAAATCAGGCTGCCGTCGGATGAGGGGATGACGCTGCTTCCATTGGCCTCATGGGAAGGGTTGAGGATGTTGGTGGCATTTCCCCTCACAAATTGCTCCGCCGACCAAAGTGTCTGCTCTCCCGATACGGAGATGGCCCGGATGCGGTAGTAGAAGCCAGTCAGCCCGGCGGGAAGATGGTCAACACGGTGGAATATGGCATTGCCCACGTTGGCCTCTTCGTATCCTTCGAGCGTATTGCGCTTGATGCCTCCGTTGATAATCTCAATATCGTCGAGGGCTAACACCTCGCCATCAGACTGGTGATAGGTCAGTCGCAGTTGGCGCGTTCCCTCTGGAACGGAGTCCAAAGCATAGGTCGTACCCTGTGCGGAGAGCTTGGAGAACACCTGAAGTGTCTGCCATTTTCCACCAACAAGTCCTTCTACCTCTACCGAACACGCTGAATGTCCCTCGTTGCGGAGGCGTGCCCAGAAGGTGCAGGACTGTATGTCATGCTCAAATATGGGACTGGTTATGTTAGCTTTGTCCTTGTCGAGCTTGGCCGACGGAGCCGCCTTGCCACACCATTCGGGGTCGGTATAGCGCGAAGTCTTCAGCGAATAATCCCATCCTGTGGGCACTCGGAAGATGAGCGAGCCGAAGTCGCACACCGCTGTTTCCTGTTCCACCTCGTATGCGCTCTCCACATGGAGCAGATAGTGGTCAGCCTGGGCTACTGGCTCCCACCGCGCGGTGAAGGCATTTTCGCTCTCTTCATCGGCGGGAAGCACCTGCGGGGTGACGTATGGAAAGCTCATCTCGGGTGTCGTAGCCTTCAATGTGACGCACTCCGAGTTGCGTGTGGCCGTGAAGGCACTCAATTCGATGGTGTATTCAGTCTCTGCTTCCAGTCCATTGACGGTGATGGAATTTTCCGTAGACTTGAGTTTGGCGGCCTTGAAACCAGGCACAAACTTCTCCACCAGCCCATCATGGGAGTACACACTCACGGTATATCCCTTTGCTTTCTCCACCAGCTGCCATCCGATGTGGAGCGATATGGGGGTGACTTCCGTCACCTTTACTCCCGCTGGGGCTTGCAGCTCAAAGTCACCACCATCCACATCGAAGTAAATCTTGCCGTCTTTCTCTTCTATTCCTGTTATAGGAAGCCCCAAGTCCTTACCGCTCCAGTCGATAAATGCCGGGTTCGTGGTGGCCGTGTAGGCGGTCTTGCCTGTCGTTCCCGGCCATGAGGCACCACTGGCATCACCTCCCACGCCGTTGGCCTCGATTAAGTCGACGTACTGGTGGTCGCCGTCGTTGTTCACAATATTGCTTTTCCATACGCCCGCGTCATAGTCCACGTGCCAGATAAGCATGCCGTGATTGGGCAGATAGGTGTCCCAGGAACTCTGTTGGCGGTTCTCCAGAAGGTAGAACTCTTTGAGCTTGGAGCTGGCTATGGCCACAGCGTGGTTGGATGTCTTGATGTCCTCCAGCGAGAGGGACACGCCTTCCACCACTTCCTGCACATCCAGCCACCCCATGGCGTTGCGTTCGTAGGCAGAATAGGTCGGCGGCGTGCGTGAATTGTTGTTGTAGGAGTCGTAATCCATAATCGTCCATTCTCCTTGAGTGTAGTTCACCCCTGATGAATAAGTGTTGTAGAGGTCTGAAAGTCCCATGATATGCGAAAATTCATGACAGAAAGTGCCGATACCATCGGGTTCAGAGCCCTGCAATTCACACGTGCAGGCATAGTGGTCGACCAGTATCCCATCGACGGTGAAGGACTTTCCTGCCTGTGACAGCTCCCAGGCGTGTGGCCATACCGATGAGGCTGGACCTCCGGAAGCCTCACCCGTGCCAGCGTAAAAGACAAAAACGTTGTCCATGATGCCGTCTTTGTCGCAGTCATACTCGCTGAAGTCCACTTGCCCTTTCAGGCTGTTGATGGCATGAACCACCATGTCCTCCGGGTTCTCGTCGCTTCCCATCAGCCCGTTGCCACCATAATAGGCGCGCTCGTAGGGTAGGGCGACGGGGCCATAGACATCGCAGGTGAGGTCAAACTGACCGTTGGAGGCATCAAGAAAATATTGGCGTGCGCTGCCGGTGCCGCCATATTCGCTGAAGTTGTCAAGGTTAAGCATGTCCGAGAAGTATTGTTTAGGATTCTCAGTGGTGAACTTCACGTCCGAATATTCTACGAGAAGCACCAGTGCCTTGAGCTTTCCCTTTGACGGGAAGGTGGTTTCGAAGCGGCCGAGACCTTCGTGCGAGGCACCCCTGCGGGCAACTTTTGCCGCCTGTGCACGGAGTGCGGAGACAACCTTTTCGGCATCCTTTGCCGACGCGAGCTGCTTAACTTCCTCGGGACGACGGTCGGCATCACAGGCCAGGTAGGGCATTCTTACGAGCCTTTCTTCCTCCATCCGAGCAAAATAGAGCGCGCCATCGGTGTCCTCCACAAGGGGAAGGCCGTCGGGTGTGAGGTAATAGTGGAAGTTTTCATCGCCTTGAAGGGTCACGTTTACTGTTGTTCCGTCAGGCTGGCGGTATGTTCTCACGCCTCTTTTAGCTGGCACGGCCGATGTGTCAAGTGCCATGAGCAAGAGTGTGGTGAAGGTAATGAATGAGATAATATGTTTCATGATAATTCTATTTGATGTATTCTTCTGTGCGTTTTTTCACTGCTAAAGCATGGAAAAAGGTGGGAGAATCCCACAAGAGGACAAGTCCCACCTTTTTTCTTGTTTAACCCAAATCAGTCATTAGATTTCGTCGGAAAGACAGAAAACGTCTCGTCTTTTTGTCGATTTCGGCCTAATGCCTGATTTATGTGTAATAGAGCCAGCCTATTTCACTATTTTCTTGGCGGCCGTACCGTCGCTGTAGCGAATGATGTACGCACCCTTCGCCTTTCCATCCGCCTTGCGTCCGTTGAGGTCATAGATGCCCTCTATGTGCTTTCCATTTACTGAGGTCACATCATTAATGCCCGTCTCGTCGCCACAGGAGTTGATCAGCTCGGGTTTCCCAGTCCAAGAGCCTGTGAAGTTGTGACCTAAGCCATCGTTGAGGTTGAAGTCCAAGGTGTAGGTTTGGCCGTCCTCGTGCTGCGTGATGTTCAAGTCGCCCGACTGTGCGGGTGCGTTCACCTGCGGTTGCCCGCTCTCATCAAAGCTTGTCAAAGCCCATGTGCCGCGCAGCTGGCCCTTTTCGTTCTTGCTTCCCTTTAGATACTCGCCCTTCCATGGCACTTTGCTGGGAGAGGCCGTGTAGGTTTCGCTGGCTATTCCGTCGTAGAAGTTTTCATTACGGGTGTTGATGTATGAGATGAAGCCATGGTCTTTGCCCTCGGCAGGAAGGATGGTGATGTACCAATTGCGGCAGTTGTTCAGTCGCTCGCGGTCGCCAACACATTCAAACTGTGCCGTTGCGCCCTCCAGGTCGAGCGTAATGTCCCCAGTAATCCCCGTTTCTGGTATTTTGTCGATGGGTATTTCACCTTCGTAAGTGAATTTGATGGAGTAACCATAGTCTGTCATAAAGTCGCCAACGATGGTCTTTTGGCTTCCCTCACCGCTGATAGTGAGTGTTCCTGACTTGACACAGCCCCATGCAATCTGCTGTCCGGTGAACACATATTGCACATAAGAGCCGACGGCATACTGCACACTGGCATAGTTAACAATTTCTCCTGTCTCCATGGTGAACGCGTCGCCGGCATCATCTGATGGTGTATAGGTGCCGTTGGCAAGTGTCTTAACGAACGGGAGGTACAGCTCAATCATCATCTGATTGCCCGGAAGGTCGGCGTAAGAGTAGTTTCCCTCATCGTCTTTCGGCATATCCGAAAGCTCAAGGAACACATTCATCACCCCATCACTCACCGAACGATATTTGGCGTAGGCATTGATGCACTTGAAGTCAAGGTCTTTCTCCAATTCCAGGCTTCCCTGGCTTAGGTCGTTGTAGGTGATGAAGCGCGATTCATAAGTTACGTGGTGGGTCTTTCCTATCTCGTCTGTGAGTACGGCCTCATATTTATAGTATGCGTTGCCGTCTTTCTCATAGGTTGAAATTTCCAGTGTTCCCGCCTTGAAGCCACGATCAATCTCATAGTTTCCGTTTCCATCGACCTGATAAACATGTATGTCATTATAGAGAACATTGTTGCCCAAAGTGGATGAGAAGGTATAAGTTCCCACCGGTGGTTGCGGATTTCGTTGGTCGTCAGGGGCAGCACCAAAGAAGTCGAGGGCATAGACCGTGCTGCTGGCGGACGGAGTACCGTCCTCGGCAAGTTCCTTATTGCCCAGCACGAGATAGTAGTTGTTCAGCTGATGATTGCCATCACTACGGCGTGAACCATACCAATCAGCCTGACAAAGCACCGAGGCGGTGAATTCATAGTCGTAGTTTGTCTCAGCTCCCTTGGCCGAGCTGAAGCCTAAAATTGTTGCCAATAGAAGCAACAATGTAGTTGTGAAGTTTCTCATAAAATTATTATTATAGAACAATTGAAATGAAATTCTGAAAAGATGGATGAGCTACTGGTTATTTTACACTACGTTTGACGCTTGTTCCATCGGCTCTCTTGACAATGTAGATGCCGTTCTTCGGCCTCTGTGTCCGCTGCCCCAGTATGGTAAAGTACTCTTCTTGGCAATGATTTTCGTGTCCAGATGTGCGGATGTCCGTCTCCTGATGGCCTTCCATGGCATTGACACCAAGCACGGTAAGATAGGTCTCATTGGAGTTGTTGTTGATTTTCAATGCCTTTACCTTCGACCATCGCTGAGCTTCGACGCTTATTTCAAACAGTCTGTACTTACACTCGCCAAACTCGTCGTTGCCTTCAGCATCGTCATCGTAGTAGTTTGACTGGCTGATGATGCGTCCCAGTCCATACACGGCCTCCGTTCCAGCAGCCTCCTCGGCATACCAGTCGTCCACATTGAAGGTCTGGACTTCTTCCTTAGTGTCGTTTTCATAAATGATGGTTACTTCAGCTGTGGAACTCCCATTGGCAGAAACTACCAGTAAATTGACCTTATCGGTGAAGAGTGGTGTGGCCAATTTAATGGTACGGGAGAGGTCATACCCACCGAGACCATAGATGACAGTAGCATTGTTCTCGTTATATGGGGCGAGGTGGTAGACGTTTCCCGATTCAGCAATAATTAGACGTTCGTCACCAGCCAGTGCTCCAGTAGGCAAAATGTCGTCGGTATAGAACACCCATCCATCACTATCTATGCCGCCGCTGGTGCAGCTTGCTACAGGATATGCCTCGGCTATTACGTCGGCCTCCCAGTTGGATATGCTGATACAGTTGGTGGTATCTGCCGTGATTCTTGATTTCACCAGCAGTTGGGCTTTCAGGTCTATGGCCTGCTCGCCATAAGCCAGGTGCACGCTGACCGTATCCACGGAAGAAGCCATGCCAATGACGGGAATGGTTATCCTCCTCTGCACGGCATCATGAACTATGTCACCCAGAGCGATGGCCTCGCTGGAAGTCTTGACGCTGTAAGAAAGTGTGTCGGCCAGACCTGCCGTGTCTGTCAGCTCGTAGTTGACTACGACGCTGACCGTGTCGCCTTGCTTGGTCTTCAGGAGTGTCTCGGCCAGCGAGGCAGAGAGGTGCTTCTCCGGCTTGGTCTCTAAGCTATGGGCGTTCACGCCAATGACATAGGCCGCATCGCCCCAACCTCCGCCTGTGGCCGCCAGTCTGATGGTCTTTACGCGACGGGTCTCATCGACAGGAAGATCCAGCTTGTAGATGCGGTGATTCTTGTTCTCCGAGATGGAGATGCCGTCATAGTAGTCGTACTCCACGACCCCGAGGTCGGAAATATCGGCCGTGGAGTCATTTTCAGTGTACTCCCAGTGGGCTATCTTCGCCAAAGTCTCGTCGCCTTCGCTTTCATCTTCATACACAGGCTTTGCACTGAGCGTGATGGAGTCGTCCTCCGCATCGGCAAAGACAAGCAGGTTGACCTGCTTGGTGAGTCTTGCCTCGGCGAAAGAGAGGTCAACGGGGTCATCGTTGCGTTCTACCATAAAGGCATTTTTCTCTGATATGGGAATCCAATATACATGCCCCGTCGTGGGAACGGTAACGAAACCAAGGCTGTCGCAAAGTGCACCTGCGGAGTCGGAGGCCGTTGTATAAAATCCTGCCATGCCCGTCCAGCCGAGCGAGATACCATCGAAGGAATTGTTGTCAAGAGAGTCGGCCACCATATCGGTGTTCCAGTTGGTCACCTTTACGGTGTCGTCCACCTGTGAGTTGCCTGTATTCTGGGTAACGATAGAAGCGGTTAGCCCAGACTGAGACGCAGCGTTGGTGAGTAAAGAGAAGGCCATGATGGTTGTAATGACCATTCCGCTGTTTCGAAAGTTGATGTGTAACATAGGCGTTGTTTCTGTTTTGGTTGAACATTGACGTTTGCAAAGTTGCGGATTTCTTGTACAAGAGCAAAAAAAACGAGCCGAGCGACCGTTCAAAAACGAGAATTTGAACGGTTTCCTGCAGTTTTTCATGCTTAAAATTGTGCGTTTTCCATGACATGAAGTTGAGTAATACATTGTGTGTCATATACTTATGAAAATAGTGAGTGAATATGAAGCGTTTTTTTGTTTTTTCTATCTCAATTTCCCATTCCATTCGTTTTTCACAGAATGCCCGCCTCGTTGCCATACCTTTTTAACCCAAGTCAGTCATTGTATTTCCACCCAAGTGCTGTATGTCTCGTACGGGTTGCAACGTCGGCGTTGCAGCCTTAGCGGACTATTATGCAGCAGCAACGGCAGAATGGTGCAGAAAGAAACAGTAACATGGGGCGAAAAGATGGAAAACTTATCTTTTTATCCTTAAATTAGCAGAAAAACGCCGGAGCTAATTATGCAGATTAAGGCAATTTGTTGTATTTTTGCAGCAGAAAAATAAACAGATAGTAACTTTCAACAATAAAGAACAAACATGGCAACTAACAAAATAAAATTCACCAAGATGCATGGTGCCGGAAACGATTATATATATGTCAACACCATATTATATAATGTAGAGAATCCCGAAGCTGCCTCCATCCAGTGGAGCGACAGGCACAAGGGCATCGGAGGCGACGGACTGGTGCTCATCTGTAAGCCCACAACGCCTGAGGCAGACTACCGGATGAGGATTTTCAACGCCGATGGATCGGAAGCCATGATGTGCGGAAACGCATCGCGCTGTATCGGAAAATACCTTTTTGAGCGCGGACTTACCGACAAAACGGAAATAAAACTTGAGACCCTGTCGGGGATAAAGATTCTTAAGTTGCACATTAGCAAAGACGGAAAGACGGTGGAAAGCGTGACAGTGGACATGCTTGAGCCGGCTACTGACAACAAAGAGCAGTACGACAAGTCGAAAGGCAACATATTGGTTGCCGAAGGAAGGAGCTTTGAAGGGACATACGTTTGTATGGGCAACCCGCACTTCGTGACCTTCGTGGATGACATCAACACTATCGACATAGCACAATACGGCAAGGTTCTCGAACGGGACAAGGCGTTCCCTGAACGCTGCAACATAGAGTTTGCCCAGGTGCTCAGCGACGGAAGCATTCGCACGAGAGTATGGGAGCGGGGCAGTGGAATAACAATGGCATGCGGAACAGGGGCATGTGCCACGGCCGTGGCGGCTGCAATGACAAAAAGAGCCGGGAGAACAAGTGATATAATAATGGACGGCGGAGACCTACATATAGAGTGGAACGAAGCCGACAACCACGTATATATGACAGGCCCTGCAACGATAGTATTCGACGGAGAGATAGAGTGCTGATAGAACTGGATGACCAGACTTGACGGACGTCTCCGACAAAAGAAGTAACAGTAATAATAAGATAATAGCAATAAAGAAATAATCAATATGGCATTAGTAAACGAGCATTACTTGAAACTTCAGAAAAACTACTTGTTTGCCGACATTGCAAAGAAGGTGAACGCATACAAAAGTTCACATCCAAATGCTAAAGTGATAAGCCTTGGCATCGGCGACGTGACACGTCCGCTTGCACCGGCAGTGATTGAGGCAATGCACAAGGCCGTGGACGACATGGCTCACAAAGAGACTTTCCATGGATATGGACCTGAACAGGGCTATCAGTGGTTGCGCGAGGCTATAGTGAAGAATGATTTCCTTGCACGCGGAATACAGATTGACCCAAGCGAGGTGTTCGTGAACGACGGAGCAAAAAGCGACACTGGAAACATCGGGGAACTCGTGAGACCTGACAATAGCGTCGGCGTGACAGACCCTATCTACCCTGTATACATCGACTCCAACGTGATGTGCGGAAGGGCTGGAGTGCTCGTAAATGGTAAATGGAGCAACGTGACCTACATGCCTTGTACCGAAGGCAACAACTTCGTGCCACAGATTCCCGACCACCGTGTGGACTTGATCTACCTGTGCTATCCGAATAACCCCACGGGAACGGTGTTAACGAAGGAGGAACTGGAGAAGTGGGTGGCGTATGCACTGAAAAACGATACGCTGATTTTTTATGACGCAGCTTACGAGGCGTATATCACGGAGCCCGGCATTCCTCATTCCATTTACGAAATAAATGATGCAAAGAAAGTAGCCATCGAATTCCACAGCTATTCGAAGACTGCCGGGTTCACAGGTGTGCGTTGCGGATACACGGTTGTTCCTAAAGAAGTAACTGCTGCGACAATCGATGGAAATGAGCGGTTGCCACTTAATCCTTTCTGGGATAGACGGCAGTGTACGAAATTCAACGGCACGAGCTACATCAGCCAGCGTGCCGCCGAAGCTATATACACTCCGGAGGGAAAGAAACAGACAAAAGCCATCATCGACTACTACATGGACAATGCAAAACTGATGTATAATGCCTTGAAGAAGCTCGGTCTTAGAGTGTATGGCGGTGTGAATGCCCCTTATCTTTGGGTAAAGACGCCAGACGGGGTGGACAGCTGGACTTTCTTTGAGCAGCTGCTTGACGGAGCACAGATTGTATGCACGCCGGGTGTAGGCTTCGGGCCGAGTGGCGAGGGGTACATAAGGTTTACTTCCTTCGGCAATCGCGAGGACTGCGAAGAGGCGATGAAGAGAATTGAGCAGTGGATAAAAAGATAATAGAGTAATCCACGAAACGCTTCCACAGCGTTCGGCACAAGTACCTAACTAACAGAAGGTGGATCTATAATAAATTGCCACCGTAGATATACGAAGTTTTGGTGCATTGTGTTTTACCACCTATTGGTCTATTTTTGCATAAGAAAGATAGGCTATGCTCGGTCGTCAGAGAGTAAGATTCCATTGCCCTTGCCTGCACTTTTGGTTCTGTGTGCCAGTTCACTCGGTCATATAGCCCGTTATATGTCGTCATACGCTGACACCCAGCTCTTAAACCCAAATCGGTCATTAGACCGAAATCAATAAAAAACGAGATGTTTTTCATCTTTTCGCCCCTTGTTACTGTTTCTTTCGGCATCTTGCTGCCGTCAGTGTTTCGCCATAGCCCGCTATGCCTTCAGCACTTACGTTGCAACCTGCACGAAACAAACAGCAATCTGGGACGAAATCTAATGACCGATTTGGGTTAAAAAGATTCTAACAATTTGGCAAAACGAATTGATAGAACCCACCTGAACACTTTCAAGTGGAGAAGGGTGGGTTTTCTATGTGATTCAATTATAGCGACAACAACCAGAGTTGTGTTATTCTCTCGACTATGTTGAACGGTTGGTTTGAGAAGGATGGAACGTCTGTATTAGTGGGGAACAGCAACCATTAAGGAAGTGATTGCTTGTTGCGGGCCAAGCGCAAATAATTGGACGGCGTCATTCCCGTCTCTTTCTTGAAGGCTGTTACCAGGGAGGTACGAGACTTATATCCTACGCTTTCGGCAATGGCTTCAATAGTGTACTTTCCAAACTCTTTCTCGTCAGCCAGGCGGACACAGGCCGCACGTACACGATATTGGTTAAGCAAATCGCGAAAAGAGATGCCTATCTCTTGGTTCAGCACAGCGGAAAGAGCTCTTGGTGCAATTCCGACAAGTTCAGCCAAGCGGTTAAGGGAAAAATCAGACGAAAATTTTTCTTCTGTTTCGTCCATCATTGCTAATATGCGCGTTTTCTGTTCTTTGGCACTCGATGGGGCATCATAGCTTCCCCGCGGCTTCCTCTCCGCCTCTGTCTCCAACCGTCTCATCTCTTCCTTGCGCTCTTGACGGTGATGTTCCTCCTCCTGCAATATCCGTTGCTGCTCATGAAAGAGCTTCCTGTATTGCTTATGGAGTTTGCGATGGCGCACAATGATGACTATCAGAAGCAACACCACAGCCACCAACATTAGTCCAATACACAGGATGACCACCTCATGGGCGTTTTGTTTTCGTTGTGCCTGAGCCATCATGAGGGCGGATTGGTGGCGTTCGGCAGTTAAATCCTTAACGAATTTCATGTTTTCAACTGTCCCCAGATGGTAAATATTGATTAGGGAGTCCTTCTCCATCAGCAGTCGGGCATACGCCTCCTGTGCCTTTTGCTTGTCTCCCGTGGCCGTATAGATAGCATGAATATTCTTGTAGGCATTGGCTTTCACATCCAGCGAGTTCCATTTCCCGCCCATACGCAGCTGCTTGTTGGCATAAAAGAGTGCGGAGTCGGCCATATTGCGCTCTATATAGAGTGTGGTGACCAAGTTGAGCACCTGAGCCTCCCATGCATCTTGCGATACTTTGCTGTCGATATAGGACAAAGACTGAAGAAGTAATGATGTGGATTTGTTCAAATTCTTTTTCTGATAGGCATCGATAGCCAGGTACCTCAACCACACATAACGATGTAAAGGCACAGAAGAAGGAATCTTTGCTCTGCCCATCAGGGGCAGAATATCGTGGTACAGTGTGATGTTATGGGAGCTTTGTCCTAAGTCGGTCATGTTCGCAAAGGCACAGCAAGCCACTTCCCAGTGCTTGCCCCGGATCGCAAGGGTGAGCGCACGCTTGTACATACGTACAGCCTCGGTCTCAATATCTGGCGAATTTACATTCTCGGAGAAAATAGAATATAGGTTTCCAAAGTTGAGATAGACGTTGGCTTTCGTACTGGTATCGGTAGTTTTGTGGCAGATTTTCTCGGCAAGGGACAGATAATGATATGCTTTTTGGGGATCAATGGACATGTGATAGTAGACGACACCGAGGTTGTTGGCAGCCCGCGCGCACAGTTCGCGCTGTTTTAATGGAAGAGTAGGGCGATAGTAGCGTACTACTTTATGAAGATAATAGACAGCGCTGTCAGTTTGAGCGTCTTTGGCAAGGAGGAAAGCATTTCCCTTGTCCACAAAGCTCTGTAATAGCCTTGTGGACTGGCTCAACGCCAAAACGCTGTGGAAACTCAGCAGAATAAGGACTATAAGATTTTTCATAAGGATGCTGTCGCCAGGGTAAGTTGTATTTTACTGGTCGCTTTCTCAATGCTCCAACACTAATGGTGATAGGGACATCTGGAGCTATTCCAGCGTTCCATTCCGTGGAGTCTGACATGACCAGAGACATGGCAAAGGTGGTAAAAAAGAATGAGACCTTTGCCTTTAGAATGGATTATTTACATAGCGGGTCGTCGAAGGTTTGCATTATAGGGGAAAACTGGGAAATAACCGAGCCCTTGAGCGTGTGGGTACTCAACGAATTGGACATGGTCAGACGTCATGCCAACAGTCGATGAGAACGGTGGACAAGCTTTACGTCTTCATTCATTGTCAGTAAATGGGCGCAGCATTATTTGTTCCCAGAGATAAGCCTTTGTGTTTCATCATTTATAAGCAGGATGGCCCTGGTGCGATGGGATACGCTTCAGGGCCATCAAAAGTAAGAAAGGGCACTTCTTGTGCCTCTCTTAGATGTGACCTTACTTATACCTCGTCCACTTGATAATCTCCTTTATGCTGGGCTTCTTGCCGTACATGAGGATGCCGACGCGGTAAATCTTGCCGCCTACCCAGACCATGAGGAAGGCCGTGGCATAGAGCAACACGATGCTGAGCAGCTCCTGCCAGAGCGGGACGCCGAAGGGAATGCGCACCATCATGACGATGGGGGAGGTCAAGGGGAACAGGGAAGTCCAGAAAGCAAGCGGCCCGTCGGTGTTCTCTATGCTGTACATGGCAGCGTAGAGGCCGAAAAGGGTGATCATCGTGACGGGTATGATGAATTGGGAGCTGTCCTCCTGCTCGTTGATGCTGGCACCCGTGGCGGCGAAAAAGCTCGCATAGAGCAGGTAGCCGCCCACGAACATGAGGATGAACATGATAGCCAGCTCGCCCAAAGGCAAGTTGCCGAGCATGGCAAAGACTTCCTGCGGTCCGACGTTGGACTCCGGCTGGACGGCATTCATAGTTGCAGGCTGCCCGGCGGACATGGTGTCCATGGCACTGATTCCGAAGTAGAAGGACATGCCCAGGAATATCACGCCAAGCAGGATGGCCCAGATGGCCATCTGAAGAAGGCCAACGAGCATCACGCCGACAATCTTTCCCATCATCAGCTGAAATGGCTTGACGCTGCTTACCATCAGTTCGACGATGCGGTTAGTCTTCTCTTCTATGACACTTTGCATCACCTGGCCACCATAGCCGACCACAAACGTATAGATAAGGATGGTGAACAGAAAGCCTACTCCCATGGCCACGAAGGTGCTGGAGAGCGTCTCGCCGCCCTCGTCATTCCATTTCACGGTCTCCACCTCCGTGCCTTGCTCCACCTCATCGATGATTTTGTCGAGCTGTGCTATCCCGTATGCTTTCAGTCGTTGGTGGCGTACTTGTTCGTCGAGGGTGTTCTGTACGTAGGAGAGTAGGTTGGCAGGCACTTCCTTGCGACTGTAGATGGTGGTCTTTGACTTGCCTTTGGCCAGCGTGCGGGGTATGCTGACTACGGCATCGTAGGGTGAATCCTCACTGCGTAGGTCGTTGTTGAGGCTCGGCACTTGTGTGAAGTGGAACGTATCCGTGTTTTTCAGCGCCTTGTAGTACTGTCCCGAAGGATCGATGACGGCCACATTCTGCTGGTCGTCGTTCTCTATTGAGGCGAGCCAGAGCGGTACAAAGATGAGCGCAGCCATGATGAGGGGCGACACGATGGTCAGCACGATGAAGCTCTTTTTCTGTATGCGCTTGAGAAACTCGCGTTGGATGATGATCAGTATCTTGTTCATGGTGTCGTTTTTTATGGGTTGTCGGTTTCTCTTTTTTCAAGTTCTTGTTGCGGTTGCCGACGGTTCTCAATCTGCTCGTCGGACCATTGGCTGTCCTTACCGATGATTTTGAGGAAGATGTCGTTCATCGATGGTGTCTGTTCTGCAAACGCACGCACCTCCACAAGGTTGGAAAGGTGGGTCACAAGCTGGTTTCCCGTCGTACCGTCTGCCTTCTTGAGCAGGTAGGAGTGGATGCCTCCGCGTTCCGATTGGCTCATGATGGAGAAGGGATGGTCGCTTTCCGTGGGAAGCACGTCGGGGGTTTGAAGCTCATAGAGCCCTGTCCTGTGTGCCTCTTTGATCTTCCGCATATCGCCTTGTAGCACTACCTCGGAGTGGTTGATCAAGGCAATGTCGTCGCATATCTCTTCCACGCTGCCCATGTTGTGTGTTGAGAAGATGATGGTGTGCCCTTTTTCTTTCAGTTGGAGGATTTCCTGTTTGAGCTGTTCGGCATTCACAGGGTCGAAACCAGAAAAGGGTTCATCGAAGATAAGCAGGTCGGGGTTGTGCAGAATGGTGATGATGAACTGCACTTTCTGCGCCATTCCCTTCGACAGCTCCTCGAGTTTACGGTTCCACCAGGGCATGATGCCAAACTTGGCAAACCATTCCTTTAGCCTTGACTCGGCTTCGCGTCTGGTCATTCCCTTGAGTTGGGCGAGGTAGACGGCCTGTTCTCCTACCTTCATTTTGCGGTACAGTCCACGCTCCTCGGGCAGATAGCCGATGCGTGCCACGTCGTCGGGTTGCATCTGCCGCCCGTCGAAGAGCACCTCGCCGCTGTCGGGGGCAGTGATTCGGTTGAGTATGCGGATGAGGGTGGTCTTGCCCGCACCATTAGGACCGAGCAGTCCGAAGATGCGGCCACGTTGCATGGACAGTGAAACGTTATGGAGGGCGACGTGACGGTCAAAAGCCTTGGTGACGTTTCTCACTTCTATGAATGTCTCCATCGGTGTTTTAGTTTAGGTGAAAAATCCCCATTCGCATGGTTTACCCTTTTGAGTATATGAAAACAAGGGCGGTTTCGCCATGCGAATGGGTAGGGTAGGTTTCGGAAATTTACGCTTCGAAGTTCTTCAGGTCATCGGCGTTGAAGGCCTGTATGTATGCGGCCTTGCCGGCAATCTCCTCCTCCGCCATGCGCACGAAGACGTTGGCGCTCTTCTCAAACAGCTCCGGCGCATGCGTTGCGTCGTCAAGTATGAGCAGAGAGGCCACGATGTCGGCGGTCATGTCGTAGAGTCGGCGACCCAGGAAGTCGTGTTCTTCCTGATTGCCTGCCGTCTTCACCTTGTCGAGACAAGCCTCGTAGGTCGATACGAGCTGCTCCACGCGCTGTTGAAGCGGCTTCAGACTCTCGGCCACTTCGCTCTGCAGCATCTCTTTCATGATGCCCAGGTAGGTGCCATTGGTGATGTAACGGATGGCTGCGACGACTTGCAGTTGTGTTGTTCCCTCGTAAATAGAGAAGATTCGTGCGTCGCGGAAGAGGCGCTGTGACTTGTACTCCATGATGAAACCGGAGCCGCCGTGGATAGAGATGGCGTCATAGGCATTCTGGTTGGCCCATTCGGAGTTGGTACCCTTGGCCAGCGGCGTGAAGGCATCGGCCAGACGATTCCACTTTTTCATCTCTTGACGCTCTTCAGAGGTGAGCTTACGGTCGCGGGAAATGTCCTCCAGCGCCTTATACAGATCCACATAGCGGGCCGTTTGGTACAGTAGCGAGCGGCCGGCGTCGAGCTTTGCCTTCATACGGGAGAGCATATCGTAGACGGCAGGGAAGTTGATGATCTTCTTGCCAAACTGTGCACGCTCCTTGGCATAGGCCAGTCCCTCATTGTAAGCCTCCTGTTCCACGCCCACACTCTGGGCGGCGATGCCCAGACGAGCGCCGTTCATTAGTGCCATCACATACTTGATGAGGCCCAAGCGAGTGCTCCCGCACAGCTCAGCCTTTGCATTATTGAACACCAACTCGCAGGTAGGCGACCCGTGTATGCCGAGTTTGTGCTCAATGTGGCGCACTGTCACGCCGCCGTTCTGCTTGTCGTAGATGAACATTGACAGCCCTCGCCCATCGTGAGTGCCCTCCTCGGAGCGCGCAAGTACGAGATGAATGTCGGAATCGCCGTTGGTGATGAAGCGTTTCACGCCGTTGAGCCGCCACGTGCCGTCCTCGTCCTGTGTGGCCTTGAGCATAACGCGTTGCAAGTCGCTTCCTGCGTCAGGCTCGGTCAGGTCCATTGACATGGATGCTCCCTCGCAAACGCGGGGAATATAGCGCTGGCGCTGCTCCTCTGAGCCAAATTCGTAGAGCGTATCGATGCAGCTCTGGAGGCTCCAGATGTTCTGGAAGCCGGCATCGGCGGCCGAAATGACCTCCGAAAGCATGGAGAAGACGACATTGGGAAGGTTTAAGCCACCATAACGGCGCGGCATGGACACGCCCCAGAGGCCTGCCTTCTTGGTGGCATCGATGTTCTCGAAGGTCTTGCTCGCATATACCATGCGGCCATCGACAAGATGCGGGCCTTCCAAATCCACAGACTCGCTGTTTGGCTCGATGATGTTGGCGGCCACATCGCCTCCGATTTCCAACACGCGCTTGTAGTTCTCTATCGCATCTTCGTAGCTAACAGGGGCGTCGGCGAACTGGTCTTTGTCCGCATAGCCCTTCTCTTTCAGCTCCACGATGCGCTTCATCAACGGGTGATTGAGGTGGAACTCAATCTCCGGATGGTCGGTATAGTAATTTGCCATAATATAAAATCCCTGTCCCCACACCTTACTCGGTTCGGGGTGAGGGTGCTTGTTTACTTTGTATTTTCCTTATAATATTTTATCAGCTTGGGCACGACGGTCTCCACGCTGCCCGTTATCACATAGTCGGCAATGCGGTTGATGGGTGCCTCGGGGTCGGTATTGACCGAGATGATGATGCCCGAGTCCTGCATTCCGGTGATGTGCTGAATCTGTCCAGAGATACCACAGGCTATGTAAACCTTCGGATGGACGGACACACCGGTCTGTCCTATCTGGCGGTCGTGGTCAACCCATCCGGCATCCACGGCAGCACGGCTTGCGCCCACTTCTCCATGGAGGAGTTGAGCCAGCTCAAAGAGCAGGTTGAAGTTTTCCTTTGAGCCCACGCCGTAGCCGCCAGCGACTACGATGGGAGCGCCCTTGAGATTGTGCTTGGCCTCCTCGACGTGGCGGTCGAGCACCTTGACGACATAGTCCTCGGCGGGAACATACTTGGAAACCTCGGGATAGACCACCTCACCCTTGGCTTTTCCCTCGTAGAGAGCCTTCTGCATTACCCCCGGACGGACTGTGGCCATCTGCGGACGGTGGTCGGGATTGACGATCGTGGCGACAATGTTGCCGCCGAAAGCGGGACGAATCTGATAGAGAAGGCCATCGTAATGCTTGCCGGTCTTGCGGTCATCGTAGTCGCCTATCTCCAGTTCGGTGCAGTCTGCGGTCAATCCGCTGGTCAGAGAGGACGATACGCGCGGTCCAAGGTCGCGTCCGATCACGGTCGCTCCCATCAAAGCGATTTGTGGCTTTTCCTCTTTGAAGAGATTGACCAGGATGTCTGTATGAGGAGCGGAGGTGTAAGGTGACAGCCCCTCGGCGTCGAAGACAAACAGTTTATCCACGCCATACGGCAGGATCTGACTCTCTACTTCGCCCTTAATGCCTGTTCCGGCAACAATGGCATGAAGCTCCACGCCCTGTTGGTTGGCCAGTTTGCGGCCTTTGGTGAGCAATTCCTGTGACACCTCGGCCACTTTCTTGCCCTCTATCTCGCAATAAACAAATACGTTATTCATCTTGTTGTTTGTCTTAGCCAATAATCTTTTCGTCCAACAATTCCTTTACGAGGCCCTCAATGTCCTTGTCTTCGCTGGTCAGCCTCTTGCTCTCCTTGGCCTGGAAGACAATGTTCTTCACAGCCTTCACCTTTGTCGGCGAACCGCTGAGGCCACATTGTTTGGGATCGCCATCGACATCGGCCACGCTCCATTGATGGAGTGTCAGGTAGGGACGCTCCTCATAGAGTTTCGACCAAGGCTCTTTGCCCGTTCGCTCCATGGGGCAGGTGGCATATTTGTACTTCATCACGAGCTTGGCGTTGCACGGACGGCATGGTGCTGCCGACCCATTGACGGTCACTACCACTGGAAGCTGGGCCTCGACGGTCTCCACACCGCCGTCGATATGGCGTCGGATGATGGCCTTTTTGTTCTCCACCTTGAGGATTTCCTCAGCGTAGGTCACTTGGTTCAGCCCCAATTTTTGTGCAACCTGCGGACCAACCTGCGCCGTGTCGCCGTCGATGGCCTGTCGACCACCAATGACGATGTCCACATCGCCAATCTTACGGATGGCCGTTGCGAGCGCATAGGAGGTGGCCAGGGTGTCGGCGCCGGCAAAAAGGCGGTCGGTAAGCAGCCATCCCGTGTCTGCTCCTCGGTACAATCCCTGACGGATAATCTCACCGGCGCGGGGAGGCCCCATCGTGAGCAAGCCCACTGTGCTGCCTGGGTGCTGCTCCTTCAGGCGCAATGCCTGCTCAAGCGCATTGAGGTCTTCGGGATTGAAGATTGCGGGCAGGGCGGCGCGATTGACCGTTCCTTCGGCCGTCATCGCATCTTTGCCCACGTTTCGTGTGTCGGGTACCTGCTTGGCAAGTACAACAATCTTTAAACTCATAAATCCTGTATGTGTAACTTATTTCTGAATTTCTATATTACCCCTCAGTCTTTTTCACCTTTTTATATTTCACAAAATAGATTCCGTGAAACAGCCTGACTGATGTCGTCTTTTAAAAGAACGACTGCAAAGGTAGATATTTTATCCGTTATGGACAAAATTTATGCACAAAAAGGAATATATTGTGCACATATAGGGGAAAGTGTGTAAATAAAATGCCTTCCTTTTGGGGAGGAAGCCAGCCGACTTTCGTCCCAAAAGGGAGTTATTACGCTTATCTTGAACCCAATTCGATCATTAGATTTGGGTTGGATTGTTGTCATTCAGCCAACTATCTTCAAGAACCATAGTGCGCCTTTTCTCATAAACATGATACGTCCTTTTTCTTCTGTCTCCCCATGAAAATGTTTGGCTCTTTATCATAAGTCAAACCTTAGATCCGTGCTTCTTCTGCGCTTCTTAGTTCTTTTTTGCTTTAGTAGTGGTAGAAAATGTGCTTTATGGTGTCCACAAAACCGTCAAAAGTGTATATTTGTAATTAGATTGTAACGCTTGGCGTAAGCGTAATCCATATTTTTTTCTTACCTTTGTCGCCAAAACATGAACAATCGCAATATGGAAGACAATCGAACCCGCATCCTTGTGGTTGATGACGAGGCCGACCTCTGTGAAATTCTGAAATTCAATTTTGATGCGGAGGGCTATGCGACGGACGTTGCGTATTCTGCTGAAGACGCCCTAACGCGTGACATAGCATCCTATAATCTGCTCATTCTCGACGTCATGATGGGCGGAATGTCGGGATTTGAGATGGCCCGGAGGGTAAAGGCCAATCCGCTGACGGCGCAGGTGCCCATCATCTTTCTCACTGCCCGTGACACCGAGAGCGACACCGTCGCAGGGCTTGACCTCGGCGCAGACGACTACATTGCGAAGCCTTTCTCGCTTCGTGAGGTCTTGGCGCGCGTCAAGGCGGTGCTTCGTCGTGCGTCGCAGAAAGCGGAAACGCAGGCCGAGACGGGTGTGTTCCGGCATGACGGGCTTGTCATAGACGACAACAGCAAGGAGGTCTGGGTGGATGGAGAGCACGTCGCACTGACCAGAATTGAGTATCTTTTGCTCCTGATGCTACTCAAAAACAAAGGAAAAATATTGAGTCGTCAACAGCTTATCAACCAGATTTGGCCTCATGATGTTATCGTACTCGACCGCACGGTGGACGTAAACATCACCCGTTTGCGCCGCAAGGTGAAGCCTTACGACGGACATATCGTCACAAGACAGGGATTTGGCTATGGCTTTGAGACCAAAGGAAACTGACGAAACGGTGGAACAGTCTGCATCATCATCCACGAGAGAAGTTTCGGAAAGCCCTAATTTCGCCCCCTTACGCCACCGCATTCCCGTGGGAATGCGAATGTACTTGGGCGTTGTCTCCATTTTTTTATTGTTCGCCTGTACTTTTATTATATACCAGCAACGGCGCGAGAAAATCTACAAGGTGTCCGTGCTCAATGCGCGTCTTCAGGATTTCAACGTCCAGATGAGCGAGGTTGTCAGCACGTCGCCCCAGCATATCAACCCGTTTATCGACCGCTACATATCCGACAACAGTATGGCGGGACTGCGTGTGACGCTTCTCCGTCCCGATGGGACAGTGTTTTATGACTCCTGGAGGAAAGACTTGCGGCACGTCCCCAACCATTCCGATCGCCAGGAGGTGCGTGAGGCACTTGACGATGGCAGTGGCTACGCCATTGTACGCAAGAGTGCCACGATACCACAGTCCTTTTTCTACTCCGCCACCTATTTCCCCTCGCGCCACTACATTGTCCGCAGTGCGCTCCCCTATGACGACAATCTCATCAGCATCCTCAACACAGACAAGAACTATCTGTGGTTCTCGCTGGGCGCATTCGTGTTGCTGACGCTCTTGCTCTACCGCTTTACCCGACGTCTGGGCAACAATATCACCAAACTAAGGCTCTTCGCCTCGCGCGCAGACCACAACGAGTCGCTTGACATAAAGGACTTGGCTGTCTTTCCCAACGACGAACTGGGCGAAATCGCTGAGCGCATCATCAAGGTATATAAGCGTTATCAGCGCACGCGAAAGGAGCAGGACAAGCTGAAGCGACAGCTCACCCACAACATCGCTCACGAGCTGAAGACCCCAGTGGCCAGCATTCAAGGCTATCTGGAAACTCTCATCAGCCATCCCGCAATGGAGGACAAGACCCGCACTTTGTTCATCGACCGCTGCCATGCCCAGAGTTTACGACTTTCTTCTCTGCTCGCTGACATATCGACATTGAGCGTGATGGACGAGGTAAAAAACCTGCATGGCAAGGAAGAGGTGGACATCGGGCTAATGCTGAAGGAAATTCAGCAGGAGACAGCATTGCAGTTTCAGCAGAAAGGCATGTCGCTTGACCTCCGTCTGCCTGCCAATGTGGTGGTCAAAGGTGTGCGGAGCCTGCTCTATAGCATCTTCCGCAACCTCATCGACAATGCGCTTGCCTATGCCGGGGAGGGGACAACCGTCTCTGTCAAGGCATGGTCAGAAGAGGGATACTGGCGTTTTACGCTCGCCGATAATGGGCGCGGCGTGCCGGAAGAGCATTTGCCACGCCTTTTCGAGCGGTTCTATCGTGTAGACAAGGGACGCATCCGGTCGCTTGGAGGCACGGGTCTGGGGCTCGCCATCGTCAAGAATGCCGTCATCCTCCACCGCGGAAGCATACGCGTAAGCAACCGGGAAGGCGGTGGATTGCAGTTTGACTTCTCTCTTGCGAAGGACTAATCACCCGTAAGAGAATAAAGAATAATTCCGCAAGCGCCTATAGGAAGGTCTTGCGGATTTATTGTTTTAATACCACTCTATGCTGTTTTCATGCTGGTGATAATGGAGTGAAGCTCGCCAGTAACCCTGTTACAGCAGTCTGTAGTGGTTCAGTAAAGAACCCCAAGAGCTGTAAAGTAATTCGGGAATACTGATAGGAAAAGGTGAGCCAAAATGAGTCGCAAACCTGAATTGAAACCAGTCAAAATCAAAAGAGGTCCTATCACGTTGCAATAGGGGCTGAATCGCCTTGCAAAAGAGGCCCTATTGCACGGTAAAAGAGCCTCTATTAGAGCGCAATTCAGCCCCTATTGAAAGAGGGTGTTCATGGGTTTATGAGCGCGTCTGGATTATGGCTGAAAATAGTCTCTCCTATATTGAAACCATATTGTAGCGTAAAGGCAACGGAGTTGTAGCAAAAACGGCTTAACTTTGCCGTCAAAAATATAAACATAACATTTACAGCAAATGGAGACCATTTATTTATGTATCGTCATTTTCCTGCTCTGCCTTGCGGTATTTGACCTGTTTGTAGGCGTGAGCAACGACGCGGTCAACTTCTTGCAATCTGCAGTTGGCGCGCGCGTGGCGTCGTTTCGCACCATTCTCATCATCGCCTCTGTCGGCGTTCTGCTTGGTGCGGTAATGTCCTCGGGCATGATGGATGTGGCTCGCCACGGCATTATGAGGCCTGACCATTATTCCTTCCATGAGGTGATGACCATCATGCTCGCCGTTATGGTGACGGATGTCATTATTCTCGATGTGTTCAACACGCTCGGCATGCCTACTTCCACCACCGTCTCGCTCGTTTTCGAGCTGTTGGGCGGTACGGCCATGCTCGCACTGCTGAAGATGATGTCGGATGATACGCTCACTTATGCTGATTTGCTCAATTCCGACAAGGCGTTGCAGGTGATTATCGCCATCTTCGTGTCGGTGGCCATCTCGTTTGTCATCGGCATGATCGTAATGTGGCTGAGCCGCATCGTGTTCACGTTCAACTATGCCAAGCACAGCCGCTACAGCATAGCCATCTTCGGTGGTATCGCCTTCACGGTGCTGTCCTACTTCATTTTCATGAAGGGAGTGGGCAAGAGCCCTTATCTTCCCGAGAATGTGCGCGACTATATCGACGAGCACACCAACTGGCTGCTGCTCTGCACGTTTGTCGTCTCTACCTTCTTCATGCAGATTCTGCACTTGCTGAAGGTCAATATCTTTAAGTTCACCGTCCTCATGGGCACGTTCGCACTTGCCATGGCTTTCGCAGGCAACGACCTGGTGAACTTCATCGGTGTGCCGCTTGCTGGTCTTGACTCCTATCAGGACTTCACTGCCAACGCCCATGGTGCCTCTGCCGACACATTCCTAATGTCATCGCTCATGGAAAGTGCAAAGACACCGCCCCTCTACTTGATGTTTGCCGGCGTGGTGATGATTTTAGCCATGGCCACTTCCAAAAAAGCGCAGCACGTGATCAAAACCTCTGTTGATCTTTCCCGTCAGGACGAGGGCGACGAGATGTTTGGATCGAGTCGTGCCGCACGGGCTATTGTACGCTCTTCGCAAAGTATCATAGAAAGCGTTCGCCGGATATTCCCCGCCAGTGTGCGTCAGTGGATCAACAATCGGTTCAATACCAACGAGGTGGAGCTGACCGATGACAAGGCCGCCTTTGATGTGGTGCGTGCCGCTGTCAATCTGGTCATTGCGTCAATGCTCATTACTTTTGGTACCAACCACAAGTTGCCACTCTCAACAACGTACGTAACGTTCATGGTAGCCATGGGTTCGAGCCTTGCAGACCGTGCCTGGAGCCGTGAGAGTGCGGTGTTCCGCGTCACGGGAGTGTTGAGTGTCATCGGTGGTTGGTTCATCACCGCTGGCGTAGCATTCCTTGCCTGTGCGCTGGTATGCCTCACAATGTGGTACGGCGGTGTGATTGTACAGTCTGGTTTCATGGTTCTTGTGGTTTTCCTTCTTTACCGTAGCAACCGTCAATACAAGGAGCGGAGCGCAAAGACCAAACAGGCGGACGACAGTTTCCGCTTGATGATGCGCACGCGCGACCCGGAGCTGGTGTGGGAGCTGCTCCGTAGCCATGTGCGCGACACGCAAACCAAAGTCTGTCAGTATGTCATGGATCAATATAATGTCGTCGTGGAGTCGTTTGTCACGCGAAATGTGCGTGCGCTGCGCCAGAGCAGAAAGAGCCTGCGCCGCGAGCTGGACACGCTGAAGAAGATTCGCCGGCAGGAATTGTTGGGACTGCGCCGCTCCCCAATGGACATAGCCATCGAGCGCAACACATGGTTTCACGTTGGCGTGAACAGCGACCAGCAGTATGTTTACACGCTTCAGCGTATGCTTGTTCCTATCAAAGAACACGTGGACAACAACTTCAACCCGCTTCCCAAGGCGTATATCACGGAATATGAGCCTATTCGCCGCAAAGTGAATGAGCTGATGCGCTCTACTTGCGAGTTGATTTCAACAGGTCAGTATGGTTCTTACCGTGACACATTGGCTGAGGCTGACGGTTGCAAAGACGAGCTTTCTGTTGTTCGTAAGACCCATCTCAACCGTATGCAGAAGAGCCAAGACACAGGGTTGTTGCAGGTAGACTTGGTGTACCTCAACTTGTTGCAGGAGACACAACAGCTGCTTAGTGTCATGCGTCACCAGTTGCGCTCCGCCAAGAAGTTTATGGAGGAAAACGTGGGAGGTCGTGATGACAAAGACGCCGACCTGTATCAAGATACGGACGAGTAAAAGTTGACCCTAAGCGGTCATTAGATTTCGTCGAAAAGATGAATAGCTTCTCGCTTTTCATTGTCGATTTCGATCTAAAGACCGATTGGGGTTTAAGTCAAAATAAAGATTGATCAGGGTAACAAAAGGGCATAATCCATTTGCAAGGTAATGCCCTGCAAGAGCAGAAACCGCAGAAGAAGACTTGCTTTCTCTGCGGTTTCTTGTAATTGGTATACTCAAATCATAATAAGGTGGATAAGCAACCCCGTTTATTTATGGTTTGATCACCTTTCTGATTCTTGTGTGTTTTCAGGTATGTGATGAACGGCTCATTGGCTTAGTCTTGGTCTGGCGCAATGGTCTTTCGTGCCAATTCCCATATTACCATGCCTGCCGTGACGCTCACGTTGAGCGAGTGCTTTGTGCCAAATTGGGGTATCTCAATACATCCGTCGCACGCATCGACAACGTTTTGATGCACACCTTTCACCTCATTGCCAAAGACGACAGCCATCGGAGCGTCCTGTTTCATTAGGTTTTGAAGCATTGTCGAGCCCTCGGCTTGCTCCACTGCATAGACCACGAATCCCCTTTCTTGCAGCTTCCGAACTGCCTCAAGCGCAGTGGGGTAGTGGGCCCACGCCACGCTTTCCTCTGCTCCGAGTGCAGTCTTGTGAATTTCTGCGTGTGGTGGTGTGCCCGTAATGCCGCAAAGGCACAACTCCTCGATGCGGAAAGCGTCGCATGTACGGAAGACGCTGCCCACGTTGTACATCGACCGCACATCGTCGAGCACTACGACGAGCGGCAACTTGTCTGCGTTTCGGAATTCCTCGACCGTGAGCCGTTGTATCTCGGGGGTGGTGAGCTTACGCATCAGGCCATCTCCTCCTTGGCCTTATAGGCTATGGCGTAGCTCTTGACCTGCTTTACCATGGCGAGCAAGCCGTTGGAACGTGTCGGTGAAAGGTGCTGCCGCAAGCCGATTTTGTCGATGAAGTAGAGGTCGGCGTCAAGAATCTCCTGTGGCGTGTGGCCGCTGAGCACTTGGATGAGCAAGGCAATGATGCCTTTGGTGATGAGCGCATCGCTGTCGGCGTTGAAGATTAACTTGCCGTCCACATAATCACACTGCAACCACACGCGACTCTGGCAGCCATCGATGAGATTCTGCTCGTTCTTGTACTTCTCGTCCAGCGGCTCAAGGTCGTTGCCCAAGTCGATGAGCATCTGGTACTTGTCCATCCAGTCGGTGAACTCATTGAACTCTTCGACGACCTCGTCCTGCAATTCGTTAATCGTATTCATTATCGTTGGCCTTTCTAATCTACGGATTTATTCTGTATTTTTGGTTCTGTTTCCCTTGCCGTTACTGTTCGTTTACGCTGATGATTTTGAAGAACTTGTCATTGGGCCGCACCTTTCCGGGTACGGCGAACGCCACGCGCTGTCCTTGCTCCGCAAGGGTAATGGGCTGTCCATTGTCGCCATGTACCTCGGTGGGTTGTACATACATGGCGCCAGTCGTGTTTCCTGTAATGAGCAGTTTGTCGCCCACCTTGAACGGTGCAGCCTCTACCGCCACCTCAGCCACGCCAATTTTGGAAAAGTAATTGGTCACTTTGCCCACCAATACTTTCCGTTCTGTCGCCCTGGAACCATAGTGTTTGTTCCATTCTCCCATCTTCTGACCCAGGTAGTAGCCATCCCAGAAGCCGCGGTTGAAGACAGCAGCGAGTCGCTTGTCCCATTCATCTTTCTTCTTTTCCGTAAAGGTGCCATTAAGGACGCTCTGTATTGCCTCCTTATAGCAGCGCACCACATTGAGCACATACTCTGGACCGCGCGCCCGTCCCTCTATCTTGAACACGCGCACACCCGCCTTCATCATCTTGTCGATGAAGCGGATGGTCTTCAAGTCCTTGGGACTCATCAGGTATTCGTGGTCAGCCTCTATCTCATTGCCCGTTTCGCGGTCGGTGAGAAGGTAGGAACGGCGGCAAATCTGTACGCATTCTCCACGGTTAGCACTTCTGTCTTGGGCCATGAGGCTAAGGTAGCACTTGCCGGAAACGGCCATGCAGAGTGCTCCATGGCAGAACATCTCAATGCGGACAGGCTTTCCTGCCGGACCAAGAATGGGGTGCTCCGAATGGATAGCGTCATAGATGTGGCGCACTTGCTCCAAGTTCAGCTCACGGGCCAGCACGGCCACGTCGGCAAACTGGGCGAAGAACCGCAGGGACTCAACGTTGGAAATGTTGAGTTGCGTGGAGAGGTGTACTTCCAAACCAATCTGTCGGCAGTAGCTCATCACCGCCACATCGGAGGCAATGATGGCGGTCACACCTGCCTTCCGGGCGGCATCCAGTATCTCTCGCATTGTGGCGAGGTCGCCGTCGTAGATGATGGTGTTGACGGTAAGGTAGGTCTTGATGCCGTGTTCGCCACAGATGGCTACTATCTTTTGCAGGTCGCTGATGTCGAAATGGTTGGCCGAGTGGGAGCGCATGTTGAGCTTGCCCACGCCGAAATAGACGGAATCGGCCTCAGCCTGGATAGCGGCCGCCAATGACTCGTAGCTGCCCACGGGAGCCATTATCTCATAATGGTTGTTGTTTTCTTGATGAATCATGATTCTTAATCAGAAATAAAGCGACTCCATTTCCCCGTTGCCAAGTGGAATTGTCATTTCTTTGTTCGCACAATGATTTGGAAGAGGCTTGGGAAGAAGATGCAGAGCGAGCAAAGAATGCCCGTGAGCATCATTCGTTCTGACCCATGGAATAGGTCAATCAGCTTTCCATCGGCCATTTGAGGCATCAGTGCGAACATGACGTAGGCCACAGTATTGTTTACCCAATGTATGATGATGGCCGGCATCATACTGCCCGTGCGGTAATAAAGCCATCCGAGGAGCAGCCCCATGATGAATCCGTGCACCCCTTGAGCCAAGTTCATGTGTACGGCTCCAAAGAGCAGAGCAGACAAAGCTATGGCCACATAGGGCGACCATTTGTGTGTGAAGGCTTCGGAGTGGGCTGTGTCGTGAGACGAGTCATGGGTTTCTTCCCTCCAGCTTCTTCCTCCCATTATATTCAGCAAGACTCGCAATATACCTCCACGGAAGACAAATTCCTCGGCGATAGGAGCAAGGACACCCAATGCCACATATCCCCATGGCTCACGCATGACACTTTCGAAGAGGGCTTGGTCGGCATCGTTTATCTGGATTTGCAGCTTTTCGTAGACCCACTCGAATGGAAGAATGGTGCCCAGAGCGAGTAGGGCGCACCACAAGAGCGTAATCCATGGCTGGGAACGGAGGTAGGTGCGGTCGATGGGCGTCCACCTCAAGCGGGGAAACAACATGATGGTGATTAGGCTGGACATCACAGACGAGACGGCTACAATCTTACCTTGTGTGCCATTGGCTACCCCCTGGGCCAGCTCAGTGAAGTCGGTGTGGTTCAAATAGCAATCAACAAGCATCACGACAATATTGACAACCTCCTGTATGACGAAGAAAGTGATGAGCATTAGTACAGCGTCTATCGCCCATCTTCCTAAAGTTTTATTCTCTTTCATTTGTTTCTTCTATTTCAATAATCTTTTGTTGGTCTTGCTTGAGTTGTTGGGTCAATTCCTCAACGGAACGGAATTTGTGTTCATCACGGATGCGATGAAGGACGGCTACTTGTAGACTCTTACCATAAAGATTGCCGTTGAAGTTGAAAATATGGGCTTCCAAAGTTAGGGAATCGCCTCCGAAGGTGGGTCGTGTCCCGATATTCATCATGCCCAATCGCCAGGTTTCCTCTCCTTCTATTCTGACCTTGACGGCATAGACACCCGATGCGGGGATAAGAATGCGTGGCTCATCGGGCTGAATGTTGGCTGTAGGGACTCCCATTTTGCGCCCTTCTTGGAAACCGGAGACCACCTTTCCCTCTATGATATAAGGATGACCCAGGCAAGCCGTGGCTATTTCCATCTCTCCTGCAGCCACATGGCGGCGGCAGATAGTCGAACTGATGTTCTCGCCATTTAGCTTGAATACAGGATTCTGCACCACCTCCATCCCCATCTCTTTCCCATAGACCACATAATCGGCAAGGCCTTCAGCGCGATTGTGCCCAAAGCGGTGGTCGTAGCCAATGAAGAGCTTTACCACATGGAGTCGCCGATGAAGCAGGTCGCGCATGAAATCAAGTGCGGAAAGTTGGGCCAATGCCGCATCAAAGTGGAGAATGACCGCCACGTCAACTCCTGTGCGCTCCAAAAGACACAGTTTCTCATGGAGGCTGGTGAGCAGCTGGGGTTGGTAGTCGGCATGGAGTACTTCACGAGGATGCTTGTCAAAAGTGATGACCATTGACAGCCGTCCCTCTTTCTGAGCGGTCTTCACCACATGGGAAAGCAGAAATTGATGCCCCCGGTGAACACCATCGAAGAAGCCGATAGTTGCCACGCACGCCGGTAAGTCGGATGGTCCTTTCTCTTGAAGATAGATGGTTCTCAATGATAGTTCCTTACTTGTCTATTTATAAATAGTATGCAAAGATACGATGTTTCTTTCCATTTCTGTCAATGGGAGCGTTAAGTAATCCTTAAAACGCACATAAAACACAATGAAAATACATGAAAATGGCATCAGTCCAGACCTTCTGAGTCTTTTGGACTGACGCCATTGGGTTATGATGTTGCTTCTTAACCAGGAGGATTAAGCAGTTGATGGCCTCTGTGGGGATGGATCGTCCCCGCTGTTCATGAATGGACTGACGTTACTTCAGGACGATTTCAAGCACCTTTTCGACTGCTGCGGTGAGTCCGTCTCTGTCTTTTCCTCCAGCCTGGGCGTAGTGGGGCTGGCCTCCACCACCACCTTTTATGAGCTTAGCCGCCTCTCGGATGATCTTCCCCGCATTCAGATTATGGCTGGCAACGAGGTCGTCAGAGAACATGAGGCTGAGCATTGGCTTGTCCTCATGGACTGACCCGACGACGCATACCAGATTCTCGGGGATGGCTTGTCGCACTTTGAACACCAGATCCTTGGCCGCGGCGGGCTCCAAAGGCATGACGGCTTTCACGACATTTACGCCGTCCACCTCCTCTGCACGCTTGACAAGCTCTTGGGTCATACGCTCTACGGCCTGTGCACGGAGCCGGTCTATCTCTTTCTTCATGTGGTCGTGCTCGTTGATGTATTTACCGACCACAGTTTTTAAGTCCTTGGCATTGTTGAAGAGTGTCCTCACATCGCGAAGCGTGTCCTCCAACAAGTAGATAGCATTTTCACAGGTCTCGCCTGTCATGGCCTCTATACGGCGCACGCCAGCGGCCACACTGCTTTCGCTTGCAATCTTGAAAAAGCCAATGTGACCTGTTGTGGCAACATGGATTCCGCCACACAACTCACAGGAAGGACCGAAGCGAACCACGCGCACATGGTCGCCGTACTTCTCGCCGAACAGCGCAATGGCGCCCAGTTCTTTGGCTTCCGCCATCGGCATATTGCGATGCTCGTCGAGTGGAATGTCCTGTCGGATAAGGCTGTTGACTATGCGTTCAACGCGTCGAAGCTCCTCATCGGTGACTTTCTGATAGTGGGAGAAGTCGAAACGAAGCGTGTCGGGGCTTACATACGATCCCTTTTGCTCCACATGGTCGCCCAGAACCTGCTTCAGTGCGTAGTCCAAAAGGTGGGTTGCGGTGTGGTTGCGGGCGGAGGCTTCGCGGAACTTGATGTTCACACAGGCTGTAAACTCCTCCGTTGGGTTCTTGGGCATCCGCTTTAGTATGTGTATGCTCTGGTTGTTCTCTCGCTTCGTGTCTATTACATCCACGGTCTCTTCGCCGCTAACGAGGGTGCCTTGGTCGCCCACTTGGCCTCCCATCTCACCGTAGAACGGCGTGTAGTCGAGTACGACTTCAAAGAACGTGCCCTTCTTTTGTTTCACTTCGCGGTATCGTAGGATATGGCAAGGGTACTCAGTGTGGTCATAGCCGACAAACTCTTGCTCGCCATTGTGCAGGATAACCCAGTCGCCATTCTCCACTTGCGCGGCATTACGGGCGCGGGCTTTCTGCTTGGCCATCTCCTCGTCAAATTCCTTTTCGTTGACGGTGTAGCCATTCTCCCGGCAAATCAACTCCGTTAAGTCAAAGGGAAAACCATAGGTGTCGAAGAGACGGAACGCCTGTGTGCCACTCAATTCCTTTTCTCCATGGGCTTTCAGTTCGTCCATTTCACCATTGAGCAAGTTGATACCCTTGTCGAGTGTACGGAGAAAGCTGTCCTCTTCTTCCTTGATGACGCGTGTAATCAATTCGCGCTGAACCGTCAACTCAGGGTAGGCGACGCCCATTTCCTGAACCAGAATGTTGACGAGCCGGTACAAGAATGCTTCCTTTTGCCCGAGGAAGGTGTAGCTATAGCGCACGGCGCGGCGCAGGATACGGCGGATGACGTAGCCGGCCTTGGCGTTGCTTGGCAACTGTCCATCGGCAATAGAGAAAGCCACGGCACGCAAATGGTCAGCCACAACGCGCATGGCGACGTCGATTTTCTCCTGTTTGGTCGTGCATTCTCCCTCTTCACCGCTGGGTGTGGTGAACCCATACGTGTAGCCAGACAGCCGCTCTATTTCCTTGATGATGGGCTGGAAGATATCGGTGTCGTAGTTGGAATGTTTCTCTTGGAGGATGCGGACCAGGCGCTCGAAGCCCAAACCGGTGTCGATGACGTTCATGCCGAGCTTCTCCAGCGAACCATCGCTGCGCCGGTTGTATTGCATGAAGACGAGATTCCAGATTTCAATGACCTGTGGGTTGTCCTTGTTGACCAACTCGCGGCCTGGAATCAGGGCCTTCTCCTCGTCGGAACGGTTGTCGATGTGAATCTCGGAGCAGGGGCCACAGGGGCCAGTGTCGCCCATCTCCCAGAAGTTGTCGTGCTTGTTGCCGTTGATGATGTGGTCCTCGGAGGTGTGCTTTAGCCAGAATTTTGCGGCCTCCTCGTCGCGGGAAATACCTTCCTTCGCATCACCTTCAAACACAGTGACATACAAATCTTCAGGATTCAAGTTGAGGACATTGACGAGATAATCCCATGCCAGGTCAATGGCGCCCTCCTTGAAGTAGTCGCCAAACGACCAGTTGCCCAACATTTCGAACATCGTGTGGTGATAGGTGTCGTGGCCTACTACCTCTAAGTCGTTGTGTTTTCCGCTAACTCGGAGACACTTCTGGGAGTCGGCACGGCGGCGTGGCTCTGGATCTTTTGTGCCAAGTATGATGTCTTTCCACTGGTTCATGCCCGCGTTGGTAAACATTAGCGTGGGGTCGTCCTTGATGACCATAGGGGCGGAAGGCACTATGGTGTGACCTTTCGACTCAAAATATTTCTTGAATGAGTCGCGGATTTCATTTGCTGTCATCATCGTCTTATGCTATTAATTCCAAAATTTTATCCTAAAGTGTTGCAAAGGTACTGACTTTTGAGTATTTTTGCAAATTCAAAGGAAACCGAATTGAACAAAAGAAAGAAAAAACATGGATGAGATGACCAATAAGCGTCCCACCAAGCTCTATTATTCCATAAAGGAGGTGGCTCAGATGATGAATGTGTCGGAAAGCCTACTTCGCTATTGGGAGACGGTATTTCCCAACTTGAGGCCAAAGACCAACCCCAATCGGGTGCGCCAATATACCACAAAGGATATTGAGCAGGTGCGGCTCATCTACAACTTGGTGAAGGTGAGGGGCTTCAAGATTGCCGCAGCCAAAAAGATGATTCATCAAAACCGTGATGGATCGGAGCGGACGCAGCAGGTTTTGGAGTCGCTTATCGCTGTGAGAGACGAGTTGAAAGACATCAAGAGCCATCTCGATTCGCTCACCTAATTCGTTGTACCCCACGCTGTTTTCTCTTTATAGGAGATCAGAGACAGCCCCACCCACGTCACAGTCCCACCCCCGCAATGTAGCTGAAAAGATGTGCTTGTTTTCCATCATGGCGGGAAACTGGTAGGCGGTGAGGCGTATTTCTCATACAGAAACAAGAAATGAACAAGGATGAAAAAGCCAAAAATCAGAATTACATTGGTCGATAAGAAGGGTGAGCTCGTTTGCCACCGAGGCCACAAAGTGGGTGACAGCTGGGATTTCGACACCGAACGGGGTGCGTTATGCCCCATGGCGGCACACGTTGCCTTCCCTTTCATTGACATTCTGCGCTATGGAGGATCGTTTTCAGGACAGGCCGGCGACAGTGTCTGCATCTGTTGCCCCGATGCGCAAGTCATCAACATTTTCAAGATTGAAAAGGTGACTGAAGGCTAAGTATATTCTTTTCTTCATTTTACATCATTATGGCGGAGTTCATTCGAATAGATGAACCAGAAAGATGTCGCTTATTGGATTAAAACTAACCATAATTAAACGTCTCTTGATCACCGTGTGTAACAAAGGAATTTCTTGTTTTTTCCTTTGGCTTTGCGCCCGCTAATTTGTAACTTTGCAAAAATTTATTAAGTAGGGAGAGAAATGACTGAAGAAAACCATCAGATACTGCTTGACCAAATAGAATATCCAAGTGACTTGCGCAAACTGGAAGTGAAGGATTTGCCAGAGGTGTGCAGAGAGCTTCGTGATAATATTATTAAGGAGGTGGCGGTTAATCCCGGGCATTTGGCTTCGAGTCTCGGTGCTATCGAAATCACCGTGGCCCTGCATTACGTATTCAACACTCCCGATGATCGTATTGTTTGGGATGTTGGCCATCAGGCATACGCCCACAAAATTCTGACGGGTCGTCGTGAGTTGTTCAAGCTCAACCGGAAGTTGGGAGGCCTTCGTCCCTTCCCGTCGCCTTTGGAGAGTGAGTACGACACATTCAGTTGTGGCCATGCGTCCAACTCCATCTCAGCGGCGTTGGGTATGGCTGTGGCGGCAAATATGGAGGAAAAGAACTCCGTTCATCGCCATGTCGTAGCGGTGATTGGTGACGGTGCGATGAGTGGTGGATTGGCTTTTGAAGGACTCAACAATGTTTCCAGCCAGTCCAACGACCTGCTCATCATCCTCAACGACAACGATATGAGCATCGACCGCTCCGTGGGCGGAATGGAAAAGTACTTACTCAACCTGGATACTAATGAGACATACAACCGTCTTCGTTTCAAGGCCAGCAAATGGCTGCACGAGCGTGGCTATCTGAGTGAGAGCCGCAAAAAGAGTATTATTCGCTTGAATAATGCCCTCAAGAGTGCGTTGGCGCATCAACAAAACATGTTTGAGGGGATGAACATCCGCTATTTTGGGCCTTACGACGGAAACAACGTAATGGAGCTGGTGCGCATCTTCCGCCAAATCAAGGACATGAGAGGTCCCAAGCTCCTGCATCTTCACACAAAGAAGGGCAAGGGATACAAGCCGGCTGAGGAGAGTGCGACCATCTGGCATGCCCCCGGCCGATTTGATCCCGTCACGGGCAAGCGGCAGAATAGCGATAGTGCCGAGCCGCAGCCACCGAAGTTTCAGGATGTCTTTGGCGAGACCTTGCTCGAGCTGGCCCGCAAGAACGACCGCATTGTGGGCGTTACGCCTGCCATGCCTACGGGCAGCTCGCTTTGCATGATGATGAAGGAGATGCCGGAACGCACGTTTGATGTGGGTATTGCCGAGGGACACGCTGTGACTTTCTCAGCTGGCATGGCCAAAGACGGGCTGCAGCCGTTCTGCGCCATTTACAGTGCTTTCTCGCAACGTGCCTACGACAGCGTCATTCACGACCTCTCCATTCTCAATCTGCCCGTAGTGCTCTGCCTGGACCGCTCCGGACTGGTGGGTGAAGACGGTGCGACGCACCATGGCGCATTCGATATGGCAGCCCTTCGCCCTGTCCCCAATCTCACGATAGCCTCGCCGATGGACGAGCATGAATTGCGCCGGCTGATGTTTACAGCTCAGTTGCCAGGAAAAGGTGCTTTCGTTATCCGCTACCCCCGCGGTCGTGGCGTGTTGATCGATTGGCATTGTCCACTTACAGAAGTGGAAGTGGGTACAGGACGCAAGTTGACCGAGGGACAGCCTGGACCTGACGATGTGGCAGTACTTACCATCGGGCCTGTGGGCAACGATGTGCAGCGAGCCATCCGTGAGCTGGCCGGCGAGGGAAATCCACAGCATCATAAGATATTCCATTATGATATGCGCTTCCTCAAGCCACTCGACGACCGCATACTGCAGGAAGTGGGCACCCAGTTTAGGCGTGTCATTACTATCGAGGACGGCATCCGTGCGGGTGGAATGGGCTCGGCGGTGCTGGAATGGATGAGCGACCACGGCTTTACCCCGCACATGACGCGGCTCGGAATGCCTGACAAGTTTGTCGAGCAGGGCACGGTGAGCCAGCTTCGCCACCTCTGCGGCTACGCCTATGAGGACATCAAGGAATTGTTAAGCAAACAATAAGTATAAAGTATGAGGATTATTATCGCTGGTGCATTTGCCATCGGGTCGTATCTTGCCAAGCTGCTCTCACGCAATAGGCAGGAAGTGATACTCATGGATCAGGACGAGGAGAAGCTCGGAAAGCTGGCGAGCGACTACGACCTGCTCACCATGCACGCCTCGGCAACCAGTATCCGCAGCCTGAAGGAGGCAAAAGTGGAGGACACAGACCTCTTTATTGCTGTCACACCCGACGAAAATTACAACATGATGGCGTGTGGACTGGCCAAGACACTGGGTGCTAAGAAGACTGTTGCCAAGATAGACAGCGCGGAGTATGTGACCCCGCAGAATCAGGAGGTGTTCCAAAAGATGGGTATCAGCAGCATCATCTACCCCGAGATGTTGGCCGCGCGCGACATTATCAACGGGCTGAAAATGTCGTGGGTCCGGCAGCGGTGGGATGTCCACGATGGCGCATTGGTGATGCTGGGCATCAAGCTCCGGGAGACTTGCAAGGTGCTCGACAAGCCTCTTCATGAGATTTCCGGGCCCGACGACCCCTATCATGTAGTGGCTATCCGCCGCCGTGGCGACACCATAATCCCCCGAGGCAGTGACGTGCTGAAGATTTACGACTTGGCCTACTTCATGACCACCCGCAACTACATTCCTTATATACGCCGCGTGGTAGGCAAAGAGCACTATGTCGACGTGAAGAACGTGATGGTGATGGGGGGCGGCTCGACTGCCGTGCGGGCCATCCGGCAGATGCCGGAGTATATGCAGGTGAAGGTGATTGAGAGGAATGTGGAACGCTGCGAGGCCCTCAACAGCAAGTTTGATGAGGATGTGCTGGTCATCAATGGCGATGGCCGTGACCTCTCGCTGCTCAACGAGGAAGGCATACGCTCCACCCAGGCCTTCGTCGCGCTGACGGGGAAAGCCGAGACCAACATCCTGGCCTGCCTGATGGCTAAGCGGATGGGGGTGAGGAAGACCGTGGCGATGGTCGAGAATGTCGATTATGCCTTTATGGCAGAGAGCCTCGACATTGGCACGATAATCAACAAGCGGGCCATTGCAGCAAGCCACATCTACCAGATGATGCTCGATGCCAACGTAAACAACGTGCGGTTTCTCATGTCGGCCGATGCTGATGTGGCAGAGTTCGTGCCCGTACAGGGGTCGAAAGTGACCCGGCGGCCGGTCAAGGACTTGGGACTGCCCAAGGGAATGACTATTGGCGGACTGGTAAGAAACGGAGAGGGGCTACTCGTGTCGGGCAACACCCAGATAGAGGCGGGCGACAGCGTGGTGGTGTTCTGCCATAATGTGAGCGTCAAAAAGCTGGAGGGACTTTTCAATTGATATTTGAACAAGGACAAACCATGCGGCAATGTTGAATACTAAACTTATATCAAAAATATTTGGTTCGCTGCTTCTCATAGAGGCATTGCTGATGTCAAGCTCTTTAGGCGTGGCCATCTACTATGGAGGCAGCGACGTCATGCCCTTCGTATGGAGCATTATCGCAGTTGTTGCCACTGGAGTTGCTTTCCGGTTGTTAGGCTTGCAGGCGAGCAATACAATGAGCAGGCGCGACGCCTACTTTGTGGTGACGACCACCTGGGTGCTGTTCACCCTCTTTGGCATGCTTCCTTTTCTCATCGGCGGGTATCTTCATTCCGTGGCCGATGCCTTCTTTGAAATCATGTCGGGCTTCACTACGACGGGTGCTACCATCATCGATTACCCCGAGCACCTACCGCGCGGGTTGCTCTTCTGGCGTTCGCTCACGCAGTGGATAGGTGGCTTGGGCATCGTCTTTTTCACCATTGCCATCCTGCCCTCGTTTGTTGGCGGCTCCACCCGTGTGTTTGCGGCTGAGGCCACCGGCCCGATAGTTACCAAGCTCCACCCTAAGCTCAGTACGGGGGCGAAGCTGATCTGGGCGGTCTATGCCGCCCTCACTTTGGCCTGTATCCTTTCCTATAAGCTCTGCGGCATGAGTTGGTTCGACTCTATCAACTATGCCTTCACCAGTACAGCCACGGGTGGCTTCTCGACCGAGAGCGGGTCTATCGCCACTTTCCATTCTCCGGCAGAGGAATACGTCTGCGCGCTTTTTTGTTTCTTGTCGGGAATGAACTTCACGCTGCTCTATGCTGCCGTGGCTCGTTTCCGGGTGAAGCAACTTTTCCGCAATAGCGAGTTTCGCTTCTACCTCTTGGTAGTCCTTGCCTGTACCGTGTTTATCATGGTGGAACTGATGTTGTACAACCAATACAGTTTGGAGCACGCTTTCCGCAGTGGCATCTTTCAGGTAGTTTCGTTCATCACCACCACCGGCCTTTTTAGTGACGATGCAGCTAAATGGCCACACGTCACATGGTTTGCCCTCATCCTCTGCATGGTTGTCGGCGGCTGTTCAGGCTCGACAAGTGGTGGCATGAAAAGTATCCGCGCGGTGATGGTGCTCAAAATCATCCGCAATGAGTTCCGGCAAATCCTGCATCCCAATGCAGTCTTGCCCCTCAACGTGGATGGACACAACGTGCCCCAGTCCAAGCGCGTCACGCTGTTGGCCTTTGTCGGGCTTTATCTGATACTGGTCTTTCTGCTTGGCTTTGCGATGATGGCGTGCGGGGTGGATTCCACCAATGCCTTTACCATCGCCATTAGTAGTATGGGCAACGTGGGTCCTGCGCTGGGTATAGAGATAGGGCCGACGATGTCGTGGTCGCAATTGCCTGATGTGGCCAAGTGGATTTGCTCGTTTCTGATGCTTGTGGGTCGTCTGGAACTGTTCACCGTGCTCGTAATCTTCACGCGTGCGTTCTGGAAAGAAAACTAAATTGGAGCGGTTATATGGTATATTATATCAATGGAGGAGAATGCTTCCGTTACCCACACGAATCAGCATAGAACCATATTACGCCATCTCTGAATGCACAAGGACGAAGAACTACAACCCTACAAGCAGCCTCGTCCTTTCATATAGCTTCACTCCCGACATCCTGTTGTCCGTCGGTTGTACAAGTTTTATCAGCAACCCGAGAAGTAAGACCACGGTCGGTACAGGCACTTACCGAAGTGTCACCTACACTACCCAAAAGACGTTCACGCCCTGGGTCCTGTTCAGATGGAGCTTCAGAAAGAACAGCAAGAATAAGATAGAGCTGGATAACGACCTCATGCGCGATCATGAGGACAGGATATAGCTGTAACGGATAATTTCTTATGTCGCTTTGTGGGGCTGCGACTATCATCTGTGGTACGTTAAGTACTTAGTTCGTGAAATGAAAGAAGGACAAGTCTTTGAGTGCCTTAGAGTGCTTAATGATTTGCTTTGGAAACCAACTAATTTGAAGATATCAAATTACAGAATGACTTGATAATCAGTGCCTTTCTTGTATTGGCAAGGATTAAAAAGATTTTACATTATGAAATGGCCTGTATTGCAATGTAATAGAGGCTATTTCATGATGCAAAAGGGGCTTTATGACAACGTCATAAAGCCCCTTTTGCAAAGCAATACCAAACCTATTGTAAAACGCCGTCTGCCTGACTTCAAAAGGAAGGCATATTAGAGGCAGAATGGGAAGGCTTGTCCTGTACATTTGTCGAGCTGAGTTGCTTTCTTGTGTTGCTTTGGAATCGGGTTGAAAGGATGTGACTAAAAAAGCGTGCCCCTACATCCGAGGGACACGCTTATCTCAATTCCGTCATCAGCCGCAGCGCTTGACCAATCAAGCTGCCTGGCAGACGGATGCGGACCTTATGGTTTCTGCTTAGATATCGAGCAGATTAATAGCCACACGGAAGTAGCCCTTGTTGGCCTCCGGGTTCCACATCATCTGTGAGGTGACAGGGAGGTTGGCCTTTCCAATCTTGAGCTTGTAGGTGCAACCAATGCGCACGTCGTTCACACCAGCCGACTTGCCGTAGAACGTAGCGCCATCATTTTCATCGTAGTTGCTGAGTGCGAAGTTGCCACCAACGCTTGCGTCAACCTTCCACTTCTCATCCTCGTAGAAGGTGTAGGCAGCCTGCACGAAGGTAGAGTAGATGTTCTGCTTGTTCAGCGCACCACGGTCGCGGCCAGCAAGTACGGTAGCCCAGCTCAGTGTGAGCGGGAAGCCCTGCTTTGCGAAATTGTAGCTGATGGAAGCGTCGAGGAAGTGGCCTGTCGTGCGGGCATCATAGTTGAAGTAGCGATACTGCTTGTCGTTGCTGTAGATACCGTCGGAGAAGTTATAGATGTCCCACACGGCGATGCTGAATCCACCATAGGTGTAGCTTGCATAGATATCAGCCTCTTTGTAGTCGCCGTCAATCTGCATTCCTCCCCATGCGCCGAGGCGGAAGTGGTTGTTGTTGTCGGAGACGGCAAACTCATTGTTGAACGTCAGTCCTTTGGAAACTTCAAGACCACGCCAGAGGTGAGAGGTCTCGAGACCAGCGTTGTAGTGGAGCTTCTGTGCGTTCATTGTTGTCGGAAGGGCGAGTGCAGACAGCACGAACATGCCCTTAAGTAAAGATTTTATCATCATATTTTCTGAAGTTGTGTCTGTCCCATCCGTTCCCGTGCCGCTTGGTTGGCTTTCTTCCACATGTGTGTGGAAGCACTTTAGGAGAACTGTTGTCTCGTTCTTTTTCGGGAAAGGATGGGGCAGACGGTTAAAAATTAATTATTGATTTTGTTGATTAGCAGAAGTGATACAGTGAAGCGACGAGGGCAGCAAGTGCAGCACCGGCGATAGGACCGAATACAGGCACCCAAGAATAGCCCCAACCGCTGTCTCTCTTGCCCTTGATGGGAAGGATGGCGTGGGCGATACGCGGTGAGAGGTCGCGGGCAGGGTTCATTGCGTAACCCGTTACACCACCAAGAGACATACCGATGGAGACGATGACCATGGTGACAGGCCATGCGCCGTTGGCGCCAATGTTGGCCACATCTGAGCCATAGGTGCCGATGCAGATAATCAACAGGACGAGCACGAAGGTGCAGACAAGCTCCTGAAGGAAGTTGAGCGGCTTGTTGTCGATGCCAGGCATTGTGCAGAAAGTGCCGAGCTTGGCTTCGGGATCGTCGGTTGCATCGAAGTGATCCTTATATACAACCCACACAAGAACGGCGCCAATGAAGCCACCGAGCATCTGAGCCACGATATAGGGGAAGACGTTAGCCCATGGGAACATCCCTGCAACAGCAAGTCCGATGGAGACTGCAGGGTTGAGGTGTGCGCCAGAACCGTGTGCAATAAACACACCTGCCATGACGGCAAGACCCCATGCGAGCGTGATGACTACCCATCCGCCACCTTGACCTTTACTCTTATTCAGGCCCATGCAGGCGCACACGCCATCACCAAGGAGAACTAATACGAGCGTGCCCAAGAATTCAAGGCCGCAGTTATAAAGCAAATCCGGATTCATGATAAATTGATTTTAATATTTGTATAATTAATTGATTGTATTTCTGCTGTATGTTAGGCACTTCCCTTCATGGACTTTTCAGCCATGAGGGAAAGTGTCTTAATATGGTTTACTTGCGGGAAAGTGTGCGCTGGATGGCATCCTTCCATCCGTTCTTGGCCTCCTCAATCTCCTGGCTGTCTTCAGCCGGGTCGAAGGTGCGCTCCACTTGCCACTGCTTCTGCACCTCGTCGATGTCTTTCCAGAAGCCCACAGCGAGTCCGGCAAGGTAGGCAGCACCGAGTGCGGTGGTCTCCGTAATCTTCGGACGGATAACCTTGATGCCCAGCAGGTTGGCCTGATACTGCATCAAGAGGTTGTTGCGGCTGGCACCGCCATCAACCTTCAGCTCCGTGAGCGGTGCGTTGAGGTCGCGAGACATGGCCTGTGCGATGTCATAGGTCTGGAAAGCAATGCCATCGAGGGCAGCGCGTGCGATGTGTGCGGCAGTCGTTCCACGGGTGATACCGGTGATGGTGCCACGAGCGTAAGAATCCCAATACGGAGCAGCCAGGCCGGTCAGTGCCGGTACAAAGCGCACACCGCCACTGTCGGGAACGGTAGAGGCGAGTGCCTCGACCTCGGAAGAGCTCTTGATGATGCCCAGACCGTCGCGCAACCACTGCACCACGGAGCCACCGACGTAGATGGAACCCTCAAGTGCATAGTTCACCTTGTCGCCAATCTTCCACGCCACGGTGGTCAGCAGGTTGTTCTTTGAAATCACGGGCTTGTCGCCAGTGTTCAGCATTACGAAGCAACCTGTGCCGTAGGTGTTCTTGATGGCACCCGGCTCAATACACATCTGGCCGAAGAGAGCGGCCTGCTGGTCACCAGCAATACCGGCAATGGGTACCTCGTGGGCAAAGATGGTAGTCTTGGTGTGGCCGTAGACCTCGGAGCTTGATTTCACCTCAGGCATCATGGAGGCAGGAATGTCGAGCAACTTCAGCAAGTCCTCATCCCATTTCAGCTCGTTGATGTTGAAGAGCATGGTGCGGCTGGCATTAGTAACATCCGTTACGTGAACCTGACCGCGGGTCAAACGCCAGACAAGCCATGTGTCAACGTTACCAAAACGGAGCTTGCCCATCTCTGCACGCTCGCGTGCTCCAGGCACGTTATCGAGAATCCACTTAATCTTTGTGCCAGAGAAATAAGCATCAAGGATAAGACCCGTCTTCTCGCGGATGGTGTCTACCAGGCCTTGGGCTTTCAGCTTGTCGCAATATTCGGCCGTGCGGCGATCCTGCCAGACGATGGCATTGTAGATGGGCTCGTCGGTATCGATATCCCAAACGATGGTGGTCTCACGCTGGTTGGTGATACCAATGGCGGCGATGTCCTTGCCATTGATGTCGATCTGAGAGATGGACTCGGCGATGACTGAGGCCTCAGAAGACCAGATCTCGTTGGGGTTGTGCTCTACCCATCCTGGTTTCGGGAAGTACTGGGTGAACTCTTTCTGGGCAACAGAGCAAATCTGACCGTTGTGGTCGAAAACGATTGCACGGGAACTGGTAGTTCCTTGGTCAAGTGCCAAAATGTACTTACTCATAATCAATTTACTTTTTAGTTGTTGATGTGATTGTTGAATTATTTAGAATGATTGTAAATGCTAAGCCTTGTTGAGCTTGCGGGTAGCCTCGACGTCCAGTGCCTCTGCTATGGTGGAGATGGGGTTCTTCACCTTTTTGGATGTGGACATCTCGATTTGCCACTTGCAGGTCTCGCAATCCGTGGAAACATAGTCGGGGTTCACTTCCTCAATCTGCTTGAAGAGTGGCGCGCCGATGGCCTGACTGCGCTTGTAGTTCTCCTTCTTGAAGCCATAGGTACCGGAGATGCCACAGCAATTACTGTCAAGAATGACCAGCTCTACACCAGGAATCATGCGGAGCAGCTCAGTCGAATAGATAGCCCAGCCCATGCGCTCCATGTGGCAAGCCGTGTGATATGCCAGCTTTTGCTTGAAATCTTTGCGGAAGGCCAATTTGATTTTGCCCGACTCCACCATGCGATAGAGCCAACGGGTGGCCAATGTGAGGTGAGGACGCACATCGTCGTTGTCAATCTTGAGCAGGTCTTTGTACTCATCGCGCATCGTAAACGTGCAAGTTGAGCTGGTGGTAAGCACGTCGTCGCCGCCTTTGATGGCTTTTCGCATGGAGTTCATATTGATTTCGCCCTGCTTCTTGGCCTGACCACTCAGCCCGTTGGCAATAAGTGCCACGCCACAGCACTTCTCCTTCTCCAGCAAGTTGACTCCATAGCCACAGGCATTCATTATTTTCACGAAGTCTTTGGCCAGCTGCGGGAAGTTGTAGTTGGCGTAACAGCCGTGGAAATAGGATACATGCTTATGGAAAGCGGCCTGCTCGGCAGCGTGTTTCTTGTACCACTGCTCGAAAGTCTGGAAAGAATAGGAGGGGAAAGTGCGGTGCTTGTCAATCTTCAGGACGCTGTCCATGACCACTTTCACCGGTTTCAGCCCGAGGGCGAAGTTGGTAATGGGTGCAAAGTTGTGTGCCAGCGTACCGACAAGGTCTGTATTGGCCAGCATCCAGTCGCGCAAAGACGGCTTGTGGGTGCTGTATTTGATGCGAGCCTCTTGGATAAGGTCGGCAATCTTGACATTTTCAGGGCATGCTACCTCGCAACGCTTGCAGTTGAGACACAACTTCAGCTTCTCGTTGAAGAATTGTGCGCCCTTCAAACGGTAGCGTTCGTTGTCCGGACCCGACTGTTTCGGGCCTGGATAGTTGGGCTCTACTGCCGACACTGGGCAGTAAACCGTGCAAATGGAGCACTTCAGGCATTGCTCGAAGTTGTGTTCGCTCTTGCTTTCCTTTTGTATCTGTATTGGTTTTTCGTCTGCCATGATGAGTTTACTTGCTAAGAATGTTGTGTGCGACTTCCAGCGCGGTAATCAGGTCCACACCTGTTGCGTCGTCGAGTTTTATCGGATTGTGGCCACAAAGTACCGCTCCTGCTGCATAAAGGTTGTCTATGGGCTTGCCGTTGATGAGCGCATGTAGCTTCTCGTCGGTCTTTACGCCGAAGCTCATGTATGGCTGTGCGTCGAAAATGTAGTCGGCATGCCAGCCGTCGCGGCTCTTCTCCGCCTCTACATCGAGGCCGAAGACAGGCTCAAAGACTTTGTCATAATCACTCTTTAGTCCATGACTTTGGAACGATCCGGAGCAAAGAACGTAGTTGTCAGCCTCAAGCAGCTCCTCTGGCAGGTTCTCCGTCTCCACGGAAACCACCTTGTTGCCATCCTTGTTGATCTTGCCATTTTTGACAATATCGCTTCTGAAGTAGTAGCCTCCGAGCGATTGCAGCCGTTTGATGAGCTGCATCTGTATGCGTACTCCGGGCACTGAGGGTGGCATGGTGGCCACAAACTCGATGGGCTTGTTTATTTGCTTGCGCAGCTTTTCGGCAGTCTCGGCATTGGAGAGTCCCAAGACGGCAGGCAGAAGAATCACCTCGCCTGAGGCATTCAGCCCATTGATGGTCGTTGTGACCTCGGCAAGATTGTCGTCATCGTTGAGATACTTGGCAATATTTGTTGCACGAAGCTCGCAAGGAGTATGACGGGCGAAGTCCAAAGTGTCCGAATGGAATTCCTTTACTTCTACTTCCACGCCAGCGTTGCGCAGGTTGGCAACGAGAAACTCGGTGGGAAAATCAAGGAAGCCGCGTATGTTGGCCACCGTCACTTTCTTATAAGGCAGCTTGTTCTCTTCCTTGCAGGTCACCATTCCGTCCATTGTGAGCCATGCCGGCTTCGTGACACCAATCGGGGTCAGGCGGAAGTGATTGGCTTTGGCATTGCCGTTCATCTTCAGTCCAGCTTCGGCCAGGAGCTTGGCAGCCTCTTCGGCACGCTCAGCCACATTGCTGACGTGGTGATAAGGATGGGATGCGGGCAGCTTGCTTATCGCTTCCAGCGGGTTGTTTACCACCTTCCCCTCGGCATCATAGCCCAAAAGGCAGATAGAACCAGGGTTAAAGTGCAAGGTGCTTTGCCCTGCTCCTATGACGGCCACTCTTTTCTTGCCGCCTTGTGCCAAGGCGATTCCGCAGGTAAGACCCGACAAACCGCCTCCTATAATAATTGAATCGTATTTCATCGTGCTACCTCCTTATCGTTTCCTGCTACGCGGTTGAATCCGCAAAGTCCCTCATAAATTAGTGACATAAGCTGTCCTTCGGCCAGTGTGTCGCCCCAAGCCACGGGCTGCATGCCCTTCCAGCGCTCGGCAACAAACGAAGCCAAATCGCGTTGTGCCTCCTCCGGTTTCATCTTAGCGACTCGGCAGAGTGCGTTGGCGCCCCTGCAAGCACAAAGTTCGCCCTGACAGGTGCCCATCCCGAGACGGGTGCGGCGGCGGAGATTGATCATATTGTGTACGTGGAGCTTCTCTGCGGCAAACTTCAGTTCGCCCACTGTCACGTCCTCACATTCACAAACGAGCGCGTCGTCGATGCTGTTGCCCGTTGGCACCTCCTTGGTCATTGTGCCATGGCGTCCCTCAGCAGCATAGTTGTTGAGTTCTTGTGCGTTCTCACTCGTTGCGTCTTCCTGCATGGGAACCTCACTTCCGGGCAGTGGAGTGGTGGCAGTCTCGCACGCTTTGTTCACTCCCAGCTTCTTGCAAGCCAGGTCTGTGGCCACTTCTGCCATCATGCGGTAAGTCATCATCTTACCACCAGTAATGGTAATCATGCCCTCCAGGCCGTCGCGTGTGGCATGATCGAGCAATACGATGCCACGGCTGATAGAGCGACCCGACGGGTCATTGTCGGCCGCTACGAGTGGTCGAACACCGCAATAGGCGCGAATGACGCGCGTTGTAGCGCATGAAGGCGCAAGGTCTATGGCGCCACGCTCCAAGATATCCACTTCCTCCTGCGTGATTTTCAGGTCGTCGACCGATTCAAACGGTACGCGGTCACTGGTCGTTCCAATGACACAGACTGTGTCGTCGGGCACGAGAATGTCGGCATTCGAAGGCTTGCGGCACCGGTTGATGACCATATTATTGACGCGATGTCCGAAGATGAGCAGTGTGCCCTTTGCTGGGAACATATTCACGGTGATTCCTGCGAGCTTGGCAATTCCATGTCCCCAGATGCCAGCGGCGTTGATAATCAGCCGTGCGTGCACCTCGCTCTCCTCGCCATTGCGGTTGTTGCGCAAGTGCACACCCACGGCACGCCCATTCTCAATCAGTATCTTTGTCACCTCGTGATAGGTGAGTGTGTCGGCTCCGTGGCGGCGTGCGTCGATGATGTTGGCCGTAGTCAGGCGGAATGGATCGATGGAGGCGTCGGGAACGCGTACCGCCCCAATCAGGTTAGGGTTGACAGCCGGCTCTATGCGTCGTGCTTCCTCCGGTGAAATGACATCGGCCCGGATGCCCGCTTTGTGGCAAGACTCTACGAAAGTCTTCTGATAGTCAAGGTCATCCTCGGGCAAAGTGATGAACAAGCCGTCGGTCTCTTCAACGCAATGACGTGCAATCTTGCGCAGCGTCATGTTCTCCTTAATACATTCTTTTGCCGATTCACCATCGGTTACGGCATAGCGCGCGCCACTGTGGAGCAAACCATGGTTGCGACCTGTGGCTCCGTTGGTGAAGTCATACTTCTCAACGAGCAGCACACGCAGTCCCCGCAGGGCACAGTCTCGAGCCGTTCCAGCTCCTGTGATGCCGCCACCGATGATAATGACATCGTACTCTTGTTTCTTGTTCCTATCCATTGTCATTTGGTTTAGGTCTCCTAAGTTTTGTTGTTGGCTTAGGGCGGTTCCTAAAACTTTGTTTTTGTGTTGTTGTTTATGCAGAGCGCCGGCTTGACTTGGTAGGTTTTGATTTGGGTTTCACCAACTTTCTTACCGAAACTCTTTTTTCCCGATTACACTACAAAGTTAGGAAAAATTCCCAATACGACCATACTTTATTAATCATATTTAACAATAAATCCTCTTTTCTCCTATGCTGGACTTCCGTTTAGTAACGGGTTCGAAATAAAGAAAAGTAAGAATTGTATGTATCATGATGAGCTTTTTCTTGTAAGAAAGTGGATTAGTATGCGCAAAAGGAGGATTTCTGCTGACGTTTTGTCAACTTGTTACGTTCTTGTTAAGAAAAAGATGGGCTAATTTTTTTTTGTTGCTGGCAATTTTATGAAGTGGTTTGAAAAGACTTTCATTTCTTTCATAATGCCTTAAAAGCGGTTGAGTAGGTTGTAAACTTACTCTGTTGGGGCATGGCCGAAGAGTAGATTCTGGTACAGGACAACCCGCCAGAGAACCTCGCAGAGTTGAGGTCGTCTTGGCGGGTTGTTGAGTTGTCATGTCCCTAACAGGTTTTACTGGGCTCGGTTAAATGGATACGGCTTGCCCCGGCAGACTAACCTATTCGTAGTCATCCACAGGCTTTGCACCCATTTCCATGGTGAGTGTGCCACCTTCCGCAAGTCGTTGGAAGGGAATGCGTGTGCCCCTTATCTGCTTTCCGTCCAGTATGAACCGTTGTACATATTCGTTTTGGCGGCTGTTGTTCACCGCCTTGATGGTGAACGCACGTCCTTTGTAATAGCTTGGGTGCAGCCGAATGGTCACCTTGTCAAAGATAGTGCTGCCCAATCCCAGTGACGGGTGCAGGTCGTCGAGACCTTTCACGTCGAAAAGGCCGATGGAGGACATGGCGTACCAGGCTCCCAGCATGCCTTGGTCCTCATCCTGTCCGTAGCCATAGCCGTGTATGCCGTCTGTCCCATAAAACTCGTTGAGGATGGCGCGCACCCAGTGTTGCGTCCTTGAAGGGCGCCCCGACTCATTAAACAGCCATGAGATGTGGAGCGAAGGCTCGTTGCCTTGGTTATAGAGTGTGCGCAGTCCGGCGAATGCCTCTACCTCTGTTCCTCCGCTGAAGATTCTTTTTTGTGAGAGGGTAAAGATGCTGTCGAGGCGTGCGTTGAACACCTTTGCCCCCACTTTGGCTATCATCGACTGTACATCGTGTGGCACATAGAATGTGTATTGCCAAGCGTTGCCCTCCTGAAAGCCACGCCATACCTCCAGAGGGTCGAAGTTTTCGACAAAGGTTCCGTCGCTGTAGCGGGGCCGGACGAAGTTGCATGACGGGTCATACAGCTTTTCCCAGCCGTGCGACAGGCTCATCAGCCGCTCATAGTCTTCTGCTTTGCCCAGTGTCTTGGCCAGTTGTGCCACGGCATAGGCACTATAGCTGTATTCCATGGTGTGCGAGGCAGAGAAATTGTACAGCCCTCCGTCTTTGGCATGGACGTGAGGAACGTACCCCAGTTGCAGAAAATCCTTGGTATCAGCCTTTCCCGCGCCTCGTGGACGGCCCTCCCATCCCATCTCATTCTTCAGACAGGCTTCGTAAGCCAGTGCGATGTCGAAGTCGCGGATGCCCGCCATATAGGCCGCCACAATCATGTTGCTCAACTGATTGGTGCCCACGCCCGACACGAAACGGCTGCAGGCCAACCCGTCGGCCAGCCATCCGCAGTCCTTATACACTTGCAGGTGGCTGCTGATGTAGTCGCTCATGTGATCGGGATAGGCCATAATCCACAGTTGGGTCAGTCCCCATTGCGCGCCCCACATGGCGTCGGTGTTGTAGAGGTTGAACTCCGGCTGCCCATTGCGTTGGGGCAAATGTCCCACCGTCCCGTCGTGTTTGGGGTAGTCGCCATTGATGTCGCTGCACACGCCGCGCCCCAACAGGGCATGGTAGAGTCCGGTGTAGAATTTAACCTTGTCCTCCTTGTGTGCCGTCTCGACGGTAATGCGCCCCAACATCTCCTCCCATTCGTTCTCCGCCAGCTCCTTTGCCTCGTCAAAGGTCAGCGTCCGCGCCTCGGCGAGCCGGTTTCGACGTGCGTTTTCCACGGAAGTGTAGGAGATGCCCACTTTCACGGTCACCTGTTCACCCTTCCGAGTGGCAAAGGATAGGTAGGCTCCCGCTCCTTCGCCGTTTGCCTCGCGCGCGTACCTATTATTTATATGGGCGTGGTTGAACGTGCCCCAGCTCGTCGCTTTCTTGTCTATCGTGGCTGAGAAGAAGATGGAGACCGTTGCGCCAGGCTGGTATGCCTTGACGTATTCGGGGTAGGTGACCACGTGGCCCTCCACAGTGCCGTCGTCGAGTATGCGCACTTGCGCGTCCTTTACGGCTCCGCTCTCGCCCATCCTGTTGCCGATGTCGAAGATGATGTGGCTCTCCTCCGACTGAGGGTAGGTGAACCGTTGCATGGCCACGCGCCTTGTGGCCGTCAGCTCGGCGAGTATGTCGTAGTCTTTGAGCAGAACGCTGTAGTAGCCAGCCTCTGCCCTCTCGTCGTTATGGCTGAAGTGGGAGCGATAGCCCTCCTTGATGCCCGCCTCGGTGGTGTCGCCCGGCACGGTAATGAGCCGTCCCGTGGTGGCCATCACACTGATGCCGCCCACCTGAAACTCGTGGGTACATGGAAAACTTTCTATCGAATGGTCACGGTAGTCGTAGCCAGTGGCCTGCCATCCGTCCACATTGCCGTAGTGACCGTTGGTCGATGGCCCTGGCTTGGCCATACCGAAAGGCAGGGAGCCGGGCGCAAAATGAAAGTATCGGCAGTGGGCTGTGCCGATACGCGGCTCCACATATTGCCTCAGACTGCCTTTTTCCTGAGCCAAAAGAGGCACAGCGACAGTCCAAAGCGTCATTACAAGGGGGAAAAGTAGGGTGATTCGTTTCATCTGGTGGGTTGCTTTATTGTTGGTAATTGGTTGAACTGATGTTGCAAAAGTAGCAAAAAAGGACTGATTTCGCAAGCAAGCGTACGGAAAATAGTGTACAGTCCGCCATGTAGTGAGGCGAAGAGGTCTCGCTAAAGGTAGCAAGACGCAAATCACCATGAGCTTTGCACATTTACGTAGGTAATTTGTAGCACCACCTAAAAACATCGTGGGTAGAGGAAAATGGAAGAAAAAGGCACTCTGTTTGTTTTTTGTCTGAAAGAAAAGGGGTATCTTTGCAGTAGGAATAACTAAACCTCATCAACCATGCAGAAATATGCTGAGTACATTAAGGAGATAGAAATCGACTCATTGTGGAGCGGAAAGAAGCACGTCCGCTGGGAGCTGAACCGCCGGGTCAACATTCTCAGCGGCATCAATGGGGTAGGCAAGAGCACCATCCTGAACAAAGTGGTGCGCAGTCTCGCCCACGGTGGTGAGTTTCCGAGCCATTTGCTCAAGGGGGTCCATCTCCGTGTCGAGCCAGAGGAGGCCAAGTGGATCCGCTTCGACATCATCCGCTCTTTCGACCGGCCGCTGATGAGCAGCGAGATTACGGGTCGGATAGACTCCGCTCTCGTCACGGAGCTGGACTGGCAAATCTACAAGCTCCAGCGAAAGTACCTCGATTATCAGGTGAATATCGGCAACCGCATGATTGAGGCCCTGCAGAAAGGCACCCCCGAGGCTGCCGCCGAGGCACAAAAGCTCAGCCAACCCAAACAGAAATTTCAGGACCTGATCGACGACCTTTTCTCCGAGACAGGGAAAAAGATAGTCCGCACGGAGAACGAGATACGATTCACGCAGATTGGAGAGGTGCTGATGCCCTACCAGTTGTCGAGCGGTGAGAAGCAGATGCTCGTCATACTGCTCACCGTGCTCGTAGAGGACGGCAAGGACTATGTGCTCTTCATGGACGAGCCGGAGGTGAGTCTGCACGTGGAGTGGCAGAAAAGGCTCATCGACCTGATACTCGATCTGAACCCCAATGTGCAGATCATCCTCACCACCCACAGCCCGGCAGTCATCATGAATGGATGGATGGACAGTGTGACGGAGGTGTCGGACATCACCCTGGACGAATAGACGGGAGGGGAAGACATGGCAAGACGGCTGAGCGACAACATCACCTCCGACTACGTCACCGCTGCCAACCGCCTCAATGGGCGCAAGGCAAGACGCAGGATAGTGGCCTACGTGGAAGCCTACGACGACGTGTACTTCTGGCGGATGGTGCTCGGTCGGTTTGAGAATGAGCACCGCTACTTCGAGGTGATGCTCCCTACGCGCAAGAAGCTGTCAAGGGGAAAGAAGTCGGTGCTGACCAGTCTGATGCGCAATGGAACTGGGCGCGACATGCTTGCCTGCGTGGATGCTGACTATGATTACCTGTTGCAGGGGCGCACGGAGGAGTCGAGGCAAGTCTGCACCAATCCTTACGTGCTCCATACCTATGTGTATGCGATAGAAAACTACCAGTGCTATGGTCCGAGCCTGCACGATATGTGCGTCGCCGTGACGCTCAACGACAAGCAGCTCTTCGATTTCGATGCCTTCTTGCGCCGCTATAGCCAGATTATTTATCCACTCTTCGTGTGGAGCATCTTCTTCTACCGCAGACGGAAGAACAACCTGTTCACCATTGCCGATTTCAACAACGTCGTCTCCATCGGCGCATTCTCCACTGGCAACGCATCCCTGTTGCTCGATAACTTGCAGCACAAGGTCAGCCGGAAAGTGGCTGAACTGCGGCGGAAAAACCCTAATGTGAAGGCTGAGTTGGGGGAGCTGGGGAGCGATTTGGCAAGGCTGGGCGTCACGCCGGATACCACTTACCTCTACATACAGGGACACCACCTCTTCGACGGAGTGGTGGTGCCGATGCTGCAGAAGGTATGTAGTCAGCTCGTTCGTGCCCGCGAGCGCGAGATCAACCGCTTCGCGGTACACAATTTGCAGCGCACCAACGAGCTGTCGTGCTATGACCACAGTACGGTGGAAATCGTTCCAATGCTCCGCCGAAACACCGGGTTTATGCAATCGGAGCCTTACCGCCACTTGCTTGCCGACGTGGAGCGGTGCTTGAGCGCGGATGAGGCTCGGCAGCCTGCGCCCCCTCTCGCGGAAAGTGAAACCGCATGATAAAGCAATGGTGGTGGCTGCTGTGATGAAGTATGACCAGCGGAAAAGTAAAGATAAAAGAATCGCAAAAGATACCGTTTCCTTCCGCAATGAGCAAGGAATACTCCTTGTGGTCAGGAAAAGTCTTCTTTCGAGAAGTTTGTAAGTAGCTTGAAATCAGTACTTTACTTTTTTACTCACGCAAACGCCTATTCCTGACTTGCAATAGGGCCGATATCGTCCCGCAATACCGCCTCTTTTGTCTTGCCATACAGCCCCTATCGTGCGGCTTTATGGCCTGTTTTGCAAGCTAATATCGGCCGTTCTGTTTTGTAAAGAAACTTTCGCCTCTTTGCTTTTTCTGCTGACTCTACTCATTTGGTGTACTATAGCCTTTGAAATATAGTCAGATACCGTCTGACATGCTTGGCCACTGCGTGACGCAAGGGGGTGTATAACCCATCGGAACATAAAAGATAACTTCGGGATAACTGGTAGACCAACAACAAAGAAAAGCTGTGAAAAGTTTGGCTTGCTAAGCTAAAAAGCGTATCTTTGTGCCAATGAAAAAACAAGGAATCCAACCCGTCAACTGGAGCAAGAATATCATCATTGCCGATGCCGACTACGTTGATCATGTGGCTTTCGACCTCATCGTGAATTTTGAACGTATGCTTGGGCGGCGCATTCCCCAAGCCGACCTCAGCCAGTGGCTCGTCGATGTGGCCCTCGATGGACGGTTGCGCCCTGGCGACCATGAGACGCAGGTGGTGCTGTTGCACGACCATGGCACGCCGAAGCTCTCCCATTTTTCCCCTGCCGACTATGAATCAGAACTGGATGGCAAAGCCTTTAGGTCAGAAAAGCTGGGTGAATTTATCATCAATTGTATCGCTACGGGCGTAGAAGGCGCCGAGAAGGCCGACGTGTTGACCGACCTTGTGCACTTGTTGCTGTCGGAGGAGAAGGTAACACGGCTGATGATCGTGCCCGATGGTGACGATACGTCGCTCTGGCAAGACTTGCGCCATGCGCTGCGCGACGTGGATGATGAGCAGAAGCACGTCACATTGTTTACCATGCAACCCGCACAGGGCGGCAATTTCCGCGAGGAGATGCTTGGCTTCTCGCTGATGGACGCGCTCGGAATCACCCAGGCGGAGATAGACCAAAAGTTGAAATAACAAAGACATAACACCATAAAGAATGAGTAGAGTATTAATGATAGGCGCTGGTGGCGTTGCTACGGTTGCCGCATTCAAGATTGCACAGAACACGGACGTGTTCACCGAGATGATGATTGCAAGCCGTCATGTGGAGAAATGCGACCGTCTGGTGAAGGCTATCCACGACAAAGGCTACACGATGGACATACGGACGGGGCAAGTAGATGCCGACGATGTGGAGCAGTTGAAGACCCTCATGTCAGACTACAAGCCCGAACTGGTCATCAACCTCGCCTTGCCGTACCAGGATTTGACCATCATGGAGGCTTGTCTGGCGTGTGGTTGCAACTATCTTGACACTGCCAACTATGAGCCTAAGGACGAGGCTCACTTCGAATACAGCTGGCAATGGGCGTATCGCAAACGATTTGAGAATGCCGGACTGACTGCCATCTTGGGCTGTGGGTTTGATCCGGGTGTGTCAAGTATCTTCACCGCCTATGCCGCCAAGCATTATTTTGATGAGATTCATTATCTGGACATCGTCGATTGCAACGCCGGCGACCATCATAAGGCATTTGCCACCAACTTCAATCCGGAAATCAATATCCGTGAAATCACTCAAAAAGGACTCTATTATGAGGATGGCAAATGGATAGAGACGGCGCCTTTGGCTGTCCATCGGCCACTAACGTATCCCAACATCGGCCCGCGAGAGAGCTATCTCATGCACCATGAGGAGCTGGAGAGCCTTGTGCTGAACTTCCCCACCATCAAACGCGGTCGCTTCTGGATGACGTTTGGAAAGCAGTACCTCACCTATCTCGACTGTATCATGAACCTTGGCATGGGGCGTATCGACGAGGTGCCCTACGAAGCACCGCTTGCCGACGACCCGACGAAGCGGGTAAAGGTCAATATCGTGCCGCTGCAGTTTCTCAAAGCCGTGCTTCCCAACCCACAAGACCTTGGTGAGGACTATGAGGGTGAGACTTCCATCGGCTGCCGTATCCGCGGCGTGAAGGACGGAAAGGAGCACACCTACTATGTATATAACAACTGCAAGCATCAGGAAGCATACCAGGAAACGGGCATGCAGGGCGTGAGCTACACCACGGGTGTGCCTGCGATGATAGGTGCGAAGCTTTTCCTGCAAGGCATTTGGAAGAAGCCGGGAGTGAGAAACGTCGAGGAATTCGACCCAGATCCGTTCATGGAACAGCTCAATAAGCAGGGGTTGCCTTGGCATGAGGAGTTTGACAAGGATTTGGAACTGTAAGAATAACGAGTTAAAACAACGATTATGGCAAAAAAAGAAGACGCCGCACAGGACCCGAAGGCTGCCAAGTTGCAGGCCCTTCAGGCTGCTATGGCCAAGATAGAGAAGGATTTCGGCAAGGGCTCCATCATGCGTATGGGCGATGAGCAAGTCGAGCAGGTCGAGGTAATTCCCACGGGAAGCATCGGACTGAATGCTGCCTTGGGTGTCGGTGGCTACCCCCGAGGCCGCATTATCGAGATTTACGGCCCTGAGTCATCAGGCAAAACGACCCTCGCCATCCATGCCATTGCAGAGGCGCAGAAGATGGGTGGCGTGGCCGCCTTTATTGATGCGGAGCACGCTTTCGATCGTTTCTATGCCCAGAAGTTGGGTGTAGATGTCGATAATCTGTGGATTTCGCAGCCCGATACGGGCGAACAGGCGTTGGAAATAGCCGATCAGCTTATCCGTTCGTCTGCTGTCGATATACTTGTGGTTGACTCTGTGGCTGCCTTGACACCGAAAAAGGAAATCGAAGGCGACATGGGCGACAACAATGTCGGCCTACAGGCGCGCTTGATGAGTCAGGCTCTACGCAAGCTGACAGGCACTATTTCGAAGACAAACACCTGCTGCATCTTCATCAACCAGCTGCGCGAGAAGATTGGAGTGATGTTTGGCAACCCCGAAACCACCACGGGTGGAAATGCGTTGAAGTTCTATTCCTCTGTGCGTTTGGACATTCGCCGTGTCTCTTCCATCAAGGACGGCGACCAGATCCTCGGCAATCAGGTGCGCGTGAAGGTGGTCAAGAACAAGGTTGCGCCTCCTTTCCGCAAGGCAGAGTTTGAGATTATGTTTGGTGAAGGGATTTCCAAGGTCGGCGAAATCATAGACCTTGGCGTGGAATATAACATTATTCAGAAGAGCGGAAGTTGGTTTAGCTACAACGGAACGCGTCTGGCACAAGGCCGGGATGCTACCAAAAAGCTCCTGAAGGATAATCCCGAGCTATGCGATGAGGTGGAAAAACTCATCATGCAGGCCATCTCCGACAAGAAATAGTGTGTAAAACGGGAGGCCATCCAGCTTCTTTCCAAATCGCGAACATAGACAAAGGGATGGGGAACGCGCGTTCCCCATCCCTTTGTCTATGTTGGTTGGTTGCTGAAAATTAGCTTTCTGTTCTCTTTGTCAGTACTTTCCGGCTTTTCCGAAGCGGCCTTATTTGTCCTCTTGGAAGAGTGGATCCTCGGGCATAACCATCAAAGGCTTCTGCTGAGCTGCCTTGACAACGCGGTCGGAACAATACTTCTTGTCCACCACCAGACGGAACATGAAGTTGTTGAACCAGTCGTTAGTCATAATCAGACAGCCCGCCTGGCCATAGCTTGGTCCCCAGCTGTTCTCCACTTTCCATTTCACGGGCTGCCCATTGTCGTCGAGATCCACGGCCGTAAGCGTCATGGCGTGGGTCGAACCACTGTCGAATGTGCTGATGCGGTCGGCCTTATCCATCGGGAAGGTCGTGTCATAGAGCATGCCGTAGTCGTAGTTGTCCATGGCGAGGTAGCCGCGCTTGCGGTCAAGTTGCTTGCCAACATCATAGCTGGAGTACATCTTTGTGCTGTCCTTGAGCGACGTAATGGCGAGCTGTGCAATCTCCTCCATCGGCAGGTTGAGGTACTTCCAGTTGTGTCCGTCGTAGGTGTGGCGGTCATACTCCACCTCGTAGGTCTTCCAGTAGGGACGGCGCGGGTCGTTCATCACCATCACAAAAGTACCGTTGAGGGGGTGTCCTACGGTCTCATCGTAGAACGATTTGGGTGTAAACTTGCGTGGTTTGCCCACCGCCTTGCCGTACTTGTCGCGGAAAGTGTAGGTAAACTCCTTCACGGGCGTACCCAATGAGACGGTAAGCATGTGATACACCGTGCCCAGCATCTCGGTTTTGCGAGCCTGGATGTCACGTGTCGACTTCTTTGCGGCCACCATCTTGCGCAGTTCCAGACCGAACTCGCGCAACTTTGAGGAGATGAGGGCAGCCATGCGCGACGTGTTCTCAGCCGAATAAGGCTCCGGCATCGCTTCCATAGGTACCACACCATACTTCTCTGCCAGGTCGGCGGCACCGCAGAACGTGCCCCCATCGCTGATGGGATTCTTGAAGAAGAACTGCACGCGCTGGTCATCGATGGGCTTATCGGCGCAGTCTATCACGCCCTGCAGCATGAGGTTGGCCTTCTCCAGCTGGTCGTAGAAGGACAGATAGACCTGGCTATACTCCACGCGGATGCTGTCCTTGTGCTGCCTTGCGAAGTTGGCGCGCAGCACATTAAGGCCAGAAAACAGCCAGCAGCGCCCAGAACTTTTCTGGTCGTGGATGCTCTGACTCGGCGTTTCGACGCTGAAATGGGTGTCCAACGTGTGTTGGTTCTTGAAGTTCATGGCCAAATCGTCGATCTTGTTCATTGCCAGCGCATTGCTGATGACCCGGTCATTGGGCTGGATACCGTTGCGCTCAATCTGTGCGAGCATCTCCTGTGAGATGCCTCCGCCCTTGGTCGGCTTCTGCGCATAGCCCTGCAGCGAGATGCAGAGCAATGCAGCCGCTAAAAAATGATACTTTCTCATAAGGATGATTGGTTGTTTCTCCCCGTTCCGCCCCACTTCAAGGGCGGGATGGGAAATTGATAGATATTAGGTGACTGGTTGATAATAACTCTACTGTATGGCACGGCCGCCTCCTGTCTACGGTCTATTTCTTGAGGTCGTAGGCGTGTTTCGGGTAGTCGATGGTGTAATGGAGTCCTCGGCTTTCCTTCCGCTCGATGGCCTGACGGGTGATGAGGTAGCCCACGTTGATCATGTTGCGAAGCTCGCAGATGTCCCTCGTCGCCTTCACTCGCTTAAACAAAGCCTCCGTCTCCTCGTAGAGAAGGTCGAGCCTGTCCCATGCACGCTTGAGTCGAAGGTTGGACCTTACGATGCCCACATAGTTGGACATCACCTCTCCCACTTCCTTAATGCTCTGCGTGATGAGCACTTTTTCCTCGTTGGTCATCGTCCCCTCGTCGTTCCATTCAGGCACTTTGTCATTCCATTCATAGTTATCCACGACCTGAAGGGTGTGCTTGGCCGCCGCATCCGCATAGACCACGGCCTCGATGAGCGAGTTGCTGGCCAGTCGGTTGCCGCCATGCAACCCCGTGCAGGAGCACTCACCAAGGGCATAAAGGCGGTGAATGGAACTCTCTCCATTCAGGTCTACCTTGATGCCACCGCACATATAATGGGCGGCTGGGCGCACGGGAATCATCTCTTTGGTGATGTCTATGCCGATGCTCAGGCACTTCTGATAGATGTTGGGGAAGTGCTTGCGCGTCTCTTCGGGGTTCTTGTGCGTCACGTCGAGGCAGACATGGTCGATGCCGTGCTTCTTCATCTCCTTGTCGATAGCCCGTGCCACTATGTCACGCGGGGCGAGCGACAGCCGCTTGTCATACTTCTCCATGAACGTCTCGCCCGTGGGCAGCCTCAGTATGCCGCCGTATCCGCGCATGGCCTCGGTGATGAGGTAGGCAGGATGGGTCTCTCCGGGATGGTAGAGTGACGTGGGGTGAAACTGAACGAACTCCATATCCTTCACCGTTCCTTTGGCCCGGTAGACCATTGCTTCCCCATCGCCAGTGGCTATGATAGGGTTGGTTGTCGTTTGGTACACCGCTCCGCAGCCGCCCGTGCACATCAGCGTCACGCGACTGAGGTAAGTGTCCACCTTTTTTGTCTCAGGGTTGAGCACATACGCGCCATAGCACTCTATGTCAGGGGTGCGCCGTGTCACCTCGATGCCGAGGTGGTGCTGAGTAATGATTTCCACGGCGAAGTGGTGCTCCTTGATTTCTATGCGTGGATGGCTGCGGCAGGCCGCCATCAGTGCCCGTTGTATCTCGGCTCCAGTGTCGTCGGCGTGGTGGAGAATGCGAAACTCGCTGTGGCCTCCCTCCCGGTGCAGGTCAAAAGATCCGTCCTTTTTGCGGTCGAAGTGGGTGCCCCAGCTGACCAGTTCCTGAATTTGTGCGGGTGCGTTGCGCACTACTTGCTCCACCGCCTTGCGGTCTGAGATGTAGTCGCCGGCTATAATGGTGTCCTGAATGTGCTTGTCGAAGTCATCAACGGCAAGGTTGGTCACCGAGGCCACGCCACCTTGTGCAAACGCTGTGTTGGCCTCGTCGAGCGTTGTCTTGCATATCATGCAAATCTTTCCCTTGTGAGCCTTGGCTATTTTCAGGGCGTAGCTCATTCCGGCGACTCCTGCGCCGATGATAAGAAAGTCGTATTTATAAATCATTTCTACTGCAAACAATTATTCCCTGTGTGGGGATTCAATTTGTTTTGGTCGCAAAATTACTGAATAATTGGCAGATAGGCGAAAGTTTCCTCCCATTATTTGTGCCTTTTGTCTTGTGAGCGAATAAAAGGCAAGGCGAAAAGTCGGTGTCGTCGGTGCTGTTGAGTGAGCGAGGTGTACCCAAAATAAAGGTATAAGTGCGTTCATTTATGTGGGGTAGGGGCGGGATAGTAACGGAATAAAGGTCTTATTGCTTGAATTTTTAATTTAAAAATCTGAGAAAAATAAATTAAAAATTACTTGTTTTTAAATTAAAAATACGCAAATGATGTAACCTGCTGAAAGACAATGCCATATCCTTAGGTTTCTTCTTTCGGCATTTTGTTGCCGTAAATGTTTCGCCGTCGCCCGCTATGCCTTCAGCACTTCCGTGATAATCTGCACGAAAGAAACAGCAACCTAAAACGAAATCTAATGGTCGATTAGGGATTGTTCGGGAAAATTTACCTAAATTTGTGTGCTATAAAAGGTGTAATGTAAAACATGGAACAGCTCAATAATCCGTTTGTAGTCTATGGCTACAAGGGCTCGGAATACTTCTGCGACCGCAAGAAAGAGACCGAAACCATCATCAATGCATTAGTTAACGAGCGCAATGTGGTGCTGATTTCCCCCCGCCGCATAGGTAAGACGGGGTTGATTCATCATGTTTTTGAGCGGCTCAAGTGCGAAGAACCTAAAGCGAAGTGTTTCCATGTAGATATTAATCCGACACGGAGTCTGAGTCAGTTTATCCAACTTTTGGGCAGGACGGTCATTGGGAAGGTGGATACATTCTCGCAAGCGGCGATGCGGAGGGTGGCAGATCTTTTTGTCAACTACAAGCCCACGCTTTCATTTGACGAGCTGACGGGTGCGCCGACATTCTCGATTACGGTCGCCCCGAGCCAGCGGGAAGAGTCGCTGCGGCATATCTTTGAGTATCTGAAGCAGTCGGAAAAGCGCATCTATATCGCTATCGATGAGTTTCAGCAAGTGACAGAATACGCTGAGGGTGGCGCTGAAGCGTTGTTGCGCTCCTACATTCAGTTTCTGCCCAATGTCTATTTTATCTTTGCTGGCAGCAAGCAGCACCTCATGACCGATATGTTTCTCTCGGCCAAACGGCCCTTCTATCAGAGTTCGCAGATTGTCAACCTGCCGTTGATAGCCCCTCGTGAGTATTATGCGTTTGCCAACCGATGGCTGAGAAACAAGTCCTTGGAAATGGAAGAGGTCACCTTCTCCTATCTTTATCAGCAAGTGGACGGGCAGACTTGGTACGTCCAAGCCATCCTGAACCGTCTTTATCAGGACGGAAAGAAGATCACAAAGGCGGAGATAGGGCGAGTCATCGACGAGCTGGTCGGGGAGCAGGAAGTGGCGTTCATCACCTACTACGATTCTCTCACGGACAACCAAGCGGCTCTGCTTTCCGCCATCGCACAGGAACGTTGTGCCCGGTCTGTCCTCTCGCAGGAGTTCATCCGCCGCTATTCCCTGCCCGCCAGCAGCAGTGTGGGTATTGCCCTCAAAGCTCTTCTCCGTAGGGAGCTGGTGTATAAAGGCCGTGAGGGGTACATAGTCTACGACCGCTTCTTTGGCATGTGGCTTCGGAAGAACGGGATGAGGTAAGATACAAGCATGTTATGATGGGAAGACGATTGCTCTAAACCAACTTTTTTTGTAACTTTGCAGTTAAAAACTGCTATGACGAGAGTATTCCATCATCGGCTCACGTTGGGTGAGGCTTGCGGCATATTGCTGCTCGCCGCCGCATCGTTCTATTGCTTCTGGTTCGGCACTTGGCCCATGGCCGTGCTCGGTGTGGTGCTTGTGGCAGTCGCCGTGTGCGGCATCGACCGGGGAATCCATACCGACTATGTGCTCGACGACGAGCAGTTGTCCACCAGAAGTGGTCGGACAGGGCGGCAGCGTGGCCGACCTGTTGCATTGCGGAGTATCACCTCGCTGCGGCGTATGCCCCGACGGCTGCTCACGGGCAGCTATGTGATGGTGGAATATGGTGAACACAGCATCGGCATCTTCACTCCAGAGAACGAGCAATCGTTTGTCGAGGCCGTAGAGAAGTGTGCCCTGAAGGCAAAAAGTCATGGTGTACAAAAAACAAATCGAAATGCCCAAGATTCATAAAAGAATATTATTCATCCTCGCCCTTGTCCTCACCTTGCCCCTTCAGGCACAGGTGCGGTCGGTCTATATCGATAGTGCCCGCGTGGCGCGTATCCTTGCCGAGGAGGCGGGAAAGGTGGCTTCCGTTGCCGGCGAGGCTGATACCGACAGCCTTGTGGAGCTGGCAGAGCCTCCCGCCGTGGCCGATGGCGCCAGTTATGACAGCGCTTGGGTGGCGACGTTTGGCAGCCGTATGGCCGATATCACGCAAGACCCGTTGCTGCGCACCACGCAGATGGCGGTCATGGTGTGGGACTTGAGCGCCGACCAATGTGTCTATCAATACAATGAGGCACAGCGAATGCGTCCGGCCTCAGTGCTGAAGTGCATCACCGCCATCACTGCACTCGACCGTCTGGGCGTGGACTATCAGTTCTCGACGCGCCTTTACGGCAGTGGCGACATAGACTCCACAGGGGTGCTCCATGGCTCGCTATACTGCGTGGGGGGCATGGACCCGATGTTTGGCGAAGCCAATATGCGCGCTTTCGTGAGCGCCTTGCGTGACAAGGGAGTCAGTCGTGTGACGGGAGACTTGCTGGCCGACAAGACGATGAAGGACAGCAAGCCGATGGGCGAGGGCTGGTGCTGGGACGATGACGACAGCAATCCGCCGCTGTCGCCACTGCTCTACAACCGCCGCGACCGCTTCCTCGCGGAGCTTTCGAGTCGGCTACGCGCTGCCGGCATTGCTCTGGACGGCACGACCAGTGACGGTCAGCTGCCCAAGGGCTGCACGTTGCTGGCGGAGGAAAACCATTCTTTGACGCAGGTGTTGCGGCGGATGATGAAGTATAGTGACAATCTCCATGCCGAATCGGTGTTCTATCAGCTGGCGAAGAGTACGGGCATCCGCCGTGCCGGCGCACGTCAGGGACGGCAGGTGGTCAACCAAGTGATCAGAAAAGTGGGACTGAACCCCAGCCAGTATTATGTGGCCGATGGATGTGGCTTGTCCTTATACAACTATGTGACGGCTGAGTTGATTGTTCGTCTGCTTCGTCTGAACTACCGAGACACTGCGGCCCATGAGGCGTTGCTCCGCGTCCTGCCCATTGCCGGACGCGATGGCACGTTGCGAAAGCGGCTTCGGGGAACGGCTGCGGCTGGCAATGTGCGCGCCAAGACGGGCACGGTGACGGGCGTGAAGACCCTGGCGGGCTTCTGTACGGCCAGCAATGGGCATCGTTTGGCGTTCTGTATCCTCAACGAGGGGGTCATACATGCCGCACAGGCCAGCGCCATACAGAACAGAATTTGTCGGGCAATGTGCGAATGATGCGCGACGAAGGCTGAGGCAACTGGGGATAGTACCCCGACATTGTAATCAAAAATATAGATGACAACCTATGAATAAGATCAAAGAACGCATTGCCGCGCTCCGCCGAGTGATGGAGCGCGAGGGGCTGGGAGCTTTCGTCTTCCCCAGCACCGACGCACACAATAGCGAGTATGTGGCCGACCATTGGAAAGGTCGCGAGTGGATATCCGGCTTCAATGGTTCGGCGGGTACGGTGGTAGTGACGACGCATGCTGCCGCATTGTGGACGGACTCCCGCTACTTCATCGCTGCCGAGGAGCAGCTTCAGGGTACGGGCATAGAGCTGATGAGGCTCAAGGTGGCTGGTACGCCCACCATTGTCGATTGGCTTTCTGAACAGATGCGTGAAGAAAAACACCGTGTGTTGGGGCTTGACGGATGGGTGAACAGTGCTGAAGAAGTGCGAGGCTTGCAGATGGAGCTGTCTGGTTGCGGCATCGAGTTACGTACGGATTTTGACCCATTGACAGAGATTTGGACGGATCGTCCGCAGCTGCCACGGGCCAAGGTGGAGCTGCAGCCCCTGGAGTTTGCTGGTGAGACGACGGAAAGCAAGCTCGGTCGCATACGGAAGTCGCTGGGCAAGCAGCAGGTTGAGGCGATGCTGGTATCGGCACTCGACGACATAGCATGGACATTGAATCTCCGTGGGGCCGATGTCCACTGCAATCCGGTGTTCATCTCCTATCTTCTTATTAGGTCAGACGATGCCATCTTGTTTGTCAATGAGGAAAAGTTGACCGCTGATGTGCGGCAGTATCTCGCCGACAACCGCGTCTCCGTGCAGCCTTATACAGCAGTGGCCGATTATTTGCACGCCCACCACAGCGAGGGTGGACTGCTGATTGACAGTCAGGAGACGCCTTGTCACCTCGCCTCCAGTGCCCTCGACAGCGGCTCGATGGTCAAGTTTGCCCCGTCTCCCATTCCTGCGATGAAGGCCGTTAAGAACAAGGCCGAGGTGGACGGCTTCCACAAGGCGATGGTAAGGGACGGTGTGGCACTGGTGAAATTCCTCCGATGGCTTCTTCCCGCAGTGGAGGCAGGAGGCCAGACGGAGATGTCCCTCGATCGAAAGCTGACCGCTCTGCGCGCTGAGCAGGAGCTGTTTCGTGGTATTTCCTTCGACACCATTGTGGGTTATGAGGCTCATGGGGCTATCGTCCACTACGAGGCCACGCCCGAGACCGATGCTCCCATTGAGCCGCATGGGCTGGTGCTCATCGACAGCGGAGCACAATACCAAGACGGCACGACCGACATTACGCGCACGATAGCCCTCGGGCCTGTCACGGAGGAGCAGCGCCGGGTCTATACCTTGGTGCTCAAGGCCCATATTCAGTTGGAATTGGCTAAGTTTCCCGACGGGTGCAATGGCACACAGATAGACGCTTTGGCGCGCGAACCGTTGTGGCGCGCGGGGTTGAACTACCTTCATGGCACGGGTCATGGGGTGGGCTCGTACCTCAATGTGCACGAGGGACCGCATCAAGTGCGCATGGAATATAAGCCCGCGCCGCTTCATGCGGGAATGACGATAACCGATGAGCCGGGCATATACCTTTCCAATCGCTTTGGCGTGCGCATCGAAAACACGCTGCTGATAAAGGAATATATGGAGACGGAACTGGGAAAATATCTTCAGATGGAACCCCTCACGCTCTGCCCGATAGACCTCACGCCCGTAGATTTTGGGCTGCTCACCGATGAGGAGAAGCTGTGGGTCGACAATTATCATCAGCTGGTTTATGACCGGCTTGCCCCCCACCTCGACGGAAAAGACCTGGAATGGCTGCGTGAGCACTGTCAGCCTGTGGAGAAATAAAACTGCAAGATAGGCTCATGTTGTCTCGTTTGCGAAGAGGAGTGCTGTGGGTAAGCCGCGCGAAGTACTGCCGTGGATTCGGCATACAGTCGCCTTGGGCTTATCGTTTCGTTCGCTATGTGGTCAATGAGCACTATCCCTATTATGCATACGACGACCTTCGGCCGTTGTTCCCAAAGATTTCGCGGCGTGAAAGGAGGCTTTGCGAGTTGTATTTGCGCCTTGCCAACTATTGTCAGGCTGATGAAATGGAGCTTATCGGAGATGTTTCTGCAGCCAAGTGCGCTTATATCCATGCCGGTTGTGCCAAGACCGTGTTGCGAAAGGACGGGATGACACGACAGGAAGGGTTTGCAATGGCTGTCATAGCATATAGCCCAACTCTGGAGCAGGATGTGCTGGCGATGGTGAGCCGTGCCAAGGACGACTCCATGCTGGTCGTGGAGGGCGTGCACAAAAATGCTGCAGCACACCAGAGTTGGGTGCGTATCCTACGCGACAAACGAGTTCGCATCAGCTTCGACCTCTATTACTGTGGCATTCTCTTCTTCGACCGCAAGAAATACAAGCAAAACTATAAAATCAACTTTTAACGCCGATGGGCATTTATACGAAGACCGGTGATGCGGGGCAGACCTCCTTGGGCAGTGGTGGACGCGTAGAGAAAGATCATCCGATAGTGGAAGCCTGTGGGATGTTGGATGAGCTGAGCAGCCTTGTAGGTCTTTTGGCCACTTATGTAGCTGACAAGACGCTGCTCACCTACGTGCAATGCGAACTGTTTGCGATGGGAAGCTACCTGACGACGGAGGGAACGTATGCCTTTCACGGCGATACTGCCGCGCTGGAGGCCGAGATAGACCGGATGACAGGGCTGCTTCCTCCCCTGCATAGTTTCATTCTTCCGGGGGGAGGCCGGCGTGCAGCCGTGGCGCATAGGTGCCGTGCGGTCTGTCGCACAGCTGAACGACGGGTCTGCGCGGCTGCTCACACTATGGAGGTTTGTGCCGTGTGCATCCCGTTTCTTAACCGATTGTCGGATTACTTCTTTGTTTTTGCCCGCTATCTGAACCATCTGGACGGTGTGAACGAAGAGGTGTGGACTGCGGAGCACACCTCCCTATGAAGCTTTTCTTGTAATCTGGACTGCCATGGGGGACGCAATCGGCTGGTGGTAGAGATGAAAACGAGCGACGTTTCATCTGCATTTAAACTTTGTTGTACATTTGTATGAAAAAACAGAGAATAACACTTGTAGTTCAAATAAAATATAGTATATTTGCACGCAAATTTCTAAAACATACAGATTAAGATTATGTATTGGACTCTTGAATTGGCTTCAAAGCTGGAAGATGCACCCTGGCCAGCAACAAAAGATGAGCTGATAGACTATGCCACACGCTCGGGGTTGCCACTTGAGGTAATTGAGAACCTGCAGGAAATAGAGGATGATGGCGAGGTTTATGAGAGTATTGAGGACATTTGGCCCGATTATCCCACTAAAGAAGATTTCCTCTTTAACGAGGACGAATACTGATTGCTTGTCTAAGACGGCTGTCAGAATCAACTTATAGGAATGAGCCATGTGCGGATTTCTTCGGAACTCCCCACATGGCTTTTTCGTTTATTTTGCCTTTAATAGTTTATAAATGTAACTGTAGGTATCGTTGCTGAGCGTCAAATCGAGGCCTTTTCATGATCGTTTCGGCCGTCAAAGTGCTGGGCAATGTAAGTCTTAGAGGGTGGGCATCTCTCTACAAGAAACTGATTTTTTCTTACTTACACGTTGTTACGACAAAAGCGGATGGAGGACAACAGGATAACCATCTTCCTGATTGCCTGTTGTCTCTGTCCGCTTTTGCCTTTTCCGTCGCAGCGCAATGGTCGTCAATGTGAGTGATTCGTACTTAGAAATCGAGGTTTACGCCGATGCCAAACACCTTGTTGGTGCGGGTAAACTGGTCTGAATTGTGTGCGGTGGCCGTCATTGTGCCTACGCTGTACTGCTGGTCATATTGCTTATCGAACGTCTCGTAATTGGTCCAGAAGTAGCTGGCCTCCACTGAGACCTTTGGAGAAACCCGCACTTTGGCACCGAAACCATAGGAGTAGCTGCTTGTCTGGAAGGACATATCCGACAAGAAACTTCCATCGCCAAGCCCATACTTCGTCCGTTGCATGCCTGCGCTGACGGTTACAGCTTTGGTTAGGTCGTATTCCGTCCCCAATGCCCACTCCCAGGTGTTGCTGGAGAGCAGCTTCTGCTTGTCCTTGTCCATGCGCGCGTCTTTGTCGAAGTAGTAATGGTAGCTCGCCATGACCCGCCAGGCAGGCAGAATCTCGTAGCAACCACCCACGGTGAGGATGCCTGGAATGTCGTTTGGAGTGTTTACGCCGTCGGCAAAGAGCCCCGTGTCGTCCACCTTGGTGTCGTTCTCGATGTTGAGGTGAGTCGTAAACTCCAGCCGTGCACCCAGATTGAGTTTGCCCCAACGGTAGTCTACGCCGATGATAGGGGTGATTCCCCAGCCGCGCTGAATGCAATCGAGATGCCGGTCTGCTACTTGTCCTTGTAGTCCCTCCATCGTTTGTGCTCCGCCTTGAGCCAGTTGTGCGCCCTTCGTCAGTTGCGCGGCAGCCGCGGCATACTGTGCTGCGGCCTGTTCATTGCCCGCCAACTGTGCTTCCTCAGCCATTCGCTTATACTCGTTGGCCTGCTCCTGATAGGAGATGGCTTGGTTGGCAAGACCCTCTGCCTTTGTTCCGAGAAAGTCATGGAGGTTTTCGTTCTGTCCGTTGATGTTCACGCAGATGTTGGATATGCTTCCTTCGTACTTGTTATAGACATAGTTGAAGCGGAAACCGCCATAGACAGCCAGATTTTCATTGACCTTATAGCTCGTGCCAAACTGGAGTCCGAACACGTATTGCTGCCCGTGAATGTAGCTGTCAACGGAATAACTGGGTGTATTGCTTCCCAAACCAAGGTCGATGCCGTATTGTTGCTGGTAGGTGTTGTTGGCCAGTTGCAGGACGGCAGGCAGTAGAGCCACCTGTCGTTCGAACGAGCCAAGGCCACGGTTGAACGTACATTTTCCTCCGCCTCCGACAAGAGCAAAACCGAATTGGAATCCCCACTTGTCATAGTTAAGGGCCGCTTGTATGGAAGGAATGATGGGAGCGGTGGCTTCTCCCTTGAAAGTCTTTACGCCATTGGCATCTCCCCCGTTGAGACTTAGCGGATGATAGTAGGGCGACTGCTGCCATTGCTCGTCGGTCATGGACAGGTTGGAGGGCTTGACGAGGGTCATTCCACTTCGTGCAGTGCGCGTTTGTGAGGCGCTTTGGCTGCCGATGGAGAGGTGGAGACCTTTTCCCAGAAAGGCCACTCCAGCAGGGTTGGAATAGACACCATCTATGGCTATTACGCCATCACGGGCGAAATTGCGCCCAAATATGAAGCTTTGATTGGTGTTGGTCAGGAGACCTCCTGCGACTGCGGCAGTCTGCGAGAGTGTCATTAGGGCAACGCAGGCAAGTTTCTTGTTTCGCATTAGTTATTCTACATTCATTGGTGAAAAACGGCTGCAAAGGTATATAGATTGTTCTATACTTCCAAATTTTTGGTTGTTTTTTCTGTTTTCGTAGTTGTTTAACTCTCTGTTCGTTTCAGAATATTCATAATATTCATGCGCTTGTGGCTATAAAATAAAAAATCCAGTCACTGGTTTGACTGGATTTTTGTACACCCTTAGGGATTCGAACCCTAGACCCACTGATTAAGAGTCAGTTGCTCTACCAACTGAGCTAAGGGTGCAACTGCGTTTGTCTTCTTCGCAATCAGAATATTTGTACACCCTTAGGGATTCGAACCCTAGACCCACTGATTAAGAGTCAGTTGCTCTACCAACTGAGCTAAGGGTGCAAATATTTCTGTTTTGCGGGTGCAAAGGTACAAACTTTCTTCTATCTAACCAAATGTTTCTGTGCTTTTTTAAAAACTTTTTGCTTTGTGGATTCCTCATTGGGTGTTTGCTTTCGGCTTGGTATTTCTGCAAACAGATTCTTTATCTCGCTTCGTCAAGGAAGGCAATAGGTGATACAAAAAATCCAAATTGAACGTGGTTCAATTTGGATTTTGAGGAGGTTGGGATACCCGGATTCGAACCAGGAATGACAGGACCAGAATCTGTAGTGTTACCATTACACCATATCCCAATATTTTAGTCAACCAATTTGTTTTTTGATTGCGAGTGCAAAGGTACATATAATTTTCTTCCCGCCAAAATTTTTGGCATTTTTTTTGAGAGAAAGTTTATCGGAAAGTGTATTTTATCACTCTCGTCAGCACTCGGTCTCTAATAGGAATGGACTGCTCTTTCGTTTTTTGTCATCTTTCCATGCCGGCCTTTCCTACTTTTTTCCATAACGCTCGAGGAACTGTTCGTACTGATTTTTGTAGCCGTTATAGACGTTGATGTCCACATCACCCTGTATTCCTTGTACCCTTCCGTCAGGGGAAAACTGCCAGTAGGTGAGCTTGAAGTGGGGCATATATTCCCCATAGCGGGCAACCCACACAAAGTAGTTGTCGCCTAAATCAGGCGCGAGGGGCATGTATTTTAAGGCAAAAGACTGGCCGATGTACAGGATTGGGCTGACTTTCCATTCCTTTTTGACCTCTAATAACCATGCGCGAACCTGGCGGAACATCGCCTCTGTGCCTCCAGCCTGCTTGATTTGCCAATCGGTAGGCTCCAGATCGAGTACAGGCGGCAGGTCTCCTTTACGATAATGGCTCTTCTTCAGGAAGTGGCGGGCTTGCGCTTTGCCCTCAGATGTGAGCGTGAAGAAGTGGTAAGTTCCCGTCCTAATGCCAGCCGCACGAGCGTCGACGTAGTCGGAGACGTAGTAGGCGTTAAGCACTGTGCAGCCTTCTGTCGACTTGACATAGGCGAAGCTGATGGGATAGTCTACCTTTCCGTTTATCCGCTTGTTGCTCAATGTGCCAAGATGCGTGACGCGCAAGTGTTTCCAGTCGATGGGGTAGTACTTCCCATCGCGCTCGTGCTGGTGGCGGGACACGTCGATGCCATAGATGCGCTCGCTGTTATAGGTCAGCTTTTCGCCCTTGAATACCCCTGCTCGCCATTCGCCCGCCTGCAAATATTGGCGAGGAGCGATGTAGAATCCGAATCCATCGGGCAGTCCGTCCTCAAAGTGTCCCTCATAGTACTCACCTCCGTGCCCCCATCGTCTGCCATAGCCGTTGGGGCGATGCAGCGAGTCGAGCTGCCCCACGTAGATGCCAAGCGAGTCGCGGAGGGTCTGGTCGTCGTGCTTGCCGGCTTTTTTCTTGTTGTTTGTAGATTTTTGAAGCCGAATATATTTCTTACCATCGCTGATGCTCATGTGCGTGACAATGTCCACGGGGGTGTGATGGTTGGTGAGCTGAACAATAGCAAAGCCGTCACCATCGTTGCGACAAAGCTCGCACTCCTTATTATATATGTGTTGCTCATGGGCTGCGCGGAGTAGTTTGTAGCGCGTGACGTAGTGCAAGGAGAGCTGCTCTGTGGGCTGGATGGCGAGCAGTCGCTTCGTTATGGCACGCAGTGAATCGATACGATGGTCGATGTCTGCCGAATAGCTGGCAATGGCTTCGTAGCCAAAGTCCTGTACATTGTGCGTCCGAAGATAGTAATGCAGTTCGTTTTGTTGCGTTTCCAGGCCAGACAACTCATCGTCTGTGTGCTTCATTTCGCGGCGGATGATGGTGTGCAAGTCCTTGCTCTGGGTGTGGATGAGCTTGGAGGCGGCAGGGGCAGACCGCGTGACGATGCGCCCCAGACAGGAGGGAAACCGGCGAAATCGGTTCACCCAGAAGCCGGGTGACAGTTGCACTTGCGCATTGGGTCGCAGGGTGTCCGTTCCGATACCCGTCAGTAATGAGTCGCCTTTTACCTCGGATGCCGTGAGCACCATCCCACTATCGTTTCGCAGCTCATACCATGACCGCACCTCAATGACCACTTCATTGCGTTCAATTTCGTTTTCCGACACGGGAGTGAGCTGCCAGATGACAACCGACAGGAGGATAAGCAGGAGCACAATGCCCCATGTCCGCCAGTCGTGCAACAGCTTGCCGATGCGCTTTTGTGTAGTGTTGTCCGTGCCCTTGTAGCTTTTCATGGTGTGAGCATTGGCTGTACTGTCGTTAAAGGGGCTATGCGTCGGGGAGCGTAATTTCCCCCGAACCGTAGCAACGGTGGTGCTCTTGGTCATAAATGACGCAGAACTGCCCTGGTGCGACGCCATGAATCGGGTCGTCAGAGTGGATGACCATCCGTCCATTGGGCAGTGTCTCCACTGTGGCCGCATGGAACTCGGGTGTGTGGCGAATCTTGAAAGTGATGCGCGAGGGCACGGTTGTTATTCCTTCAGTAAGAAAGTCGAAGTCGTGTATGGCGAAATCGCGCTTATAGGCTGTCGAGGGGTCGTAGCCGTGGGAGACGTAAAGGATGTTAGCCTCAATGTCCTTGCGGATGACAAACCACGGGCCGCCGCCCAGTCCGAGTCCTTTCCGTTGGCCGATGGTGTGAAACCAGAGTCCTTTGTGTCGCCCGATGAGGCGCCCCGTCTCTTGTTCCACAATGTCGCCCGGCTGCTCCCCGAGATAACGGCGTACATATTCATTGTAGTCTATGTTGCCCAGAAAGCAGATACCCTGCGAGTCTTTCCTGCGGGCATTGATGAGATGCTCGCGCTCTGCAATCAGTCGTACCTCTTCTTTTGTGTAATGCCCGATGGGAAAGAGGGCCTTCTTGAGCTGCCACGAGTGAATCTGTGCGAGGAAGTCGGTCTGATCCTTCACAGGGTCAGGACTTGTCGTGAGCCATTTCCGTCCGTCTATCCACTCCGTCTGTGCATAATGCCCCGTAGCAATGAGGTCGTAGTCGTGTCCGCGCTTCTCGTCAAATGCGCCAAACTTGATGAGCCGATTGCACATCACGTCGGGATTGGGCGTAAATCCTGCCCGCACCTTCTCCATCGTGTACTTAGTCACTTGCTTCCAATACTCCTGGTGGCAATCCACCACTTCCAGTCTGCAGCCATACTTGCGCGCTACGGATGAGGCCATCTCCATGTCCTCTTCCGAATTGCAGTCCCATTCCTCCTTTTCCTCTGGCCCTATTTTAATGTAGAAGCAGTCGGGATGCAGTCCTTGGCGCGCCAATTCGTAGACTACTACGCTGCTGTCGACACCGCCAGAAAGCAATACGGCGATGCGTTTGTCCTTGATGTTTTCCATATATTTTAACTTGCTCCCTGCGCCTGGCTACCTTCGAGGGGGTGGGGTAGAGGTGGATTCTAATTCAGCGAGCACTTGATTTTTTATCTCGATTCAATCTTGTCCTTAGGCTTTCTGAGCCATCATCCCTTGTATCTCCATTATCCTTTGCTTGCGTAGAAGCGAGAAGTCGTGGCTCTGAGCGTCGACATAGTCGTAAAGACGGAACGCTTTCTCGAGCAGCATGTCCCTCAGTGGCTGCTGCTTGTAGCTCCCCTCGGCATAGAGTAGCTCGGCGAGCATCTCCAACTTTTGCACCCTTTGTTCCTCCGTCCACTGTTTGTGGGCGTAGCCGATGGCCTCTTCCACAGTCATGTTGCGCAACAAACTGAAGTCACCGACATACTGTTGGTAGAGGTCACGCAGCTCTTCGTCGTTTCTTTTTCCTTCGTCTTTCTCCAGAAATCGGGTCACGGCAGCCATAAATTCCTCTATGATGCGTATGAAATAATCTCGTTGCAGCATGGCTTCTTGGTGCTTTTGGTATACCTCAGTGTGAGAAAACGACAGAATAAAAGGGTGTCGCCGTTGACAGAATATGTCACTTTCTCTTCTTCAGCACATACAACTTTGCGGTGGCTCCCTCTGGTTCGTTTCCCAAGGAGTCAGTCATTATGATACGATCGTCACCCTTCATCTTGTAGAATGTGTGCTCACCACTTGAAGGACGCACCAACATCAAGACATTGCCTTTGAGCACTTTGAATATGCCGGCGGCCTCGTCATGTCCGTCTTTGCGGTCGATGTAGTCTTGCTTCAGCTCATAAGTGCTGTCGGCCTTGATAGTAAGCACCGTCTTTATGCCCGGACAGTCGGCAGCTGGGAGCGTGCCTTCGTAAGTTCCGGCTACTGAAACCAAGTCCAACTTGTTGTCGGTAGCAGTCACGTTTTCAGTCGATGTGGTTGCGATCTTGCCCGTCATCTTTGGTGCAGCCTTCTCGTTAGAGCAAGAAGAGAGCGTCGCAAGAACGCTAATCGCTAAAATTATCCAATTCTTTTTCATCCGTTTCTGCGTTAATTCCAGATTCGTTGCCTGTCGGCAGAGCAGGCTTCCTTATGCTTGCAAAGATATATAAAAGTTTTGGTAACGATGAACAATGATATGAAAATTGCGATATTGCCTGTGATCATTATTCTTTCAGAAGATTCCGCCCTGCAAAGAGGAAAGATCTATTGGCGGAAAGCCTTTTCCTTTCTCCCTTGCAGGGTGAATGGTATGTGGGGGTGTACTTTGCTCAAACCAAGTAAATGGCTATGGCTCTTGGTTCACATCGAGTAGAACTCCGTGAAGGCGCGGACGCAGAACTCATGGTCTGCCACGCTGCCGGTCTCTCGACAGCTGTGCATTCCGAGAATGGCGTTGCCCATATCTACACCACGCAGGGGAACGCTGGAGGCCAAAATATTGCCCAGCGTACTGCCTCCCGGCACATCGCTATGATTGACAAACCGTTGACAAGGCACACCTGCCTTGCGGCAAATCTCCTCGAATACCGCCGCCGACACGGCATCGCTGGCATATTTTTGGGAGGCGTTGAACTTGATAGCCGGGCCTCCACCAAGCATGGGGTGGTTCGTCGGGTCGTATTTCTCGGCGTAGTTGGGGTGGAAGGCGTGTGCGTTGTCGGCCGAAATCATAAATGCGCGCTCCACGGCCTGCCAGTAAGCCTCCTCCGTTCCGCTTTGCCCGTTGGCAATGCGTGCCAGCAGGGATGCCAAGAAAGGACTTCCCGCTCCCTGCTTGGTCTGCGACCCCGTCTCCTCGTTGTCAAAAATGGCGAGCACCTGGGTGGTGTCGCTCTCTGGGGCGGCGAGAAGGGCCTCCAGGCCGGCGAAGCACATCGACAGGTCGTCGAGCCTTCCAGAGGAAATGAACTCGTTGTGGACTCCGAAGGTGCATGCCTTCTGTGTGTCGGCCAAGTATAAATCGAAGTCGAGGATGTCCTCTCGGCTTGTCGTCTTTTCTTTGTTGAGCTCCGCCACAATGACGTTGAGCAGTAAGTTGTCCCGCTCCAGCTCCTCATTGACCATTCCCAGGATGGGAAGCAGGTCTTTCTGGCGGCTTAGCTTCACGCCATCGTTCACCTGACGGTTGAAGTGTATGGCGAGATTGCAGATTTGAAGCAGTGGCCGACGGATGTGAATCAGCCTCGTCTCGGGCGACATTGCGTCCTTTCCGCGAACAATCACGCGTCCGGCGAGCGTCAATGGACGGTCAAACCAGGTGGAAAGTATGGGACCTCCGTATACCTCGGTGTTCAGCCTTACCAGTCCTCCCTCGCCAGTCATCTCCGCATGGGGCTTCACACGGAATGTCGGCGAGTCGCTATGAGCGCAAATCATGTGGAATCCCGTCTCGGCCAGTGGCTTGCGCCCCAATCGGAAGGCATAGACCGATGAGTCATTCTTCGTCATGTAGACCTTGTCACCAGACTTCAGGTGGCCGACAGGCTGTCTGGGGTCGAGGTGTCGGTAGCCATTCTGTTCCAGTTCACGTACTATGTTGCGTACTGCGAGAAAATTGACAGGCGACGCATCCAAGAAGTTCAATAAGCGATCGATCATAAATCGGGTTGTTTAAGATGGGTAATGTTTACGGTTACAAACTTACATAAAATTTTTGAGAAACCGTCAAAAGGGGTACAAAAACCGCCGTATAAGCACACTAAACCCTAAATTGGTCATAAGATTTCGTCCCAGGTTGATGTTTCGGATGTTAGAAAGCCCAAGGGCACTCAGTCTGAATGTATTCAAATGCAAGGTAGGTTTGACTTATGGCAGTGGATGACAGAATCGTTTTGAAATGTCGTTTAGCCTATAATGCAAGAATTTTTAAATTAAAAATTTAAGAAAAATAAATTAAAAACAATCAGTTTTTAATTTAAAAATTATTGCCATCTGATTGCGCTTTCTATGATTATAAAATCCTAATGTCTAATGGAATCGTGCCATAAGCACTGTGTATAAGGCATTTATCCAAGCGCAAAGCATTTTACTGGGTCTTCAGAAATTTGGAGTGTAATGAACTGTACGACTGCCGAACTATTCACAATGTCAGATAAACCATTGCTACTTGCAGTTGCAACGTACACCTTTACTTATTTTGGGCGTTTGCTGACCATCATCAGTAAACGCCCAAAACAGTGTTATAGTGTCGCGATAGATTTTGCATCTCATCCCTGTAAAGAGCGAGACGCTGTGCAGGCAAGGTCAATACACCTTCACCTCATCCGTGAACACCCACTCGCCGGGATGCTCTTCGTGTGCAGTAATGCGGATGAAGCGGGCCTGATTTTTCTTTTTAGATGTTGTCGTTACCGTGCGTGTGCCGACCACTTTAAGTCGTTCGCGCGCATATTCCTTATTATATATGGGAACGAAATGCTCGCCATCGTTGGAGACACTGATGTTGACACGGCTGGGGTAGAACACCCATGCGCCATCACTCTGCATGAAGTCGAGGCTGACGGTGCTGAAACGCCTCACCTCGCCCAAGTCGATGGTGATGTCAAAGGGAGCTTTGGTCGTGTCACGACGTTGCATGAAGCCTTGCCATCGGCCATCTCCATAGGACCATCCGCCGCACATTCCATCGGTCAGCGTGCCGTCTCCCTGTCCCACATACGATGGTGAGTAGGGCTGATGATACGTCACCTTTGCCCCTACGGCCTTGTGTCGCACGGGCTTCAGCTTCTCCTTACGGTCGCCCTTTTCCCTTCTGATGTCGAAAGCATTGACGTGCTGTGCCGTGGTCAACCACGGATATTGAGCCACGACGGCCTGACTCAACTCCTCATAGGAGCGACTGCGTCCGCTCCAACCCACCTCTGCGATGGCCAGTTCGCGCGGATAAAGCATGTATTCGGCGTAGTCCTCGGTCTTGATGTACTCCGTCCAGAGGTTGCCCTGCACACCCAATACCTTTCCTTCGAGTCCATCCGCGCTGTATGGAGCTGGGTCAAACGTCCACAAGTTGCGCAGTGGCTGATAGCTTCCACCTGCAAAAGGCTCGGTGGGCGGTGCGTCCTGGTAGCGGTCAAGGTAGTAATCACCCGGCGACAGGATGACGTTGTGGCCTCGGCTCATTGCCCGTCGGGCGGCCTTGATGTCGCGCCATACCATCACATTGACGTTGTCGCCAAGCGATGGGGCGTAGGTCGATAGGCTGTCGTCGAGCACCTCGTCCCATCCGATGGCTTCCCGACCCTCCAGACGGAGGTAGGCGGCGATGCGCTGGATGAGATAACCTTGCAGGTCGGCGGTGCTGCGGAGACCCAGCAGCCGTGCCTTCCGCTGGCACGTTGGACATTTTGCCCAACTGCCTTTACCGGCCTCGTCGCCACCTATGTGTATCCATTTCGAGGGAAACACCTCCATCACCTCGTCGAGAATGTTGTGCAACGTGGCATAGGTGTTTTCATTCGATGGGCATACGTCGCCCTGTGCCTCTGCGTTGCCCTCACATTTCAGCTCGGGTATGGCTGCGGTGAGCTCCTCGCTGTGCCCCGGCATCTCTATTTCTGGCACGACCGTGATGCCTTTCTGTGCCGCATAGGCCACCAGCTCGCGCATCTCGGCCTTGGTGTAGTAGCCCCCGTAGGCCTCAGGGTCGCCTTCCTGCATGTAGCGGCGGTCGTTGTCTATCCACCATTTGGTCCAGTCGCTTTCCGTCCGCCAAGCAGCTTTTTTCGTCAACTCGGGGTAACGGTCTATCTGTAACCGCCATCCGCCAGCATCGGTGAGGTGCAAGTGCAGGCGGTTGACCTTGTAATGCGACAGGACATCGACTTGTTTCTTCAGAAAATTGAGGGGAAAGAAATGGCGGGACACGTCAATCATGCAGCCGCGCCATTCATAAGACGGCCAGTCCTCGATGTCGCAGACGGGCAGCAGCTCCCCTTTGCGGAGTTGACTGATGGTCTGTGTGGCGTAAAACAGGCCGGTGGAGTCGGCGTATTGCACCCGCATCGTGTCGGGTGTGATGTGGAGTTTATAGTATTCCTTGCCGTGTCCGGCATCGGGAATCTTCTCCATGGTGATTACACCCCGCTTTGGATTGAACGTGCCCTTGCCGAAAATGGCCTTCTTGGGCTGCGGAAGCAGTTCTTGAGCCTTCATGGCCTGTGTGCCCATTGAGAGCACAGCGACGGTCAACACCGTCAGAGTCATGTTTCTTTTCATATCGCTTTCGTTAGTGACAGAAGGTTGAAAGTGTGTCAGTCGATAAACCGTCGGATGATGTTTTGGTAAGCATCGATGCGGCGGTCGCGCAGGAATGGCCACCAGCGGCGCACATTCTCACTGTGCTTGAGGTCAATGTCCGTCAGCCGCAACGCCTCCTCGCCGTCTGGAGCCTGCCAGATCAGCTCGCCTTGTGGCCCGGCGACAAAGCTGGAACCCCAGAACTGTATGCCGCCCGAGCATGCCTGCCCGTCGGTTTGGCCTATAGGCGAGGGTTCAAAGCCCACCCTGTTGACGGCTATGACTGGCAGTCCGTTGGCTACGGCGTGCCCTCGCATCACCGTTGTCCATGCCGTGTGCTGCCGTTGTTGCTCTTCCGCAGGGTCAGACGGCTCATACCCGATGGCCGTGGGGTAGATCAGCACCTCTGCTCCCTGCAAAGCCATCAGCCGCGCAGCCTCCGGGTACCACTGATCCCAGCAGACCAGCACGCCCAAGCGTCCCACACTGGTGTCTATTGGATGGAAGCCGAGGTCGCCTGGGGTGAAGTAGAACTTCTCATAATAGGCCGGATCGTCGGGAATGTGCATCTTTCGGTACTTCCCTGCCACTGTTCCGTCGCGCTCTATCACCACTGCCGTGTTGTGATAGAGTCCCGCTGACCGCCGCTCAAAGAGCGACGTGACGATGACTACGCCCGTCCGCCTGGCCAGTTCGCCGTAGAATTGTGTCGAAGGACCGGGGATAGGCTCAGCTAAATCGAAGTTCTTCACATCCTCTGTCTGGCAGAAGTAGAGCGAGTTGTGCAGCTCTTGCAGCACGATCAGCTCCGCTCCATCCTTCGCCAGCTGTTCCACGCCATGGGCTAACCGCCGCATATTGTCCTGTATGTCGGCGGTATTGTGTTGTTGTACGATTCCTATTTTCATACTTGTATGTTATCGATTTCTTGTGTTTAGGCTCTTCCTGACAATAGAGAAATACTGTCACGGAATGAAGACAGACTTTCTTTACACGACTGTTTCCGTATGGCACTGACCTCAGTGCGGCAGGGAACTTTGTCTGTCTGAGCCACCGTGCTATACTTCCAGGTCCAGTTTCTCTTCCTGTGCTTGTCGCGATAATACCCCGAACAGTTGGGCGAAGCCGACTATAGGTATCTAATCTCCGTTGGATGCCTTCAACCTTGTGTCACGCCTATGGGTATTTGCATGCTCAAACAGTGGAGCGAACCGTGCTGGCGGATGACCGTCCGTGCGTCGACCCCGACCACTTCGTAGCCGGGAAAGGCAGCTTCGACCACACGCTTTGCCTCTGCATCGTTGCCCTTTTGTCCGTAGGTCGGTACGATCACCGCACCGTTCACAACTAAAAAGTTGGCATAAGTGGCCGGAAGGCGTGCACCGTCCTCGTCGCAAATGATGTCGGGCATCGGAAGACGCAGCAGCCGGTAGGGCGTGTCGGTTGCACGATTGATGGCCAGTAGGTCCTCTTCCATCGCCTTCAACCCGGCATATTGAGGGTCATTCTCATCGTCACAGCCCACATAGAGCAGCGTGTGTCGGGGGGCGCAGCGCACGAGCGTGTCGATATGTCCGTCGGTATCGTCGCCTTCCAGAGCACCGTGCCCAATCCAATAGACCTGTCTCACGCCGAGAGTCTTTCTAAGTCGCGCATCCATCTCGTCCTGCGTGAGTGGTTGGTTGCGGTGGGGGGCAAGCAGACAAGGCGAGGTGGTGAAGAGGTTGCCCTCGCCGTCGGTCTCAATGGAGCCGCCCTCCAGTACGAAGTCGTCCCAATGGGTCATCTCACAGCTGAATACTCCCTGCCTGTGCAGCTCCCGTCCCAGAAGGTTGTCCCTCTCGCTGGCGAACTTCTCGCCCCATCCGTTGAAGCGGAAGTCGGCCATCCGAAGCCTGCCCTTGCCGTCCGACAGTGTCAGCGGCATGGTATCGCGCGCCCAGGTGTCGTTGTAGTCGGCCTGTAGGAGACGAACTGCCTTCATTGCCTGGCTGTTCAGCTTTCCTAAGAGCCACGCCTTGGCCTCCGTCTTGTCGCGGACGATGAGCCAAACAGGCTCGAAGCGAGTAATATTCTCGATGAATGAGACATAAGTCTGACGTATCTCGTCCAGGATATAACTCCAGTCGGTCAGCCCGTCGGGCCAAATCAGTACGATGGTTTCTTGCTTTGCCCACTCTGGCAAAAGCCGAAAAGCCGTGCCTGGTTCGTCTTCCTTTGTCATGTTTCTGATTATTTCTTTTCCTGATGGTGTTGGTCTTGGTGCAAATTTAGAAAAAAAAGCTGATGTGAACAAGAAATGACACAGACAAAAAGCATACGCGTTGCCCTACGCACTTTCTTCTCTTTCCTGGCATTCATGTGCGTCACGCTTTTCGGATGTCGCTTGACACAATCCTTTTAGCGGAACACTGGTAGGAAAATAAGAACATGATAATTGAGCGTTGTATATACCCCTTCGTGCAACTTTAATCTCTTATGGCTTTTGTCCATTTCGAGAAAACTGATAAAGCAGCGGTATTCGAATTAATGAGATACGAGTAAACATTAACGGTAGTTGGATGACTTTATCTTGAATTTGATCCTATTTTGCAAAAAGTGCAACTGTAAACACAATTTATTTGGGCAAGTATTTTCATAATTTATCTTGAATGTCAAAGAATGTTTCTACCTTTGTGGACAAGAAATAAATGAAAGTACATGACAATGAAAGATGCCAATCGCATTAAGATGGCATTACAATTCCATTGATTATGACAACAAAGGAAATAGACGAACACTCATTAGATAACGCACATCGCCTCTTTGAATCGGGAGACATAGATAAAATTCAAGTCGGAACTACGGCTGGACTTCAGCAGATACACCACTATCTGTTTGATGGTCTATACCCTTTTGCTGGTGTTATTCGTGACAAAAATATTGCCAAAGGAGGTTTTCGCTTTGCCAACAGCCTCTACCTTGAGGCAGCTCTCTCTGCAGTAGAGAAGATGCCTGAAGACACTTTTGAGCAAATCATTGGGAAATATGTCGAGATGAATGTGTGCCATCCTTTCATGGAAGGCAATGGTCGCTCTACCCGCATCTGGCTCGATATGATGCTGAAACGCTCACTCGGAAAAGTAGTTAATTGGCAGTATGTGAGTAAAGGCCAATATCTCTCGGCAATGGAACGCTCACCCATCAACGACCTCGAGCTACGTTTTCTTCTCTCGAGGAATCTGACTTCTGATACAAAGAACCGCGAAGTGATATTCAAAGGGATTGAGCAGAGCTATTATTATGAGGGGTATGAAAAGTAAATAAACTTAAAATGAAATATAGGCTGTAATGATAAATGAGGACAATCAAGGTTATGTGTATATATTAACCAATCCAAGTTTTCGAGAAGATTGGGTAAAAATCGGTAAGAGTCGTCGCCCGGTAGATGTTCGTTCTAAGGAATTGGACAATACCGCCGTTCCTTTACCTTTTGAGATATACGCAACTCTCAAAACCGAAAAGTACGAGATGGTCGAGAAGCAAATTCATAAACAAATAGACCGCTTGACCGATCTCCGTATACGTCCGAACCGAGAGTTCTTTAATATTGCTCCTTCTGTGGCTCTCGATATTATGCGAGATATTGCAGATTTGCTTGAAGATGCAAAGTTGTCAGTTTATGTAGATGGTAAACCTGTCATAAGTAAAAATAAAGAAGAGGACAAGGAGATTAATTCGCAAAACGAAAAGTTGAAGCAAAAGAAGCAAAAGCCTCCCTTCAAATTCCATATGGTTGGCCTTGGTGTTGGTGATGAAATAGTGTTTGATGCGCTAAAACTGCCCGTTAAGGTCGCTACTGATAACAAAATCGAATATAAAGGTCGTTTTTGGTCGCTCTCTGCATTTACTACTGAGTTTTTGCCAGAATCAAAACAGAATTCATCCCGTTCTTATCAAGGTCCTAAGTACTTCTCATATAAAGGGATTATACTAAGTGATTTAAGAAAAGAAAAAGAGAAATAAGAAATTATTGACAGTCACTTCTTCTGACTTTATTTTAGGAGGTTGGAATGATTTTTTCGCCTCTTACCACTGTTTTTTTTGGCTTCTTGTCGACGTAAGTGTTTTTTCCATACACGCTATGGCGAAACACATGCGTTGTACCCATCACGAAATAAACAGCAACCGGGGATGAAACCTAATTACCGATGGGCATTAAGTGAACAAGTTGAAGAATGCGCAGGGGTGAAAGCACTATTCTTCAGTACGTGTCGATGGTCTTGACGAATGTCTCGGCTTGCTTGAGGGTGTCGAGTTTGCCCACATCGATCAGGTGGAGGCTTTTCGTCCACAGCCCACGGATGTCGAGCCGGTGGCAGTTTTGCAGGTAGAAGTCCATGATGGGAAAGCGGTCCGGGTAGGGACGCATGGCCTCGATGAGGCTTGGCGCTACGACATGAATGCCGCTGAAGGCCAGTCTGCGGTAGCGGGTCACATCCAGGGAGGGGTAGGGCGACCGCACCTCGCCAGTTGCCACATTGGTCCATCCCGCAAGTCGTGCTTCATCGTCGAAGAGCAGATAGCGCGTCGTCTTGCGCTCACTGACCAGCAGAGTGGCATCGGCTGCAGCTCCGTCGTACAGGCTCGACAGGTCAGCGTCGCTCAGAATGTCGACGTTGTGAATCAGCACGGGGCTGTCGGGGTCGAATAGCCGCGCCGCATGGCGGATGCCGCCGCCCGTGTCGAGCAACTGGTCCGACTCGTCGGAGATAAGGATTTCCACGCCGAAGTCGTGCGTGTGCAGGTAGTCGACAATCTGCTGGGCGAAATGGTGCACGTTGACGACGATGCGGGTGAACCCCTCCGCCTTTAGTTTCTTGATGATGTGGGCCAACAAAGGCTCCCCTGCCACGGGCACAAGTGCCTTGGGCATCCGGTCGGTGAGCGGCTTGAGGCGTGTGCCCAAGCCAGCGGCGAATATCATTGCCTGTCTTGTCATGCTGATGTTTTTATTTTGAAAGTAAACTGCCTGTAAACGTATGCAAAACGTCACAGAAACCTTTGAATTGCTTTCTTAAAAGTCTAATGAACGTTAAAAACCGTGCGGTCTTATGATATGGGCTGAATGGCGTTGTAATATAGCCCCTATTGTCGTACAATAGGGGCTGTTTTGCGTGATCTTTCAGCCCCTATCATAAAGCAAAAGGAGCGGGGTGCCCCGTCGGTGGTGTGTCGTACCCCTGCTGACTGGGTTGTGACGGATGTGCGGGGATGCCGATGAGCTGCCCTTGACGGTGGACATTCAATCCGTTTCCCTTGCCTTTAGCACATTGCTGATATGCTGTTCACGATGAGTCACCCGTACCTCTATGCCATATTTCTCGTGGATGTGCTCTGCCAGATGCTGCGCACAGTAAACGCTGCGGTGCTGTCCACCCGTGCACCCGAAGCAGAACATGAGCGCGGTGAAGCCCCGTTGCATGTATCGTTCCACATGATGGTCGGCAAGGAGATAGACGGGTTTGAGAAAGTGGAGTATCTCTCCGTCGTCCTCCAGAAACCGGATGACCGGCTCGTCGAGTCCGGTGAGCTTCTTGTACGGCTCGTAGCGTCCGGGGTTGTGGGTGCTCCTGCAGTCGAAGACGTATCCTCCGCCGTTGCCCGTCTCGTCCTCCGGGATGCCTTTCTTATAGGAGAAGCTGAACACGCGTACTACCAAGGGTCCCTTGCCGTCGTATTTGGAGAAGGTGGCAGGCCCGTCCAGCGGGTTTCCCCGAAACACATTGTCGGTTGTTGTACGCAGACCGTCGGCCCGGTTCTTCGCCGTCTCCTCGATGCGGGTGTACTGTGGCAGCTCGACGAGGCGCTGCAGGAGTGACATCAGGTAAGGATAGGGGAATATGGCACGGTCATGCGCAAGCAGGTCGCGCAGGTTCTGTATGGCTCCAGGTATGGAGTCGATGAAGTGGCGTTTGTGCTCGAAGTAGCCGCGGAAGCCATAGGCGCCGAGCACCTGGAGCGTGCGGAAGAGCACGAAGAGTGCCAGCCGGTGGGCAAAGTGGCGCGATGAGGGCACCTCGGTGTATTGCTTGAGGCTCTGGTAGTACTCGTAGGCCAGCTCGCGGCGCAGTTTGAAGGAGTATCTTGCACTGGCTTGCCATAGGAAGGAGGCCAGGTCGTAGTAGAATGGCCCTTTGCGGCCGCCCTGGAAGTCGATGAAGAAAGGGTTGCCCTTGTCGTCGAGCATCACGTTGCGGGCCTGGAAGTCGCGGTAGAGGAACGCCTCCATCGGCTCGGCCGTCAGGTCTTTGGCCAGCATTCGGAAGTTAGCCTCCAGCTTCATCTCGTGGAAGTCCATCTCTGTGGCCTTGAGAAAGCAGTACTTGAAGTAGTTCAGGTCGAAGAGCACGCTGTCCTGGTCAAACTCCGGCTGTGGGTAGCACTGGCTGAAGTCCAGCCCCCGTGCGCCGCGAATCTGAATATTGGGCAGCTCGCGTATCGTTCTTCTGAGCAGCTCCACCTCTTTCTGTGTGTAGCGTCCGCCCGCCTCGCGCCCGCCCCGGATGGTGTCGAAGAGCGAGGTGTGCCCCAAGTCGGTCTGCAGGTAGCGCATCTCGTCGTCGCTCGTGGCCAGAATCGTGGGTACGGGCAGCTTCCTGCGGGTGAAATGGCGCGCCAGATAGATGAAGGCATGGTTCTCCTCGCGGCTCGTTCCGATTACTCCGATGACCGTTCTGCCCTCGTTATCTGTCAGCCGATAGTAGGCACGGTTGCTTCCCGCGCCCTTCATCTTCTCTATTGTGGTGGGTTTTGCGCCCGCCCATTGCTCATATAGTGCGATGAGTTGCTCCATGTCTCAGTGGGTTATCGTTTTGTTTCGTCCTTCTCTTCTTCTTTCAGGCTGTTGAGTATGTCTTCTTTCTGCTTCCTTCCTCGCCGTCGCTGGTCGTATTCGAGGAGCAGGCCGTCGATCAGCAGCAGCAGCATCAGGATGCCGGCAGTGATGAAGAAGTTGCGTGTGAGGTAGAAGATGCAGCTGATCACGATGAAGAATGCGGCGAATTGCTTCCAGTTGATTCTTATTTTCATGTTTGCAAAGGTAGCGGTTTCGGGTGGTATTGCCAAACAAATCATGCTTTTTGGTCAATGAAATAGGTAGGCGCCATTTCCTGTGGCACAACAGATCACTCTATGGCTTGTTGCAGAAAGTTCTGTCATACGATACTCAAATCCGTCAGATTTGGGCTGTGTAAATAATGAATAAAGCAATCCAAGAATGATAAAAGATACCGTAAATTTCTGTATTTCAGTGGGATGTCTTAAAGGGAGTGATGTGCTTTCAGACGTGCTGTCATCGTCTTTTTCCCCGGAATAGAATGCTATTTTTGATAAAATTACGCAAAAATAACTTTTTATAGCATATTTGTAAAGCCGATGTAACATCGTTTACATTTTAATCTCATAATTTTGCAGCGTCTTTTATCAAAGCTAAGTAAAATTATAGATTTATGAAAAAGAGAATCTTAATGACTCTGGCCATCCTGCTGACACTTGTCGGCGGAGCTATGGCTCAGGTCACGACTTCTGCTCTTTCGGGCAAAGTCTCAACGGAAGACAATGGCGAAGCCGTTATCGGTGCCACTGTGCAGGCTGTGCATGAGCCTTCTGGCACTCGCTACGTCGCTGTAACCAATGTGGACGGACGCTATTCTATTCAGGGTATGCGTGTGGGTGGCCCTTACAAGGTGACCATCAGCTATGTCGGCTATCGCCCAAAGGTCGTCACGGGAGTGACGCTGAAGCTGGGTGAGACCTACAGCCTCGATGAGAAGATTGCCGAGAACGCCAACGAACTCGGCGAGGTAGTGGTCAGCGCAAGCGGTTCCAAGTTTACTGGAGAGAAGACAGGCGCTTCCACCAACATCACCAGTACCCAGATTCAGGAGCTGCCTACGATCAGCCGTAGCATCTCCGACATCGCCCGCCTCTCACCGTATGCCAACGGAATGAGCTTTGCTGGTGGTGACGGACGCTCTACAAACTTTACGCTGGATGGTGCCAACTTGAACAACAACTTCGGTCTGTCATCCAGTCTTCCTGGTGGCGGCATGCCTATTTCAATGGATGCCATCGATGAGGTTCAGGTAGTAGTAGCTCCTTATGATGTGCGTCAGACCAACTTCATCGGCGGTGGAATCAACGCTGTGACGAAGTCGGGAACCAACACTTTCAAGGGTACTGCCTACTTATATTATAATAATGAGAACATGCACGGAAACCGTGTGGCCAACTCCGACCTTGGAGAGCGCGGCACAAACCGCAACACCACTTACGGATTTACCCTCGGTGGACCGATTATCAAGGACAAGTTGTTCTTCTTCGCCAACGCCGAGTACTCGCTCGTTCCTGGAGTTGCCAACCGCTGGAGACCATCTGACGACGGCAAGATGGATGCAGACAAATACATTTCGCGTACCAAGAAGAGCGACTTGGACAGACTGAGCGCTTTCTTGAAGCAGAAATACGGCTACGACACGGGTAGCTATAGCGATTGGGGTGCCGATGAGGACAACCTGAAGATCTTGGGTCGTGTTGACTGGAACATCACCAACGACCATCATCTTGCCGTGCGCTTCAACCATACTGCCAACAAGGCTTGGAATGCACCTAACGGAAATTCTTCTGATACGGGCTACAGACTCCGTGGAATGGATCGTCTGTCGCAGTACTCCATGTCGTATGCCAACTCCATGTACTCCATGAACAACAAGGTGACTTCTTTGTCTGCCGACCTCAACAGCCGTTTCGGCGAGAATTTTGCCAACCAGTTGCTCTTCACCTACACCAACATTTCTGATGAGCGTGGCTCTAACTCTTCTGAATTCCCATTCGTGGATATCATGAACGGTTATGAGACCGAGGCCGATGGAACAGTGAAGCAAGACCTTTCTCCGTATATCAGCTTCGGCTATGAGTTGTTCTCTTACAACAACCGTGTGCAGAACAAGATTACCAACATCATCGACAACTTCACATGGTACGCTGGTGACCACAAGGTTACTGCCGGTATCAACTTTGAGCATCAGCTCGCCAACAACTCTTATATGCGTGGTGGCACGGGCTACTACCGCTATCGTTCACTCGACGACTTCATCAACGGCGCTGCCCCTGAGACGGTAGGCATTGCCTATGGATACAACGGCGCCACACATCCTAACGCAGAAGTGAAGTTCAACCAGTTTGGTCTGTATGTTCAGGATGAGTGGAACGTGCTCGATAACTTGAAACTCAACGGTGGTATCCGCTTCGACAACATCGCCTTCGACAACTCCGACATCATGACCAACAATGCCATCAAGGAGCTTGACTTCGGAGGAAAGCACATTGACACGGGTGAATGGCCAAAGTCTAACATCCAGATTTCTCCGCGCATTGGATTCGTCTGGGATGTCTTCAACGACAAGAAGTTGAAGGTGCGTGGTGGTACCGGCCTCTTCGCGGGTAGACTGCCGCTGGTATTCTTCACCAACATGCCGACCAACTCGGGTATGATTCAGCAGAGTCCGTACAATGCTGTGACCACATATAACAGCGACGGTACTGTGAATACCTCCGATCCACTGCTCGATAAGTTCAAGGGGGGCTTGGTCACCGACCGCGACAAGATTCGTGAGATGCTGGGTGCTCCGGCAACCATTACTCCAGAGCAGGGCACGGTGTCCAGAACCATTGCTGGTGTGGACCGCGACTTCAAGATGCCGCAGGTGTGGAAGTCTTCTGTTGCTGTCGACTGGCAAGTTCCTGTCAGCTTCCCATTCACTCTTACTGCAGAGTTCACTTATACCAAGAAGATCAACGATGTGATGCTCACCAACTATAACATTAAGGACAACATATCGGAGTGGGATCGTCTTCAGGGCGCAGACAACCGTCTGGTCTATCCGAAGGACTATAAGTACTATTCTAAAATCAACGACGCTTGTGTGCTGACCAATACTCACAAGGGATATGGTTATACGTTCAACCTCACCGCAACGGCCGAGCCTATCAAGGACTTGAACGTTATGGCAGCCTATACGCACACCGTCATGAAGGAAATCTCGGGTATGCCGGGTAGCAATGCTTCCTCTGCATGGTCTGGACTGTACACGGTGAATGGTCCTAACTTCGCCACACTGCAGAACTCACAGTATGTGATTCCTGACCGTCTCATTGCCAGCGTCAGCTACAAATACGGCAAAGACCACTTCAGCCTCTTCTACACAGGCTATTCTCCTTCAGGTTACAGCTTCTTCTACAACGGTGATCTGAACGGTGATGGAATCAAGAACGACTTGATGTATATTCCGAAGGATGATTCCGAGATCAACTTCTCGAGCGATGACGACAGAAAAGCTTTCTGGGCTTTCGTCAATCAGGACAAGTATCTGAAGAACCACAAGGGAGAATATGCTGGCGCTTACAGCGCAAGAGCCCCGTTCGTACATCGTTTCGACTTCCGTTGGGCACACGACTTTGATGTCAAGATCGGAAACACTTCCAACCGTTTGCAGTTGAGCCTTGACATCATGAATGTGGGCAACTTGTTCAACTCAAAGTGGGGTGTTGAGAAGAATATGGCTTCTTGCAACAACGGACAGGTCCTCAAGGTCGTAAAGGTGGAGAACAACACTCCTGTTTACAGCATGATGAAGGTTAATGGTGAGTATCCCACAGAAACGTGGAGCTTCAACCACAACTATGATCAGTGCTGGAAGATGCAGATTGGTGTGAAGTATTACTTCAACTAATAGAGCGTATTAGGATTCAAAATATCAGGAACGGGAATCTCGGCAGGATGCTGTCGCAGGTTCCTGTTTTTGCGTTTTAGGCGATATTATTCCTCCCCACTCTTTAGTTGACTGCCCAAGCAGCGTGATGATAAGCGTGGGACGATAAAGCACGAAAAATATAAAGTAGAGGATCTTGGGCGAGAAGCCGTTCAACAACGTGAGTCCCTTGTCGCCTCTATTGACATTTTTAGAGCAATATTTTTAGAAGATTTGCGTTAAACCGAAAATCACAAAGCGATGAAAAAGTTTTTAATGACTCTCTTGCTTGTGGCGATAGCGTTCACAAGTGCTCTTTCTGGAGAGCGGTGTACGGTGATTATCTCCCTCGATGGTTTCCGATGGGACTATACAGACTGGTACAATACCCCTTTCCTTGACAGTTTGTCCAGTCATGGTGTGAAAGCTGTAATGCAGCCTTCTTACCCATCCGTTACCTTCCCCAACCATTACACGCTGGCTACTGGGCTTGTGCCGGACCATCATGGCATCATCGCCAACCGCTTTTATGACAAGCGTACCCAGTCGACCTTCCAGCTGGGCAAGAACCAAAGCAACCCCATCTTCTGGGGAGGTGACCCGATATGGCTCACGGCTAAGCGACAGGGAAAGCGTGTCGGCGTCGTTTACTGGCCCGGATCGGACGTTGCCATCAAAGGTGAATACCCCGACTACTGGGTGGATTATTCCCAAAAGCCGTTGCTTACGTTTGTGGAACGTGTGGCGAGAATAGAGCAAATGCTGAAGATGCCCGTAGGGAAAAGACCACAACTCATCATGGCTTACTTCAGTGAGCCTGACCACAGTGGGCACTCATTTGGGCCAGAAAGCCGGCAAACACGCAAGCAAGTGGAGACGCTCGACTGTCTGCTCGGTCAGTTATGGGACGATATACAGCATCTGCCTAACGCAGCAGACATCAATCTCATCGTCACTTCCGACCATGGTATGGCACGAGTGACCAACGAGCGTATTGTCCGTCTGGACAAGTATCTTGATCCATCATGGTATGAGACCATCGACTATGGATTTCCTTCCATGATCTTTGCAAAGAAAGGATGTGAGAAGAGGATTCTCAAGGCGCTCTCCAGTGTGCCTCATATCAGGGCTTATCGCAAGTCAGAGGTACCTTCCTATTTACATTTTGGAACCAATGAAAATATTGGAGATATAGTTGTCTTGACAGACATTGGCTTCGTAACAAGCAATCATGACACCACCATACCGGGTAACCATGGCTTTGATCCGACCTATAGTGACATGAATGTCATCTTCTGTGCCGCTGGCCCTGACTTCAAAAAAGGATATAAAAGACAAGCTACGTTCCCCAATGTCGATGTATATCCACTACTGGCACATCTGCTTGGGATTACACCTTCGCCTTGTGATGGCAAATTGGAGGACGTGGAAGATCTGTTAGCGAAATAAAGAAAAGAAGAAAGAATACCTTGCCTATCGGCAGGTGAAGGTTCAAGAGTAAAGCAATGCCCCTGTGCCTATTTGGGAGATAACTCGTAAAGGCACGGGGGCATTGCTGATAATATTTCCGTATTATTTGATGAACTGTATCTTGCCCTCATCTCTTGGCCTTGCCTCGGGGCTCTCGTCAGGATAGCCCACTGCAAGGATGTAGCAAATTTCGTACCCTTCGGGAAGGTTCAGTTGAGCAAGGTAAGGCTTACATGCCTCGCTGCTTTGCAAGAAACGCACAGGTCCACCCAGACAGCAAGTGCCCAAACCTAACGATTGGGCAGCCAAAATCATGTTCTCACCCATCAGGCCGGCATCGATAAGCCCGGTACGGTCATCCTTTTCAGTGGCCACTACTATGATGTTGGGTGCGTTGCGATACATATTCTTGAAGTTAGGATCGCGCTTTACCTGTTCGGGCTGTTCTTTCTTGAAGATCTCGGTTGTCCCTTTGATAAAGTCTGGGTTCTCCACTACGCGCACAGCCCAAGCTTGTCGGTTCATGCCGTTAGGTGCGTTCACACCGCACTTGGCTATCACCGCCAGCTTATCGTGCTCCACCGGCTTGTCGAGATATTTGCGTATGGAACGCCGTGAAAGAATGGTCGTTATCACGTCATTGCTGGTATCGTTGCTCTTTTGACAACAGTTCTGAGCCTTGCTCAGCGATGGCAGCAGCATCAATCCACACACCATCAGGGTCTTCATCTTCATCATGTTCAGTATCTTCGTTGGTTATTATGATGCTACAAAGATAATAATTTTTGTTGAACTCACCAACATCTGATACAACAACTTACCGAAATCTGCATATATAACCACCGTTAAATGTACTTGCTTTATCCAGACGACTTTTGAAAATAAAGTGACAAGTACCTTTTTTTCATCTGCCACATTGACACCATTATGGCTTTCTGGCACTTTTTGTCCGCCTTGGCACACTTTTCGCAAGGCAGAGGGTGAAATCCAATGGGTAGAAACCATCGGACAGTAAGAAAATAAATAAGAACAATTAAATAAGTACGATCATGACAATTAAACCGTTAGCAGACAGAGTGCTGATTCTTCCGGCACCAGCAGAGGAGAAAGTAGGTGGAATCATTATTCCAGATACCGCCAAAGAGAAACCGCAGCGTGGTAAGGTGATTGCCGTCGGCAAGGGTACGAAGGATGAAAAGATGTCCTTGAAGCCTGACGATGTAGTGCTCTATGGCAAATATGCTGGCACAGAGATTGAGAGTGAAGGCACAAAGTATCTTATTATGCGTCAGAGTGATGTGCTTGCCATTATTGACGAGTAACGGATACTGAGAAGCATAAAGATTGATTATTAATATTGTATTCAAATTTAAATAGACGAGGATTCATTATGGCAAAAGATATTAAATTCAATACAGAGGCACGCAACCTGCTCAAGAGTGGCGTGGATAAATTGGCCAATGCTGTCAAGGTAACGCTCGGTCCGAAGGGTCGTAACGTGGTAATTGGCAAGAAGTTTGGTGCACCTCAGATTACAAAGGATGGTGTTACTGTGGCCAAGGAGGTTGAACTGGAGGACAACTTGGAGAATGCTGGTGCACAGCTTGCCAAGAGCGTTGCCAGCAAGACGGGTGATGATGCCGGTGATGGTACCACCACAGCTACCATTCTGGCACAGGCTATCGTCAATGAGGGTCTGAAGAATGTTGCTGCCGGTGCCAACCCCATGGACTTGAAGCGGGGTATTGACAAGGCCGTCAAGGCAGTTGTCGAGTACATCAAGGAAAATGCCGAGGTGGTGGACGACAACTATGACAAGATAGAGCAGGTCGCCACGGTGAGTGCCAACAACGATCCGGAGATTGGTAAGCTCCTTGCCGATGCCATGCGCAAGGTGAGCAAGGATGGCGTGATTACCATTGAGGAGAGCAAGACCCGTGACACCAGCATTGGAGTGGTTGAGGGTATGCAGTTCGACCGCGGCTATCTGTCAGGTTATTTCGTTACCGATACTGACAAGATGGAGTGCGTGATGGAGAATCCGTACATCCTTCTTTACGACAAGAAGATAAGCAATATCAAGGACTTCCTCCCCATACTGCAGCCTGCAGCCGAGAGCGGTCGTCCATTGTTGGTTATCGCAGAGGATGTTGATTCCGAGGCGCTCACCACGTTGGTGGTCAACCGTCTGCGTGCCGGATTGAAGATTTGCGCCGTCAAGGCTCCTGGCTTTGGCGATCGTCGCAAGGCCATGCTCGAGGATATCGCTGTACTTACTGGTGGCGTTGTCATCAGCGAGGAGAAGGGTCTGACGCTTGACAAGGCTACCCTTGAGGAGCTTGGCTCAGCCAAGAAGGTCACCGTGACGAAGGACAACACTACGATTGTCGATGGTGCAGGCACGAAAGAGAACATCAAGGAGCGTGTGGCACAGATTAAGAATGAGATTGCCAACACAAAGAGCAGCTACGATAAGGAGAAGCTTCAGGAGCGTCTGGCCAAGTTGTCTGGCGGTGTAGCTGTACTCTATGTCGGTGCCAACTCCGAAGTGGAGATGAAGGAGAAGAAAGACCGTGTCGATGACGCACTCTGTGCAACGCGTGCCGCTGCTGAGGAAGGTGTCGTCGTGGGTGGTGGCACCACCTACATCCGTGCCCAGAAGGTACTTGCTGACTTGAAGGGTGAGAATGCCGACGAGCAGACAGGTATCAACATTGTCTGCCGTGCCATTGAGGAGCCGCTGCGTCAGATTGTCGCCAATGCTGGTGGCGAGGGTGCTGTAGTGGTCAATAAGGTCCGTGAGGGCGAGGGTGACTTCGGTTACAATGCCCGCAGAGATACTTATGAGGATCTCCGCACAGCTGGTGTCATCGACCCGGCCAAGGTGGCCCGCGTAGCTTTGGAGAACGCAGCGTCTATCGCTGGAATGTTCCTCACCACTGAATGCCTCATCGTTGACAAACCCGAGAAGGAGCCGGCGATGCCTGCTGCACAGCCGGGCATGGGCGGAATGATGTAAAATAGACCTTAGAAGCAGGAGCATTGCCCCTGCAATATAAACCCAAATATAGAAGAAGTGGAAGATGTTCTTTAAGTGGAATGTCCTCCACTTTTTTGTTTTATCGGTTCGTCAATCCTGCAGATGGATGTCCCCCATGCAGAAAATAGGTGTCCGTAGTTGCATCTTAGGAAGCATAACCCATGGGAGAACGCCTTGGTACTTTGTAAAACCATGCCCCTGTTTTTGCACAATTCCAAGGCTCAAGATGATGGTATGAGCCATCATGCCATTGGTAGTCGATAGTTTTTTCCCGATGATACAGTCCTGAAATTCTCCTTTCTCACGCAAAATGGTAAGCCCATTATGCTCATCCTTACCCTAACTCTTGAAAAACTACATAATCAAACCAATATAATGAAAAATATTTTATAATTGAACGATTATTTAGAAAATTGTATTATCTTTGCATAAGATAAGCTGCACTCGGCAATCAGAGAGCAAGCTCTCATTGCGCTCGTTTGCATTATCTTTGCAACAGTTAAGCTGCACTCGGCAATAATAGTAAGTCTTGTTACGCCCTACTATTAGTACAATCGCTTCCTAAGTGGTTCATGCCTGTATAGTCAAGTTTTACTCCGCCGATAACTCATCAATTTTATCTGGAATAAATTATTTTAATTGGAATGATAATGAAAAGTAGAAACCTAAAAATTACAGGTAAGCCACATCTCATTGCAGTGGCTGTGGCCATCTTCTTTGCCTTGAGTCCACAGATGTCCTTGGCTCAACCACCGAAAACCTTCACAGAGTTCGTCACGGACACCAAGGAAAACGACCTCAAAGGAGAGCAAGTATTTGCTATGCCCTATCTCACTAACGACACCCACTATGGGGTCTTGTCCGATGCCTATTCGAGTCGTCTGTACAATGTAAGCGAGGGAATGTTCTGCATACTTGACAACAACTGCCTCAAGGTGTGGTCTATTGACGGGGAATATCTGTTCGGTCCCGACTGGAAACCCCTCGGCTCATACAACAGTTTTCCCATGCAGTTTGACCATGGTGCGTTGATTGCCAAAGCGGTAAAGAAGAACAATCTCGGCAAGGAGTACTATTCCATACTGTACAAGGATGGCTCTGTGACAGACCTTGACCCCTCGTGGGAGCCACAGTCCAACTTTGTAGACGGACTTGCTGGCGTGATCCAAAAGCAGGGATATAGGGAACTTGGCAACTTTTTCATCAACACTCGGGGTGAGAAGGTGCCCTCGCCAAGCAACCTCGTGTTTGGATATGGCAGCGAAGGAAAGACCCGAGCGATGCGGTGTGGGATGCGTGCGTTCGAGGTGAGAGGTCATAAGTGGGGGTATATGGACGCCAACTGCCAAGTGGTATTGCAGCCCCAGTGGGACCAAGTGCGTGACTTCAGCGAAGGATACGCCTGGACTTTCAAGAACAATGGCAGCGGGGGAACCTGTACAGCGACCCTGATAGACAAGAGCGGAAAGGTGGTGGTGACCCTTAGCAGCGTTCCCATGAGGACAGACCTCAGTAGTACGTACTTGATAGGCGATGTGTGCGACGGGAAATACTATGTGTACACCGATGGCACTGAGCCAAAAACAACTTATTATGACCTCCATGGCAAGGCATTGGCTGAGTCGTATGGGGGCACGTCTTTCTTCAATGGTCATGCGCTGGTGCGCGGCATCAACAATACTTGTAGCCGTGTCTTTGCCGTCGACTCCAACTTTAATGTCACCGACAGCTATCCTACTTCCGGCACTGACGTACACAAGATTCTTGCTGATGAGCTGTGGCAGAAGCAGCCCTTTGAGCCTTTCGGTCTCTATACTATTCACTCCAAATCGGCTATTATCGACAGTCGGGGGCGACTGGTGCTCAATGAGATGGACCATCCTGGCTCATCAGACCACATTAGGGGCTTCAGCCAGCCAGGCAAGGACGGCTATATTGTGGCATCCGACATCTACGTAGGCGACCAACGCTACCTCGCCCTAATCAAATATACCGGGGAGATAGCTTGGCTCTTCGGCCAAAAGTGCTTCACGGCGGACGACTTGAAGGGATTCATTAAGTCGCCCGATTTCGACGATGGTAAGGTAATTGTGGATTGTCCTCCGACCACCAAAAAGCCCAAGGGGCCGACCAAGCGCACTTCCCCCACCTACAAGGTAAGCGTGGTGTGCAATCCTCCCGAGGGAGGTACGGCCAGCGTGGTGGGTAAATCGGCTATCAAGTATGGTGACCAAGTGTCCATCAAGGCATTGCCGGCCAAGGACTGGGCGGTCACCAGCGTGAAAGTTGGTACTCGCGAGGTGGGTACGGAGCCGTTTGACGTCACAGACGATGTCACGGCCACCGTTACCTTCCTCCAGAAACCGGACATAGAAACAGTGGATTTCACCAACTCCTATCAGGGCAATGTGCGGATAAAGTTGTTGGATGATAACCCTATTGACGTTACCCTCTACGCCACGATGAGCAAGGACAAGGATATCAGCAGTCCATTCGGCGACCACACCTATGGCTACATTGCCTTGATGATGGATCCAAAGGTGAGACATACAGGCGGATCCCTTGCGGTGAACATCTTCTGTCCTCCCATGAAGATCGTAGGGTTTCAGCGCGAGGGCGATAAAAGGTATCTCGTAGCCGATGCCGGCTCAATCATGTACCACGACCTGCGCGTCGTGACCAATAATCCGTTGGCCAACGTATGGTTCAACTTGATGCTCATGATGGACGGTTTTGAATCGGGTAAGGTTATCCCGCGCCGCTACCGTATAGAGATGCTCCAGGTCAATGACAAGACTGGTGAGTGTACCCTGGGCAACCTTCAGGTGTTCTCTTCCAGCAAGGGATGGGTGGCAGGACAAGACAAATCGCTCATGAAACACACGCCAAGCAAGTTTCCTATGCTCAGTGGCGGCTTCCACGACTACGGTCTTCCCGCCGACCTGTTCAGTGGATGCACCTTGAAAGTGGCCAAGAAGCGTGATGATGTGAACTGGTATCCGCCACTGGAGTGGGCCGAGGGACAAAGCGAATACAAGGACAAGGTGGAGGTGATGCGGCAGACTTACCTCCACTTCATCACCGATTGTGAAAAGTTGTTTGGCAAATAGGCTGCATAGTTCAGTTGTCTTCGGCAGGGTCTTATAGTCACGCCACGTCCATTGAGATGCTGTCGAGGGCGTTTTTGCGTTCAAGGTAGTCAGAAGAGAAGTTTTTGCAGGTTGCAGGCAGCTTGTAAAAGAGCCCCTTTCGCATTGCGATTCAGCCCCTTTCGCATTGCAATTCAGCCCCTTTCGCATCACAATATAGGCTCTATTGTGATGCGAAAGGGGCTGAATCGTGTGGCACCCTGTTTTCATCGTGACTTTGACTGAATTTACTTTACACTTTTCTTGTAGTTTTACTGAATAGCTTTGTGTTATTTTTCCTCTTTTACAGAACCTCTTCACACCGCAGGAAGAGCTTTACGGTATGGCTTTACATGGTTGTTTTTACGGGGAAAAGTCCAGGTGACGTCAGACATAGGCAAGGAAAGCAGAATGATCTCTGTCAATTTGTCTCTTACGTCTCGGCCATTGTGCGGCGTACTTGGGCTATTTGCTCGGCCATAGGAAGGCGGGTATCTACCCAATGGATGGTGAGTCCGCGCCGCTCCATTCCACGAAACCAGGTCATTTGCCGCTTGGCAAACTGATGGATGGCTGTCTCGAGGCGGCTGAACATCTCCTGGTAGGAGGTACGGCCAAGCACATATTCGGTGACAAATTTGTACTCTAAGCCATAATACATCAAGTCTTCTGGCGTCACAGTTTGCAGCAGATGCCTCACCTCATCGACCATGCCCTCTTCGATCCGCAGCTTCAGTCGCTGGGTGATGCGTGCCCGGCGCGTCTCTCTGTCCACCCATGTGCCAATGATGGTGGATGGTATGGGGGGCACTTGGCGGTTCTCGGTGGGTGTGTGGAGGTTATACTCCTCTATCTCTATTGCGCGGATGGCGCGTTGTGGGGAGTCAATGTCCGTGCGGTTGTGCATCGTGGAGTGGTTTTTGGCCTTCAACTCTTGTAGGATGGTGGTCAGCTCTTCCAGACTTTTGCCCTCCAGTGTACTCCTTAGCTTGCGGTTCTGTGGTACAGGCGAAAGCTGGTAGCCCCGTAGCACGGCTTCGATGTAGAGCCCCGTGCCACCGCAAAGCACAGGCTGGCGGTTTCGACGGACGATGTATTCGTAGGCGTTGAGAAAGTCGCGCTGGTACTCAAAGAGGTTGTATTTCGTCCCCGGTTCGCAGATGTCAATCAAGTGGTAGGGGATAGGTGTGCCTTCCACAATGTAGTCGTCAAGGTCTTTACCCGTGCCGATGGTCATTCCCTTATATACTTGGCGGCTGTCGGCGGAGATAATCTCACCCTTTAGCTCATAAGCAAGCCTGGTCGCGAGTGTAGTTTTGCCGCTTGCCGTGGGGCCGAGGATGGTCAATAATTGCTTCATGGGCACAAAATTACATTATTTTTCCCAAACGGGCTGCTTCATGTGGTTGGAAAAGTTCAGCTACAGCGTGTGGATGGTTGCTTGACGATATGTCATGAGAATAGGATGGACTGCCCAAACCGCGTGATTGTCATCGTGGTATCTGGGGCAGAAAGATGTAATACTTTTTGTTCTTCTGTCGATTTCGGCCTTATGGCCGATTTGGTTTTGGTGAATATTCTTTCCTCCTTTCGGCTTGAATGCTAACGAAGAATGGAGAAAAAAGCAAAAGTAGAGATGCTTCAGGAGTGGAATCTCCCTGCTTGATACATAGAAAACAATGATGTCAACCTAAGATGAAAGTCTGCAGGACTGGCTTTAGGGTAGGGTGGCAAACAAAGAATCCCCAGTGCATGGAGCGCACTGGGGACTCAATATGACATTAATCAGGGGGTATACCCTTGGATGAAATCAGCTGTTGCTTACTTAACGTAAACGATGGCCAGGCGGTTAGAGGTTGTACCCTGCACGCCCTTGCCGGTAGCCTCGTCGATGATTACACCACGATCCTTGAGATACTTGGCGACAACATCGGCACGAGCCTGAGACAGACGGTCGTTAACCTGCTTTGAACCCTCAGGAGATGCAGTACCAACAACCTGTACGTGAGCACCCTCCTTGACAGTGTTGAGCGCCTTCTTGGCATCGTTGGTAAGGTTAGCCTTGCCCTGTGCGAAGGTGACGAAGATAAGGTCGGAGACGCTAACGGTCTTAGTTGCAGCAGGAACTTCCACGCGCTTCTCGACAATCTTCTCGACCACCTCGGGCTTACGATTGCGAAGCTCGTTGATCTGGGCGTTAAGTGCGTCGATCTCGGCTTGGTCGCGAGGCTGAACGATAACGAAGTTGTGCGTACCATTGCTGTTGCCGAACTTGTAGTTGATACCAAGGTTCAGCTGCACGGCGCTGCGGTTGAGGTTGTACTCCGTGTCATCATCGAAACCTGCCTTGTGTGTGCCAGCGACAGCGTAGTTGATAGACGGCTCGAGGTAGAGCTGCCACTCCTTCTTTGAGCCGAAGTTGTAGGTGAAGTCGATACCCAGCTTAGAGGTGAGCTGGTCGTTGTTCTCCAGATAGGAGTCGCCAGGGCCATAGGCGTGACCCCATCCGAGGCCTGCCAAGGCGATAACCTCGAAGGGACGCGGCTCGCCCTTGTAGCCAGCTACCCAGTTGCTAATGTTGATGGTTCCGAGAAGGCTTACATTGCTGTAGGTAACAACCGTGTGCGGCTTGCGTACAGGCTCGGGAACCCATGCCTTGGAGTTGAAATATGCGGTTCCCTCAGCGGCCAAACCAAAGACCGGGGTGAACCAACGTCCAATGCGGAGGCTTGCGTTGGGGTTCAAACCACTAAGCCAGCTATGACCTGTGGTCTTGGTTGAAAGACCACCGTTGATGCCGACATAGAAATTGTCGAAAGTCTTGCTTTCCTGCACAGTCTGTGCTGATGCCGATACTGCGAAGAGCGCAGAGGCCATCATTAAAACTAACTTTTTCATGTCTCTCTAAATTTTTAATTATTTATTACTGCTATGAAAGTTATTCTCTCAATCTTTACGTGTGCAAAGTAAAGAAAAAAAAACGATATGCACAAATATTTGGGAGCAAAAAGGATTTTGATAAGCATGAATAGGGAAAAACCTACTACAAAAGGGGAATAACCGAACAATTTCGTTCTTTTCTACTATTTGCGTTGTACATATTGTTTATTTCCAGCAAAGTTAGATTCTCAAAAGCTGAAACAAAGGGTCAGGCTTTTAATCAGGATTTGCCTTTTTGCTTGTTTTCCCTGTGCTCATGGCACCAAAACGTCATGCGCTCTTCATGTTTTAGCCAGCACTATCCATCCTTCAGCTTGCATATTGACCACTTAGGCCCTTTGGGAAAAGCTTCGCCCTAAAGGCAAGGCCAGGCTAAATGAAAATGATTTATTGACATAAGAAGAGAGAAGTGTCTTTACAAAGATGCTTCCCTCTTCCTGTAAGTTTGTGCGAACAGTCCTGTAGTGCTGGAATTTGGTTGGACAGTTATTCTTCCTGTTGCTTAGGACCGCTCTCGTTAGTCGAGTATCGGATTAAACTTCCTTCTTCTCGATAATCTTCATTCCCTCGTTCACTGCCTCCATGTTGAGCGGAATGAGATTGTGGTGACGCTCGGGAAGTGACTTGAAGAGTGCCTTGTTGAGTCCCTCGGTGCTCACCACTGGGCAGACTTTGAGCAAACCTCCCAATACAATCATGTTGAACACCTTGGAGTTTTTCATCTCTGCGGCCTTGTCAGTGGCGTTAACCTCGTAGACGGTGATGTCTTTCCGTGTCGGAGGATTGATGATTCCGTTGCCATCATAGATGAGGATACCACCGGGTTTTACCTTTGGCTCAAACTTGTCGAGGGAAGGTTGGTTGAGCACGATGGCCACATCGTACTTGCTGAGAATAGGGGAGGAGATGCGCTCATCGCTCACAATGACGGTGACGCTGGCCGTACCGCCGCGTTGCTCTGGCCCGTAGGCGGGCATCCACGTTACCTCTTTATTTTCCATCAGTCCGGAGTAAGCCAGAATCTTTCCCATGGAGAGACAACCCTGTCCTCCGAAACCGCTGATTATGATTTCTGTTTTCATGTTGCTGTTTCTTTTATTGAAGAGAAGGAATGGTGTGATTAGAGTCCGGGAATCTCCTGGTCGAGGGTGTCCTTCATGTCGCCCTTGACGTACTCCTTGAACATATTTTCGCGCATCCACTCGTTGGCTTTGACCGGGGAGAGCTTCCATCCCGTGTTGCAGGTGGCGACAATCTCTATAAGGCAACTGCCCTTGCCAGCCATGTTGGCCTCGAATGCCTTGCGGATGGCCTTTTTTGCCTGGCGGATGGCGGCCACGGTGTCGACGCTTTGGCGCGTGACATAGCGGGTTCCCTTGAGGTGACTGGCCAGTTCTGTGATGTTAAGGTTCCATCCGTGAATCTTCGGATCGCGGCCATAGGGGCACGTTACGGTCTTTTGACCAATCAAGGTGGTGGGCGCCATCTGACCTCCTGTCATGCCGTAGATGGCATTGTTGATGAAAATCATGGTGATATGCTCGCCACGGTTTAGGGCGTGCAGCGTCTCTGCACTACCAATGCAGGCCATGTCGCCGTCGCCTTGATAGGTAAATACGAGTCGGTCGGGCCACACACGCTTGATAGCTGTGCCCACCGCAGGAGCACGGCCATGTGCTGCCTCAGACCAGTCGATGTCAAGATAGCGGTATGCAAACACGGAGCAACCTACCGGACAGACGCCGACAGCCTTGTCTTCCATGCCCATTTCCTCGATGACCTCAGCCACAAGTTTGTGGACTACGCCGTGAGAACATCCCGGACAGTAGTGCATCGGGACGTTGTTCATCAGCTTTGGTTTCTTATATACCAGATTCTCTGGTGCGATAATGTCGTTTGCCATTTGATTCTTCTTTTTAGCGGAAAGCCGGTTAAGAGCCGGTTATCCATTTGATTCGACTATTTTACCAACTCCTTTTTCAGTGCGTCAACGATCTCCTCGGGGGAAGGAACAATACCGCCCAGACGACCAAAGTGCTCTACGGGTATAGCGCCATTGACGGCCAAGCGAACGTCCTCGACCATTTGGCCGGCGTTGAATTCGCTCACGAGAATGCCTTTCTTGTTCTTTGCAAGCTCCTTTATCTGCTTTGTTGGGAACGGCCAAAGGGTAATTGGGCGGAAAAGTCCTACCTTCAGCCCCTCTTCACGGGCCAACTCCATGGCCTTTTCACCGATGCGGGCGGCAGAACCAAAGCTGACAATGAGGTAGTCGGCGTCCTCACACTGTTGTGTTTCGAAGCGAACCTCATTCTCACGAATCTTGTCATATTTGGCTTGAAGGGCAAGGTTGCGCTCCTCCATCACCTCAGGCTTCAGCTCAAGGGAGGTCATAATGTTCGGCTTGCGGTCGGGCGTGCGGCCGAAAGTGGCCCACGGATAGCGCTTTTTCACCTCTTCGTCGGACAGACGCGGCTTTGCCTCGGGAAGAATGACCTTCTCCATCATCTGACCGATGACACCATCGGAGAGAATCATGGCCGGACAGCGATACTTAAATGCCAGTTCAAAGGAGAGATCAACGAAGTCTGCCATTTCTTGAACGGAGTTAGGGGCGAGCACGATGATATAGTAGTCACCATTGCCACCGCCCTTTGTCGACTGGAAATAGTCCGACTGTGAGGGCTGAATCGTACCCAGCCCAGGACCGCCACGCTGCACATTGACGATGACGCCAGGAATTTCGGCACCTGCCATGTAGGAGATGCCCTCCTGCATCAGCGACACACCGGGTGATGATGAGGTGGTGACGCAACGCTTACCAGCACCAGCACCACCATAGACCATATTGATAGAGGCCACCTCGCTCTCGGCCTGGACGACCACCATGCCCGTGGTCTCCCAAGGCTTCAGGGCGGAGAGGGTCTCGATAATCTCTGTTTGCGGGGTGATAGGGTATCCGAAGAAGGCGTCGGCACCGCAGCGAATCAGCGCGTGTGCGATAGCCTCGTTACCCTTCATCAATTTTACTTCTTTCTCAGCCATTCCTTATTCCTCCACTTTTTTCTTATAAACAGTAATACACCCATCTGGGCAAACGATGCCGCATGATGCGCAGCCAATACATTTGTCGGCGAAAACAGGCTCCGCATAAGGATAGCCGTGAACGTTGACTTTCTTCTGTGCCAGTTGGATCACACCCTTCGGGCATGCAACGATGCATAGTTGGCAACCCTTGCAGCGCTCGGTGTCGACCACAATCGCACCTTTAATCTTGCTCATATTGAATTGATTTTTTTTAGTTAAGTCGATGGGGACAGAGCCTTCTCCGCCCGGTCGGCCTTTATTAGGGATTATATGCGTCTTTATGATAGAAGTTCAGAATCTCGTCAATCATCAGCTTGGCCTCCACAGCCGGCGACTCTGGGTCAAGCTCGATGGCTTCCAGATAGCAGTCGATGGCATGTTTCCAATCGGCACGCTTACGATGCTCGTTTCCTTTCTGATACCATTCTTCAGCAGTCATGTCTTTCATTACTTGTAATACTCTTTTTTTCCGGCAGCCAATGTGTTCTTCATCAGCGAGCAGATGGTCATAGGACCCACGCCACCTGGTACTGGTGTAATGTATGAACACTTAGGAGCCACCTCGTCAAATTTTACGTCTCCGCACAGCCGGAAGCCGCTCTTGCGGGTAGCATCAGGCACGCGGGTGGTGCCAACGTCAATGACCACGGCGCCTTCTTTCACCATATCGGCTGTGACAAACTCCGGACGGCCAATTGCGGCGATGATAATGTCGGCCTCACGGCACTCCTCTTTCAGTGTGGCCGAGCGGGAGTGGCATACCGTCACCGTAGCGTCGCCATAGCACTTCTGCATCATCAGCGAGGCCATTGGCTTGCCGACAATGTTGCTGCGTCCCAGTATGACGCACTTTTTCCCAGAAGTCGGAATGTTGTAACGTTTGAGAAGGGTCATGATGCCCAGCGGAGTTGCGGAGATGAAGCAAGGCAGTCCAATGTCCATACGACCCACATTGATGGGGTGGAAGCCGTCCACGTCCTTGCGATAGTCGATGGCCATGATGACCTTCTGCTCGTCAATGTGCTTCGGAAGCGGCAGTTGGACGATGAATCCATCGATATCCTTCTCTTTGTTTAGGCGGTCAACGCAAGCAAGAAGCTCCTCCTCCGTCACGTCATCCTCGTAGCGGATGAGTGTGGAGGTGAACCCGCACTGCTCGCACGAGATAACCTTGTTCTTCACATACGTCTCGGAACCGCCGTCGTGTCCTACGAGTACAGCGGCCAGATGAGGACGTTTGCCACCGCTGGCAACAATCTTGTTCACTTCTTCGGCAATCTCAGCCTTAATGGCTTTTGCCGTAGCTTTTCCGTCAATCAGTTCCATAATGGTTAGGTATGTTAGTTGGGGGCGCGTCCTCCATTTGATTTCCATCGTGCATGGTGACTTCGCTTGGCTTTTGCGCCCATGTTTATTTCTCCCCTTTGTCATCCCTCCTTTTTGGTGGGATAGGAGTTTTGCTTTGGGTTTTTAGTTGGTTGGGGTGCGTCGAATACTCTATTATAAATATGAACGCACCCGTACCATAATTTATAGGGCTACCTTAGAGGGGGCAGTCCCGCACCCTTCATGTTCTTCATTCGTCCCATCATGCCTTTCATGTTGGCACCAGTGACCATTTTCATCATCTTTCTTGTTTGGTCAAACTGCTTGATGAGCTTGTTCACTTCTTGTATGTTTGTGCCCGATCCTGACGCAATGCGGCGGCGACGTGACGTGTTGAGCACTTCGGGGTGGGTACGTTCCTGTGGCGTCATGCTCTGGATGATGGCCTCGATGCCCTTGAAGGCATTGTCGTCAATGTCAACATCACGGATGGCCTTGGCCACTCCCGGAATCATACTGGCCAGCTCCTTGATGTTGCCCATCTTCTTAATCTGTTGAATTTGGTTATAGAAGTCGTTGAAGTCGAATTGGTTTTTGCGAATTTTCTTCTCCAGCCTCTTGGCCTCTTCCACGTCAAACTGCTCCTGGGCACGCTCCACCAGCGACACCACGTCGCCCATTCCAAGAATGCGGTCGGCCATACGTGTGGGGTGAAACTGGTCAATGGCTTCCATTTTTTCGCCCGTACCGATGAACTTGATAGGCTTGGTCACCACTGTGCGGATGCTCAGTGCTGCACCGCCACGGGTGTCGCCATCAAGTTTAGTCAGCACCACACCGTCGTAGTTGAGTCGGTCGTTGAATGTCTTAGCCGTATTGACGGCATCCTGTCCCGTCATAGAGTCGACGACGAACAGCGTCTCGTCCGGCTGGACATGATTCTTCAGGCTCTCTATCTCAGCCATCATCTGCTCATCTACTGCCAGGCGTCCGGCAGTATCTATGATAATGGTGTCGTATCCTTTGGCCTTGGCCTCTTGGATGGCATGGTCAGCTATCTCGTTGACATTTTTGTTATCGTCCTCTGCATACACCGGAACGCCAATCTGATTTCCTACCACGCGCAACTGTTCAATGGCTGCGGGGCGGTACACGTCACATCCCACCAGCAACGGCTTGCGATGCTCTTTCAGTTTGAGCATATTGGCGAGCTTGCCGCTGAAGGTCGTCTTTCCTGAACCTTGAAGTCCGCTCATGAGAATGATGGCGGGCTTATGGGTCAGCTTCAGTCCCACGGTGTCACCGCCCATGAGTGTTGCCAGCTCGTCATGGACAATCTTCACCATGAGTTGTCCCGGCTTTACGGCAGTCAAAACGTTCATACCCAGTGCTTTGCGCTTCACATCATCAGTGAAGCTCTTGGCCACCTTGTAGTTGACATCGGCATCGAGCAACGCACGACGCACATCCTTCAAAGTCTCTGCAACATTGATTTCGGTGATTTTTCCCTCACCTTTTAGTATCTTAAATGACCGTTCGAGTCGGTCGCTTAGGTTCTCAAACATTCTTCAGCTGTATGGTAAAGTTGTTTTCTGACAGTATTATTTTGCTTCGCAAAGGTAATGAAAAAATCTCTTATGACAAACAAGAACTATGTGTTTTTTGAAATTTTCAAGCGTTTTTTTTGTTTCCTTTCCATTGCCCTGCACAGACATTGGTACGAAGTAGGTGCGTAACCATGTGCCGGCAACAAAGATATGCTTAAAAAAGCAAAATATAATCTTCATTATTTTGGTACATTCATTATTTCTGTTTACATTCGCACGTTAATCAAAAATTTTTTGCCTGTGGTGGCGAAAGTACACATCGCCTTCAGGAGGCATAATAGATTGTTACATTGTTCTGAATAAATAAGAATAGACATGGAATACTATCTCAGTGCGGGTAGCGAAAAGCGCGGCCCTTATAGCGTAGCTGAATTGGCAACGCGCGGCATAGAAGCCGAGACATTGGTAATGGCATCAGAAGGTGGTCAGTGGCAGCCGGCATGGCAGGTGGAGGAACTTCGCCCCATCATCCGTTCACAGTCGGATGCCATTCCGCCCCAACCATCAGTCGAAACTGGCTCATACACGAACCGTCAGGCAGAGGAACCGGTTGTTGAGGGAGAACGGGTCAGCGAGGCGCAGGAAGTGGTTCAAGGCTATGCGCCGCACACTTCCGCCCAGCCTGGTGGTGGTTCTGCCGTTCCACCGACTTCCGACCGCCGTTTGCGCAAGCATTTTGGCAGCTGTTTGGTGGCCGCTCTTGTGGCGTTGGTTTTGTTGGTGGGGCTGCTGGTGGCTACCTGTCCGACTCCCGAACAGCATGCAGCGGCAGTTTCAAATGTCGTGTCGGGGGCGGTGGGCGACCTGCTCCAGTCCGACTCCGTGTCTTCCGACAATCCTTTTGGGGCAGCGCTAAAGTCTTTTGCCAGTGGCGCTACCAGCCAAGTTGCGGGGAGGGTAGTCGGCAGCGCACTTACAGTGGATAACTATCACGTCTGCTCCATAGGGCGCATTCGATATGATGGCAAGTCGCATGTGGTCTCTGTGGGAGTGCTCGGGCACGTGTTCACCGTCGGCTCGGCATATCTGAAGGAGCTTGCCAACCATTATTTACAGGAGGCCAAGAGGCATTTGAAGTTGGATGTCTGGGGAAAAGTACAAGAGAATATCACTGATTCCCTCAGCCGTGCAGTGGACAATGCCGTCGAAGGGCTGATTGACCGAGTGGCAGGAGAGTTGTTTGGACATTCAGATAGTCCGGATAACCCTGCGCAAGATGACGACCCTGTGGAGGAAGACAGCATCTGAGGCAAGGCCGGTTTCAAGCGTCTGAAAGCGTTCTTGAAGCCGGCTCTGCAGCTATTCTCCACTTCGTTGCGCCCGTTTGTCCTTGCTCAGTGCGATGCTGAGCAAGGCTGCGATGACGAGCAGTGGCTGATAGTAGATGTATGGAATAATGGCAAGAGGGCTTATTTGTGCCAGTCCACTGGCCATGAGCAGTTGCGCACCATAGGGAATTACGCCCTGCACAACGCAGGAGAAAATGTCCAGCAGGCTTGCAGTCAGCTTCCTGCTCACCCCGTAGCGGATGGACAGGTCGTAGGCTATGGGTCCCACGGACAATATGGCCACAGTATTGTTGGCCGTGCAGAGGTTGGTAACGGAGACCAGTGCGGCAATGCAGACCTCTGCCCCCTTCCGGCTATGGATTCTTCGGGTGATGCCCCGCACCATGTAGATGATGCCCCCAGCCTTTCGGACAACGGCCAACAGTCCGCCAGCCATCATGGAAATAAGGATTAGCTCGCCCATCCCGTTTATTCCCTGTGCGATGCTTTGCAGCCAGTCGGGCAGGGTGAACCCTCCGTCGGCAACGCCAACGATGGCCGTGAGCACCAGTCCTGCGCCCAAGGAAAGCAGCACGTTGAGTCCGGCAATGGCCGATGCGAGCACGAAGGCGTAGGGAAGTACCCGCCAAAGGTGCAGGTTGGCTACCTGTGCAGGCGTGGTATACCTTCCTTGTGCTCCAATGACCAAATAGATGATGAAGCAGACAATGGCCGCAGGCAGCACAATGCGAAAGTTGGTACGGAACTTATCGCGCATGGAACAGTTCTGTGTGCGTGTTGCGGCAACCGTAGTATCGGAAATGAAAGACAGGTTATCGCCGAAGAATGCGCCGCCGACAACTGCCGCCACCATCAAGGCAACGGGTGCGGAGGTCTTCTCGGCCATGCCTGCAGCGACGGGAACCAAAGCAACGATAGTACCCACAGAGGTGCCGATACATAGGGAAACCAGACAGGCGGCGAGGAAAAGTCCGGCCAGCAGCATATTGGAGGGCAGCAGAAATAGGGTCAGGTCCACCGTCGCGTCGACCGCCCCCATGGCCTGTGCTGACTTGGCAAAAGCTCCTGCCAGCACAAATATCCACACCATCAGCAACAGGTCGCGTTGTCCCGCACCCCGTGAGAAAACGCCGATGCGCTCATCCACTGTGTAGCCGCGCAACGTAAACAACGAAGCTACGCTCACAACAAGAAACACTACCGTCATAGGCACTTTGTAGAAATCACCGAAAGCGATGCCTATGCCGCCCATGATGGCTGCCAACAACAACAAAGGAGTCAGTGCGAGCCAGCCCTTACGTTTAGGTCGTCGGACTATTTCCGCCTTGTTTTTTACATTTGTCTCTGTCATATCATTGAAAATTTATGGGCAAAAAAAACTATTGCACAAACCCCGCGGGCTGGGTTATTCGCACCCCGCTACCAGGAAACATCCAAAAGTTTAATGCCCTTGTTCCTGAAAACAACCTATACGTTCCTCCTTCTCCTTTCTCCTTGAGCTCCTTGCCCATGGGAAAATCATCAACAAAATTAATGATTTTTTTGCTGATTTGAATAAGGATTTTGCTTGATAGGGCTTAATTCTTGACATAGCTCATCTGTTTTGCCCCATAGTAGGGGATTAAACCCGATTGCTTTCATTAGGGGAAAACCGACAAAACAATCGGAAGTATTCCATTTTTCAGCTCCTTGATGCAGTTTCTTTCGGCATCTTGCTGCTGTAAGTGTTATGTCATAGCCCGCTGCTTCCTAAACTTATGGCAGTAACCTGCACGAAAGAAACAATACGATGGGGCAAGAACTGATGGCCGATTTGGGTTAAAAATAACTCGAAATCTTGCAAAGCCAACTTATAAAGCCCACCTATCACAAGGTGATATAGCTGTATTGACTGAAATTTTTAAATTAAAAAATTAGAATTTTTAATTTAAAAATCGAGGAAAAATAAATTAAAAACATGCGGCTTAGCGCTTAAAAGACAATGCGCTTTCTAACCGATTGATAAACAATGTCTTACGTAATGTCTTTGTACTGCATCTTTCCTCAGTTGTCGGAAGAAGTATGGTGTTTGGTACAGAAGGCGTAGGTGAGTGCTTACACGTGATAGCAGGGTGGATAGAGAGGGAGGTGGGGAGTGTTGGACTAACTGTACATGGGGATGCAATTTCCCCCGTCTACTTTGCAATGACTATTGGAACAATGTCAGGATGGATGTTGTCCCGTGGTCTTTAACCCAAATCGGTCATTAGACCGAAATAGACACAACGGCGGAAAGTAGTCCATCTTTCCGGCGAACTCTAATGATCGATTGAGGTTTACCAGTCTTTTCGTCCTTCCACAGCGACAGGTTGTCTTGTAAAAAAGGTCAGTTGAGCCACCTTGTTGGCGTTTTATGAAAGTCCCTTTGCATCCGTCGTGCCCACGGGTTTTGGCTGTGAATAAGGGGACATGGGAGTGGAAGCGATGGAATGTACTAAAAATAGTTATTTCCTTTGCGGTCTTGCCAAATTCGATTACCTTTGCATTCCATTTCAAATTGAATAATATTGAATGAGTAAATCCCAAAAGTTAGTAGATTCTATCGTTAAAGGAATCCAAGATAAAAAGGGCAGCGGCATCGTCATTGCCGACTTGACACAGATTGATGGCGCTGTTTGCAATTATTTTATTATTTGTCAGGGCAACTCACCTACTCAGGTAGAGGCCATAGCCGGAAGCGTCGGAGACTATGTTAGGGAAGCTGAAGGCGAGAAGCCCGTCAGCTGTATAGGCCTCGGTGCTGCCCAATGGGTGGCCATCGACTTTGTCGATGTGATGGTACATATCTTTCTTCCCCAGACCAGAGAGTTTTATGACCTTGAGCACCTTTGGGAGGATGCGAAGTTGACGCGGCTTCCCGATTTGGACTGAGTATAGACAAGCAAGTGAATTTTAACCCCAAGTTAGTAAATGAACAGTCAGCAACAAAAGAATAACAACGAGTCGGGCGGGCCCCGTATGCCCAAGTTCAACATGAACTGGATATACGCTTTGGTCATCATTGCGCTCGCAGTGTCCTTCTTCACGATGGGCAGGGATGGCGGTTTGGCCAACTCTTCGGTGAGCGTGGAGAAAGGCTATACCCAGTTTGTCGACTATATCAATAAAGGCTGGGCCTCCAATGTGGTTGTCAACAAGACCGAAGGCACGCTCAAGATGTATGTCCGGCCGGAGCACATTCGCGACATCTTCAAGGCTGATGTGCAGCAAACTGGCAAGCACCCTTATGTATCTGTGGAGATTGGCTCTATAGACAATCTGGAGAACATGCTTTCTGGGGCTGTCAAGACAAAGAAGATAAGCGGGTTCAGCTATGAGAACGAGAAGGGCAGCGTCTTTACCGACATTCTGATGAGCCTTCTTCCCTGGATTCTATTGATAGGATTCTGGATGTGGATGATGCGCAGGATGGGCGGAGGAGGCTCTGGTGCCAGCGGCATCTTCAACGTTGGCAAGTCGAAGGCTAAGCTTTACGAAAAAGCAGACGACCTAAAGATTACCTTTAAGGACGTGGCTGGGCAGGAAGGAGCCAAGCAAGAGGTCGAGGAGATAGTAGAATTTCTCAAGAATCCGAAGAAATATACAGACGTTGGAGGCAAGATTCCCAAGGGTGCGCTGTTGATTGGCCCTCCAGGTACTGGAAAAACGTTGCTGGCCAAGGCGGTAGCAGGAGAGGCCGGAGTGCCATTCTTCTCTATGAGCGGCTCCGACTTCGTCGAAATGTTTGTCGGCGTGGGCGCAAGTCGTGTCCGCGACGTGTTCAGACAGGCCAAGGAGAAAGCTCCCTGCATCATATTCATCGACGAAATCGATGCTGTGGGGCGTGCGCGCTCCAAGAATCCAGCGATGGGGGGCAATGATGAGCGCGAGAACACGCTCAATGCGCTGCTCACGGAGATGGATGGGTTCGGCAGCAACTCTGGTGTGATTGTCCTTGCGGCTACCAACCGCGTGGATATGTTGGACAAGGCATTGCTCCGTGCGGGGCGTTTCGATCGTCAGATCCATGTAGATTTGCCCGATTTGCCGGAGCGCAAGGCCATCTTCCAGGTACACATGAAGCCGCTCAAGCTGGACAAGAATATAGACATAGACCTGCTTGCGCGTCAGACGCCGGGTTTCTCGGGTGCCGACATCGCCAATGTGTGCAACGAGGCAGCGCTGATAGCCGCCCGTCATGACAAGAGAGAGGTGAGCTATCAGGATTTTCTCGATGCCGTGGACCGCATTATCGGTGGTTTGGAGAAGAAGACCAAGGTGATGACCGCCGAGGAGAAGCGCACCATTGCCATCCATGAGGCAGGCCATGCCACGGTGAGCTGGTTCTGCGAGTTTGCCAATCCGCTGGTCAAGGTGTCCATCGTGCCGCGTGGGCAAGCCCTTGGTGCGGCATGGTACATGCCTGAGGAGCGCCCCATCTCTACCAAGGAGCAGATGCTGGACGAGATGTGCTCACTCCTTGGAGGCCGTGCGGCCGAGCAGCTCTTTACGGGACACATTTCCACTGGGGCAATGAACGACCTCGAACGGGCCACCAAAAGTGCGTTTGGCATGATAGCTTACGCTGGAATGAGCGACCGGCTTCCCAATCTGTGCTACTATAATAGCAACAGTGAGTACAGCTTTCAGAAGCCGTACAGCGAGAGCACCGCGCGCATTATCGACGAGGAAGTGCAGCGGATGGTCAACGAAGAGTATGATCGTGCAAAGCAAATCCTTGACCAGCACAAGGAGGGCCACGCCAAGCTGGCTCAACTGCTTGTGGAGAAGGAGGTCGTCATGGCCGAGGATGTGGAGCGCATCTTCGGTAAGCGGCCATGGACAAGCCGCACACAGGAGCTGATGGACGAAGAGGAGAAGAACGAGTTGCGGCTCGAGAACATGCCCGAGGCTGTGCGGAAGGCACAGGAAGAGCATGAGAAGACGGAGGCTGGCAAGGACAGCAAAGACTCTGCGGCCGACAATGCGGCCGGTAAGGAGGATAAGTAATGAGCGAAAAACAAAAGAATCTAATTCAGCGCACCGTGTTTGGCCTACTCTTTGTGGCCATCATGGTGCTGGGCTTCACCCGCCCTCACTACATGGTCGTGCTCTTTTCTATCATTACTGGCATGACGTTGTGGGAGTATAGTGGTCTGGTCAATGAGCGGGAAGGTGTCTGTGTGAACCGTTTCATCTCCACGGCGGCAGGGGTTTACTTCTTTGTCGCGGTAGCAGGGCAGCGCATGGGGTTCGTAGAGGGATTCAGTGCATACATCCCGTACATTCTTTCCATCATCTATCTGTTCATCGCCGAACTATATCTGAAGAATGAGAATCCTATCCATTGCTGGGCTTATACCATGCTTGGGCAGATGTATATCGCACTTCCGCTGTCGATGGTCAATGTGTTGGCGTTTCAGAGTACCCCCAGTGGTATGCTGACCGTGGATATGTTGTTGCCTTTGAGCGTTTTCGTGCTGCTTTGGGTGAACGATACGGGTGCGTATTGCGCTGGGTCTTTGCTGGGCAAGCATAAGTTGTTTCCACGCATCAGCCCTGGCAAGACGTGGGAAGGAAGCGTGGGCGGTGGTGTGCTCGTGCTCATTGTGGCCGGGTTGATCGGCTGGTTCATCAACCGGGGGGCAGATGTTCATCAGCTCAACGAGTGGCAGTGGATGGGCTTGGGCTTGGTGGTCTGCGTATTTGGCACGTGGGGCGACTTGGTGGAAAGTCTGTTCAAGCGTACCCTCGGGGTCAAGGACAGCGGCAACGTGATACCCGGACATGGCGGAATGCTTGACCGATTTGACTCTTCCCTAATGGCTCTGCCCGCCGCTGTGGTCTATCTTTACTCGCTGACACTGCTGGGTTGACACAATGCTTCCCATTTATCGACATATACATAATATAAAAATAATAATACTATGGCACATCGTTTGATTTCTGCAACTTATCAGTTATATATCGAGGAGAACGGTCAAGAAGTTCTCAAGGAACAGATTACCGAGGAGCGTCCCCTCTCCGTCTATACAGGGTTGGGCATGCTTCTCCCTACATTTGAAGAGCGGCTGGCCGATTTTGAGGCAGGCAGCGACTACGATTTTGTTCTTTCCAAGTCAGATGCCTATGGGGAGTACGACCCTAAGGGACGCGCCACGCTCAGCAAGGAGATGTTTTCTCCTAATGGAGTCTTCGATGAGAAAAACGTGTATGAGGGGGCCATTATACCTTTGGAAGACGAAAAGGGACAACGTTACTACGGGTCTGTGGTTGCTGTGGGTGATGATAGCGTCACGGTAGACATGAATCACCCGCTCGCAGGAAAAGACCTTCACTTCAAGGGACGCATCATTGAAAACCGCCCGGCTACGGACGAGGAAGTCAACGACTTTGTGGAGAAGAGCAAACAACACCATTGCAGCGGCCATTGTGGAGACTGCGGTGGTGGTTGCGGAAGCGAAGACAGTTGTAATTGCGGCCATGAAGAGGGCGAAAAAGGTAATGGAAGCTGTCATTGTGGAGAGGACGGCGGCTGTGTTTGCCATTAACCAGTCGGTCGACTGAAGGACGATGCGCAACACGTTTGGCACGCTTTTCACGCTCACCACGTTTGGCGAGAGCCATGGGAAAGCCATCGGCGGTGTCGTTGATGGCATGCCTTCGGGGGTGGATGTGGATGTGCGGTTCATCCAGCAGGAGCTGAACCGTCGCCGTCCAGGGCAAAGCGACCTTTCGACGGCGCGCGACGAAGCCGACAAGGTGCAATTCTTGAGTGGCATTCTTGACGGAAAGACCACGGGAACGCCTATCGGCTTTATGGTTTCCAACACCGATGCACGCCCCGGCGACTACGAATCGCTCCGCGATATTTATCGTCCCTCTCATGCCGACTACACCTATCAGCAGAAATATGGCCTCCGTGACTATCGCGGGGGTGGCCGCTCCTCTGCCCGTATTACCCTGTCGCGGGTGGTAGGTGGTGCGCTCGCCAAGCTGGTGTTGCGCCGTTATGGTATTTCTGTGAAGGCTTTTACTTCCCAAGTGGGCGACATCCGTCTTCCCATGGATTTAGCTCATCACTCCATCGACCTTTCTTCTGTTGAAGAAAATCCTGTTCGTTGTCCTTCTTTGGTGTATGCGGAAAGGATGGCTGCGGTCATTCGGCATGCCCGTTCCATGGGCGATACGGTGGGTGGTGTGGTCAGTGGTGTGGTTAAAGGGTGTCCTCCTGGTCTTGGTGAACCGGAATTTTCCAAGTTGCAGGCCACGTTGGCCTCGGCCATGTTGAGTATCAATGCAGCCAAGGGATTTGATTATGGCTCGGGTTTTGACGGCGTTCCACTTTTTGGAAGCCAGCTCAATGACCCCTGGACGACGGACGACGGGCGGATAGTGCCCCTTGTCAATCATAGCGGTGGCATACAGGGTGGCATCAGCAATGGAGCTGATATTTATTTTCGTGTGGCTTTTAAGCCTGCCCCAACGCTTTTGCGTGAGCAGGAAACCGTGAATTTCGGTGGGCAACGAACCATTATGAGGGGCAAGGGACGGCATGACCCTTGTGTCGTACCTCGTGCCGTGCCCATCGTTGAGGCTATGGCGGCTATGGTGGTGCTTGACCAACTCCTCATCTTCCGTTCACAGCGGGCATGAGCTGTCTGTGGCATCTTTCCCTTTTGCTTTTTATTGTATCCGAATCCTTTGGTTTAGTGCTTCCGCATATCCGCCATTTAGGCGAAAAAGTGGGACGAATTGTCAGCTTTGTCGTTTTTTTGCATTATCTTTGCAGAAGATAAGCTGCACTCGGCAATCTGAGAGCCAGCTCTCATTGCGCTCGTTTGCATTATCTTTGCAAAAGATAAGCTGCACTCGGCAATCTGAGAAAGGGCACTTAAAGTGCTCGACTTCATAGCTATTGCAGTATTATTCACTTTTGCAATCAGCCGCTTCGAGGCGGCGAGAAGCCGAAAGAAAATGACAGAAGAAATGAAGAAACCGTTGTTGGGCAAGACGCGTGAAGAATTGTGTGCGCTGGTTAGTGAGTTGGGAATGCCCGCTTACGTGGGCGGACAAATCGCGCGTTGGCTTTATGTACAGCACGTCAAGGACATCAGCGAAATGACCAACATCTCGAAGAAGCATCGTGAGCGGCTTGCCGAGTGCTATGCCGTGGGGTGTCATGCTCCTATTGACGCACAATATTCCAAGGACGGAACCATCAAATACTTGTTCCCCGTCTATGCTGGAGCGTCGAAAGAAAAGCTCCGCCATGAGTTTGTTGAGACGGTTTATATCCCCGAAGGCGACCGCGCCACGCTTTGCGTGTCATCGCAGGTGGGTTGCAAGATGAACTGCCTGTTCTGTCAGACTGGCAAGCAGGGCTTCGAGGGCAACCTTACTGCAACCGACATTCTCAACCAAGTCTATGCCTTGCCCGAGGTGGACACGCTCACCAACATTGTGTTTATGGGGCAGGGGGAGCCGATGGACAACCTTGACAACGTGCTTCGGGCCACGGAAATCCTTACGGCTGACTATGGTTGGGCTTGGTCTCCAAAGCGCATCACGGTCAGTAGTGTTGGCATACGCAAGAAGTTGCGGCGATTTCTTGATGAGAGTAGCTGTCATTTGGCCATCAGTCTTCATTCTCCCATTCCAGAGCAGCGGGCACAACTCATGCCGGCAGAACGAGGAATGGGCATTGAGGAGATAGTGAGCCTGCTTCGTGAGTATGATTTTACCCATCAGCGTCGGCTTTCTTTCGAGTACATCATGTTTGGTGGCCTGAACGATTCGCCCCTTCACGCACGTGCTATCGTCCGTTTGCTCGATGGACTGGATTGTCGTGTGAACCTGATACGTTTCCACCGCATTCCCGACGTGCCTCTTCAGGGGTCGGATGAGAAACGCATGGAGGCTTTTCGCGACTATCTGACACACCATGGCGTATATACAACCATTCGGGCGTCGCGCGGACAGGATATTTTTGCGGCTTGTGGACTACTCTCTACGAGTAAGGAAATTGGCCAGGTGAGGGAAAGACAACGCACCGATGCGTAGGTGGATAGCAGCTTGTGTCATCATTAGTGCGCTCTTTGGCTGCCGCAGGACGCAACATCGGTTGCCTTCCAGTTCTGCCAAAGTAGGCGAGGTGCTGGTTGTAGGAGATTCGAACGGACAGCTTTCTAACTTCCTTTCGCAACCCGAGCCCGGGCTTCCACAGCCCGAACCACGTTTCGACGTGCGGCGATTGAGCAACAGCCAGTTCAAAGGGAGTGCCCTCTTGGCGCGTGCCATAGTCATCCTCGGGGATAAATCTTATGCCTCTGGCACTGACCTCAATGCTCGTCCTCAGATCGTCCTCGAGGCTTCGGTGAAGGATTCTCTGCGGGTGTTGCGTGATTTGGTGGCTTTTGAGGAGAAGAATGCTTACGCCTTTCTACGGCGACATGGTAATCCAATGATGGAAGAAAAGGTGCGTCGGCAGTTTGGTTTGAGGATGATAGTCCCCGAGGAGATGCGTGCCAGCAAGGCCTCAAAGGACTTCCTGTGGATGGCTACCACTGGGGCGGAAAATCTCAGAAGCCTTTGCGTGTTTCGGGTGCCATACGCCTCGAAGGGTGGGGCGGTTGTGGAAATAAATCGTTGCCTGTCGCAAAACATCCATGGTGAGACACCGTCAAGCCCCATGCAAATCGTAATGGAAACCGTGAAGTGCGGCAAGGAACAGGGCTTAGATGTACTTACGGGGCTATGGAATATGGAGAACGATGCGATGGGCGGCCCGTTTGTAGCCTCCGTCAAGCCAATGCGCCATGGTAGTATCGTACTTCTTGCCTTCGCCTATGCCCCTGAAAGAGAGAAAAGAAACATCATGCGGCAGTTGCGTGCTGTCGTTTGCAATGATCATATAATATATGGAGAACAATAAAAAAATACGGGTGGCAATCACCCAAGGCGATACTAATGGTATCGGATATGAGCTTATATTCAAGGCGTTTGCTGCCCAGGAAATGCTGGAGTTGTGCACTCCCATCATCTATGGGTCGCCCAAGGTGGCTGCCTATTACCGCAATCTGCTCAATATAGAGGCCAACTTCACCATCATAGCGGATGCAAAGGAGGCTGTTGATGGAGAAGTTAACCTGCTGACCACCTACGAAGAGGAGGTGAAAGTGGAGCCAGGCGTGGCCAGTGAGGCTTCGGGCGACTCCGCCCTCAAAGCGCTTGACGGTGCTTTGGCCGACTATCGCAAGGGATTATTCGACGTACTTGTCACCAATCCCATCGACAATACCACTGAGTTTCAATTCAGTGGGCAGAGTCGATACATCGAAGACCATCTTGAGACGGGCGGACATGGTCAGACACTGCTCATCAATGGCGATTTGCGCATTGCGCTGGCTACACGCAATCTGCCCTTGCGTCAGGTGGTGGAGTGTGTCACTCAGGGGAGTATTGAGCAGACTTGCCGCAAGCTCGTAGAAAGTTTGCGCCGTGACTTCAGGCTCTCCAATCCGCGCATTGCGCTCCTTTCCATCAATCCGAAGGCAGGCGACAACGGGCTGTTGGGCAGCGAGGAGCAGGACATCATCCGCCCAGCTATTGAAAATTTGGTCAATGATGGCGTTCAAGTTTTCGGTCCTTATGCTGCCGATACGCTCTTTTCGGGTAATGATTACGCACTTTTCGACGCAATAGTGGCGATGTATTATGATCAAGGCATGATTCCATTCCATGCGCTCTGTACCGAACCAGGAGTCAGTTACACCATCGACCTCCCGGTAGTCTGCACCAGTCCCGACCTTACCAACACCCTTCGACTGGGCGGCAAGGGCGAGGCCGACCCACAGTCACTGCGTAATGCCATCTACACGGCTATCGACATCTTCCGCAATAGAACAGACTTTGACAAGGCAGGAATGCATCCGTTGCCCAAATTATATAAGGAGAAAAAGGACGATAGCGAGAAGGTGCGCTTTGCTATTCCCAAGAAGCGCGAGTCGAAAGCACAGTGATTATCCAGCTGGGAAGATGAAAAAAAAATACCAGAACATATTCTTTGTTTTCGGACTGATCGTGCTTGCCGTCATGGTGAGCCAGCTTCACTTCACCGAAGTGTGGCAAGGACTGCAGCGTGCGGGCTACTGGTTTCTTGCCGTTGTGGCACTTTGGGTATTTCTCTACCTGTTCAATACCGCGGCTTGGTACACGATTATCCGTAGTGGGGAACGGTATGGGGAGAAGAACGATCAGCAAAGGAGGCACGTCGGCTTCTGGTGGCTCTATAAAATTACCGTCTCAGGCTTTGCACTCAACTATGCCACGCCCGGCGGACTGATGGGAGGAGAACCTTACCGCATCATGGTCTTGACCCCAAAGATTGGCACGGAGCGTGCCACGGCATCGGTATTGCTTTACGTGATGACCCACATCTTCAGTCATTTCTGGTTCTGGCTGCTGAGCATAATACTCTATATCGTGACGCAAAAGGTTAACGCTTTCATGGCCATCATGCTGACTGTGCTGGGCGCTTTCTGTGTGCTCTGCATTTGGTTCTTCCTTGCTGGCTACCGACGGGGGCTTGCTGTGAGGGGGATGAGGCTGATCGGACATGTTCCTGGTATCAAAAATTGGGCACGGAAGTTCATAGAGGGACATAAAGAGCAGCTCGACAACATTGACAGACAGGTGGCTGCGCTCCACAATCAGAACCCTCGCACGTTCCTTTCCGTGGTATTGCTCGAGCTGGCGTGCCGGATATGCTCGGCTTTGGAGGTCATGTTCATTCTTTTGGTGCTCTATCCGAGTGTCAATTATGTTGATTGCATCCTCATCATTGCATTCACCACGTTCTTTGCCAACATGCTTTTTTTCATGCCATTGCAGCTTGGTGGTCGCGAAGGAGGATTCCTTATGTCGGTCTCTGGATTGGGATTGACAGCTACCGCGGGCATATTTGTCGCCCTCCTGGTACGCATCCGAGAATTAATCTGGACGGCTGTTGGACTGTTGCTCATTAAGTTTGACCACTCCACCCATCAGGGAGGAACACCATCGAAAGCTCCCCACTCATAGCTGTTGGCCGAAGTTGGCATTTGGCGATGAAACAACCAGGCTGCCAATTATACAGCTTTTAATTAAAATATCGTTAGACAATGGATACGAGTAAACTACAAATCATTAAACAAAGATACAATGTCGTGGGCAACTGCGACGCGCTCAACCGTGCGTTGGACGTGGCATTACAGGTAGCCCCCACCGATCTCTCGGTGCTTATTGTTGGTGAGAGCGGTGTGGGTAAGGAGGTCATCCCACGCATCATTCACGATAATTCGCCACGAAAACGTGAGAAATATTTTGCCATCAACTGCGGATCTATTCCCGAAGGTACGATAGACAGCGAGTTGTTCGGCCACGAGAAAGGCTCATACACGGGGGCTATTGGTGAAAGCGAGGGCTATTTCGGCATCGCCAACAAGGGAACGCTTTTCCTGGATGAGGTTGGCGAGTTGCCCATGGCTACTCAGGCACGCCTCCTTCGTGTGTTGGAGACAGGAGAATATATCCGTGTCGGCGGGCAGGAGATAAGAAAAACCAACGTGCGCATCGTTGCCGCGACCAACGTCAATATGCGAAAGGCCGTCAGTGAGGGAAAGTTTCGTGAGGACTTATACTATCGTCTGAATACGATTCCCATCAACATGCCACCACTCCGCGATCGTGGCAACGACATTTTACTGCTCTTCCGGCTTTTTGCCATGCAGATGGCGGAGAAGTATAAGTTGCCTAAAATTTCGCTCGATGAGGGGGCTAAGCAAGTTGTACTCAAGTATAAATGGCCAGGAAACGTCCGACAGTTGAAGAATATCACGGAACAAATGTCTGTTATTTCGGAGAAAAGGGTTATCGGCAGGGACGAGATCCTGCGCTTTATTCCACAAGATGCAGAGAGCACAGAGCTGGCTCTTGTCAGCAAAGGGCAGGAGGCACACAGCTATGAGAATGAGCGTGAGATGCTCTATAAGATTCTCTTTGAACTCCGAACCAATGTGAGCGATTTGCGGCGCGAGATGAACAATATGCGCAAAATGATGGAGACATCGCGCGAACTTGACGAGACAGCCCATTTCCGGCATATTGACAGTGGAAGAGAAAAGGTTTATCCTGCCGCGACAACAGTTGAATTTCGCCCAAATGAGAAGATAGTGGAGGAGGCTGTGGCCGAGGATCTACAGCAAACTCAACCCCAGCAGCTCGAAGAGAGTCTCAACTTGAATGACAAACAGCGGCAGATGGTACTTCAGGCGCTGGAGAGAAATAACGGAAATCGCAAGAAGGCGGCACAGGAGCTGGGTATCAGCGACCGCACACTCTATCGTAGAATCAAGGAGTATGGCTTTGAAGACAAGTGAAATGAAAAACTTTAGTAAGACGAAACTGTCACTCATCGCCCGTAATGGCGTGCCCTTGCTACTGATTGTGGCATTGTTTTCATTGCTGACAGCTTGCGTCCCGAAATACACTTTCAATGGTGCGAGTATAGATTACAGCAAGACAAAGACCATTCAGATTGCCGACTTCCCCATTCGGTCCGCCTATGTCTGGGGACCAATGGGTCCGATGTTCAACAATGCGCTGAAGGATCAGTTTGCTAATCACACCAAACTACAGCAGGTGAAACGCGACGGTGATTTGCAGTTAGAGGGTGAAATCACGCAGTATCAGCAACGCAACAAGTCGGTTTCGAGCGAGGGCTATGCTGCGCAGACAGAGCTTTCGATAACAGTCAATGTGCGGTTTACCAACAAAGTGAACCACGCAGAGGACTTTGAGCGGCAGTTTACGGCTACGGCCTCTTATCCAACGACGCGCAATCTCAACGATGTTCAGCAGGAATTGGTAGAACAGATGGTCAAAGACCTGACCGACCAGATATTCAATGCCACTGTCGCCAACTGGTAATCCCGCACCTTATTTGTATAGTAGCCAACCATAATAGGACGTCATTCATGAGCATAAACATCGCCTCACTCACCCATCATCCCGAAGAGCTGGGCAAGGATACCCTTTACGAGCTTCGCAGTTTACTCGCACGTTATCCTTATTTCCAGCCCGTAAGGTTGTTGTTGCTCAAGAATTTGTATCTGCTTCATGATCCGACCTTTGATGAGGAGCTGCGTCGGGCGGCCATTTACATCACCGAGCGGAAACGACTTTTTGATTTGATAGAAGCCCCCCATTATCAGTTGCGGGACGAGAAGCCGGCCCAAAAGAAAGAAAAGGAAACTGAAAAGGCAGCATCATCAGGTGACCGTACTACCACGCTCATCGACTCATTTCTCCATCAAATTCCCCAGGAAGAGCAGCAACCGAAAAATGATTCTGCCACCAATCGCAAGCCTACACCCGCAGACGCGACCATAGACTATGTGGCTTATCTGATGGAAGTGGGAGACAAGGAGACGGATGAGGCCCCACAACTCAAAGGACAGGAGCTGATTGACGATTTCATCAATAAGGAAAATGGTAAAATATCGCTACAAGATGAAACCGAGTACGAACCCGACGAGGCGGTGGACGAGAATGAGGGAACGGGTTATTTTACCGAAACTTTGGCGCGAATCTATATCAAGCAGGGAAGATATTCAAAGGCATTGGAAATAATTCAGCGATTATATTTGGAGCATCCAAAAAAAAATCGTTACTTTGCAGATCAGATTCGGTTTCTCAAAAAATTGATTCTGAACGAACAGTAAAAAATAAAAGACAAATAAATAGAAAATGGGACTTTACACATTATTTGTGATTCTTATCGTGGTTGCCTCACTTCTGATGATTGGCATCGTGCTAATTCAAGAATCTAAGGGTGGTGGCTTGGCATCCAACTTCTCCTCTTCCAATAGCGTGCTCGGTGTCCGCAAGACTACAGACTTCATCGAGAAGGCCACTTGGGGACTTGCTGCTGCCATGGTGGTTTGCAGCATTGTCTGCGCTTATGTGGCTCCTACGGCCAACACCGACCAGAGTGTGGTAGAGCGTGCGGCTGAGAACAGCTCGTCAAACCCAAATAATCTGCCCAACTTCGGTGCGAGCCAGCAGCAGAAACAAGCCGCTCCCGCACAGAAGGGTGCTGCACAAGGTGCTGGAAACGCTGCTCCCGCACCGACCCAGAAAGCTGCTCAATAAGCATATTATTACTTGAAATAGTTTGCCCCCTGCCTCTCTGAGGTAGGGGGATTGTTGGTTTAGGATGATTCCTCTTCCCATATACTTGCAGTTTCTCTCTTTCCTCCATCTCCCGTTATGCCGTTAGCCCTAACCGATCATTACTTTTAGTCCCAAGCTACTGTTTATTCTGTGTGGGTTGCCCTGTAAGTGTGGGAGGCATAGCAGATTATTGCACACTATTTATGGTAGCAAGTGCCGAAAGAAACAGGGACAAAAGGTGGGAAAACGGCCAACTACTTGTCTTTCGATGATTTAGGGCTAATGATCGTTTGGGGGCTGTTTTTACGTTTTTTCCAGCTCCATCCTTGCCATATCGTAGAAAAAGTGTATCTTTGCATTATTAGAAATGTGGGCGGACACCATTCGGAGTCACTTCCCATTGTGTCTACCTACGCAACCCAGCATTCAATAACACAAAAACTTATCATCCAGAATTTATGGAAATAGCAGAACGATTTATCAACTACACCAAGTTTGACACCCAGTCGGCAGAGGACACCGAGACGGTGCCCAGTTCCCCCAAACAGCTTATTTTTGCCCGCTACCTCAAGGAGGAGTTGGAGAAGGAGGGGCTGAAAGACGTAGATATGGACGATATGGGCTACATCTATGCCACCTTGCCTGCCAATACTGACAAGGAGATTCCCACCATCGGCTTTATCGCCCATTACGATACGGCACTCGATGCAAGCGGCGCAAACATCAAGGCACGCATCGTCCGCGACTACGATGGCAAAGACATAGAGTTGTCCCCGGGCATTGTGTCTTCTCCGAAGCTGTTTCCTGAGTTGCTCAAGCATAAGGGGGAAGATCTCATTGTCACCGATGGCACCACGCTGTTGGGAGCTGATGACAAGGCTGGAATAGCCGAAATCGTGCAGGCCATGTGCTGGCTTCGCGACCATCCAGAGGTAAAGCATGGAAAAATTCGCGTGGCATTCAATCCCGATGAAGAGATAGGTCGGGGCGCGCATCACTTTGATGTGGAAAAGTTCGGATGCGACTGGGCCTATACCATGGACGGAGGCGACCTCGGCGAGTTGGAATATGAGTGCTTCAATGCCGCTGCGGCAAAGATAACCATCCACGGAGTGAGCGTTCATACGGGCTACGCCAAGGGCAAGATGATCAATGCTGCCCGCTTGGCAACGGAGCTAAACGCCATGATTCCTACTACCGACATCCCCGAGACGACCGAGGGTTATCAAGGGTTCTACCACCTCTTGTCCATCGAAGGGCACTGCGAGGAGGCCAAGTTGGCCTATATCATCCGCGACCATGACCGCTTAAATTTCGAGCAGCGTAAGAAGTTCCTTACCGAGTGTGTGGCCAAGATGAACGCAAAATACGGAGAAGGCGTGGTTGAAATCAACATCAGCGACCAGTATTACAACATGAAGGAGAAGATAGAGCAGAACATGCACGTCATCGACTTCGTGCTCAAAGCCATGCAGGCGGTGGGTGTGAAGCCGCAAGTACAGCCGATTCGTGGCGGAACGGACGGCGCGCAGCTCAGCTTCCGAGGGCTTCCCTGTCCCAATATCTTCGCCGGAGGAGTCAATTTCCATGGTCCTTATGAGTTTGTTTCCATTCAGGTGATGGAAAAGGCCATGCAAGTTGTCATCAAAATCTGCGAGCTGACGGCTGGCTACAACGATTAAGTATCCCCTTGCCGGTACATCATTGGGTCAACACTGGTGGCTTCGTCAGTGTAGAATGACATTAAGAAGATTCTACAAGCTGCGCGGGAAACCTTAGTGTTTCCCGCGGGCTTATAGGTAGTTTTTCACTTTATGATATGGATTTGCGCGTGTTGACGCCTATGATTTCACACACCTAAGACTGAGTCTTGTGCGCATTTCCATCCTTTCGCACAGCTAAAAATGTGCCAGCATACCCCAGTATAGCGTCATATTTAACAAAGAAAGCGAGGCAACTATCAACTCTTTACCTTCTCTGGTAAGCGATCTGGCACTGATTCTTGTCGTGGCAGGAGCCGTCACATTACTATTCAAAAAGCTCAAGCAACCACTTGTGTTGGGTTATATTGTCGCAGGCTTCCTCGTTTCTCCGCACATGCCTTACACAATGAGCGTCGTTGATAGGGGCGATGTTGAGATGTGGGCATACATCGGAGTGGTGTTTCTGCTGTTTTCCTTGGGGCTTGACTTCTCTGTGAAGAAGATTCTGCGGATGGGCATGGGTCCTGTCATCGCGGCTTGTACCATCGTGTTCAGCATGATAGTCCTGGGAATTATCGTGGGCAAAGGCTTCGGATGGAATCACATGGACTGCATCTTTCTGGGAGGAATGCTCGCCATGTCATCGACTACGATTATCTACAAAGCCCTGTCCGACATGGGATTGCTTCAGCAATCCTTCGTTTCAACGGTCATGAGCGTTTGCATCCTTGAGGATATACTCGCCATTGTGATGATGGTCATGCTCTCCACCATAGCCAATGGGTCGTCGCCCGATGGCGGGCAGCTTCTGGGAAGCATTCTCAAAATCGGCTTTTTCCTCGTCCTGTGGTTTGTTATCGGCATCTTTCTCATCCCGCTGTTGCTCCGCAAGGTGCGGCGGTTGATGAATGCGGAGACCCTGCTGATTGTCTCGCTCGGCCTCTGTTGCCTCATGGCTGTTGTCTCCACTCAGGTGGGTTTCAGCAGTGCCTTCGGCGCATTTGTGATGGGCAGCATCCTCGCCGAGACGGTGGAAGCCGACAAGATTATCCGGGTTGTCGAGCCGGTCAAGAACCTCTTTGGTGCCATTTTCTTCGTGTCTGTCGGCATGTTGGTCGATCCTCACGTCATAGTTGGCTACGCACTCCCCATACTCTGCCTGGTTCTTGCCATTGTTTTTGGGCAAGCCGTCTTTGGAACGATGGGTTACCTTTTTGGTGGTCAGAGCCTAAAAAACGCCATGCGTTGCGGTTTCTCCATGGCACAGGTGGGTGAGTTCGCCTTTATCATAGCGTCGCTCGGTCTCTCCTTGGGAGTTATCGGCGACTTCCTTTATCCGGTTGTAGTCGCGGTCTCCGTCATCACAACATTCCTCACACCTTACATGATACATGCTGCGGAGCCGTGCTACAACCTTCTTGCCCGTCATTTGCCCCGCCGGTGGACCCGCCGACTGGAGCATGCCAGCTCGGGTGCTCCCGCCTCCCCCTCCTCTGGCCATCTCTGGAAGTATCTTGTCCAGGCGATGTTGGCCAACACGGTAATCTATGGCATCCTGTCCATAGCCGTGATAGTGTTGATGTTCACTTTCGTCCTGCCCCTTTGCCGCGCACTTTCCACGGAACTTACCGGTACACACTGGGCGGGCAATGCCGTTTGCGGGCTCGCTACGGTGTTGCTCATTTCGCCTTTCCTGCGTTCCATAGTGATGAAAAAGAACCACTCTGAGGAGTTTACTAAGCTCTGGACGGAGCGCCGGGTCAACCGTTTGCCCCTCATCTTCACGGTATTGGCACGCGTTGTGATTGCGGCTGCCTTCGTTTTCTACATCGTCAACTACCTTACGCGTTTTGCCGATGCATTGCTGATTGCCATCGCTTTTGGTGCCATCGTCCTGATGGTGCTCTCCCGCAGCCTGAAAAAGCGCAGCATAAGCCTGGAGCGGCTTTTCATCCAGAACCTTAGGAGCCGCGACATTCAAGCAGAAGCCCTTGGCAGGAAACGTCCGCTCTACGAAGACCGCCTCCTTGACCGCGAAATCCACATGAGTTTCTGCGAGGTGCCAGAAGATTCGCTGTGGGCCGGGAAGAGCTTGTCAGAGCTTGACTTTCGCAAAAGGTTTGGTGTCAATGTGAGCAGCATCCTTCGTGGGCGGCGGCGCATCAACATACCCAATGGTGGGGCGGTCATATTTCCAGGCGATCAGCTGCAGGTGATAGGTGATGACGACCAGCTCGCCCAGTTTGCCAAAGCCATGCAGACTGAGCTGTGTGCCGACGACGTGGAGATAGAGAAGCGCGAGATGCGCCTTCAGCAGGTGGTGATAGGCGCGGGAAGCCCTTTCCTGTCCCATACGTTGTGCGAGAGCGGCATCCGTGACCATTACAATTGTATGGTCATCGGACTGGATGAGGGCGAAAAGACCCTCACTGCTGTTACACCAAGTTACCGATTCCGGCAGGGTGACGCATTATGGATTGTGGGCGAGGAGAATAACGTAAAAAGATTTGTCAACGCCAATGAAAATGGCTAATCTCTGCGTTGGGATGCGTTTTTCTTTTTGTTGTTGTAACATCTTGATTGTTAATGTGTTACGTTGCGTCTTCTTTCGGCTTGCAATATAGCCTGTATTGCGCTGTAATTCCGTTCCTTTTACCAGCTCATATCGTTCCTATTGCAAGGCAATATAGCCCCTATTGCCTGCTGATTTTTGCCGCATCGCATAAGTGTTTGTCTATCAGGGATTTACAAATCAATGTGCTTTCAGCCTTATTTCCGCTATGCATTGGTAAATTAATTTGACGGGAAGAAAGGCAGAATGAGTTAAACCCCAATCGTTCTTTAGATTGAAATCTACCAGAAAACGAGAAGTTTTTCCATCTTTCCGCTCCCTTGTCACAGCGGTTTTCAGCATTTTGCTGACGTAAGTGTTGAAGTCAAAGCCCGCTATGATTTCAGCCTTTAGATCGCCATATCTACGAAATAAACCGAATGCTGGGACGGAATCTAATGAGCACTTTGAGCTAAAACAGTAATGAGATAATTTGGGTCAAATGTAGTTTCTACCCATACGTCCCACCCGCTAAGGTATTCTTCAAAACCCAAATAGCCATTGAGTAACTATGGAAAGAACTTGGTGCGTCAGCGTTTTTTCCGTAACTTTGCAACAATATAGTTTGGAGCAAAATGGAAGTAAACAAGATAGCGTGCGTAAACCTCCACACTTCCCGCCCTTCCACGGTTGAAGTACAGCGGATAGTGGGTGAAGCGCAGACAGAATATGTGCTGATTCAGTTCACCGACAACGCCATTTCCATGGGCTATGGTGCGGAGCAGCGGCTGATTCAGGTGGCTGATTGTACAGGAGCGGCAATGGTCTATGCCGATTTCTACGAGCAGGAGAACGGACAAAGCGTCAAACATCCCGTGATAGACTACCAGGAAGGCGCACTCCGTGATGACTTCGACTTCGGCCCGATGGTACTTGTCAGGACGGAGATGTTGAGACAATGCACCCTCAGAGAGGGGTTGCAGTATGCCGCATGGTACAGTCTGCGCCTCCAACTGTGCCGCCATGGCCGCCTTTTCCATCTCAACGAATACCTATACACGGTGGAAAAGAATTCGAAGAAAGCTGACGGCGAGCGGCAGTTTGACTATGTGGATCCTCGCAACCGCGATGTTCAGGTAGAAATGGAGCGGGTTGTCACCGACTATCTACGACAGACAGGTGCCCTTGTCCACTCGGAGGAATACTTGAAACCAGACCTCATGGAGGGCGATTTCCCCGTCACCGCCTCCGTCATCATCCCAGTACTCAACCGGGAGAAGACCATCCGCGACGCAGTAGAGTCGGCTCTGGGGCAGGAAACAGCCTTTCCGTTCAATATTCTTGTAGTGGATAACCACAGCACGGACGGCACTCCCAACATATTAGACGAACTTTCGTCGCAAGACAAGCGGGTGGTACATCTCGTTCCCGACCGCAACGATCTTGGAATCGGTGGTTGTTGGAACTGGGCTATCAATGACAACAGGTGTGGGAGGTATGCCGTGCAGCTTGATAGTGACGACCTTTACCTCGATACCCATACGCTTCAGAGAATCGTTGATGCCTTTAGTGCAGACTCGGGGTGTGCGATGGTGGTAGGAGCATACCGCATGTGTGACTTCCAGTTGAACACACTACCGCCTGGTGTCATTGACCATCGGGAGTGGACGGAGACCAACGGGGCTAACAATGCCTTGCGAATCAACGGCCTGGGCGCACCCCGAGCCTTTCTGACCTCGGTCGCAAGGCGCATTGGATTCCCCAATACCAGTTATGGAGAGGACTATGCCATGGGGCTTGCCGTGAGTCGACGGTATCGCATAGGGCGCATCTTTGAGCCCATTTACCTCTGCCGTCGATGGGCTGGCAACAGTGACCATGCGCTGAGTATAGAGAAAATCAATGCCAATAACCTTTATAAGGATCGTCTGCGCACCATCGAACTCATGGCACGCATGCACCCTTCAGACCAAAACGAGGCATGAAACTTACCCAATTTTTTGAGCACCAGATGGCAGATTGGCCAGAGGTGGCCGCGCGATTTGACGACCTGGCGCATGTGGAGGTGAAAGACTTTGGAGTGATTAGCGCGCAATTCAATCCTGCACGAATGGTCAGCACAGGTGCAAAGGTCGACAAGGCTGCCGTCGCCCATCGCCCTTGCTTCCTCTGCAAGGCTCATCGCCCTGCAGCACAGCATGAATGGCCGTTTGGTAAAGATTTCTATGTGCTCGTAAATCCTTTTCCCATTCTCCCGGTTCATTTCACCATCGTTGCCAAGCAGCACCGCCCGCAGACCATTCTTGACCAATATACCACGCTCTACCAGCTCGCTGAGCACTTTGCGGGCACGTTTTTTTTCTACAATGGGCCTAAGTGTGGAGCCAGTGCTCCCGATCATCTTCATTTTCAGGGAGGCGATGGAAGCGTGGTACCACTTTTCCGCGACTGGAAAACTTGGTCTGCGCGACTGCAAGAGGTAACGTGCCTGGATGAGGACAACCGCATCTGTACTATCGAAGGCTACCCATTTCCCGTGCTGGCATTGCTTTCCCATGAGCGGGAAAAGTCAGCGGCACTTTTCCGCAGGGTCTTTGCTGCTCTCCCTTGCCATGATGACGATACAGAGCCGATGCTCAATCTGCTGGCGTGGAGCGATGGAAAGCAGGTCGTGACCATCATCTTTCCACGTGGGAAACACCGTCCCGACTGTTATTATAGTGCAGAAACGGCGAGCAAGCTGCTTATCTCACCAGGCGCATTGGACATGGCTGGGCTGGTGATTACCCCCAGAAAGGAGGATTTTGACCGAGTGACGGCTCCCCTTCTGGAAAAGGTCGTCGGTGAAGTGTCGCTTTCTCGAACGGCTTTTGACAAAGTACTGCAGCGTCTGCGTGAGCCAAAGGTAGCAGTGGGCATTGTCAGTTCCCCTGAAATACGGTTTTCTCTGCAAGGGACATTCATGGTGGATGGCACACTGGCTACAGGAAGTCAGGCCGTGAGGATGGCGGAAGGAATGCTGAGTTGGCAGGGCCGGCAATATGATGCGCTTACGTTCGTTCCCCATTCAAGTATTTCCTCTTTCACCTTAGACGAAGTCACGATAGGGATTGGCTTTCATTGGGAACGCAAAGAAGCTCAGACCTTTGAGGGACTGTTGCGATTGGAGGTGGAAGATGATAAGGTGTTGGTAATCAATGAACTGTCTGTGGAACATTATCTGGCCAGCGTCATTTCCAGTGAGATGCGTGCTACTTCTTCGCTTTCACTTCTTCGGGCACATGCCGTCGTCTCAAGAAGTTGGCTGCTCAACCAGATGGCGCACCGAATGGAGGGAAAAAGTCAGACCAAGGCACAGCATGACGGGTGGAAAACCGATACGGAATATGTGCGTTGGTATGATCGCGACGACCATATCCGTTTTGATGTGTGCGCAGATGACCATTGTCAGCGTTACCAGGGGATTACCCGCGTCGTGTCAGACCATGTATGCGAGGCGGTACGGAGTACCTGTGGGCAAGTGTTGTGGTATGGCAACGGCATCTGCGATGCCCGTTTTAGCAAATGTTGCGGTGGAGTGACGGAGCTGTTCTCGAGTTGCTGGCAGGACCAGGACAAGCCCTACCTCTCTGCTTTCCGCGACTTGACCTTACAGGAGAGTGAAGAAGCCGAGACTTTGCCCGACTTGACAAAAGAGGATGTTGCCCGTCGGTGGATTCTTTCCACACCTCCTGCCTTCTGCAATACGCAGGACGAGCACGTATTGAGACAAGTGTTGAATAGTTATGACCAGGAGACGACCGACTTCTATCGGTGGACGGTCTGCTATACGCAGGAGGAACTGTCTGACCTCATTGAGCGAAAGACGGGACTTCACTTTGGCCGAATCATCTCGCTTGAGCCATTGGAGCGTGGCAAGAGTGGGCGCATCATCCGCTTGGAAATCGTCGGAACAGCGCGAAAGTGCGTAATTGGGAAGGAGTTGGAAATACGCCGTACACTAAGCGAGACCCATCTCAAGAGCAGCGCGTTTGTCGTTGACATGAGAAAAGGAAACGATGGAATACCTGTTTCTTTCCGTTTGTCGGGTGCTGGATGGGGGCATGGCGTGGGGCTATGTCAGATTGGTGCGGCCATGATGGGGGAGAAAGGCTATGACTATAAGGCTATTCTCCGGCATTATTACCCGAAAGCGGCGTTGAGAACATTGTATGAATCGCCAGAATAAAATACGTTTATGACCGAAAAAATCACAAAGCACATAAATCCTTGGGCGTGGGTGCCCTCTCTCTATTTTGTGGAGGGCTTGCCCTATGTTGCCGTCATGACCATAGCTGTCATCCTTTACAAGAAGCTGGGGGTTTCCAACACCGACATAGCTCTCTATACCGGATGGCTTTATCTGCCTTGGGTCGTCAAGCCTTTTTGGAGTCCGATGGTCGATCTTGTCTGTACGAAGCGATGGTGGATTGTTGCTATGCAGGCCATGCTGGCCATCGCCTTTGCCGGTATTGCCTTTTTCATCCCCGCTCAGTTCTTCTTCCAGATTACTTTGGCGTTTTTCTGGTTGGTGGCTTTTACGTCGGCCACTCACGACATTGCCGCCGACGGATTCTATATGCACGGACTGAATAGTCATGAGCAATCATTCTTTGTTGGCATCCGTAGCACATTCTATCGCATTTCCACCATAGCGGGACAGGGATTGCTTGTCATCATAGCGGGACTGATAGAGGATCGAACGGGCAATATTCCCCTTTCGTGGTCCGTAGTGTTTGTAATCCTCTCCATCCTCTTCTTTCTTGCGGCTTTGTACCACGTCTGGGTGTTGCCGAAGCCACAGTCCGATCGTCCCAACCACAACATGGCGGTGGGCAGTATCGTGAGGGAGTTCCTTCATACTTTCCGCTCATTCTTCATGAAACAGAACATTGTCCCTGCTTTGCTCTTCATGTTGCTCTTCCGATTGCCAGAGGCACAGCTCGTGAAACTGATCAATCCGTTTCTACTTGACCCCGTGGAAAAGGGTGGTCTTGGCCTTACCACCAGCGAAGTGGGGTTCGCCTATGGTACAGTAGGAATCATCGGTTTGACCTTGGGTGGCATACTCGGTGGCATTGCCGCCTCACGTGGCGGACTGAAGCGATGGCTTTGGCCGATGGTGTGTGCCATCACAGTGCCTGATTTAGTCTATGTTTACCTTGCCTATACCCAAGACAGCACCCCATGGGTGGTCAACGGCTGCATCTTTGCAGAGCAATTAGGCTACGGATTCGGCTTCACGGCCTATATGCTCTACCTTATTTATTTCTCGCAAGGAGGACACAGTACGTCCCACTATGCCATCTGTACGGGTTTTATGGCCTTGGGAATGATGCTGCCAGGTATGCTTGCGGGCTGGTTGCAGGAACAAATAGGTTATCTTTACTTCTTCCTGTGGACGATAGTGTGCTGTGTGGCCACTTTCGTCGTGTGTCTCTTTATCAAAATCGATCCCGAGTTTGGCAAAAAGAAGCAATAGGACGATACATAAGGCGTATGGCAAACAGCAACGAACTGGTAAGTAGAGAGTCAGCCAACAAGGCATGGAAAGTCCATTGGGCATGGGTACCCACGCTCTATTTGTTGCGTGGAGTCTCTTATGTTACGATTCTTGCGCTCCTTCCTATCATACTCAATCGCATGGGAATGAGCAACGCACAGAACCTGTTTTGTTGTTCATTGGCCTTCATCCCTTTTATTTTCTGCCCACTATTAGGACGCTTGTCTCGGCAATTGCTTGATTGTCGCAAGTTGATATTACTTTGTGAGTTGCTGATGGGATTGCTCTTCATGGGCATGGCGGTTGCGCTCCGGATGAAAGTGTGGCTTCCCAGCTTTCTTATTCTGTTTTACGCAGAGGCCTTGATCGCCGCTTTCCATGACGTGGTCGTGGGACGTTATTCCATGATTTGCTCTGAGCAGCGAGTACTTCAGCAATTGTCCGTTGCACGGGCAATTGCCATTTGTGCCGCTTTCGCATTGGCTTTAGGTATCCCCGCAATGCTTGGAGGAAATCTGGAGGTGCTCCATCGCCGCATACCTCAGGCATGGAGCATGGTCTGTGGGGTGATGGGAGGCTTTGTTCTCCTTATAACCGCTTATCATGCAATTGTCCTCGTGCCGCTTGGAGACCACCCTGTGCGCAAGAGATTTGACTATAAGTCCATCTTGTTGCGTGACTTTTATAGACTGAGGAGTCGCCACTACTTCCGCTATGAGGTACTTTTTCTTCTGCTTTTTCTTCTTCCCGAAGGATTTTTCTATCGGGTAGCCATCCTGTTCCTTGCCGATCCCGGCAGTAATGGAGGGCTGGGACTCTCGCCACAGGAATTGGCTTTTGCGCAAGGAGCGGTGGGAGCTTTTGGCTTGTTGATAGGTACTCTGCTTGGAGGGCGTTGTGTACACCTTCACGGATTCCGTTATTGGCTGTGGCCTATGACGCTGGCCATTACCTTACCGAAGGTGTTCTATGTTCTGATGGCCTACACGCTGACAACCAGTCTTGGCCTCATTACGGTCAGCGTGTTTCTTGAACAGTTCGGCTTTGGTTTTGGCATCATGGCTTTTGTGGCGTATATCGCCCAACTTTCACGTGGCTATCATCCCGTGATGTTCTATTCTTATTGCTTTGCCCTGGCTGCTATCGGTGTCACTTGCTCCAGTGCAATGTCGGGCATTCTTTCCGATTATCTCGGCTATCGTCTCTATTTTGTCTTGTTGATGCCTTTTTCTCTCGTTACCTACCTTGCCGCAGCATTAGTGCGTACAGACCCGATAGAGGGGTTGAAGCTCTGAGTAATTTTCCGAAGAAACGAAATATGTCAGCGTAAGGGGGACAGGCGTAATGACTCGTAATGGACAGTTGCGGTAGCAACGGGTGCTGAGTATGATCAAGAATCTTTGAGCATTTGCCTCTTATGTTTTCTATCTTCTTTTTCTGTTAGTGCTTGTCTTTGCGCTTTTGTGTGAAGTTCGGCCAGTCTTTCTGGTGCTTGATTTAGACGAAGTGGAACCTTTCGACTTGGCTGCTTGGTAGTATTTTTCGGCTTCTGGCAACCATCCTTTGATGTTGGCGATGCGTGTTTGGTCTGAAGGATGGTCGCTCAGCCATTCCTGTGTGGCCTTATTGCCTGATGCTGAGGACATCCTCTGCCAGAAGGAAACGGCACAAGATGGGTCATAACCAGCCATTGCGGCGAAGATTAATCCCATGTAGTCGGCTTCGCTTTCATCTTTTCGGCTGTATTTTAGGTTAAGGAGGGAGAATCCTGTACCGGCAATCTGGCTTGCGATGTTGCCGGCATCTTGTCCAGCTACAGCTCCAAGCACACTACCGAGCACGCTTGTTGCCACACCTTGGTTCTGCTGTTTAGTCATCTGTTCTGCGCTATGTTTTGCTACGGCGTGGGCAATTTCGTGCCCCAATACGATGGCGAGTGAAGCCTCATTTTGTGTGTAAGGAAGAATACCCTCGTAGACCACGATCTTTCCTCCAGGCATGCAGAAGGCATTGGCCTGCTGGTCTTGGATAAGGTTGAACTCCCAATGAAAGTTTTTCACCTCACTGGCAAAACCATTATTGCGGAGGTATGACTCAACGGCACGGGATAGATTGCGTCCCACGCGTTCCACCATCTGAGTATTGGCTGCGTTGGTCGACTTCTTTGCTTTCTTCATGTAGGCTGTGTATTGCTGCTGCGAGAGCGATAACAGTTGCTCGTCACTCACACTGATGCGGTGCTTTCGTCCCGTTAGGGGGACTGTTTGAGTGGTTCCGCATGCGGTTATCATTAGGGCAATGACTGCCAAGAGTATCAGTTGAATCTTCTTCATTTGTTTTTTTCTTTTTGATAAATAAGACGTAGATTGCTTTCTTGCATGAATGCAAAAGTAGCAAATCTGTGTTGATGTACAAAAAGAAAAGCTGGAAAAGTGGTGACTTTCCCAGCTTGTCCTGTCCTCTTTTCAAGAGGATGTGAGAATATTGGTGGCTTTGAAACAGTTGTCTGCAGACGCCAACCTACTTAAACATCTCCTTGATTCCTCCGATGGCCCCCATGAGATTAGTGGCTTCGTAGGGCATGAAGATAGTCTTTTGATTATTGTTTTGTGCCATCTCGGAGAGCATTTGGATGTATTTCTGTGCAATAAGGTAGCTGGCGGGGTTGGTACTCTTGCCCACAGCCTCAGTAATCTTGTTGATGGCGATGGCCTCTGCCTCTGCTTTGCGGATGCGTGCTTGTGCCTCTCCTTCGGCAATGAGGATAGCTTGCTGCTTGTCGGCTTCGGCTCGGTTGATTGTGGAAGCCTTTTCGCCCTCCGATTGAAGAATGGCTGCTTGCTTTTCTCCTTCACTTGTCAGAATTGTGGCACGCTTGTTGCGCTCGGCTTGCATCTGCTTCTCCATGGCCTGCAGCACACTTTCAGGAGGCGTTATGTCTTGCAATTCCACGCGGTTGACCTTGATTCCCCATTTGTTGGTGGCATCATCAAGCACCGCACGCAGTTTAGTATTGATAGTGTCGCGCGAGGTGAGGGTCTGGTCCAGCTCCATTTCGCCGATAATGTTGCGAAGTGTGGTCTGCGTCAGCTTCTCGATGGCGTTGGGTAGGTTATTGATTTCATAGACAGACTTGAATGGATCTACAATCTGAAAGTAGAGCAAAGCATTGATTTGCATCTGAATGTTGTCTTTCGTGATCACGTTCTGTCGTGCGAAGTCATAGACCTGCTCTCGCAAGTCAATGGTGTTGGTGTAGGTATAGCGTCCGTTTTTCACAGCGACGATTTCCTTTGGGTGGTCGAGAAAGGGGATGATGATGTTGATACCTGGCTGTAGCGTGGCATAATACTTTCCGAGACGCTCAATGACCTTGGTCTCACTTTGCGAGATAATCACTACTGCCTTCATGGTAAAGAATATGACCAGAAGGACAATGGCTGCAAGTACATAGATTGTGATGGGCATAATTGAAATGTTTTTGAGGTTGAATGGATTATATTTATATTTCTGCTGATTATGCCTCTTCTACCGTGATGATGGTAGAATCAAGGCTGATAACGCGCGCATGTTTCCCCAAATTGATGGGGTGTCCGTCCAAAGACTTAGCTTTCCAGCTGTCACCATCAATCTGCACGCGGCCATATCCGTCGGCAACTATAGGCTCGGTGACGCGTCCTATGCGTCCAATGAGGGCTTGAGTGTTGCTTTCTCGACAGTCTTCTCCCCTGTGGAACCAGCGCAAGGCCATGGGTCTGACGAAGAATATGCTCAGTAGTGTTGCTATAGCAAAGATGATAATCTGTGCCACAAGGCTGTCGGTGAATGCCGAAGCGATAGAGGTGCAAAGACTTCCGGCAGCAAAGCAGATGATAAAAAAATCACCGTTGGCAAGTTCGAGCAACAGACACAGAAGACTGACGAGTAGCCAAGCCAACCAAAGATTTTGAGCAAAATAATCAATCATGGACGTAATTTTTAGATTTTTCTCATTCGTTGGCAAAGATACGAAATAAAGTTGATATTTCGTTAGGTTATCTTTGCTTTTTGTATTTTGTTTTCATTCCATTAAAAAGAAACGGCTTGCATTGCAAGATTTGGTGTGCTTGGATTGAGCCAAGGCATAAGAAATAAGCATGTGTTGGCAATTAGAGCAAGGGTGAATATAACATTCCGGGGGATAATCTTTGCCTCAAAAAAGATTAAAACCGAAGATATTTCTTTGGTAGAAAGGAAATAAAGCACTAATTTTGCACTGAAAAACTTTTTTATAGCGTGAAAATAAAGGAAGTGATTGCTGCCCTTGAACGATTCGCGCCTCTGCCCTTGCAGGCTGGTTTCGACAATGCTGGCTTGCAAGTTGGGCTGACAGAGGCGGAGGTGTCAGGGGCTTTGTTGTGTCTTGACGTGACAGAGGATATTATTGATGAGGCTATTGAGCGTGGTTGCAATTTGGTTGTATCCCATCATCCGCTCATTTTCCGTAAGCTCTCGTGTGTTTCTGACGGCGACTATGTACAGCGGACGGTATTGAAGGCCATTCAACGTAATGTCGTCATTGTGTCTATGCACACCAATATGGACAGTGCCGTAGGAGGAGTGAACTACAAGATAGCCGAAAAATTGGGACTTCAAAAGCTCTCTTTCATAGGGCAACATCAGGAAATAGATGGCGTTGCAGGGGGCGAGGGTGTCATAGGATGCTTTGCAGAGCCGATTGCGGCCGATGATTTGGTGAAAATGCTGAAGGAAAAGTTTGGGGTAGAATGTGTCCAGACGAATCAATTATTACGCCGTCCTATCAAAACGGTTGCTTTGTGTGGAGGCTCTGGGGCGTTTTTGTTGTCCGAGGCAATCACCCATTCGGCCGACGCTTTCATCACAGGCGAGATGCAATACCATGATTTCTTTGGCCATGAGCAGCAGATTCAGATCTGTGTCATCGGCCATTATCAGAGCGAGCAATACACCGCAGAGATTTTCCGCGACGTTATCATGCGTGAGTGTGCGGGCGTTCCCTGTCATATTGCGAAAACAAATACAAACCCGATACTCTATTTTTGAAGAGTTGAGGTTTCTAATAATATAAAGGAAAAATAAAATACAGGAATATTTATGGCAAAAAAAGAAGCAAAAGAACTGTCGGTAGAGCAAAAGTTGCAGACGCTTTATGAGTTGCAGACTACCCTCACGGCCATCGATGAGAAACGCGCATTGCGTGGCGAATTGCCGCTGGAAGTAAGGGATTTGGAGGACGAAATAGCTGGACTCGACACCCGCATAGAGAAAATCGCCGCTGAAATCAAGGAGATTCAGTCGGCCATCACGCAGAAGAAAGGCGAGGTACAGGAGGCGCAGGCCAATTTGGAACGCTACAACAACCAGCTCAACGAGGTGCGCAACAACCGCGAATATGACGCATTGAGCAAGCAAATCGACTATGAGCGTCTGGAGGTGGAGCTTTGCAATAAAAAGATAAAGGAAGCAATGGATCTGATAGCCTCGCGTTCTAACGACCTGGAGTCTGCTAAGGCCGAGCGTGGTGAGCGTCAGGAAGACCTCGACGAGAAGAAAAGCGAGCTTGAGGACATCCTGGCTGAGACCCGTGAGGAGGAGACCATGCTCAAGGAAAAGGCCAAAGATCTGGAGACAAAGATAGAACCGCGACTGCTAAGCTCATTCAAGCGTATCCGCAAGAACGCACGAAATGGTTTGGGTATCGTCTATGTGCAGCGCGATGCATGCGGAGGTTGCTTCAACAAAATCCCGCCACAGCGTCAGCTTGACATCAAGATGCACAAGAAGATTATCGTCTGCGAGTATTGTGGCCGCATCCTTATCGATCCCGAATTGGCTGGCGTGAAGGTTGATTCCGAATTGAAAGAAAAGGGTGACAAGGCCAAACCCAAGCGCAAGCGCACTACGCGCAAAAAGGTCGAGAGCGAGGACAAGGAAGCCTAAAAGGCTTTGTGTGAGGGCAAGTTGCCTTGACTGATTACTTTCTTTTAACCCAAATCGGTCTTTAGATTTGGGTTAAAAGGCTGACTTCACAGCCAGCCTTTTACCATTACAAAAACATTATGAAATAATTCCTTTTTGAACAAGATTTCATTTACCAAGTCGTATTGTTGAATACGGTTGCAAAGGTACAGCTTGCGGGGAATGTAAGCAATACCTAAAAAAAGGTATTTTGTCCTGTTCTTGGTGTTTTCTGTTCTTCACAGGCGGAGGTAAGCTCCCGCTAATGGCTCTTTGCTATATGCGGATGAGCGTCGATGCGCGCTTTTTCCCCTCCACTTGTAGGATGTAAACGCCCTTCGCTTGAGGCAAGGGAATCTTGTAAGATGGTTGATGGGTGGCTATAAGCCATTGCCCTACCTTGACTCCAGCTGTAGTATAAAGACAAACCGAGAACGGTTGAGAGGGGATATGGTCCAACGAGAATAGGATGCCGTCCTCATTAATGCGGATAGTCACACCATTGAGAGGGGTGGGTGAGACCGACGCAATCTTGTCGATACCGAGCAAATGGAGCAGCCCTTTGTACACATCCACTTCTCCGTAGCCGTACAGGTTGTTAGGATAGGTAAGGTCTGAATTGGGGTGATGACTTGTGGCGGCAATAGTTTCAAGGGCTTCCTCAGGTGTGAGTGTGGGACGCGCCTGAAGCCAAAGAGCGATGGCGCCGGCCACAACAGGTGCGGACATGGATGTGCCCGAGTTCGCATTCCATGCGTAGGTGCGTCCATTGTGCTGGAAATGTTCTACATCGCTGCTCAATGGCGCGCCTTGGTTGTTGGGATTGGCGATGAAAAAGGAGCTATAGGCAGAGATGACATTCGTGCCAGGTGCGCAAACGTCTGGTTTCATCCGCCCATCCATCGTCGGACCCACGGAGGAGTAGTCAGCTTTCTGTCCTTTTCCACCTTTACTGACATGTAGCTCGCCCAAATAGTTGTAGAATTGGGTGCGCCAAGTCGTAGCTCCCACACCGATGACACGATTGGCCGTGGCTGGGATGAGGACACTATGGGTCTGTTCTCCCGCATCCATTGTGGGATCCATCTCGCTGTTCCAAGTCCACAATCCATTGTAATAGAATTCCACGTCAGCCTCCGTTCCCCTCACGTCGAGCGCCGTGCTGGGTATGCCGAGCCGTTGCTCTTGCCGTATGGTCACGTCATAGAACACCCCTTCGCCCATATCAAGTGACCGATAGGCTTGAATCAGCACCCCCATAGGCTTTCCTGAAGCGGTCATTACGGTATCGCAAAGCAGCGAGTCGGTGGCGGAGAGCACGTCTTGCGTCCGGTAGTCGAAGGTAAGTGGTGCGGAGGGGTTCGCATAGGTTTTGATTCGGATGACAAACGGGTCTTTGGAGCGCAACGTTGCCGTGCCGGAAGGGGAGCTTGCAGCGATGAATAACCCTGCGTGCTCCTCGCCCCGACGCTTGTGAAAGTAGGTCAGTCGATCGCCATTGTTGCCCGCCGAGGCCACAATGATGCGTCCGGGGCCTTGCAAGGAGTCGAGAATCTCACAGTACAGACGGTCTTCTTCGTGGGCATTCTCTGGGCTACCTTCACTAAAATTGATTACGCAAGGCTTCCCCGCCTTTGCAGCATAGTCGAAAATATACTTGAACCCCAACGCATCGGTGGCTGTTGTGTACCGATAGATAAGCGATGAGTCTATGATGGCCGCATCATCTCCCGTAGCGTTGCACACTAAACAGAGACTTGCGTCGGGCGCAATGCCCACATAGGGTGAGTCGAATCCGCTTCCAGCCGCTATTCCCGCCGTGTGTGTGCCGTGTGTCTGTACGTTTCCGTCGTAGGGACAGCCCAGTTGGAGCAATTCCTCCTCTCCTTGGTAGTCTCGTCCCACGTAGAATGAAGACCCGATGGTGTCGGGTGAGAGCTGATCCCACAGTGCCTGAATGCGGTAGCGGCTCATGTCGCGGGAGTAGAACGTAGGATGTGTGAGGTCGAAGCCTATGTCTTGTACGCCGACCACGACGCCGTCGCCCGTGAAAGCCTGCGGCAAATGGTTGCCTTCGTTGGCGGATAATGCGTTGACCACGTGCCTCGTGGTGTCCATCGTGACGGAACAGGAGCGGCCCGCTTCTATTCTTGCTACGCGCTTGTCGAGCGATAGTGCTCCGATGTGTCGCAAAGGAATGGAGACGATGTGCAGGGATGGTCCGAAACTCGCCAGCTGGCGCACACCAAAGCGATGGAAAAGTTCACTGGCGTCGCCCTCCGTGCGGATGAAGGCCGCCAGTTCACGTTGGCTGACGTTGCCGTCTTGCTGGTGGATACGCTGTTCTGACCATGCTATAGTGGCCGCCTCACGGACAAGGGCAGACAGTTTGTGGTAGGCGGCATGCTGCGCCTGGGTGCAAATCGATACAAGGAGAATGACGGTGAGAGAAGCTATGCGCATGGGAGTAAGGTGGGCGGAAAGATGATAGGTTTAGATGTTGTTGAAGTTAATGAGAAAATGGGGCTACGTCCGCAATTCGCGGAAGGTGTAAATCATGACGGGAACTGTGGTGAAAAAAGCCAGCAGGTCGCTCACACTTTGGCAAATTTCCACGCCCGTCAGTCCCAACCAGCTGGGAAAGACCAGGATACAGGGAATAAAGAACAGCCCATTGCGCGATGCAGCCAGCAGGTTGGCCCGCCAAGGTTTTCGGCAAGTCTGCGTGAGCATGTTGCTTGCCATAATGATGCCACAGAGAGGAATGGTCGTCATCTGCCACCTCAGGGCCACGACCCCCACCTTCACCACTTCAGGATCGTTGCGGAAAAGGGTGATAAGGCTCTCGCTGAACAACCATCCCAATGCCGACACGACAAGGAGAAAGACCGTTCCCACAGCCGTTGTGAACCACCAGGCGCGCTTGAGCCTGGCATAATGTCTTGCGCCGTAGCAGAATCCACACAGAGGCTGAAACCCTTGTCCCAACCCAATGACCACAGCCATGACCAGCATGCTGATTCTTCCCACGATGCTCATGCCCGCTATGGCAGCGTCGCCCCACGCTCCGGCGGCGTGGTTGAGCAGTGTCGTCGATATGCAGAGCAGCCCCTGTCGCGACAACGAGGGACTTCCACCGTAGAATATCTCTCTCAACGCCGCCCATGATGGGGCGAAGTTGCGCCAATAGATGCCAATGTTGCCCTCGTGGTGGGACATACGGAGCAGCAAGAGGAAGCTGGTGACTTGTCCGATGACCGTGGCCAAGGCGGCTCCCTGCACCTTCATGTCGAGAAGGAAGATGAAAATGGGATCCAATATGACGTTAAGCACCGCTCCTGTCACTATTCCCACCATGGCAAAGGCGGCGTTTCCTTGCAATCGAAGCTGGTTGTTTAGCGTCAGCGACGACATCAGAAAGGGTATGCCTAACAGCGAGATGGATAGATACCGCTCTGTCAGGGGGAGGATAGTGGGTGTGGAGCCGAGCAACAAGGCCAGTGGGCGAAGAAAGACGAAGCCCAAAGTCATGAGAAACACCCCTGTGAAGAGTGAGAGAAAGAAGCCATCGGCAGCCATGCGGTGTGCGTTGCCGTGGCGGCGCGCTCCCAATTCGCGTGAGATATAGTTGCCAGAGCCGTGTCCGAAGAAGAACCCGAAGGCCTGCATGAAAAACATAAGGGGGAAGACCACACCGACAGCCGCCGTGGAAACGGTGTCGAGTTGGCCCACAAAGTATGTGTCGGCGATGTTATACAGGCTGGTCACCAACATGCTTACGATAGTAGGCACGGCCATTGCGGGTATCACCCTGTGGATGGGGGCCGAAATCAAGTAGTCGTAGTTGTCCTTATTCCCGTGCATGCCCGCTTCCTTACGCCTCCTCTTGCTTCTGGATCTGATCGATGATGGTGCTTACGATGCGCTCCGCCGTCCGTCCGTCCCATCGTTCGGGGATGGCAGCCTTCTTCCATTTGTTCTGCAACAGGTCGCTCAGTGTTGTTCGAAGCAGGTCGGGATTCTCGCCCACGAGCACATTGGTGCCTACCTTCACGGTCTCAATATGCTCCGTGTAGCTGTTTAGGGTGATGCAAGGAACGCCGTTGAACGTGGCTTCCTCGGCCACATTGCCCGAGTCTGTGATGATGCCATGGGCGTGGGCGGTGAGAAATCCGAACTCCAGATAGTCCAGTGGGCGGGTCAGCCGCAGTGCCTTCAGGTTTTTTTTGCTGGCTATCTGCGCCACGGTCTCCTGTGCACGGCTTCGCAACGGTGCGATGACGGTGGTGCCCATGCTTGTGGCTTCGGCGTCGATGGCTTGCAGCAACGCCTCCATCTTCTCCTCATTGGCGAGGAGCTGCTTGCGGTTGAGCGTCAGGACGAGGTACTTCCCGTCCTTGATGGTTGGGAAGGTGGGGCTCTTCACCAAATCTTTGCCTGCGTCCTCGAAGCGTTGCCGGCAGAAGCGGAGGTTGTCGATGAGAATGTTGCCCACCATGTAGACCTTCGACAGCTCTGCTCCTTCGCGGTTGGCGATGCTGTTGTTGCTGATGCCTGCGGTGAAAAGCAGGTCGGAGAGTCCGTCAATGACAAGTCGGTTGATTTCCTTCGGCATGTTAATGTCGAAGGAACGTGTCCCGGCTGCTATGTGCGCCAGCAGGATGCCTTGCTTCTTGGTTACGATGGCAGTGGCCATTGTCGAGGCAAGGTCGTCCACTACCACCACCGCATCGGTGGGATACTGCTGCAGATAGACCTCGAAACGCGACATCACCTGTCCCGTAAGTTCGTTGAGGCTCTCGCAATCCGCACCCAAGTACACGTCGGGACGGTGTATGCTGAGGTCATCGAAGAGCGTTCCCTCCAGCGTTGGGTCGTTTTTGCAGCCCGTATAGACGAGTGAATAGCGGATGGAACTGCCCGACTGTCGCAGGTTGTCCATTCGGCGAATCAGTGGGGCGACCTTAATAAAGTTGGGGCGTGCGCCCGAAACAATACATATCTCCATGTGCGTGATGATAGTTTTCTATATGCAAAGTTAGGCATTTTTTGCCAGATGGGGGATGGCTTTTGCGGGATAAGTGAGGGAATGTGATGATCATCCTGTTTTTTGTGCTGCTATGCAGCAGCTCGTTGCGTGGCTTGGTTCTACATCACAAAGTTGGAATGCGTTGACAGCAGAATTGTTTTCGGGTGGACAAGGCAGGTGTATTACGCTGTAAGAGAATCTATATGGCGCAGATTTTTAAATTAAAAATCTGATATTTTTAATTTATTTTTCTTCCATTTTTAATTTAAAAATCCAAGTGATTTGGCCTCTTTCCCATCATGGTAGCTGAACTATTGTTGTTCAGTAGAATGCATGTGCGCTTGCCATACTGTCTTCACTGGGAGACAAGTCAAGGTGGAGGGCGTGTTGCGGTGTGAAGAATGAAAGAGAAAAGAGGCTGGCAGAAAACACTGGCGCGTCGCCTTGGCGGATAAAGGATAATTGGCTAACTTTGCATGGAGCTTGTAACTTACAGGCATCCGAATCAAAGACATACAACATGGAAAAACAACTTTTGCCCAAGGTAGCCCACTATGACATGATGGCTGACCCGTTCCGATGCGACTTTTCCAAGCATCTGACGTTGGGACAGCTGGGCAACTCATTGCTCAATGCGGCCGAATTTCACTCCGATGCCCGTCGTTTCGGCATGGACTATCTCCAGACCATCCATCGCACATGGGTGCTGAGCCGGCTTGCCATCGAGCTGGAGGCAATGCCACTCGCCTACGACAAGTTCTTTGTGGAGACGTGGTGCGACAGTGCGATGAAATATTTCACGAGCCGCAACTTCAAAATCGGCTCACCCGATGGTAGCATCTATGGCTTTGGTCGCAGCATCTGGGCGATGATAGACACCAAGACGCGACAGCCTGCCGACATCCTTGCCGTCCATGACGGGCTGCTCCTGAAATATCTTGACCGAGATTATCCTTGCCCCATAGCCAATCCGTCGCGCGTGCGTCTCGATGATCGTCTGTCGTTGGATCGTGAGCTGGACACTTTCTACAGTGACGTGGACATCAACGGCCATATCAACAGCGTGAAATATATCGACCATGTGCTTGACCTTTGGCCGATTTCTTGGTATGAGACGCACCGCTTGCGCCGCCTTGACGTGGCCTATGTGGCCGAAAGTCATCAGGGAGACAAGCTCCGATTCTACCGCCAACCGCTTTCTGATGATGGTCTTTCCTTTGGCGTAAGCATCTGCAAGGTGGCTGAAGGAGAGGATGAGCGTGAGGTGTGTCGTTGTGCACTGCAGTTTGAGTAGTCTCCTTGTGGTCAGTGACAATTGACCGTCTGCTGATTGGTGCAAGTGAAAAGAAATAAGTAGTGAACGGTTTGGGACGACAGCCCATCTTTAGTTTGTCAGCCAAATGTGGCTTCCGTCTGTCGTCACGCGCTCTTCTGCCATGAGATGGTTGAGGATTTTACCGGCCTCTGTCTGTCCGAACTTCGCCTTGATTTCAGTGAGTCGATGGCCCTTCTTGTCCGACAGCAGCTGGAGAATGGCCTGTCGTAGGTGGTCGTCGGATTGTTCGTTGCGAGCTGCCAGGCAAACATCACAGTGCCCGCAGTCCTTGCTTGCAGTCTCACCGAAGTAGCTCAGCAGCTGGCGGCTGCGGCATTCGCTGTCATTCTCGCAATAAGCGACCATTGCCTGGATACGTTTCGCAAATTCGGCCTTGCGGTCTTCATATACTTCAGGGCCGATAATCAGGTCTTCTCCGTCCATTCTGTTTGTACGGTAGGTGATGAGCGGGATGCTTTTGCGCGGTATAAACTTCACAATGCGCTTTTTGTCGAGCCCACGAAGGGTCGAGTAGGTTTCCTCATGCGACAGTCCAGCCTCTTTGGCCACAAAACTTTCGTCGATGAAGCAAAAATCGACGAATAGTCCACCATACGCCCTAAGCAAGGCCGTGATGACGGCATTCTCGTTAGGAGTGGCTTGATCAAGACGGTATAGGTCCTCGCGCTGGAGCAGAAACCGCAATCTTGCGCGGTTGTCGGGATTGGGATCATAGTCAAAGTAGCCCGCACGCTGCAATATTTCAAGTGCAGCGTGTACCCGGGTGGGGAAGTGATGGAAGGCATGGCAGAACTTGTCGAGGCTGAACTCAAACGTATGACCTGCTCCGCTGCCCACGCCAATGACAAAGAAATAGGCTATTTGGTCGTAGACTTTGCGGATAAACTCCTTTTCGGGAAACGTGGTCGTGACGCGGTTCATCAGTTTTTTCGCGTCCTCCTTGTCGTAGAGCAGCACGGCATAGGCCTTGTTGCCGTCGCGTCCGGCCCGGCCCGCTTCCTGAAAGTACTCTTCGATGGAGCTTGGCGCATCGGGATGGATGACAAGTGAGACGTCAGGCTTGTCGATTCCCATCCCGAAGGCGTTAGTTGCGACCATAACGCGCACCTCGTCGGCCTGCCAGAGATTCTGACGCTCCTCTTTCACTGTCGGCTCCAGTCCTGCGTGGTACCATGTCGCGCTGATATTGTGCTGGAGGAGTGTCTTGGCCAGCGTGCGTGTGGCCTCTCGGCTGCGCATATAGACGATGGCCGGGCCGCTGGTGTTGCGCAGAATGTGGATAATCTCCGACTCTTTGTCGAGGGTGCGGCGCACAATATAAGAAAGGTTCGCACGCGCGAAGCTCATCCGGAATACATTGGACGCGCGGAAATGGAGCTGCCGCTGGATGTCTTCGACTACCTCTGGGGTGGCTGTGGCGGTCAAGGCGAGTATCGGTGTGTTGGGAAGCAGTTGCCTTATTTGCGCTATCTGCAAATAGGAGGGGCGGAAATCGTAGCCCCATTGGCTGATACAGTGAGCTTCGTCTACCGTAATGAAGCTCACTTTCATGTGTCGCAGCTTGACGCGGAAGAGGTCGGAGGCAAGTCTTTCTGGCGAAATGTAGAGCAGTTTCACGCCACCAAATATGGCATTCTCCATCGTTTGCACGATTTCTGCACGCCGCATCCCCGAGTGAATGGCCGCAGCTTGAATGCCGCGGTGGCGTAGGTGGTCCACCTGGTCTTTCATCAGGGAGATTAAAGGAGTGATGACCAGGCATACATCGTCCATTGCAAGAGCTGGCACTTGAAAGGTAATGGACTTTCCTCCACCCGTCGGCATGAGCCCGAGTGTGTCCTTACCTGCTCCTATGCTCTCGATAATCTCTTGCTGGACACCTCTGAAGTCGGGATAACCCCAGTAGGTACGCAGTATGGCTCGATAGTCTGTCAACGCTCTTATCTTTCTTCCTCCTCTGTCTCTGTGGGTCGTATGTCCTCTATCTGAAGCTGTACCGCCCCGCGCTTGAACACGTTATCCTCGATGGTATACACGATGTCGAACGACCGTTTCGATTTGATGTAGCGTGCGGCGCCACCCTGCCCGAAGGCGATACCGTTCATGACATTGTTCGATTTGGAGTCGACCAGTTCCAGTTTGATATGCTCCTGTTCGCGTCCGACCACCTTTGACGTTCCAAAGTCGTAGACATCCTTTGTGCAGAAGAGAGGTTTTGTGTTGCCTGGGCCAAAGGGTGCAAAACGTTTGAGGTCGTTGTGCATCTTCTTGGTGATGTCCTTGAAGTCGATTATGGCATCAATGTGCAGGTATGCCTCCGTCTGCTCTGGCCGAATGTGGCTGTCAACGTATGCCTGGAAGCGGTTTCGAAACTTCTTTACGTCACTCCAGCGAAGCGTAAGGCCTGCTGCGTAGGTGTGTCCGCCAAAGTTGATCAGCAGGTCTTGGCAACTTTTGATAGCCGAATAGATGTCGAACCCAGCCACACTGCGCGCCGATCCCGTTGCCAGGTCGCCGTCTCGCGTAATGACAATGGTGGGACGAAAGTAGATTTCGGTCAAACGGCTGGCCACAATGCCCACGACGCCCTTTTTCCAGTGCTCGTCATAGAGCACGATACTGTTCTGATGACTCTGACTTTCGAGGCGGTTCACAATCAGATTGGCCTCTTCCGTCATCTGCCGGTCAATGCCTTTGCGCTGCTCATTGTAAACGTCGATGTGCCGTGCCTTGCGCAAAGCCTCGTTGAAGTCGCGCTCCACGAGCAAGTCCACGCTCTCCTTGCCGCTCTCCATGCGCCCGCTGGCATTGATGCGCGGCCCAATCTTGAATATAATCTCGCTCATCGACAGTTCGCGCCCGCTCAATCCGCACACGTCCATGATGGCCTTTATCCCGATGCTCGGGTTCTGGTTGAGCTGTTTCAGTCCATGAAAGGCCAGGATGCGGTTTTCATCGACCACGGGAACAAGGTCGGCGGCTATGCTGACGGCACAAAAATCGAGCAAAGGGATGAGGCGTGAGAAGGGGATTCCATTGTTTTTGGCAAACGCCTGCATAAACTTGAACCCCACCCCGCAGCCGCACAGCTCCTTGAATGGGTAAGTGTCGTCAGATCGTTTGGGGTTGAGTGTTGCCACAGCGCATGGCAACACGTTGTCAGGAACATGATGGTCGCAGATGATAAAGTCTATGCCCAGCTCCTTGGCATAGGCAATTTCTTTGATGGCCTTGATGCCACTGTCGAGAATAATAATTAGCTTTACGTCCGTATTCACGGCATATTGCAATCCTTGTCGGCTGATTCCGTAGCCTTCATCGTAGCGATCGGGGATGTAATAGTCGATGTTGGAGTAGAATTGCCGCAGAAACTTATACACTAAAGCGACGGCTGTGCATCCGTCTACGTCGTAGTCGCCATATACAAGGATACGCTCCTTGCGTCCCATTGCATCGTTGAGCCGATCCACGGCAAGGTCCATGTCTTTCATCAGAAACGGATTGATGAGGTCGGCAAGCTGAGGACGGAAGAAACGCTTGGCTGCCGACTCAGTCGTTATGCCCCGGTCAATTAGCAGATTGGCGAGTATTGGGCTGATATTCAGCTTCTCACCCAATTCTTTGGCTGCGCGCTTCCGCTCTGGTGAGGGCGACTCGTATTTCCATTTGAAGTGCATTTATATCGTTGTATTTGTTTTCTTCTTTTCTCTGCCAAGCTGAGGCATCTCTCTATTGTAGTGTTCAAGACACAATATAGGAGTGTAAAGTTACAAAATTTAATTGTGAAGCGACGGGCGGGCAACTGTTTTTTTAGTTTTGTTAAGGTCTGCCAAAAGTGGGGACTTGTGTGTTGTGTGCTACCAAAGATGCTGATGAGTTTCTCTTCCGTGTAGCAGTGGAAGGCTTGTGCAGCTTTTAGGCTATGCTTTGTCCAAGATTAGGGCGCGGAATCCAGAAAAAGTGGAGCAGGGAGAGTCTCGTATCCATGCATCAAGATGAATGGGCTTGGTTTATGGTGAGCCAAAAGTCTCATCCATTAGAGCCTGTATAGGCAAAAGAATACCACGACAAAGAAGTGAAAAGCGGGTTGTAGTAACTTTCTTGGGAGAGGGCAGACAGTGCTTATATATCTATTATCAGCCCGTCGTGAGCAAAGTGAATGCCTTCGGGAAGTCGCTTTTCTGCCTCGGCATGAAGTCCGATGTCGTGCGTGAGGTGTGTGAGAAAGGTGCGCCGCACACCCAGTTTGCGAGAAAAAGCAATGGCATCAGCGACCAACTGGTGGGAGTGGTGAGGTCGTTTCCAGCGCAGGGCGTTGACCACAAGCGTGTCGATGCCTTGCAGGTAGGGCAGCTCCGTGTCGGAAATCGTCTTCATGTCGGTGATATAGGCCATCGTTCCGATGCGGAATCCGAGAATAGGCATCTTGTCGTGCATGACCTCTACGGGAATAATTTGCAAATCGCCGATGTGCAAAGGCTCATGAGGCGCGATGGCGTGGAGCGCGAGATGTGGCACGCCGGGGTAGAGATGACTCCCAAAACAGTAGAACATGTTGTGCTGGAGGCCTTGGCAGGTATCGGAATTGGCAAATATATTGACCGTTCCGAAGGTGCAGAACGGGCGCACATCATCAATCCCGGCCACATGGTCGTAATGAATGTGGGTGATGAGAATGCCGTCTATTTTACGGAAAGGGAGGGGGAGAATCTGCTGTCGGAAATCGGGACCGCAGTCAATCAAAACGCGTGTGTTTTCCGTTTCAATCAAAGCGGATGTGCGAAGCCGCTTGTCGCGTGGGTCGCTGCTGTGGCAAACCGCGCAGTTGCAGCCGATAACGGGTACTCCGTTTGATGTTCCTGTGCCTAAAAAGGTGAGTCTCATCGGATGTTAACCTCTGGATTGATGGTGATTCCGAATCGTTCGGCCACGTCGTGGCGCACGGCCTCGCAGAGCTTCTTCACCTCTTGTCCCGTCGCGCCGCCGAGATTGACGAGTACGAGGGCTTGCTTATCATACACTCCAGCTCGTCCGAGTGTGCGTCCCTTCCATCCGCACTGGTCAATGAGCCAACCTGCAGGAATCTTGTAAGCCTTGGCACCATCATCGGTGGGCAATTCGTAGTGTGGGATATCCGGAAATGAGGCCTGCAGTGATTTGAATTTAGACTCATCGACAATAGGATTCATGAAGAAACTTCCTGCGTTGCCCAGCTCTTTAGGATCGGGTAGCTTGGCCCGGCGTATCTCTATTATCGTCTGTCGCATCTCTTTCGGTGTTGGATGGGTGATGCCTTTGTTTGCCAGGGCTGCCCGGATGTTCCCATAGTCGAGCTTTGGCTCAAAGTGGGAGGACAGCTGATAGGTGACTGCGGTGATGAGATAACGGTCGCGCCACTCGTGCTTGAAGCGGCTTTGGCGGTAACTGTATCCACATTCGCTGCCCTTGATGCGGCAAAACTTTCCTGTGCTGATTTCCACAGCTTCCACTTCGGCGATCAAGTCGCTTGCTTCGGCACCGTAAGCGCCAATGTTTTGCACTGCACTTGCTCCGCACTCGCCTGGAATTAAGGAGAGATTCTCGGCGCCATGGTATCCGTTGTCGACACACCAAGCCACAAATGCGTCCCATTCCTGTCCGGATCCGCAGCGTACCCGACCATTCCCCAATGGTTCGATGAAGCGAATGGCAGAGTGGATGGCCGTACCGGGGTAGTCGCCTGTAAGGAGCAAGTTGCTCCCTCCGCCAAGAATGAGCAGCGGCAGGTCCGCAGGAGTGAGCGTACGGACTATTTCCTGTGCCTCTTTGGCGGAAGCATATTCTACAAACCTTCGGCATCGGGCATCGATGCCGAAGGTGTTGTGGCTCAACAGGCTATAGTCGCTCTTGTCTGTCATCTGCTATTCTTCTTTAAATCTTCAAAAAATGCGTCTGATCCTACAGATAGATGTGCCCCGGAATCGTTTACAGTGACACAAATTTAGTATGCCTTGATTTTCTCCAAACGCCATTTACCATGTCTGTTCTTGAAAATCAGCCGTGTCTCGATGCCATTAGACAGTCCACGGAAAACCAAAATCTTGCGATTTCCCTTGCCGTATTTCTGTCCATAGAGAATGTTGTAAATCAAGTCTTTGGGCACTGTGGGCAGGAATGTGCTCCACTCTTCGGCGGGAATCGTCGTCTCAATGTGGCTCGTCTCCTCTCCGTTGGGATCTGGTCCAGAATAGGGAAGCGGGTCTTTGATCATCCCTGCGCCTTCAACAGAGAAGAAACGCCGGAGAAAATGAAGGAAAGAGGCATTTACATTGTCTTTGAAACTTGTTTGCTTAATGGCCTCCATGCGCCATTTACCATCGTCGTGGCCGAAGAAATATTGGTCAACCGTCCCTTCACGGAGGTGTATCTTCTCAACCGTCACGCTGTCGAGTGTGGTAGATTTGGCGTTTTCCATCTGCCGCTCATTGTCAAGAATGAGGGTATAGTATTGCTGCCGCATAAAGAAATGGTCGGTTTTCCATTGTCTTTTCTGCATCATCTTTGTCTTGCCACCCCGTGTGACGGGCAGTGGGAAGTTGATGCGGGCACGCTGTAGGCGTCGGTTGGCGATGAAATTGAAAAAGAAATCGTCAAACAGTTGGTCAGCAGCCTTGGGCATTGGTGTCTCCTCGATGATGCGTGCTATGGTGTCGGCATGGGTGGTATCGGCGATGGTGTCGCTGTCAAGAGCCAGTGTGTCGCTGACAGGTTCAGGCTTTTTGTCCGAACAACCAGTGTTCATGCCAACCATGAGAGTACAGAGGGCGATGGCTAACAGAAAAAACTTTCTCATTCTTTCAATAAGTATATGTCCAATAAACGGATGCAAAGTTAGCGCAAAGCACAGACAATACAAAATAAAAATAGCTTTTATTTTGCGGTTCATCTGATTTGCTGTAACTTTGCAGAAAAATTAAGCGAGCTTATGTTATTGGATAAGATAGAAGGACTTCTTAGGGAAGTTGGCACGGTGACGGCGCAAAGCGTCGAGGAAGTGGAGCAATTGCGCTTGAAATACCTTAGTAAGAAAGGTGCAATCAATGCGCTTATGGGCGAGTTCCGCAACGTGCCCGCTGATCAGAAGCGTGCTGTCGGTATCAAAATCAACGAGCTCAAGCAGCTTGCCCAAAGCCGCATCAACGCCCTGAAGGAGCAAGTAGAGGACAAGGAGGCGCAAAGCGATGACATCGATTTGACGCGTACGGCTTTCCCTGTGGCTTTGGGAACGCGTCATCCGCTAACATTGGTGAAGAATGAGATAATCGATATATTTTCTCGTATGGGCTTTACGCTTTACAGTGGGCCAGAGATTGACGATGATATGCATGTCTTTACGATGCTCAACTTTGCCGCCGACCATCCCGCCAGGGACATGCAGGACACTTTCTTCATTGACAGGAGCGACCCAAACGACGTGACCAAGAATGTGTTGCTGCGTAGTCACACTTCCGGTGATGAGGCACACTACATGGAAACCCACGAGCCGCCCATTCGAATCCTGTGCCCTGGTCGCGTATATCGCAACGAAGCCATTTCTGCACGTGCCCATTGCTTCTTCCATCAAGTCGAGGGCTTGTACGTAGACAAAGGGGTCAGCTTTGCCGACTTAAAGCAAGTGCTGCTTACTTTCGCCCGTGAGATGTTTGGAGCAGACACTAAGATTCGCCTTCGTCCGAGCTACTTCCCATTCACTGAGCCGAGTGCAGAGATGGATATCTCCTGCAACATTTGCGGTGGTAAGGGATGTAGTTTCTGCAAACACACGGGCTGGGTGGAAATTTTGGGTTGCGGCATGGTCGATCCCCACGACTTGGCAGCTTGCAATATAGACCCGGAGGTCTATACGGGTTATGCTTTTGGCTTGGGTGTGGAGCGCATCACCAATCTGAAATATCGTGTGAGTGACCTTCGTCTCTTCTCCGAGAATGATACAAGATTCCTCCGCGAGTTTGAGCCAGCGTAAGTTTTAGCAGCAAAGTTTGTCAGTTATGGTATCTTTGACGGCTTTATATAAATAAGGAGAAAACAAGGGTTGAAGAGTAAACCTTGATCAAATTGAGAAAAGAGAAGTCCCGAAGCTATTGAGTTGCTTCGGGATTTTCATGTCTATAGGTTCTTCTCTCATCCTTTTTTCGGTGCGATAAGGGGTGCTATGGAATGAGAATGGCTATTTAGGGCTGTTTGACGTGCTTCATCGACAGGGCGATTCGGTGGCGTCGATAGTCCACTTCCGTCACGCGAACCATGACCTGCTGGTGAAGTTTCACCACCTCATTGGGGTCTTTTACAAACTTGTCGGCCAACTGCGATATGTGTACGAGCCCGTCTTGATGCACGCCTATATCGACAAAAGCGCCAAAGTTGGTGATGTTTGTGACGATGCCGGGCAGTTCCATGCCCTCTCCGAGGTCATCGATGGTATGTACACTGTCTGAAAAACGGAATTCCTTGATGGGTTGACGGGGATCGCGGCCTGGCTTGTCCAGCTCTTTGAGGATGTCGTTGAGGGTCGGAAGTCCGACGACAGGACTGATGTAGCGACGGGCATCGATTTGCTTTTGCTTCTGTTTGTCGGCCACAAGCTGTGCCACAGTGCATCCTTCGTCGGCTGCCATACGCTCCACGATGGCATAACTCTCTGGATGTACGGCCGAATTGTCCAGTGGATTCTTTGCTCCAGGAATGCGAAGGAAGCCCGCACATTGCTGGAAAGCCACAGGACCGAGCCGTGGTACTTTCTTCAGTTGCGCACGAGAGGAAAATGGTCCATGCGCTTTGCGGTAGTCGACGATGTTCTGTGCCAGCGTCGGTCCAAGTCCACTGACGTAGGTTAGAAGGTGTTTTGATGCGGTATTGACGTTCACACCAACAAGATTGACACAGCTTTCCACAGTCAGGTCGAGCGCATGCTTCAGCTTTGCTTGGTCTACGTCGTGCTGGTATTGCCCCACACCAATACTTTTCGGGTCGATTTTAACCAGTTCGGCCAACGGATCCATCAGTCTGCGGCCTATGGAAACTGCGCCACGAGTAGTTACATCTTCTTCTGGAAACTCTTCCCGTGCAGTCGCAGAGGCTGAATAGATAGACGCACCATCCTCGGAGACGATGAATATGCTTACCTTTGGTAGGGCGGGATTGTCCTCAAGCAGCTCTTCTACGAACTCCCTCGTCTCGCGACTGGCCGTACCATTGCCGATGGCTATGGCTTCGATGGCGTAGTCTTTCACCATGCGGGCAGCGGCAACCATGGCTTGAGCACGGTAGCGTTGGGGTGAATGAGGGTAGATAATGTCGTGGTGGAGCAGGTTTCCCTGTGCGTCAAGACAAGCGATTTTGCAGCCATTGGCAAATCCTGGGTCGATAGCCATGACCCGCTTCTGTCCCAAAGGGGCAGAAAGGAGCAGCTGTCGCAGGTTTTCGGCAAATACATGGATGGCCTCTTCGTCCGCTTTCTCTTTACTGAGATTGGCAAACTCGTTCTCAATACTTTGTGAAATCAGCCGCTTGTAGGCATCCACCACCGCCTCGGCCACTAAGTCTTGGCATGTGCCACGTCCCTTTACAAACTGATGGCATAGCTTCGTTTCCATCATATCTTCGCCCTCTATTCCGATCGTCACGCGCAAAACTCCCGCTTCCTGTCCTCTACGCATGGCCAACAAGCGATGGGAAGAGCAGCGACGGAGTGGTTCGGAGCAATCGAAGTAGTCTGTAAACTTTTGTGCCTCATCCGTATCGGCCATTTTCTTGATGACCTTCGATCTGATGATGGCTTCCCTTCGGTATGCTGCACGGACGGTGTTGCGTGACAGCTCGTTCTCGCTTACCATTTCAGCGATAATGTCTTTTGCCCCGGTTATGGCTGCTTTCACATCTGTCACGTCGCCCTTGACAAATCGTCGAGCCGCTTGTTCTGGGTGCTCGTCGCGCTGAAGCAGAATCAGTGTGGCCAAAGGCTCCAGTCCTTGTTCACGTGCCACCTGTGCGCGAGTGCGCCGTTTGGTCTTATAGGGTAGGTAGAGGTCTTCCAGTTCCACAGGGCTCCAGCAACCTTTGATGCGTTTTTCCAAGCCAGCAGTGAGCTTGTTCTGCTCCGATATGGCCTTGATGACAGTAACTTTGCGCTTTTCCAGCTCTTTGAGTTGCGTGTTCTGCTCGCTGATTTTGGCGATCTGCACCTCGTCGAGGTTACCTGTTCGCTCTTTGCGGTAGCGGGCAATGAAAGGAATGGTGCATCCCTCATCGAGCAGTTTTAGCGTGGCTTCCACTTGATGTGGGTTGAGGGACAGGGCATTGGCAATATGTATGGTAAATGGATTCATAGTTGTGGAGGTGTATTAAGGATTGCTTTGACTGCGCAAAGGTAGGGAAAAAACAGGAAACCAACCGCCGAATCGTCTAAAAATGCGTAACTTTGCATGACCCATTTATAAAGAAAGCATGATTTCGATAGAAGGATTGACTGTGGAGTTTAGCGCAAAGCCGTTGTTCCACGATGTGAGCTTTGTCATTAATGAGCACGACCGCATAGCCCTTGTCGGCAAGAATGGTGCGGGAAAGAGCACGATGCTGAAGATTTTGTGCGGCGAGCTACAACCTACAAGCGGTACGGTGTCGATGCCGAACGACACCACAATAGGCTATTTGCCGCAGGTGATGCGGATCGCTGATGACACAACCGTGCTTGATGAAGTCCGTAAAGCCTTTTCCGACAATACGAAGATGCAGCGCGAACTTGAGCGAATGCAACAAGAGATGGCCGACCGTACCGACTACGAGAGCCAAGGTTATGCGCAGCTTGTAGAGCGGTTCACCCTTCTGCACGACCGCTATATGCTTATGGGCGGTGAGAACTTTGAAGGCGAGATAGATCGTACATTACAAGGATTAGGATTCAATCGTGAAGATTTCGACCGGCCAACACGCGAGTTTTCTGGTGGATGGCGTATGCGCATCGAGTTGGCCAAGATTTTACTTCGTAAGCCAGACGTACTGCTTCTCGACGAGCCGACCAACCATCTTGACATAGAAAGCATACAATGGTTGGAGCAGTTCATCCAGCAAAGCGCAAAGGCAGTGGTGCTTGTGAGTCACGACCGTGCGTTTATCAATAATGTTACCACGCGCACACTGGAGATAACCTGTGGCCATGTGGAGGATTATAAGGTGAAATATGACGAGTATTTGGTGCTGCGCAAGGAGCGCCGAGAGCAGCAACTGCGTGCATATGAAAACCAGCAAAAGGAAATTGCTGACTCGCGTGTGTTCATCGAGCGGTTTCGTAACAAGGCTTCGAAGGCCATTCAGGTGCAACAACGTATCCGACAGTTGCAGAAAATAGTGCCCATTGAAATAGATGAGGTCGATAATCGAAGGATGCACCTCAAGTTTCCCCCATGCCTTCGGTCGGGAGATTATCCGGTTATCTGTCAGGATGTGGAAAAGAAATATGGCGACCATGTGGTGTTCTCTGGTGTCAATCTGACCATCAAGCGTGGAGAGAAAGTAGCCTTTGTCGGTAAGAACGGTGAAGGAAAGTCTACGCTTGTGAAGTGCATCATGAACGAAATACCCTATGGCGGGACGCTCAAGATAGGGCATAACGTTCAGATAGGATACTTTGCGCAAAATCAGGCACAGCTTCTTGATGAGCGACTGACGGTCTATCAAACCATAGATGAGGTGGCACGGGGGGAGATGCGACTGAAAATCAACGACTTGTTGGGCGCGTTCATGTTTGGTGGCGAAGCTTCGGAGAAGCTGGTAGGCGTTCTTTCGGGCGGTGAGCGGTCGCGGTTGGCCATGATTCGTCTGCTGTTGGAACCAGTAAATCTATTGATACTCGATGAGCCGACCAACCATCTTGACATGCCGTCAAAGGATGTTCTGAAAGAAGCTGTGCGTGCTTTTGACGGCACTGCAATTATTGTTAGCCATGACCGAGAGTTTCTTGACGGCCTTGTCTCAAAGGTTTATGAGTTTGGGGGCGGCCGTGTAAGGGAGCACATCGGTGGCATTTACGACTGGCTTCGTTCCCGCAATGTGGACAGTATCCACGAGGCGGTGAGCCTTAGCGCATCCCCAACAGTCAAGACAGTATCTTCCGAACCGGCGCAAGAGCAAAAAAATGGTAAGCAGAGCTACCTTGAACATAAGGAGGAACAAAAGAAATTGCGCAAGGCACGCAAGGCAGTGGAAGAGTGTGAGCACAAAATTTCCAAGCTCGAAGCGCGTATCAAGGAACTGGACAAGTTGTTTCTCGATCCTAAGAACGCTTCAAATATGGAGTTGGTGACGGAGTACACCGACACCAAGCGTGCTCTCGATGAGCTGCAGGACGAGTGGCTTGTGCTGGCAGAGGCTGCAGGAGAGTAGCTGAAAAAGCACATGAATTTGTAGGGAGAGAAAACGTATTGTCACCCGTTTTGTGACGATGAGTCTCGCCTTCGCCGCAACCAAGGGCGTGAGACGGTCTCCTCATACTTCAACGTAAGAGGGCATATCCACAGCCGTCTGTTTGGATATGCCCTCATTAAGTTAGGCGATAGCTGCCTGTTGTTTCTTGTTTTTCTTTCCGTCTGATAAAACAAGCCAATAGCAGATAATATATTGGTAACCTCGAATCGGTCATTGGGTTTCGTTCCAGATTGCTGTTATAGCCCGATTCGCATAGACATTAGGTCTAATAGTATATTAATGCCCAAACAAAGACTTAGTAGACGGTTATATTTTTAAATTAAAAATCTCATATTTTTAATTTATTTTTCTCAGATTTTTAATTTAAAAATTTTCGCATTATGAGCTAAACTGCATTCTTATATAGTTGAGCCATCCCTCCCATAAGCTAAGAAGCCCCTTCCACTTGAGTATTTTCAAAATGGAAGAGGCTTAGGATTCCCTATACAATTACTTTTTTTGAGGGCAGAAGTATTTTCGTTATTACAACGGTGTGGTCAAGATATATTCGCGAAGAACATAATAGCAGAGGATGCCTACGATATATCCCACAAAGGCAATCCATGTAATCTTCTTCATGTACCACACGAATGTGATCTTTTCCAAGCCCATGACGACTACTCCTGCGGCAGAGCCAATGATGAGCATGGAGCCGCCAACGCCAGCACAATAGGCGAGCAGCTGCCAGAAAATGCCATCCACGGCGAAGTCTCCAGTGGGGGCTACAGGGTACATTCCCATACATCCGGCCACCAGAGGTACATTGTCGACAATAGAGGAGAGCACGCCGATGACGCCCGTTACCAGGAAGTGGTCGCCATTGAAGGCCACATTCAAGCCCTCGCCGAGCTGTGTGAGCACGCCGATAGTCTCAAGACAAGCCACTGCCATGAGAATACCGAGAAAGAAAAGGATTGTACTCATGTCGACACGGGATATTAACCGCGACACGCGTTTCTGTAACCCCTCGCGGTTTTCGGCATCATGGAGGTTGCGATAGAATACCTCTGTCACCGTCCACAGTGCACCAAGGACCAAAAGAATGCCCACAAACGGGGGAAGATGGGTGATGCTCTTGAAGATGGGGACGAAGAGTAAGCCGCCGACACCAACCCAAAACACCACCTTGCGTTGTCCTTCTGTAAAGTCGCTCACGCTTTCCTCTCCTTCACCGGCGCTGCCTTGGATAGGTTTCAGTTCGCCTTTGAGCTGATATTGAAGTATGAATGCGGGAATGACCATCGATACAAGGCTCGGGATGATAATCTCGCTGATGACACCAAGCGCCGTGATGAGGCCCTTGTTCCACAGCATGATGGTCGTGACATCGCCGATAGGAGAGAAGGCGCCACCCGAGTTGGCGGCGATAATCACCAGTGAGGCATAGATAATGCGGTCCTTCTTATCGGCTACGAGTTTGCGCAGAATCATCACCATTACGATACTGGTGGTCAAATTGTCAAGTACTGCGGAGAGAATGAACGTCAGAAAGGCGATGCGCCAAAGGAGCTTACGCTTGCTCCGGGTGTTCATGACTCCCTTTACCCAGTCAAATCCTCCGTTCTGGTCTACAATTTCGACAATGGTCATGGCACCCATGAGGAAGAACAGCGTCGTAGAGGTACTGCCGAGATGGCGCTCTATGATACTGCTAATGAAGTTGGCGAGCCCGTCTTGGGTCACCTCGCCACTCGAAAGGGCCTCCGTTACCTCGTGGGAGATGAACGGATCGAACATGAACAGCGTCCAACAGGCTACAAACATCAACAAAGCAATGGCTGCTTTGTTCACTTTCGTCAGGCTTTCAAGCGCAATGCACGCATAACCAAGCACGAAGACGATGATAATCGCAATTGTTAGTGTTGACATTATTATTTTTGTTTGTTTATATCACGGTAAATGATTGCTGGGTGCAAATTTACGAATTATTTCCCGCTTACCAAATTTTATACATTGTTTATTCGGAAAAATTAGGTGCTTAGCTAACTTTTCTGTACATTTGCAGTAACAAATCAGCGTGGAGGCATGAATAAAGTTCATTATGATGTGGTGTGTGCTGTGGTACGCCGTGACGGAGATTTCCTCTGTATGCAGCGGCTTAAAAGAGGCCCTGGCTACGTGGCGGCTCACTGGGAGTTTCCTGGCGGTAAGGTGAAAGTGGGCGAAAGTCGCGAACATGCGCTCATTAGAGAGATAAAGGAAGAAATGGATTGGGACATCTACGTAGGCCGTCAGCTTGGTCAGGTGGAGCAAGAATATCCCGATTTCACCATCACGCTAACAGCATTCGATTGCATGGCGCACGATTTCGGATTCAGACTACTTGCCCATACTGATTACCGATGGCTTCCTTACGATTCATTGGAAACACTGGAGTGGACGGAGGCCGACAGGAAGATTATCCAGCAACTTGGGCGATGAGAATTTTTTCAATGAAGCATTAAAGCATGATTACCGTCAAAGTATCAAAAGAAATCGAGACCATTTGTCCCCATTTCGTGGGTGGTTGCGTCGAGGCGCAGGTCAAGAATACGCCTTTCTGTCCCCAATTGTGGGACGAGATCCATGCCTTAGGTGACCAATTCCGCAGGGAACTCACTACTGAGAGCCTTAAACAGTTGCCGGGAATAGCGGCCACACGCCGTGTCTACCGCCTTTGCGGAAAGGATCCGTCGCGTTATCGCCCCGCATCCGAAGCGCTCATCCGCCGTATGCTGCAGGGCAAGGAGCTGTATCAGATAGACACTTTGGTCGATCTTGTCAATCTTGCCTCTATTGCTTATGGCTACTCCATCGGCGGATTCGACGCAGATAAGTTCCAGGGCGACACGCTCACATTGGGCATAGGGCGTGAGGGTGAGCCTTATGAGGGCATCGGACGCGGCACAATCAACATCCATGGTCTGCCCGTCTATCGCGACAGTGCGGGTGGAGTGGGAACCCCAACGAGTGACAATGAGCGCACGAAGATAGACCTTCGTACAACACACCTTGTCGTCCTTGTCAACGGCTATGACGGAAACGAGCAGCGAGTGGCGGACAATGCAAGGTTTATACAGTGCTTGCTGCGCAAATACGGTGAGAGCGATGGAGGCCAATATTACTTGTACAGGTAATGCTTTAGCTTATGAAGAAGAAACAACTGGTAGGAATTGCACGTTAAATGAAATTTCAAAGTGTGGACTGCTGGTGTATTTCTCCTTATTTATATTTACGGAAAAGGAAAAATCATAGACAATGAACCCTACGAAACTCAAAGAAATCTCGGAGCTTGTCTCGTTGTTGAATGCGGCTTCTGACGCATATTATAATGGTCGGGGGGAGAAAATGTCCGACTATGAATGGGATACGGCTTTTGATAAGCTGAAACAACTGGAACGAGAAACGGGCATTATCCTGCCGCAGTCGCCCACTCACCGGGTCAGTGCCGACAATCTCGCGGGGCAGAAGGAAGACCACGAGTTTCCCGCACTGTCGCTTGCTAAGACCAAGAAAGTGGAGGACCTGGCCAAGTGGAGCGAAGGTAAGCCCGTATGGTTGTCGTGGAAGCTCGACGGACTGACGCTTGTCGTGACCTATGACAACGGACATCTGACGAAAATAGTTACGCGCGGAAATGGTCATACGGGTACAAATATCACCCATCTTTCCAAGGCCATCTGCGGCATCCTGCCAGACATCCCCTATCAGGGACACCTCGTCGTGCGGGGAGAGGCCGTCATCAGCTACAAAGACTTTGAGCAGTTCAATCTCGAAAGTGACGAGGAATATGCCAATCCACGCAACCTTGCCAGTGGCTCCATGACCCTGAAGAATGTAGAGGAGGTCAGGCAAAGACACATTCGCTGGATTCCTTTCACGCTCGTCCATACCGAAGAGCGCATCCTTTCATGGGGCGCGCGTATGGAGTGGCTCGAGAAACAGGGATTCAACCCCGTTGAGCGGGAACTTATAGCAGCTCCTACAATTGACAATCTCCAGAAAGCTGTCGACCGATGGACGCTTCGGGTGACAGCAGGTGCGCAGCCTAAGCAGGGCGTCGTGCCTTTCCCGTATCCCGTCGATGGTTTAGTGATCTGTTATGACGACACGGACTACGCCGCCACAGGAACCATTACGGGGCATCATGCCACCCGTGCGGGCTATGCCTTCAAGTGGCAGGACGAGCAGGCCGAAACCGAATTGGACCACATCGAATGGTCGTGTGCTGCCAGTACCATCTCCCCTGTGGCGGTTTTCAAGCCAGTGGAACTGGAGGGAACAATCGTGAAACGCGCTTCTTTGTGCAATGTTTCTGAATGTGAGCGGTTGGGCATTGGCGGAAAAGGGTCGCGGCTGCGCATCATCAAGGCCAATAAGATTATTCCTAAAGTCATTCAGGTAGTGCAACCCGTGGGCAGTTTCTGCATACCCAAGACCTGTCCGGTCTGCCATTCGGACACGATAGTGGAGGAAAGTGAGGTGAGTGGTACGCGGACCCTGCACTGTACGAACCGCGAATGCCCTGCCAAACAGTTGAAAAAGTTTGCCCGTTTTGTGTCGAAAGAGGGTGTTAACATTGACGGGATGAGTGAACAGACACTTCAGAGGCTGATCAATCTCGGCTGGGTGGGCGAGTATGCTGATTTGTTTCATATTGCAGAGCACGCTTCAGCCTTACGTGAAATGGATGGTTTTGGCGACAAGAGCGTTGCCAATCTGCTTGCAGCTACGGAGAGGGCGCGTCGGGTGGAGGCTCGCAATCTGCTTTTTTCCCTCAACATACCTCTCGTTGGGCAGGACGTATGCACGCGTTTACTGACGGCTTATCCCTTTATGGAGCTGATTCAAAAGGCCAGGGAAACAAAGGATGCGGCAGTCTTTGCTGCCATTTCGGGCATAGGTCCAGAAAAAAGTGCGTCGTTTGTGCGTTGGATGAAGGATGTCCGCCACACGAAGATGCTTGATAACTTGCTTCCGGAACTGGAAGTCAACCAGCAAGACAGCACGCCGTCGGGGGCAAGATGCCAAGGCTTGACGTTCGTTGTCACTGGCGATGTCCATCACTACAAAAACCGTAATGAGCTGAAGGAGTACATTCAGAGTCAGGGTGGCAAGGTTACGGGTTCGGTGTCGAAGTCGACGTCCTTCCTTATCAACAATGATGTGGCAAGCACCTCGAGCAAGAATGTTAAGGCACAGCAGCTCGGCATTCCTATCATTTCTGAGGATGAGTTTGTGCAGAGGTTTGCTCCGCATACGTCCGAAAATGAGCAATAGATGAGAAAAGGGGCTGTTTAGCTTCGCAATATCGCCCCTTTCACCTTGCAATATGGCCTCTTTAACTGCGCAATACAGCCTGTATTACAAGGTGAAAGAGCCTCTTTTACGAGGCCATAAATAAACATTCCCCACTTCTTCGAGAAAATGTAGCGGGAAAAAGCAGTGTGTACTGTTAGTTTTAAAGGGTGGTTGGCAGGAGTTGAGAGTGCTAAATGCGCTTGCCGAAAATGCGAATGGAGCCTTTCTTGCCAAACTTCCGATAGAGTTTCCATCCCAGGATGAGACCGTCGAGAATACTGCCCCCTGTGTTAATTATGCTTGACAGGCGTTGCGAAGAAGAGCCATTGGTCTTGGGAGGTTGCGTCAACTTTGACCAAAGCGAATGGATACGCTTGCTGTCACTGGCCATCTTTTCACGAAGCTGTTCCTTTCTTTGGCACAGTTCAGTAAGTGTATGATACTCGGAATTGGGAGTTTGAGAAGCGTCCATAACTATTTCGACATTAAAATACTGGCAAAAAAGTGGACCAATGGCCGCTCGATGATGGTCTTGCGCAGACGTATGAAAATGAGAAGCACGACAAGATAGAATGCGCCGACAATGGCAAATGCGCCAGAAAGGCTTCCTATGGTGGACGAAAGTGCATACGCAGCCGCAAAAGAGAGATAGAAAATGGCGACGATGAGCAGTACACCGAATACGGCAATGAGTATCAGCATCGTCAGTAAGCGCACTACCTTATCTATTACATCGAGCTTCACATACTCCGACTGAAGCCCGATGTAATGCTTTATCACCTCGATAAGCTGTGCTATGGTCTCTACATTCTTGTCGCTTGAGAACACGCTTTCTTAGTTTTGTGCCGTCTCCGGACACCACGCATTTCCTCCGTGGAGGATTTAGATGGCGTCGGAAGCAGCGTCCTTAATGTCGTCTACGAACTCATCGGTCTCCTTGCGCGAGAGTTTGAGGTCGTGCTTCTTGCAGAACTCCTCCACTGCGCTGGAAATCTTAGAACGGGTATCGGCTCCTTTTTCGGGGGCGAGCAGCAGCCCCAGGGCAGCGCCGGCGATGCTTCCGCCGAGGAACGCGCCAATGTAACCTAATGTCTTCATTGCTTTTCTTGTTTTGATGTTTGAATGCGATTAGCTTCTCTCACATACCTTCCTGTGTCCTTGTTTGGGCTGGGTCGTCGCTGTGGAGTCGCCTTTTCAAACGCAAATATAGCAATTTATTTTCAATTACATCCTTTATACACCGATATTTTATGTTAAAAAAGCCATATTGGTCTCCTTTAACAATATTTATGCGATGCTATCTTCATCATTTGGCCGATAATTCGTAATTTCGCAAAATAATAAAGAAGAAGCATTCATAGAATATCTTAAATACAGACACAGTAAAAATGATGAAGAAATTTGCAGTATTGGGAACGGTATTGTGTGCTGGCATGGTGCTGGCAAGTTGCGGTTCGAGCAAGGAGAGCGCATATCGTAAGGCTTATGAGAAGGCACATGCGCAGGAAACTGCCGAGCAACAGACTCAGGAGCAAGCTCCGGCCGACGTTCCCGAAGTGACGCCAGTGGAGCAACAGCCCACCGTACAGACCCCTGCCACGAACAATTATGACAACGAGCCGGTACGTCGTGAGGACTTGAGCGTGGTCAATGGAGAGGGACTGAACAACTTTAGTGTTGTCGTAGGGTCATTCTCCGTCCGTGCCAATGCGGAGGGTTTGCAGCAACAACTGAAGAATGCAGGCTACAATGCACAGTTAGCTTACAACACGGCGCGCAATATGTATCGTGTAGTGGCCTCTTCTTTCAGCGATAAGGCATCGGCAGTACAGAGCCGTAACCAGCTGCGCTCGCAGTATCCAGACGCTTGGTTGCTCGCTAAGTAGGCGCGTCAGGTGGGGAGAATCCTGTCCATCGACTATGGAAGCAAGCGCACGGGGCTGGCGGTGACCGACCCTTTGCGCATCATTGCCAATGGTTTGGCAACGGTACCCACCCATGAACTCTTCGACTTTCTCCAGCATTATATGCGGCAGGAGAAGGTCGATGAGCTGGTGATAGGGCATCCTACACAACCCAACGGAAAGCCAAGCGAGAACTTGCGCCGCGTGGAAGAATTTGTCAGAAGGTGGCGAAAGGCCGTTCCTGACGTGCCCATCACCTTCTTTGATGAGCGTTTTACGTCTGTTATTGCCCATCAGGCCATCCTTGACGGAGGCGTGAGGAAAAAGACACGCAAGGAGAACAAGGGATTGGTCGATCAAGTGTCGGCCACGATAATTCTTGAAGACTATATGCGTTCGCGGGGAATTTAAAGGGAAAAATTCTTATGCGAACATAATATAATATTAGCAAACGAACAAGTGATATTACCGATATATGTTTATGGGCAGCCCGTGCTCCGCAAGGTGGCACAGGACATTCCCCTCGATTATCCCGATTTGAAGGAGCTTTTACAGAATATGTTTGAGACCAATACTGCCAGTGATGGCGTAGGATTGGCCGCTCCCCAGATAGGAAAGTCCATCAGAGTGGTCATTATAGACCTTGATGTCCTCAAGGAAGACTTCCCTGAATATGCGGGTTTCCGCCACGCTTTCATCAATGGGCATATTGTAGAGTATGATGAAGAGTCGAAGAAAGAGACTCTTGAGGAGGGTTGTCTCTCCATTCCGGGCATCCATGAGCGTGTCACCCGTCCTACACGCATCCATGTTCGCTACCTTGACGAGGAGCTTCAGGAGCACGATGAGTGGGTGGAGGGCTATCTTGCCCGCGTCATTCAGCACGAGTTCGACCATCTGGAGGGAAAGATGTTTGTCGACCGCATTTCGCCATTGCGCAAGAGTCTGATTATGAATAAGCTCCGTGCTATGGCCAAGGGAAAGTACAACTGCCGCTATCGTACGAAAGCGGCACACAAATAAGTCCTCCTCTGTTGTTATGCGCCGCTGGATGATGGCAATCCTTTGGCTAACAATGGCTCTTCCTTTGTCTGCACAGTACAATGTGAAGAAGTTGATGGAGGAGGGGAGGCGCCAACTCGACATGGGCTATTATGTTGTGGCGATGCAGGTTTTTGAGCGCATCGCCGCCATGAAGCCCAACCTTTATGAGGCTTGGTATTTGTCTGCTCTCTGCAAATACCGTCTTGAAGACTTTAAGGGAGCTGCCGAAGACGGAAGCCGTGCTTTGGCATTGCAGCCTTATATCGCAGACATTTTCGATCTCCACGCCATGGCCTCCATGCGTTTGGAACGCTACGACAGTGCTGCCATTGATTATACCCGTGCCTTGGAGATAGATGATGGCAACCGCGACTATTGGTACAACCGCGCCTATGCCATCTATATGGGGGGCGACAGTGCCGTGGCCAGCCAGCAACTCGACTATATTCTCCACCGATGGCCTGACTTTACTCAGGCTCAATGGTTGGACAACATGATTAGAAGGGGCATACGTCCTGCGCCAGCCAAGGCTCCCTCGATGCCCTCCAAAGGCTTTTGGCTTCCCTCTTTGCCTAAACTCTTGGAAGAAAGTGGCCGCCAAACGAAAGTGATGCGCAATCCCTTGATGCAGGGGATAGGCCGGAAGGGAAAGTAATAGCAATCCTTTTATGGAGAAAACATGACATTCTACATACGTTTTATAGCTTCAACAGCGTCGTAACTAAAGAAAATCCTAAATACGTACTGATGGAAAAAAGGAAAAGAAGTACAGCGGAATGGATTCGCCGCTATGTGAGTTTCATCTTCATTTTGTTTATCATAGCCTTTGGAACATCGTTGTCCATCCGTGCCAACCTTGGTTCTTCACCTATCTCCGCGCCGCCCTATGTCCTTTCACTCGTCCCCGGAATGCCCATGACGATGGGACAAATAGTGATTTGTATGCACGTCGCATTTATCCTTATACAGATTCTTCTGTTGCGCAAAGACTATGAATTGAGGCAGTTATCGCAGATATTGGTGTCCTTTCTTTTTGGTTTCTACACCGACTTGACGATGTGGATGACCAGTTTTCTGCAGGTTCCGCCCACACTTGGACACACCATCGGGTGGCCGTTGCAGCTGATAGAGCTGCTTATTGGCGGTGCACTGTTGGCCTTTGGCATAGCCTGCGAGGTGCGTTGCGACTCGTTGATGCTGGCTGGAGAGGGGCTTCCGCTTGCCATTTCCAAGTTTGTCGGCAAAGATTTCGGCAAGGTGAAGATCTGTTCTGACACTGTATTGGTGGCCATCGCAACAGTTCTCATGCTTCTGTTCTTTGGATATTGGGATTGGGAACTGGTAGGACTGGGCACACTTGTGAGCATGTTCTACGTCGGATACATGGTACGCGTGTTCGCTCCCCACATCTCTTGGCTTGACCAGGTGTTCATTCCCAAGTCCGAAAGGCGGAAGATGGTTCTGGCAGAGCAGCAGGAAGCCCGTGCTGAAGCGGACGTGCCGTTCATCATCACCATAGCCCGAGAATATGGAAGTGGCGGTCAGATTTTGGGAGAACAGTTGGCTTTGCGGCTGGGTGTGGACTTCTACGACCACAAAATCATTGACCAAGCTGCCGAAAAGTTAGGGTATTCAGTGGAATTTGTGCGCGAAAACGAGCAGAACATATCCAACGCCAAGCTCTGGGAGCTGATTTTCACCGACAAGAGCATCCCCCTGTCGATGAATCCGTCGCACGACGATGCCATTTTCGTGGCCGAAAGCCGCATCATACGCACCCTTGCGTCCCGCAAGCCCTGTGTAATTATGGGGCGTTGTGCCAACTGGGTGCTGCGAAAAGACCAGCGGGTGTTCAGCGTTTTTGTCACAGCTGACCGTAAGGATGCCGTCGGGCGGATTGCGACCCTGGAAAATTTGACGCAGGAAGCAGCAGTGAAGCGCGTCGAGCAGGTAAATCAAGGTAGGAGCAATCACTACCATCAGTACACGGGGGAGAGCTGGACAGATGCCCGTGGATACGACTTGGTGGTGAATACCAGCTCGTTGGGGCTGGAGCAGGCCGCAAATGTCATCCTGCAGTGTGTGAAAGCAAAAATCGGAAAATGATTTCTTGCTGCTAAGGAAAGCAGAAAAGTACCCTCATGATTATTCGTGGTGGTACTTTTCTCCTTTTATAATGGTACACGCTCGGTACAGTTGCTCAATGAAAATGAGGCGTACCATCTGGTGAGAGAAGGTGAGGCGGGAGAGCGACAGTAGCTCATTGGCGCGAGCATAGACAGCCTGCGAGAATCCGTAAGGGCCTCCGATGACGAATACGAGGCGACGCGCCGTGCTGCGTTTCTTCTCCAACCATGTTGCCAGCTCCACCGATCGAGGTTCAAACCCATGCTCGTCGAGGAGTATTAAGGTGTCGGCTGGCTGCAATCTCTGGAGTATCAACACCCCCTCTTTTTCCTTCTGTTGCGCCTCGGAGAGCGAGGATGTGGCCTTTAGCTCGGGTATCGTGACGATTTCGAAGGGCATGTAATGGCTCAATCGCGACTGATAGTCATCGATGGCATGGGCATAGAGCTTGTCGTGGGTTTTCCCTACGAGGATGAGCAAGGTTTTCATTTGGATATAAAAAGGGCTGGAAACCGTCCGTCAATGCAGACAAGCGTCCAGCCCTGTTGGTTGCTGTTTAGTTTTCAAGCACTTTCAACTGTTCGGCCACCTCGGCGTTTACGCGTTGCGCAAACTCCTCCTTGGACATCGTGGCCTGTTCGCCTCCGCCCTGCTTACGCATGGAGACAAGGCCGTCGGCAGCCTCCTTCTCACCCACGATGAGCATGTAGGGCACACGCTTCAACTCGTTGTCGCGTATCTTGCGGCCTATCTTCTCGTTGCGGTCATCAACGTATGAACGCACATTGTTGCGGTCGAAGTATTTGCGGAGTTCCTCAGCGTAGTCGTTGTACTTCTCTGAAATGGGCAGAATAGCCACCTGATCCGGCGTGAGCCATAAGGGGAAGTGGCCTGCCGTGTGCTCTATGAGGACCGCGGTGAAGCGCTCCAAGGAGCCGAAAGGCGCACGGTGAATCATCACTGGGGTCTGCTTGGAGTTGTCCTCAGCCGTATATTCGAGGTGGAAGCGTTCGGGCAAGTTATAATCTACCTGGATTGTGCCCAGCTGCCACTTGCGTCCGATGGCATCCTTGACCATGAAATCGAGCTTCGGGCCGTAGAAAGCTGCCTCGCCTACTACTTCATGGGCGTTGAGACCCTTCTCGCGGCAAGCCTCGCGGATGGCATTCTCGCTCTCCTCCCATATCTCGTCGCTGCCGATATACTTCTCTGTGTCCTTCGGATCACGTAGAGAAATCTGTGCTTCGAAGTTGTCGAAGTGGAAGATGGCAAATACTTTTTGTATGATGTCGATGACAGTCTCAAACTCAGACTTAACCTGATCAGGACGCACAAAGATGTGGGCATCGTCCTGAGTGAACGTGCGTACACGCGTAAGTCCGTGCAGCTCGCCACTCTTCTCGTAGCGGAATACCGTGCCAAACTCGGCGATGCGCAGGGGCAGGTCTTTGTAGGAGCGCGGCTTGCGCGCGTAGACCTCACAGTGGTGTGGGCAGTTCATCGGCTTGAGCATGTACTCCTCATCCTCCTCCGGGGTGTGGATGGGCTGGAAGGCGTCCTTGCCATAGTGGGCGTAGTGGCCGGAAGTGACATAGAGTTGCTTACCGCCAATGCCTGGGGTGATGACCTCTTGGTAGTGATATGGCTTGAGAAGGTTGCGCAATAGTTCCTGTAAGCGGAGGCGTAGTTGTGTTCCCTTAGGAAGCCAGATGGGCAGGCCCTTGCCCACGCGCTCTGAGAACATGAAGAGTTCCATCTCCTTGCCTATCTTGCGATGGTCGCGCTTCTTGGCCTCCTCCAGCATGACGAGGTACTCGTCGAGCAGCTTCTTCTTCGGGAAGGAAATGCCGTAGATGCGTGTCATTTGCTCGCGCTTGGCGTCGCCGCGCCAGAATGCGCCCGCCACGCTCGTTATCTTGATGGCCTTGATGGCTCCCGTAGAGATGAGATGCGGGCCGCGGCAGAGGTCGGTAAAGTTGCCTTGCGTATAGGTAGTGATGGTTCCGTCTTCCAAGTCTTGCTCGATGTGCTCCACTTTGTATTCCTGCCCCATGGCCTTGAACTCCTTGACGGCGTCGGCCTTTGACACCTCACGGCGCACCACAGGTTCGTTCTTCTTGGACAATTCACGCATCTTGGCCTCAATCTTCGGGAAGTCGTTCTCCGAGATGGTCTGACCATCGACAGGCATTACGTCGTAGAAGAAGCCGTTCTCAATGGCAGGTCCGAAGCCAAACTGTATGCCTGGATACAGCTCCTGGAGTGCCTCGGCCAGCAGGTGTGCTGACGTATGCCAGAAGGTGTGCTTGCCTTCGTCGTCTGAGAACTTGTAGAACACGATGCTTGCGTCCTCGTTGATGGGGCGGTTAAGCTCCGTTGTCTCGCCGTTGATCCCGCAAGATACAACGTCGCGGGCGAGAGCTGGCGAGATGCTCTCTGCGATTTGAAGACCCGTCACGCCCTGCTCATACGAGCGAACAGAGCCGTCAGGGAAAGTGATTTTAACCATAATACAAATTAGTTTTTAAAAATCAAATGCTGAATGCAAAGTTACTGCTTTTTTTTCTCAACCCGTCAGAAAGCCATGGAAAAGTGAATGGGTGGATCGGATGGGTTGTAAAAGATAGGGAACAGGCCGTAGTGGCACGGGGTTGAACAGATTCGCCACCTCGTTTCTGGGTTGCTGTGAAATCGGAATTTGGGTTTAACCCAAATCGGTCATTAGACCGAAATCGACAAAAACAAGAGACGTTTTCCATCTTTTCGCCCCTTGTCACTGTTTCTTTCGGCATCTTGCTGCCGTAAGTGTTTCGCCATAGCCCGCTATGCCTTCAACACTTACGTTGCAACCTGCACGAAATAAACAGCAACCTGGGACGAAATCTAATGACCGATTTGGGCTTAATGGCAACATGGGGGAAATACAATGGCATGGCTTTTGGGCCGCTATAGTAATAATTTTTAAATTAAAAAGATAAGAAAAATAAATTAAAAATTCTGGATTTTTAATTTAAAAATAATCTTGATTTCTAATAGGTTGTCTATCAATAAGTTATATGTCTTCTTGCGATGGTGCCAATATGAGGATGGGTGTGGGCTATTGAAGGTAAGGGAAACATGATGTTGGAGTGTGGGATTCGTGTGTAAATCTGCTTAATAAGGCAGGGGAGGATGAAGAAGAGCAACTAAGAGAAAACGGCACATCAACAATCTTTTAGTGTGTTGATGTGCCGTTGGATTGGCCATGCTGGTGCTAAAAACTGTGTTGAAGGCGGCCTATTTTAGCCGTAGGCGCAAACTATTGAGCACCACGCTGACGCTGGAGAAGGCCATGAGGGCTGATGCCCACATCGGGGTGATTTGGAAATTGATGCCGAAAAGGTAGGGCAGGCCGGCCGCCAAGGGGATGCAGACGATGTTGTAGATGAATGCCCAGAAGAGATTCTGCCAAATCATGTGCACCGTGCGGCGACTCAAATCCACTGCTTCAGGCAGTGCGCGGAGGTCATCGGCCAGGAGAGTGACTTGCGCCACGTCCATGGCCACGTCCGTTCCATGCCCTATGGCGATGCTTACGTCGGCAAGGGCGAGGGCCTGTGTGTCGTTGATGCCGTCGCCAACCATTGCCACGGTCCTGCCTTGGCCCTGCAACTGGCGCACGAGGTCTTCCTTGTCTTGTGGCAATGCGCCACTATGGTAGTGGGTGATGCCCGCTTTCGTGGCCCAGTACTTTGCTGCCTCATCCTTGTCGCCGCTCATCATATAGACCTCGATGCCCTTCTTGTGGAGCAGTTCCACCGCTTCACGGGCGTGAGGCTTGAGCTGCTCGCGGTCTTCCGGTGGCAACTGGTCGGCTTTGGTGAAGTCGATGTCCTGGCGGGGAATGGTTAGAGTGCCCGTCTTGTCGGTAACGAGGGCGTCAATCTTGCGCAACCGCTCCAGCGCAGTGGCATCCTTGACAAGAATTTGCTGCTGGGCGGCCTTGCCGATACTCACCATCAGCGCAGTAGGTGTGGCGAGTCCCATGGCGCAAGGGCAGGCAACGACAAGCACGGCGACAGCAGACAAGATGGCTTGAGGCAGCATCGCATTGCCGCCAAGCCCCCACCAGAGCAGAAACGTAAGCAACGAGATGGCTCCTACGATAGGCACGAAGACAAGGGCGGCCCTGTCGACGACCCGTTGCACGGGAGCCTTGGAGCTTTGTGCCTCCTGCACCATGCGAATGATATGGGCAAGGGCGGTACGCTCGCCTATCTGGCGCGCCCGTATGCGGAGCTTGCCTTGTGAGGGGATGGTCCCTGCGAGCACTTTGTCCCCTTTCCGCTTCTCGGCGGGAGTGGGTTCGCCAGTAATCATGCTTTCATCCACGTAGGCAGCGGATGGATTCATGAAGCTCTCAGCTGACAAGACCTCGCCATCGACAGGAACTTTCTCGCCGGCGCGAACCTCAAGCACATCGCCTTCCTCTATTGTGGCGATGGGAACTTCCTCCAATTGGCCGTCGGAGAGGATGCGCGCGGTCTTTGGGCGCATTCCCATGAGCTGCCGGATGGATGATGCCGTGCCGTCCTTGGCTTTCTCCTCGAGCAGTCGTCCGGTGAGGACGAAGGTGATGATCATGGTAGAAGCGTCGAAATAGGTGTGCCATTCAATGCCGTGTGCGCCCCATACAGCCTCGCCAAAAAAGGTATTGAAAGCCGAGAAGAGAAAAGCAATGCCGGTGGAGAGCGCTACGAGCGAATCCATATTGGCCGTGTGGTGGAGCAGTTGCCTCCAGGCCGAGGTGTAGAATCTGCGCCCACAGAGAATCAGATTGGCCAACGAGAGCAGCAGAGCAACCTGGTTGTTGGTGGAGACGGTGCCATCTACGTCTATCCAGTGCATGGAAACGGCCATGACGAATAGCGAGAGTATCCACGAAAGAAGCGTGCGCCTGCGAAGTATGGTGTAGGCGCGGCGCTCGATGGCTGCCACACTTCGTCCTTCTTCGATGACAAGGTCGTAGCCGATGTCATTGATTTGCTCTTTCATCTGCTTGAGAGAGATGACCGATGGATCATAGTCGATGAGCGCGGAGCGTCCCGCAAGCGATACAGAGGCAGAATTGACACCAGGCAGGCTGCTTAGTCGGCGCTCCACATTGGCAGAGCAGGCCGCACAGGCCATGCCAACAACGGGGATGGTGCGCTTCATAGGCTCAGCTCAAAACGCCCCAGTTGATCTACGGCATTCTTGAGAGCTTGAGGGGTTACGATGTTTTCGTCGTAACCAACCGTCACGTTAGCAGCGGAAAGGTTGGCTTCTGCCGTCTGTACACCGGCCACGGTGCGTATTGCGTTCTCTACTTTTGTCTTACAATTCGGGCATCTCATGCCACTCACTTTGAAAGTTTTCTGTACCATTGTCTTTGTTTTAAATTATAAGTGTGTACGCTTTTTCTTTTCCGACAAGGGTTCCTGAAAAGGAAGTCCGTGCGGAATTACTAACGCAAAGTTACTGATTTTGTCGTTGATTGAGATGATAAAAGGTCGGAAAGATGACAGGTGAGCGAAGTGAAGGAAAGAAATGGTCAACAAATAGAATGCAAAAAGGACAGCCCCTCTGTCGTGACGGGGCTGTCCTTTTATGAAATATAGCCGTTTGTTTGGCTTATAAGCGGCTTCTTTCAGTTTACTGTGCTGCACCGATAATCTCGGTCACGGAGTGGCAACCATGCTGGTCGAGCCAGTCGTTGATGCCGTTGCGCACCTTGATGGTGACGGTAGGGTCGATGAAGTTGGCCGTACCAATCTCGATGGCCGTGGCTCCTGCCATCATGAATTCAATGGCATCCTCAGCAGTCATGATACCTCCCAAACCTATGACGGGTATCTTGACGGCACGAGCCACGTCGTATACCATCCTCACCGCAACGGGTTTGACGGCCGGCCCGCTCAGTCCACCGGTGCGAATGCTCAATTTAGGGGTGCGTCGCTCTATGTCTATGGACATTCCCAAAAGGGTATTGATGAGCGATACGGCATCTGCGCCCTCGGATTCGCAGGCTTTTGCGATGCTTGTGATGTCGGTCACGTTAGGTGAGAGTTTCACAATGAGCACCTTGTCGTAGCTTGCGCGCACGGCCTTGACTACCGATGCCGCCCCCGAAGGAGTGACACCAAAGGCCATTCCTCCGTTTTTCACGTTCGGACAACTGATGTTCAGTTCTATGGCAGGGATGCGTTCGAGCGCGTTGATGCGTGCTGCGCACTCCGCATAGTCCTCTGGTGTGGCTCCGCTGACGTTGACAATGATGTTGGTATCGATGTCTTTAACCTCAGGATAGATGTGCTCGGCAAAAAAATCCACGCCCTTATTCTGTAGTCCTACACAGTTAAGCATTCCCATAGGGGTCTCTACCATGCGCGGATAATTGTTGCCTTCGCGCGCATGGAGCGTTGTTCCCTTGACGATAATGCCGCCTATGCCGTCGAGAGGGACGAAGTCGGCAAACTCAAGGCCGTAGCCGAATGTGCCTGAGGCGGTCATTACAGGGTTCTTTAGGTGCAAATGATTTATCTTTACATTAAGGTTTGCCATCTGAATATGATTTTTTCGTACAATAATGGAATTTGATAAACTCGATTACATCGTGTCTTCACTTCTGCTCCTTGGCCGTATGGTGTTTACCAGAGTAGCCGTTTTACGTCAAATACGGGTCCTTCCCTGCAGACACAGAGATTGCCTTCTGTGGTTTTCTCCACGCAACAGAGGCAAGCACCGACGCCACAGGCCATCATGTTCTCGAGCGAAACCTCGCAATGTATGCCCAATTCGTTGGCCATACGGGCCACGGCTTTCATCATTGGACTGGGACCACAGGTGGCTATCTGGTCAAATTGCTCACGTTGAAATATACTATGGTTGGTGACAAAGCCTTTCTCGCCTGCCGTCCCATCTTCGGTGGTGATCAATACCGTACCTAACTTGCGGAAATCGCCCAGTTCCAGTAGGTCTTTCTGGCTTCGCGCCCCTAAGAGAAAAGTGGGGCTTGCTCCCATTCGGACGATCTCTTGACCAAAATAAAGCAGGGGAGCGACGCCTACACCGCCACCAATGAGCAGCCATTTGTCGTCCTTCGTCTTCGGCATCGTAAATCCTTTGCCCAAAGGAAGGATGCAATTCAGCGTGTCGCCTTCCTGAAGGGAGGCGATATGTCGTGTTCCCTCACCCACAACAGCAACCAAAAGCCATAGCTCGTTGCGGTCGTAGTCAACCAGATTGATGGAGATGGGACGACGGAGAAAGGTGCTTGGTGAACTGTCCACACGAACTTCGACAAACTGTCCCGGCTGCATTGCGGGGAGCTTTTCATCTGACGACAGTTTGAGAAGGACGTACTTGTCGTTGAAATGCTGAAGGCAAACGACCCGAAGGTCGAGGATATATTTCTTCATCTTTGAGTGATAGTTATTCTATTGCAATGACAACGCAGGGGATGATGAATATCATTTGCTCTTTAATTGCCGAGTGCCGCTTAGCTTATGCGAAGCTAATGCCAATGAGCGCAGTGAGAGTTTGCTCTCTAATTGCCGAATGCCGATTAGCTTATGCAAAGATAGGGAAAAAACATAAAAGTGCAAAGGAATGGGGAAATACTTTTTCCAGGCTGATACTTATATAATAAGGAACGCGCGGAGAGGCGGGAAAGCATCATTTAAGAGTTCTGAATTTGTTGATATATTTTATTTGTGGCATCCTTTGATAGGTTCTTCTGCTAACTAATTGATTTTCAGCGCGTAATGAAAAATGCGGTATTTCCAATGCAATGCAAAGCCAATTGAAATGAAATCGGCTTTGCATCTTAATATAGGATGGCGCTCGTGGCGTAGACTTGTTGCCAGTTTCGCTTTCTCGAAAAATTATCTTGGCTTGAAAGAAAAAATAATGTAAGAATATATTCTAAATTATTTCGTGAATAAAACGCCCCTTGAATTGCTGCTTTTCGACTATTTTTTGGGAACAAAGGTCTCCCACGTTTGATCGTCATAGAAGATGCGAATCTCTGTGATTTTGCGTTGCGGTTTATCAATATATTTTACTTGCACTTGCGGTGTAGTTCCTCCACCTTGAGCGGAATGGCTGTCGAACAATGTGTTTCCGTTTGATTGTGAAACAGAAGGGTTGCTAATGGCAGATGACTGTGCTCCTTTGCCTTGTTGCGATGGGGGAGAGGACAGCTTCTCCGAGGTGGTGCCATCGCTGAACATCGGCTCTTTACCATCCAGTAACCAGTCGTATCGAAGTGCTGGAAAACGATTGGTGATAGCGATGACGATGGAAAGGGTTGGCTTTTGCTTGTCATTCAGAATCTGACTAAGCGATGCGGGCGACACGCCAATATGCTCTGCGAAACTCTGCCGATTCATGTGCTGGTGCGTTATGAGCTGCTGAATTCGCGCTCTCATTCCTTGTTCATCCATGATTTTTGAGGTATTTCTTTGCTTTCTCGTTGATTTTACAAAGGTAAACCTATTTTTTTGATTAGCCAAATGAATTTATTAAAATATAATTCAGGCTGTTTTACTTTATAAAGCGAAAGTGAAAGAGGCTTCAGGAAGCTAATTTTTATTTTCTAAATCAGCAGGTAGGGATGGTCTAATTATTTAACCAAAGCCCTAATAAGCATAAATTTAATAGTTATATTTATCTTTTTGTTTATCAATGTGGTATAAATGTCATTATCATCGAATATTTTAGAATTACCAATGGCTGTTTAATCGATTCTCATTTATTTATTAAATCCATTTAATTTATATTCTTATAAATAACTGGTAATTAGTATGTTATACATAGATGCGAACTAAGTATATATATAATTTTGCTTTTACGAATACAAATATATGCGATTATAAATGTAATTGCAGCATTGTTTTTATAGCTAAAAACGAAGAAACAAATTTATAAATAGATTGTTTATGAAGTAAAATTTAGTAAAGTAAAACTTCGTTCGTCTCGCATTGATAGCTAAATAAGGTTAAATATAAAATTTTGTGGTCTATTTAGGACGAAAACCTGCACGCAAGAGAAATTCACGAGCAGTGATTCATCAGCTCCTAAATATTACGAAAATGAGAGGGTTTAGAGCATATAAATCTCTGAAAAAGACGGTGTTGAGGCTAAAATCAGGCATTAAAAAATGCCTCCAAACAGCTCATGGTAGGTCAGTTTTTACCGTTTGAAGGCGAATTACAGCGCATTTTTGGGCCAAAAATGCAGTCGAAAGTTCAGTGGAGGATGTAAAAAACGAGCTCTTTCATCAGTTCTCCTGGTTGTGTACTTGGATTTTCGATGCCTTTCAGCTTTGTATCCGTCTCTCTGATCTTTGCAATGATGCCCATCACCTTGCCGGGAGAGAAATTTCGTAGCCCTGTAATATAGTCCTTTGCTCCCCAAGTTCCCTTCAATCCAAGCGTTGCTGCAATGCCGCGTTCATTCTTTTCACCTGATGTGTAATAGACAATCATCAGGTTTTGAAAGTAATTAAAGATGAGAGGCATCAACCTAACGACGTTCCCCTCTTGTGGTTTATTGTTAAAATAATTGATAATCCGATTTGCTTTCAGTGCATCCTTATTAACCAAGGCGTCTTTCAATTCAAATCCATTGAAATCTTTGCTTACTCCGATTTCTCTTTCTACGATAGCATCAGTTATTAGTTTGTCGCTATTTTTCAATGAAATAATTACCTTATCTATTTCAGATGTCAGTCGGTTGAGATCCGACCCAATGTTCTCAACCATCATCTGGCACGCTTTTTCTTCAATGCTGGCACCGCAACTTTTTACATAATTTCGGATGAAAGCGGGAATCATGCTTTCGTAAAGTTTCTTGCTTTCAAAAACAATCCCTACAGAATTGGCCAGTGTCAGGAGTTTTTTGTATTTCCTCCCGTCTATTTTTCCGTTCTTTACGCACCATACAAGGATAGTCGTAGGCATTGGGTTGGCTAAATATTTCTCCAGGGGTTCCAGCTGTTTGATGTTCTGTGCCTCCTTGACTACGACCAGCTGGCGTTCCGCCATTATGGGATATCGACGAGCGATGTCCATGATCTGACTTGCCGTTGTATCGTTGCCGAAGCAGATGGTTCGGTTAAAATCGACCTCTTCAGGCTTGAGCACATTTTGGATAAGGTAGTCGGCAATCTGGTCTATGTAGTAAGACTCCTCTCCCATCAATAGATATATGGGGCGAAAACGGTGTGCTTTCAGTTCGCCCATGATGTTGATAAAATCCGTGCCTTGTCTTGTTGCCATGAAAGTATTGTTTGGATGCTTAATTGTTAGAAAAGAAATTATCGTTGAAGGATAGTCTTTCTTTTTTTGTACCTTTGCAGATAAGAAAGCGGAAACCGTTTCTGTCAGGAAATGATTCCCTTGGATTAACGGTCAGCCACCTTTTCTTTGGACAGCTTTCTCCGTTCAAGGGCTGACTTAGCTCCGCCTCACTTGAGCAGTGCTATCCTCGGCAAAGGTAATGATAAACAGTGGTACAGCAAAATTTTTAAGATGATAAAGCTCAATCTTCCACCCTATCCTGTGCGCTTAAAGACTGAGGGGGGCAGGCAGAAAATCTTCGATATGCTTCGCCGCCGCTATGTAGCACTCACACCGGAGGAATGGGTGCGCCAACATTTTGTCCACTTCCTCACTGCCCACAAGGGCTATCCAGCTTCGTTGTTGGCCAATGAGGTGCGACTGATGATTGGCGACAAGAGTGTCAGAGCCGACAGCGTGCTCTATGACAACCGCCTCCATGCACGGATGATTGTGGAGTACAAGGCTCCGCATATATGTATCACGCAGAAGGTTTTCGACCAGATTAGTGTCTACAATATGCTGCTTCACGTCGATTACCTCGTAGTGAGCAATGGCATGCAGACCTATGTTTGCAAGATGGATTATGCCCATCAAAAATATTTATTTTTGGAGAACCTTCCCGACTATGATAATATTTGACAAATAAAGATGATGTTTTGTGTCGTTAATCCTATCATTCGGGTTACGGACAAGGTTGTAAAATAACATGTCTGTGGGTCTTTTCATCGACAGAATCCGCTAATATTGGTCCCCTACGCCATGAAACTTCTTCATTGAAAAGTTTGTTATTCTGGCTGTTTTTGTTTGATCAATGATGTAGCTTGCGAAATTTGCATTATCTTTGCATAAGATAAGCTGCACTCGGCAATCAGAGAGCAAGCTCT